>JAESGM010000017.1_pt1 | contig 659845 bp, 559 predicted proteins | sample 9269721 | NCBI WGS metagenome assembly JAESGM01 (sample SAMN15720920, study PRJNA650825) | algae metagenome | isolation source: Komarekiella atlantica HA4396-MV6 and co-occurring heterotrophs from... | place: USA: Theobald House, Kauai, HI | collected 2009-07-29 | reverse complement strand
CCCCCCCGAATGGCCCGTGTCCCGCTTTAGAACCAAAAACGCCGCCAGAACCCGACAAAGAGCCACTTCCTGCGGGGCTGGCGGATTTTCGTTTTTTTCTTGGTCGCGCCGTAAATCATTCGCTGTCAAACACTTGCGCTGCGAGTTGTCTTGCGGGCGATGTTAAACAATTCGACGCGGCAGCGAGGATGACGGCGGCTACTTCGGATGACGCAAACGCCTGTGAAATAGGCGTATCGAAGTGTAATGTTAAACAATCTCACGGCGTCATGTTAATCTATAATCACTCGATGACGACAGTTGAAGTTTTATCGCGCTCCGGTTATTATCCCGCAGTCGGCCGGAGCAGGCGGTGCGACGGAACGACACCATGACTGACCCTTTGGAGGATAACCGTGGCGAACGACTGCGACATGACTGTGCAGGTTGTGGGCGAACCGGATGCGATCCGGGCGGCCTTGACGGGATTGCTGGCGAACCGGAACGGGGATTTCTACGGCATCCCCGCCAGTGTCATCGAGGGGGACAAGCCGGACAGCCCCAACTCCACACGCCCCCGTCTCTGGCTGATGGCGGCTCCGCACTACTGCGAGACGCCCGAGGAAGTGACCGAGTGGCAGGCGAAGAACCCGAACTGCTTCGCCGCCGGAGCCGCTTGGCGACCGCACTGGTCGCTCTGGGGGCGGATCAGCCGCGAGTACCCGACCGTCACGTTCGCCGTCGGTTGGCGGGTAGAGGGGCTGTGGGATTCAGGTGTGGCAGAAGTGCGAGACGGGCGGGTCGAGATCACCGACCGTCAGCGGGGGTACTTCGTCAGCCCACCCCCACATGGGCTGACGCACCACTACGCCCTGGACATCGCCCCGAACACGGAGTCGGCGAGGGCGGCCCTCGCGGGGTTGATCCTGCCATACCGCACGGAACACGAGCCGTACCACCACGACGCCGTGACGCGGCACCCGGATCGGGTCCGGGAGCGGCTGGCCGAGTTGGGGTATTCCGCGGCCGATGAGGTGCCCGACGACTACGACGGGCCAGTGTACCGATTCATCCCCTACGGGTTGGACCGGGACATCCACCTCGACACCATCGACACCGACGCCCGGCTCCTGATCGGCGAGGAGTTCGATGGGTTCGCGGCGAACGACAGGTTGCCGCTGCCGCCCCAGCCGAGTTTCCAGGCCAAGCTCGACGTGGCTCTCCGGTCCATTACGCTCGAATCCGCGGAAGTGGACACACTACGGGCCATCATGGTCGGCCAGCCGCGTTACCTGCCGGAGCGGCCCACCAGCGAGGAGTCTGCCCGTTTCTTCGCCGATACGTTCACGGCGGTCGAGCGCACCCTCATCAACAACGCCATTCTCGGAAGCGTACCTCTGCGCCCGACGCACCGGATGATCGGCCACCTACTCGCAACCGAAAGCATTTCCCCTGAGCGGCGGGACGAACTCCAAGCCGCACTGGACTCGCCAGCCTGGGCGGGGGAGGACGGGCGTTGGCCGGAGTGGGAGATGCAGGCGGCTAAACACGTCCACAGCAGCGTGTCATAACCACCAGCAGATCGCGGCGGGACGTTCCCGCCAGTGGCATGGACCCGCGGGGTGGCCGCTCGGCCCTCCACGGAGAAGGGGCTTCGCGCGCCTGCCGCCGTACCAGTGCGACGGCAGGCGCGTGTTTCGGTGCGAGAGTGTCTACCTTCGAGGAGGCACAACCGATGAACAGCGACTACGACCGGATCAAAGCTGAAGTGGAACGTCTAAACCCGCAGGACTACCCGCGCACCTTAGAAGGGAAGCTGGATCACCTTCGGGACGTAGCCCGCATCGTCTACGCGGACATGCCCATTCAGGGCGAGTTCGATTCCCGTGATGTGTTCCTGAAACGCTTGCAGAAGTACATCCGCGACATGTATGGGCGAGACGATGAGATAGGTCCGGGGGCACAGTTGGTGTTCGGGGTCCACTTCGGCGACCACCTGCTCAAATGGTTCCGAGGCGGGCGGTGGGAGTACCACGGCAACTTGGAGCCGTTTAGCGTCGAAGACCTGACCCTCCGCTGGGATGACGAGCGCATCGGATGCACAATCTTCCCGGTGAAGCGGGTGGCGAAGTTCGTCCACGACCCGACGGACGATTTTATCTCCGTCTACTTCTTCATCGAGGCCCGCGAAGCCGTGTTTGAGGCGATGAAGAGCCTCGAACCGGGCGAGTGGGCGCACCTGCCGAACGCCCTCGAATTTCGTCGGGTTCTCCCGGACTGACGGTTAGCCGTCGGGTCCGCGACGATACCCAGATCACTGGCCGCGCCAGCCCTGTGTGGTAGTCCGCGTCGCGGCAGATCGAGTCCGCCGGATGGCATTGAACCGCGGACGGGGGCGTCAGGCCCAGCCGCGGTGCAAGGAATGAACGCGCCTGCCGTGGGACTCTTGCGACGGCAGGCGATTGGTGACGAGGTATCGGTCATTCTCCATCAACCATGAGGTGCAACGGTGGCTCTGAAGTTCGACGCGATTGCGATGGGCGACCCGGCAGAGGTGGCGAAGCTGTGGACGGAGATCGGAGGGCATCCGATCAACATCGACCCCGGAGACGGCCGAAGTTTCAGGATGTGGAGCGACCGCGTGTCGGTTTACTATGCCACTCGCACGGACGAGTTGGTGGCGGTGGCCGGGGACATCTTCGGTAGGTATGAACGGGCCGTCGAAGTGTGGCCGGAGATCAGCCGCCAGTTCCCCGACCTTGTGATCCGCGTGACCTACTCCATCAACGACTGGCACACGGACAAGGTGAGATACCAGAACGGTCAGAGAGAAATCATCGAGCAGGTCGCCGGATATTTCATGACGTGCGACTCGTCGCAAAGCCCTGTCCACCACTGGACGGTCTGGGGCGACCTCGACCCGGACCTGCTCGCCCCCTACCTGATCCCCGGCAGCCAGTTCGACCACCTTTCCGGCGAGTACCCGGTTCGGGACGCGGATGGGGTACGGGCCGCGATCACTGCCCGCCTGGGAGCCAACTCAGCCCGCCGGTGGGGGACGACCGCCTGGACGCTCGACGAAGACGCCTACGTCCAGGCCGTTCAGACGATCCACCACCAGAAGTCGCAACACCGAGTGGAACTCAAGCCCCACGTTTCCGAACTGCTCGCGGTCGTCCAGCGGGACATCACGCTCACCCAGGACGAGGTGTCGATCCTCGCTCACGACGCTCTCTCCAGCTACCTGGAGCTAGTCCAACTGGAGCGCGACTTGCTGGACCGCGCCTTCAACGCGGGCGACCCGCTCCACCCGACTCCGCACATGATCTGGCACCTGCTCGTGCGCGTGGCGAGGGAGGAACGGCGTGTCCAGCTAGGGGCCGCCCTCAAGTCACCGCGGTGGGCAGGGATCAACGGCCGGTGGCCGAAGTGGGAGTTGCTGGCGAGGCACTGGAAGGAGACGCGGGGCCGACCGCCCGAACCCATATCCCCGTCGGACATGGAGGCGTTCACCGCAGAGTTGCGGGCACTTGAAGCCCGTGATCCCGTCCAGGGCTAAAGCCATACTGGTCGCTTCGACGTAGCAGACGCACGGGCGGGTAGAGCCGCTGTTCGGCCCGCCCTTCAAGATAGGAAACGGTCCTAGACCACCCCGTCGCCTGTGCCGAGCGCGATGCCAGCGCGCTCGGCCAAATGGCTGACAAGTAGACACTGGCATCAACCTGAATCAAAACTTCGACTTGCCTAGAATGCTGATGCCGTCGGCATCACAACTGGTCTTCGCAAGTCCCAACCGGCCCGCGAGGGGCCAGGGGACTCGCACGTCGTGGACACCACTGAAGAACTCGGCCCGAGCATCACGGTGAAAGAGGCCGCCCGCGAACTGAACTGTTCGATCTCGCTCGTCTACAAACTGCTCGACCAGGGCCAGATCGCCTACGAGCGGCGGGGGCGGCGGAAGCTGCCAGTCGCCCGCTCCGTCGCCGACTTCCGCCGCCGGAACGTCGTCCCGGCCGACGCCCGGCCCGGTTCGCCGCGGCCGGTGTTGGCCTCGCCCGGCGGCTTCAGGCACTTGTTTCAGAAGCCGCGACGGCGGGCCGCACCTTAGCCGGGGCCGACTGACTGCCGGGCAGCGACAGGGTACTCAGAACCCCGTGGATCGCGTCATGCTCGTCGAACAGGTGGCCGTAGTGTCGGCGGATCATTTCGAGGTTGGTGTGGCCCAGAAGCTCCCGCAGGTACTCCAGCTTGTCGGGGTGTTCACGGATGAACCGGGTGGCGAAGGTGTGCCGCAGCCCGTACACGCACAGGGTCTTGGGCCACGGCAGCGTCTTCGTCTCCTTGAACTTGTGCCGCAGTTGGAACAGGTAGACGCCCAGCGCGTCCGAGTTCCACGGCGTGCCGTGCGAGTTGCGGAAGATCGGCCCCTCCGGGTGCTGCTTGCTCAGCCGCTCGACCAGCCGAACCGCGTCGGGCGGCAGCCAGATGCGCTTGACGTACTTGATCCGGGTCTTCCGGCCGCGGTACAGGTCTTCCACGTCCCACAGCTTCAGGTGCGGCAGGTAGTGCTTCGCCTCCACCCGGCAGATGGTGGACGGCCGCGCCCCGGTCCAGGCGAGGATGCGGACCACATCGGCGAAGGCCGGGTTGCTCACCCGCAGTACGGTCTGGATCAGGTCGTCCGGCCACACGGCGTCACCGCCGCGGGAGTCGCCCTCCGGGAGTTCGAGCAGCCCCTTCAACGGGTTCGAGGGGATGAGCCGGGCCTTCTTGCTCGCGGCCCAATTCAGGCTGGCGAGGATGATCGACTTGTACCCCCGGATGGTGCCGTTCTTCGTCACCCCGGCACGGTAGCGGCCGTTCGCCCAGGAGGTCGGCTGCTTCTTGCTTTCGATCCACTCCTCGACATGCCGGGGCCGCAGGTCTTTGACCTTCAACTGGACCCCAACCCACGCCACGAATTCGTCCATCCGGTCCCGCGACAGGCGGTAACGCTCGGGGTCGTGGTTCTCCTTGACGTACTCCAGCCATGCGTCGGCGATCTGGCTGAACGACGGGTTCTTGGCGACCGGCTCGCCGCGGTCGTGCTTGTTCATCAGCCAGCGGTACTGCTGCTCGGCCTGCTCCCGGTCGGCACCCAGGCGGTGCAACTTCCCGTTCACGGTCGTGGTGTACTGGCCCAAACTTTTCGTGAAGTTCAGAGACGACTTGCGACCCCTCATAGTCCGCGGTGCCCCCAGCTTGCTCGTCCGGTCCCATCACAGGGTTCGGACGAATTCTTTTCGCATTTCTTTACTTTGCTAGTGTATCCAAGCGAAAAGAAAAAGGCAATACGGCCTGTTTTCAAGTGATTTTGACGAGAGAAAGCCATCGGCTACTGGTCGCGGCCCATGAACCCGATGCCGACGATGCCGATGCGAACCATTTCGGTCCCCCCGCACGCCCGCCGTGTCAAGCACCCGACCGGTAATGTAGCGGGTCGCGGCCGGGCTCGTATCCTGACCGGCGGTCCGGTCACACGCGAGCGGAGGCGGGTCATGCGGCACGTCGCACCGGTGGTGGTCACCCTCCTGGCGGCCGGGGCCGGGCCCGCGGCCGAACCGCCGCCGAACGTCCTGTTCTGCTTCGCCGACGACTGGGGGCGGTACGCCGGCGCGTACGCCGCCCACGAGAAGCGGCCGTCGCCGAACCAGGTCGTGAAGACCCCGAACATCGACGCGGTCGCGGCCCGCGGGGCAATCTTCCGCAACGCGTTCGTCAACGCCCCGAGTTGCACCCCGTGCCGCAGTGCCCTGCTGTCCGGCCGGTACTTCTTCAACTGCGACCGGGCCGCCATCCTCCAGGGGGCCGTCTGGGACGACAAGGTCCCGGCGTTCCCGCTGCTGCTCCGGGACGCCGGCTACCACATCGGCAAGACGACCAAGGTCTGGAGCCCTGGCACCCCGGCCGACGCCCCGTTCGGCGGGCAGGCCCACGCCTACCAGAAGGCCGGGATGCGGCACAACAACTTCTCCGAGGAGGTGGCCGCGGCGGTCAAGGGCGGGAAGACGGTCGCGGCCGCCCGGGACGAGCTGCTCGCCGAGGTGAAGGGGAACTTCGACGACTTCCTCGCCGCCCGCGCCAAGGGGGGGCCGTTCTTCTACTGGTTCGGGCCGACCACCGTTCACCGGAAGTGGGTGAAGGGGTCCGGCAAGGCGCTGTGGGGGATCGAGCCGGACGACCTGAAGGGCAAGCTCCCGGCCAACCTGCCGGACGTCCCCGAGGTCCGCGAGGACTTCGCCGACTACCTCGGCGAGGTGCAGGCGTTCGACGCCTACGTCGGGGTGCTGCTGAAGCGGCTGGAGGACGCCGGTGAGCGGGACAAGACGCTCGTCGTGATCAGCGGCGACCACGGGGCGCCGGGCTTCCCCGGCGGGAAGTGCAACCTGTACGACTTCGGGGTCGGGGTGTCGCTGGTGGCGGCGTGGCCGGGCGGCAAGGGCGGGCGGGTGGTCGACGACTTCGTCAACCTGATGGACCTGTGCCCGACGTTCCTGGAGGCCGGCGGGGTGAAGCCGCCGGCCGGGGTGAACGGCAAGAGCCTGCTCGGCGTCATCAAGTCCGACAAGACCGGGCAGGTGGACCCGGACCGGACGTGGGTGGTGTGCGGGCGGGAGCGGCACGTCGCGGCGGCCCGGGCCGGGAACCTGCCGTACCCGCACCGGTCACTCCGCACCAAGGAGTTCCTGTACATCCGCAACTTCGCCCCGGACCGGCTGCCGATGGGCGACCCGATCGGGGTGACCGCCGACAAGGCCCCGGCCGCCGCGCAGCTGGAGAACGACACGTTCGTCGCGTTCCCGGACATGGACGCCGGCCCGGCGAAGGCGTGGTTGGTGGCCAACCGGAACGACCCGAGGTGGAAGTGGCACTACGAGTACGCGTTCGGGAAGCGGCCGGCGGAGGAGCTGTACGACCTCGCGGCCGACCCGGACCAGGTGAGGAACGTCGCCGCCGACCCGAAGTACGCGAAGGCCCGGGAGGAGATGGCCGGGCGGCTGACAAAGGTGCTGACGGACGTCGGCGACCCGCGGGTCGCCGACAAGGAGTGCCGGTTCGAGCGGCCGCCGTTCACCGACCCGGAGCCGAAGGGGAAGAAGAAGTAGTTTGGCGGACGAGCCGGACGCGTGAGCGACGGAAAGCCGAAACCCGTTGCTCACGCGTCCGGCTCGTCCCGTCCCCTCACCGCACCCGGTTCAGCCCGCGGTACCACGCCGGCAGGTCCCGCACGTCGTCCGGCACCGCCTCCGGCACCGCCCACCCGGTCACCGGCTGGACCGGCCCGCCGGCCAGCACCGACCGGCCGTCCGGCAGCACCGCCGCCGCCGACACCCGCTGCGGCAGCGGCGGCCCGACCGGCTTGCCGGTCGCTACGTCGAGCAGCCGCGCCGTCCCGTCCTGCGACGCGGCCAGCACCACCCGCCCGTCCGGGCACCACCCGACCCGGTGGACCACGTCCGGCATGACGTGCGCCGGTCCCTCCGCCCCGCGCGGGGCGAGCGGCACCACCCGCACCGTCCGGTCCTGCCGGCCGACGGCCAGCGCCCGCCCGTCCGGGCTGACCGCCGCGGAGTGGGCCCCCTGCGGCAGCCGCCGCGCCCACCGCAGCGCCAGGGTGTCCGGGTCCCGCACCTGCACCGTCCCGCCGGTGCCGACGACCACCAGCCCGGCCGCGGTGAACCCGAGCTCGACCACCTGCTCGGGCACGTCGATCGGGTCGCCCACCCGGCGGGCCGCGGCCGCGTCCCACACCTCCACCCCCTTCCAGTTCCCGCCGGCCGCGAACCGCCCGCCGTCCGGGCTGTACCGGACGCACCGGACCAGGAGCGGGAACCGCACCGCGGCGGACCGGTCCACCTCCCCGGTCAGGAGGTCGAGCGGGTACACGGCCGGCCCGGCGGCGACCAGGGCGCGGCGGCCGCCCGGGTGGAACGCGACCGCCTCGACCGAGCCCGGCAGGGTACAGCCCTCGCCGACCGGCCGGCCCGTGGCCAGGTCCCACACCCGGACCCGGCCGTCCCGGTCCCCGGTCACCGCCACCGCCCCGGCAGGGTCGGCCGCGATCACGTTGGCGGCCGGGTGCGGCAGGACCCGCCCGGTCCGCTGGTCCGGGGGAAGGGACCAGACCAGGGTGACCCGCTCGGCCGCGTCCTTCGCCCACCCGGTGTCGTCCCGCCCGACCGCGGCCACCCGCCCGTCCGGGCTCAGGGCCAGGGCCCGGACCAGCCCGGCGTTCCCGAGCCGGACCTGGGTCGGGCGGTCCGGCAGCCCGAACCACAGGCTGGCCCGCCGGTGCCCGCCGCCGACCAGCGCCCGGTCCGCGTCCGGGGAGAGGACCAGTGCCGACACCGGGCCGTCGTGGTCCAGGGTGCAGAGCCGCCGCCCGGACGCCGCGTCCCACAGCACGCACGCCCCCGGCCGGTTCGGCTTGTCCTCCCCGACCCCGATCCCGAGGACCGACGACCGGGCCGCGAACGCCAGGGTGCGGAACGGGAGCCGGGGGTTCAGCACCCGGTGCGGGCGGAACCCGTCGTCCAGCCGGAGCAGGTGGGTGTCCCCGCCCGCCGTCCCGACCGCCGCGAACCGCCCGGTCGGGTCGAACCGGACCGAGTGCAGGTCGCCCCCGGCCTCGAACGGGTCGTGGGGCGCCAGTCCGGTCTCGGCGTCCCACATCCGGCACACCCCGTCCGCCCGCCCGGAGAGCACCCGCCTCCCGTCCGGGCTGACGGCCACCGACCGGACCGGCCCGCCGGCGGCCGCCTCCCACCCGGCCCCGTCCCGGCCCGGGGCCGGGGCGAGCCGGACCGCCCCGTCCGCCGACCCGGTCACCACGAACCGCCCGTCCGGGGCGAACGCCAGCGCGGTGACCGCCGCCCCGCCGGGCGCGGCGGGGTCGGCCGGGGGGCCGACCGGGCGGCCGGTGAGCGGGTCCCACAGCCGGGCCGGGCCGGCGTCCGCCCAGCTCGCGGCGACCGCCCCGTCCGGGCTGACCGCCACCCCGCGGACCCCGCGGTCGTGCCCCAGCGGGTCGAACAGCGGCCGGCCGGTGGCCACGTCCCACGCCCGCACCTGCTTCTGCGCCCCGGTCACCAGGGTCCGCCCGTCCGGGGTGAACGCCAGGTGGCGGACGACGCTCGGGTGCGGCAGGGCGTGGGCCTGGGTGGCCAGCCGGTACCGCCACGCCGACAGGTTCAGCCGGACCAGCCGCCGCAGGTCCGGGTCCGCCAGCTCGTCGTGGGCCTGGGCCAGCCCCTGCATCCCGCGGGCCACCTCCCCCTGCTCGCACATCGCCAGCAGCTGGTCGATCCGCAGCTCGGCGTTCCGCCGGGTCGCGTCCCGCAGCGCCCGGGCCTCGGCGTCGGCCCGCCGCTCCGTCTCCCGCCGGGCGTGGGCCTCCAGCCCCGCCCGGTCCTCGGCCTCCCGCCACAGCCAGACCAGGGACCCGCCCGCGACCGCCGCCGCCGCCGCCAGCCCCAGCAGCGCGGCGGCCGGCAGCGGGTTCCGCCGGCACCACTTCCACAGCTTCTCGCGCCACGGCGCCGGGCGGGCCAGGATCGGCCGGCCGTCGAGGAACCGGCGCAGGTCGTCGGCCAACCGCCCGGCCGACTCGTACCGCCGCCCCGGACTCTTGTGGAGGCACTTCAGGCAGACCGTCTCCAGGTCGCGCGGGACGCGCGGCTCGAGCCGGGTCGGCGGGATCGGGTCCTGGTGCAGCGCCTGGAGGAGGGTGTCCACCGGGCGGGCGGAGCGGAACGGCGGGCGGCCGGTCAGCAACTCGTACAGGATCGCGCCGAGCGAGTACACGTCGGCGGCGGGGGCGGGGGCGGCGGGCGGGTCGGCGGCCCCGGCGGTGGCCAACTGCTCGGGGGCGGCGTAGCTCGGGGTGCCGAGCACCTGCCCGCCGACCGTCGCCCCGTCCGGCGGGCCGTCGAGCACCTTCGCCAGCCCGAAGTCGGCGACCTTCGCGACCCCGTCCGCGGTGAACAGGATGTTCGCCGGCTTCAGGTCCCGGTGGACGACTCCGTGGTCGTGGGCCGCCTGGGCGGCGGCGGCGAGGACCGCGACGAGGGTCGCCGCCTCCCGCGCCGGCCACGGGTCGCCGAGCAACTGGTCGGCGAGGCTCGGCCCGCCGGCGTACTCCATCACCAGGTACAGCCGGCCGCCCGCCTCCCCGACCTCGTGGACCGGGATCACGTTCGGGTGGTGGAGCCGGGCGACCGCCTCGGCCTCGCGCCGGAACCGGTCCCGTTCGGCCGGGGTCACGTCCCGGCCCGCGTGCGACATCTTGACCGCGACGACCCGGTGGAGCGACTCCTGCACCGCCTCGTACACGACCCCCATGCCGCCGCGGCCGAGGACCCGGCGGACGGTGAACCCGGGAAGGGTCGGGAGGTCGAACGGGTCGGCGTCGGCGGTCCGGACGGGCGCGGCGGGCGGGGTGTCGAGGAGGCGGGCGAAGAACGCGGGCGGGGGGCAGAACCGGTCCGCGGCGGGCCGGGGCGTGCCGGGCACGACGGCCGGGTCGGCGGTGAGGGTGTCGAGGCTGGCTTGGCAGGCCGGGCAGTGCTGGACGTGGCCGGCGAGGTGCGGGTCCGGCTCGCGGCCGTCGAGCATGCGGCGGAGGTCGTCGCCCGTCGGGCACCGGGTCATCGGTCGGCCTCCACGGGGTCGCGGTCGGTGGCGAGCCGGGAGCGGTCAACCCGCGGCGTCCGGGTCGAGCCGCCGGACCTCCTCCCGCAGCATCTTCTGCACGTTGCTCTTCGCCATGAACACGGCCGCCACCGTCATCCCGAGCAGCCCGGCGGCCTCGGCCCCCGGCCGGCCGTCCAGGGCGGTCAGCCGGAACGCCTCCCACGTGTTCGGGGCGACCCGCAGCTGCACCCGGGCGTACGCCTCCTCCAGCAGCTCCAGGTCGAACGCCCCGGCCAGCCGGGTCAGCAGGTCGTCCCGGGCGGCGACCGTCCCGAGCCGGCCGAGGGCCTCGTCCGACCCGCTCCCGGCGGCCCCCGGGTCGCGGTCCGCGTGCAGGTCCGCCCAGGCGTGGCGGGTGACCGTCCAGAGCCACCGGCGGAACGACCGCCGGGGGTCGTACTGGAAGGCGGTGAGGCGGACCGCGAGCTTGGCCAGGACCGTCTGGCACACGTCCTGGGCGTCCGCGTCCTGGAGGCCCCACTCCCGGCCCCAGGCGTAGATGGCGGCGGCGTACCGGCGGACGAAGTCCCGCCACGCCTGCTCGTCGGTCGGACACAGCCGGAGCCGGCCGAGCAGGGACGGACTGGTCGGGGGGACGTGCGCGTGCCCCACAGGGATTACCCCGGGAGAGGGAGGCACATAAACGCCGGTCCCCCAGTTTACCAGAACCGCCGCCCGGCGCTCCCCGGAATCGCGGCCCGCACATTTATGCCCGGCGGCCGGATAGAGTAATGACCGGGGGACGACTCGCGCCCGCCCCACGGAGGACCCCGCATGCCCCTCTCCCGAACGGTCGCCGCCGCGCTCGTCCTCGCCGCGGCGCCGGCCGCCCCCGCCGCCGACCCGGCGAAGAAGCCCAACGTCCTGTTCATCCTGTCCGACGACATGCGCCCCGAACTCGGCTGCTACGGCCACCCGGTGGTGACGTCGCCGAACATCGACGCGCTGGCCAAGGCCGGGGTGCGGTTCGACCGGGCGTACTGCCAGTACCCGCTGTGCAACCCGTCCCGCACCTCGATGCTCACCGGCCGGCACCCGACCACCACCGGGGTGCTGGACAACACCGTCGCGTTCCGCGACGCCCACCCGGACTGGGTGACGCTGCCGCAGCACTTCAAGGCGAACGGGTACGCGGCGCTCCGGACCGGGAAGATCTTCCACGGCGGGATCGACGACCCGGAATCGTGGACCGAGGGCGCGGAGCCGAAGAAGAAGCAACCGGCCGCGAAGGTCGACCCGAAGGAGCGGGCCAAGACCTCCGACCGGGTCGTGGTGTTGGAAGGGGACGGGGAGGCGCACGGGGACTACAAGACGGCGGACAAGGCGGTCGAGTTCCTCCGGGCGCACAAGGACAAGCCGTTCTTCCTGGCCTGCGGGTTCACCAAGCCGCACAGCCCGCCGACCGCCCCGAAGAAGTTCCTCGACCGGTACGCCGCCGCACCGGTCGCGCTGCCGAAGGACTTCGCCCCGAAGCCGACGGTCCCGGACGGGTTCCCGGCCCGGTCCCTGACCCAGAACGGCGACCTGTTCATGTTCCGGGACGCCTCCGAGGCCGAGGCCAAGGAGGTGACCCGGGCGTACTGGGCGTCGGTCTCGTGGACCGACTGGAACGTCGGCCGGGTGGTGGCCGAACTGGACAAGCTCGGGCTGCGGGAGAACACCGTCATCGTGTTCTGGGGCGACCACGGGTACCACCTCGGGGAGAAGGGGAAGTGGTCGAAGCACGGGTCGCTGTTCGAGGTCGGCACCCGCGTCCCGCTGGTGGTCGCCGCCCCGGGGGCGAAGGGGAGCGGCGGGGTCGCCCCGAAGCCGGTGCAGTCGGTCGACATCTACCCGACGCTGTGCGAGCTGTGCGGGATGAAGCCGCCGGCCGGGCTGGAGGGGCACAGCCTGAAGCCGCTGCTCGACAACCCGGCGGCCGCGTGGGAACACCCCGCGTACACCGTGGCGGGGAACCGGAAGAACCTCGGGGTGGCGGTCCGGACGGCCGGATACCGGTACGCGGAGTACGAGGACGGCAAGGGCGGGGCGATGCTGTTCGACGAGGCCGCCGACCCGAGTGAGTCGAAGAACCTGGCGGCCGACCCGAAGTTCGCGAAGGTGCGGGACGAGCTGTCCGCCATGGCCAGGAAGCACGCGGCCGCGAAGTGACGTGGACCCGAACCGGAGGGACACATGCCGAAGCTCGACCCGAGCCGCCCGGATCTGTCCCCTCCCCCCTTGTGGGGGTGGGTTGGGGGGGGGGGGGAGCCGCGCACCCACGTGAGCGAACGGGACGGGGTCGGTCCTACCCCCCACCCTAACCCTCCCCCACAAGGGGGGAGGGGACAAGAAGCATCCCTTCGGATGGGGCCGCGGCTCGCCGCCCTGCTGCTCGCCCTCCTCGCGGCCGCCCCGGCCGCCGCCGCGGACAAGCCGAACGTCGTGTTCATCCTGGCCGACGACCTCGGCTGGACCGACCTCGGGTGCCAGGGGTCGAAGTACTACGAGACGCCGAACATCGACAAGATGGCCGCCGCCGGGATGCGGTTCACCGACGGGTACACCTGCGGCCCGAACTGCCAGCCGACCCGGGCCGCCCTGATGTCCGGGCGGTACGGCCCCCGCACCGGCATCTACACCGTCGGCGGGATCGACCGGTTCGACTGGCAGACCCGCCCGCTCCGCCCGGTGGACAACGTCCAGAAGCTCGACCCGAAGGTGGTGACCGTCGCCGAGGCGCTGAAGGCGGCCGGGTACGCCACCGCCCAGTTCGGGAAGTGGCACCTCGGCCAGGACCCGGAGCACCACCCGCTCGCCCAGGGGTTCGACGAGAGCGTGGTGTCGATGGGCAAGCACTTCGACTTCGAGACGGTCCCGAAGACCGAGTACCCGAAGGGCACCTACCTCGCCGACTGGCTGACCGACAAGAGCATCGACTTCATCACCCGGCACAAGGGCAAGCCGTTCTTCCTTTGCCTGCACCACTTCGGGGTGCACAGCCCGCACGAGGCGAAGCCGGACCTCATCGCCAAGTTCAAGGACAAGCCGGCGGCCGGCGGGCACAAGGACCCGGTGTACGCGGCCATGATCGCGAGCGTGGACGAGAGCGTCGGCCGGGTGCTCAAGACGCTCGACGACCTGAAGCTGAGCGAGAACACCCTGGTGGTGTTCACCGCCGACAACGGCGGGGTCGGCGGGGACCGGTTCGACGGGAACAAGCCGGGGGGCAAGAACGGGATCACCGACAACGCCCCGCTCCGGGCCGGGAAGGGGTCGCTGTACGAGGGCGGGGTGCGGGTCGCGTACCTGTTCCGCTGGCCGGGCAAGGTCAAGGCCGGGGCGACGACCGGCGAGCCGATCAACAGCGTGGACCTGTACCCGACGCTGCTGGAACTGTCGGGGGCGAAGGCGCCGGACGGCCCGCTCGACGGGGTCAGCTACCTGCCGACGCTGCTCGGCAAGCCGCGCGACCGCGGCCCGCTGTACTGGCACTTCCCCGGGTACCTCGGCCAGGGCAAGGGGCAGTGGCGGACGACCCCGGCCGGGTCGGTCCGGGACGGCGACTGGAAGCTCCTCGAGTTCTTCGAGGACGGCCGGCGGGAGCTGTACAACCTGAAGGACGACGTCGGCGAGGCGAAGGACCTGGCGGCGACCAACCCGGACAAGGCGAAGGAGCTGCACGGCAAGCTGGCCGCGTGGCGGACCGCCGTCGGGGCGAAGATGCCGGCCCCGAACAAGAAGTGACCCGCCGCCCGGAGGCCGACCCATGGTCCGCGCGCTCGCCCTCCTCGCCGCCCTCGTCCTGCCGGCCACGGCCCGCGCCGCCGACCCGACCGCGGCCGAGGTGGCGTTCGCCACCCGCGTCCTGCCGGTGCTGAAGGCGAGGTGCTTCGCCTGCCACGGCGACGACGCGGCCAAGCTCAAGGGCGGCCTCGACCTCACCACCCGCGCCGGGCTGCTCAAGGGCGGCGACAGCGGGAAGCCGGGCGTCGTCTCCGGGAAGGCCGCCGACAGCCCGCTGGTGAAGTCGATCGCCCGGACCGACGACGACTTTTCCGCGATGCCGCCGAAGGAGAACGACAAGCTCACCGACGCCGAGGCGAAGGCGGTCCGGGAGTGGGTGGACGGCGGGGCCCCGTGGCCGCCGGCCGAGCGGGTCGCCGAGATCGTGAAGGCGGCGAAGCCGGCCGGGGTGCCGGTGAAGACGAGCGGCGGGCTGTCCCCGGACTGGACGAACCGCACCTACAACCCCGCCGACCTGTGGGCGTACCAGCCGCTCCGCAAGCCGGCGGTGCCGGCCGGGGCGGCCCACCCGGTCGACGCCTTCGTCAACGCCCGGCTGCGCGACAGCGGACTGTCACCGGCTCCGCCGGCCGACCGCTCGGCGCTGATCCGCCGGGTCACGTTCGACCTCACCGGCCTGCCGCCGACCCCGGCCGAGGTGGACGACTTCCTCGCCGACCGTGACCCGGACGCGAAGGCGTTCGGCAAGGTGGTCGACCGGCTGCTCGCGTCCCCGCACCGCGGCGAGCAACTCGCCCGGCACTGGCTCGACGTCACCCGGTACGCGGACAGCAGCGGGTTCGCCAACGACTACGAGCGCGGCAGCGCCTGGCGGTACCGGGACTACGTCGTCCGCAGCTTCAACGCGGACAAGCCGTACGACCGGTTCGTCCGCGAACAACTCGCCGGCGACGAGACCGACCCGACGGACCCCGAGATGCTGGTGGCCGTCGGGTTCCTGCGGATGGGGGCGTGGGAGCTGACCGGGATGGAGGTGGCGAAGGTCGCCCGGCAGCGGTTCCTGGACGACGTGACGGACGCGGTCGGGCAGGTGTTCCTCGCCCACATGCTCCAGTGCGCCCGGTGCCACGACCACAAGTTCGACCCGGTCCCGACCCGCGACTACTACCGCGTCCAAGCGGCGTTCGCCACCACCCAGCTCGCCGAGCGGGCGGCCCCGTTCCTGAAGGCCGAGAACACCGCCGGGTTCGAGGAGAAGAAGTACCTCGACGCCCGCCGGGCCGCCCTGAACACCGACCTGCAGAAGGTGCAGAAGGCCGAGGCCGCCGGGCGGGCGCGGTGGGAGGCGGCGAACCCGGACAAGAAGGGGCAGAAGCCGGCCCGGCACGAGTACCTCACCCCCGCCGACCTCGGGCTGGAGCGGATCGCCCGCAAGGGCCTCGAACGCCTGCGGTGGGAGGCCGACCGGTACGAGCCGTTCGCCCTGTCCGTGTACGCCGGCCGGACGCCGGACGTGAAGGCGATCTACGCCCCGTTCCGGGTCCCGGCGGACGCCGCCGGGGAGCCGGAGGCGTCGCACATCCTCGCCGGCGGCGACCCGTTCAGCCCGAAGGAGAAGGTCACCCCGGGCGTGGTGAGCGCCGCCGGCGACGCGGTGATCCCGGCCGCGGCCGCCGGCCGGCGGGCGGCGCTAGCGGAGTGGGTCACGTCGAAGGACAACCCGCTGACCGCCCGCGTCATGGCGAACCGCGTCTGGCAGTGGACGGTCGGCACCCCGCTCGCCGGCAACCCGAACAACTTCGGGGCGACCGGGAAGAAGCCGACGCACCCGGAACTACTCGACTGGCTCGCCGCCGAGTTCGTCGAGCACGGGTGGTCGGTGAAGCACCTCCAGCGGCTCATCCTCACGTCGGACGTGTACCGCCGCTCGTCGCGGCACCCGGACCCGAAGGCGGTCGCGGCGAAGGACCCGGCCGGCACCGGCTACGCCGTGTTCAAGCCGCGCCGGCTCGCCGCGGAGGAGCTGCGGGACGCGATGCTGGCGGCGTCCGGCGAGCTGAACCTCGCCGTCGGCGGCATCCCGGTGCGGCCGGAGATCAACCCGGACATCGCCCTGCAGCCGCGGCAGGTGATGGGCACCTTCGCCCCGGCGTGGGAGCCGTCGCCGCGGCCGGAGCAGCGGCACCGCCGGACGCTGTACGCCTTGAAGCTACGCGGCGTCCGCGACCCGCTCCTGGAGGTGTTCAACGCCCCCGCCCCGGACCTGCCGTGCGAGGCCCGCGAGGTCTCCACCGTGGCGCCGCAGGCGTTCGCCTTGTTCAACGGCGAGGCGACCCGCGCCCGGGCGCTTGCCCTGGCCGCCCGAGTGTCGAAGGAGGCGAAGTCGCGGGACGGGGCGGTCGCCCTCGCCTTCCGCCGGGCCCTCGGCCGGGCGCCGACGGCCGCCGAGTCGGAGGCGTGCCTGAAGCACTGGGCGGCGATGACGGAGCGGCACGCGGGCCTGACGTTCGAGAAGCCGAAGCGGCCGACCGAGGTGACGCGCGAGGCGGTGGAGGAGAACACCGGGGAGAAGTTCACGTTCACCGAGGTGCTGCCGGCGGCGAAGGACTTCGTCCCAGACCTCCACACTGCCGACGCCACCCCGGAGGTCCGCGGGCTGATGGAGGTCTGCCTGGTGCTGTTCAACGCGAACGAGTTCGCCTACCTGGACTGAACTGAATGCGGAATGCGGATTTCAGAGTGCGGAACCAAAACCCGGACACGCGACCCGTCGGAGCGCTCTGATGTCTGCCCAGTCCGCATTCCGCATTCCGCATTCCGCATTCCCGGTCACCCGCCGCGACGCCCTGTACGGCCTCGGCGCCTCCCTCGGGAGCGTCGCGTTCTCCGCCCTGCTCGCCGCCGAGGAGAAGCGGGCCGGTGACAAGCCGCTGTCGCCGCGGAAGCCGCACGCCCCGGCGAAGGCGACCGCGTGCATCTTCCTGATGATGGAGGGCGGGCCGAGCCACATCGACACGTTCGACCCGAAGCCGAAGCTCGCCGACCTCCACCTGAAGGAGTTCCAGCGCAGCGACAAGATGCAGTCGGCGATGTCCGGCGGGAAGCGGTACTACGTCGCGTCGCCGTTCAAGTTCGTGAAGGCCGGGAAGTGCGGGGCGGACATGGCCGCGAACTGGGAGCACCTGGCCGGGGTCGCCGACGACCTGTGCTTCTACCGCGGCTGCCAGGTGGACTCGGTCAACCACCCGACCGCGATGTACCAGATGAACACCGGGAACCGGTTCGGCGGGGACCCGGCGGTCGGCAGTTGGGTGACCTACGGGCTCGGCAGCGCGAACGCGAACCTCCCCGGGTTCGTGGTGCTGCCGGAGGTGAGCCACCCGCAGGGCGGGGCCGCGAACTGGGGCAACGGGTTCCTCCCGGCCGACTTCCAGGGCACCCCGCTCCGGGCCAAGGGGGCCCCCGTCCTCGACCTCGCCCCGGCCTGGGGCGAGTCCCCCGCCCACCAGCGGGCGAACCTCGACCTGCTCGCCGCCCTGAACCAGGGGCACGCCGCCGCCCGCCCCGGCCGCGACGACCTCGCCGCCCGGATGGAGAGCTACGAGCTGGCGTTCCGGATGCAGGCGGAGGTGCCGGGGTTGCTGGACCTGTCGAAGGAGGACGCGAAGACCCGGGCCCTGTACGGCGTCGGCGAGGAGCCGACCGACGGGTTCGGGAGGCGGTGCCTGCTCGCCCGCCGGCTCGTCCAGCAGGGGGTGCGGTTCGTCCAGCTCTACGCCGGCACCTGGGACAGCCACGACTACATCGAGAAGGCGCACGGGAACCTCGTCCGGCAGGTCGACAAGCCGATCGCCGGGCTGATCGCCGACCTGAAGCGGACCGGGCTGCTCGACAGCACCCTCGTGGTCTGGTGCGGCGAGTTCGGCCGGAGCCCGGACAACGGGGTGCGGATGGGCACCGCGTTCGGCCGGGACCACAACCCGAAGGGGATGACGGTGTGGCTGGCCGGCGGCGGCGTCAAGGCCGGGCACACGGTCGGGGCGACGGACGAGACCGGGGCGGAGGCGGTCGGGTGCGTCCACCACGTCCGCGACCTGCACGTCACCCTCCTCCGGCTGATGGGCCTGGAGGACGCCAAGCTGACGTACTTCCACGGCGGCCGGTACAAGCAACTGTCCCAGTTCGGCGGCGAGGTCATCAAGGAGCTGATCGCCTGACCCGCCCCGGCCGCGAGAGGAGCACCGATGTCGCGCCTCGTCCTCCCCGCCCTGCTGCTCGCCGCCGGCCCGGCGCCCGCCGCCGACCGGAAGCCGAACGTCGTCGTCTTCTACGTCGACGACATGGGGTACGCCGACCTGGGGTGCTACGGCGGCACCCTCGCCCCGACCCCGCACTGCGACGCCCTCGCCAAGAACGGCGTCCGGTTCACCGACGGGTACGTGTCGGCGTGCGTCTGCAGCCCGAGCCGGGTCGGGCTGATGACCGGCCGGTACCAGGCCCGGACCGGGCACGACGCCAACAGCGGCCGGCCCGGGAACGAGCTGCTGAAGACCGAGGCGACGATGGCCGAGCGGCTGAAGGCCGCCGGGTACGCGACCGGGATCGTCGGGAAGTGGCACCTCGGGGAGGGGAAGGAGTTCCTGCCCGGGTCGCGCGGGTTCGAATCCGGGTACGGGAGCATGGACAACCTCGCCGCGAAGAAGGGCGAGGCCGAGTTCTACCGCGGGTCGGAGCCGGTGAAGCAGCCGGCCGAGTACCCGGTCACGTCGCCGCTGTACGCCAAGGAGGCGTGCGCTTTCATCGACGCCCACAAGGCGAACCCGTTCCTCCTGTACGTGGCGTTCAACGGCGTCCACGCCCCGCACGTCGCCACCGAGGAGTGGGCGAAGAAGTTCGCCGCCCTGCCGAAGCGGGCCGGGGCGTACGCCGCCTGCATGGCCGAGTTCGACGCCGCCGTCGGCACCGTGATGGACAAGCTCCGGGCGCACAAGCTCGAAGAGGACACGCTGGTGTTCCTCGTCAGCGACAACGGCGGGGCGTCCCCGGAGTCGAACAAGGGCGGGCTGCGCGGCGGGAAGTGGCTGCTCTGGGAGGGCGGCATCCGGGTCCCGTTCGTCGTCCAGTGGAAGGGCCACATTCCCGCCGGGCGGGTGTCGAACGTGCCGGTCATCCAGCTCGACGTCCTCCCGACCGCGCTGGCCGCGGCCGGGGCGGCGGTGAAGCCGGAGTGGAAGCTCGACGGGGTGAACCTCCTGCCGCTGCTGGAGGGGAAGGCGAAGGGACTGGACCGCGAGGCACTGTACTGGCGGTTCGGGGTGCAGTTCGCGGTGCGTAAGGGCGACTGGAAGCTGGTGAGCGCCGCGAAGGACATGAAGCCGGTGCTGGTGAACCTGGCGCAGGACCGCGGCGAGGCGAAGGACCTGACGGCCGACCGGCCGGAGAAGGCGAATGAGCTGCTCGCCCTGTGGGAGAAGTGGAACGCCGGGAACGTCGCGCCGCGGTGGGTGGACCGCCGGTGGGACGGCGAGGAGGCGCGGAAGAAGATGAAGGACGACGGGGAGGACCAGCCGTGACCCTCGGCAAGACCGTGTTGACCCGCCGGGCGTTCGTCGCCGCCACCGCCGCGGCGGCAGCCGTCGGCCCGGACGCGCTCGGGGCGGCCGACGGCCCGACGGCCCGCCAGGCGACCGGGGTCCGGGTCGGGGAGGTGACCGCCGACTCGGCCGTCCTGTGGGCGCGGCTGACGGCCCACCCAAAGCGGGCCGACGGGGTGGCGTTCGCCAAGGCCGACAAGGACAAGGCGGTGGACGGACCGGTCGACAAGCTGGAGGGCGCGTGCCCCGGGGCGGCGGGCCGCGTCCGGGTGCGGTACGGGACCCGCGAGGACCTCGCCGACGCGAAGGCCGCGGACTGGGTCGAGGTGGCCGAGGCGACCGACTTCGCCCACCGGTTTCGGCTCGCCGGGCTGAAGCCGGCGACCGTGTACCACTACGCGACCGAGACGGCCGGCCCCGGCGGGGCGCCGGCCCACGGGGCGGTCCGCGGGCGGTTCGAGACCGCCCCGGCCGCCGACGCCCGGGCCGAGGTGCGGTTCTGCGTCATGACCTGCCAGGGGTACCCGGACCGCGGCCACCCGGACGGGCACCCCGTCTACCCGGCGATGGCCGCCCTGAAGCCGCAGTTCGCGGTCCTCACCGGCGACCTCGTGTACTACGACAACGACCCGCCGCGGGCCGTCACCCCCCGGCTCGCCCGGTACCACTGGGAGCGGATGTTCAGCCTGCCGCGGCTCGTCGAGTTCACCCGGAGCTTCGGTACGTACTGGCTGAAGGACGACCACGACACGCTCGCCGACGACTCGTGGCCGGGCCGGAAGGCGGGCGAGTTGACGTTCGCGGAGGGGCAGAAGATCTTCCGCGGGCAGGCCCCGCTGGCGGACGGGCCGGCGTACCGCACGTTCCGCTGGGGCCGCGGCCTGCAGGTCTGGTTCACCGACGGCCGGGACCACCGGTCGCCGAACACCCAGCCGGACGGCCCCGACAAGACCATCTGGGGGGCGGACCAGAAGGCGTGGTTCAAGAAGACGGTGAAGGACAGCACCGCGACCTGGAAGGTGCTCGTCTCCCCGACCCCGCTGGTCGGCCCGGACCGGAAGAACAAGAGCGACAACCACGCGAACGCGGCGTTCGCCCACGAGGGCGACGAGGCCCGCGGGTGGCTGAAGGAGAACGCGCCGGACAACTTCTTCGTGGTGTGCGGGGACCGGCACTGGCAGTACCACTCGGTACACCCGAAGACCGGGCTGCACGAGTTCTCGGTCGGGGCGGCGAGCGACGAGCACGCCGGCGGGTCGCCCGGGGAGGACAAGACCTACCACCGGTTCCACCGGGTGAAAGGCGGGTTCCTGTCAGTAACCGCCGGGCCGAAGGGGGTGACGTTCCGCCACCACGACGTGCAGGGGAAGGTGGTCTACGAGTGCGCGTTCCCAAGGTAGCAGGCACACTCCGTGTGCCGTCCGCTCCGCCGCCCCGGACCCGGCGGACGGCACACGGAGTGTGCCTGCTACTCTTCCGGTCACACGGTCACTTCTTCGGCTCGAACCCCGGCCGGACGTTGCCGTCCTTGTCGATCAGCGGGCGGGGGTCCTTCACCCGGCCGAGCGGGCGCGAGTTCGGGGACGGGCCGTCCCGCCCGAGGTCGGCCTTGTCCGCCAGCCCCTCCAGCTTCTTCACCACCTCCGAGTTCTCGGCCGACACGTCCTTCGACTCGCCGACGTCCGCCTTCAGGTTGTAGAGCCTGGCTCTCGCCGGCGCCTCGTCCTTCTTCCCCGGGGCCGGGAAGTGGAGCTTCCAGTCGCCGTGCCGGACGCCTTCGAGCTTCAGCCCGCGGTAGTAGTAAAAGGTCTCGTGCGCCGGCTCCGCGTCCTTCGTCCCGAACAGGTGCGGGCGGACGTCGGCCCCGTCGGTCGTGCGGCCGGCCGGCACCTTCCCGCCGGCCAGCGCGGCGAACGTCGGCAGCACGTCGATCATCCCGAGCACCGCGTCCGTCTCCGTCCCGGCCGGCACCTTGCCCGGCCACCAGGCGATCGTCGGAACCCGCATCCCGCCCTCGAACGTGCTCGCCTTGTGCCCGCGCAGCGGGGCGTTCACGCTCCGCGGCGTCCCGCCGTTGTCGCTCGTGAAGATGACCAGCGTCCGGTCGGCGAGGCCGTGCTTGCGGACCGCGTCGAGCACCCGGCCGACGCCCCAGTCCACCTCCTCGACCCAGTCGGAGAACAGCCCGTGCGGCGACTTCCCGGCCCACCGCTTCCCAGGGTAGAGCGGGAAGTGGACGGCGTTGTGCGCGAGGTACAGGAAGAACGGCTTGTCCTTGTTCGCGGCCACGAACTGCTCCGCCTCGGCGGTGTAGATCTCGACCAGCGACTGCTGGTCGTCCGGCAGGACGCGCTTGACGACGGTCCCGTTGCGGAGCAGCGGGAGCGGCGGCTGGCCGCCCTTGTCCTTCGGGAGTGGCTTACCGAGGTCGCTCTTCACCCCGTCCTCGGCCGGCCCCATGTCGTTCGAGTACGGCAGCCCGAAGTGGAGGTCGAACCCCTGCCGGTTCGGCAGGAACTCGGGCTGGTCGCCGAGGTGCCACTTGCCGACGATCGCGGTCGCATACCCCTCCGCCTTGAGCACCTCGGCGACGGTCACCTCGTCCGGGTGCAGCCCCTCGGCGTTGCCCGGGAACAGGACGCCGGGGATCGGCAGGCACCGCTTCGGGTAGCACCCGGTCATCAGGGCGGCGCGCGACGGGGAGCAGACCGGGGCGGCGTAGAAGCAGGTGAGCTTGCGGCCGTCCTTGGCCATCGCGTCGAGGTTCGGGGTGCAGTTGATCTTCGACCCGAACGGGCCGATGTCGGCGTACCCCAGGTCGTCGATGTTGATGACGACGAGGTTCGGCTTCGCGGCGTCCGCGGCGGGCAGCGCCGGGGCGGCGAGCAGGACGGCGGCGAGCGGCAGCATGGGGTGGCTCGTGGGGTGCTTGGAGCGCGGCCGTCCCGGCCGCTCCGGAAAGAAGCGGCCGGGACGGCCGCGCTCCAAGAGAATCAGTCCTTCTTCTTTTTCGGCGCTACGAAGTCGCGGTCCAGTTCGGCCGGGCGGGCGTCCTTGAACCCGTCCAGCACCTTCTGCAGCTTCGCCGCGGCGGCCGCGGCCGGCCCCTTCTGGTCCGCGGTCTTCAGCGGCCGCGCCTCGAACGGGTCGGCGGCGAGGTCGAAGAACTCGCCGGTGCGGTACAGCTTGTGGCCGTGGTCGAAGGCGTACTCGCGCACCGTCAGGTCGTCTTTCTGCCGCGGCGAGTACCAGCAGTACAGCCACTCCCGCGGGTTCCCCTTCTCGCCGCGCACCTGCGGGAGGAAGCTGCGGCCGTCGGTGCCGGCCGGGACCGGCACGCCGGCGGCGTCGAGCAGCGTGGCGAGGAAGTCGACGCTGCTGACCAGGTCGCGGTTGACGGCCGGCTTCTTGATGGCGGCCGGCCAACTGGCGATCAGTGGGACGCGGGTGCCGCGGGCGTTCGTCGTCCCCTTCCCGCCGGGGTACGCCTCGCCCTTGAACCGGCTGGTGAGCCCCTTGCCGGTCCCGTTGTCGCCGACGAACAGGACGAGCGTGTTGTCACGCACCTTGAGCTCGTCCAGCTTCGCGACCAGTTGGCCGACCATCTTGTCCGCGTACGCGACCATGTCGGCGAAGTGCTTCGGGTCCTGGTTCACCCCCTCCCCCTTCGCCTTCGGGTCCCAGTCCGGGCCGTCCGGGGTCGGCTGGAACGGGGCGTGGGTGAGGGTCATCGGGTAGTACAGGAAGAACGGCTTGTCCTTGTGCCGGGTGACGAAGTCGACGGCGAAGTCGTTCAGCAGCTTCGGCCCGTACTCGCCGTTCGCGAAGTCGAGTTCCTTGCCGTTGTGCTCGAGGCCGGGGTTGGCGTACCGCGGCGGGCGGCGGGTGTGCTGCCACAGGTACGACTCCCCGAACCCGAAGTGCTTCGGCGAATCGACCTCCCGGCCGAGCTGCCACTTGCCGACGACGGCGGTGGCGTACCCGGCCTTCCCGAGCAGGTGGGCGAACGTCGTCTCGGTCCGGAGCAAGGTGCCGAAGTTGACGTAGTTGCGGACGTTGTACTTCCCGGTCATGAGCTGCACCCGGGTGGGGGTGCAGAGCGGCTGGACGTGGCACTGCTCGAACCGCGTCCCGGTCGCGGCCAACTTGTCGAGGTTCGGGGTCTGGTACGACTCCCCGCCGTTGGCGGTGACGCACTCGTACCCGAAATCGTCGGCGACGATTAGGACGACGTTCGGCTTCGGGTCGGCGGCGCGGGCCGACCCACCAAGGACGATTAGGGCGCACGCGAGGAGGGTGAGGAGAGGTTTCATGCGGTGTTCCTCGCGGTGGGCCCTGGGTCGGTGGAACCCAGGCCGTTGGCCTGGGCTGAGGGAGGTCGGCCCTTCGGGCCTTAAAGGCTTTCGAGCCCCGAAAGGGCGGGCTTCCTCAGCCCAGGCCAACGGCCTGGGGACCTAAACGTGCCCCAGCCACGACACGCCCGCCCGTCACGACAGCTTCACCTCGCGCTTCCCGGCGTCCGCCTTCGCCCCCGCCTCCAGTCCCGTGAGCGTCGCCCCGTCGGGGCGGTCGCGGCCGACCTTCACCGTGTACTTCCCGGCGGCGAACACGGCCGGCCGGTACCGCGGGCCGGGCGCCCGGACGCAGTACAGCACCTCGCCACTCGCCTCGTCAGTCACCTGCACCACCGGGTTCTCCGCCCCGGTCACGACCAACTCCGGCAGCCACGCCGCCGGCTTCCGGCCGTCGTTGTCGTCCGCGTTCACCGTGACCGGCCAGCCGGGGAACTGGCCCCCGGCGCCGGCCTTCGGGTCGGAGAAGCGCGGCCAGCACTCGAACGTCACCCGGCGCGCCTTCTTGTCGAACCGGACCAGTCCGTACCCGTCGGCCCGCTTCTTCTCGTCGTTGACGTCGGCCGGGTTCGCGTACGCCAGCATCCGGATCTTGTTCCCCAGCCCGTCGGTGAAGTCGCCGGTCCACGGGAGCGGGCTGCCGGGGACCGGGTTCGGGCCGGGCTTCTCGTCCGCCGGGTGCCACCACCGGCCGTAGATCGTGTTCACGAGCGCCGGGCTGGTGAACGCGAACGGCCCGTCGCCGTGCTCCCGCAGCCCGTGCTTCACGACCACCGCGAGGTGCTGGTCCCCGCACAGGTGGACGGCCCGCACCCGGCGGATCAGTTCCAGGGCCTTCAGCCGGCCCGCCTGCGGCCAGCCGTTGCAGTCGAGGTCGGCGAGGAGGCGGTTGTCCGGCTTCCCGTGCAGGTGGACCGCCCCGCAGAACGCCGTCTGCGACAGCACCGCCTTCGTCGCCGCCCCCGACCAGTCGGCCGACCACTCTTCGAGGAAGCGGTGCTGGCGGTCGCCGAGCAGTTGGAGCCCCTTCACGTCGATCGACTTCGGGTCGTACTTCGGGTCGTTGATGTGGTCCGGCCGCGGCCCCATCTTCGGGATCTTGCCGTCCGGGCCGGTCTTGAACTTCCGGTCCTCCAGGATGGCGAAGTCCACTCCGCCGACCCGCAGCCGGGTGAAGTAAACGGTGATCCCCTGTTCGACCGGCTTCGGGTCCGGCGGGTCGGGCAGGTGCCACGTCTGGTGCCGCTGCACCAGGTTCACGTAGGCGGCCGGGTAGAAGTACCCGCCGTCGGCCCCGTCGGTGCGGACGGACCGCTTGCCGTTCTCGCCCCACAGGTTCGGGTGCCCGACGTCGTGGTCGTCCGGAATCGTGACCGTCGGGCGGTCGCGGATCACGTCCCGGAACTGCAGCCCGAACTCGATCCACCCGGCGGTGTGCTCGGTGTGCCGGTACGTCTGGTCGCCGGCGAAGAACAGCAGGTCCGGGTCCTGGGCGATCAGGTGGTTGACGATCTCCGGCCGGCCGCCGGTGGTGCGGCTCGAGTTGCACGACATGTTCGCGACGACGATGACGTCCTTGTCGACCGGGTCGCGGCGGATGACGCCCTCGAACACCGCCTTATCGCCGTGCCGCACCCGGTACGGGACGCTCTCCGTCGCGTCCCACTTCTCCACGCGGAAGTGGGCACTCCACCCGGGGTACTGCACCGGCTCTTTCGCCGCCTCGACCCACTTCCCGCCGCGTTGGAACTCGAGCCGGGCGGTGCGCTCCTCGCCGGGCTTGAGCGGGTAGAGCTGGGCGGTGAGCTTGAGGACGCCGCGGTCGTGGGTGTACAGGGCGAACGCGACCACCTGGTCGCGCGGCACGTCCATCGGCGGTGGGGCGTTGGCGGCCTTCTTCGGCGCCTTCGTCCACCACTCGCCGGTGGCGAGCGAGTCGAGGTTCGGGAACTCCTTGCCGAACGGCGGGTCGTCGGCCGCCCACGCGGCGGGGACGAGGCCGGCCGCCGCGGCCGTGGCGGCGACGCGGCGGCCGAAGTCGCGGCGGGTCGGGTCGGGTTCGGTGCTCATGACGGCCTCCCGGGCGTGGGTCACTTCGGCGGGGCGTTCCCCTTCCACCCCGCGGCGAGCCGCTTCGCGTGCTCCTCGACCACCGCCTTGTTCGCCGGGTCGGCGGCCACGTTCCGGTCCTCGCCCGGGTCGGCCGTGTGGTCGTACAGCTCGCGGGCCACCACCTCGGTGCCGCCCCGCTTCCGCCACTCCACGTACCGGTACCGGTCGGTCTTCACCGCGTACCCCATCAGCGGGCCGACGTCCTTGTCCTTCCCGCCGCCCCGCGGGTACTGGCTGAACGCGGCCGCCTTCCACGGCTTCGCCGGGTCGTCGAGCAGCGGGGCGAAGCTGTACCCCTCGACCCCGTCCGGCTTCGGCAGGCCGCACACCTCGGCGAGCGTCGGGTAGATGTCGACGAACTCGACCAGGGCGGCCGACGGCTTCCCGGTCGCCTTCTGCCCGGGCCGGCTCATCACGAGCGCCGCCCGGGTCGCCTTCTCGTAGTTCGTGTGCTTGCACCACATCCCGTGGTCGCCGAGGTGCCACCCGTGGTCGCCCCACAGGATCACGACGGTGTTGTCCGCGAACCCGTTCTCCTTCAGGGCGGCGAGCACCCGCCCGAGTTGGGCGTCCATGTAGCTGGTGGCCGCGTAGTACCCGTGGACCAGCTTGCGGGCCGTCTCGTCCGGGACCGGGCCGGACTTGGGGATGCCGTGGTAGGCCCGCAGCTCGCCGCCGAACTGCGGGGCGAACGCCGGGGCGTCCTTCGGCGGGGCGGCCGGGCCGGCCGCCGGCAGCTTGGCCGGGTCGTACAGGTCCCAGTACTTCTTCGGGGCCACGAACGGGAGGTGCGGCTTCAGGAACCCGACCGCCAGGAAGAACGGCTCCTTCTGGCCCTTGCGGACTTTCAGGATCTCGATCGCGCGGTTCGCGGTCCACCCGTCGTTCAGGTCGCCGTCCGGCACGTCCGGGGCCTCGACCGGCAGCCCGCGGACCCGCGACACGTCGTCCCCGGCGGCCTTCGCCTTGGCCTTCAGGTCGTCGAGCAGCTTCAGCCCGTCCGGGCCGAACCCCTTCCCCTTCGTCCCCTCCCACGGGACCGACCATGACGGCGGGTCGTCGTACCCGCCGTGGTAGATCTTCCCGACCCCGTGGGCGTAGTACCCGTTGCTCTTGAAGTGCTGCGGCAGGGTGACGACGTCCGGCAGGGCCTTCCGGAAGTGGGTGACGAGGTCGTACACCTTGGTGCTGTCTGGCCGGCGGCCGGTGAGGAGGGACGACCGGGACGGGCTGCACACCGCCTGCTGGCAGTACGCCCGGGTGAACACGGTCCCGCGGGCGGCCAGGGCGTCGACGGCCGGGGTCTTGGCGTGCGGGTCGCCGGCACACCCGAGCGCCGGGCGGAGGTCGTCGACCGCGACGAACAGGACGTTCGGCTTGGCCGGCGCGTCGGCGGCACGGGCGGCGGCCGCGGAGAGGAACAGCGCGGCCACGGACAGGGAGAGGACGGAGCGCATCACCAGCCCCCGGCGGCCCGGACCCGCGCGGCCCGGGCCGGGCCGGAGCCCGGGCGTACAGAGGAACCCCGCGCGGGCCGCAGGGTTCCGGCCCTCCAACTCACTTGATGAACAGCATCTCCCGGTAGGTCGGGAGCGGCCACAGGTCGTCGGCCACCAGCGTCTCCAGCTCGTCCCCGAGGGCCCGCAGGTCGGCCATCTTCGGGATCACCGCGTCCTTGATGTGCTTGGCGTGGTGGTACGGGTCGCCGTTGCCCCCGTGGTGGTGGGTCGCCTTCTCCAGCGCCGCCGTCGCCCCTTGGAACCGGGAGATCACCCCGGTCAGCTCCTTCAGCGCGTCCAGCTGGGCCCCGGCGTCCGCCCCGGCCGCCTTGGTCGCGTTCACCGCCGTCGCCACCTCCCCCTGGTACCGCAGGGCCGCCGGCAGGATCATCGTCTTCGCCATGTGGACCATCATGCTCGCCTCGATGGTCACCTCCTTCACGTACTTCTCGCTGAAGATCGCGTACCGGCTCTGCAGCTCCCGCTCGGTGTACACCTTGTACTTCGCGAACAGGTCCACGGTGTCCTTCCGGACGATCACCGGGATCGCGTCGGTGGTGCTCTTCAGGTTCGGCAGCCCCCGCTTCTCCGCCTCCGCGTGCCAGTCGGCGCTGTACCCGTCCCCGTTGAAGATCACCTTCTTCGACTCCTTCAGGATCCCCGGCAGCAGGTCCTGGATCGCCTTGTTCAGCGGCTTCCCGCCCCGGGTCGCCCCCTCCAGCTGGGTGGCGATGAAGTCGAGCGACTCGGCCACGATCGTGTTCAGCACCACGTTCGGGCCGGAGATGCTGAAGCTGCTCCCGACCGCCCGGAACTCGAACTTGTTCCCGGTGAACGCGAACGGCGAGGTCCGGTTCCGGTCCCCGGCGTCCCGCGGCAGCTTCGGCAGGACGCTCACCCCGACCTCCATGAACCCGCCCTGCTTGGTCGACTTCAGGTCGGCCCGCTCGAGCTGGTCCATCACGTCCTGCAGCTGGTCCCCGAGGAAGATCGAGATGATCGCCGGCGGGGCCTCGTTCGCCCCGAGCCGGTGGTCGTTCCCGGCGCTGGCGACCGACACCCGCAGCAACTCGGGGTACTTGGCGACGGCCCGGATGACGGCGACGCAGAACACCAGGAACTGGGCGTTGTCGTGCGGGTTGTCGCCCGGGTTCAGCAGGTTCTCGCCGAGGTCCGTCGCCATCGACCAGTTGTTGTGCTTCCCGCTCCCGTTGATCCCGGCGAACGGCTTCTCGTGCAGCAGGCACACCAGCCCGTACTTCTCCGCCGTCCGCCGCATCACGTCCATGCACAGCTGGTTGTGGTCGGTGGCGAGGTTCGAGTCCTCGAAGATCGGCGCGATCTCGTACTGAGACGGGGCGACCTCGTTGTGCCGGGTCTTGACCGGGATGCCGAGCTTGAACATCTCGGCCTCGCAGTCGGCCATGCACGCGATCACCCGCTCCGGGATGGTCCCGAAGTACTGGTCCTCCAGCTCCTGCCCCTTCGGCGGCTTCGCCCCGAACAGCGTCCGCCCGCAGTTCAGGAGGTCCGGCCGGCCGAACAGGAAGTTCTTGTCGATCAGGAAGTACTCCTGCTCCGGGCCGACCGTCGTGAACACCTTCTTCGCGTCGGTGTTCCCGAACACCCGGAGAATGCGGAGGGCCTGCGTCGACAGCGCCTCCATCGACTTCAAGAGCGGGGTCTTCTTGTCCAGGGCCTCCCCGGTCCACGACACGAACACGGTCGGGATGACGAGCGTCGCCCCGTTCGGGGTCTCGCGGAGGTAGGCGGGGCTGGTCGGGTCCCACCCGGTGTACCCGCGGGCCTCGAACGTCGCCCGGATCCCGCCGCTCGGGAACGAACTGGCGTCCGGCTCGCCCTTGACCAGCTCTTTGCCGCTGAACTCGGCCAGGGCGCTGCCGGTGCCGGTCGGGCTGAGGAAGCTGTCGTGCTTCTCGGCGGTCAGCCCGGTCATCGGCTGGAACAGGTGGGTGTAGTGGGTGGCCCCGTGCTCCAGGGCCCAGTCCTTCATCGCGCTGGCGACCGCGTCGGCGATCGTCGGGTCCAGGTCGACCCCCTGCTTGATCGTCTTCTGGAGGGCCTTGAACACCGGCTTCGGGAGCCGGGCCTTCTGCACGTCCTCGTTGAACACCAGCTCGCCGAACAGGTCCTTCAGGGGCTTGGACCGGAAGTCGATCTGGTTCAGGTCGTACTCGGTGTTCGCGATCGCCTCGAGGGCCTGCTGGCGGGGGTTCGACATTGCGCGGCAGCTCCTGGTGTGGTTCGGGACGCCCGGTACGGACCGGTAGCGGCAACCCGGGCCGGGGGGCGGCCGGCCGAGGTTGGACTGGTCGGGAGAGGGTAGTGAGGTTATAAGCCCGGTTCGGGTTGCGGCAAGCAGCGGGACCGGCATCGGAGGCCACCCATGCGACGGATCGCGGTGATCAACCAGAAGGGCGGGGTCGGGAAGACCACCACCACGGTGAACCTGTCGGCCGCCCTGGCACAGGCCGGGCGGCGGGTGTGCGTGGTGGACCTCGACCCGCAGGCCCACGCCAGCACCCACCTCGGGGTCGAGCCGGACGGCACCGTCCCGTCCGTCTACGACGTGCTCGTCGGCGGGAAACCGCTCTCGAGTGTACGCCGCCTCGTCGGCGACAACCTGTGGGTGGTGCCGTCCGACATCAACCTGGCGGCGGCCGAGGTGGAGCTGGCCGGGGTGGTCGGGCGGGAGGTGATCCTGCGGGAGGCGATGGCCGCCGACGCCGAGCCGTTCGACTTCGTCGTCATGGACTGCGGCCCGTCCCTCGGCGTGCTGACGCTGAACGCCCTGGCCGCCGCCGACGAGGTGTTCATCCCGCTGCAGCCGCACTTCCTCGCCCTGCACGGGCTGTCGAAGCTGCTGGAGACGACCGCACTGGTCGCCCGCCGGATCAACCCGCGGCTTACGGTGACCGGCGTGGTGGTCTGCCTGTACGACGCGGCCACGAAGCTCGCCCAGGAGGTGGTGACCGACCTGGCCGGGTTCCTGGACCGCAGCCGCGGGGCGAACGTGCCGTGGGCGGCGGCCCGGGTGTTCGACACCAAGGTGCGGCGGAACATCAAGCTGGCGGAGTGCCCGAGCTTCGGCCGGAGCGTGTTCGCCTACGCCCCGAAGAGCAGCGGGGCCGCCGACTACGCCGCCCTCGCCGCCGAGGTGCTCGGCGACGCGGCCGGGACGGTGGTCGGGCCGGTGAAGCTGACGGTCGAGGTGCCGGAGGCGCCGGTGAACCGGGTCAGCGAGGCGGCGGTGGCCTGAGCACCCCGATCACGCCCCACCCGACGAGGCCGACCGCGCCGGCCAGGCCGAGGGCCGGCACCGCCTCGGGGCGCCACGGGCCGGCGTTCAACATCTGGTACCCGAGCACCAGCCCGCAAGCGGTCAGCCACGCGAGGTCGAGGGCGCACCCGGGCCGGCGGCGGAGGAGCAGCGCCATCAGCCAGAACCCGGGGGCGAGGAACGGGACGAACCACCGGACCGACAGGCACGCCCCGGCCAGGTTATTCGACAGCAGGACGTAAGGGGCGGCTCCGAGCAGCACCCACCCGCCGGCGACCGCGACCGCCCGGCGGTCCGCCGGCGCCCGCCACAGCAGGTACGCGGCCGCGGCGACGGCCAGCGCCAGCGGCAGGTTGTGCGACAGGAACCCGCGCGGCCCGAACGCCATGTCCGCCGCGTACTCCAGCGCCCCGGACGCGGTGTGCTTCACCCCGACGCCGGTGAGGTTGTCAGGGTCGAACGGGCTGGCGGGCCAGTTCCAGTTGGCCGGGTCGGTGGCGGGCGAGATTGCGTTCCCGGTGAGGGCGTACAGCAGGGCGTGGTGGGCAACGACCCACGGCGCGGCGGCGACCGCGACGAGCACCGCCCGCCGCCACCCGCCGGCCGCCAGGGCGTACCCGTTGAGGCACACGACCAGCGCCGGCCCGAGCGCCCCGTCCAGGCAGTAGCCTGTCCCGGCGAGCGTCCCCAGCCCGACCGCCCGGGTCCGCGACACCGCCCCGGCCGCCTCCGCACCGGCGACGAGCAGGCACGCCCCCGCCCCGACGGCGAGCAGGACGACGTGGGCGTTCACCTGCCGGCTGTACGCCGGGGCGACGGTCGCGGCGGCGAAGCTGAGCGTGAGCAGTGCCGACGCCGGGCCGCCCAGCCCGAGCACGCGCCCGAGCCGGCCGACGCACCACACCGCGACGACGTACGGCAGCCCGGCGGTGGCGACGGTGATCCACCGGACGAACAGGTCCGGCCGCTCGCTGGCCGGCGGCCCGCCGAGGAGCAGCCACCCGCGGTACAGGGCCGCCGGGAAGACGAGCGGGACCGGCGGGTGGTGGGACAGGAAGTGGCCGCGGACGAACATCCGGTCCTGGGTGCCCCACGTCAGGTTGGGGTCGCCCGGGGCGTAGGCGGGCGGGACGCCGGGGCGGTCCTGGTTGCCGACGAACACCGAGTCGTCGATCACGAAGGTGCCGCGGGCGCCGAGCGACTCGACCGCGGCGAGCCGGCTGCCGTCGCTCCACCCGCCGGCGTGCGGCACCGCGTAGGCGACGGCGACGGCCGCCGCGGCGAGCACGACCCCGCGCCGGACCCGGTCCCAGAGCGGGCTTGTCATCGTCCCTCCCGCGGGTGGTGTTGGTCGGCCCGGTCGCGGGTATAATCGGGGTGATGCACCGCGTGTCAATCGCCAACCCCTACGACTACCCGCTCGAGTTCCAGCGGCTGAAGGACGCCGCCCGGGCGGTGTTCGAGGGCGAGGGCGTGGCGGCGTGCAAGGTGACCGTGGCGTTCGTGGACGACGCCCACATCCACCGGCTGAACAACCAGTTCCTGAGACACGACGAGCCGACCGACGTGCTGACCTTCCCGTACACCCCCCCCGGGGCGAAGGTGCTGGAGGGCGAGGTGGTGATCGGGTACGGGGTGGCGAAGGAGTACGCCGCGGACCGCGGGCACGCCGCGGAGTTGGAGTTGCTACTGTACACCGTCCACGGGTGCCTGCACCTGTGCGGCTACACCGACGGCGACGCCGCGTCGGCCGCCGAGATGCGGGCGAAGGAGCGGGAATACCTGACGAAGTTGGGGCTCCCGGACATCGCGGGCTCGTGACATGGCGAACCCGGAGCGTCAGCGACGGGGTGGGTCGCACCCCAGTTGGGGGTGACACCCCGTCGCTGACGCTCCGGGTTCGCCGGAGGCAATATGCTCCCCCAGATCCAGCCGACGGACCTGAAGGCGATGCTCGACGCGGGCCAGCCGGTGCTGCTGGTGGACGTGCGCGAGCCGGACGAGCACGCGTACTGCGCGCTGCCGGGGAGCGTGCTGATCCCGCTGGGCGAGCTGGCGGCCCGGGCGGGGGAGGTGGACCCGGGCGAGGCGCTGGTGGTGGTGTACTGCCACCACGGGGTGCGGAGCCTGAGCGGGGCGGCGGTGCTCCGGCACGCGGGGGTGCCGGAGGTGGCGTCGCTCCGCGGTGGGATCGACCTGTGGTCCCGGACGGTCGATCCGACGGTGCCGCGGTACTGATCCGGCCGGTCACTTGATCCCGTGCATCCACTTCTTGATGATCGGCGTGAGTACCAGGAGCAGCACCCCGGACCCGATCGCCACCAGGCCGACGTCGTTGAACACGTCCAGGGCCTGGTTCATGCTCACCTCGGGCGGAGCCTTCTCGTCGACCGCCGTCAGCCCGGCGATCCACTTCCCGGCCTGGTGGGCGATGGCCGACGAGAGGAACCAGAACCCCATCATGAACCCGACGATCTGGGCCGGAGCGAGTTTCGTCACCAGCGACAGCCCGACCGGCGACAGGGCCAGCTCTCCGAGGGTGTGGAGCAGGTAGAGCAGGATCAGGAAGATGGCCGGGACCATCGCGTTCACCGCCGCCGCCTTCCCCAGGTTCAGGACCAGGAACCCGGCCCCGAGCAGGAGCAGCCCGGCCGCGAACTTGACCGGGGCCGGCGGCTCCCACCCGGTCTTCGCCAGCCACACCCACATCACCGAGAAGACCGGAGCGAACAGCATGATGAAGATCGGGTTCGCCGCCTGGAAGCTGGTCGTCTTCAGCTCGAACCCGAACAGGTTCCGGTTCACGTTGTTGTCGGTGAACACGTTCAGGGCGCTGCCGGCCAGCTCGAAAAACGTCCAGAACACGGTGGTGAAGAACAGCAGGGCGACGATCACCCACATCCGCTGCCGCTCGACCGTCGGGTAGGTGAACGACAGGTACAGCATGTACGCGACGGCGGCGACGCCGACCGCCAGCAGCAGGACGTCCATCACCGCCACCCCCTTGCCGGCCAGCGCGGTCCCGTCCAGCAGCCTGTCCATGAGGTCGGTCGGCTTGATCAGCAGGGCGGCCAGCGGCACCACCGCCAGGGTCCCGAGGTAAACCGGCAGCCGCCAGGCGGCCGGGGTCGGGGACCCGTCGGCCCGCCGCGGCGGGTCGGCGTGGTCGCCGAGCACGCCGGCGGAAGACGTGTACAGGAAGATCAGCAGCCCGACCACCATCCCCGACCCGGCCAGCAGGAACCCGTACTTCCAGCCGTGCAGTTCGGCGACCGCCCCGCACGTCAGGGGGGCCAGGAACGCCCCCATGTTGATGCCCATGTAGAAGATCGTGAACGCCCCGTCCCGCCGCGGGTCGCCCGGCCCGTAGAACTTCCCGATCAGGCTGGAGATGTTCGGCTTGAAGAACCCGTTCCCGATCACCAGCAGGGCCAGCCCGGCGTACAGCAGCCACTCGTCCCCGGTGCTGGCCGACAAGGTGAACTGGCCGGCCGCCATCAGGACCGCCCCCCAGATGATGGACTGGCGGAACCCGAGTAGCTTGTCGGCCAGGTAGCCCCCGGCCAAGGGGGTGAGGTAGACCAGGGCCCCGTACGCGGCGTACACCCCATACCCCACCTTCTTGTCCCACCCGAACCCACCGAGGGTAGTCTTGGTCAGGTACAGTACCAGGAACGCCCGCATCCCGTAATAGCTGAACCGCTCCCACAGCTCGACCATGAACAGGTAGAACAGCGCCTTCGGGTGGGCCCGGCGGTTGGTGTAGATGACGAACACGATCCACACGCCGACCAGCCCCCAGGCTAGCAGCATGAGTTGGTACGCTTCGGCCATAAACCGGGCCTCGGGGTTCGTGAATGTTCCGGGAGGGTGGGGAGAATCCTAGCCGCCTGCCTCTGACTCGGGCCACCACAAATCCGGGGATTCTCCGCCGTCACCCGCCCCTCCTTCCGCCGGCCGGCCGCGTCGGGTAATCTGGTCGTCACACCGCCCCTTCCCGCCGGGTCGCCACATGAAGCCGGTCCTGCTCGCCGCCGCCGTCATGACCGTCGCATCAGGGGGCTCACGCCCCCCGCTCGCCTACGCCGCCGACTGGCCCACCTTCCTCGGCCCCGCCCGCGACAACGCCTCCCCCGAGAAAGGCATCCTCGCCCCGTGGCCCAAAGCCGGTCTCAAGAAGCTCTGGGACTGCGAACTCGGCGTCGGGTACGCCCCCCCGGTCGTCGCCGGCGGCAAGCTGTTCCACTTCGACCGGTTCGGCGACAAGGCCCGCGTCACCTGCCGCGAGGCGGGCACCGGCAAGCCGGTCTGGGCGTTCGAGTACCCGATGGAGTACGTCGACCGGTACGGTTACGAGCCCGGCCCGCGGGCCTGCCCGGTCGTCGACGGCGACCGGGTGTACGTCCACGGCGTCGAGGGGATGCTCCACTGCCTCCGGGCCGCCGACGGCAAGGAGGTGTGGAAGTTCGACACCCTCGCGAAGTACCACTTCCAGCAGAACTTCTTCGGCGTCGGCAGCGTCCCGGTGGTGGACGGCGACGTGCTCGTCGTCCCGGTCGGCGGCAGCGCCAAGGGGCCGCGGCCGCTCGACTTCCGGGACGTGAAGCCGAACGGCACCGGCGTCGTCGGGTTCGACAAGAATACCGGCGCTGTGAAGTACGCGGCCGGCGACGAACTCGCCAGCTACTCCAGCCCGGTCGTCGCCACCCTCGGCGGGAAGAAGACCGCACTGTACCTGGCCCGCGGCGGGCTGCTCGGATTCGACCCGCAGACCGGCAAGGAGTTCTTCCGGTACCCGTGGCGGGCGAAGGACCAGGAGAGCGTGAACGCGGCCAACCCGCTCGTGCTCGGCGACCGGGTGCTCCTGACCGAGTGCTACGGCCCCGGGGCGGTGCTCCTCGACCTGAAGGACGGCGCCCCGAAGCCGGTGTGGACGGACGCCGACAAGGACAAGGACGACAAGGCGCTCATGTGCCACTGGAACACGCCGGTCCACGCCGGCGGGTTCGTGTACGGGAGCAGCGGGCGGAACGCCGAGGACGCGGAGCTGCGGTGCGTCGAGCTGAAGACCGGCGAGGTGAAGTGGACGAAGCGGCGGACCACCCGCTCGACGCTCCTGGCGGTGGACGGGCACGTCGTCAGCCTGGCCGAGACCGGGGTGCTGTCGCTGTTCAAGCCGGACCCGAAGGAGTACGCCGAGGTGTCGAAGTTCGACGTACCGGAGCTGGCGTACCCGTGCTGGGCGCCGCCGGTGCTGTCCGACGGCATTCTGTACGTCCGCGGCAAGGGGAAGCTGGTGGCGCTAGAGCTGATCCCGAAAAAGTAGCCCGCGGCGCGTGCCCTACTTGTCGTCCGGCGGCGGGGTGTCGTCGTGCTCGGCCGAGACGCGCCGCATTGCCGGCCCGGCGCCCGCCGGCGGCCTCCCGAACCCCGCAACCCGCTCGTTGAACTCCCGCTGCTGCTGGCCGAGGTAGTCGGGGATCGGCTTGTAGTCCTGGGGCAGCTGGAACTGGCCCGCGTTGATGAGCTCCTCCGTCCGCCGCTCGTGGGTGGCCCGCAGGTAGACGATACCCACCCCCACCCCGCAGAGGAGGAGCAGGCCGAACCGGTAGGTCAGCTTGTCGAACCAGTCGTCCACGGGCGGCCTCCGGGGCGGGGTGCGGTCCCCGGAAGCCTAGCACACGCCCGGTCACCTCCCGGTCGCCTTCCGGACGAGCGCCCCCTTCACCGGGTCCGGGAGGAACTTCGACAGGTCCCCGCCGAGGGCCGCGATCTGCCGCAGGAGCGAGCTGCTGACGTGCGAGAACTCCTCTTTGGCCATCAGGAACACCGTCTCGATCCCGGGGTCCAGGTTCAGGTTCATCAGCGACATGGTGAACTCGTACTCCATGTCGGACAGGGTCCGCAGCCCGCGGAGCATCACCCGCGCCCCCGCCCCGCGGACGAACTGCACCGCCAGCCCGGTGAACGGCAGCACGTCCACGTTCGGGAACTCGCGGGTCACGGTCTTCAGCAGCTCGACCCGCTCGCCGATGTCGAACAGCGTCGCCTTGTCCGGGTTGATCCCGACCCCGACGATCAGCCGGTCGAACAGCCCGCTGCCGCGGCGGATCACGTCCAGGTGGCCGAGGTGGACCGGGTCGAACGTCCCGGTGTAGACGGCCACCCGGGGGTCGAGGGGGGTCGGCATGCGCGGTCACCTCGCGGCGTCCAGGAAGCGGTCGATCTCGGCCTCGGTGTTGTAGGCGTGCGGGCTCACCCGGACCCGGCCGCCGCGGTCCCGCACCACCACCCCGGCGGCCAGGCACCGCCGCACCACCTCGTCCGCCGACAGGTGTGGGTGGGTCAGCGACACGATCCCCGACCACTCCCCCTCGCGCCGGCTGCTGGACACCGCCCAGCCCTGTGACAGGGTCCTGTCGCACAGGTAATCCGTCAGGTGACGGACGCGGGCCTCGATGCCGGGGACGCCGGCGTCGAGCAGCAGTCCCAGGCTCGCCCCGAGGGCCGTGACCCCGGGCACGTTGTACGCCCCGCCCTCCCACCGCCCGGCGTGCGGCTTCAGGGTGAAGTCGATGGTGGTGAACGCCAGCGGGTTCACCACGCTGTTCGCCCCGACCCCGATCGGGTGCAGCCGGTCTACCCACTCCCGGCGGATGTAGCCGATCCCCGCCCCCTCCGGCCCGAGCATCCACTTGTGGCCGTCGGCCGCGAGGGCGTCGATCGGCGTCTTCTGCACGTCGACCGGGAACACCCCGAGCGCCTGGATCGCGTCCACGAAGAAGAACACGTCCCGCTTGCGGCACAGCTCCCCGAGGGCGTCGAGGTCGGTGCGGAACCCGGTCGCGAACTGCACCGCGGACGCCGTCAGCACCCGCGTCCGGTCGGTCATCGCGGCCCGGACGTCGTCCACCAACACCCGTCCGTCCCGGCCCGGCACGGTCCGCACCTCGACCCCACGGCCGGCGAGGTTCATCCACGGATACTGGTTCGACGGGTACTCGTCGGCCGCCAGCACCACGTTGTCCCCGGGCCGCCACGGGAACCCTTCGGCGATCACGCCGATGCCGTGGGTCGTGTTCGGGACGAAGAACACGTCGTCCGGGTCGGGGGCGTTGATCAGGCGGGCGGCGAGCCGGCGGACGGCGGTGACCCGGGCGAACCACTCCCGGACGGCGGCGACCCCATCGGCCGCGAGGCTGTCGGCGTAGGCGCGGATCGCTTCGACCGCCGGGGCCGGGAGCGGGGCGACGGCGGCGTGGTCGAGGAACGCCCACCGGGCGGTGACCGGCATCTGCGAGCGGAGCGCGGACCAGTTCATGGGTGCCTCGTGCGGCGATTGTGACCGGCGGGCGGCGGGCGTACAATCTCGATCTACCGTCCCCGCTCCGCCCGGAGGCCCGCCGTGTTCCCCGAACCGGAGCGCACCCGCTTCGACCTCCAGTTCCGGCTGTTCGGGTTCGGCGTCCGCGTCCACCCGCTGTTCTGGCTCGCGGCCGCCCTGCTCGGGGCCGACTTCTTCAGCGTCGGCCTGGGGTACGCGGCGGTCTGGGTCGGGGTGGTGTTCGTGTCGGTCCTGGTCCACGAGCTGGGGCACGCCGTCGCGTTCCGCCGGTTCGGGGCGGACAGCCACATCGTGCTGTGGGCGTTCGGCGGGCTGGCGGTCCCGCACTCCGGCGTCGCGGGGCGCGGCCGCCGCATCCTGGTCGCGCTGGCCGGGCCGCTCGCCGGGTTCCTCCTGTGCGGGGCGGTGTACGGGACGCACGAGGCGACCGGCTGGGCGGCGCGGAACGGCCCGCTCGTCGCGCTCCTGTACATCTCCCTGGTGGCCGTGAACCTGTACTGGGGGGTGTTCAACCTGCTGCCGGTGTTCCCGCTCGACGGCGGGCAGGTGTCGAAGGAGTTGTGCGAGGCCCGGTGGGGCGGCCGGGGGCTGCAGACGGCGCTGAAGATCTCGATCGGGGTGGCGGCGGCCGTCGCGGTGTACGGCCTGGTGTGCTTCGCCGAGTCGCGGTCCCCGCGGGGGCTGCTCGACTTCCTCCCGTGGTGGTTCCCGCGCGGCAGCCTGTGGACCGCCCTGCTGTTCGGCCTGCTCGCGGCCCAGAACTACCAGCTCCTCCAGTTCCACAGCCGGGGGTACTACTACGAGGCACCGGACGACCGGGTCCCGTGGGAGCGGTGACCGGCCGGTTCACATCCCGCCGCCGAGCCGCCGCAGCCGGTCCTGCAGCTCCTCCTCGGCGGCGGCGGTCCAGGTGAAGTCCGGGGGCGGCTTGAACCCGCCCTCGGCGGTCAGGGCGGCCGGCGGGACCGGGCTGAGCGACGCGGCCCCGAGCACCCGCCCGCCGAGCCGCAGCTCGAACCCGCCGACCCGGGCCAGCTCCGCCGCCCCCAGCAACTCCGGGGCGAACCCGGTCGGGGCGTCGGTCACCAGCACCTCCCGCTCGGCCAGCCGCCGGGGCGGGCCGGCCCCGGGGGTGACGGCCAGCACCTCCAGCCGGCACAGCCCGACCGCCCCCGGCTCGGCCCCGGCGACCGCGAAGCACGGCCCGGCCCGGTCGGCGGTGCCCGGGGCCGGCGGCTGGCGGACGAGCCGCACGACGCCGTCCTTCCCGGCCACCGCGAACCGCACGTCGACCGCGCGCACCCCCGCCTCGAACGGCCGGGCCGGGACCACCTCCGTCCGGTCCACCGCCAAGACCCGCCCGCCGGCCCGCCACGCCACCAGCCACCCGCCCGGCGCCCGCGGGACCCGCGGGCAGACGGCCGTCACCAGCGCCTCGGTCGCCGCCCGCTGCCCGGCCGACAGCGGGACCGGGACCGCGAACACCTGACCGTTCCGCTCCCTCACGAACTCGGCCCGCAGCCCCAGGTCGGACAGCGGGGCCAGGCCGTGCGGGGACCGGACCACGGCCGACGCCACCAGCCCCCGGCACCCGGCCGGCACGAACGCCCGGGCCGGCACCGCCTGCCCGCCAAGCCGGACCGCCACAGTCGGGTGGGCCGCCGAGAGCGACTGGAGGAAGGCGTCGGCGGTCAGCACCCGGACGGCGACCGGGGCGACCGGGCGGCGCCGCCACACCACCTCCCCGGCCGCCGACGCGGGCGGGACCGGGAACCGGAACGACACCCGGTGCCGGTCGTCCGCGTCCGGGCGGACGGCCTCGGCCGGGATGTCGGGGAGGCCCGGGAGGCGGAGGACGAAGTCGGTCTTCCGCCGGGCGGACGGGGGGAGGCGCAGGACGACCTCGACGGTCACCGCCTCGGCCGACCACGGGACGGCCGGGGCGGCGTGGGACTGCCCGCCGGCCTCGTGCCGGACGTGGACCGCCCACCCACCGCGGCGGACCCGGGCGAGCGGGAAGATGTCATCCCGGACCCAGTCGGCCCAGCGCCTCGCCCACCGCCGCATCGAGGTCCCCCCCGGCTTCCGGCCCGGCCGCCCCGCACACCAGGCACCCCGCCGTCCGCGCGACGCGGAACCGGTACGTCCGGAACGCCTCGTCGAACACCCCCGGCACCCGCGCCAGCGCAAGCAGCACCGAGGTGGGTGGGTCGGGCGAACCCGGAGCGTCAGCGACGGGGTGGGGTCGATCAACACCCCGTCGCTGACGCTCCGGGTTCGCCAACAACTCCAGCGTCACGACCGCGTGGAGCGACGCGATCACCCCGATGCTCGCCTTGTTCGCCGGGACGGTCGCCTCCGGGACCGGGCCGCCGGGGGCGGAGTAGTCCGGGGCCGGGCCGGCAGGTTCCTCCGTGACCGTCCGCTGCAGGTGGCTCGCGACGCAGCCGTAGCACGGGCCGCCCGGCACGAACCGGTGGACCCACCCGCCGATCCCGCCGCTCAGCACCTCGCCGAGCGCCCACGGCTTGCCCGCGGCGCGCATCAGGGCGTCGAACGCGAACTTCGCCGGCTCGTTGTCCACCGCGCACACCCCGACGTCGCACGCGGCGGCGCGGGCGGCGAACTCGGCCTGCCGGGCGGGGTCGGTGAGGTCGGCGGGGACCGTCTCGACCGCCAACTCGGGCCGCAGCTCCCGCAGCCACTCCGCGGCGAGGTCCGCCTTCGGCCGGCCGACGACGGACGGCGGGAACAGGTGGCGGTGGACGTTGTGCGGCTTGTAGACGTCCGGCTCGACGAGGGTGACGCGGGTGACGGCCGGGTCGCGGGCCAGGAGGTCGAGGACGACGACCCCGCCGCTGCCGGCGCCGACCTGGAGGATGTGAGACATCAGACGCGCGGTGTTGGTTTGGCGACCCGGTCGTCCCCCGACCTCCGAGCCCAGGCCGTTGGCGTGGGCTGTGGGAGGCCGCACCTTCGGTGCTCAGGCCGGTTCCGGACCTCGAACCCAGGCCGTTGGCCTGGGCTGAGGGAGGGCGGCCCTTCGGGCCTCAAGCACCCGAGGGCCGAAGGCCCGACCTCCCTCAGCCCAGGCCAACGGCCTGGGTCCCACGTACACCGCTCGGGGTCAACGACAACGGCCCGGGCTGCCCGCGGAACGGAACTCGGCCGCGTCATCGGCCGGACTCACTTCGCTTCCGGCAGCGGCCACTCCCCGGACTCGTGCCACACCTCGTAGCAGGCGAGCCACCGCCAGGCGGCGAGGACCGCGAACACGCAGGTGAACTGGGCCGGGTCCCACCGGCTCCCGGCCCGGGTCGACCCCTGCCGCCACAGGCACATCGTCTGCCCCTCGAGCAGGTGCGGGCAGTGCTTCAGCGGGGTGAGGATGCGCGTCTCGGGCGGGACCACCGGGTAGGTGGACAGCAGCCGGGTCTCGAGCCGGTACCGGTTGTGGCACGGCTTCAACTGGTACGACAGCACGAGGACGCCGCCGACCCGGGCCGCGGCGATGCGGTACTCCGGGTCGCGGCCGTCGTTGTACGCCTCGATCGCCGGCACCTCGACGGACAGGAGCCGCCGCTTCCCGGACTCGGTGTCCAACAAGCCCATGGGAGTGGGCAGTGGGCAGTGGGCAGTGGACAGCCAGCAAAGACCTCACGGCCCCACCGGGTCGGGTCTTCACCGTCCACTGCCCACCGCCCACTGCCCACTGTTCGTCAGTAGTGGCTCGGGACGGACTTCACGGCGGTCAGCACCTGCTCGTCCGGCAGGTCGTCGGCGGTGCCGGCGAAGCCGGTGTCGCGGCGGTCGAGCAGCAGGGCGAGGCCGCGGTCGGCGTTGCCGCGCAGGGCGGCCTGGAGTTGCCGGCGGTCGGCCTCGGCGAGCGGGCGGAAGTCCATGACACGGTCCTCCAGAACGGCGGTCGGAAGCGGGCGACGGTCGGGGAAACCATCGGTCGTGGCCCGGGCGCGGAAGGCCCGGAAGGTGTCGGCTCGGCAACGGAAGGCGCGGGCCCTCGTCGGTCGTCCGGTTGTCACGTGCCCGCCCCAGGTGTCCGGATGGGGCGGGCGGTCTGGAGAGGTCGAGGTCTGCGGAAGAGGCCGGTCCTGGCGTCGGGATCGGTCGGTCTCGCACGGCCACCAACCGACTCCATCATACCCGGGCCGGTGGCCGACACAAGACAGCCCGCGCGAAACCGGCTTCCGAAGTAGCAAGCACTCCGTGTGCCGTCTGCCGCCCGCGAGGCGACATGCGGACGGCACACGGGACGTGCCTGCCGCTCTCACAGGCCCGGCCGGTCAGGGGGACGTGAGGGCGAAGTCGGCGGCGGCCGTCCCGCCCGCCGGGACCTCGAACGTCAGCTTCGACTCGACGTGGTACCGCCCGGGGATCGGCGGGGTGGCCGGCTTCTTCGCCTTCGGCCGGCCGGACGCGGCGTCGGCCCCGTCGGCCGCCTCCGGGGCCCACACCCGGACCTGGTGCTTCCCGACCACCGCCCCGGACCGGCCCGCGTCCAGTTGCGAGCGGAGTGTGTACCGACCGTCTCTATCCGTCTTCCCGGTCGACCCGGGGCCGGGGTCCGCGTCCTTGCCCGCGGCGACCGGCTGGAAGTCGACCGACACCCCGGCCAGCGGCTCCCCGTTCAGGGTGACCCGGCCGGACACGTCCGCGTACCGCGGGCCGCCGTCCGCGCACCCGGCGAGGACGGCGAGCAGCCCGGTGATCGTTAGGGTCCTCACGGCGGCCTCCGGTCAGTCCTGGGGGTTGACCTCGCCGCCGGCGATCGTCGCCATCCACAGCCACTGGTTCATGTCGATCCCCTGGCGGACGAACCGGACGCTCCCGTCGGCCATGACCGCGTTCATCCCGCCGGTGTGGAACGACCCCCACCCCCGCTTGCACGGGTTCGAGTCCCCGAGCGCGGCGCAGGCGTTGTAGTCCGGGTTGAAGGTGCGGGACTGCGGGACCGCCGACGACTGGTTGTACGACGTGTACGTGTACGCCCAGAACGAGCCCCGCCGCGGCTCGGTGCGGGTGTGGTACTCGGCGATCATCACGGTGTTCGAGGTGCCGTCGCTGACCGCGTTGAACGTCTCGGCGGCCAGCCCGTACTGGGCCGAGGTGCCGTGCAGCACCCCGCGCTGCTGCCGCGGCAAGTTCCGCCCGCTCTCCGGGTCGTCGAACCACCAGCTCTCGCCGCCCGGCCCGTACCCCCGCCCGGACATCGCCCGGTACGAGCTGGTCTGATACTGCCGCCCGCTCCCCGGCCCGCTCGCCGGCTCCAGCAGCCGCCCGGCGTTCACGTCCGACGGGCAGGCGTACGCCTTCACCCGCGCCTGCCCGACCGCGACGTTCGCCGGGTTCTCGTTCGTCAGGCCCTGGGCGTACTGCTTGTACAGGTTCTCCTGCTCGACGAACGGCAGGATCTCGACCGCCCAGTTCGTCCCGCTCTCGGTCCCGCAGCACGCCCCGTTGGTCACCCCGCCGACCGGGAACTTCCCGAGCGCGTCGTGGTGGTTGTGGGTGGCCAGCCCCATCTGCTTCAGGTTGTTCGCGCACTGCGTCTTGGCCGCCGCCTCCCGGGTCTTCTGCACGGCCGGCAGGAGGAGCCCGACCAGGACGGCGATGATCGCGATCACGACCAGCAGCTCGATCAGGGTGAACCCGCGGCGGGCGCGGGCGATGACGGGAGAGGGCATCGCGGCCTCCAACTCGGATGAGGATGTGAGCGCCGGCCGGCGCAGTACCGGTCACCCGCGTGACGTGCGAGACGGATCGATCGGGCGAACCGGCCGGACGTGAGAACGCGACGCGGTACGAGCCGCGCCGCTCAGAATTGTCTTAACCACCCCGCGCGGCCGACGCCAGATAAATCCGGACGGATTCGCGGCGGCGCGTCCGGTCGGGCTACTTTTTGACCCCGCCCTTCTTCCGCGAGGTGATGTCGAAGTTCGCCGCGTCGCTGCCGCGGGACGGGACCTCGAACTCGACGTTGGAGTTGGAGTTCCACTCCGGCGGGATCGGGTCGACCGGCCCCTTCGGGCCGCCGTCCGGCGACCCGCCCTCCGGCGACTGCCCGACCACGTCGTTCCCGCGGGTCATGATGCGGACGACGTGCTTGCCCACGACCGCCCCGTCCTCGCCGTCCGCCCCGCGGAGGACGAACCGGCCGTTCTCGTCGGTGTACGCGCTCGACCCCTTCCCGGGGTTCGGGTTCTCCGCCGTCCCGACCGGCTGGAAGCTGACCACGGCCCGGGGGTACGGCACCCCGTCGAGTTTGACCACCCCGGACACCGGGGCGACCTTCACCCCGTCGCCCGAACAGCCGATAACGGCCGCGAGCAGCCCGCCCGCGGCCAGGACACGCAACCCGGTCACGGCGACCCTCCGGCTCGGGTTAGGGGAGGACGGCGGCCTCGCCGCCGGCCATGGTCGCCATGTTCTGGAGCAGGTTCAGGGCCACCGAGTACGGGACGAACCGGACCGACCCGTCCCCGAGGACGAAGTTCGACCCGCTCGTGTGGTAGCTGTTGAACGCCCGCTTACACATCTGGTCCCCGTACAGCCCCGGGGTGCCCCAGCACCCGGACGCGTCCCCGCTGCCGGACCCGTACGGCTTGCCGAACAGCCGGCTCTCGGCCCCGACCGACGACTGGTTGTACGACGCGTAGGTGTACGCCCAGAAGGTGGCCCGGCTGGTGGTGGTCAGCGACGTGTACTCCCCGACCATCAGGGTGTTCGACAGCCCGTCCTGGGCGGCCGAGAACCGCTCGGCCCCGCCCATGCTGGAGATCGGCTGGCCGGACACGGTGGTGTTCGGGGCGGTCACCCCGTTGTAGCTGACCCCGATCGCGTGCAGCAGGGACCGGAACGCCGGGTCCATCCGCCCGCCCGGCCAGAGCTGCGGCTCGAAGCTGTCCCACGCCCCGTGCCCGACCGCCATGTTCGCCTTCCCGCTCACCGCCCGGTAGCTCCCGTGCATCCACTGCTGGCCGTCCGGGCGGGGGCCGGACGCCGGGACCTCGAGCCGCCCGACCAGCGGGTCGGACGGGCACTCGAACGCCTTCACCCGCTGCTGCCCGACCGCGGCGTTCGCGGCCGACACGTTCACCTGGGACTGGACGTACTGCCGGTACAGGTTGTCCTGCTCGAGGTACGGCAGCAGCTCGACCGCCCAGTTGGTGTACGTCGGCGGGGCGCAGCAGCCGCCGAAGTAGGTGCTGCCCGGCGGCAGGGCGCCGCGGGCGTCGTGGTGGTTATGCAGGGCGAGGCCGATCTGCTTCAGGTTGTTCGCGCACTGAATCCGGGCGGCCGACTCCCGCGTCTTTTGGACGGCGGGCAGCAGCAGGCCGACGAGGACGGCGATGATGGCGATGACCACCAACAACTCGATCAGCGTGAACGCGCGCCGGGCGCGGCCGATGCCGGGGAGGAGCATCGCGGACTCCCGAAATGGGTAAGATGCGAACGCCGACCGGCCCCGGTCCGAGGCGACTGCCCGGACGAGTGGATCGAACGACCTGGGACGGCAGCGGTCGCGAGTCGGAACACGGTGCGATGAGAGTCGCACCACGCACTAATGTACCCGGGTCCCGTGACACAAGCCACCGAAAAACGTGCGGGCCCCGCCCGAATCGGCGTCCCGGGCGGACATTTAGAATGCGAATACCGTGCCGGCACGGCGGCGGACGACTTCGCCGTCGTCTGGGTGCACGGGTTCGGCAGCCACCGCGGCGGGGAGAAGGCGGCGGCCGTCCGGGACGCGTGCGCCGCCCGGGGGTGGGCGTTCGCCGCGCCCGACTTCCGCGGGCACGGGGCGTCGTCCGGGACGATGCACGACCTCCGGGCGAGCCGGCTGGTCGAAGACCTCGCCGCCGTCCGCGACTTCCTCGCGATCCGCGGCCACGCCCGGCTCGGGCTGGTCGGGTCGAGCATGGGCGGGTTCGCCGCCGCGTGGTTCGCGGCCCACAACCCCGCCGCGGTCGCCGGGTGCGTGCTGCTCGCCCCGGCGTTCGGGTTCCTCCAGCGCCGGTGGGACCGGCTCACCCCGGCCGAGCGCGACGAGTGGCGGCGGACGGATCGGCTGCGGGTGACAAACGAGTGGGTCGACGCGGACATCGGCTACGGGCTGGCCGAGGAGCGCGACCGTTTCCGCCCGGACGACCTGGCCGACCGGTGGGCGACCCCGGCCCTGCTCTTCCACGGGTGGGCCGACGACGTGGTCCCGCCGGAAGAGAGTTTGGACTTCCTCCGCCGGGTCGCGTACCCTGACGTCGAACTCCGGCTGCTGAAGGACGGCGACCACCGCCTGACCGCGCACAAGGACGAGATCGCCGCCCAGGCGTGCCGGTTCTTCGCCCGCTGCGTCTGAGCCCAGGGCGACGCCCTGGGCTGAGGTTGTGCGACCCCTTCGGGGTCAAGACCGCTCACCCCCTCTCCCGGAGACCCCCGTGTCTCGCCCCGCACTGCTCGCCGCCGTCCTCGCCGCCTGGGCGCCGCCCGCCCGCGCCGCCGACCCGCCGATCCCGTCCGAACTCACCGACTACGTGAACGCCCCGGACAAGTCGTTCGCCTGGAAGCTCGCCGACAAGGCGGAGCTGGCCACCGGCACCGTCTACACCATCGACCTCGTGTCCCAGACCTGGCACGACATCACGTGGGATCACAAGCTGCAGATCTTCGTCCCGAAGGGGGTGAAGCCGCAGGCCACGATGGTCCTGATGAACCAGGGCGGGAACCCGTCCGTCCAGTCGGCCCTGGTCGGGATGGAGCTGGCGAAGGCGGTGAAGTCCCCGCTCGCGATCCTGTTCGGGGTCCCGAAGCAGCCGCTGTTCGGCGGGAAGACCGAGGACGCGCTGATCGCCGAGACGTTCGTCAAGTACCTGGAGACGCAGGACGGGACGTGGCCGCTGCTGTTCCCGATGGCGAAGAGCGTGGTCCGCGGGATGGACGCGATCCAGGCGTTCGCCAAGGCGGAGTGGAAGCTCGACGTCACCCACTTCGTCATCTCCGGGGCGAGCAAGCGGGGGTGGACGTCGTGGCTGACCGCCGCGACCGGGGACAAGCGGGTGAAGGCGATCGCCCCGCTGGTGATCGACACCCTGAACATCCCGGTGCAGATGGACAACCAGGTGCGGGCATTCGGCAAGCCGAGCGAGATGGTGAAGGACTACACCAACCGCGGGCTGATCCCGATCCCGAAGACGGCGGCCGCCGCGAAGCTGTGGCAGATCATCGACCCGTACACGTACCGGGACCGGCTGACGCTGCCGAAGATGATCGTCAACGGGGCGAACGACCCGTACTGGCCGCTCGACGCCCTGAACACCTACTGGGACGGGCTGAAGGGGGACAAGTACCTGTTGTACGTGCCGAACGCCGGGCACAACCTGTGCGAGCGGGACAAGGACGGGAAGGCCGAGCCGCTGCCAAGCCGGACGGTCGCCACCGTGGCCGCGTTCGCCCGGTCGCAGATCTTCGGGACGCCGATGCCGAAGCTGGCCCCGAAGTTCGCCGACGCGGCCGGCGGGGTGAACCTGGAGCTCGGGTTCGAGGGGACGCTGAAGGGCCAGCGGGTGTGGAAGGCGGAGGCCGAGTCGCGGGACTTCCGCAAGGCCCGGTGGGCGGACAAGGTGCTGTCGAAGACGGACGGCGGCGGGACGGTCGTGGTGAGCGGGCCGGTCACCCTGGAACTCGGGCTCAAGGCGCCGGAGAAGGGGTTCCGGGCGGCGTTCGTCGAGACCGAGTTCCTGATGGACGACGACCTGCGGTTCAACCTCTCGACCCCGCTCCGGATCCTCGAGGCGCTGAAGAAGTGATGGCGTGGGACTTCGCCCGGGAACTCGCCGCGTGGGGGCCGGGCGGGTCCCGGAGCGGGGGGCGTGAGCCCCCTGTGGGTCGGTGCCCACAGGGGGCTCACGCCCCCCGCTCAGTCAGTCCGGCGGCCGCCCGCGCCTACTGCCGGCACGTCACCACCGCCCACTACGAGAACTTCACCGTCGTGTCAGCACTCCTGCCGCGCCGCCTCGTCCGCCACTTCCACGCGGTCTACGCCTACTGCCGGTGGTCCGACGACCTGGCCGACGAGACCGCCGGCGGGGCCGAGGCGCTCGCCCTGCTCGGCTGGTGGCGCGGCGAGTTGCTGTCGTGCTACGGCGGCGAGCCGCGGCACCCGGTCACCGTTGCCCTCCGCGAGACCATCCGCCGGTTCGCCATCCCGCCGGACCCGTTCCTCGACCTCCTCACCGCCTTCACCCAGGACCAGCACGTCAAGCGGTACGCGACGTTCGACCAACTCCTCGGGTACTGCCGGAACTCGGCGAACCCGGTCGGCCGGCTGGTGCTGCACCTGTTCGAGTGCCGCGACGATAGGCGGGCGGCGCTGTCGGACGAGGTGTGTACCGGGCTGCAGTTGGCGAACTTCTGGCAGGACGTGGTCCGCGACTTCGCCCTCGGCCGGGTGTACCTCCCGCAGGAAGACCTCGTCCGGTTCGGGGTGGCGGAGGACGACCTCGCCGCCGGCCGGGCGACGCCGCCGTTCCGCGACCTGATGCGGTTCGAGGTGGAGCGGGCGCGCGGGTTCTTCGACCGCGGGGAGGCGCTGCTGCCGCTGCTGCCGCGGGAGGCGCGCGCGGACGTGGACCTGTTCGTCCGCGGCGGCCGGGCGGTGCTGCGGGCGGTCGAGCGGGCCGGGTACGACGTGCTGTCGCGCCGGCCGGTGGTGTCGAAGTGGGAGAAGGCGAAGCTCCTCGCCGGCGCGATCGTGAAGCGGGTCACCGGTTAGCGACGTGTCGAAGATGCGTCAGCCCACGACCACCCGCGCCGCCACCTTCTCCCGGGCGACGAGTTCGACCAACTCCCGCGCCTCGCCGCGGGTCAGCCCGGCCGCCAGCGTCAGCGGCGCTTCCCCGAGCGCGGCCTCCGCATCGGCCCGCGAGCACCCGCGCTTTACCTGCAGAAGCGTGAGCAACCCGTCCCGGGCGGTGACCGGGAACCCGTCCACCACCACCGCCGCGTCCGCCGGCACCGCCTCCCGCCGGATCAGCCGTTCGAGGTCCGGCAGCTCGGCCACCACCGTCAGCCGGTCGCCGACCCGCAGCCGGTGCCCGCGCGCCGCCGACAGGTCGTGCCCGGCCAGCGCGAGCGGCAACAGGCGGTAGTCCAGGGCGAGCGCCCGCAGCGACTTCCCGATCAGCCCGGACTCGTCCGCGTCGACCACCACCTCGACCACGACGAGCGTCCGGCCGGCGGCGGTCACCAGGGCGTGGACGCGGTCGCCGAAGAGCGCGGCGGCGAACGCCGGGGCGGCCAGGGCCGGGGTGGCGACCGCGTGCCGGATGTCGGCCGCCGCCCGCACCGCCTCGGCGAACTCCGGCTCGGACAGCCGCACCACCACCCGCTGGGCCGGGTTCATCTCCCGAACCAGCAGCGCGATCTCCAGGTTCGCCAGCTCGCTGTCGGTCGCCGCGATCACGGCCTTCGCGTCCACCGCCCGGACCTGCCGCAGCGTCTCGGCCACGGTCGCGTCCCCCACGAGCGTCGGCACCCCGGCCCGGCGGACGGTGGCCAGGAACGGGCCGTCCGCGGCCTTGTCGATCGCCACCACCCGCTCGCCCATCGCGGTCAGCTCGCCGACCAGCCGGAACCCGACGTTCCCCAGCCCGCAGACGACGACGTGCCCGCCGTCCGGCACCCGCCGCAGCTCCAGCGCCCCGCCGAGCTTCGCCCGGATCAGGTACTGCGTCAGGATGGCGGTGAACACCGCGACCAACGCCGCCCCGACCAGCTTCAGCCCGCTCAGGAACACCTTCGCCCAGGCCGGCTTCTCCTCCCCGTGCAGCTCCGCCCCGGTGGCGATCACGCTCACCGTCTGGTACAGCCCGTCCGCCCAGTCGGCCCCGAGGTGCCGGAACACCAGGGTGCTGGCGAGGATGGTGGCGAACAGCACCGGGAACGCGATCTTCACCGACAGGTCGACCTCCAACAGCGTCCGGCGGAACGTCCGCACCCACCGCCGGACGCGGCCGGCCCACCGCACCCCGGGGAGCAGGTCGCCGCGCTCCCGGGCGAGCAGCCGGCTCAGGTCGGCCGGGGCGCCGGCCACCACCAGCCGGTCGCCGGGTGACAGCGCGGCGTCACCGGGGACGTCGTGCAGGAACGCCGGCGGGCCGGCGGCCGGGGCGAGGGCGAGCGGGGTGAGGCCGCGGTCCCGGGCGACGTCCGCGACCGCCCGCCCGGCCAGATCGGACCCGTCCGCGATCTCCAGTTCGGACACCTGCCGGGGGCCGTCGTCGAGGCGGAACGCCCCGAGCGCGTCGCCGGTGACGGCGGCCAAGGCGAGCATCGGGGCGGTCAGGGCCGAGACGCTGAGCGCGACGGTGTTCTTCAGCGCCCCGCCGAGCCGGGCGACGAGGTTCTGGTTGAACATCCGGACCACCACCCGGGCGGTCGGGTTCAGCCGCCGGGCGACCATCGCCGCGGACACGTTCACCAAGTCGTCGCTGGTCACCACCAGCACCCCGGCCGCGTCCCGCACCCCCGCCGCCTCCAGCACCTCCGGCCGCCGGCAGTCGCCGGCCACCAGCCGCGCCCCGCCGAGCCGCGGGTCGTCCGGTGACACGTGGTTGTCAACGACGACGGCCGGCACCCCGGCCGCCCGGATGGTGTCGAGGACGCGCCACCCGACCCGCCCGAGGCCGCACAGCACGACCGGCCGTTCCACGGCAGCCTCCCTGGTAGCGGGCCGCCCGATCCGCGAAGATGGACCGGGCGGGACGATCCTAACACCGGGTTATTCGGCGGGCGCGGATGAATCTCGACGACCACGTGTGCCTGTGCTTCCGGGTGAGCCGGCGGAAGCTGGTGAACTGGGTGCGGCTGCACCGGCCGAAGGTGCCGAGCCAGATGGCCGCGTGCGGCGGGGCCGGGACCGGGTGCGGGTGGTGCATCCCGTTCTTGAAACAGATCTTTCGCCGGTCCGGGGTGGAGTGCGTCGGCTGCCACCCGGGCGACGCGGCGGAGGAAGCCGGCGAAGAAGGGATCGACGGGCTGACGGCGGACGAGTACGCGGCCGGGCGGGCGGAGTACGTGCGGTCCGGCCACGGCACCCCGCCGGCCGGGGCGTCCCCGTTACCGGATGACCCGCCGGCGTGACGGATGCGGCATGTCGGATGCGTGTTGCGGCGGCATGTACGTTGCTTCACCTTCGGTCGCGAGATCGTCGCCCGCAACCGAGGTGAATCATGGCTGCCACCAAGAAGGCGAGTTCGTCGAAGGCGAAGGGGAGCGGGGGGAAGAAGAAGTCCGGCCGCTGCTGGCCCGGGTACGAGCCGACGCCCGGGAAGAAGCCGGGTGCGAAGGGGAGTTGCAAGCCGAAGAGCTGACCCGGAGTTAGAACCCGTGGCACAGGTCTCCGACCTGTGACTGCCTGCCACAGGTCGGAGACCTGTGCCACAATTCCAAGTCTTCCGCTCAGCCCTTCGTCTCGAACTGCACGTCGTCGAACCACTGGCCGAGGCCCTTGAGGGCGGCGACCACCCGCCGCCGCTCGCCGGTGGTCAGGTCGTCGAACACGATCGTCGGCCGGCTGCCGGAGATGAACGCCCGGTCGCGGAGGTGGGCGTCCGGGCCGAGCACCGCCCGGACGAACTGGTCGCGCTGCCCGTCGCTCGGGAAGTGTGCGAACCCGGAGTGCCGCCGGCTCATGTCTTCCTCCCGCCGGACTTCCTCGGCCGCTTCCGCGCCGGCTTCCGCTTCGGCTTCGCGGCCTTCACCCGGGCGACGGCCGCCCCGCAGTCGATCAGCCCGGCCCCGGCGCACGTCCTCGGCAGCCCGATGTCGCGACAGGTGGCCCGGATGACGTCCGCGACCTGGGCCGGGGTGAGCGCCGGGTCGAGGCCGAGGACCAGGGCGGCCAGCCCGGCCACCTGCGGGCACGCCCCGCTCGTCCCCCACCACTCCAGCGCCTTGTACCCGCTCCCCCAGACCACCTCCCCGTAGGTCGGGGCCACGCAGTCCGGCTTCGGGCGGGCGACCGCCCACTGGCCCGGGCCGCGGCTGGAGTTCCCGTGCTCGCCGGCGCCCATCCGATTATCCCAGTCCACCGTGCCGACGGACAAGACCTCGTCGATCGAATTCACCCCCCAGATGGTGTTCGGGCCGGCCGCCGCCGGGTCGTGGTTGCACAGCCCGGCGGCGTGGTTGTTCCCGGCGGCGAACACCACCACGACCCCGGCGGCGACCGCGTCGAGGACGATCTGCCGGTACGGGTGGTCCTCCGGCAGCCCGGCCGGGGCGGCGCACCGGAACAGGCCGTAGCTGTTGTTCATCACCACCGGGCCGGGGATCTCCCCGGACCGCTTCTTCGCCAGGACCCAGTCGTACAGCTTGTACACGTCCGTCGCCAGCAGGTTCGACCGGGCCGACAGGAGGGTGGCGTCCGGGGCGACCCCGTCGTACCGCCCGCCGGCCGCGGTGCTGGCGGCGGCCGCCGCGGCGCACATCGACCCGTGCCCGACCGGGTCGGTCCACGGGCCGGCGGAGTACGCGAAGCTCTTGCTGTGCGGGGACCGGCGGGCCGGCGGGAACTCGCGCATGACCGACGACACCCCGGTGTCCACGACCGCGATCGTCACCCCCTTCCCGCGGGCCCGCTTCTTCCACGCCGCCGGGGCGTTCACGTGGGCCATCACGTCGGCCATCGTCTTCGCCTGCCAGGTGGCGGCCGCCGGGGCCATGACCGCCAGGTCCGCCGGGCGGGCCGCCGCCCGCTCCCAGTACGCCCAGTCGTCCCCGGGCGCCAGGAACGGGTTCGGGTGCCCGACCGGGCGGAACTGCACGTCCTCGTACACCGTCGCCCCGTTCCGCTCGGCCGCCTGCCGCTGGTCGTCGGACAGGTCGGCGATCAGGATCTGGTCGTGGGTGGCGGCCTCGAACGGGCGGTACCGCTCGGGGTCGGCGGCGAGCATCGGCATCGCCTCCGGGCGCATCGCCTCGCTCGGGAACCGGACGAAGAGTTGCGGCACGGGCGGGGTCTCCTCGTCCGGTGGGTGGCGATCGTCCGGTGGGGCAGGCATTCCTGCCTGCCGCAGCTTGGCAGGCAGGAATGCCTGCCCCACCAGATCAGACGAGACCACACCGGGCGGGGCGGGTCAATCTGCGGTGCGGCCGCCGGCTCACCAGTGCGCGGGCAGCTTCTCGCTCCGCACCCAGGCGGTGTACCACAGGTCGAGGGTGAGCTGCGCCCCCGCCCGCACCCGGGCCAGCACGAACGCCCGGCTCTCGTCCGTCGGCTTGTCGAACGCCCCGGCGGCGTCCAGCTCGTAGCACTTCCCGACGTGCGTGTGCGACTCCGCGAGGAACTTCGAGACGTGCCCCCACACGTCGTCGATCCGCTTCGCCTCCAGCCCCCGCGACACCTCCTCCGGCTTGATCCCGTGCTTCTCCGGGAAGGCGTCGAGCTTCGCGTGGATGCCCTTCTGCAGCACCGTCCCGTCCGGTTGGGTTCGGCCGTCGAAGTCGCGGGTGGTGTGGAGCGGCATGGCCGCGTCCCCGGTGTAGTGGGCCAGCACCCCGCCGTGGACCAGGCACTTCATCGGCACCGACGGGTCGTTCGGGGCCTTCCGGTGGTCGTAGAACCCGACCGTCAGCTTCTCGAAGTTCTCCAGGATGGCGTAGGGCAGGAGGCCGATCTTGTTCGGCTCCTTCTTCAGCTCGCCGGCGACCAGCTTGATCGCGTCGAACCGGTGGGTCGCGGGCAGGTCCTTCCCGTCCAGGTCTTCGATGTCGAGGAAGTGGTTCCCTTCCTCGGCCCGGCGGAGGAACCCCATCTCCTTGTTCTTCCACCGGTCCGGGTCGACGGAGAAGTGGGCGAGGTGCTTGCCCCCGCGGCGGAAGAACTCGGGCACGTCGTCCGGCAGCCGGGCGGCGGCCGACTCGGCCACCGTCTCGTGCCCGCCGCCCCACCACCCGCCCGCCAGCCCGGCGGCCAGCACCCCGGCCACGACCGCAGCCCCCGCCACCCCGACGACCCGCGTCCTCATCGCGTCCCCCCCCGTTTTGGCACGGTCGGTTATACTTCCCCGCCCCCCGCGGAGCGGCCGATTCCGCCCGAAGCGCTCAACCCCGGACACACCCGGGGCCGAAGGAGGATGATGCTCGGGTGCCCCGCAAGGATGCGGCGGGCGCGGCGGCCACGGAGGGCGGCGGATGCGGGTGGGGGCGTGGCTGCTGGCGGCGGTGCTGGCGACCGGGGGGGCGGCCCGCGCCCAACCCGGTCCGCTCGCCCCGACCGGCGGCCCCCCGGACGCCGGGCCGTCCGACTCTCTCCCGCCCGGCGAGCCGCCCCCGGAAACCGCGTCCACGCCGGTCACCCGGTCGCACGACCCGATCCCGAACGTCCTCGACCCGCCGGTCCGCGGCGCCGACCCGGCCCGGGCCGCCGACCGCGACCCGCCACCCCCGCCGAGTCGGGTCGAGCCGGCGAGCCGGACGGTCCCCGCCCCACCGCCGGAGCCGCCCGCACGCCGGTCGTCGCTCGGGGCGCCGGAGTCCGGCGGCCAGCCCGTCGCGCCGCGGCCGGGTGAGCCGGCCACGCGAAAGGCCGCCCTTCCCGACCGCGACCCGGTGGACGAACTGCTGTCCACCCGCGCCGCGACCCGCCGGGGCGACGGCCGGGCGGCCGGGAAGTTCGGGGACCGGATGGGGGCGGCGATCGACGACGCCCTGGGGGAGCGGAAGGACTGGTTCCGCAGCGACCACGCGTTCGACGGGTTCATCTCGCCCGTCAGCAACCCGTTCCTGTTCGAGGACCCGCGGTCCTTGACCGAGGTCCGCCCGCTCTTCATCTACCAGAAGATCCCGTCGAAGCAGCCGAACTTCAAGGGCGGGGACATCTTCTTCTACGGCACCCAGGCCCGGGTCGCGTTCACCGACCGGTTCTCGTTCACCTTCAACAAGATCGGCGGGGTGGCGGTGAACAGCGGGAGCGGGTCGGCGGTCCGGGACGCGACCGGGTTCGCGGAGCTGTGGTTCGGGCCGAAGTACACGTTCCTGCGCGGCGAGGAGACCGGCAGCCTGCTCGCCGGCGGGCTGATGTTCCAGGTCCCGACCGGGTCCGACCGGGCGTTCCAGGACACCGGCAGCCTGTCCCTGGTGCCGTACGTGACGTACGGGCAGAACTTCGGCCGGAACCTGCCGTTCGGCAGCCTCAACGGGATCATCACGACCGGGTACTCGGTCGCCACCGACAGCAAGCGGAACGACTACTTCTACCTGTCCGCCCACATCGACCTGGACTACCGGAACAACCACAAGTTCTACCCGCTGGCCGAACTGAACTTCCTGATCGACACCACGAACGGGGACAGCCCGATCGCCGCGGGGGGGCGTGACCTGTTGGGCCTCGGTGGGCAGTCGAAGGGGGCGGGGCTGCTGACCGGGGCGCTGGGCGCGCGGTACAAGATCACCGAGTGGGCGCAGGTCGGCGGGGCGTTCGAGCTGCCGTTCGCCGGCCCCCGCGACCTGTTCCGGTACCGGTTCACCCTCGACTTCAGCCTGCGGTACTGAGCCACAAGTCAGGAAGCCGGCGGCAGCGCCTTCGGCTCGCCGAGGCCGGCGAACTTCCGCAGGAACGCCAGGAACTGCTCCAGCAGGCTCGCGGAGCTGCCCGGCCGGCCCTGGATCACCACCGCCTGCGGGGTGACCGTCACCTTCCCGGCGAACCCGGCCAGCGCCACCTCCGCCTCGTTCGCGTCGCTCGCCACCCCGACCTTCACCCCCTCCGGCGGGTCGTCCTCGATCCGGTCCACGAACTCGGCCACGTCCACCGGGGCGGCGAACTCGAACACCAGCCGGTCGAACGTCCCGGCGAACACCGCCTTGAACCCGTCCGACCGGACGAACTCCGGCCCGGACAGCCGGCCGACCTCCCGCCGCCAGACCACCTCGGCCGGGTCGTCCGGGTTCACCCGGACCGCCACCGTGTACTCGAAGTCCGGGGTGCGGATGTACCCCATCCCGTCGCGTTCCGCCGACACGTCCAGGTCCTTCCGCTTGTACCCCCACTGCTCGCGGACCATGTCGAAGGTGTTGTCGAGGTCGGCCTTGATGTCGGCGGCGGCGACCCGGGCGACGTACTTCCGGGCCCACTCGTTCGCCCGGTCCGGGACGCTGTGCGTCTTCCGGTAGCCCGCCAAATCCTTGACCCGCCCCGGGGTCTCGGCCCGGAACACGACCCGCTTCATCCGGCCCGGGTCGAGTAGTTCCCCGCCGGGGCCGAGCAGCGCCCCGAGGTCGGCGACCACCGCCTCGGCGTGGGCCTCGCCGAGCAGCACCGGCGTCTGCTCCTCGGGGGCGTCGTGGGTGCGGCGGAGGGTGCGCGGGACGGTGTCGGCGAGGTACTCGTGCAGGGCCGCGGCGGTGAGCCGGCCGTCCTTCCCGACGCCGGTCCGCACCTTCCCGGTGAACATTTCGATCAGGTGGTGCCGCCAGATCCCGTGCCGCAGCTGCCCGGACTCGAACGACCGCCCGTCCGGCTCCGCCGCCAGCAGCCCGGCGAACCCGTACTCGATGTTGAAGTCATGCTCCAACTCCCCGTTCACGAGTCCGGGCGTCATTCCGCCGTCGGCCGCGGGGAGTGGGTCGACGTCGAGCAGGACCGTCGTCTCGGGGCACTTCGCCTTCCGCAACGCCTCGACCAGCTCGTGAACGGACACGGCGGTGCCGGCCGGGTCGGCGGCGAAGGTGTCGGCACAGGCGAGGTACCCGCCGAGCTTGAACGTGAACCCGCGGGTGACGACGAGCACGAGCAGCGAGTCGGCCTTGCCGATCAGCTTCGGGAGCCGCCTCAGGTGCGACTCGACGACCGCCTTCGTGGTCCGATGACCGGCGAGCAGGACGCACTTCGCCGGGTTGTACCCGGCGGCCGGCAGCGCCCGGTGCAGCTCGGCGCAGTCGGCGGCCGCGTACGGGACCGGCGGCCCCGCCTCGAAGAACGTCTCGACGGCGATCAGCAGAGCGGCGCGGTCGGCCACGGGCGGCCTCGGGGAAGAAGGCAGATGATCCACAGATTACGCAGATTACACAGATTGAAAGACAGTTCATCACGGCCGACGAGAACCGGCCATCTCCGTTGTTTACGGCCTTTCTGGGTCTTCAAATCTGTGTAATCTGCGTAATCTGTGGATCAACTTCTTCTCCAGAGGCGGCCGGATGCGGGCGGTCGACGTGATCCGCCGGAAGCGCGACGGCGGGGAGCTGTCCCCGGCCGAGATCGACGCGTTCGTCCGCGCCGCGGCGACCGGCCGGGGGTGGAAGGAGTACCAACTCTCCGCCCTCCTGATGGCGGTCTTCCTCCGCGGCATGTCGGCCGCCGAGACCGCCCACCTGACCCGGGCGATGGCCGACTCCGGCAAGGTCCTCGACCTGTCGGACATCCCCGGGCCGAAGGTCGATAAGCACAGCACCGGCGGGGTCGGGGACAAGACGTCGCTGATCCTCGGGCCGCTCGCCGCCGCGTGCGGGGTGGTCGTCCCGATGATGTCCGGCCGCGGGCTGGGGCACACCGGCGGGACGCTCGACAAGCTCGAGTCGATCCCCGGGTTCCGCGTCGGGCTGGGCGAGGACGAGTTCCGGTCGGCGCTGCGGAACGTCGGCCTCGGGATGATCGGGCAGACGCACGAGGTGGCCCCGGCCGACAAGACGCTGTACCACCTGCGGGACGTGACCGGGACGGTCGAGAGCGTCCCGCTCATCACCGCGTCGATCCTGAGCAAGAAGCTGGCCGAGGGGATCTCCGGGCTGGTGATGGACGTGAAGTGCGGCCGCGGGGCGTTCATGAAAACGGAGGCGGACGCCCGGGGGCTGGCGGAGTCGCTGGTGCGGGTCGGGCGAGCGAACGGGCTGAACGTGTCGGCCCTGCTCACCGCGATGGACGCTCCGCTCGGGCGGTACGTCGGGAACTCGCTGGAGGTGATCGAGTCGATCGAGACGCTGAAGGGGAACGGCCCGCCAGACCTGACGGAGTTGTCGGTGCTACTCGCGGCCCGGATGGTGCGGCTCGCCGGGCGGGCGGCGGACGACGCGGAGGCCGACCGGAAGGTGCGGGCGGCGCTGGCGTCCGGGGCCGGGCTGGAGGTGCTCCGCCGGTGCGTCGAGGAGCAGGGCGGCGACCCGCGGGTGCTGGACGACTACTCCCGGCTGCCGACCGCCCCGCGGGCGATGGCGGTGGTCGCCCCGCGCGGCGGGTACGTGGCGGAGATGACGGCCGGGGCGGTCGGGGTGGCGGCGATGGTCCTCGGCGGCGGGCGGGAGCGGGCCGAGGACGGGGTGGACCACGCGGTCGGGGTGGTGTGCCGGCGGAAGCCGGGGGAGCCGGTGCGGGCCGGGGAGATGGTGTACGAGGTGTACTACCGCAGCACCGCCCGCCTGCTCGACGCCCTGCCGCTGTTGGAGGAGTCGTTCACCGTCGCGGACGCCCCACCGCCGGAACAACCGCTCGTGCTGGGGGAGATCGCGTGACGGCCCCGTGGCACCGGTATTCCTGCCGGTGCTGCCCTCCCCACCGGCAGGAATGCCGGTGCCACGGAAGAGAGGGACCGAGAGATGACCGCCGACCCGCTCGTCGCCGCCGCCGCCGACGCCCGCACCCGGGCGTTCGCCCCGTACTCCGGGTTCCGCGTTGGGGCCGCCGTCGAGGCGCCGGACGGCACCGTCGTCCCCGGGTGCAACGTCGAGAGCGCGAGCTACGGGCTGACGTGCTGTGCCGAGCGGGTGGCGGTGTTCTCCGCCGTCGCCCGCGGGCTGCGGCGGTTCGCCCGGGTCGCGGTCGTGACCGACACCCCGACCCCGACGCCCCCGTGCGGGGCGTGTCGGCAGATCCTTTGGGAGTTCGCCCCGGACGCCGAGGTGCTGCTCGCCAACCTCGCCGGCACCGTCCTGCGGTTCGCGGTGCGCGACCTCCTGCCGCACGCCTTCGACGCCGCCCAACTCGGCCCGCCGCCGGGGCGGTAGAATGGTCCGAGGCGGGCGCTCGCCGCCGGGGGTCGGAGGCGGTGATGGCGGAACCGGGTGGCGGCGGGAACCGGCGGGCCCAGGTGAGGCGGATCGAGTCGCTCGGCCGGCCGGTCACCCCGGAGGACGTGTGGAACGCGGCCGTCCGGGCCGGGGTTGACCCGGCCCGGCTGGCGCTGTCGCTCTGCCACGTCCTCGGGGAAGTCTCCTACGAGGAGATGGCGGCCGGGCGGGAGGACGACCCGGCCGCCGTCCGGTACACCCTGGCGACCGGGGAAGTGGTCCAGTACGACGCCGGGTTCCACAACCCGTTCAAGCCCGGCCGGCCGGGCGGCTGACAGGAGGGCCGCATGCCCGCCCCGGTCCACGTCTCGGCCCACCCACTGGTCCGGCACAAGCTCGCCCGGCTGCGGGCCGCGGACACCCGCCCGCCGGAGTTCCGCGACCTCGTCGCCGCCATCTCCCGCGTCCTGTTCTTCGAGGCCACCCGCGACGTCAAGCTCCGCCCCGTCACCGTCACCACCCCGCTCGCCGCCACGACGTGCGAGGAGATCGCCGACCGGATCGGGCTGGTGCCGGTGCTGCGGGCCGGGCTGGGGATGGCCGAGGCGATGCTGCAGGCGCTGCCGGAGGCGACCGTCTGGCACCTCGGGCTGTACCGGGACCACACCACCCTGAAGCCGGTGACGTACTACAACCGGCTGCCGGCGAAGCCGGACATGGACGTGGCGATCGTCCTCGACCCGATGCTGGCGACCGGCGGGAGCGCGATCGAGGCCATCAACATCCTGAAGGCGGCCGGCACCCCGACGGTCGCGTTCGCCGGGCTGATCGCCGCCCCGGAGGGGGTCGCGGCGCTGCGGGCCGCCCACCCGGACGTGCCGGTCTACCTCGCCGCCCTCGACTCCCACCTGGACGACCGCGGGTACATCGTCCCCGGCCTCGGCGACGCCGGCGACCGCCAGTTCGGGACGGCGTGACCGTTTAGCCGCGACGCGGAGTCCTCGGAGCGGAGCGCGGGGGACACGCCGCGCTCCGCTCCGAGGACTCCGCGTCGCGGCTAAACGGGGCGGTCACTTCAGCCCCTTCACCCACCCCTCGAACGCCTTGAAGTGCTTGTCCACCGTCGCGACCGGGCCGCTCAGCCGGACGTGCGTCGCCCCGTCCTCCTCGGCCACGATCACCCACACCACCCGGTAGTTGTCCAGGAGCATCTCCTTCGACGCCGGGTCCTGCGGCCGCTCCTTGTACTTCCACGTCCCACCGGCCACGTCGAACGCCGTCACCGTCGCCCCCTTCACGTCCCACTTCGACAGCTTGCTGATGTCGTCGACCTCCTTGCCCTCCGGCGGGACGAACTGGGCCTTCCACCGCGGCAGGCTCTTGTCCGGGTTCGGGTGGCTCTCCGGGAACACCGCCACCTCGGCGTCGGCCGCCCCTTTCACCCCCGGCAGCTTGAACTGGTACGACCGCAGGAGGTTCGCCGGCTTCTCCTTCACCCAGTCGGCCGGGGTCGTGCCCTTGAGCTTGTTCAGCTTCACCTCGGTCCCCTTGTCCTGGGCCGCCACGGAGAGCGGGAGCGACAGGAACAGGGTCATGACGGCGGCGGGACGCATCGCGGGCCTCCGGTGGTCGAGTATGCTAGCTGTGCGTTCGACGCCACACTCTACGACGAGGTTCCGATGCCGGTTCTCTCCCGACGGGATTTCCTCACCGCCTCCGCGGCCGGGCTGGCGGGCGTGGCGCGGGGCCAGGCGCCGAAGGCGGAGGCGCCGGTGCCGGTGCCGGCCCGGGCCGTCACCAAGGGGCCGAAGCACCACTTCTTCGGGTACTACGACAAGACGCCGTGGAACAGCACCGGGCGGTACCTCCTAGTCAACCAGGCCGACTTCTGCGACCGCCAGCCGAAGCCCGGCGAGAAGCTGGTGGTCGGGATGGTCGACCTGAAGGAGAAGGACAAGTTCTACCACCTCGACGAGACGGCCGCGTGGAGCTGGCAGCAGGGGTGCATGCTCCAGTGGCTCGGGTCGGCCGCCGACTGGACGGCGGTGTACAACGCGGAGGTGGACGGCAGGCCGGGGGCGGTGGTCCACGACATCCACGGCCAGAAGACGCGCACCCTCCCGCTCCCGGTCTACGCCCTCAGCCCGGACGGCAAGCAGGCGGTCACCCTGGACTTCGCCCGCCTCCACCGTCTCCGCCCGGGGTACGGCTACGCGAGCTACAAGGAGCGGTTCGCCGACGACCCGGCCCCGAAGAAGCTCGGCGTCTGGTGGATGGACGTGGCGACCGGGAAGAACGAGCTGGTGATCAACCTGAAGCAACTCGCCGCGCTCAAGCCGGACGACCGGTTCAAGGGGGCGGAGCACTGGGTCAACCACCTGGTGTTCAACCCCGGCGGCACCCGGTTCGTCTTCCTCCACCGGTGGAAGCGGCCGGACGACAAGACGTGGCAGACCCGCGTCCTCACCGCCAAGCCGGACGGCACCGACCTCCGGCTGCACCTCGACACCGGGATGGCGTCCCACTTCGACTGGCGCGACGACCACACCCTGCTGTTCTGGGCGAAGCACCCGAAGGCCGGGAACAAGTTCTTCACCATCGACGTCCGGTCGGACGAGACCGCGCTGGTCGGGGACGGGGTGCTGACCCAGGACGGGCACTGCTCGTACTCGCCGGACCGGAAGTGGATCCTCAACGACACCTACCCGGACTCGAAGGAGCGGATGCAGGCGCTGATGCTGCTCAAGGTGGCGACCGGGCGGCGGTACGACCTGAACCGGTTCCACTCCCCGAAGGAGTTCACCGGGCCGGTGCGGTGCGACCTCCACCCGCGGTGGAACCGGGACGGCACCCAGGTGTGCATCGACGGCTGCCACGACCCGCAGCGGCAGGTGTACGTGCTCGACGTGGCCGAGGTAGTGAAGAGCTGACCGTCCTGGAGCGCGGGCCTCTGGCCCGCTTCTTCCGGAGCGGCCGGGACGGCCGCGCTCCAGGACTTGCCCTTCCGGCGGCCGCGTCGTACACATCTGTGTCGGCAGTCCCGCACGGACCCCGCGATGACGACGGCTCACGCCATCCACCGGCCCGCCCGGACCGCCGCCGCGGTCCGCGCCGCCGTCGTCGCCCTCGCCGCCCCGTGACCCCGGGCCCCCGACACGATCACCCGCGTCGGCCCCGGAGTCACCCTCCGGGGCCGCTTTCGTTCCGCCGCCCGAAAGGACCGCCGATGCCGCCGGCCCCGCTCCCCCGGTCGGAGAAGTCCCGCCGGACGACCGACTCGCCGATCACGTACTTCATCAACAAGGTCCTGGAGACGCCCGGGCTGATCTCGTTCGCCGCCGGGCTGGTGGACGAGGCGTCGCTGCCGGCCGCCGAGGTCGGGGCCGCCGTCGCCGAGATCATGGCCGACCCGGCCGCCGCCCGGGCCGCCCTCCAGTACGGCTCCACCCAGGGGCTGCCCCAACTCCGCGAACTGATCCTCCAGCACCTGTGCGCCGCCGACGGGGTCGCCCCGGCCGACCTCAACCTCACCCCGGCCGACGTGGTCGTCACCACCGGGTCGCAGCAGTTGCTGTACCTGCTCGGCGAGGTCTTGTTCGACCCCGGCGACATCGTGATCTCCGAGGCCCCGTCGTACTTCGTGTACCACAGCCTGCTGCAGTCGCACGGGGTGCGGGTGCTGACCGTCCCGATGGACGCCGGCGGGATGCGGGTCGACGCCCTCGAGGCGCTGCTGGAGCGGCTGCGCCGGTCCGGCGAACTGAGCCGGGTGAAGGCGGTCTACACCGTCGACTACTTCCAGAACCCGACCGGGCTGACGCTCGCCGCCGACCGCCGCCCGAAGCTCGTCGAACTGGTCCGCCGGTACAGCACCGCGCACCGCATCCTGGTCGTGGAGGACGCCGCGTACCGGGAGCTGCGGTACTCCGGGCCGGACCTGCCGAGCGTGAAGCGGTTCGACCCGGGGAACGAGTTCGTGGTGTACGCCGGGACGTTCTCGAAGCCGTTCGCCCCGGGGCTGAAGACCGGGTACGCGGTGGTCCCGCCGGAGGTGGCGGACGCGGTCCTGCACCTGAAGGGGAGCCACGACTTCGGGTCGACGAACCTGGCCCAGCACGTGTTCGCCCGGGCGATGGCGTCCGGGGCGTACCGGCGGCACGTCGAGGTGCTGCGCGGGGTGTATCGCGGGAAGCGCGACCTGATGCTGGCCGCCCTCGACCGGGAGTTCCGCGACCTGCCGGGGGCGTCGTGGACGGTGCCGGCCGGCGGGATGTTCGTGTGGCTCACCCTCGACGGGGTCGACACCGGCCCCGGCGGGCCGCTGGTGCCGGCGGCGCTGGACGCCGGGGTGCTGTACGTCCCGGGCGAGTTCGGGCACGTCCCGGACGAGGCCAGGCGGGTGCCGGCCGACGGCTGCCGGCTGTGCTTCGGGGTGGCGACGGCGGACCAGATCCCGGAGGGGGTGCGGCGGCTGCGCGAGGCGGCGGGGGCGGTGAAGGTAGAGGGTGTGCGGGGGAAGTTGGCGGCGGTGTGATCGGTTTCCGGTCTGGTGGCACAGGTCGGAGACCTGTGCCACCAGACCGGGCCCCGCAAACCCCGCTCCCCGCGCCCGGGGCGGTTTGTTAGAGTGAGGGTGGCGACGCGCCGCGGCGCGTTATCACCACTCACCCACCGGGCCTCCCCATGCGGATCGGGGTAGTGAGCGACACCCACGACCGCCAGGAGGCGGTCGCCGAGGCGGTCCGCCTCCTCGTCGACCAGCAGGTCGAACTGGTCCTCCACTGCGGGGACATCGAGTCCCCGGACACGGTCCGGGCGTTCCGCCCGGTCCCGACCCACTTCGTGTTCGGGAACTGGGACAAGGACCGGCCGAAGCTGGCGGCGGCGATCAAGGGGATCGGCGGGACGCACTACGACTCGTTCGGGGCGCTGGAGCTGGGCGGGAAGCGGCTCGCGTGGGTGCACAGCCACGAGCGGCACCAGCTCCGGCAGCTCGAGACGGCCGACTTCTTCGACTACGTGTTCTACGGCCACACCCACGTCCGGGAGCAGCACCGGACCGGGCGGACGCTGGTCGCCAACCCCGGGGCGCTGTTCCGGGCGAACCCGAAGACGTGTATCGTCCTGGACCTCCAGACCGGGGAGCTGAGGCCGATCCTGGTCCCGGTCCCGCCGCGGGTGGCGGCGAACGGGACCGCCGTCCCCGCCCCGGACGAGGGCACCGGGTCGATCGTCGCCCCGCCCGGGACGCTCGTCGCCCCGCCCGACCCGCCCGCCCCGCCGGGGTAGGCACTGGTTTCGCTGCGCGGTTAGCGGCGCGTCGCAGACGCGTCTGCGACGCGCCGCTAACCAGGGGGCTTTCGGTTCGGCGAGCACTTCACACCCCTCAACCCGCCTTGACCGCCTCTTGCCGCCGGGGGTAAGGTCCCCGCGCCGCGGCCGCCGCGCGCCTCCGGCCCGCCCCCGCGGCGGCCCGGGAGTCGCGGTTGACAGCGGACGCGGGCGGGTCTAAATCCCCACCCCGTGTGAACGGCCGGTCCTCCGCCGACGGAGGGGTTTGCGGGGCCGGCCGGGGTGGATGCGCCCGAGAGTCGCCGTTTCACGGAGGAGATCGCATGATTCGTCGGACCTGGACCGCCCGCCTGCTGGCCGCCGCGGTCGTGGCCGCCGCCGCCGCCCCGGCGACCGCCGGGCTGCTGCCGGTGTCCGTGAGCGTCCAGCCGGAGGCCGGGAACTTCCGGTGGACCTACTCGGTGGTGCTGCCGAGCGACATGAAGCTGCAGTCCGGGGACTACTTCACCATCTACGACTTCGGCGGGTACGTCGAGGGGTCGGCGATGGTCACCTCCCCCTACCCGGACGACGCGGCCGCCGGGTTCTGGTCGTTCTCCAGCTCGAAGACCGGCCCGACCCCGGACCGGCTGAACCCGCAGGACGACCCGATGAGTGACAACCTGACCTGGAAGTACAGCGGCCCGACCATCCCGGCCGGCCAGCTCACCCTCGGGAACTTCACCGCCACCTCGATGTTCGAGATGAGCCAGGACAGCTTCTTCACCGCCACCAACCCGACCGCCCTGACCGGGGAGATCGACAGCAACATCACCGAGACCCTGACCCCGGCCGGGCAGGTGACCGCGCCCCCGCCGGGGGTGCCGGAGCCGACCACCCTCGCCCTGGCCGCCCTCGGGCTGCCGGCCGCCGGGGTCGCCCGGTGGGTCCGCCGCAACCGGAAGACGGCCGCCGCCAACTGACGGCCCGCCGCCAGGCACGTTGTCCGTGGCACAGGTCTCCCGACCTGTGCCTCTTTCGTTCCCCTGCACAGGTCGGGAGACCTGTGCCACGAAACCGATCACCCCACCACCACCGCGTCCGGGAACCGCCGCTGGAGGGCGGCCAGTTCGGCCAGCCCGAGCCCGTTCCCGCTCACGTCCAGGTGGTTCGGCCGCAGGTGCTTCGCGTCGGCCAGCGCCCGGGCGGCGGCCGCGTCCAGCCCGTTCCGGGCCAGCCCGAGCCACCGCAGGGCGGCCGCCTCCGGCTTCCGGACGATCTCGCGCACCCCCTCTGGCCCGAGCCACTGCCCGGACAGGTCGAGGACGGTCAGCCGGTCCCACGGGACCGACCACCCGATGTCCAGGTGGAACAGCGGCCCGGGATGCCCCGGCCGCCCCGCGCACCCGAGCCGCAACTCTTCCACGTTCCGCAGGCACCGGGCGGACAGCACCCGCTGCAGCTCGTCGGACGTGAACACCACCCCGGACACGTCGAGCCGGCGGAGTTCCCGGTGCCCGGCCCGCTCCAGCGCCCGCACCACCCCCGGCCCGAGGTTCGTGTTGTCGGCGAGGCACAGCCCGGCGAGTTCCGGGAGCCGGTCCCCGCCGAGCAGGTCGCCGAGCCACCCCGGCGGGACCGGGTTGTCGCGGAGCGACAGGTCCCACAGCCCGTCCAGGTGGGGGCTGCCGGACAACGCGACGTACTCGTCCGAGGTCGGGTCGATCCGGGGGGTGAACACGAGCCGCCGGACGCGGCGCAGTTCCGGCAGGGAGAACACCGGGTCGAGCGGGGGCGGGCCGGACGGGGCGGCGAACCGGACGAGGCGGAGGGCCTGGACCGGCTCGGCGGCGAACAGCGCCCGAGCCTCCGGCACGAACCCGGTCGGCTCGACCTCCAGCAGGCCGACGAACCCGCGCTCGAACTCCGCCCGGATGACGCCGCGGAGCGGGCGGTACCACCGCAGCCGGTGGGCGTCGAGCAGCCGGGCGGCGCGGGCGGCGGCGGCCCGGGCCGCCGGCCCGAACGGGTCGGCCCGGACCGCCTCCACCTGGGCGCGGACGAACGCCGCCCGGTCCGGCTGGTCGTTCTCGTCCAGCCAGTCGGCGTACACCAGCCGCGGGGTGTCGTCGTCCGGGTCGGCGAGCACCGCCCGCCGGAGCGCGTCGCCGTCGGTCACGGTTCGCCGGCCCTCGGGTGTGTTCGTGCCAGGTGTATTCGGGCGCGGTCCCCAAAGATTATGGCACGCCGGCCGGGGCGGCGGGAAGCGGGCGGCCGGTCACTCCCGCACCAGCGCCCCGGTCGCCTGCCGGAGCTTCACGTCGGCGGCGTGCCAGTCCGCGGCGGCCTGCACCAACTCGCCGCGCAGTTTGAGCAGATCGAGCCGGGCGGCGGCCAGCTCCGCCTCCGCCCCGGCGACCCCGGCGGCGGCCCGCTTCTCGACCTCCGCCACCTTGTCCGCGAGGTTCCGCACCTCGGCGGCCTTCGCCGCCGCGGCCGCCCGCTCCCCGCGGACCGCCGCCACCGCCGCCCGCACCTCGGCCTCGGCCTGCCGCTCCCGCGTCCGGAGCGTCGCCGCCAACTGCCGCTGCAGCGTCGCCTCCGCCCGGGTCGGCTCTTTCTTCAGCGCCGCGAGAGCGGCGGCGAGCGGGTGTGACGAGTCGGCCGCGCCGAGCAGCGGGTTGATCCCGTTCAGGACGGCGTTTGTCAGCCCGTCCGGGCCGGCGGCCAGCACGCGCAGCAGGTTCAGGTCGGGCCGGTAATGCAGGGCGGACCGGACCGCGCGGTCCGCGTCCGGCACCTCGTCGCCGACCCGCAGCGGGTCGGCCGGCCAGACCGGGAGCGGGTCCGCCGGGTCGAGCCCGAGCCGCCCGCCGAGCCCGGCGTTCAGCGCCCCGGCCCCGGCCTCCAGCTTCGCCGCCCGCGACTCGAGTTCGAGCAGTTGGCGGCGGAGGCGGTCGACGTCGGCCCGGTCGCGCAGCCCGGCCGCGACCGCCTGCTCGGCCGCCGTGAGTTGCGTGCGGAGCAGCCCGTGCGCCTCCGCGACGAGGTCGAACTGCCCCTCGGCCGCCGCCAGCTTGCCGTACAGGTCGAGGGCGTCGGCGGCGGCCCGGTTGCGGAGTTCGTCGGCCGCGTGACCCCGGGCGAGCCGGGCGTGGTGCGCGAGGTCCGTCCGCTTGCCGAACGCGGGGTGGGGCGGGTCGTTGTCCGGGTGGGTGTCGAGTTCGGCGGCCAGCGGGGCGGTCCGGACGGCGAGGGCGCGGCACTCGGCGGCGGTGAGGTGGCGGTACTGTGCCGGCCGGGACGGGATGCCGCCGGCCGGGGCGGCGGTCACCCCCGGGGTGACGGTCCCGCGCGGGGCGACGGGCAGCTGCGGCGGCGCGGGGTGGGCCGGCGGGTGGAGGGCCGTGGCGTGGCACCCCGCGCCGACGACCGCCGCGAGCAGCAACCCGGACCGGACCATACCGTCCCCCGCGGCACGACGCTTCCTTTCGTTCAGGTCGGCACGACCGGCATCCCGGCTGGAGCGGAACTCGGCCCGGCCGGTACAATCCCCCCATGCCGCCGCCGACCCACCCCCGCTGGCCGGTCGCCCTGTCCGTCGGGGCCGCGCTCGTCACCGTCGGGATGAAGGGGACCGCCTACGGCGTCACCGGGTCCGTCGGGCTGCTGTCCGACGCCCTCGAAAGCTTGGTGAACCTGGCCGCCGCGGCGACCGCCTATGTCGCCCTGTGGTACGCCTCCCGGCCGGCCGACCGGACCCACGCGTTCGGGCACTCGAAGATCGAATACTTCTCCAGCGGCCTCGAAGGCGTGCTCATCATCCTCGCCGGCCTCGGCACCGCCGCCTACGCCGTCCGCCGGCTGTTCCACCCGGAGCCGCTGGCGAACCTCGAACTCGGGACGGCGATCGCGCTGGCCGCGTCGGCGGTCAACCTCGTGGTCGCCCGGGTGCTGTTGCGGTACGGCCGGCTCCACGGGTCGATCGTGCTGGAGGCGGACGGCAAGCACCTGATGGCAGACGTGTGGACGTCGGTCGGGGTGGTCGCGGGGCTGGGCCTGGTACTGCTGACCGGGCTGACGTGGCTCGACCCGGTGCTGGCCGTCGCGGTCGGGCTGAACATCGTGTGGACCGGCGGGGAGCTGGTGGCCCGGTCGTTCAACGGGCTGATGGACCACGCCCTGCCGGCGGCCGAGCGGGACCAGATCCGGGCGGTGGTCGCCGCCCAGTTGCCGCCGGGGGCGGCGTTCCACATGCTGCGGACGCGGCGGGCCGGGGCGCGGCGGTTCGCCGAGTTCCACCTGCTGGTGGACGGCGACCTGACGGTCCGGGCGGCGCACCACCTGGCCCACGAGGTGACCGCCGCTCTGGCCGCGGCGCTGCCGGGGCTGGAGGTGACGGTGCATGTCGAGCCGGTGGACGAGCAGGACTCGTGGGAGGGGGAGGAACTGGAGCGGCTCGGCGAGCCGGCCGACCCGGGCCGGGGGGCCGGGCCGTGATTGACACCCTGCTGTCACTGCTCGACGTGCCGGCGCTCCGGACGGTCGCCCCGGGGGCGGCGCTGCTCGGGGCGGCGGCCGGGGCGGTCGGGTGCTTCGCCGTCCTCCGCCGGCAGAGCCTTCAGGGCGACGTGGTGTCTCACGCCGCCCTGCCGGGGGTGGCGGTCGCGTTCCTGCTCGGGGCGCGGTCGCCGGTGCTACTGGTGCTCGGCGGGGCGGTCGCCGGGTGGGTGGCGCTGGTGCTGGTCGGGGTCGTCGGGCGCGGGTCGCGGGTGCCGGCCGACGCCGCCCTCGGCGGGACGCTGGCGGTGTTCTTCGGCCTCGGGCTGGCCCTGATGCAGCGGGCGCAGAAGGTCCCCGGGGCCGGGGCGAACCCGCTCGACCGGTACCTGTTCGGGCAGGCGGCGAACCTCCGCGAGCCGGACCTGTGGGTGATCGGCGGGGTCGGGGCGGTCGCCCTGCTGGTGCTCGCGCTGGCGTGGAAGGAGCTGAAGCTGCTGGCGTTCGACCCGGACTACGCGGCCAGCGTCGGGCTGCCGGTCCGCGGCCTCGACCTGCTCCTCACGACGCTCACGGTCGCCGCGGTCGTCATCGGGCTGAAGGCGGTCGGGGTGGTGCTGATGACGGCACTCTTGGTCGCCCCGGCGGCGGCAGCCCGGCAGTGGACGAACCGGCTCGGGGTGATGGTGCTGCTGGCGCTGGCGTTCGGGGCCTTATCCGGGGCCGGCGGGACATTGCTCGCCCACCACCTCGGCGACCAGTACAAGGCCGGCGTGCCGACCGGCCCGACGATCGTGCTCGTCGCGTCCGTGGTGGTGGCGGCGTCGCTCGCCTTCGGCACCGCCCGCGGCCTGGTGTGGGCGGCGCGGCGGCGCCCGATCAGGCGGGACGGCTGATGGCCGAACTCATCCTGGTGCTGGCGGTGGTCGCGGCGGCGTGTGCGGTGCCGGGGGTGTTCCTCGTCCTCCGCCGGACCGCGCTGGTGTCCGACGCGATCGGCCACACCCTCATCCTCGGCATCGTCCTCGCGTACTTCGCCACCCGGGACGTCGACTCGCCGTGGCTGCTGGTCGGGGCGGCGCTCACCGGCCTCCTCACCGTCGTGCTCGTCGAACTGCTGCAGCGGACGCGGCTGGTGCAGGCGGACGCGGCGATCGGCCTCGTCTTCCCGGCGCTGTTCGCGCTCGGGGTGGTGCTGGTGTCGGTGTCGCACGTCCGGAGCGTCCACCTCGACATCGACGCCGTCCTGCTCGGCCAGCCGGACCTGGCGACCGTCCCGCGGTGGCGGGTGGCCGGGGTGGCGGTGCCGCCGGTGTGGGTGATGGGGGCGGTGCTGGCGGCGAACGTCGGGCTGTGCGGGCTGCTGTTCAAGGAGCTGAAGCTGAGCACGTTCGACCCGGGCCTGGCGGCGAGCCTGGGGTTCCGGCCGGGGCTGGTGCACTACGGGCTGATGGCGGTGGTGTCGGTGACGGCGGTGGCGGCGTTCGACGCGGTCGGGCCGGTGCTGGTGGTCGGGTTCTTCGTCGTCCCGGCCGCAACCGCGTACCTGCTCACCGACCGGCTGGCGGTGCTGATCGGGTTGGCGTGCGGGGTCGGGGCGGCGGGGGCGGCACTCGGGGTGGTCGCGGCCGACCGGCTCGACACGAACACCGCCGGGGCGGTGGCGGCGGCGCTCGGGGTGCTGTTCGGGCTGGCGTTCCTGTTCGCCCCGGGCCGCGGCCAAGTGGCCTTGCTGTTGAAGCGGCGGGAGCGTCGGCGGGCGTTCGAGGAGACGATGCTGGCGGTGCACCTGTACCAGCACGAGGGGACGCCGGCGGAGGCGGACGAGGCCCGGCGCGACGGCCTGCACCGGCACCTGAACTGGACGCCGGCGCGGGTCGCGGTGGTGGTGGAGCGGGCGAGCGAGCGCGGGCTGGTGGTGCGGGACGGCGAGGTGCTGAAGCTCACGGACGCGGGTCGGGATCGGGCGCGGGCGGTGTTCGGGGAGATTCCGCGGCAGTAGCCGTCGGCCGGCCGAGGTGCCCCCGCGGGTCCCCGACGATGTACTCCCCGTCCCGGAGCACGGCGGTGACCCGACCCGCCTCGTCGTAGACGAACCGCAAGTCCTGCCCGAGAATGGTCCGGGCTGCGACCCCGAAGCACTCACCCGGGAGCAGCATGACCTCCGCGAGCCCGTAGGTGTAGCCGCTCAACAGGTGCGCCGCGTACACGTGTTGGTGGGAGTCGGCAACCTTGCGGCGGGTCCGGAAGTCCTCGAACGCCTGGCCGTCGGCCGTGCCGCTGGCGGCCGGCGGGCCGAACTCCGCCCGGACCTGCTCGCGGGTCTCGAGTGTGCCGAGGTCCGTCCCGCTCTCGGCGAGGCGGTACGCGCACCCGGCGGACGGGAGTAGGACCCCGACAGCGACCAGAATCACGGCACGCATCTGCGGCACCCTGGCCCGGTTGGAGCAGGACCGGATAGCCGCACCGGCGCCGCGAGGTCAAGTCGGATCCGGAGTGTCGGGAAAGAAGCGGTCGTAGTCGTCCATCTTCGGGTCGTCCCAGCCGGCCGCGAACGCCCGGTCGATGGCCGGGTACGCGTCCGCCGGGTCGATGCCGTCGTCTGGGTCGTAGTCCGGCACCGGAGTCATCGGGTCCTCCGGCCGGGCGCCCGGCTTCAGCATAACTCCTCGATCGGCTTGCCGCTCGGCAGCACCGGGATCGGCCGGCCGTTGTTCAGGTACTGGGCCTCGGCGTCTACCCCGAGGTGGCGGTACACAGTCGCCAGCACGTCCTGCGGGGTCTTCGGGTTCGCCTTCGGGAACGCCCCCTTCCCGTCCGACTCCCCGACCACCCGCCCGCCCTTCACCGGCCCGCCCGCCAGCACCCCGCTGAACACGTTCGGGTAGTGGTCCCGGCCGGCGTCCACGTTCACCTTCGGCGTCCGCCCGAACTCGCCCCACGCCAGCACCAGCGTCGTCGAGAGCAGCCCGCGGGTGTCCAGGTCGTCGATGAGGGCGGTGAACGCCCGATCCCACCGCGGCAGGAACCCCTCGCGGAGCGACTCGAACCCTTTCACGTGCGTGTCCCACCACCGCAGGTCCACCGTCACCAGCCGCACCCCGGCCTCGACCAGCCGGCGGGCCAGCAGCATCCGCTGCGCCCAGTTCGGCGCCCCGCACCGGTTCGACGCCTTCGGGTCGAACGCCGGCATCAGCCCGTACCGCTCCCGCACCCGCGCCGGTTCCTTGTCGAGGTCGAACGCGTCGCGGGCCGCCGGCGACGTCAGGATCTCCCACGCCCGGGCGCGGAACTGGTCGGCGGCCGACAACTGGCCGCTCCGGTCGGCGTCGCGGCGCATCCGGTCGAAGTCGGTGAGCAGCCCCTTCCGGTCGCCGACCTGCTCCAGCGTCACCCCGGACGCGAGCTGGAAGTTCGGCAGGGCGAACGGGCCGGGGGTAGCCGGGTCGGCCTGCGTCTCGAACGGCTTGTGCGCCACCCCGAGGTACGCCGACCCGGCCCCGGGCACGACCCGCGGGATCATCACGTAGGCCGGCATCGTGGGGTTCAGGTGCCCGAGCTGCTTCGACACCACCGACCCGACCGACGGGTGGACGTTCTCGTCCGGGTTCGGCCCGGAGTTGTACCCGGTGAAGCAGATCTGGTCGCCGGCCGAGTGCCCGGCGTCGTGGTGGTGTAGGCTGCGGACGATCGACCACTTGTCCATCATCCGCGCCGACATCGGCAGCATGTCCGACAGTCGGATGCCGGGGACGTTCGTGTCGGTCGTGCCGAACTCGCCGCGGACCTCGGCCGGGGCGTCCGGCTTCGGGTCCCACATGTCGTGGTGGCTCGGCCCGCCGCGCATCCACAGGATGATGACCGAGTTCACCCGGCTCAGCGAGCGGCCGGGTTTATCCCGGCCGTCTTCCGCTTTCAGCAGGTCGGCGAGACACAGCCCGGCGGCGCCGAGGACGCCGGCCTTGACGAAGCTGCGGCGGTCGGGGCGGGCGAGGGTGTGGCGGAAGTCGGGGCAGGTGCGGGCGGGCATGGGTGCCCTCGGGCGGGGTGGGGCCGGCGGGGTGCGGTCGGAGCAGCGGTAGAATGTTACCACCCGCCCGGCCCGGCCGCCAGGACGTTTCCGGCCGCCGCCCCGGTTGTGCGGGTCGCGCCGGCCGGCGTAAGATGGGCGTCGGCGGAAACCCGCGGGCCGCGGATTGAGGGGGCCGGGCGGCCCCGGTAGGCTCAACTCGGCTCCGGCTCCGTTCCCGGGGGACTCGCCCGTGGACTCGAACCCGTTCACCGCGGTCGACCGCGACCTGCTCAAGCGCTGCCTGAACCGCTCCCCCGGGTCGTGGAACGACTTCGTCGACCGGTTCCTCAGCCTCGTCTACCACGTCATCGGGTACACCGCCCACCTGCGGAGCGTCCGGCTCAACCCGGAGGACGTGGAGGACATCGCGGCCGAGGTGCTGCTGAAGATCGTGTCGAACGACTTCAAGGTGCTGCGGGAGTTCCGGGCCGAGGCGAGCCTGGCCACGTACCTGACGGTGGTCGCCCGGCGGATCTGCATCCGGGAGCTGGTCCGCCGGCAGAAGAACAAGGCCGGGGCGGCGGCCGGGCTGGACGCCCTCGGGGAGCGGGATGACGCGCCCGCCGCCCAGAAAGGGGCGGAGAGCCTGGAGGAAGTGGAGAAGCTGCTCCGCCGGCTGTCCGGGAAGGAGAAGGAGATCGTCCGGCTGTACTACTTGGAGGGGCGGACGTACGAGGAGATCAGCACCGAGACGGAGGTGCCGGTGAACTCGATCGGGGCGCTCTTGTCGCGGGCCCGGAAGAAGCTCCGGGCCGGGAGGCCGGCCGTGGCCGGCGGCGTGGACTCGCTCAGCGCCGCGGTGATGTCCCCGCCGTCCGGCCCGAACCCGACCCCGCCGCCGGCTGGCCCCCGCCCGTCGAAGCTCGTCGCCCCGCCGGCCGGCCCCGCCAAGCCGGCGAAGCCGTCCAAGCCGGCGATCGAGAAGCCCGCCGAGAAGAAGGACGGGGAGTGACCCCCGCCCCGCCGCACGGAGTGCGACCATGTCCACCGCCGCCGGGCCGGCCGTCCACTACCCCGACTCGGACGGCCTGCCGATGTCCGACAACACCCTCCAGTTCCGGTGGATCGTCACGATCCAGGGGAACCTGGACGACCTGTACCGCGACAACCCCGACGTGTTCGTCGCCGGGGACCACCTGATCTACCCGGCGGAGGGCGACCCGAAGGCCCGGCAGGCGCCGGACGTGTACGTGGCGTTCGGCCGGCCGAAAGGGGACCGCGGGAGTTACAAGGTGTGGGAGGAGGGCGGGGTGTTCCCGCAGGTGGTGTTCGAGGTCTGGTCGCCGCACAACCGGGCGTCGGCGATGCAGAAGAAGTTCGCGTTCTACGAGCGGCACGGGGCGGAGGAGTACTACATCGTCTACCCCGACTTCCCGACCCACCTCGACGGCTGGCGGCGCGAGGGCGGGCGGTTCGTCGAGATCGACCCGATGGACGGGTGGGTGAGCCCGCGGCTCGGGGTGCGGTTCGAGCGGACCCCGGAAGACGTCGTCCTGTACCGCCCGGACGGGACGCCGTTCCTGTCGTTCCTGGAGATGGCGGCCCGGGCCGAAGGGGCGGCCCGCCAGGCGGCGAAGGACGCCGCGCTGCTCGCCGCCGAGCGGGAGCGGGCCGAGACCGAGCGCGCCCGGGCGGAGAAGCTGGCCGCCAGGCTCCGCGAACTCGGCCTCGACCCAGACGCGGTTTGACCGTGGCGTCCGGGCCGCCGGTGTGCGATAATCGCACTCCCACCCGGAGCCCGCCCGCCATGCTCCCGTCCCGCCGCGACGCCCTCCGCGTCGGCACCGTTACGGTCCTTGCACCCGCCCTCGCCACAGGGGGGTTACGCCCCCCGCTCGACCGCGCCCGCGCCGCCATCCTCCTGTTCGTGGCCGGCCGCCCGCTCCCCGCCTGCACCGACTCCCCGGTCCGCACGACCCACACCGGCTGAACCCGCCCCGAGGAACCCGCCATGCGGCCCGCCACCCCTGCCGCCGTCCTCTGCCTCGCCCTCGCCGCCGCGGCCACCGCCGGCCAGCAACCCGCCCCCAAGGGGAAGGCCGCCCCGGAGAAGTCCGACCTGGACCGGCTCCAGGGGACGTGGTTCATCGTCGGGCTGGAGGCCGGCGGGAAGGCCCAGCCGGAGAAGAACTACCGCGGGAACGCGTTCACCTTCGCCCGGGACAAGGGGGATAAGGCGATCCTCCGGGAGGGCGGGTTCCCGCCGATCGAGTACGGGCTGGCGGTCGACCCCGCGAAGTCCCCGAAGGCGATCGACCTTTCCGTCCGGGGGATGACCGTCCGCGGGGTGTACAAGCTGGACGGGGACGACCTGACCCTGTGCCTGAGCGCCGGCGGGGAGCGGCCGGGCGGGTTCGCCACCCGGCCGGGCGGGGACGCCGAGGTGTTCACCCTGCGGCGCTCGCGGTGGGAGCGGCACGCCGACAAGGCCGGGGGGTTCAGCGTCGAGCTACCGGCGAAGCCGGAGGAGCGGAAGCGGGACCTCGACACCCCGGCCGGGAGGCGGACCGCGACGGTGTTCGTCGCCCGGGACAAGGCCGACCCGGTGACGTACCTGGCGGCCGTCGTCCCGCTCGCCCCGGACGCCGGGAAGGCCGCCGACGAGGCCGAGAAGGGGCTGAAGAAGGTTCTGGTCGAGGAGGCCGGCGGGGGGGCTGTGTCGGCCGAGGAGGTGCGGTCGTCCTCGCCGTTCGGGGCCACGGTCCGGGAGGTGACGCTGACCCTGGAGGCCGCGGCCGGGAAGGAGAAGCTGACCGCCCGGGCCCGGCTGTTCGTCGCCGGCGACCGGCTGTACGCCCTGATGGCGGTCGGCTCCGACGAGGCGGTCCGGAACGGGTACGTGACGTGGTTCTGGAACTCGTACCGCCCCGTCACCGGGAAGAAGTAGCGGTCCGCCCGGGTTACAGTCGGCGACCGGGAACCGTTCACACGTGGGAGGGCGATCATGGTGCGGGTGCTGTCGTTCGCCGTGCTGGCAGGGTGGGCAGTCGTGGGGGCGGCCCCAGCCCGGGCTGACGAGGCCGAGGACAAGGCGGTCGCGTTCGTGGATAAGCTCGGCGGCGACGTCATCCGAGACGAGACGAAGCCGGGCAAGCCTGTCGTCACGGTGAGGCTGTCCGGCAGTGCGGTGACGGACGCCGGGCTCGACCAACTCTCCGGTCTGAAGGACCTCGTCTGTCTCAGCTTCCAAGACACCGGGGTGACGGGCGACGGGCTCAAGCACCTGGCCGGGCTGACCAAGCTCACCGAACTCGGCCTCGACGAGTCCAAGGTGACGGACGCGGGGTTGCGACACGTGGCCGGGCTGAAGGGCCTCACCTACCTCTCCCTCTTTGGCAGCGGGGTGACGGACGCCGGGCTGGAGCACCTGGCCGGGCTGACCAAGCTCACCGCACTCAACCTCTACGGGACCAAGGTAACGGGCGCCGGATTCAAGCACCTGGCCGGGCTGAGAGACCTTCTCATCCTCGACCTCCGCAACTCCGCGGTGACGGGCGCCGGGTTTGAGCACCTGGCCGGGCTGAAGACCCTCACCTACCTCCACCTCTCCGACACCCCGGTGACGGGCCCGGGGTTGCAGCACCTGGCCGCGCTCAAGGGCCTCACCGCCCTCGACCTCAGCGACCTCGCTGTGACGGACGCCGGGCTGAAGGATTTGGCAGGAATGACGGGCCTGACCGAACTCAAACTCAACAGCACGAAGGTGACGGACGCCGGGTTGGAGCACCTGGCCGCGCTCAAGGGCCTCACCACCCTCAGCCTCTACGACACCGCGGTCACCGGAGCCGGGCTGAAGCACCTGGCAGGGCTGAAGAACCTCACCACCCTCGACCTCACCCTCACGAAGGTGACGGACGCCGGGGTGGGGCACCTGGCCGGGTTGAAGAACCTGACGGCTCTCGATCTCTCGTCCGCTCGCGCGATGACGGACGCCGGGGTCAAGCACTTGGCCGGACTCGCGAACCTCACAGACCTCGACCTCGGCCACACCGCGGTGACGGACGCCGGGCTCAAGCACCTGTCGGGGCTAAAGGGCCTCACCAAACTCTCCCTCTCCGACACCGGGGTGACGGACGCCGGGGTGGGGCACCTCGCCGGACTGAAGGTTCTCGCCCGCCTCGACCTCCGCGAAACCAAGGTGACGGACGCCGGGGTGGCGGAGTTGCGAAAGGCGCTGCCGAAGTGCGAGGTCGACAGGTGACTCGGTTCGGGCCGCCTCCGCCGGGTGATACAATGCCGGGTATGGAACGGCTCAACAAGTACCTCGCCCACGCCGGCGTCGGCTCCCGCCGGTTCTGCGACGCCCTCATCGCCGCCGGGCGGGTCAAGGTGGACGGCGTCCGCGTCACCGACCTCGGGCTGAAGGTCGACCCGGCCGCCCACCAGGTCGCGGTCGACGACCAACCCGTTCGCGCCGAGAAGCCGGTCTACTGGGCGGTGAACAAGCCGGTCGGGCACCTCTGCACGAACGCCGACCCGGGCGGCCGGCCGCGGGCCGTGGACCTGCTCCCGCACGTCGACCAGCGGGTGTACACGGTCGGCCGGCTGGACGAGGCGAGCGAAGGCCTGCTGCTGATGACAAACGACGGCGACCTGGCGATGGGGCTGACCCACCCGCGGTTCGGGGTGCCGAAGACGTACCTCGTCCTGGTCGCCGGGAAGCCCACCCCGGACGACCTGCAGAAGCTGCTCGACGGGGTGTGGCTGAGCGACGGCAAGGTGCGGGCCCGGAGCGTGAAGCGGGCGAAGCCGCAGGGGAACAGCACCTGGCTGCGGGTCGTGTTGACCGAGGGGAAGAACCGCGAGGTCCGGCGGATGCTGGCGAAGCTCGGGCACAAGGTGATGCGGCTGCGGCGGGTGGCGATCGGGCCGATCCAACTGGACAAGCTGCCGAAGGGGAAGGCCCGGCGGGTGAGCGAGGCGGAGCTGGCCGAGCTGCGGGCGTTCGTCGCCGCCGCCCGGGAGAAGGTCGAGAAGGCCCGCGCCCGGGCCGCCGCGAAGCGGCCGGGCAGCGAGGACGGAAGCGGATGATCCACAGATTACGCTGAAGACACAGATTGGAAGACAAAGAAGTGTGGTGAGCCGGAGGCTTCGGGCGATGAAGTGGTGGCTCGTCGGAGGCTGCCTGGTCGCCGCGTGTGTGGTCGTGCCGGTGTACGTCGGGTGGCTCCGGCACCGGCCTCACCGGCTCACCGAGGGCACCCAGCACATCGTCCTTGCGGGGCAATTGATCCAGATCGTGCTCGCCGTAGTAGCGGTTCTGGCACTGCGGCTCCTCTGAGTTGTCCACTTTCAATCTGTGTCTTCTGTGTAATCTGCGGATCAACTCTGTCGATTCCCACGCTATGTTCCACCGCACCGCCCCGGTCGCCGAGCACGTCGCCCTCGCCGACCGCACCTTCCGCGTCCGCCTCACCTGCCCCGAGGTCGCCGCCGCGATCCGCCCGGGCCAGTTCGTCATGCTCCGCCTGCCCGGCACCTCCGACCCGCTCCTCGGCCGCCCGTTCGCCCTCTACGACACGGCTCTCGACGCCGACGGCACACCCGTCGGGATCGACGTCGTGTACCTCGTCGTCGGGAAGATGACCGCCCGGCTCGCCGAGGTGAAGCCCGGCGAGCCGCTGGAGGTGTGGGGACCGCTCGGCCGGCCGTTCCTCGACGTCGGCACCCCGGACCGGGTGACGCTGGTCGCGGGCGGTATCGGGCAGACACCGTTCCTGGCGTTCGCCCGCGAACTCCTCGGCACCCGCGGGTACGGCGGCGACGCGCCGCGGCGGCGGACCGGGTCGGTGTCGCTGCTGTACGGCGTCCGCACGGCGGCGCTCGCGGCGGGGGTGGACGACTTCCGGGCCGCCGGGGTCGAGGTGCACCTGGCGAGCGACGACGGGAGCGTCGGGGCGAAGGGGTACGTGACGCAGTTGCTCGCGGCGCGGGGGAAGACGGGGCCGCTGGTCGGGTGCGGGCCGGAGCCGATGCTGCACGCGCTGGCGAAGGTCGCCCGGGAGTGGGGGGTGCCGTGCCAGGTGTCGCTAGAGACGCCGATGGCGTGCGGGGTCGGGGTGTGCTTCAGCTGCGTGGCGAAGGTGGCGACGGCGGACGGCGGGTGGGACTACAAGCGGGTGTGCGTGGACGGCCCGGCGTTCGACGCCGGGCAACTGGTGTGGGGGTGAACCCGGCCGCTCGCCCGACGCAAAACAAATGACCCCGCGGGGTGAGCGTCCTGCGCCCCGCGGGGTCGGCGGCTAGCATCCTGCCGGGCCGCTGATCTCGTTCATCACCCCCGGTCGGCGTTCCGGGCGCGGAGCCGGGCCAGGTGCGGCCGCGGGAACGACACCACGTCCCGCCGCACCGTCCCGCCCTCCGCGGACTTCACCCCGCCCACCGCCCGCACGAACGGGAGGACCACACGGCCGCCGTCCTTGGCGAACTCGGCATCCTGCCGTTGCCGTGTGGCCCCCCGCCGTCCGCGCCGGGCTTGTCTCGCCGTCTCGAACCGGACCCGCCCCCACAGGGCCGCCAGGTCGCGGTCGCCCGGGCACAGGAACCGGGCCGCCGTCACCGCCCGCCGGGCCGCCGCCAGCCGCCCGGCCTCCAGCAGCCCCTCGGCCACTACCTGCACGACCGCCACGTCCCCCGGGGCCGCGGCGGCCGCCGCCCGCAGCGCCCGCACCCCGACCTTCGCCCGCCCGCACCGCACCGCCGCCCGCCCGAACGCCGCCCGGTACAGGTGGTTCGCCGGCTCCAGCCCGGCCGCCTTCCGGAACCGCACCGCCGCCCGCCGGTCGCACCCGTGCGGGTCGCGCTCCAGCGCCAGCCCCCACAGGTAGAACAGCCGCGCCCGCGCCGGGGCGGCGGCCGCGGCCGCGGCCGCCCGCAGGTGGCGGCGCGCCTCGGGGTGGCGGTCGGCGGTCAGGAACAGCTCGCCGGCCAGCGCGTGCGCCTCGGCGGCGACGGCGGCCGGCAGGTCCGGGCGGGCCAGCAGGCGGGTGGTCCGGGCCAGAACGCCGGGCCGGCCGGCCGCGGCGCGGACGGCCTCCCAGCCGGCGTCGATCAGGGTGAGCGTCCTGCTCATCCGACTGCCTCCTGCAGTGGTGGGGGCGAGGGGTCGGTGTGATCGCGTGGGCAAAATATACCGACGTGACGCGCCCCCGCAAGTACGAAATCCGATGCCGTTGCCCCGCTGAAAACCCGGTGAGTCGCACAGTCTTGGCGGCCCGCCGCGAACGGTTCAAGTGGCGCGGCCGCGCCCGCCGATGTCCCCACAATCCGGGACGGAACCCCGCCGCCGCGTCGGGCGGACACCGACCCCACGGACGGAGGACGCCCGGCGTGGACTGGTCGCACTTCGGCTTCGACCGCCAGCCGTTCCGCCCGGCGGTCGACCCCGACTCGTACTTCCCGGCCGGCGGGCACGAGGCTGCCCTCGCGGCGGTCGCCGCCGGGTTCGCCCGCCGCGACCCGGTCGTCCTGCTCGACGGGCCGACCGGGGTCGGCAAGTCGCTCGTCGCGCGGAAGTGGCTCGAACACCTGCTGCCCGACGTGCCGCGGGTCGTCCTCCCCGGGTGCCGCGCCGCCGCCCCGGCCGACCTCCTTCAAGCGATCCTGTTCGACCTCGGGGAGCCATACCACGGGCTGACCGGGGGGGAACTCCGGCTCGCCGCCACCGGGCACCTGCTCGACGCCGCGGCCGCGTCCGGGTACCCGACGGTGGTGGTGGTGGACGAGGCCCAGCACCTCGGCCTGGCGGCCCTGGAGGAGTTGCGGCTGCTCGGGAACCTGGAGACGCGCGGCGGGGCGGCGGTGTTCGCCCTGCTCGTCGCCCGGCCGGGCCTCCGCGCCCGGCTGAAGCGGCCGGCGTGCGAGGCGTTCGCCCAGCGCGTCGGGGTGCCGGCGACGGTCCCCCCGCTCCCCGCGGACGAGGCGTCGAAGTACCTGCGGCACCACCTGCGGGCGGCCGGGGGGGCGCCCGAGCTGTTCGACGACGCGGCCACGGAGGCGGTCGTCGGGGCGTGCGGCGGGGTGCCGCGGGTGCTGAACCGGGTGGCGGGGTTGGCGCTGGAACTGGCGGCCGGGGCGGGGGCGGACGCGGTGGACGTCGAGGCCGCGCTGGAGGCGCTCGACCGGCTCGGGCTGGCCGCGGCGGACGAACCGGCGGGACCGGTCTTCCTCCCGCACCCCGGGCGGCCGCCCGCGGCCGACGGGGTTGAAGCGGCCCCGGCCCGGGTGCCGAAGAACACCGCGGGGCGCAAGCGGACCGCCTGAGAGTGCGTCGGGAGAGTAGTAGGCACACTCCGTGTGCCGTCGCTTCGCGTGTGGCATCGCGACGGCACACGGAGTGTGCCTACTACTCTCCCGACACCTGCCGACCGGACCCCGCACGAGGCACGGAATGAGCCGGGTGTACAACGTGTTGACCGGGGCCGGCCGGGCGGCCGGCCCGGCCGTCGAGGCCCCGGACGAGGAGTTCTGGGAGGAGACCGACGACGCCCCGTTCGTGGAGGTCGGCGGGCCGGCCGGGCCGGTCTTCTCCGGGCCGCCGGCCCCGCGCCCCGCGCCGCAGTCCGCCCCGGAGCCGGACCCCGCCCGCCCGTTCCCGCGGCTCGCCCCGCAGCCCGCCGCGCCGGCGTACCTGTCGGTCCGCTTCCACGACCTCGCCGCCCGCGCCGGCCGGCCGTCGGCAGACGCCCCGGACCTCGGCCTGGTCGCCCTGCACGCCCCGGACCACCCGGTCAGCGCGGAGTACCGCACCCTCCGGGACGAGATCCGCAAGCAGCTCCCCGAGGCGACCTCGCACGTCGTGACGTTCGCGGCCGCGGCCCCGGAGTCGGGGACGACCACGGTGCTCGCGAACCTGGCGGTGACGCTCGCCCGGGACGCGGCGGCGCGGGTGCTGGTGGCGGACGCGAACACGACCCGGCCGGGGGCGGCGCAGAAGTTCGGGCTGAAGCCGGCCCCGGGGCTGGCCGAGGTGCTGGCCGGGCGGGTGCCGCTGGCGTGGGCGGTGCAGCCGGCGGGGCTGCCGAACCTGCACGTCCTGCCGGCCGGCGAGGCGACGGAGGCGACCGCCGCCGCGGTCGGCCGCGACCTGCCGAAGCTGCTCGCCCAATTGCGGCAGTGGTACGACTGGGTGCTGGTGGACGCCGGGGTGTGGGGCGACGCGGCGGAGCGGGACGGGGCCTGCCCGTCGGCCGACGCGGTCTACCTGGTGACCCGGGCGGACGCGGCCGAGCGGCAGGAGTTCGTGGCGGTGCGGGGGTGGGTGCGGGAGCTGGGCGGGCTGCTCCGCGGGTACGTCGCCACCCGGGCGTGACCCGGAAGGCCAGCCGTAAGGAGTACACCCGACAGGAGTTGAACCTGTAACCCTCGGTTCCGAAGACCGATGCTCTATCCAGTTGAGCTACGGGTGCGTCCGGGGGCAGTGTAGGCGGGCCGCACCCCCCGCACAAGCCCGCCCGGCCGCCCGGCGTGAACTAGACTCCCGTGCCCACCTTCACGGGAGTACGCCGTGCCCGCGCCCCGCGCCGGTCTTCTCGCCCTGTCGTTGACCGCGGCCGTCGCCGCCGGGTGCTCGTCCGCCAAGCCGACGCAACCGCTCGTCCTCCGGAAGACCGAGGAGCCGCCCACCCCACCCCCGCCGCCGACCCCGCGGCCGCCCGCCCCGGACGAGCCGGTCAAGCTCACCGTCCCCGAGCCGCCGAAGGCGGACTCCCCGGCCGACCCGTGGGTCGTCGGCCAGGCCCCCGAGCCGGGGTCGTTCGCCCCCGTCGCCTTCCCCGACATCGGGCCGTACGCCGTCACCGGCATGGCCGCCCGGCCCGACGTGAACCGCGCCGTCGTCACCATCCGGGTGGACAAGAAGGGGGCCGCGGTCGCCACCCGGGTTGCCCTGTGCGACACCGCCGCGGGGAAGGTCCTCACCACCTGGGAGCTGTCCGGCGAGCACGCGGCCCTCGACCTCAGCCCGGACGGGCGGATGATCCTCGCCACCGCCCCGCCGGCCGGCAAGGCACGGAACACCCTCCGGCTGTGGTCCGCCGGGTCGGACAGCCAGCTCAAGCGGTGGTCGTGGACCCCGCACACCGTCCCGGCCACCCGCGGTTCCGGCAAGGACGGACTGAAGGACGGGGAAGCGGTCGACGTCCGGTGGGCCGCGTTCGTCGGGAACGACCGGGTGGTGTCCATGTCCCGGGGCGGCCAGCTCCGGGTGTTCGACCCGGACGGGAACAAGCTCCTCGCCACCCTCGACGCCACCCCGTGCCGCCCGGCCGTCACCCCGGACGGGACCCGGGTGGCGTTCCTGGCGGGGGAGGAGGTGGCGCTACTCGACCCGGTCGGCGGGCGGGTGTCGCAGCCGCGCCGGGTCGGCCCGCCCCCGCCGCACCCGGCGCTCGCGTTCAGCCCGGACGGGTCCCGGCTCGCGGTCGGCGGGAACGGCAAGGCGATCCTGATGGAGACCGCCACCGGGTCGGCCCGGCACGTCGTCCTGCCGAAGCTGCGGGTGAACGAGGGCGGGGCGTACGACAAGTCGTTCGGGTGGGCCGGGGACCGGCACTTCTACTCCGACCGGCAGGTCCACGACCCCGGCTTCCCGGTCCCGGTGTGGGACTACGGCGGGGCCGAGCAGGGGCAGTTCCGCGGGCACCAGCTGTGGCTCGCGGTCCGCGCCGGCGGGACGGTCACCGTCCGCCCGTTCACCCTCCCGCACGTGGACGCCCAGCTCCACATCACCGCAGCGAAGAACCGCCCGGGGCTGTTCGTGCTGAAGCCCGGGGCCGGCGTCCGCCTCGACCTGGCCGGCATCCCGAGCGAGCACCGGGACGAGGTGAAGACCGCCCTCGAGACCCGGCTGCGGGAACTCGGGTACGTCCCGGACGGCGGCGCCCCGGCCGTCCTGTTCGCGTCCGTCGACCCGGTCGGCACCCCGACCAGCGCCGCCTACCTGGGCGGGATGTCGGTGTCGTACGTCCGGCGGCCGGCCCGGCTCCGGCTGGTGCTGAACAACCGGGAGCTGTGGGCCGAGGCGTGGGCGAACCCAGCCCCGTTCTCGATCCCGTTCAACGCGGACCCGGCGAAGGCGGTAGCGGCGAACCGGTCCGGGGAGCCCAACTACGAGCTGTTCGCCAAAGCCCCGATGCCCGCTTACTTCGCCGGCCCGAGCGCCCCGCAGGGGTCGCTCGGGGCGTCCGAGTTCACCGCCGGCGGGCTGCGCGACCTGCCCCCGCGGTGACGGACGCCCGGGGGCGAACCCGGAGCGTCAGCGACGGGGTGTCGCGACACCCCGGTGGGCGTCACACCCCGTCGCTGACGCTCCGGGTTCGCCCTGCTTTCCGGTCCGCGTCATTGACCCCCGTCGGAGGCCGGTTACACTGGCGGGAAGGTTCCGACTCGCCTCCCCCCCCGCCCAACGAGCTGCCGTCATGGACATCTTCAGCCGCCGCGAGTTCCTCGAGCGGTCCGCCATCCTGTCCGCCGCCGCGGCCGCCCTCGGCGCCGGCGCGGCCACCGCCGCCGACACCAAGCCGGTCGCCGCCGCCGGCCGCGCCGACAAGCTCCGGGTCGCCGTCGTCGGCGTCCGCGGCCGGGGGATGAGCCACGTCGCCGGGTTCGCGGCCAAGAACAACTGCGAGATCACCACCGTCTGCGACTGCGACGAGGCGGTGATCGGGAAGGCGATGAAGGAGATCGAGGGGAAGCAGGGGAAGGCCCCGCGGTTCGAGAAAGACATCCGCAAGGTCGTCGCCGACAAGGACGTGGACGTCGTCTCGATCGCCACCCCGAACCACTGGCACGCCCTGATGGCGGTCTGGGCGATGGAGAACGGCAAGGACGTGTACTGCGAGAAGCCGGCGACCCACAACGTCCGGGAAGGCGCGATCATGACCGCCGCCGCCCGGAAGTACAACAAGATCTGCCAGGTCGGGACCCAGAGCCGCAGCAACCCCGGGATGCGGGACGCGATCGCCTACGTCCGCGGCGGGAAGCTCGGGAAGGTCGACCTGGCGATCGGGCTGTGCTACAAGCCCCGGCCGAGCATCGGCAAGGTGGACGGCGAGCAGAAGCCGCCGGCGTCGATGGACTACGACCTGTGGTGCGGCCCGGCCCCGCTCAAGATGCCGCAGCGGAACACGAAGAACGGCCCGGTCCACTACGACTGGCACTGGATCTGGGACTTCGGGAACGGGGACCTCGGCAACCAGGGCGTCCACGAGATGGACAAGGCCCGGTGGGGCCTGGGCAAGACGACCATGCCGGTCGCCGCGTTCAGCCTCGGCGGGCGGTTCGGGTACGTCGACGACGGGGAGACGGCGAACACCCAGCTGTGCGTGTTCGACTACGGCCCGGAGAAGATGATCTTCGAGGTCCGCGGGCTGGAGACGAAGGACTACAGGGGGGCCAAGGTCGGGAACATCTGGGTCGGGACGGACGGGTACCTGGTCTGCCCGAGCTACAGCGGCGGGGTGGCCTACGACAAGGCCGGCAAGGAGGTGGCCAAGTTCTCCGGCGGGAACGACCAGCTCCACTTCGACAACTTCGTCAAGGCGGTCCGCAGCCGGAAGGTCGAGGACCTGAACTGCGACATCGCCGACGGGCACCTGTCGGCCTCCCTGTGCCACCTGGCGAACATCAGCTACCGGCTCGGGACCGACCTGCCGCTGGCCGACGCGGTGAAGGTGAGCGACAACAAGACGGTGAACGAGTTCGCCGCCCGGATGCTCGACCACCTGAAGGACAACAAGGTGGACGTCGCGGGGACGAAGGCCCGGTTCGGCCCGACCCTGGCGGTCGACCCGAAGACCGAGACGATCACCAACCTGGACGGGGACCGGAAGGCGAAGGCCGCCGCCCTGCTCTCCCGCGAGTACCGCAAGGGGTTCGAGCTGAAGGACGTGGTCTGACGCCCGCGTCGCCGCGGCGCGGTATCCTGACCGGATGCCGCGCCGCGTCCCGCCCGCCGCCTGGGCCGCCCTGCTCGCCGCCTTCCTCCTCACCCGGGCGACCCTCTTCGCCCTCACCACCGCCGGCGAGTACGCCCTGTACCAGCGGTACGGCGACGCCGCCCGCAACTCCTCCCTCGCCGACCTGTACCGCACCACCAACGTCGAGTACCCGCCGTTCGCCGTCCTCCTCGGGGTGGCGGCCGGGCACGTCGCCGACGCCCTCCCCGACGGGGCCGAGGTCCTGGTCGCGTGGCGGCCGACCGACCGGCCGGACGTCGCCGGGCGGCGGTTCGAGGTCGGCCTGGGGGTCGTCCTGTTCGCCGTCGATCTCGCGTCCCTCGCACTCGTCTACGCAATCGCCCGGCGGATCTACCCCGACGACACCCCGGTCTTCCGGGTCGCCCGGCTCGTGGTCTACGTCGCGGGGACCTCGGCCGGCGGGCTGATCCTGTACGACCGCCAGGACCCGGTGGTCGGGCTGTTCGCGCTGCTGGCGCTGGCCGCGTTCGCCCGCGGGTGGCCGGCGGCCGCCTACGCGGTGCTGTCCGCCGGGTGCGCGTACAAGCTCGTCCCGGTGCTGCTCGTCCCGCTGTTCGTGCTCGCGGCCGCGGCCGCCCGGTCGGCCCCCGCCACGCCACGCTCGTTCCTCGCCGCGGTGGTGAAGGAGGCGGTTGTCGCCGGGCTGTTCCTCGCGGCGTACCCGGCGCTGTCGCTGCTGCTGCTCGGCGACCGGTCGTTCCTGTACCTCTCGTTCCACTCGGCCCGCGGGCTGCAGTTGGAAGCCCCGGTGTCGTGGCTCGTGTTCCTGGCCGACCCCGGGACGGAGGTCGGGTACGGGTTCGGGGCGCACGACCTGCGCGGCGGGTTGGCGGACCGGGCGGCGAAGGCGGCAACGGTCCTGACGGCCGCGGCCGCGGCGCTGACCGTGGTGGTCGTCGGGCGCGGGTTCTGGCGGGCGGCGACGGCGGCCCGGCCGCCGGGCCGTACCGGGCTGGTCACGCACCTCGCCGCGGGCTCGCTCCTGATGTGGGTCGGGTTTATCCTGTTCAACAAGGTCGGGTCGCCGCAGTACCTCCTGTGGCTCGCCCCGCTGGTGCCGCTGTTGCCGCTCCGCGGGTCCGACCGGTGGCTCGCCGCGGTGCTGCTCGCCGCGATGGTGGTCACCACCCTGATCTTCCCGGGCCAGTACGAGCAGGTCCGGGGCGTGTGGACGAGCGCCGACCCGCCGACGTGGTCCGGGCCGACGGCGTTCGGGCTGGCCCTGCTCGTCGCCAAGTCGGTCACCCTGGCCGTCGCGTTCGGGTGGCTCACGGTACTCGTGTGGCGCTCCCGCTCTCTCCCTCCGGAGGCCGTCTGATGTTCGCCGCGACCCTGGCCCTGGCGCTCGCCGCCCCCGCGGACTACCCGAAGCCCGCCCCGACCAAGGACGACGAGCCGCTCGCCAAGCGGCTCTCGCCGGCCAACGCCGCCGCGTACCTCGACGCCGTGGCGGTGAACTGGACCCGCGACCGGAAGTGCGTCACCTGCCACACGAACATGCCGTACCTCACGGCCCGCCCGCTCTTGAAGGGCGACGACGGGTGGAAGGAGGTGCGGGCGTTCCTCGAGAAGGACGTGGAGTCGTGGTCGGCCGGCGGGAAGCCGCGCGGCGACGCCTACGTGGTGGCGACGGCGTTCGCCCTGGCGTTCGACGACCGGCGGGCCGGGAAGCTGCACCCCGCGACCCGGGCGGCCCTCGACCGGATGTGGGACGTGCAGCAGAAGACCGGCGAGTGGAAGTGGCTGAAGTGCGACTGGCCGCCGCTGGAGCACGACGACTACTACGGGGCGGTGCTCGCGGCCCTGGCGGCCGGGTACGCCCCGGACGATTACTCCAAGACCGAGAGGGCGAAGGCGGGCCTGGAGCGGCTGCGGGCGTACCTGGCCAAGACCCCGCCGCCGGACCTGCATCACACCGCGATGCTGCTGTGGGCGTCGCGGCGCCTCGACGGGCTGATGACCGCCGAGGACCAGCAGAAGGCGGTGGCGGCGCTGAAGGCGAAGCAGCGGAAGGACGGCGGGTGGGGGCTGCCGAGCCTGGGCAAGTACGACCGGCACGACGGGACGTCGAACGACCCGGACGCCGCGAGCGACGGGTACGGGACCGGGTTCGTGGCGTTCGTGCTGCTGGAGGCCGGGGAGAAGCCGGCCGGCCCGGCGGTCGCCGGCGCGGTCGGGTGGCTGAGGGCGAACCAGCGGGAGAGCGGGCGGTGGTTCACCCGGTCGCTGAGCAACGACAAGGCGCACTACATCACCAACGCCGGGACCGCGTTCGCGGTGCTCGCCCTGCACGCGGCCGGCGAGAAGTTGGCGGAGTAACCCCGTGGGAGAGGAAGCATGGCGGACGACCCGGACCCGTTCGGCCGGCTCGACCGGGACCCCCGCGACCGGCTGGCCCCGCCGAAGACGGCCGCCCAGTCGGCGTCCTCGGCCGTGGGGTTCGTGGTGATGGGGGTGGGCGGCGGGCTGGTAGCGCTGGGGGTGGTGGTCCGGGTGGGCGGCAGCCCGCTCGGGTTCGCGCTGCTGGCCGTCGGGGTCGGGGTCAGCTACCTGGGGTACTGGCTGTTCAACCGCGGGCGGGTCCGGCGGCGGTACGGCCGGGGCTGAGCCTGTGGGCGGGACCTGTGCCACAAAAAAGAGACCATCACACCCGGGCGGTGTGGCCGTTCGCCGCGTGCCCGTTCGCCGGGGCGGCGTGGCCGTTGGCGCACGCCCCGTTCGCGGACTTGCACTGCGCCCACTTGGCCACCAGCCCGCCGCCGCGGTAGGTGTCGGTCAGCATCCGCCGGGCGAGCGGGTCGGACAGCAGCTTCGCCGACGCCGCCACCGTCTCCTCCACCGGGTACTCGACCCGCCGCAGCCTCACCACCCCGTCGTCGATCACCGCGTAGGACGCCCGCGGGTCCCCGTCCCGGGTCAGCCCGACGCTCCCGGGGTTCACCACCGTCGTCCCGCCGACCCTCAGCACGTACGGCTGGTGGGTGTGCCCGACCAGGACGAAGTCGGCGCCCAGCCCGTCCACCAGCGGGGCCCAGAAGTCCGGGTCCGGCGGGGCGAACTCGTCCATCGGGTCGCGCGGGGTGGCGTGGACCATCAGCACCCGCTTCCCGCAGACCGACGCCAGCCGGGAGGTGGGGAGGTCGGCCAGGAACCGCCGCTGGGCCGGGGTGACGGTGGCGACGGAGTGCGGGCGGGTGTGCCCGGTCAGGTACCGGAACCCGGACCCGCCGCGGACCGGGACGTCCTGGGCGACCCCGTGGTCGTGGTTCCCGCGGACGCAGTGGTCGGCGTGCGCCCGCACCCAGTCGACGCACGCCCCCGGCTCCGGGCCGTAGTCCACCAGGTCGCCCAGGCACAGGACCGCGTCGGCCGGCTCCCGGACCGCCCCGAGGGCCGCCTTGTTCCCGTGGATGTCCGCCAGGACCAGGATGCGCATCGCCTCGACCTTGAGTGCGGAGCGGGTTCCGGCGCCCGGGACCGGGCAGTCGGGGGGGAATGCGGGGGATGGAGTACCACTGATACGCCGGCCGGCGGCGGCGTCAAGCGGGCCGGGGGGTGAACGGCGAGCCGGGAGCGTGAGCGACCGGAGGCAGCCTCCGGTCGCTCACGCTCCCGGCTCGCCGGGCCGCGTCAGACGCGGGCGTCCGGGTCGGCGATGGACCGGCCGTACCGGGCCAGGAGCATCTGGACGGCCTGGATCGTCTGCCACTCCCCGAACCCGATCCGGACCTCGGTCCCGTCCTCGTTCGCGTCGATGTTCTCGACCGAGGTGGTCAGCCCGCGGTGCAGGTAGTCGAAGATCTCCGCCAGGCGCGCGGCTTGCGCCGGGGTGAGCTTTTGCGGCAGCGGCGGGATGTCCTCGTCGAACGCGGTCCAGTTCGGCGGGCCGCCCGGGCCGACCGTCCGGTCCCCGGCCGGGGCGGCCGGCGGCGGGACCATCCCGCCCCGGGCGGCGGCGGCCAGCTCCTCGGCCCGGATCGTCTGGGCCTGCCCGCCGGAGTTCGCCGGGGCGACCGCCCGGCGGGCGGCGATCTCCTCCATCGTCCCGAACAGGAGCATGGTCCGCCCGACCGACACCTGGTCCCCGGCCCGGAGCCGGCGGATCTGGACCGCCGTCCCGTTCACCCGGGTGCCGTTGGTGCTGTCCAGGTCGGTCAGGATGATGTCCGCGTCCTCCACCTGCACCTTGGCGTGGAACCGGCTCACCCGCTCGTCGTTCAGCCGCAGCCCGTTCCCCTCCTCCCGGCCGATCGTGACCGGGATCGGCAGGTCCCGGTACACCCGCCCCTTGTCCACGCCTTCGAGCACCAGGAACGTGACGGTCCGCATGGGCGGGTCTCAATGGCCCGGGCCGCCCGCGGGCGGGCCGTGGCCGGATGTGGTGGGGGCGGTCCGGGGCAACGCCCGGCGCCGCACGACCAGTATAGTCCCTGTTTCGCACCGGGGTGTCAATTCCCCTCAGCCGGTCTTCAAGCCCCACGCCGCGAGTACCCGCCCGACCGTGCCGGCCGCCCCGACCGGGACGGGAACCAGCGTCGGCAGGTGGCGGAACCACGTCAACTGCCGCTTGGCGAACTGCCGCGTCCGGGTGCGGATCAGGTCCGCCGTCTCGTCCCACCCCCGCCCACCGTCGAGGTACGCCAACAGCTCCCTGTACCCGAGCGCCTGCCGGGCCTCGCGGCTCAGCGGCCGCGGTAACTCGCGCAGCCGCCGGACCTCGTCCAGCCACCCGCCGGCGAGCATCGCGTCCACCCGCCGGTTCACGCGGCCGTAGAGTTCTTCGCGCGGCAGTTCCAACACCGCCGCCGGGATCGCGGCCGGAGGCGGGGCGGCCTTGGCGGGATCGGCGAACGCTGCCGTGTCCCAGGTCTGCTGCCAGTCCGAAATCGGCCGGCCGGTCATGGCGTGGACCTCCAGCGCCCGGACCACCCGCCGGACGTCGTTCGGGTGGAGCCGGGCGGCGGTCTTCGGGTCGACCGCGGCGAGCCGGGCGTGGAGGGCGGCGTTCCCGACCCGTTCCGCCTCGGCCTCCAGGTCGCGCCGCAGCCCGGGGTCGGCCGGCGGGCCGGGGAACAGGCCGTGCAGCAGCGCCTTCAGGTAGAACGGGGTGCCGCCGACGAACAGCGGCCGCTTCCCGCGGGCGGTGATGGCGCGGCACGCGGCGGCGGCCCGGTCGAGCCAGTCGGCGACGGAGAGCGATTCCCACGGGTCGAGCACGTCGATCAGGTGGTGCGGGACGCGGGCGCGCTCCTCGGGCGTCGGCTTGGCGGTGCCGACGTCCATGCCGCGGTACACGGTCATCGAGTCGAGGGCGACGACCTCGGCCCCGACGCGGTCGGCCAGTTCGAGGGCGAGGGCCGTCTTCCCCGAGGCCGTCGGGCCGGTCAGGATCAGGGCGTTCTCGAAGGCGGACATCGGCAGTGGCGGGGTGGTGGGGTAGCGAGGTGGTGGAAGACCGCGGCCGGCTTGACCTGCCACCACCTCACCACCATACCACCTCACCACCCCCGCCTCACGGCACCCGGTACAGGTGGAAGAACGTCGTCCGGGCGACGGGCGCCTGGGTGCGGACCCAGTCGGCGGCGAGGCGGTGGTGCGGGGTGATGTCGTCGTTCGAGTGGATGCACCCGACCGACACCGCCAGCAGCCGCGCCCCGCCGCACGCCCTGCGGATCGACTCCGGCGTGCCGTCGTGGGTCGGGTGGCTCAGCGCGGCGCGGCGGAGCGGCGGGGAATCGACCGCCGGGTCCATGCCGAAGTACCACACCGCGACCGACTCCTCGCCGTGCGCCGCGGCCCACCCCCGCAGCTCCGGCAGCCCCTGCCCCCAGTCGTAGTTCGAGTCGTGGAGCAGCCGGTAGCCCTCGGCCGGCCCGCCCCACAAGCGGTTGAAGTACGTCAGCCCGTGCGGCCACGCCGCGACCGACACGGCGGCCAGCGCCGCCACGACCGCGGCGACGAACCCCCGCGGCACCCCCCGGCCGCGGGCGACGGCGACCGCCAGCGCGACGTACCCGAGCGCCATCAGCGGGAGCATGAACCGGATGCCGATCTGCACCCGGCACGTCGGGGCGAGCGCCAGCAGGAGCAGTGCGACCGCGGCCGGCGGGGCGAGCAGTTCGCGGCGGGCGAGCAGCAGCACCGCGGCAAGCAGGGCGAGTGTCGGGACCGGTACCTTCATGCTGAGGGCGAGCGGGAAGTATTCCGGCACGGCCCGCCGGTGCCACTCCCCGAGCAGGTACGTCCCGTGCCCGCGGAAGTTGTGTTGGATCTGATACCACAGCCCCTCGCCGGCGTTCGTGAACACCCGCAACTCCCGGCTCGCCGGCCCCATCACCTCCTTGAGCGGGCCGTCCGGCAGGCGGTCGGCCCACTTCACCAGCCCGGCGTCCGGCTTCCAGTCGCTGCCGGTGTACGCGAACACGAACGCGAACCCGATCAGCCCGGTCTGGACGAGGTCCCGGCGCAACCCGGACGTGGCCCGCCACAGGTGGGCGAGCCGGCCGCGGACGCCGGCCCCGCCGGCGAGCTGCCCGGTCCGCGCGAGGTGCCACAGCCCGAGCACGGCCATCGCCTCCATCCCGAACACCATCCCGGACGCCTTCGCCTGGATCGCCAGCCCGTAGCACAGCCCCGGCACCAGCACCCGCCGGCCCCACCCCCGGCCCTGCCCGTGCCAGGCGTGGTAGACGAGCACGAGCAGGCACGCGGTGGACGCGACGTCGGTGGTGGCGAGGGAGGCGTGGGCGAGGAGATTCGGGTCGCAGGCGATCAGGGCGACGGCGAGCCTCCCGCCCCACGCCCCGCCGAACGTCCGCCCGAGCCGCAGGGCGTACAGCAGCAGCAGCCACCAGAAGACGAGGTTCATCCCCCGGGCGACGGGCAGGACGGTGTGCAGGTCGACGACCGGGTCGAACGGCCGGCCGCGGGCGCGCTCCCACAGGTAAATCGGGAGCGTCTGCACGTCCACCGGCAGGGTCATCACCCCGCCCTTCATCAGCGGCTTGTTGCTCCCGGTCCGCCACGTCGCCAGCCCGGCCTTGACGTAGAACGGCTCGTCGAACGTCGCCCCGGTCTCGGCCGCCGCGGTGAGGCAGTACGCGGTCGACAGCCCCCCGAACAGGAGCAGCCAGCCGAGGTCCCACCGCCGCGCCGCGAGCCAGGTCATGGGTCCGCCCCCGGGGTAAGATCGGGGAGATACCGCGGCCCCGTCGGCGGGGCAATCCCGACCGGGCGGCGGTAACATGACCACACCCCCCCGCCCGCCGGTGACCGTTGCGCCTGTCGCTCCGCTACCGCCTGCTCCTGCCGCTCGCGCTCCTGCTCCTCGGGGACGCGGCGGCGACGGCGTGGGCGGCGGCGACGGCGGCCGCCGGGGCCGAGCGGCGGCTCGCCGACCAGCAGTGGGCGGTCGCCCGCACCCTGACCGAGCCCCGCAGCACGTTCCCGCTCACCGGCCGCGTCCTCCAGCAGATGAAGGGGCTGTCCGGGGCCGAGTTCCTGTTCGCCCGGGACGGGGCGGCGGTGGAGTCCACGTTCGACCCGAAGCCGGCCCCGCCCGCCGACGTGCCGACCGCGACCCACCCGGCCGACGGCGAGGAGCACACCCTCGGCCCGCCGGTCGAGGTGGCCGGGGCCGCGTACCGGTGCCTCCGGCTCCCGCTCCGCCCGCCGCACCCGGACGCCGGCGGGAGCCTGTACATCTTCTACCCGGAGGCGCTGCGGCGGACGGCCGTCCGGGACGCGGTCCGCCCGCTGGTGGTGCTCGGCGGGGTGAGCGGGCTGGTCGCGGTCGCCCTGGCGGTGGCGTTCGGGTCCCGGCTCGTCGGCCGGGTCCGCGACCTGGACGCCCGCACCCGGCTGATCGCCGCCGGGGACTTCCGCCCGATGCCGGTGCGCGGCGCGGACGACGAACTGCGCGACCTGTGCGGGGCGGTGAACGACATGGCCCGCCGGCTCGCCGCCTTCCAGGACGAGCTTCAGCAGACCGAGCGGCTGCGGGTGCTCGGGCAGTTCTCCGGCGGGCTGGCCCACCAGCTGCGGAACGCCGCGACCGGGGCGAAGCTGGCGGTCGAGCTGTTCCTCGCGGAGAACCCGTCGGCCGACCCGGAGCCGCTGCGGGTGGCTTTGCGGCAGATGGCCCGGATCGAGGGAAACCTGCGGCAGTTCCTGGCCCTCGGGAAGCCGCCCGCCGCCGACCGCCGGCCGTGCGACCTCGTCCACCTGATCGACCAGGCGGTGAGCCTGCTGCGGCCGCAGTGCCAGCACGCCGGGACGGCGCTCGCGTGGAAGCCGCCGGCCGACCCGGTCGCCGTCCCCGGCGACGCGACGCAGCTGTCACACCTGTTTGGGAACGTGATCGGGAACGCGGTCGAGGCGGCCGGGCCGGGCGGGGTGGTCGAGGTCAAGCTGTTCCCGACGCCGTTCGACCACGACGGGCTGAAGGTCCCCGGGACCGGGTACGCGGTCGAGGTGATCGACACCGGCCCCGGCCCGCCGCCGGAACTCGCCGACCGGCTGTTCGAGCCGTTCATGACCGGGAAGGACCAGGGGGTGGGGCTGGGGCTGGCGGTGGCGAGGCAGGCGGCCGACGCCCACGGCGGGCGGGTCGCGTGGGAGCGGCGGGACGGGCGGACGGTGTTCCGGGTGGAGCTGCCGGCTACGCCGGCGGGGTGAGCGGGTCGGCGCCGGGGGCGAGGAACGGCCGCAGCTCCTCGGGCGCGAGCGGGCGGGCGAACCTGGCCCCGAGAAAGTAGTCCCCGGTCGGCACCGGGCGGACGTGGACCACCCGGAGGGCGACCGGCAAGCCCTCGACGGCGGCCCCGGCGGTCAGCTCGCCGGTCAGCTCCTCGCCCGGCCCGGGCGGGTCGGCGAGCAGCATGCTGACGCCGGACGCGGAGATGTTCCACACCAGCCCGACGGCGTAGGCGTCGCCGCGGCGGAACGTGTAGGTGGTGCCGAACGCCGGCTGGAACCGGGGGGCGGCGCGGCGGTTGGCGGACGCGGGTGTCATGGGGGTCAGCATATGGCGGCGACGTCCATCGAGTGGAGTGACGCGACCTGGAATCCGCTCACCGGCTGCACGAAGATCAGTCCGGGCTGCAAACACTGCTACGCCGAAACGATGTCCAAGCGGCTGCGCCTGATGGGCCAGCGGAACTACCGCAACGGGTTCGCCCTCACCCTCCACGAGCACATGCTCAACGCCCCCCTGCGGTGGAAGAAGCCCCGCAAGATCTTCGTCAACAGCATGTCCGACCTGTACCACCGCGACGTTCCCGACGACTTCGTCCGCCGCGTCTTCGACGCCATGACCCGGGCCGACTGGCACCAGTACCAGATCCTCACCAAGCGGGCCGACCGGCTCGAAGAACTCGCCCCGACGCTGCCGTGGGGGCCGCACATCTGGCAGGGGGTGAGCGTCGAGAGCGCCGACTATGCGTTCCGCATCGACCACCTCCGCCGCACCCCCGCCCGGGTCAAGTTCCTGTCCGTCGAGCCGCTCCTCGGACCCGTCCCGGACCTCGACCTCGCCGGCATCCACTGGGTGATCGTCGGCGGGGAGAGCGGCGGCGGGTGCCGGCCGATGGAGCCGGAGTGGGTGGCCGGGCTGCGGGCCGCGTGCGAGCGGCAGGGCGTCCCGCTGTTCGTCAAGCAGACCGGGGAGAAGCTGGCCCGCCGGCTGAAGCTGAAGAGCAAGAAGGGCGGCGACCCGGGCGAGTGGCCGGCGGAGCTGCGCGTCCGGCAGTTCCCCTTGCCGGTGGTGGAAGAATAAAACGGAACGCGGATGACGCGGGATGAAGCCCCGCGGATGAAAGGCAGGATCAGAACGAGTCCTGGTTTCCATCCGCGCCCATCCGCGGGCTTTGATCCCGCGTCATCCGCGTTCCGCTTTCTGTTTCGCCGCCGGAGACCCTCCCGTGCCCGAGACGCTCGAATTCAAGGCCGAACTCAAGCAACTCCTCCACCTCATCACCCACTCGCTGTACTCCGACCGCGAGATCTTCCTCCGCGAGCTGATCTCGAACGCCTCGGACGCGATCAACAAGGTCCGGTTCGACGCCCTCGCCAACGCCGACCGCCTCGAGGGCAACACCGACTGGAAGGTGAAGCTCACCCCCGACCCGGCCGTCGGCACCCTCACCGTCTCGGACAACGGCGTCGGCATGTCCCGGGACGAGGTGGTCCAAAACCTCGGCACCGTCGCCCAATCCGGCACGAAGGCGTTCCTCGAAGCCGCCCGGCAGGCCGGCAAGGCCGGTGAGGCGCCGGGACTGATCGGCCAGTTCGGCGTCGGCTTCTACTCCGCGTTCATGGTCGCCGACCGCGTCACCCTCGTCACCCGCCCGGTCGGCAGTACCCCGGCCGATGGCACCCGCTGGGAGTCGGACGGCCAGGGCACGTACACCCTCGAAGCCGCCGAGAAGCCGGCCCGCGGGACGGACGTGGTCCTGCACCTGAAGGACGACGCGAAGGAGTTCCTGGAGCCGTACCGCCTCCGCGCCCTGGTCAGGAAGTTCTCCGACTTCCTCGAGTTCCCGGTCGTCATGGACGCCGAGACCGAAAAGGACGGGAAGAAGGAGGTAGCCGAGGAGACGCTGAACAGCCGGAAGGCGATCTGGCTGCGGAACAAGAGCGAGGTGACGGCGGACGAGTACGCCGAGTTCTACAAGTCGATCAGCCACGACCCCGACCCGCCGGCCGAGGTGATCCACTACAAGGCGGAGGGGAAGACCGAGTTCCGAGTGCTGGCGTTCGTCCCGGCGAAGAAGCCGTTCGCGTGGGACTGGGAGGAGCCGGCCACCGGCCTGCGGCTGTACGTCCAGCGGGTCCTCATCATGGACCGGTGCGAACAAATCCTGCCTTTTCATTTTCGCTTCATCAGAGGCGTGGTAGACTCGGCCGACCTGCCGCTGAACGTGTCCCGGGAACTGCTCCAGCAGAACCCGCTCCTGGAGGTGATCCAGAAGAGCGTGGTGAAGAACGTGCTGGACGCGCTGGCCGGGATGAAGAACACGGACTACGACAGGTACCTCACGTTCTACAAGGGGTTCGGGCCGGTCCTCAAGGAGGGGTTGACCCGGGACTGGGCGAACCGCGAGAAGCTCGCCGACCTGTTACTCTTCGAGAGCGCTGGCACGGAGGCCGGGCGTTACACCACCCTGGCCGATTACGTCACGCGGATGCCGGCCGATCAGGCCGACATCCTCTACCTGACCGGCGACTCCGCGGACGTGCTGCGGCGGTCGCCGTACCTGGAGGCGTTCCGGGCCAAGGGCCGGGACGTCCTGCTGCTGACCGACCCGGTGGACGAGTTCGCGCTGCCGGGCCTGGGGACGTACAAGGGGAAGCCGCTGAAGGCGGCCGACCGGGCCGACACCGCGCCCGGCGATCCGGTCGAAGAGGGCTTGAAAGAACGGTACGCGGGGGTGCTATCATACTTTAGGGAGAAGTTAACGGAGGTGGCCGACGTCCGACTGACCTCCCGCCTGACCGACAGCGCCGCCTGCCTCGTCGCGGACGGCCACGCCGTGAGCGCCCATTTCGAACGGCTCATGGAGCGGATGGGTTGGGATGCCGGGGCGGCGAAGCGGGTGCTGGAGCTGAATCCGCGGCACCCGGCTGTCGAAGCGGTACGCGAGTTGCATCAACAGGGTTCGTCGGACTTGCGGATCGAGGCGTACGCCCGGCTCTTGTACGAGCAGGCGGTGATCGCGGAAGGGTCCGCGGTCGCCGACCCGGTGGCGTTCGCCCGCCGCGTGAACGATCTCATCGCCCGGGACGCGCGAACCGCACCCGGCGGGTGACGGCTTTCGACGAGTGAACGAAGTCGGGTCGCCTGACACCTTCTTCCGACCCGATGTGGATCCTGTCGCCCTGATCGGTCGCCCCCGGCGGGAAACCGCCCTTCAGACTTACGCCCGGTGCGGACCGCGCGGGCGGCGTCCGGACAAGTTTTTCCCGTAGCCGGCGGCCCGTGTTCTAGGGTTTGTCACACACGCCCCGGCACCGCGGACGAGGACACCCATGACCCTCACCGTCCTGCTGATCGGCGGCATCGCCCTTGTGATCGCCGCCGTGTTCGTCAAGACTTCTCACGCTTACGAAGCCGTCCCGTCCCTGGCCGGCGCCGCCCCGCCCGCCGGCGTCGCCGGGAACGACACCCTGGCCGCCAGCGCCACCGGAACCGACGAGCACCGGGCGTTCGCCCTGCCTCGGACCGACTGGCAGATGACTACCGTCGCCGACCTGACCGCCGCCGAGGAGTTGCTCGACTCGCTCGAGAACCACGGGTTCGCGGAGCGCGAGCTGATGGTCCTCGGCAACTCCAGCTTCGCCGTCCGCTGGCGCTAACCCCACCCCCCAGCCACGACTCGCACGGGCCCCGGTCTTCGGACCGGGGCCCGCCCTTTTCCGGCGTCACGTTTCGACCACCTCGGTCTTGAAACCGGCCCGGGTGCCGTCGGCGGTCGTGCCGACGACGTAGGCCGTGAACCGCGGCCCGCCGAACTTGAACACCCTCGTGCCGGACAGGTGCTCGGCGACGGCGACGAGGAGGTCGAAGTACCCGGCCCGCGCCGCCGCCGGGACGGCCCGGAAGAAGTCGGTCAGGGACTCCTCGACGACCCTGGCCTTCGGCGACTCGCCGGCGGCGGCCAGCACCCCGGCCGCGTCCACCGGCCCCGGCGGCCACGCGAACGGCTCGACCGGGGCGTCCGTCTCGCTCGGGAACAGGAGGCCCTTGGCGGCGGCCTTCAGCGCCTTCGGCACGGCGGGGGACTTGGCCACGGGTCACCGGGTTGGGGTTGGTAGCAGGCACACTCCGTGTGCCGTTGCTCGGCCGCGGTACACGGAGTGTGCCTGCTACTTTCGGGGCGGAACGACCACCTTCACGTCGTCGGCCTTCTCCTTCAGCCCCTTCGCCACCTCCGCCGGGACGAGCGGGAAGAACGTCAGCCCGGTCTTCTTCTCCACCTCCGCCACCGGGACGCGGTACTTCGGCCAGTCGTCGGTTACGGTGGTGTCGTTCGGGAACCACACCGCGATCACCCGGCTGGCGGCGGTCGGGTTCCCGCCCTTTTCGAGCACGAGGATCACCTTCCAGACGGAGGTCGGGACGGTGACGAACGGGGCGGCCCGGCCGATGGTGAGCTTCGGCTTGCCGTCCGCGTCCTTGCCGCCGATCCCGTGCGGCCCGGCGGCGACGTACAACTCCTTCCCGGCGTCCGCGAGGTCCCGGCAGTAGCTCTCCAGCCGCTCCCACCCGGACTGGTTGCAGGCCGGGGACTGCGGGACGATGTTGGTCATCAGGAAGACGGCGTCGTTGTCCGCCTCGCCCGCCGACCGGTCCTTCGACGGGCACAGGTGGCCGCGGTCGAACCCGCTGCCGGTGTAGGTGTTGAACCCGACCCGCTGGAACCCCTTGGGCAGGTCCGGGTCTTCCTCGAACGACCCGCGGGCGACCCGGCCGACGTCCTTGGCGGTGAGCTGCCACGCGACCCAGTTCGCGGTCTTCCGCTTGTCGTTGTAGGAGAGGACGTACTGCGGCCGCTCGATCAGGAAGGCGTCCCTGCTCTTCTCCGGGTCGGCCTTCGCCTCGCCGGGCATGCCGAACCGGACGTTCCGGTTCGGCAGGAGCTTCGGCGGCTGGGCGGCCGCCGGCACGGCCGCGAGCGCGGCGAGCAGGAGCAGGGCGCGCATGACGTCGTCTCCCGTGGCACCGGCATTCCTGCCGGTGCGTTGCGGAGCACCGGCAGGAATGCCGGTGCCACAAGCGGACTACTCCCGGACGATCTTCAGCACCCGCCCGTTGCTCGCGTCGGAGATGTAGACCTCGCCCGTCTTCGGGTGGACGATCACCCCGTGCGGCTGGTTGAACTCCGCCTTCAGCGGGTCCCCGCCGACCCCGGCCGTCCCCTTCTTCCCGGTCCCGGCGACGGGTGACAGCGTGTTGTCCTTCGGGCTGTAGCGGACGATGCGGTGGTTCTCGGTGTCGGCGATCAGGACCGTCCCGTCCTTGTCGACGCACAGGTGCTTCGGACCGTTCATCGCGGCCTCCAGCGCCTTGCCGGTGCCCATGCCGGCCTTCCCGGTGCCGGCGACGGTGCGGATCTTCCCGGTCGCGTCCACCACCCGCAGGGCGTGCCCGCCGCGCTCCAGCACCCACAGGTTGCCGTCCTTGTCCACGGCGTGCGCCCGCGGGTCCACGAGCGGCTGCTTGGTCGCATCCTCGCCGTCTTTCGGGACGCCCTTCTCGCCGTTCCCGGCGGCGGTCGTCACCACCCCCGACTTCATGTCCACCTTGCGGATGCGGCGGTTCCCGAGGTCGGTGACGAACAGGTTCTCCCGCTTCGGGTCGAACGAGACGCAGAAGACGCCGGAGAACTTCGCGTCCTTGGCTGGCCCGCCGTCCCCGGCGAACCCCTTCTCCCCGGTGCCGGCGAACGCGGCGACCTTCTCCGTCCGCGGGTCCACGACCCGGACCCGGTTGTTCCAGGTGTCGGCGACGTACGCCTTGCCCTCGGGGCCGATGGCGAGGCTGTGCATCCCGTTGAACGTGGCCTTCGGCCCGTCGCCGCCGTCCCCGTCGTTCCCCTTCACGCCCTCCCGGCCGGCGAAGGTGAACAGCTTCCCGTCCGGGCCGATCACCCGGACCCGCTCGCCCCCCGCCATCTCGACGATCACGGTGAAGTTGCGGTCGAAGTCCACCCCGAACGGCTGGATCAACTTCGCCTTCGTGGCCTCGGTCCCGTCAGGGCCGTCCCCGCCGCCGGCGACGAGGACCAACTTGTCCGCGGCCGCGGCGGTCGACGCGGCGGCGAGGAGGACGGCGGCGGCGAGGCGGCGCATGGGGCGGCTCCGGGTGGTCGCGGGATGGTGGCAAGGTAAGCGGGTTGGGGTGTGAGCGTCAACCGCCGGCCGGTATGTTTAGCCGCGGCCCCCCGCGGGGCGAGGAGGGTCCCGTGCTCCACCCGGTCGAGCTGGTCGTCGGGCTGCTGGCGGTCGCCGTCGCCCTCGGGGTGCTGGCGAACCGGGTCCGGGTCGCGTACCCGATCATGCTCGTCCTCGGCGGGCTGCTGATCAGCCTGCAGCCCGGCGCCCCGCCGTTCGACCTCGACCCGCAGGTGGTGTTCCTCCTGTTCCTCCCCCCGCTGCTGTACGCCGGGGCGTTCCGGACCGAGTGGCCCGACTTCCGGGCCCAGCTCCGGGCCATCACCCTGCTGGCGGTCGGGCTGGTGCTGTTCTCGACCGCGGCGGTCGCGGCCGTCGCCCACTACGCGGTCGGGATGTCGTGGCCGACGGCGTTCGTGCTCGGGGCGATCGTGTCCCCGCCGGACGCGGTCGCGGCGATGGCGATCACCCAGCGGCTGCGGGTGCCGAAGATCATCACCACCCTGCTGGAGGGCGAGAGCCTGGTGAACGACGCCTCGGCCCTGGTGGTGCTCCGGCTGGCGGTGGCGGCGGTGGCAGCCGGGGCGTTCTCGCTGGCCGAGGCCGGGGCGCAGTTCCTGGTCGTCAGCCTGGGCGGGGTCGCGGTCGGGCTCCTCGGGGCGGTGGCGGCCGTCCGGGTGCTCCGGTGGCTCGACCGCACCGACCTGGCCGACAACAAGACGTTCATCACCGCCACCCTGCTGGTCCCGTTCGCGGTGTACCTGCCGGCGGAGCGGCTGCACGTGTCCGGGGTGCTGGCGGCTGTGACGGCCGGGTTCTGGGTCGGGAACCGGTGCGAGGACGCGTTCCGGCGGGAGTCGTACGAGGAGTCGCGGGCGGTCTGGGAGTGGGTCGAGTTCCTGCTGAACAGCCTGGTGTTCATCCTGATCGGGTTCGAGCTGCGGGACATGCTGGACACGTTCGAGGGGCGGTTCACGTTCCCGGAGCTGCTCGGGCACGCGGCGGTGGTGACCGGGGCGGTGGTCCTGACCCGGCTGCTGTGGGTGTTCCCCGGGGCGTACGTCCCGCGGTGGCTGGACCGGAAGCTGCTCGGGGTGCCGACCCCGTACCCGCCGTGGCGGTGGGTGGCCGTCGTCGGGTGGACCGGGATGCGCGGGGTGGTGTCGCTGGCCGCCGCCCTGGCCCTGCCGGAGCGGACGGCCGACGGCCGGCCGTTCCCGGACCGGGACCTGATCCAGTTCCTGACGTTCGGGGTGATCTTCGCCACCCTGGTCGGGCAGGGGCTGACGCTCCCGCTGGTGATCCGCGGGCTCGGCGTGGAGCCGCCGCCGGGGGAGGCCGGCGAGGACCGGGCCGGGTAAGCTGACCCGGTCCAGGAATCCCCAACCGTCACGGAGGTCCGCATGCGGGCCGTCATCGGGTGTACCGCCGTGCTGGCGCTGGCCGCCGGGCTGTCCCTCGCCGGGCAGGCGAAGCTCGACCCGAAGAAGCTAGCCGGCAAGTGGGAGCCGGCCCCGGAGGGCGAGCCGGAGAAGAAGGACAAGAAGGACAAGGACAAGAAGGAGGAGAAGAAGGAGAAGGCCCCGCCCGGCCCGGCGATGGTGATCGAGTTCGCCGCCGACCCGAAGCTGCCGGCGGAGGGGAAGGTGTCGCTGACCCTGACCACCGGGGGCCGGACGGACCAGGCCGGGGGGACGTACAAGCTGGAAGGGGACGGGAAGCTGAACGTGACGCTGCGGCTCGGGGACAAGGAGGTGAAGGAGACCCTCACCGTCAAGAGCCTGACCGACACCGAGCTGGTGACCGTGGACTCGAAGGACAAGGCCGAGGCGTTCCGGCGGAAGAAGTGACCGCCGCACTCCGGAGGGGCGACGATGCGGACGCTGGTGGGGGCGGTCGCGGGGCTGGCGCTGGCCGCGGCCGCCGCCGGGCAGGACAAGAAGGACGACGGGTTCGACCCCAAGAAGCTGGTCGGGAAGTGGGAGTCGGCCGATCCGAAGAAGGCGGTCGTGGTGGAGTTCGCGGAAAAGGACAAGTTCACCCTGTCGGTGGCGGTCGGCGGGAAGGCGGAGAAGGTGGACGGCACCTGGAAGCTGGCCGGGGACAAGCTGGAGCTGTCGGCGAAGGTGGGCGGGGCGGACGAGAAGCAGACGGTCACCCTGAGCAAGCTGACCGACGACGACCTGGTCGGGACCGGGTCGGACGGGAAGGAGGAGGCGTACAGGCGGGTGAGGCCGAAGAAGTGACGGCTCCCGGCTCGCCGTTCCCCTCCCCGCCGCGCCGGGGTATGATTGTGGCGCCCTCCCCGGCCTCGTCCTCCGGTGCCCCATGACCGCGACCCTCGTCCTGTGCGCGACCCTCGCCGCCCCCGCCGCCCCGGTCCCGAAGGAGCGGGCCGACGCCGAGAAGGTGGTCGGCGTCTGGAAGCTGGTCCGGAGCAGCAAGAACCCGGACGGGCTGACGGTCGACCTCACCCTGGAGTTGCTCCAGGGCGGGAAGCTGGTCATCCGGCAGTCGTCCGGAGGCCGGGCCGCGGTGTACGAGGGCGAGTACAAGGTGGTGAAGGACACCCTCCCGTACCGCGTGACGGCCGGGGTCGGGATCCCGGACCTGAAGGAAGAGACGCTCACCATCAAGAAGCTGACGGAGACGGAGCTGCAGGTCGTGGACCCGGACGGCATCCAGGAGGATTTCGTCCGGGTGAAGAAGGACGGGAAGTGACCGCCGGTGTAGCCGGCGGGCGGGCCCCCAACCGGAGGTCGCGATGCGGACGCTGCTCGGGCTGGTGTTGGTGCTGGCGTGCGGGCTGGCCGCCGCCCAGGACAAGAAGGACGAGAAGAAGGACGAGGCGATCGACGCCAAGAAGCTGGTCGGCCTGTGGGAGTCGACCGGCGGCGGGGTCGGCAAGAGCGGCGGCAAGACGACCGTCGAGTACAAGGCGGACGGTAAGATGACCCGCCGGCGGACCGGCGGCAAGAGCGCCGAGTTCGAGATCGAGGGCACCTACAAGCTGGACGGGAAGACCCTGACCCAGACGACCACATTCGGGGAGACGGAGCGGACCACCAAGTCGACCGTCCTGAAGCTCACTGGCACCGAGCTGGAGACCGAGAGCGAGAAGGGGACGAAGACGACCTACAAGCGGGTGAAGAAGATCGACTGACGGCGGGCGCCAGTAGGTTTGTGGCACAGGTCTCCGACCTGTGAAGGCGACACAGGTCGGAGACCTGTGCCACAAACCCGGGTCAGGAAGCGGTCGCCAACCTCCGGATCACCTCGGCGGCCCGGGCACACTGCTCTCGCGTCACGTCCAGGTGGGTCACCGCCCGCAGCACGCTCGGCCCCAGCGCCGCCACCAGCACCCCGTCCGCCTTCAGCCGGTCGGCCACCGCCCGCGCCGACCCGTGCCGGGCGTCCGCCGTGAACCACACCAGGTTCGTCTCCACCTCCGGCGGGGTCAGCGCAAGCCCCGGCACGTCCCGCACCGCCTCGGCGATCAGCCGGGCGTTCGCGTGGTCCTCGGCCAGCCGCCCGATGTGATGGTCGAGGGCGTACAGGCACGCGGCGGCGAGGAACCCGGCCTGCCGCATCCCCCCGCCGAACAGCTTCCGGACGCGCCGCCCGTGGGCGATCAGGTCGCGCGGCCCGAGTAGCGCCGACCCGACCGGCGCCCCCAGCCCCTTGCTGAAGCAGACGCTCACCGTGTCGAACAGGGCGCCCCACCGGTCCGCCGGGACGCCGGTGGCGGCCATCGCGTTCCAGACGCGGGCGCCGTCCAGGTGCGTCGCCAGCCCGTTCCGCCGCGCCCACCCGGTGACCTCGCCGGCCGCGTCCGCCGACTGGACCGTCCCGCCGCCGCGGTTGTGGGTGTTCTCCAGGCACACCAGCCGGGTGCGGACGCAGTGCGGGTCGTCCGGGCGGATCTTGTCCGCGAGGTCGGCGACGCCGAGCCGGCCGTCGCGCCCGTCCACCGGCCGGCAGGTCACCCCGCTGAGCGCCGCCGGACCGCCGGCCTCCCACAGGTAGATGTGGCTGGTCGTCTCCAGCAGGACTTCGTCCTGCGGCCGGCAGTGGACCCGCACCGCGATCTGGTTCCCCATCGTCCCGCTCGGGACGAACAGCCCGGCCTCCTTGCCGAACAGCGCAGCGGTGCGCCGCTCCAGCTCGTTGACCGTCGGGTCCTCGCCGAACACGTCGTCCCCGACCGCCGCCGCGGACATGGCGGCGAGCATGCCGGGCGTCGGGCGGGTGACGGTGTCGCTGCGGAGGTCGATCATGGGTCGTTCCCGGCGAACCCGGAGCGTGAGCGACGGGGTGTCACCGAGCTTGGGGGTGGCGCCACCCCGTCGCTCACGCTCCGGGTTCGCCGCGCGGTCACATCCCGGGGTCCTTCTTCGGCGGCGGCAGGTCCTTCGGGGCGGGGGCCGGGGCGTCCTCGTGCCGGTTCTCCAGGAAGTACCGGCCGTCGGCCTTGCGGAAGAACAGCGCCCGGTCCTTCACGTCCGGGTGGGTCAGCTTCGCCCCGTCCGCGGCGTCCGCGACCGTCCCGTCCCGGAACAGCTTCCGCAGGTCCTTCAGCGCCTGCGGGTCGTCCAGCAGTTTCGCCTCCACGTCCCGGACGAGTTGCTTGAACGCCCGCTCCCGGCTCCGCGCCGCGACCAGGGCGGCGAACCCGGCCCTGTCGACCGGCAGCCGATCGTCCGGCTCCACCTTCTCCGGGTTCTTGAGCTGGAAGTCCCGCTGCTTGGTCAGCTCGGCCTCGACCGCGGCCTCGAACTGCTTCGCCCGGTCGGCCACCCGGCCGTCCACGAACGCCGGGTCGAGCAGGTGGGCGACGAGGTACGCCACGTCCGCCTTCGCGGCCGCCTCCAGGGCCGACCCGAGCGCCTTCTTCGCCGTCTCCTGCGGGTACGTCTTCAGCTTCGCCGCCAGCCCGTACCGCGGGTCCGGGTCGCGCGGCAGGTCCGGGTCCTTCTTGTCCGGCGGCTGCCCGGCGGCCAGCGCCGTTGCACCGGCCAGCACCGCGAGCGAGAAGACGTGCCGCATCGCCCACCTCCCGGCGCGGCCGGCCGGCGGCGTACAATCACCGCATGGCAGGCAACACGTTCGGCAAGTTGTTCCGGGTCACCACCGCCGGGGTCAGCCACGGCCCCGGGTATCTCTGTATTATCGACGGCTGCCCGGCCGGGCTTGAGCTGTCGGCCGACGACCTCCTCCCGGACCTGGCCCGCCGCCGCCCCGGGCAGTCGAAGCTGACCACCCAGCGGGACGAGGCGGACGCCCCCGAGATCTGGTCCGGGGTGTTCGAGGGCAAGACCGACGGCACCCCCGTCGGCATCCTGTTCCGCAACGGCGACCAGCGGAGCGCGGACTACGGCGACATCAGGGACAAGTACCGGCCGGGCCACGCCGACTTCACGTTCGACGCCAAGTGGGGGTTCCGGGACTACCGCGGCGGCGGGCGGAGTAGCGCCCGGGAGACGGTCTGCCGGGTGGCGGCCGGGGCGGTGGCGAAGAAGATCCTGGCCCGGGTAGGGGTGCGAGTAATCGCGTACGTGACGCGGGTCGGGGGCGTGACCGCCGACGTCCCCGACCCGACGGCGGTGACGCTGGAGCAGGTGGAGGCGAACCCGGTGCGGTGCCCGGTGCCGGCGGCGGCGGCCGCGATGGCCGAGCTGATCGACGCGGTGCGGAAGGACCGGGACTCGGTCGGCGGGGTGTGCGAGCTGGCGGCGGTCGGGGTGCCGGCCGGGCTGGGCGAGCCGGTGTTCGACAAGCTGAAGGCGGACCTCGGCAAGGCGCTCTTGTCGCTGCCGGCGGTGGTCGGGTTCGAGTACGGGAACGGGTTCGCGGCGGCCGGGCTGCGCGGGAGCGAGAACAACGACGCGTTCGTGCCCGGCGTCACCACCGAGACGAACCGGCACGGCGGGATGCTCGGCGGGATCTCGTCCGGGCTGCCGGTGGTCTGCCGGGTGGCGGTGAAGCCGACCAGCTCGATCCCGCGGGCGCAGAAGACGGTGACCCGGTCCGGCGAGCCGACGGAGATCTTGGTGAAGGGTCGGCACGACCCGTGCCTGCTGCCGCGGTTCGTCCCGATGGGGGAGGCGATGGTGGCGCTGGTGCTGGTCGATCACCTCTTGCGCGCCCGGGCCGACCGCCTCCCGGGTTGACGGCCGGACGGGGTCAGAGTATCGGGGTGGCCCCGATACCCGAAGACGAGCCCCGCCGTGGACCCCGTCCCCGCCCCGCCGGAGGCGCGCCGATCCGCCCGCCGCGTGTTGGCCACGGCGGTCGCCGTGCAGTTCCTGTTCTTCCTGCTCGGCGTCCGCTGGTGCGCCCGGGCGGCCGTCGCCGACCCGGCCCGGGCGGTCGCGGACCGGGCGGTGGTGTGGGGCATCGACCCGCACGGGTATTACGCCTGGCTCCGGTCGCCGCTCGCCGACGGCGACCTCGACTTCGACAACGAGTTCGCCTACGCCAACGACCTCTGGGTGTCGCGGACCGGGGCCCGGTACGAGGGGCGCACGCCGATCGGCCGGCACGTCAACCACTGGTCGGTCGGGCCGGCCCTGGCGTGGGCGGCCGGGGTCGTCCCGGTCCACGCGGCTCTCGGGGCAGTCGGGCTACGCGGTGAGGGGGCCGAAGACGGCTACACCCCGCCGTACCACCTGGCGGTCGCGGCGGTAACGCTCGTCCTCGCCGTCGCCACCCTGTTCCTGATGTACGCCACCGCCCGGCGGTTCGCCCCGCCGGTCCCGGCCGCCGCGGCGGCCGCCGGCCTCGCCCTCGGCACCCCGCTGCTGGCGTACGGGACGACGTTCCCGGCGATGGCCCACGGGCCGGCGGCGGCCGCCCTGGCGCTGTTCGCGTACGCCTGGGTGCGGACGCTCGGGTCGGCCCGCGCGGGCCGGTGGTTCGGCCTCGGGGTGCTACTCGGGGTCGCCTGCCTGATGCGGTGGCAGTTGGTCACGTTCGGGGTGCTGCTTGCCCTGGAAGCCGCGTGGTCGGCCGCCCGCACCGGCACCCGAGCCCGGTGGGTCGGGCGACTGGCCGTCGCGGCGGCCGGGGGCGTCGTCGGGTTCCTCCCGCAGATGGCCGGGTGGCAGGCGGTGTACGGCCGCCCGCTGGTGAACACCCACTCGTCCACCCCCCGGCCGCTCTGGGACCCGGCGCTGTGGCAGGTGCTCGCGTCGTTCGACCGCGGCCTCCTCTACTGGACCCCGGTGACCCTGGTGGCGGCGGGCGCGGGCGGGTGGGCGGTGGCCCGGGCCGGCCGGCGGTCGGCGGTCCCGCTCGCCATGCTGCTGACCGCGGCGGCCGTCCAGGTGTACGCGGTCGCCCTGCTCGTGGGCGGGAGCGTCTTCCTCGGGTCGTCGTTCGGGTTCCGCATCTTGACCGAGACGTGCGTCATCCTCGCCCCCGGGTTGGCCGCGGGCTTGGCCCTCGCCCGGCCCGCGGCCGGGCGGGCGGTCGCGGCCGCGGTCGGGGTGCTGGCCGGGTGGAACATGCTGCTGGTGATCGGGTCCGCGAACAACATCGTCCCGACCTTCGAGCCGGCGACCCCGGCCGAACTGCTCCAGGCGGTGGCCGCGACCTTCCGCCGCCGGCCGCTGGAGGCGGCCGGGGTCGCGGTCGGCGCCGTCGCGTTCGCGGCCCGGCTCGTCGCGGCCGCACGGCCGCCGGTCGCCCCGCCCGCGGCGGGCGGTGTCAGGAGAGCGGCGTAACTATCGACATAACCTTTCATCCCGGCATCATCGTTGCAACTCCCCCGTCGGCGGTCGCCCCCACCTTAACTGAGGAGAGCAAACGATGACGCGGATGCTGAGGGCCGTGGCGGTGTTCGGGCTGTCCGCCTGCGCGTTCCTGATGGCCACCGCCCAGGAGCGGCCGGCGGCCGGCGGGCAGAAGGAGCAGGCGGGCGGGAAGCAGGGTGCCTCGCCGCTGGAAGGCGGGTACACGATCGTGTCCGGGGAGTCGGACGGGAAGGCGGTCCCGGAGGCGGAGATCAAGGGGGCGATCGTCCGGTTCGCCGGGAACAAGATCACCGGCACCGACAAGGACAAGAAGGAGTTCTTCGCCGCCACCTTCACCCTGACCGGGGAGAAGGCCGGGGAGAAGGGGGGCGACAGCGGGCCGTGGATCATCAAGATGAAGAGCACCACCCCGAAGGAGGCCGAGGCGAACGGGATGGTGAAGAAGGACGGGGACACGGTCACCATCATCTACGACCTGAAGGGCGGCACCCCGAAGGAGTTCAAGACGAAGGACGGGCAGAACCTGTTCGTGCTGAAGAACATGAACAAGGGGCCGGGGAAGGACAAGGAGTGACCGGGCCCGCGCCGACCGACAACACCCCGCCGGCCCCCGGGTTGCGATACCCGGGCGGCCGGCGGGGTGTTAGAATGGAAGCCTCTCCGCAAGGCCGGGGGTGCTTCCGATGGTGATGCGGAACGGGCGGGGCGGGTCCGGGCCGGGCTGGTGGGACGACCTCCCGCCGGCGGTGCGCCAGCGCGTCTCCCGCCCCGAGCCCGAACCCCGGCCCGCCCCCGACCCCGCGGACCCCCCGCCCTACCGCCCGGCCGTGCTCTCCGACCTGACCCGCCTCGGGCTGGTGTTCCTCCTCGTCGCCCTGTCCAACCTGCTGTTCCTCCTGCTCGCGCTGTCGTTCCTGTCCGGCCGCGGGCCGTTCGCCCCCTAACCGAGTGCCCCCATGCTCCGCGCCCCCGCCGCCTTCGTCCTGCTCGTTCTGCTCGCCGCCGCCTCCCGGGCCGCCGACCCGCCGGCCCAGAAGTTTTGCCCGGTGATGACGGCTGACGAGATCGACCCGAAGGCGTCCGCGTCGGTCGAGTACAAGGGGGTGAAGATCTACCTGTGCTGCGACCAGTGCGTCGGCAAGTTTAAGCGGGACCCGGCCGCGTACCTGGACCCGAAGTTCATCCCCGGGCTGGCCAAGATGGAACTGCCGAAGCGGGACATCGAGCAGGTGTACTGCCCGGTGCTGAAGGACCGGAAGGTGTCGAGCAAGGACCCGTCCACGACGTACATGGGCGTGAAGGTGTACTTCTACAACGACCTCGCCCGGCAGCGGTTCGAGAAGGACCCGGCGCGGTACGCCGACCCGGCGGTCCTGCCGCAGCTGCCGAAGAAGTAGGGCGGTCGGGGTCACCCCAATCATCGCCCCCCGCCCGCACCAGAACCCAGGCCGGTGGCCTGCGCTGAGGAAGATCGCCCCTTCGGGGCTCTGCGATCTGAGGCCCGAAGGGCCGCCCTCCCTCAGCCCAGGCCACCGGCCTGGGTTCGGTATCGCCACCCCGCCCCCCACCCTTCCCCCCGATCCGGTTCCGCGTAAGCTCCTCCCTTGCCCCGTCACCCTCCCGGAGGAGACCATGCGCCGGCTCCCGCTATTCGCCCTCGCCGTCGGCCTCGCCGCCCCGCTCGCCCCGGCCGCCGACCCCGACACCCGCGTCTACCAGTGGCGGACGTACACCGCCGCCCCCGGCAAGTTCGACGCCCTGAACGCCCGGATGCGCGACCACGCCCTCGCGGCCGTCGGCCGGCACGGCATCACCCCGGTCGGGGTGTTCGTCCCGGCCGGCGAGAACAAGGACGGGAAGATCCACCTGCTCGTCGCCGCGAAGGACAAGGCGGCGCTCGAGAAGGGGCTGGCCGACCTGAAGACCGACGCGGCGTGGACGAAGGCGGTGGCCGAGAGCGAGAAGGACGGGAAGATCATCGAGAAGCTCGACACCCGGCTGCTGGCCGTGACCGACTACTCGCCGGCGTTCAAGGTCGAGAAGGGGAAGGACGACCGGGTGTTCGAGCTGCGGACGTACACCGCCACGAAGGGGAACCTCGGCCACCTCAACGACCGGTTCCGGAATCACACGATCAAGCTGTTCGAGAAGCACGGGATGACGAACGTGGTGTACTGGAACGTGCCGAAGGGCGAGGCGGGGGACGACGTGATGCTGATCTACCTGCTCGCCCACAAGACGCCGGAGGCGGCGGGGAAGTCGTTCGGAGCGTTCCGCACCGACCCGGACTGGGTGGCCGCCCGGAAGGCGAGCGAGGAGAAGGGCGGCGGCAGCCTGACCGAGGCGAAGGGCGGGGTGCTCAGCGAGTTCCTGAAGCCGACCGACTACTCGCCGCTGAAGTGACGAAGCCGAGCGGGGGGCGTGGGCCCCCTGTGCGCCACCGGCGCACAGGGGGCCCACGCCCCCCGCTCGGTACGGGCCTTCACCGCCGCGGCTTCTTCGGCTTGGTCAGTCCGGCCTTCTCCATCAGCGACTGGCCGAACACGTCCTCCTCCTCGGCGAACACGTCGTCCACGGTGCTCCCGGTCGGCAGGTCGTACTGGATCGTGTACCGGTGGTTGGCGATGCTGATCTCGTCCCCGGGGCGGAGCGGGCGGCGCATCGTCCGCTCCCCGTTCACCTTCACCCCGTTGGTGCTGTTCGTGTCCGACAGGTGCCACACCCCGTTCCGCAGCGCCAGCTCGCAGTGCGTCCCGGAGATGTTCTGGAACCTCAGGCAGATGTCGCACGACTCCCGCCGGCCGACGGTCATCACCGGGCGGACCAGCGGGATCGCGTCCCCGCCCCCGACCGGGACCAGCTCCCCCAGTTGTGCTTCCGACATCCCACACCCTCGACGCGGATGAGGCCGACGACCCGGCGGGGACTCGTCCGCCGGCCCATCCATCGTAACACCCCTCCGGCCGGGTTCAACCGACCGAAGGCGGGTCAGACGTCCGGAGCATAGTACATGGATTCCGGGCTGGGAAGTCAGGGCCGCGGGGGCGCCACGGGCGCCTGCGGGTGGGGGTACGGGACCGGGCCGCCCGGCATCGACCCGTACCCGCCGTACCCCGGGGCCGGGAAGTACGGGTTGACCGGGAAGTTGCCGGGGGTCGGCGGGCCGTAGAACGCCCCGGAGATCGGGGCCGGGGTCAGGAAGTGGCCGTCGTACGGCCAGTACAGGTACCACGGGGCGGCCTGGAACGCCGGCAGGTTCTGGTGCCGGTGCCCGAGCAGGGTGTGGTAGCTCGGGTACGCCGGCTGGTTGCAGAACGGCCCGCTGCACCCGCCCGCGGCCCGGGCGTCGCCGCCCGACGCCGCCAGGGCGGCGCCGGCGGCCAGCGCGATCACGAAGGCGCGAATCATCTCGGCGGTCTCCTCTTCCTTGGGGTCTCGATGCCCTGCTCCGTCGAGCGCACCGAGGGTCGGAACGTCGGCCCGGTCAGTTCCCGGCGACGGACGGCAGGCCAGCGTAGAACACGGCCGACTCGGACGCGTCGCCCACGCCGGAGCAGCGGGTCACCGGGTCGGCGGGCGCCCCGCACGGGCCACAGTCGCCCCCGCCGTGGTGCCGCTTCTTCCCGCACGACAGGCACCCGCTGCCCTTGAACCACCCGCCGTCCTTGAAGCAGGCGTGGAGGCGGTCGCACAGCCCGCACCCGCCCCTGCCGCCCAGCCCCCGGAGGTGGTCGCCGAGGCGGCCGCGGTCGCGGTCCCGGCCGTGCCCGTCCCCGGCCCCGTAGTACCACGGGTTGTACTGCAGGTAGGCGTTCCACGGGCCGTACGGCTCGAACGGCGGGTACCCGTAGTACGGGCCGTAGTTGAACAGCGGGCCGTGCTGGTGGATCTTCGAGAACAGGTGGATGCACGGGCACATCCCGCCGGTGCACTGGCGCGGCGGGTTGGCGGTGGCGGCCGCGGCGGCGGCCAACAGGACCGGGATTGCCAGCAGGGCCGGGAGCGAGGTGCGTCTCATGTCGCGGGTCCGTGCGGGTGGGTCGGAACGGCCGAGGCCGGTCCTCGTCCGTGGTCCGTGCACCCAACAGTTCCCTGCGAACGGCCCGCACGCCAGCCCGAACGCCCCGGGAATCCCGCACCCGGGCGGCACGGCGGGGGCACAACACCGGCACGCGGCTCAGCCCGGGCGGTCGCGCCGCCCGCGCAAGTCGGCCAACTCCCCCGCGCCGACCCCGTGCGACCCGACCCGCCGCCGGGCCGGGTCCGGACCGTGGCAGTCGCTCCCGCCGGTGACGCCCAGCCCGAGCCGCCGCGCCACGTCCCGCAGCCGGGCCGCCGGCGACTCCCGGCCCCACGGGTACTCCGCTTCGACAGCGTCCAACCCGAACCCGGCCAGGGTGTGAAAGTCCGCGTCGGTGAGGTCGCGCGGCGGGTGGGCGAGGGAGCTGACCCCGCCGGCGTCGCGGACGAGCCGGATCGCCTCGTCGACCGGGAGCAGCGCCTTCGGCCGCACCACGCCGGCGAGCGGGCCGAGGTGGCGGTGGAACGCCTCCGCCCAGTGGCGGGCGAACCCGCACGCCACCAGCAGCTTGGCGACGTGCCGCCGGCCGAGGCTCGGTGAGACGTCCTCGGTCAATCGCACGCGGTCGCCCGGAAGGGCGAGCCCGCGGGCGGCGAGGGCGGCGACGTAGTCCCGGAACCGCTCCCGCCGGATGTCGCACGCGGTCCGGAGCGCGGCGATCAAACCCGGGTGGTCGGTGCGGACGAAGTACCCGAGCAGGTGAACTTCCCGCCCGGCGAACGCGGCCGACACCTCGACCCCGGAGATCACCTCGACGTGCCCGCCGGCGGCCGCCCGGGCTTCGTCGACCGCGGCGAGGGTGTCGTGGTCGGTGACGGCGACGGCGGCGAGGTTCGCGGCCCGGGCGAGGGCGGCGACCTGGGACGGGGTGAACTCGCCGTCGCTGGCGGTGGTGTGGACGTGGAGGTCGGCGCGGCGCGGCCGGGCGAGGTCGGCGAGCCGGCGGGCGACAGACGTGTAGGCGGAGGCGCGGGGCACGGCGTCAGGAAGCGGGTTCGGTCGGGGCGGGGTCGCCGGCCGCAGGCGGGCCGTCCTCATTCCGCGCGCCCCGCTCGGCATTCCGCGCCTTCCCGACCCGGTCGAGCACCCCGTTGACGAACCCGGCGGAGTCCTTCGACCCGAACCGGCGGGCCAGTTCGACCGCCTCGTTGATGACGACCTCGAGCGGCGGCCCGTCAGGGGCGTGGAGGAGTTCGTAGGCGGCGAGGCGGAGGACGTTGCGGTCCGCCGGGTGCATGCGGGACAGCCGCCAGTTGGTCGCGGTGGCGGCCAGGGTCGGGTCGATCTCGGGCTGTTTGGCGAGGGCGCCGTCGTACAGGGCGAGGCAGTACGCGACCATCTCGGCGTCACGGAGCAGCCGCTCCCGGGCGAACCGCTCGACCGCCGGCCGCGGCACCGGGGTCGGGTTCTGGTCGTGCTGGAACAGCAGCTGGAGGGCGACTTCGCGGGCGCGGGAGCGGCGGGCCATGCGGGGTTCCCGGGGGCGGACGGACACCCGTATCTTAGTGGCTTTCCCGGCCCGGGGCGGTAGAACGCCGGCATGCGGACGCTCGTCCTCAACGCCGGCTCGACCAACCTGAAGGTGTCGGTCCTCGACGGCGAGGACGAGCGGTTCGCCGCCGCCGTCGAGCACCCGGAGCCGGCCGCGGCCGTGGCGTCCGCGCTCGACCAGGTTCGCGCCGCCGGGTTGCTGCCGGTGGAGGCGGTCGGGCACCGGATCGTCCACGGCGGCCCCGACTTCACCGCCGGGGTGCGGGTGACGGACGAGGTGCTGGCCCGCCTCGCCGCCCTGAACGACCTCGCCCCGCTGCACAACCCGCCGGCCCTCGCCGCGCTCGCCGAGGCCCGCCGGCAACTGCCCGACGTGCCGCACGTCGCCGCGTTCGACACCGCCTTCCACCGCCACCTGTCGGAAGCTGCGGCCACCTACGCCATCCCCACCCGGTGGACGCGCGAGTGGGGCGTCCGCAAGTACGGGTTCCACGGGCTGAGCCACGCCTACTGCTCGCGCCGGGCGGCCGAGATGCTCGGCCGCGTCGGCGACCCGACGTTCAAGGTGATCGTCGTCCACCTCGGCGGCGGGTGCTCGACCGCCGCGGTCGTCGGCGGGTTCTCGTTCGACACCACCATGGGGTTCACCCCGACCGACGGGCTGATGATGGCTACCCGCTGCGGGGCGCTCGACCCCGGCGCGATCGTCCACGTCATGCGGCACCACGGGCTGACCGTCGATCAGGTGGAGCACGCCCTGAACGCCGAGTCCGGGCTGCTCGGGGTGTCGGGCGTGTCCGGCGACCTGCGGGAGGTGCGGGCCGCCGCGGCGGCCGGCGACCCGCGGGCTCGACTCGCCGTCGAGATGTTCGTCTCGCGCATCCAAACGGCGGTCGGGGCGATGGCGGTGGCGGCGGGCGGCATCGACGCCCTCGTGTTCACCGGCGGGATCGGCGAGCACGACGCCGCGACGCGGGCGCAGGTCTGCCTCGGGGTCGGCTTCCTGCACGTGATCCCCGACGACCGGGCGAACGCCGCGTGCGTCCCGGACGCCGACGTCCGCGCCCAGAACAGCAAGGCGGCGGTGCTGGTGATCCACACCCGCGAGGACGTGACCGTCGTGCGCGAGGTGACCCAGGTGTTGAACGGGTGAGGAGCGTCATGCCCCGGTCCCGCGTCGTGGTAGCCGACTTCATCGCCGACGACCTCCGCCCCGAGCGCGAGGTACTCGGCGACCTCGCGGACGTCGCCGCCCTCAACGGCTACTCCGAGGCCGACCTCGCCGGGCGGGTCGAGGACGCGGCCGCGGTCATGCTGTACCACAACCTCCGGCTGACGACCGCCACGATCGACCGGCTCCGCGACTGCAAGCTGATCGTCCGGTGCGGGGTCGGGTTCGACAACGTGGACCGGGCCGCCGCCCGCGCCCGCGGCATCCCGGTGGCGAACGTCCCGGACTACGGCACCGAGGAGGTCGCGGATTCGGCCATCGGGCTGACGCTCGCCCTGACCCGCGGGATCAACCTCTACAACAGCCGGCTGCGACGAAGGCAGGGGCCGTGGACCCACGCCCAGGCGGCCCCGCTGCGGCGGCTCCGCGGGCGGGTGTTCGCGGTCATCGGGCTGGGCCGGATCGGGTCGGCGGCCGCCCTGCGGGCGAAGGCCCTCGGGATGGACGTGGCGTTCTACGACCCGCACCTGCCGGACGGCATCGACAAGGCGCTCGGCGTCCGCCGGGTCGAGACGCTGGACGGGCTGCTGCGGCAGGCGTTCGTGCTGAGCGTCCACTGCCCGCTGACGCCGGAGACGCGGCACATCGTCGACGCGCGTGCCCTGTCGCTACTGCCGGACGGCGCGTTCCTGGTGAACACCGCCCGCGGGGCGACGGTCGATGCCACCGCGATTCCCGCCGCGATCCGCAGCGGGAAGCTGGCCGGGGCCGGGATCGACGTCCTTCCCGACGAGCCGCCGCCGGACGACCACCCGCTCTTGGTGGCGTGGCGCGACCCGGCCGACCCGTGCCACGACCGGGTGGTCGTGAACCCGCACGCCGCGTTCTACTCGGAGGAGGGGCTGCTCGACATGCGGGTGAAGGGGGCGCAGGCGTGCCGCCGGGCGCTGCTCGGGGAGCCGCTGCGGAACGTGGTGAACTGACGTCGTCTTGTGGCACAGGCCTCCCGACCTGTGAAGGCGCACAGGTCGGGAGACCTGTGCCACAAACCAAGCGACCCCTCGACAGCGCGCCCGGCGGCGCGGTAAGCTCTGGTCACCCGTCCCGCCGGAGCACGGCCATGAGCCACAGCGCCAAGAAGCAGCAGCACGAACAGGCCCGGAAGAAGCACAAGCACGACGCCGAGGCCCACGCCCGCGAGCTGGCCCGGCAGCCGGCGTCCACCCGCGCCGCCTGGGTGCTCGGCATCGGCATCGCCCTGCTCGTCATCGCCGTCCTCGTCGCCACCGTGCTGACCTGACGCGGCCCTACAGCCGCCCCTCGACCCACCGCACCACGTCCCCGACCCACGGGTGGTCCGGCGGCTCGAACTCCAGGGTGTGGTGCGCCCCGGGGTACTCCACGACCGCCCGCGGGCCGGGGAACCGGGCGACGAACTGGCGCGTCCGGGCGTTGTCGATGACCCGGTCGTGTTCGGCCAGCGCCAGGAACGTCGGCACCGTCACCCGCCGCGCCGCCCGCCGCAGGTAGAGGTCGAGAGAGAAACTGCTGAAAAGGAATCGGGCGGTGGCGAGCCGCAGCCCGTGCGGGTCGGCGTCCACGAACCGCTGCCACTCCGGCGACGCGGTGAACAGCTCCGGCTCGTTCAGCGGGATCGGGAACAGCCGGTCCGGGCGGAGCACCCGGGCGAGCGCGATCCGCACCCGCCGGGCGAACGGCGGGGCCACCTTCGGCATCAGCCCCGGGCAGAGCAGCACCAGCCCGTCGACCAGCCCGGGCCGGCGGTACGGCAGCCCGGCCGCGAGCTTCCCGCCCCACGAGATGCCGCACACGAACACCGGCAGGTAGCCGCGCTCGCCGCGCAGGTACTGCACGTACTCGGCCGCGTCGTCGAGCAGGCGGCGGAAGCTCGGGCTGTCGCCGCGGCCGGCGGTGTTCAGCCCGGCCCCGCGGCGGTCGAGGAAGTGGACGTCGAACCCGGCGGCCGCGAGCGCCGCGCACGACCGGCCGTACCACCCGCCGTGGCTGCGGATGCCGTGGAGGAACACGAGCCGGGCGCGCGGCCGGCCGGGCGGCCGGTAGTGGCGGACGTAGAACGGGTACCCGTCGGACGCGCGGAAGGTGCCGACGGTGCCGGCCGGGTCACCCAAGGAGCGTCTCCTTCCGCTTCGTCACCCACTCCACCCGGGCCGGGTCCACCGTCACCCCGAGGCCGCACCCGACCAGCGCCGGCGCCCACCCGCCGCGGCGGCGGAACGTGATGTCCTCCTCGGACAGCCGCTCCCACACGAGGTGCCGGTCGTAGCTCCCCTCGACGTACCGCAGGTCGGCGACGCTGGTGGCGAAGTGCCGCCCGGCGGCGGACAGGATCGCCGTCTCGCCGACCTGACAGCCGAGCTGGTAGCCGAGGTCGTGCCGCTTCGCGAACTCCGCGAGCCGCAGGCTCGGGATGAACCCGCCGCACTTCGACAGCCGGAGGTTGAACAGGTCGCACCACCCGCCCTGCACCGCCCGCTCCGCGTCTACCATCCCACACAGCGACTCGTCCAGCATCACCGGCGTCGTGACCTGCTTCCGCACGTCGGCGAGAGACGCCACGTCCTCGTGCCGCACCGGCTGCTCGACGCTCGTGATCCCGAACGGTTCCAGCTCACGGATGCGGGCCGCGGCGTCGGCCGGTGCCCACGCCTCGTTCGCGTCGACGCGGAGGTCGATCCGCCGGCCGAGCCAGCGGCGGATGGTCTTCGTCCGCTTCACGTCGTCCTGCCCGGCGATGCCGACCTTCAGCTTCACCTGCGCGAACCCGGCGAGGCGGTAGACGAACGGGTACAGTCGCTTCTTCCAGCCGCGCGGGTTGCCGATCACGCCGCTGTACTGGACGCGGTCGCGGAACCGGTACAGGTCCGGGGCGGCGAGTTCGGTGACGCGGGACAGCGGCTCGCCGAGCGCCCGGCCGAAGGCGTCGAGGACGGCGAGTTCGACGGCGCAGCGGGCGGCGTTGCCCTGGATGCGGCGGTCGTCGCCGGGGACCGGGGCGAGGGTGAAGTGTTCCGCCAGTCGGACGGCGGCGGGGAAGTCGGGGCAGTCGGCGGCGAGTTGCTTGCCGAGGTCGGAGCGGGTGAGGAGGTCGAGGGCGAGGTCGATCGTCTCGCCGGTGACGTAGTCGCGCGGGACGCCCTCGCCGTACCCGACGCTGCCGTCCGAGAGCTTGCACCGGACGACGACGTTGTCGGTGTCGGTGCGGACGTGGCTGGCGTGCGTCACCTTCCGCTTGAGCGGGATGCGGACGTGCCGGGCCTCGAGTTCGACGACGCGCATCCCGGCCCCCGGTGAGGTGGTGGGATGTTATGAAACGAGAAACGCCCGCCCGGTGCAACGGGCGTCGGGTACCGGGCGAACCCGGAGCGTGAGCGACGGGGTGTTCGCGCAGACGGAACCGGGTCGATCGAACCCGGGCCGCGTTCGTGGGTCTCACGTCGGACGGGTTCCGGTGACGTCACCCCGTCGCTCACGCTCCGGGTTCGCCCGGCGTCACTTCTTGCAGTAGCTCAGCGCCATCAGGGCGTATCCGGTGACCAGGTTCGGGTCGCCCTCCATCCACCGGTCGTTCTCGTTCACCCAACTGCCGTCCGGCTTCTGCCGCTTCGCCAGCGCCGCCAGCAGGTCCGCCCGCCAGTCGTGCTTCACCCCCTTCGCGTCGGTGAACGTGTCCTCGCCCAGCGACGCCATGCACTTCGCGAACGTGTGGTAGTAGTAGTACAGCCCGCGCTGGCTGTTCGCCTCCGGCATCCCGGGGTTCGCGTCCAGGGTGTAGTTCTTGCCAACCCACTCGAGCGCCTTCTTCAGCCGCGGGTCGTCCTTGCCCACCCCGGCGTAGACCAGGCTCTTGATCCCGGCGTACGTCATGCTCCCGTACCCGCCCAGGTCGGTCGTCCGGGCGGCGTCGTCGCGGCGGTTCTCGCCCCCGTTCGCCCCGGTGTACACGAAGCTGCCGTCGTTGTTCTTCGCCGCCCACTCGGCGGTGTTGAACTCGCTCTTGAAGTTCTGGCACCGGCTCACGAACACCGCCGCCTTCTTGAACGCCGGGTCGTCCTTGCTCACCCCGGCGTCCTTCAGCGCCTCCAGGAAGAACGCGGTGTTCGACAGGTCCGGCCGCGACTTGTCCCCGGCGTACCCGGCCCCGCCGTAGAAGTCGCTGTCCTCCTTCTTCCCCCGCGCCTCGTCCCACTGGTACTCCTTCAGGTACTTCGCCGCCCCGGCGACCACCGCCCGGTACTTGTCCGGGTTCGCGGCGGTCAGCGCCATCACGTTGATGCTGGTCGTGTAGTTGATCAGGATCGCCTTGTCGTCGTTGCCCGCGATGTGCCCCTCCTTCGCGTTCACCAACCCCTCGATGAACGCGACCCCCTTCGCGGCCGGCGCCTCGTCCGCCTTCGTCCCGGTCCGGATCAGCCCGGCGACGACGATCCCGGTCACCCCGCGGTTCTGCGGCTCCTTCCCCCAGCTCCCGTCCGCGTTCTGCGACTTCTTCAGGAACCCGGCCGCCTTCTCGGCCAGCGCCTTCGGGTCGGCGGGGGCGGCGGGCTGGGCGGCCGACGGCCGGGCCGGGAGCAGGGCGACCGCGGCCCCGCACGCGGCCAACATCACGGACAAGTGCTTCCGCACAGGCTGATCCTCCGACGGTGACGGGTGTACGGGCATGGTACGCGGCAAATCGCGGGCCGGGTCGGGAAACGCTGGCGCCGCGGCGGAACCGGTGGCTGCGGTGACAACGGGGTGACCAGCGGTGGGCACGTAGCGCCCTGCCTGGAGCGCGGCCGTCCCGGCGCTGCTACCCCGGTCGGGCTGCAACACGACCATCCCGGGGGGCGAACGGGGTTGTGTCGGTGGAGCGGCCGGGACGGCCGCGCTCCAGGCAGAGCACCCCGGGTTGACCCGGCGAACCGTGGCGTGCGATAGTCCCGGGCAAACTCCCGTGGCACCGGCATTCCTGCCGGTGCTGGCACGGAACACCGGCAGGAATGCCGGTGCCACGGAAGACGAGGTCGTCGGATGGAACCGCGCTCGCTCCCCGGCTGGCTGTCGTTCCTGTTCGCCCGGGTGCTGTTCCCCGCCGCCCCGGACGCCGACGCCCGCGTCCGCCGCGGGTCGCTGCTGCTCGTCCTGCTGCTGCCGGCCGCCATCCTGTACCCGACCCTCGACTTCCACCTGCTCGAACCCGACGAGGGGCGGTACGCGCAGATCCCGAAGGAGATGCTGGCCACCGGGTCGTGGGTGGTGCCGACGCTCCAGGGCGAGCCGTACCTCGACAAGCCGCCGCTCACCTACTGGCTCGTCGCCCTGTCGTACCGGGCGTTCGGGGTCTCCCCGGCGGCGGCCCGGCTGGTACCGGCGGTGTGCGTCCACCTGACCATCCTCGCCGTCTACCTGATCGGCCGGCGGAGCCTCGGCGAGCGGGCGGCGCTGTGGGCGGCGCTACTGCTGAGCGTCGCCCCGGGGTTCGTGTGCGTCGCCCGGTTGCTGCTGCTCGACGGACTCCTGACGCTGTGCGTGACGGTGTCGGTGCTGTGCGGGTTCGAGGCGGTGCGGACCGGCGTGTTTCGGCCGACGTGGTGGCTGGCGGCGGCGGTCGCGTCCGGCCTCGGGTTCCTGACGAAGGGGCCGATCTCCGAGGTGCTGCTGTTCGTCCCGCTGTGGTGCCACGGGCTGCTGTCGGGGACGTCGGCCCGCGTCCGCTGGCCGTGGTACGCCGTGTTCTTCGGCGTGGTGTTCGCGGTGAACCTGCCGTGGTACGTGGCGATGTACCGGGAGCAGCCACAGTTCCTCGGGCACTTCTTCTGGCAGCACAACGTGCTGCGGTTCCTCCAGCCGTTCGACCACCTCCAGCCGATCTGGTACTACGTCCCGATCCTCGTCGGCGGGCTGCTCCCGGGGACGGTTCTGCTCGCGGCGCTCGGGTGGCGACTCGTCCGCGGGAACGCGGGCGGCAGCCCGGCCGGCGGGTTCTGGCTGCTCGCCGGGCTGTGGTGCGTGTTCTTCTTCAGCTGCTCCGGGAGCAAACTGCCGACGTACGTCCTGCCGGCGTACCCGTTCCTCTGCCTGGCCGCCGGGGAGTTCGTCGCCCGCACCCGCTGGAACGCCGCCGTCACCACCCGGGTCGCGGTCGGCGGGATGGCCGCGGTCGTGCTGCTGCTGCACCACGTCGGGGTGCCGTGGTACGCCCGGGAGCGGTCGCCGTTCGGGCGGCCGGAGCTGGTCGAGCGGTTCGTCGCCGACCCGGGCGCCGCCGTCGTCTGCTACCCGCGGAACTGCGACTCGCTGGCCTTCTACGCCGACCGCTCGGACATGCGGAACGTGCGGACCCGGGACGTGAACAAGCTGCTGGTCGCGTGCCACCACCGGCCGCGGACGGTGATCCTGTTCACCCACCGGGAGTCGCTCGCCGGGTTCCGGCAGGCGATCCCGCCGAGCCTCGGGGTGGTGGAAGAGGTGAGCCTGCGGCGGACGTACGGGCGGGGGCTGCTCGACACCCTGTTCGGCGTCACCCCGTGGGGGTTGTGCGACGTGCTGGTGGTCGAGCCGAGGTACCACGTCCGGCCGAAGGAGTAGCGGACGAAGTCCGCCCGGGGTTCACACCCCGGGCTATTGGCTGCCCACCCCTTCGGGGTTCAAGGCACGGGGTGGTAGCCCCGAAGGGGCGGCGAGGTAATAGCCCGGGGTGTGAACCCCGGGCGGACCACCACGGACGGCACCGTGACCACCCTCATCCCGCCGCGGCGTTGATCGCCCCGAGGTAGATGCTCGCGATCTTGAAGATGGCGACGACGATCATGATCGCCACCAGGGCGTAGATCGCGTAGCTGGTGAACTGCGCCGCCACCTTCAGTTTCCGCTCCGCCTCCTCCCGGTACCGCTCCGCCAGCCGCTCCATCACCTCCGACATGTTCCCCGTCTCCTCCCCCATCCGGATCATCTCGTGGAACTCGTCCGGGAACGGCGCCCCCGACGCGACCAGCGCCTCGCCGAGCGGGTGCCCGCGCTTCACCACCGCCACCGCCCGCTCCTCCCCGGCCAGGAACGCCGAGTTGGACGTCGCCCGGAAGCAGTAGTGCAGGGTCAACTCGGCCCGCAGCCCGGCCTCGGCGCACATCCGCAGGGCGACCGCGAACCGGTAGACCGCGAACGCCCGCAGCGCCGGCCCCCACCCCGGGATGATCAGCGCCGCCCCCTCCAGCCGGGCCCGCCAGCGGACGCTCCCGGTCGCCGCCGTGACCAAGAAGATCACCAGCCCGACCGACCCGAACATCACCGCCATGAACAGCACCGCCCCGGTCCCGCCGGTGAACCCCAGCCCGGTCGGGTCGGTGGTCGCCGCCTTCCCGGACTGGGCAAGGAACCCGAGGATCCAGATCAGCCCGGCGATGATGAGCACCGCGGCGACGAACTGGATCGCCGGGTACGTCATCTGGGCGCGGAAGTTCCGCTGCACCGACAGGCTCGACTCGAAGTACGCGGTCAGTTCCCGGAACGTGTCCTCCAGCCGCCCGGTCTGCTCCCCGACCGCGACCATCTCCAGGAACAGCGGCGGGAACCGGTCCCGGTGCGGGGCGAACGCGTCCTCCAGCGAGTCCCCGCCCTTGAGCTTCCCGGCCACGTCCGCGGCCACCTCCCGGAGGGGCCGCGGGCCGGACTTCGCCTGCTGCTTGAAGATGCGGACCGGGCTGAGCCCGGCCCCGAGGCTGTGGTGCAGCACCCGGCACCACGCCACCAGCGCCGGCAGGGGGGCTTTACTCGACAGCAACATCGGGTGTCTGCGGGGTCGGGGATCGGGTATCGTGAGAAGACGCCGGCCGGGCGACCTTCTTCCGGTATACCCGATCCCCGACACCCCCGACACCCGATGCCGCCCGACATCCCCGACCCGCGGTTCGCCGCCGGGGTGGGGCACTTCAACCGCGGGGAGTACTTCGAGGCGCACGAGGTGTGGGAGGACTGGTGGGCGGACTGCCCGGCGGCCGAGCGGCGGTTCGCGCAGGCGTTGATCCAGGCGGCGGTCGCGGTCTATCACTACGGGAGGGGGAACGCGGCCGGCGCCGCCCGGCTGTGCCGGTCCGGCCGCCGGTACATGGAGCCGTTCCGCCCGAGCTACGGGGGGTTGGACGTGGACGGGTTCTGGCGGGCGGTGGAAGAGCACCTCGCCCCCGCCCTCGGCGGGGGGCCGGCCGGCCCCCCGCCGGTGATCGCGCTGGCCCCGCCGCCCGCAGGCCCGCCATGACCCCCGACCCGTTCCCGGACGGCTTCCCCCCGACCGCCCGGCTGTTCCCGCTCCCGAACCTCGTCTTCTTCCCGGGGGTCGTGCAGGGGCTGCACGTCTTCGAGCCGCGGTACCGGCAGATGATGGCCGACGCCCTCGCCGGGGACGGGCGGATCGCGCTGGTGCTGCTCACTCCCGGGTGGACCGAGCACACCTACGAGGGCCGGCCGGCGATCGAGGCGGTGGCGTGCCTCGGGCGGGTCGGGTGGCACGAGCGGCTGCCGGACGGGCGGTACAACCTGCGGCTGCACGGGCAGGCCCGGGTCCGCCTGGTGGAGGAGGTGCCGACCGACCGGCTGTACCGGACGGCCCGGGTGGAGCGGGTGCCGGAGACCGGCCCGGCCGACGCGGGCGAGTTGCGGGACCGGCGGCGGGCGCTGGCCGACGCCGTCCTGCCGCGGTTCGGGCACGACCCCGCGGCCCACGCCCAGCTCCGGGAGTTGTTCGACGGGGAGTTGCCGCTCGGGCAGGTGTGCGACGTCCTGGCGTACGCCCTGCCGGTCCCGTTCGGGCTGAAGCAGGCGCTCCTCGCGGAGCCGGACGCGGCCCGGCGGGCGGCCGCCCTCGCCGACGCGGTCGTCGCCCCGGACCCGTCCGGCCGGCGGTTCCCCCCCGGGTTCAGCCCGAATTGACCGCGGCCGGGCCGCCACGGAGGACGGCCCGGCGGAACCGGAGCGCCGCTACTCGATCGCCTTCCGCAGGTCGTCCACCGCCTTGTCCACCTCTTTCTGCGCCGCCTCCCACTTGTCGGCCGCGGCCGCCTTCAGCTCGTCGTACCTCTTGGCCAGCTCCGCCCGCCGTCCCTCCGTCTCCTTCCACTTCGCCTCCAGCCGAGCCTTCTCCTCCCCGGCCGCCTTGTCGGCCCGGTCCTTCAGGTCGGCCGCCTTCTTCTCCAGCTCGTCGAGCTTAACCTTGGCCGCCTTCACCGCCTCGTCCTTCCGGGCCGCGGGGTTGGTCGCCGAGGTCTGGGTGCACCCGACCGCCAGGGCCACGACGCCCGCCGCCGCGCAGCACAGCACGCCCGTCCGCAACATGGGACACTCCTCCATTCGGGATGGTGACGCAGGTCCGGGTGCCGGAAGTGTTGGGCCTCGGGGGTCGGCCGCACCCGTCGCCGCTCCCCGCCAGATGAGATGCCGTGATCGAAGGATTATTCCCGCGCGGCCGCTTCGATCCAGCCGCCGCCGAGGACGCGGGTGCCGGCGTAGAACGCCACCGCCTGCCCTGGGGTCACCGCCGGCTGCGACTCCGCGAACCGGACGACCGCCCCGCCGCCCGACGTCGCCCGCACCGTCGCCGCGGCGCCGGCGTGCCGGTAGCGGATCTTCGCGGTGCAGGTGAGCGGCTCGGCCGGCGCGTCCGCCAGCCAGTTCACCCCGGACGCCACCAGTCCCGGCGCGAGCAGGTCGTCCGGGTCGCCGACCACCACCGTGTTCGTCTCCGGCAGAATCTCGAGGACGAACCGCTTTCGCCCCGCCGCGACGCCCAACCCTTTCCGCTGCCCGATCGTGAACCGGTCGATCCCGTCGTGCCGGCCGAGCACGGTGCCGTCCTTCTCGACGATCGCCCCGGCGGCCGCGACCTCCGGCCGCCGCGCCCGCACCACCGCCGTGTGGTCCCCGCCCGGGACGAAGCAGATCTCGACGCTGTCCGGCTTGTCCGCGACGCCGAGCAGTCCGGCGTCCCGGGCGACGGCGCGGATCTCGGGCTTCGCGTACCCGCCGACCGGGAACAGGAGGTGCGGCAGCACCTCGCGCCGGATCCCGTGCAGGACGTAGCTCTGGTCCTTGTCGCGGTCGACCCCCTGGTGCAACTCCGGGCCGTCGGGTCCGGGCAGGACGCGGGCGTAGTGGCCGGTGGCGATGTGCTCGGCCCCGAGCTGACGGGCGAACTCCCACAGCCGGCCGAACTTCAGCCAGGTGTTGCACACGACGCACGGGTTCGGGGTCCGGCCGCGGGCGTACTCGGCGGCGAAGTAGTCGATGACGGTGCCGAACTCGGCCTCGAAGTCGAGGGCGTAGAACGGGAGGTCGAGCTTGTCCGCGACCCGCCGGGCGTCCCCGGCGTCGACGGCCGAGCAACAGCCCTTCTTGTTGTCGGGCCGGGTGTCGGGGTGCCCGTGCGCGCCGGTCCGCATGAACAGCCCGACCACGTCGTACCCCTGCCGCTTGAGCAGCACGGCCGACGCGGAGCTGTCCACCCCGCCGCTCATCGCCAGCACCACCCGCGGCATCCGGCACCTCCCGCTGCGTGCAGTATACCGGGGTCGGGGAACGGGCTCGTGGCACAGGTCTCCCGACCTGTGAAGTGAAAGCGGCACAGGTCGGGAGACCTGTGCCACAAGACAACACCGGCGGGCGGCCCGGTTCACTTCACGACGGCGACGGCCCCGTGGTTGTCGCAGTGCCCGTCGTGCGGGTGGTGCAGGTGCCCGTCGACCAGGTAGTCGACGTGGTCCCCGTGCGGCACCGCCGGGTGCCCGCAGCCCGGCCCGTGGACGTGACCGGCCTCGTGCCCGCCGCAGGCGTGCCCGCCGCCGCAGGTGCCGGGGTTGGCGGCCCCGACCTCCAGGGCGTGCTCCTCGACCGTCCCGTCCGCCTTCACGTGGTGGAGGTGGCCGTCGTGCAGGTAGTCCACGTGGTCGCCGTGCGTGACGGCGGTGTGCCCGCAGCCCGGGCCGTGCTGGTGGGTGTGGTTCGTGTGCGTCATCCGTCGTCCTCCGAAGGGTTGGTGGTCGGTTTCGGGGCGTTCAGCTCGTCGGCGTGGGCGAGGGCGTTGGCGACCAGGTCGCGGACGTGGCCGTCGGCCAGGGCGTAGTACACGTGCGACCCGTCCCGGCGGCGGGCGACCAGCCCCTCGGTGCGGAGCAGCCGGAGCCGCTGGGACACGGTCGGGAACTTTTCCCCGAGCGCGGCCACCACCTCGCCGACGCACACCTCACCCGCGAGCAGCAGGTGGAGGATGCGGAGGCGGGCGGCGTCCCCGAGCGCCCGGAACAGCCCGGCGGCGCGCTCCAACTTGCGCCGGTCCGGCCCGGCGGCCGGCCGCTGGTCGTGGGAGCAGGTCGGCGGTAGCGGCCCGTCACTGTGCGGTTTCATCAATTCATAAAATAGCACACCCGGCCCGCCAACGCAACCCCGGACGCGCGACCGCGGGTCGTTCGCCTCGGGGGCGTGACGGCGTTGACGTGCGGACGGACCGACCCTAAGAATGCGGTGTCCTTGGCGTCCTGCCGTGGCATGGCCCTGTCGTCTAGTGGCCTAGGACACCACCCTTTCAAGGTGGATACCGGGGTTCGAATCCCCGCAGGGTCACTCACTCCCGCCCGACGAGCGCCCGGGTCCTCAACGGACCCGGGCGAGTTCGCGGTACAGGTGGTGGACGAACGCCACGTTGTCGCACGGCAGGTAGTGCATCGCCCCGCCGGTCCGCGAGTAGCTCTTGCAGAACCGCAGGTAGTACGCCGGGTCCGTCTTCGGCGGCTCCCCGTTCGACCAGTCCCACCCGCCCCCGTCCTGCAGGTCGACGACGTAAATCGTGTGGCCGGACACCACCCCGCGGCCGGCCTGCAGCCGCAGGTTGTTCACGCAGCTGAGGCTTTTCTCGAACACCTGCGGCCCCATCACCGCCGACCCGACCGACAGCACCACCCCGCCGTCCAGTCCTTCGACCGACCCGCCGAACAGGGCGAAGTCCCACCCCCCGGCCCGGCCGAGGACCGCCCCGTCGAAGACCGGGTGGTTCGAGATGATGTCGTACCCGATGCCGGGGTGGACGGTGACCGGCACTCCGTGGCGGTAGGCTTGCGCCAGGATCGAGGCGTGCTTCCACCGGTGCTCGACGTGAACACGGCCGGCGGACCAAGCTTGGGACCGCATCGCCCGCAGCAGGTCAGCGCGGGCGGCGGTGAGCGGGTCGGCCGGGTCGGCGGCGATCCGGACGGCCAACTCCTCTGCGGCCGGCAGGGTCGCCCCGTCATCGTGAATGAAGCGCCCGAGCGCCCGGCCGTACCCGAGGCCGTCGAGGGCGCCGGCCATCAGCGCGAGGTGGATGTTCGACGCCGTCTCGTGCCACGCCCCGAACGTCCCGCCGGCGACGCCCATCTCGACGCTCTCGGTGCTCGCCCCGCACCACGCGTACTCCCAGTCGTGGATCGTCCCGGCCCCGTTCGTGGCGAGGTGGGTGAGCCACCCGCGGGCCATCATCCGCTCCAGGATGCGGGCAGCGCCGTTGCGGAGCAGGTGCGCCCCGTAGACGAGCATGACCGTCGCCCCGCGGGCCCGCGCGGCGGTGACGTGACCGGCACACGCCCGGACGAGGTCGGCTTCACGTTCGGGGAGCGGCTTCGGCGGCGAGTCGGGGTCGATCAGGATGTCGTCGGCGCGGGTGAGGCTCGCCCGCTCGGCGAGCGGCAGCACCCGGAGGCGGGACAGGTCGAGCGGTTGCGGGGTCATGCGAAGCGCGGGGCGAGGCGGTCCACGACCGCCGCGCCGATCTGCAGGGAGGCGGTGGCGGCCGGCGACGGGGCGTTGCACACGTTCACCACCCGGTCCGCCTCCGCGATCAGGAAGTCGTCCACCAGCGCTCCGTCGGGGCCGACCGCCTGCGCCCGGATCCCGGCCGGGGCCGGGAGTAGGTCGTCGGCGCGGACGTCCGGCACGAGCCGCTGCAGCGCCCGGACGAACGCCCCCTTCGACAGCGACCGCCACATCTCGCCGAGGCCCATCCGCCAGTGCCGAGCCGCCATCCGCAGGAACCCGCGGTAGGTCAGCGTCTCCAACAGGTCGCGCGGTTCGGCCCGGAAGAACGAGTACCCCTCCCGGCCGAACGCCAGCACCGCGTTCGGGCCGCACTCCACCGACCCGTCGATCATCCGCGTGAAGTGGACGCCGAGGAACGGGAACTGAGGGTCCGGGGTCGGGTAGATCAGGTTCCGGCACAGGCGGTGCGCCGACGGTTTGAGGGCGAAGTACTCGCCGCGGAACGGGACGATCTTCGCCCCCGGGTCCTGGCCGGTGAGCCGGGCGACGCGGTCCGAGTGGAGGCCGGCGCAGTTCACCAACTGCCGGGCGGTGAACTCCCCGACCGGGGTCGCGGCCGTCACGCCGTCCGGGCGGTGACGGACCGTTGTCACCCGCGCCCCGAACGCCATCTCACCGCCGGACTCCCGTACCTTCTCGGCCAGCCGCTCGCACACGGCCCGGTAGTTGACGATCCCGGCTTCCGGGACGTGGATCGCCGCCACCCCGGCCGCGTGCGGCTCCAACTCCGCGAGCCGGGCCTTGTCGATCAGGGCACAGTCGACCCCGTTGGCGACGCCGCGCTCGTGGATCTTGTGCAGCGCCGGCAGGTCGGCGGCGGTGACCGCGACGATCACCTTCCCGCAGATCTCGTACGGGATGCCCTCGTCGCGGCAGAACGCCTCCATCGCCTTCTTGCCGGCCCGACAGGTGGTCGCCTTGAGCGACCCCGGCTTGTAGTAGATGCCGGAGTGGAGGACGCCGGAGTTGTGCCCGGTCTGGTGCTCCGCGACGCGGGCCTCCTTCTCCAGCACCACGACCCGCCGGCCCGGGAACCGGCGCGCGAACCCGTACGCCGTCGCCAGCCCGACGATCCCGCCGCCGACCACCGTCAGGTCCCACGCCGGCATCACGGCTCCTGTTCCTAAGCGGATATCGGCGACCGCGGCGGGCGTTGCAACCCAGGCCGTTGGCCTGGGCTGAGGAAGCACGGGCCTTCGGCCCTCAAAGGCATCTGAGCACCGAAGGTGCGCCCTCCTTCAGCCCAGGCCAACGGCCTGGGTTCGGGGGCCGGTGACCACGGCCCGGGTTGTTCCGGTCACTCCTTGCCGAAGTCGCACAGCCCGACGAGGTGCTCGGCCGAGCCGTCCCGGAGCCACCCGTCGAGCTGGGCCGGGTCCTTCAACTGCTGGCCGCGCACCCGCGGCACCGCCGCGAACCCGCAGTCCGCCCCGCCGACCGCCGTCATGTCGCCCCACAGCTTCTCGAACTGGCACACCGGGTACACGTCCTCCTGCCCGTGCCCCCACCGCTTCTTCACGTCCTTCAGCGTCACGTACGTCGGGAGCCGGGCCGCCATCCGCCCGACCGCCCCCGACACCTTCGCCGCGTCGCCGAGGTCGCCGCGCGCCAGCCCGAACACCCCCAGCAACCCGTCGATTGTCACCCACGTCGTGAGCGAGTTGTAGAAGGACAGGTTGAACTCCTCCTCCTCGCGCGGCATCGCCAGCCCCTCCAGGATGCGCGGCTTCCCGTCCACCCGGGCCAGCCCGCCGCCGCGGTCGTCGATCCGCCGCCCGATCACCTCGTAGGTCAGCGGCCGGCCGCCCGCGACGTGCAGCCCGAGCAGGCCGGGGTCGAGGTCCGCCCCGAGGGTGTCGATGTTGTGGACGAGCAGGTACTTCAGCCCCGGCCGGGCGGCGAGCAGGTCCCGCAGGACGCCGTTGCGGAGGAGGTTCGGCACCTCGTACCAGTGGCCGACCGGGTGGAGGCACTGCAGCGGCTCGTTGTCGGTGTAGTCGCTCCCCTCGCCGGCCGCCTGCGCCCAGCCGATCAGGGCCGCGTGGGCGCTCTCCCGCACCCGCTGCTTCCCCTCGTCGAGCACCTGCTGGGCCGTCTCCTCCCACGCGAACCGCAGGTCGCGCACCATCGGCACCAGCCGCAGCCCGACCGACGCCCCCGGCGACAGCTTCACGACCCCGGGGTAGCCGTGGTTGCCGACCGTCTCCAGGTACTTGCCCATCGGGCGGTGCGTCAGGTACCCGGTGGTGAAGACATGCGGGACGGCCGACCCGAACCGTCCGGACGTGCGGCGACTTTTCGCGAGGTGCAGCTCGACGAACGTCCGGTGCCGGCCGGCGAGGCGGGCGAACGGGTGCAGGGCCTTCGTCACCCCCGCCCCCTGCGTCCACCGGCTCCCGGCCCCGGCCGCGAGCGTCACCACCGCGACTTCGCCTGCCTCGAGCGCCTTCCGCCCGAGCGCGACGAGGTCGGAATTCAGGCCGTTCCTGGCGTCGGTCACATCCTCCGGCCGCACGTCCTCGATCGTGGTCGACGCCGGGAGCCGGTTCTGGGCGAGGCCGATCAGCCCGCGGCGGAGGTCGTCGCGGATCCGCTCGTGCTGCTCCCGGTCGAACCCGTTCGCGGCCAGCAACTCGGCCAGGCTCCCGGACCGGCCGGCGCGGGCCGCCGGGGCGCTCGGCAGCATCCGGTCGAACAGTGACTCGACCAGCCCGGACAGGTCCGGCGTCTTCCGCGCGGCCTGCCCGACGCGGTCGAGTTCGGCCCGCTTCGACGGGGTCACCGCCCGCGGGTCCTCGCGCAGCCACCGCGGGACGAGCAGCGAGTAGTACCCGCGCGGCAAGAGGGCGTCTTCGCCGCCGAGAAAGTCGGCGGTGGTGCCGTGCGGGTTGATGGCGAAGTCGTACACGACCGGGGACATGGCGAACGGCAGGCTGTCGCGGAACCCGGCCCGCAGCCGGGCCATCTCCTCCTTCAGGAACGCCAGCGCCTCCGCCTTCCGGTCCGGGGCGACGATGAACCCCATTCCCCCGCCGGACATCCCGCCGAGCATCCAGAAGCCCCAGAAGTCGGGGCCGAACTTCGCGCGGGTGGCGGCGATCAGGGCCTCGGTGAAGGCGTTCGTCGCCGCCGGGATGATCGCCTGGATCGGGCCGGCGAAGTTCCGCGTCGTGGCCGCCCCGAGGGCCTTCACGTCGCCGCGCTGCAGGGCTGCCGCGATCTCGTCGAAGATGCCGAGCGCCTCCTGCCGGGCGGCCCACTCCCGCTCCTCGCGCAGGAGGTACTTCTCGGTCACCATCTCCAGCACCGGGCCGACGTTCTGCGCCATCCCGCCGTGCACGAGCACGAGGCTGTCTTCGAGGCGCTTGCGCGCCTCGGCCGACACCCGGTCGGGTCCGAAGACGGTGTGCTTCGGCAAGAGCCGCCCGCGGCTCACGCCGGCCTCCGGGTCGCCGTCCCCGGCCAAGGTGCCCTCGATCAGCTTGATCCCCGGCCACACCCCGCCGGAGTCCTGCCAGCCGCCGCCGGACCCGCCCAACCACTCCCCGAGGATCGCCCGCGCCGCGACCAGCCGCCGCTCCGGCTCCGACAGTTGTCCGGTCAGGTTCTTCGCCTGGCCGGTCGCCCGCATGCAGACGGCGATCAGCCCGGCGAGGAGGTTGGTCGAGACGGCCAGCCGCGACCCCTTCGGGATGTCGTTCACCGCGCTGACGAGCTCGATCCCCAGCCCCGGCCCGACGAGCGTGTCGAGCACCTGCCGCAGCTCCTGCCGCGACCCCTCCAAGCCCGGCGGCACCAACCCCGACGCGATCACGGCCGCCTTCAGCAGCCCGAGGTAGTCGCGGGCGAAGTCGAACACCTCCGGCAGCGACTTCACGTCCGCCGCCGCGTCCAGATCGACGCTCACAAGCCGCAGGACGGGTTCGTCGATGACACGGAAGTAGACCTCGATCGGCGGCCGCGGGCGGGCGTCCCGGCCATGGACCCCGAGGTCGATCGAGACGTTCAGCACCCGCGCCCCCTCGGGGTAGTCCATCCCGAGGAAGAAGATGTCGCTCCAGCACGAGTGCGACAGGTCCATCCGGACCGGGGTGCGCTCGCGGAGGACCGGGAACGGGTCGCCGGGGTCGGCCCGGGCGAGGAGTTCCGGGCGGACGCGGAGGGGGTGGTCGGCCGGGTCGCCGGCGCGGAACATCCACCGGTTCCCGGCCGCCCCGCGGACGCTCGCCCGGACCTGGTCGGCGAGCGTCTGGAACGCCAGCCCGTGGTACGCCGCGGCCAGGGCGCTGCACACCGGGTCGGATGGCCCGCGCGCCGCCTCCTCCTCGCGGAAGACGCGCACCGCCTCGTCGAACCGTCGGCCGAGGAGGCGCTCGACGCCGGCGTGCGGGATGTGCCCGGCGGCCGGCAGCTCGGGCCGGGCGGGAAGGTAGAAGCGGTTGATCGCGGCCAGGACGAACAGCGCCCGGACGCGGTCGTACAGGTTGGTGCTTTCGCGGCGGAACCGGTCGAGGGCGTCGCGCTCGGCGAGGAGTTGCGGGTAGCTCAGCACCCGGCACGCGGCCGCCACCGGGCGGTTGCGGACGGTCGGGTCGGCGGAGGTGATGAGGTCGGTGAGGTTCATGGCATCTCGAGTTTAGCCGCGACGCGGAGTCTTCGGAGCGGAGCGCGGCGTCGACGCCGCGCTCCGCTCCGAAGACTCCGCGTCGCGGCTAACCATTCACCCGCGCTGGGCGAGCAGGTCAATGACCTGGGCCAGGATCTTCTCCCGGTCCACCCCCTCCAGCGCGAGGGCGAGTTGGGCGGTCAGCAGCCCGTACTTCTGCCCGGTGTTGTACCGCTGCCCGGCCACCTCCAGCGCCAGGTACCGCTCGCGGCGGGCCAGCTCGCCGAGCGCCGCCGACAGGTCCGGCTGCTCCGCCCCGGCCAGCGCGTCCATCACCGTCCGGGTGAACACGTGGATGCCGTAGAAGCAGAGGTAGAACCCGGCCCGCACCCCGGTCACCGCGAGCGCCTGCTCCGCCTCGCTCGGGGTCGGCTTCTCCAGCACCTGCTGCACCTCGTACAGGTCGTGCCGCCGGGCCACCCGCCGCCCGCCGACCGCCCCGTACAGCCGCAACAAACTCTCCCGCGTCGGCTGCACCGCCGACACCGCACACCCCTCCGCCCGGGCCAGGTCGGCCACCTGCTTCGCCGACCGGACGTCGCCGCGGGAGAGGTACAGGTGGTCGCTGACGAGGTGGAGGAACGGCTGGCCGGCGGTGAACGCGCGGGCGCACAGGAGGGCGTGGCCGTACCCGAGCGGCTCCGGCTGGGTGACGAAGTGGAGGCGGGAGGCGTGCGGCCCGGCGGCCGCCCGGTACGCCGCCTCGTCCCCCGGGGCGACCACCACGCAGACCGCCTCCGCCCCCGCACCCACCGCCTCTTCCAACACGATCTCCAGCGCCTTCTTCTCCACCCCGTCCCGGTCCACCAGGGTCTGGAGCGGGAGCCCGCGCTGGGCCGGGCCGGCGGCGGTGATGACGGCTTTGGTCAGGTTCATTCCGGCGGCACCCGGGGCAGGGACGGCGGTCGCCGGTCATGGTACGGAATCGCCCCCGCCCCAACCCGCGCGACCCGCACAGTCGGGCGCCGCTTACCAACCCCCGGCCCGAAACGGCCGCCGCGGATTGCGGGTCACGGCCCCCGTCTTGCATTCCCCGATGGCAGGTGTCGCCCTCACTCACGGAGACCGAACATGACCCGATCCCTCCCCGGCTGCCTGGTCCTCGCGGCCGCCCTCCCCTCCCCCGCCCCCGCCCTCCCGCCGCACCCGGCCCGGACCCTGGAACACGCCACCGAGGTGCTCGACGACCTCGCCGCGATCCCGCTCAAGGGCATCCCGCCGGCGCTCCTCGCCGACGCCCACGGGGTGGCGATCATCCCGCGCGTGGTGAAAGCCGGGTTCGTGTTCGGCGGCCGCGGCGGGCACGGGGTCGTGCTGACCCGCGGGAAGGACGGCGCCTGGTCCGACCCGGTGTTCGTCAACCTCGGCGGGGCGAGCGTCGGGTTCCAGGCCGGGGTCGAGTCGACCGACGTGGTGCTGGTGTTCCGCAGCGCCAAGAGCCTGGAGCGGCTGTTCGAGGGGAAGGGGAAGGTGACCCTCGGGGCGGACGCGGGGGTGGCCGCCGGGCCGGTCGGGCGGCAGGCGATGGCCGCCACCGACGGCAAGCTGGAGGCCGAGATCCTGTCGTACTCCCGGAGCCGCGGGCTGTTCGCCGGGGTGTCGCTGGACGGGGCGGTGATCCGGCCGGAGCCGAAGGCGAACGCCCCGCTCGGCCCGGTCGAGCAGAAGCTGGCGGACGGCCTGAAGGCCAAGCTCCACGTGCTGGGCGGGGCGAAGCCGGAGGCCGTCGCCCCGCCGGTGCTCAGCCCGCCCGTCCCGCCGGCCGCGATGCCGGCCCGCCCGTGACCGGCGTTGGCACCGCGGTTGCTGAAATCAGGTCGTCCCGGCCCCGTGAGCGCGGGGCCGCCAACGGGAGGACGACATGAGCAAGAAGAACCACAACCCCGGCCCCGTTCCGCCCGGCAACCAGTCGCAAGCCGGCCCGTCGTATACCCCGGGCCAGGATGACGAGCAGGACGCCGCCGGCGCGCCGGACGGGGCGCCGTTCCAGGAGCAGGACCCGAAGCGGCGGCTCGGCGGCTTCGGCACGACCGGGGAGCACCCGCGGCAACAGCCCGGTCGGCTGAACGACGGCGACTGACGACGCGAGTGGGATCGGTAAAGGAACCGGCCGCCGGACCGACCACGCGTGGTTGGTCCGGCGGCCGGTTCGCTTCCCGCCCGTGGTCTGCACGCCCCGCGGGCAGGAGTTGCTGACCAGCAGGGCGAGAGGGTGGCTGTTGTCGGACGACGCGCCGGGCGACCCCAAGTGACTGAGACGCACGATCGCCTAGGAAAGCTAGGAGCTGCCGGACGTGGTCGCGGGTCGCGCGGCGAAATGCGCGGGACTGGCACGGACCATGCTTTATCCCCTGCCGTCGAGCGAAAGCCGAGACGGTGGTCGGTGCGGAGGGGAGAGGCCGCACCGGTTACCCGACAGGCCGAGTCCGACGCAAAATCGCCGGGGTTCAAGCGGAGGGGAGAGGCCGCTTGAGCCCCGGTGGTTTTTTGTTTCGCACTTCAGCACCACCCTCGTGAATCACACCGGCGGCGGGTTCCGCTCGGCGAACGTGTTCCGCTGGTGCCAGTACGGGTACGCCGGGGTGGCGACGCTGGCGGCGTCGAGCCGGGCCACCTGCTCCGCGGTCAGCGCCCACCCGACCGCCCCCAGGTTCTCCCGCAGCTGCCCCTCGTCCCGCGCCCCGACGATCACGCTCGCCACCGTCGGCCGGCGCAGCAGCCAGTTCAGCGCCACCTGCGGCACCGACTTCCCGGCCTCGGCCGCCACCGCGTCGAGGGCGTCCACCACCCGGTACAGGTACTCGTCCGCCAGCGGCGGGGCCTTGTCGTTGCTCACCCGGCTGTGCAGCCGGCTGGTCGCCGGCAGCGGTTGCCCGCGACGGACCTTCCCGGTCAGCCGGCCCCACCCGAGCGGGCTCCACGCCAGGCACCCGACGCCCTGGTCCAGCCCGAGCGGCATCAGCTCCCACTCGTAGTCCCGGCCGACGAGCGAGTAGTACGCCTGGTGGGCGACGTACCGGGCCAGCCCGTACCGGTCGGACACGGCCAGCGACTTCATCAGGTGCCAGCCGGAGAAGTTCGAGCACCCGACGTACCGCACCTTCCCGGCCCGCACCAGGTCGTCGAGCGCCGCCACCGTCTCCTCCACCGGGGTGGCGGCGTCGAACGTGTGCATCTGGTACAGGTCGATGTAATCCGTCCCGAGCCGGCGGAGGGCCGCCTCGCACGACCGGACCAGGTGGAACCGGGAAGAGCCGACGTCGTTCGGCCCGTCCCCGGACCGGAACGTCGCCTTGGTCGAGATCAGCACCCGGTCGCGGCGGCCCTTGACCGCCGCCCCGAGCACCTCCTCGGCCAGCCCGTTCGAGTAGGTGTCGGCCGAGTCGAACATCGTCAGCCCGGCGTCCAGGCAGACGTCGACCAGCCGCCGGGCGCCGGCCGCGTCGGTGTCGCCCCACGCCTTGAAGAACTCGTTCCCGCCGCCGAACGTGCCGGTCCCGAGGCTCAGGGCCGGGACGCTCAGCCCCGACCGGCCCAGCCGCCTGTACTGCATCGCCCGTCCCCCCGCGCGGATTTTGTTGTGGATTTCGGCGCAAGCCACGGTATACGCCGCGTCCATCGGGCCATTTTTTACGCGCTCAGTGCGTGTGAGGGTAGCAGGCACACCCCGTGTGCCTGCTACCCCCGCGCGGTCACCCCCGTCGAGGACAGACCCTTGACCCCGTCCCCCGTGCGCCTCGGGCTGGAGCGGCTGGAGCGCCGCGACTGCCCCGCCACCGCCTCGCTGGTCGACGGCGTCCTCACGTTCGTCGGGACCGCGGGGAACGACGACCTGACCGTGAACGAGTTCGCCGGCCGGGTGTGGGCCGGGCGGCAGTCGTTCGCGGCGGCCGCGGTCCGGGAGGTGGTGGTGTGCGGGCTGGGCGGGGACGACGTGATCCGGAACGACACCTCCAAGCGGGCGACGCTCTACGGCGGGTTCGGGGACGACCGGGTGTACGCGGGGGACCGGGGCGACGTGGTGTACGGCGGGCACGGGGACGACGCGGTGTACGGCGGGTGGGGGAACGACACCGTGTACGGCGGGGGGAACGCCGAGCGGCTGGCCGGGGGCGGCGGGCGGGACCGGCTCGACCCCGGCAGCCCGCCGGCCGGCCGGTGGAACACCGCGCTGGAGGCCGAGGTGGTCCGGCTGACGAACGACCAGCGGGCGGCGGCCGGGCTCCCGCCGCTGCGGGTGAACGTCCGGCTGAACGCGGCCGCCGACCTGCACTCCCTCGACATGGCGGCGGCGAGCAACGAGTTCGGGCCTGCGGCGGCGCTGCAGCACACCCTGTACGGGACCGCCCGCCCGCACCTCGCCGACCGGCTCGACGCGGCCGGGTACGACGACTGGTCGCGGGCGTTCCGGTACGGGGAGAACATCGCCCACGGGTACCCGTCCGCGGCGGCGGCGGTGGCGGCGTGGATGGCGTCCCCGGGGCACCGGGCGAACATCCTCGACGGCGGGTTCACCGAGATCGGGGTGGCCGTCCGGGCGGACAGCTCCGGCCGGCTGTTCTTCACCCAGAACTTCGGCTACCGAGTGTGACCGCCGTTGCTCTGTCGAAATCCTATGCGGCGAGGAGCATCAGGTTGTGGACCACGGCCCGCAGCATGACCTCGGCGGCTTGGTTGGGCCACCGGCGGGCGCGGAGGGCGCTGCCGAGTTGGCGCTTGTGCCGGCTGAACGCGCTCTCGGCCTGCCACCGCTGGCCGTACACCCACTTGTACCGGCTGCCCTCCGGCTTCGGTCGGAACCGCCGGACCATCTGGTTGCGGTACGCGCCCCCGACCGGCCCGGTGCCCCCGCCCCGGCGGAACACGGGGAACACGGTCGAGCGGATGCCCAGGTCGTCCCGGGCGTGGGCGTGCAGTGGTTCGCCGTCGAACGCCCGGTCCCCGAGCAGGGTGTCGATGGGCCGCCGCCCGGCGGCCGCCCCGACCGCCTCGCGGAACTGGCCGGCGTCGCGCCCGGGGCCGCGGGCGGCGACCGCCGACAGGAACAGGTGGGTGCGGCAGTCGGTGACCGCCGACAGCTTCGGCCACCCGGACATCCGGGCCGGCTTTCCGGCCCGCCGGTAGAAGTGGTGGCTGACGTGCCGGGCCTCCAGCCCGGTCGCGTCGATCGCCGCCCGCGGCCTCCCCGGGGTCAGCCGGCGGCCGGCCGCGACGGTCGCGGCGAGGAGGGCATCGACCCCTTTTTTTCGAGCAGCCGCTCGGCCGCCTTCTGGAGGGTCGAGTGGTCGGGGGTGTGTTCCCCCAGCCCCAGCGCGGTCCGCAGGTCGGACCAGTCCTTGAGGTGCTGCTCGATCCCGCGGTAGTCGGTCTTGAAGAACTGGCGGACGGCCAGGGCGGCGACGAGCTGGTGCTGGGTGTAGGTCCTCTTCGAGAACTCGGACGAGTACGCCGGCAGAGCGGCCCGGGCCGTCTCCAGGGCCTGCCGGGCCACCGCCAGCGCGGACTTGGTCATCGGTCGGGTGGTACTCATGCCCCGTTAGAGGGGGCCGACCGAGTGGAGGATTTCAACAGAGCATGACCGCCGTCACTTCCCCTCGACCGCCTTGACGGCCGCCGCCGCGGCCTTGCGGACCGGCTCCCGCGGGTCGCCCGCCGCGACCGCCCGCAGCTGCGGCAGCGCGGCCGCCGCCCCCGGCCCGACCGCGCCGAGCGCCTCCACCGCCCGCCACCGGAAGTGCGGGTCGTCCGACCCCAGCAGCGACACGAAATCGGGGACGAGCGCGGCGCCGGCCGGGCCGAGGTCACGGACCTGCTCGGCCACCTCGTAGCGGTCGTCGTGCCGCGCGTCGGCCAGGCAGGTGCGGATCCAGGCCACGGCCGGGTTCTCGGCGGACGGGTCGACCCGGACCGCGGCGACCGCGATCTCGGCGTGGAACGGGCCGTCGTCGTTCAGCAGGTCGACCAACACGGGGACGGCCGCCTTGGCCCCGGGACCGATCCGGGCCAGCGCCTCGGCGGCGTGCGCCCGCACGCCCCCCTTCGAAAGCTTCTTGTCCTTCAGCAACCCGACGAGCGCCTCGGTCGCCGGGCCGGCCCGGGCCGGGTCGATCCGGACGGCGGCCTCGGCCGCGGTGATCCGCACGTTGGGCTTCTCGGCCGCGAACGCCTTCACCAGGTCCGGGAGGGCGGCCTTCGCCGCCGGCCCGAGCGTCCCGAGCGCGACCGCGGCCGCGCTCGCCCGGTTGCCGTTCTCGACCACCCGGCGGGCCAGCACCGGGACGGCGTCGGCGGCGTCCGCGGGGGCGATGCGGGCCAGGGCCAGGGCCGCCTCCAGGGCGAACTCCTGGTCCCGGTCCGCGAGCAACTTCTTGAGTTCCGGGGCGGCCGCTTTCGCCTCGCGGCCGAGGCGGGACAGTTCGTTCACGGCGTCCTGCCGGGCGTCGGCGTGCCCCAGCCCCTCGACCAGCACCGGGACGGCCGACCCGCCGCGATCCAGCCGCGTCAGCGACCGGGCGGCCGCGAACCGGACCGGGAAGTCGGGGTCGGCCAGCGCCTTCGTCAGGGCCGGCCCGGCCGCCGGCCCGTCCGCCGCCATCCGGCCGAGGCAGTCGGCGGCGGCCGCGCGGGCGCGGGCCGTCTTCCCGCCGGTCAGCGCCGCCTCCACCTCCACCCGCACCGGCAGCTCGGCCAGGGTGTGCACCGCCGTCGAGCGGACGCCGTCGTCCGCGGCGCCGAGCAGCGGGACGAGCAGCGCCGCGGCCCGGCCCGGGTCCCGGCGGAGAATGTCCACCAACCCGTACACCCCGACGTGGTTCAGCACCGCCGGGTCGGCCAGGGCCGCGACGACGACCGGGAACGCTTTCGGGACGAGCTCCGGGGCGACCCGGCCGACCGCCCCGGCGGCGGTCATCCGGACGGCGAGGGCTTCGTCCGCGAGCAACCGTTCGAGCGCCGCCGGGACGCCCGCCGCCCCGTCCCCGGCCAGCCGGAGCAGGGTCGGCGCGCCCGGTTCGGACCGGCGGGTGATGTGGCCGAGGTTGCCCAGCACGGTCGCCGCCCGCTCGCGGACGACGGCGTCCGTGTGGCCGCACAGGGCGACGACGTGCGGGACGACCGCGGCCGGGTGGTCGTGCAGGTAGTGCGACCCCTCCAGTACGATCGGGTTGCACCGCCGCCGGGTCAGGAGCAGGGCGAGGGTGGCCTCCGGCTTCGGGCCGTCGATCCGGGCGACCGCGAGGGCCACCCGCTCGGCGCCGCCCCCGCTGACCTCCGCCGGCAACAGCGCGAGCAGTGAGGGCACCGCCGGCTTCGCGGCCGGGCCGACGGCCCAGAGGACGTCCACCACCTCGTCCGCCCGGTAGCCGTAACGCCTGATGACGGCGGTGGCGGCGGGGACGGCGGGGGCGGCCCGCGGCCCGGCGTCGATCAGGGCGGTGGCGGCCGCCCGCCGGCGGTCGGGGTCGGGGGACGAGAGGTCGGCCGCCCACGCGGTGATCTGCTCGGCGGCGGGGACGGCCCGCGGGGCCGGCGCGACGGCCGGCGACGGGACCGGGGCGGCGAGGACGAGGGGGAGCAGGAGCGCGGTCATCGCCGGCCTCGGGGTGGGAAAGCACCGTCATGCTATCCCGAACCCCCCGGCGGGTCGCAACCCCCCTGCGGCCGGTCGTTACCGCGGCGTTACGGGGTCGGCTTTTCCGCCGCGGGGGGGTCAACCGCCTGCCAGGCGAGGCCGAGGGGGAACGACTTCTCCCGCTTCGCCCGGACGGCCCACGGGGTGCCCTTGTGCTCGGTGACGATCTTGGCGTAGATCTCCTTCGCCTCCTCCGCCAACTGCTGGATCTCCTTCCGGCTCTTCAGCTTGTCCGACGTCACCCGCCGGTACCCGGCCCCCCCGGGCTTCGCGGCCGGCAGGGTCTCGGTCAGCACGTCCCCGAGCAGCTTGTTGTACTCGTTCATGTACGCCAGCCGTGCCTTGAGCACGGCCCGGGCGTAGTCGTAGTGGGCCTGCCACCGCTTCGGCTGGGCGGCCCGCAGCGGGAGGAGGGCGTCCAGGTCGCCGTTGAGCACCTCCAACTCCGCCCCGCCTAGGGCCCAGAAGTCCTGCTCGCCCTTGATGTCTTTCTTCAAAGCGTCGGTCACCGGGGCCGGGAAGTCGTTCCGCATCACCGGGCCGCCGGTGGACGTCCACACCGACCGGATCTTGTCCATCGCCTCGAACGTTTTGGCCTGGAACTTGTAAGTCGCCTTGTCCCGCAGCACCTGGTCCAGGGTGACGTCGGACCGGTACTCCCGCATCACCTCGTCCCGGAACACCACCACCCCGAAGTCGATGTCGGCCCTGCCGGTGGAGATCGGGGGGAGGCTGAACTCGGCGGCGATCGCGCTCACCTCGGCCGCGGAGGTGCCCTTCGGGGCGGCCGGCAACTCGAACCGCTTGGCCGGCGGCTCGTCCGGGTTGGACGCCGCCCACGCCGCCGGCGGCTTCCCGTCGGCCCGCACCGTCTGCTTCAGCCCGACGTTCGAGGACGAGGCCACGTCGGCCACCCGGCGGCCGGCGGCGGCGGCCCAGTCGGCGACCGGGATCGGGTCGGCCGGAGTTGGCTGCTTGGCGGACTGGCGGCCGGCCCGGGCGGCCGCGTACCGGGCGGCGTCCAGGAAGGCGCTGCCGGCGGCCCCCGGCTCGCGGCGGCCGCCCACTTCCGGGGCGTTGTCGAACTCGAGGGCGTTCTCCCCGGGCTGGCAGGTGAGGACCACCTCGACCCCGGGCGGGGCGGCGAGCAGGGCCTTGGCCAACCCCTCCGGCATCGGCCCGCTCCCCGGCGCCTCCGGCACCCCCTTCTGCGGGTTGAGCCGGCACACGTCCCAGACGACCACCCGCTGGGTCGCCTTGCACGCCTTCAACTTGTCGTAGAAGTCGGCGACCGGGATCAGGGTCGGCTCGGGGTCGTCCGGGTCGCCGTCGAGCGGGGCCAGGTACGCCTTCCCGCCGACCTCCAGGGCGTGCCCGCCGAAGTACACGACGACCCGGTCCTGGGCCCGGCTGGTCGCGAAGAACTGCTCGTACGCCCCGACCACGACGTTCCGCACCGGGACCGGCGGGTCGGCGGCCCCCTTGTCCGGGCGGGCGGTGTCGGACAGGAGGTACAACTGGTTCCGGTCCGGGTCCTTCGGGTCGTACGGGACGGACCACTCGTTAGCGAGCCGGACGGCCGCCGCCTTCGTCACGTCGCCCCCCATCGACCCGGCCTTAAACTCGGCGTAGGTCAGCGGGTTCAGGAACATGTACCGGCTGATGCTGACGAACAGCATGCGGCGCGGGAACGCGGCCGCCTTCGCGGCCGGCTGGGGCGCCGGCGCCCCAGACCCGTCCGCCTTTCCGTCCCCCGCACCGGCCGTGTCCTTGGGCTTCCCGGACCGCTCGCTGGCGTGCCGGGCCAGCGTCAGCCCGCCGACCATCAGCCCGCCGGCCAACAGCAGGCAGAGGCCGACCCACACCCACGTCCCCTTCCCGCTCGCCCGCCGGTACCGGCGGCCGGCCGACACCACCGGGGTGTCCGGGCGGAACGTGCTGCTCGGCGCGACCGGGTCCGGCGGCCGCGGGACGACCGGCAGCGGACCGGCGGCGCCCGGCTTGGCGGGGGCGGCCGGCGGCAGGTGGACGACCGGGGCGGACGGCGCCGGGACGCGGGCGACCGGCTGCGGGACCGGCACCGACGGGGCGGTCGGGGCCTGCGGGGCGGGGTACGGCACCGTGCCGGACGGCGGCACCCCGGGCGCGGCCGCGGGCGGGCCGTAGGGGTAGCCCGTGGGCGGCGCGTACGCTCCGGGCGGGTAGCCGGGCGGAGCGGGATACGGGTACGGGTACCCCGGCGGCGGGGCGTAGGGGTAACCGGGGGGCGGGCCGTACGGATACCCGGGTGGCGGGGCGTACGCCCCGGGCGGGTAGCCGGGCGGCGCCGGGTAGGCATACCCGGGCGGCGGCTGCGGGACCGGGTACGGCACGGGCTGGGGCAACGGGTCCGGCTCGGCGGTCGGGTCGAACCCGCCGGCCGCCGGGGCGACCGGTTCGGGGAGCGGGAAGTCGTCGTCCGCCGGGGCGGAGAAGTCGAACGCGTTCGCGCCGGCCGGGCCGGGCGTGTCGACCCGCGCGCCCCCGCCGGCGTCGTCCCGCGGCTTCGACCGAACCAACGCCCCGCACTTCTTGCACTTCACCGCCTGGCCGACCCACGCCGCGGGGATCCGCAGCACGGTCCGGCAGCCCGGGCAGGTGGCGCGAACGGGCGTGTCCATCGATCGTCTCCGGCGGCGCAGCCTTACCCACTGTTTCAGACAGAATTGTAGCTGACGGAGTTCCGCCGAGTCCGCCGAAACCCCCGGCCAACTTTCGACCACCCCGGGAAATCTCGCGCCGGGTTGCCGGGGGCGTACACCGTCGGCATCCTGACCGCATCACCCGTGCGAGGGCGGACATGCAGATCGTGCTGATCGAGGGCGACGGGATCGGGCCGGAGGTGACCGGGGCGGCGTGCCGGGTGGTCGCCGCCGCCGGGGTGCGGATCGACTGGGTGAAGGCGCCGGCCGGGGCGCTGGCGGCGGAGCAGCTGGGCGAGCCGCTGCCGGAGGAGACGCTGGAGATGATCCGCCGGTACCGGGTGGCGCTGAAGGGGCCGTGCACCACCCCGGTCGGGAAGGGGTACCGGTCGATCAACGTCCGGCTGCGGCAGGGGCTGGACCTGTACGCCAGCGTCCGCCCGGTCCGCACCCTGCCGGGGGTGAAGACGCCGTACGAGAAGGTGGACCTGGTCGTCGTCCGGGAGAACACGGAGGGGCTGTACTCCGGGCTGGAGCACCAGGTGGTGCCGGGGGTGGTGGAGAGCGTGAGGCTGGTAACAAAAGCCGCGGCCGAGCGGATCGTCCGGTACGCGTTCGAGCACGCCCGGCACGCCGGCCGGCGGATGGTCACGTTCTGCCACAAGGCGGACGTGATGCGGTTGAGCGACGGGCTGTTCCTGGAGTGCGCCCGGGCGGTGGCGGACGAGTACCCGTTCATCCGGTTCGAGGAGAAGACGATCGACAACGTCTGCCTGGAGCTGGCGCTGGACCCGTCGGGGTTCGACGTGCTGGTGATGGAGAACCTGTTCGGGGACGTGATCTCGGACCTGGCGGCGGGGCTGGTGGGCGGGCTGGGTCTGGTGCCGGGTGCGAACCTGGGGGCGCGGTCGGCGGTGTTCGAGGCGGTCCACGGGTCGGCCCCGGACATCGCCGGGAAGGGGCTGGCGAACCCGGTGGCGGTGGTGCGGAGCGCGGCGCTGCTGCTGGAGCACGTCGGGCACCGGCCGGCGGGGGAGGCGATCGAGCGGGCGGTGGCGGCGACGCTGCGGAACGGGGTGGGGTTGACGCGGGACCTGGGCGGGGACGGGACGACCGCGACGATCACCGAGCAGATCATCAAGAACCTGGGGTCGTAGGCGAGTCGGGGCCGAAGATCAGTCCCGCGTCCCGCGCCGCGTGCAGGACGCGCACGACCAGGATCCCGTCCGACACCGGCCGGTAGTAGATCACGTAACGGCGGTACTTCTTGAGCGGGGTCCGGCGCAGACCGGGGTGTCTCGGGATGGGCGGGTCGAACAACTCCGCGGCCTCGGGGAACCGCTCCAGCCGCTCGAACGTCCGGTCCAAGTCGTCCCGGAACCGGCCCCCGCCGCCCGGCTTGTCGGCCTCCAGGTACTCGGCCGCGTTGTCGATGTCGTACAGGGCGTGGGGCGTGAGATCGACGCTCACGGCGACCCGCCCTTCCGCTTCGCCATGCGCTCGGCGAGCACCCGCTTCCGCTCCTCCCAGAACTCCGGCGTCACCCGGATCGGCGGCCCGCTGGCCATGCCCTCGTCCAGCATCCGCTCCAGTTCTTCCCGGTTCCGCGGGCCGAGTTCGGGCGGGCCTGCGCCGTCGTCGACGTCGACGTCGGCTTCCGCCTCGGCCTCCTCGACCAGCCGGACGAGGTAATCCGTCGGGGACGAGAACCCGTGCTTCCGGGCCAGCGCGGTGACCCGTTCGGTGATCGCTTCCGGCAGCGTGATCGTCATGCGGCGGCCCTCCCGCCACCACCTTACCCGGCCGGCGGGGGCGGGGTCAACGGCGCGGCCGGGGCCGCGGCCGCGGCCGGCACCTCGGCGGCGGCCGGCGTGGCCGGCCGCACCGCCCGGCTCACCGCCCAGTACCCGCCGTACCCGACCAGCGCCCACGGCAGCACCACGCACAGCCCGAACACCACCCACGTCACGCTCCGCAGCAGCACCGACGCGCTGTACGACAGCCCCTTCCGCACCTGCGGCCACAGCCCGTCGCCCTCCGCCACGATCTCCTCCGGGCTGTTCAGCGCCACCTCCAGCCGGGCCACCGCCAGCCGCCCGTCCGGGGCCTGCGCGTCCCGCGACGAGTTGTGCGCCCGCACCGTCCCGGCCCCCTTGAACTGCGCCACCAGCCCGTCCGCCGCCGCCAGCGGCACCTCGAACACCAGGCTCGCGGTCGCCTTCCCCGACGGGTCCCGCGACGACCGGGCGTCCACCGGCCGGCCGCCCGCCTCCCGCACCTTCTCGGCGAACAGCGCCGCCGACCCGTCCACGTCCGCCACCTCCACCGTCAGGCTCGTCGTCTGCCGCGGCCGCAGCCGGCTCGCCGTCACCAGCGTGGCTTTGTAAAGCACCTTCGCGTCTGTCACCCCGCCCTCCGGCAGCCGGCTGACCTGCCGCGACAGCACCTCCCCGGCGGCGTCCAGCGCCGCCCGGAACGCCGCCTCGTCCGCCCGCCGCACCTCGACGTCGAACTGGGCCGACACGTTCTTCCGGTCCTGCTCGTTCAGCGTCGCGGTCAGCACCCGGGCGGCCGCCTTCGCCGCCGCGTCCCGCAGCGCCTGGTACGCCGCCGGCACGTCCGCCGCCGCGACCTGCAGCACCGCCGTCTCCCGCGGCGGGACGGTGGCCAGCAGCGTCGCCCGGTACAGCACCTTCGCGTCGGTCACGTTGTCGCCCTCGGGGGCGCGGGTCACCTGACGCGAGATGACCTCCCCGGCCGCGGCCAGCGCCGCCTGGAACGCCCCCTCCTCGGCCCGCCGCACCTCGAAGTCGAACTGCGCGGTGACGTTCCGCCGGTCCTGCTCGTTCAACGCCGCGGCGAGCACCCGCCCGGCCCCGGACGTCGTCACCTTCGCGGCCGCGTCCCGCAGCGCCTGGTACGCCGCTGGCACGTCCGCGACCGCCAGCTGCAGCGTCGTCGTCTCCCGCGGGGCGACCGTAGCGAGGTTGTAGATCTGCACCAGGAACACCGTGTCCCCGCGCTTCGTCTGGGCGTCCGTCGGCAGCGTCCCGCCGACCACCTGGGTGACCCGGTCGATCTCCAGCCGGGCGACCCGGCCGAGCTGCCGGAGGCGGTCCCGGAGGATGCCGCTCGCCTCCGGGGCGACCTCGAAGTGCAGGGTGGCGTTGAACTGCCCGGCGGACAACTGCCGGACTTCGGACTTGAGGATCCGGCCCTTCGCCTCGGCGATCGACTTGGTGAACTCCTGGTACGCCTTGTCCACGTCCTCGACCTCGACCCCGCTCTGCACCCGCTCGCTCTCGGTCAGCGCGGCCGCGGCCCGGATCTCCTTCTCGGTCAGGGTGATGGTGAGGGTGCTCAGGGCGGCGAGGCTCGAGAAGTACCGGATCTCGCCCTCGTACTCCTCGATCTTCGTCCGCCACACCCCTAGCTCGCGCTCGGCCTCCAGCAACTGCTTGATCTCGCCCTTGCCCTCCTTGATCATCTGGATCAGCCGGCCCTCCATCGCCCGCGCCGCCCGGAGCTTGCTCTCGGTGTCGGTGAACTGCTTGGTCACGTCCTGGCTGACGAGCTTCACGCCCTTCAGCTCACCGGCCGCGCCGACCTCCTTGCGGAGGTCGAGGACAAGGCCGTCGAGGGTCTCGGGCGGGCAGCGGACGGTGATCGACCCCTTCACCTTGCCGTTCGGCAGCTTGTCGCTGCCGGCGTTCGAGATGAACGCCCCCTTGATGCCGGTCACCAGCTTGGTGACGGCGGCGGACGCGGCGTCGAACGACGGGACCTCGAACTCGATCTCCCCGGACCGGAGGATGATCCGCCGGACCGGCTCGGGAGCCGCTGGCGGGTCGAGCTTGGGCGGGTCAGCCTTCGGCGGAGCCTCCTTCGGCTGCGGCGCGGGGGCCACCGGCTCCGGCTTCGGCTGACCGCCCTTCGGGTCCTCCCCGCCCGTCGGCACCACCGGCGCCGGGACGGCCGGCCGCCCGCTGCCCGGCTGGAAGAAGCCTTCCGCGGGGACCGGGCCGGAACTGGCGTCCGGCTTGGCGACCGGGTCGAACCGACCGCCGGGGCCGAGGGCGCCAAGCCCGCTGCCGTAGCCCCCCCCGCCGAGGGCGCCACCGAGGCTGCCGCCAAGGGCGACGCCGGTGGGGGGGCCGTTGTAGCTGACGCCGCCGGGGACGCCCGGCACGGCGGGCGGAGGCGCGAGGGTGGTCACGTCGGTGTTCGGGGCGCTCGGCTGCCCGACGTCGCCTCTCCCCTCACCGGCCCTCCCCCTCAACCCGTCCAACCGGGCCTTGCCGGCGTCGGACGTGAGCCCGGGGTCCTCGTTCATCAGATCGGGGGCCGGGGCTCCGGCCGGGGCCGGGGGGCTCCCGGAGTAACTGCGGTCGTACCGGGCCGACGGCGACTCGCCCTGAGTCGGCTTGACGCTTGACCCGACGAAGGCGAACGACTCCGGCCCGCGGGTGCCGAAGTTGCCGTTCTGGATCAGCGCCCCGCAGACGCCCAGCGCGACGACCGCGGCCGCGGCGGTCAGCAGCTTCCGCGCCTGGGTCGGCCTCCTTAACGCCACCGGCTCGACCTGCACCCGCGCGACGGCGTCCTCCTCCAGCGCCGGCCCCGGCCGCGCGCCGGCGAACAGGTCGGACATCTGCCGGTCGAGGGCGCGGGTCTCGGCCAGGGCGGCGGCGCACCCCGGGCAGGTGCGGGCGTGGGCCTCCAGCCGCTCCGCCTCCCGGGCGGTCAGCGCCCCGGCGACGTGCGCGGCGACGTGTTCCTCGACCCACTCGTGCTCGGTCATGGCGGTGTCTCGGTGCGGTGGCTGGTGACGGGCGGCCGGGTCAGTCGTCGGTCGGGAAGTCGGGCGGGAGGCGGTCGCGGAGGAGCTTCAGCCCGCGGTGCAGGCGGCCGCGGACGGCCCCGTTCGTCAGCCCGAGCTGGGTGCCGATGGCGTCGGTGTCGGCCCCGGCGATGTACCGCAGGGTGATCGGCAGCCGGTACTCCTCCGGCAGCGACCGGAGCACGGCCAGCACCTGCTCGCGCAGCTCCTCGCGCTCGGCGTCCTCGTCCGGGCCGGGGCCGTCGTCCAGGAGCGCGGACACCGGCACCTCGGCCGGGACCGGGGCGAGCCGCTTCCGCCGGGCGGTCCGGCGGGCGTCGTCGAGCAGGACGGTCCGGGCGACGGCCATCAGCCACGGGCGGAACCCGGCGGGGTCGGCCAGCCCGGCGACCGACCGGAAGGCGCGGAGGAACGTCTCCTGCACGAGGTCTTCCGCCCGGTCGGCCCGGCCGGTGTCCAGGTAGAGGCGTGCGTAGACGAGCCGGGCCGTCCGGCGGACGAGTTCCTCGAACGCCCCGCGGTCTCCGCCGCGGGCCCGCCGGGCCAGTGCCGAGTCGGTGTCGCTCATGCGGCCTCCGCAAGGGGAGACGCTGTTCCGGCGGCCGGCGCACGCGAAGAAATCCACAGAGAAGGCAGATGATCCACAGATTACACAGAGGACACAGATTTGAAGACCGAGAGGAGAGCCGACTGCTCCGACTCCTTCTGTCTTTCAATCTGTGTCCTCTGTGTAATCTGTGGATCATCTGCCTTCGGACACGGAGCCTTCCCCGTGAACCTGACCTACGCCGACTACCTGCACGTCGACCAGCTCCTCGCCCTCCAGACCCCGCGGTCCGACCCGCCGGAGCACGACGAGACGCTGTTTATCGTCGTCCACCAGGCCTACGAGCTGTGGTTCAAGCTGCTGCTGCACGAGCTGGACAAGGTGAAGGCCGACTTCGCCGTCGGCCGCCTGTACCCGGCGGTGAGCACGTTCAAGCGGGTGCGGACGGTGGTGAAGGTGGCGGTCGAGCAGGTGGACATCGTCGAGACCCTCACCCCGATGTCGTTCGCGAGCTTCCGGGACCGGCTCGACACCGCCAGCGGGTTCCAATCGGCGCAGTTCCGGGAGGTCGAGTTCTTACTGGGCTACAAGCGGGCCGCGATGCTGAACTACTTCCCGCCCGAGTCCTCGACCCACGCCCGCCTCACGAAGCGGCTGAACGAGCCGTCCGTGGTCGACGCGTTCTACCTCTTCCTCCGGCACCACGGCGTCACGATCCCGGAGCACCTGCTGACCCGCGACCCGACCCTGCCGACGGCGCCGGACGAGACCGTGGAGGACGGCGTCCTGCGGCTGTACAAGAGTGAGCCGAACCTGGAGATCCTGTTCGAGCTGATGACCGACTTCGACGAGGGGCTGCAGGAGTGGCGGTACCGGCACATCAAGCTGGTGGAGCGAACCATTGGAGGCAAGAGGGGGACGGGCGGGTCGCTCGGGGTGGAGTTCCTGAAGCGGTCGCTGTTCCACCCGGTGTTCCCGGACCTGTGGGCGATCCGCCACCGGCTGTGACCGCCCCGGGGCCGCGTGCCGGGCGGCGTTGGAGTCCCGGCTTCAGCCGGTGCTTCGGGCCGAAGACCGGCTGAAGCCGGGACTCCAACGCCGCGCAATCATTCCGTTTTCACCTCGCGGCATGTATCAACCGGGCGGCGGCCGGGAAGGTACAGGTGACGGCCGGCGCACACCACCCCGGGGGCCGCGTGACCCACACCGCCGCTCGCGTCCTCACCACCCTCGCCGACCTCGACCGGGCCGACCGCACCGACGGCCAGCTGCTCGGGGCGTTCGCCCGCGGCCGGGACGAGGCGGCGTTCGCGGCGCTGGTCCGGCGGCACGGGCCGATGGTCCTCGGGGTGTGCCGGCGGGTGCTGCGGAACGGGGCCGACGCGGACGACGCGTTCCAGGCCGCGTTCCTGGTCCTCGCCCGCCGGGCCGCGGCGCTAGGCCCACGGGAAGTGCTCGCCGGGTTCCTCCACCGCGTCGCGTTCAACACCGCCCGCAAGCTCCGGGAGGCGAACCGCCGGCGGGCGGCGCGCGAGGCGCCGCTCGCCGGGGTCGCCGAGCCCGCCGCCGGGACCGACGACGCCCGGGACGAACTGCTCGCGGTGCTGGACGAGGAGGTGTCGCGGCTGCCGGACCGGTACCGGGTGCCGGTCGTGCTGTGCGACCTCCAGGGGGCGACGCGGCGGGAGGCGGCGCTGCGGCTCGGGTGGCCCGAGGGGACGGTGGCGGGCCGGCTGGCGCGTGCCCGGAAGCTGTTGGCGGACCGGCTGGCGGCGCGGGGCGTCGCTCCGGCGGCGGGCGTGGTGGTCGTGGTGCCGGGGGCGTCGGCGGTGGCGGGGGTGGTGCGGTTGGCGGCGGGCGGCGCGGCGCCGGCCCGCGTCGCGGAACTCTCACAGGGGGTGCTCACGGCCATGTTCGCCAAGAAGCTCCGGGCCGCCGCGGCCGTCGTCCTGACCGCCGGCCTCGTCGTCGCGGGCGCCTACCGCGCTGCCACCGCACGCCCCGACCCGGCCCCCCCGCCCGTGGCGAAGGGGGAAAAGGCGGCCCCCGCGCCGCCCGCCGACAGCCGCGGCCTGACCGTCATCCCGCTGAAGAAGCTCGACCCGGAGGCGACCGCGAAGGTCGTCGCGGACGGGTTCAAGGGCAAGGGGGTGACCGTCGTCGGGGTCCCGGAGGAGAAGCTGCTGCTCGTGTACGCCGACGAGAAGGTCGTCGCCGAGGTGCGGGCGGTGCTGCTGAAGCTCGGCGAGGCGGCCCCGCCCCCGCCGCGGGTGTTCCGCCTCGACGGAGTGTCCGCCCCCGCCGCCGCCCGGGAACTGAACGAGATCTTTAACGGCCCCGGAGGGAAGCTGGGGCGGGTCACCGTCGTGCCGATCGCGGACGCCAACGCCCTGCTCGTGTACGGTGCCCCGATCGACCTGCTGACCGTCGAGAAGCTGCTCGAGAAGCAGATCTCGCGGGAGCCGGCCCCGGCGCCGAAGCCGGCGACCGAGAAGACGTTCTCGGTGAACTTCCGCACCGTCCCGTGGGACCACGTGCTCGCGTGGTACGCCGAGATGTCGGGCCTGACGCCGATCCACAGCGTCAAGCCGACGGGCACGCTCACCGTCGCCGCCCCGAAGGGCCGGGCGCTCACCCTCGCGGAGGTCACCGACCTGCTGAACGACGCGCTGATGCAGCAGAAGTTCATCCTGGTCCGCCGCCGGGTGTCGTTCACCATCCTCCCGAGCGACGAGAAGATCGACCCGACCGCGGTCCCGCGGATCGAGCTGTCCGAGCTCCCGAAGCGCGGGACGACGGAACTCGTGCAGGTCCTGCTGCCGCTGAAGACCCTGTCGGTCGAGGACGTCGCCCCCGAGGTGAAGGCGATGCTGTCCCCGTTCGGGACGGCGGCCCCGCTCAAGGGTCTGAACAGCCTGATACTCCTGGACACGGCGGGGAACGTCCGGCGGGTCGTCGACACACTCCAGAAGGTGGAAGAAGCGCCGGACCGGGGCGACACCCTGACCCACAAGTTCGTCTACCGGAAGGCGGCGGAGGAGGCGGAGAAGCTCAAGACGCTCCTCGCCGACAAAGACACCCCTTCGACCATCGACCCGCGGTACAACCCCTATCAGGGGCCGGCCGGGCGGGGGAGGTCGGTGACCATCACGGTGAACGAGAGGAACAACTCGGTCACCGTCACCGCCCCGCCGGACAAGCTCGCCCTGGCCCGGAAGCTCATCGAGGCGAGCGACAAGCCGCTGTACGACGGGCAGAAGCCGGTCCCGTCCGACGACCCGGAACTGCGGAAGTACTCCGTCCCCCGCGGCACCGCTGACGAGATCGCCAAGGCCGTCGGGGCGTCCTACCCGGGCGTCCGCGTCGTCCCCCTCATCCAAACCGACGAGATCATGGTGTACGGCACCCCGGCCGAACACGCCCAGCTCGCCCGCCAGCTCAACGACCTTACCCGGAAGGACGATCCGAAGGAGCCTGGCAAGCCGGCGGCCCCCGCACCCCGGCCCGACGACCCGGCCCTCCCGGAACTGCGGAAGTACTCCGTCCCCCGCGGGAACCCCGTGGAGGTCGTCAAGGCCGTCGGGGTGTTGTGCCCGGACGCCCGCGTCGTCGCGCTGCCGGCGAGCGACGAAGTTCTGGTCTACGGTACCCCGGCGGAACACGCCCATGTGGCGGACACGCTCGGGAAGCTCTTCCCGGGTGCCCGGCAGGTACCGGAGAAGAAGTGACCTGCCCCGCTGGCGGCCATAAGATGCCCCGCGTCCCGAGGCGCGGAGGTCGGCGGCATGCGGAAGGTCGTGTTCGTCCAGGGCGGCGGGGTCGGGCTGGACCAGGAGGCGGCCGTCCGCCGGCTGTTCGAGGCGGCCGGGGCGGCGGTCGCGCTCGACACCCACGTCGCCGGCCGGGCCGCCCTCGACCAGGCCCGCGACGCCCTCCCCAAGGACACCTTCGACGCCGTGAAAGCCGCCGGCGTCGCCCTGAAGACCAAGCTCCTCCAGCCGCGCGGGGCCGGCACCCCGACCGCCCACGGCCCGACCGTCCCGACTAACTACAACGTCGCCTTCCGCCGCGGGCTGGGGCTGTTCGCGTCCGTCCGCCCGGTCCACAACCTCGCCGGCGTCCCGAGCCGGTTCACCGGCGTCGACTTCCACCTCGTCCGCGAGATCACCGAGGACCTGTACACCGCCAGCGAGCACGAGATCGTGCCGGGGGTGGTGCAGAGCTTCAAGATCGTGACCGAGGCCGCGTGCCGGCGGTTCTTCGGGTTCGCGTTCGACCTCGCCCGCAACCTCGGCCGCAAAACCGTCCACTGCATCCACAAGGCGAACATCCTGAAGATGGCCGACGGGCTGTTCCTCGACTGCTTCCGGTCGGTCGCCGCCGACTTCCCGGAGATCGCCCCGAAGGAGATGATCGTCGACAACGCGTGCATGCAGTTCGTGAGCCGGCCGCAGCAGTTCGAGGTGGTGGCGGCCGGGAACCTGTACGGCGACCTGCTGTCGGACCTCGGGGCCGGATTGGTCGGCGGGGTGAGCGCGACGGCGGCGGTGAACCACGGGGCGGGGGTGACGGTGTACGAGGCGGTGTACGGGGCGGCGCACGAGGCGGTCCCGCCGGACGCGGCCAACCCGCTGCCGCTGGTGATGCCGGCGGTGGAGATGCTGAAGGACTTCGGCGACCCGGCGGCCGGGCGGATCCGGGCGGCGGTCGAGGCGGTGCTGACGGAGGGAAAGGTGCGGACCCGCGACCTCGGCGGGACGGCGACGACGACCGCGTTCACCGAGGCGGTGTGCGCGAAGCTGTGAGGCCGGCGAGCCGGCGACGCCAGTCGCCGGGTTGCCTCACCCGGCGACTGGCGTCGCCGGCTCGCGTTCAGTTCAACTCCACCCCGGCGTCCTTCGCGATCGTCAGCACCCGCTCCCGGGCCACCTTCGCGGCGTGGTCCGGGTCCTCGTGGCAGGTGTACAGCTCGATCGTCACCCACCCGTCGTAGCCCACGTCCGTCAGCGCCCGCAGGGCCGCCCCGAAGTCGATCACGCCCTCGCCGGGGATCAGGTGGTGATGCACCCGCGTCGCCGCGATGTCCTCCAGGTGGACGTGGCGGATCAGCTTCCCGAGCCGGCGGATCGTGTCGGCCGGGTCGTCCTTGACGCAGAACGAGTGGCCGATGTCGAAGTTCAGCCCGAGGAACGGCGACGACAGCCGACCGGCGAACTCCAGGTACTGGTCGGCCCGCTCGATCAGCAACTCCGGCTCCGGCTCGATCAGCAGCACCACGCCTTCCTTTTCCGCGTGCCCGACCACCGGCTTCAGCATCTCGACGAACAGGTCGAGGCACTGCCCCCACGGCCGGCCCTCGACCGGCCCGCCCGGCTCGGTCGTGATGCACGTCGCCCCGAGTTCCTTCGCCAGGGTGAGCGCCCGCCGGGTGTGGTCGATGCGGACGCGGCGGTAGTTCACGTCCGGCTCGATCCACGACGGGTGGAGGTACTTCTGCCGGTGGTCGTTGACCGCGTGCATCATGAACGCGTTCACGTTCGAGATGCGCAACCCGTTGGCGGCGAGGGCGTCCCGGAGGGCCTGCTTTTGCTGCGGCAGGAGGTACGCCGGCCAGGCGTGCGGGACGTCGGCCATCACCTCGACGCCGCGGTACCCCATCGCGGCGAGCCGGCCGACGGCGTCCGCGAACGGGTGGTGGAGGTAGGCGTTGGTCGAGAAGGCCAGTTGCATGTCGTCTCCGACCCCGTCCGGGGTCACGGCTTGCCGGTCAGGTCCCACACCAGCACGGTACAGTCCGCGCCGCCGCTGGCGAGCCGCTTGCCGTCCGGGCTGAACGCCATCGACCGCACCTCCCCGGCGTGGCCCCGGAACGTCCGCAGCTTCTCGCCGGTCGCCGCGTCGAACAGCATGACGGGGTTCGGCTCTCTCCAGGCGACCCCGGCCACCGCGACCGTCCGCCCGTCCGGCGAGAACGCGACCGGGTTCGGGTCCTCGGGGGGGACCATGCCGCAGAACCCCTTGTGAGCCCCGTCGATGTGCCCGGCGTCCGGACGGCAGACGACCTCGCCGGTGGCCGCCCGGCGGAGGACGAGTGAGTCGCCCCGTTTCGGGTGCTCCTCGCGGAGGGCGATCACCCGCCCGTCCGGCGACAGGGCCAGCGGGTAAGCCCACGGGTCCGGCGTCCATTCACCCACCGCCTTCCCGGTGAACGGATCGGCCACGATGAGTTGTTTGTCCCGGCCCCAGCCGACCCCGACCGCCTCTCCCGCCTTCGGGAGGCAGAAGAGCACCCGGGCCCCGACCTCTTTGGTCAGTTTACCGGTGTCGAGGTCCCACCGGCGGAGCCTGGAGGCATAGCGGTCCGCCGTGATCAGTTCTTTCCCGTCCGCAGACACCGCCACCTGCGTGACGTAACTGGAATGGCCCGGGAACTCGCGGCCCAGCGTACCGTCGGTCCCCCACAGCCGCACCCCCCCGGCCGAGTCGGGGCCCGCGGCCCGGACCAGGTCGTACCCGACCGCGACGCGCCGGCCGTCTGGGGTGAAGGCCGCGGCGAGCGGGCTCCCCTTGTGCCGGCCCTCGACCGCCAGCCGGCGCAGCCGCCGCCCGGTGGCCGCGTCCCACAGCCCGCCGGCGTGGTCGTCGCGGCTCCCGGCGAACAGCGTCTTGCTATCGGGCGAGAAGGCGAGCACGGTCACCGGGCCGCGGGGGCTGTCGAAGTCGAGCACCGGCTTCCCGGTCGAGAGGTCCCAGACGATCGCCGCTCGGTCGTCGCCGGCGGTGGCGAGCCGCTTCCCGTCGGGGCTGAACGCATACCCGTCGATCGAGTCCCCGCCGTGCCCGCGGAGCCGGTGGACGAGCTTGCCGGTGGCCGCGTCGGCCACCAGCACGACGCCCGCGTCGGCGGCGACCAGCAACTTCCCGTCTGGGGAGAAGGCGACCCGCCGGCTCTCCCAGCCGGGGTTGCGGAACAGCTCCTTGCTGGTGGCGGCGTCCCATCCGTACAGAGTGGTACCGGCCGGTGCCGGGTCGCCGACGTAGTGCCGGTCGCCCTCGTCCGCCCCGCACACCCCGACCAGGGTCTTGCCGTCCGGCGAGATCGTGAAGTCGTGCCAGGCGCCGTGCGGCGGGGCGTGGGTCGAGACGACCTTCCCGGCCTTCAGGTCCCAGACGTTGGCCTTGCCGTCCTTCAAACCGGTGCCGAGGAGCCGGTCGCCCACGACCACCGCGTCGAACCAGCCGTGCGTCTTGTGGTCGGTCCGGCAGACGGGCCCGCCCTTGCCGACCGCAAGTACCTCTGTCGCCCCCGACACAGAGTCGCCGGTCGTGCACTGGAAGTGGGTGCCGTCCGCCGACGCCCGGCCCCGCCAGAACAGCGCGGCCGTCCCGCCCTCCCCTTTCCGGGCGGCCGTCGCCAGCGGCTCGCTCCACGTCCCGTCGGTCAGGTCACACGCCCGGAGGTTGCCGACCCAGGTCAACGCGAACAGCCGACGTTCGCCGGGCGGGAACGCCAGGGCGATCACCTGCTCCGGCCGCCCCTTCCCGGGTGCGGCGTCCGGGTCGTCCTCCCGGGCGAGCGGGACCTCGCGGACGAGCAGCCCTGTCGCCGCGTCCCAAACCCGCAGCCGCGGGCCGTGTCCGGCAGTGACGAGGAGTTTTCCGTCCGGGGTGAAGGCGAGCGACGACATCCACTCGGGAGCGCGGAGGCGGACCGTGCCGACCCGACACACCGCCCCGGGCGGCAGCGGGTCGCGGAATAGGTCCCCGGGTTCGGCCGGGACCGGGGCGGCCGTGAGGACCGCCGACAGGGCGAGCGCCGCGAATGGCATGGAGCCTCCGTGCCGGGTCAGGCCTTGAGGTAGTCTTCGAGCATCCCGAACTGCTTGCCGAAGTCGTACTCGGCCACCCCGACGGGGCTCTTGAAGAAGCACGCCAGGTGCGGCAGGTGCCCGGCCTCACCGCGGCGCTGGGCGAGTGCCGCCAGCCGGGCCACGTCGATCACCAGCGGGGCCGCCAGCACAGAGTCGCACCCCTGCCAGGTGAACTGCAGCGTCATCTTCGTCCCGAGGAACCCCTCGAAGTGGACGTGGTCCCACGCCGTCTTCCAGTCGTCCAGCGACTCCACGTACTCGATCGTCACCAGCGACTGCGGGCGGTACCCGAGCAACTCCGCCAGCAGGGCGTCCTTGCTCTTCACCTTGCTCGCCTTGTTCTCCGGGTCGGCCAGCACCTGCCCGTCCCGGTTCCCGAGGATGTTGTGCCCGACCCAGCTCAGCACCCGCAGGTTCCGCCGGGCGAACAGCGGGGCGAGCACCGACTTCAGCAGCGTCTCCCCGGTCTTCAGGTCCTGACCGGCGTGCGGCACCTTCCTCTTGCGGGCGAGTTCGTCGAGCGCCGGGAGCGTCGCCCCGCGGCTCGGCGTCAGGTTCAGGTACGGGAACCCGGCGTCGAGGGCGGCGAACGCGTACACGCTGCTCGCCGGCAGCGCGGCCGGGGTGGGGCGGTCGAGAACGGGCAGGAGCTGTTCGAGCGAACGGTGCTCGTCCCGCGGGTCGAACGGCGGCTCGGTGGACGCCGCGTTCGCCACCACCAGGTGGTCGAGCTTGTGCGCGTCCCGGAACGCCCGCAGGTCAGCCTGGACGAGGTCGATCGCCTCGCGCGGGGTGCGGGCCCGGCGGAGGTCGCCCCGGTCGGCGAGGGCGGTGATCGCCGGGTTCGGGTTGTACACCACCCCCGGCCGGACGTTCCGCGACCACCGCTTCAGGTCGTCGGCACAGGCCTGCAGGGTGGCGGCGTCGAACACCCCGCTGCGGGCGTGCAGCTCCCCGACCCCGGTGGCGAAGTCGGCCTGCCGGATGTCGTGCCCGCCGAGGACGAAGCCGGCCGGGGCGTCGAGGTCGAGGCCGGCGAACGCCGGCAGGGCGGTGACCAGCCCGGTCCCGGGGGTGAGGTTGCGGGCGAGGGCGGCGAGGCCGAGGGCGGACGTGCTCGCCACCCCCCCGCCGGCGCCGATGAACCACAGGCCGACGCGGCGTTCGGGCATGACAGGGACGTCCGTCGGGGGATGAGGCCGGGGCGGGGTGCGGGTCTCCGCTCATTTTCGACCGCCCCGCCCCCGGGGTCAAGCTACCCGCCCTGATGCGACGGCCGGCCGGCCGCCACCTCACCCGCCGGTAACGGATTGTTCGCGCCTGCGCCCGCGGCGACCAGTTCCCGGGCGGCGAGCCACCCGACCACGCCCATCACCGGCACGCTCACCTGCACCACCGCGGGAAGTTTGAGGTACTTGATCTGGACCAGCGACAGCGGGGTGCTGACCGCCAACCCCACCCACGCCAGCGCGAACAGGCACACCCACACGTCCCGCGACCGCGGGACGCGCTCCCACAGCACCACCGCGGCCGCGACGAGCAGCGCCCACTCGTAGATCAGGGCGTGCGGCGACGCCCACAGCGACAGGAACACCGCGACCGGGAACATCACCGCGGCCGGCCCGCCGGTCCGCCGGTGGACCCGGTACGCCACGGCCACGCCGGCGGCCGCCGCGAGCCCCCACGCCGCCAGCCCGACCCCCGGGACGCCGGGGACCAACATCTCGGCGAACGCCCGCGGGGTGTGCTTGTTCCACATCCCCTCGCCGCCGAACCCGACGTTCCGCCGGAGCGACTCGACGAACGCCCATGACCCCTCGGGGACCGCCAGCCACGACACCGCCGCCAGTGACAGCCCGGTGACACCGATCCCGAGCCAGCAACCGGCGTGCCGCCGCGGGGACAGCCCCCACCACACGAACAGCCCGATCAGGAGCGGCGGCTTGAACCACAACAGCCCGGCGACGAGCCCGGCGGCGACCGGCCGGCCGGCACACGACAGGCGGTAAACGGCGGCGAACACGAGCAGGCTGAGCAGCGTGTTCTGCCCGAAGCTGACGGTCGCGAACACCGGGTAGAACGCGACCGCCCACAGGAGCACCCACCCCGGCCGCTCCGGCTTCAGCAGACACACCGCGGCGACGACCGCGAGAAGGCCGACCGCGGTCCAGACGCCGAGGCTGGCGTAGTACGACAGGCCGGCGGTCGGGACGTACAGGAGGGCGTAGAACGGCGGGTTGCGGTACGCCTCGAACCCCGGCCACTCCCAGCCGATGAGCCGCTGCTGGTACGCGTGGAGGTCGGCGTCGTAGTCGTACATCCGGCCGGGCTCGCCGTCCCGGATCAGCCGGGCGGGGGTGTAGAACGCGAGGTGGTCGCCGCCGATCAGGGTCCCCTCATTGTCCTTGTACCACCCGCCGAGGGCGAGGTTGCCGACCCACACCGCCCACGCGACCGCCCCGAGGACGTACCCGAACCACAGCCGCGGCCGCAGCCACTCCGCGGTCCGGGTGTATGTCATCGCCCCTCCAGCACGTCGCGGACGAGCGCTTCCGGCACGTCGCCGACCAGCGTCACCGACCCGAGCCGTTCCGGCAGGACGAACCGCAGCTTCCCCGCGGCGGCCTTCTTGTCGCGCCGCATGACCGCGAGCAGGTCGTCGGTCGCCCACCCCGGGCGTGGGGCGGTCGGCAGCCCGAACGCGGCGAGCAACTCGACCTGCCGGCGGGTCACGTCCGGGCCGATCATGCCGAGCTTCTCGGCGAGGCGGCCGGCGCAACACATCCCGGCGGCGACCGCCTCGCCGTGCAGCCACGCCCCGTACCCGCCGACCGTCTCGAAGGCGTGGGCGAAGGTGTGCCCGTAGTTCAGCACCGCCCGCAGCCCGGTCTCCTCGCGCTCGTCCTTTTCCACGACATCCGCCTTCAGCCGACACGACCGCTCGACGACGTGGACCAGCGCCGCAGGATCGCGGGCCAGCACCGCCGCGGCGTGCGCCTCCTGCCACGCGAAGAAGTCGGCGTCGAGGATGACGCCGTACTTCGCCACCTCGGCCAGGCCGCTGCGGAACTCGCGGTCCGGGAGCGTATCCAGGTGGGCGGTGCCGACCCAGACGCCGGCGGGCTGGTGGAACGCCCCGATCAGGTTCTTCCCGCGCGGGTGGTTGACCCCGGTCTTCCCGCCGACCGCCGAGTCGACCATCGCCAGCAGCGTGGTCGGGACCATGACGAGCGGCAGCCCGCGGTTGTACGTCGCCGCCGCGAACCCGGCGAGGTCGCCGACCACGCCCCCGCCGACCGCCACGACCGCCGTGCCGCGGTCCGCCGCGAGGTCGTACAGCGCGTCGTACAGCCGGGACAGCTCGGCCGGGGACTTACTCCCCTCCCCCGCCGGGACGGTCACGAACCCGGTGCGGAACCCGGCGGTCTCCAGGGCCGACCCGGCGGCGCGGGCGTGCGGGGCGGTGTTCGCGTCGGCGGCGACGAGCGCGAGGTGCGACTTCGGCAGGGCGGCCCGCGCGAACGGCCCGATCCCGGCCGGGTCGCCGGATGACAGCACGATGTCATAGGACCGCGGGCCGAGGTTCACGCGGACGGTGCGCATGGGGGAAGTCTATCCGCCGGCGGCCCGCCGGTCACCGGTCGCGCCACCCGGTGACCCACCGCCGGAGGGCGAGGTGCACGGCCACCCCCGCGATCCGCCCGACCACCCCGCCGGCGAGCATCGCCGGGAAGTCGCCGCCGACCGCCCACCCGCCGTAGCAGCCGGCGGCGATCAGCGTGACGTGGAACAGTTCGCCGAACAGGTCGAACAGGGTGAAGACCCGGGGTTGTTCGCCGGCCATCGGTTCACCGTGTCGCCGGGCGGGCGCGTCGGTTACCGTATGAGTCATGTCCTCGCCCGCCCCGCCCCCGGACGACGACCCGCCCGCGAAGCCGCCGGAGCCGGCGTGGCGGGCGTTCGCCCGCGCCCCGCTGGCGCCGGTCGCGGTCGCCGCCACGCTCGGGCTGCTCGCCGACCGGTACGCCGGCGTCTCGATGTTCGCGGGGCTGGCGGTCGGGCTCGGCGGGCTGCTGGCGTGGCTCGTCGGGCGCCCCCGACCCGCGGCGGCCGGGTGGCTCGCGGTCGCCGCCGGCGGGCTGGCCGCCGCCCACCACCACGCCCACCACCAGTTCGGCCCCGACGACGTCGCCGCGTTCGCCGCCGACGCCCCGACCCCGGCCCGCGTCCGCGGGACGCTGACCGAGGAGCCGGTGTACTCACGATCGGGGAAGCCGAACCCGCTCGTCACCGAGCCGCGCCCCGAAACGAGTTCGACCGTCCTCGCCGTGACGGCCGTGGAGACCCGCGACGGGTGGGTGAACGCGTCGGGGCGAGCGCGGCTCACGGTGGAAGGTCGGCTCGACGGTCTGCACGCCGGAGACGTGGTCGAGGTGGTCGGGCGGCTGTCGCGCCCGCCGCGGGCGGCGAACCCCGGGGAGCGCGACTACCGCGCCGCCCTGCTCGACCAGCGGGTGACGGCGGTGCTGCGGGTGGAAGGGTCGGCGGCCGGGGTGGCGCGGCTCGACGAGGGGTGGCGGGCGTCGGTGTTCGGGTGGGTCGGGGTGGTCCGCGGGTGGGGGACGCGGACGCTGCGGGAGGCGTTACCGGCCGACGAGTCCGGGCTGGCGGCCGCGCTGCTGCTCGGCGATACCGCCGCCCTCGACCGGGACGAGTGGGACGGGTTCGTGCGGACCGGCGTGGTCCACGTGCTGGCGATCTCCGGGCAGCACCTCGTCATCCTCGCGGCGTTCGCGTGGCTGGTGCTGAAGGCGTTCGGGGTGCGGCGGCGGCACGGGGCGTGGGCGGTCGCCGGCGCGATGATCGGGTACACGCTGCTGACCGGGGCGCGGCCGTCGGCGGTGCGGGCGACAGTGATGGTGTGCGTCGTCTGCCTGGCAGTCGTCTTGCGCCGTCCGGTGACGCCGGCGAACGCCTTTGCCCTCGCGTGGCTTGTCGTCATCGCCCTCAACCCCGCCGACCCGTTCACCGCCGGCTGCCAGTTGTCGTTCCTGTCGGTGTTCGCGCTCGTGTGGGGCGCGGCCCGCTGGCTCGCCCCGCGGCCGCCGACCCCCGTGGAGCAGTTGATCGAAGAGAGTCGCACGCCGACGGGGAAACTGATCCGGGTGGCAGGCCGCCTCGTGGCGGTGGGGTTCGCGGTGAGCCTGATCCTCGGGGCGGTGAACGCCCCGCTCGTCTTAGCGTGGCAGAACCTCGCGTCGCCGGTCGGCCTCGTCCTCGGCCCGCCGCTCGTGCTGCTTACCTCGGTCGCCCTCGTCGCCGGGTTCCTCCTGCTGCTCGTGTCGCCGCTGGGGGCGTGGGCCGGGTGGCCCTTCGCCCGGCTGACGGAGTGGAGCCTGGCCGGGTGCGAGGCGCTGGTGCGGGCGGCGGACCGCGTCCCCGGGGCGTGGGTGTACGCGCCGGCCCCGGCCGGGTGGTGGGTGGTCGGGTTCTACCTCGGGGTCGCGGCGGCGGTGCTGGCCCCCGCCCCGTGGCCGCGGCGGGCGGCGGTCGGCCTCGCGGTGTGGGTGTTCGCCGGGCTGGCGGTCACGTCCGCGCCCCGCGCCGCGGACGAGCTGCGGGTCACGTTCCTCGCCGTGGGGCATGGCGGGTGCGTCGTCATCGAGACGCCGGACGGCCGGGTGCTGCTGTACGACGCCGGCACCACCACCGGGCCGGACGCGGTCCGCCGGGTGGTCGCCCCGTACCTGTGGCACCGCGGGATCTCCCGCGTCGACGAGGTGTTCGTGTCGCACGCCGACCTCGACCACTTCAACGGCCTGCCGGAACTGCTGAAGCGGTTCCCGGTCGGCCGGGTGACGCTCACCCCGTCGTTCCCGGACAAGGCGACGCCGGGGGTGGAGGCCGCGCTCGCGGCCCTCGACCGGCACGGCGTGGAGCGGCGGACGGCGGCGGCCGGCGAGCGGTTCCACGCCGGCGACGTGACCCTCGACGTGCTCCACCCGCCGGCGGAGGGGCCGGCCGGGACCGAGAACGCCCGGAGCATGGTGCTGCTCGTCCGGTACGGCGACGCCGCCATCCTGCTCACCGGCGACCTGGAGGAACCCGGGCAGGCGATGGTGCGGGAGCGGCCGATCCCGCCGGTGGACGTGATGCTCGCCCCGCACCACGGCGGGAAGTCGGCGAACGCCCCGCGCCGCGGCCCGGCCGGCGACCCGCTTCCGGGACTGATGGCCGCGTGGGCGCGGCCGCGGCTGGTGGTCTCCTCGCAGCGGCCCGGCCCGACCGACCACCTGGCGGCGGCGTACGGCGCCGGGGTGGTGTGGGACACGCCGACCGCCGGGGCGGTGACAATCCGGTGTCACAGGACGGGGGTGGTGGCGGAGGCGTTCCGGAGCGGCGAGGTGCGGGTGGTGAGCAGAAGAATGGCCCGCTGATGACGCAGACTTCGGCGCAGATAAAGCCGGATCAGACAGATCTTGTTTTGATCCGATTTCATCTGCGCCGAAGTCTGCGTCATCAGCGGGCCATTCTTCACACGCCCGGCAGCGGGGCGTTGTTCGTCACCAGGTTGACCAGGTTCGTCGGCAGGTTGCGGGCGACGCGGACCAGCCCGACGTCGAACAGGTGGTGCATCACCGTCCCGAACAGGTGCCCGGTCGAGACCGGGTCGGCCGCCGGGGTGCCGTTGTCCCGCGCCGACTTCCCGACCACCCCGGGCTTCAGCCCGCCGCCGAACAGCGCGAGAGTACACAGGTTCGCCCAGTGGTCCCGCCCGCCCTTCCCGTTGATCTTCGGCGTCCGCCCGAAGTCGCCGGTCACGACCACCAGGGTCTTGTCCAGCAGCCCCCGCTCCTGGAGGTCGGCGAGGAACACCGACAGCCCCTTGTCGAGCGGCCGGCCGAGCATCTCCATCCCTTCTTTGACCGGCGGGTTGTTCCCGTCCGCGTGCATGTCCCACCCGGCGCTCTGCACCGTCACGAACCCGCACCCGGCCTCCAGGAGCCGGCGGGCCATCAGGAACTGCTTGCCGAGCGACGACGGCTCGAACGTCTTCTTTCCGGTCTTGAACGCCGACGTGTCGTACCGATCGCGGACCGCCTTCGGCTCCTTCGACAGGTCGAACGCCTGCCCGGCGCCGCGGGTCAGGAGGTCGGCCGCCTGCCGGTCGAACTGACCCAGCCCGACCGCGGCATCCCGGTCGTCCACCGCCCTCTTCAGGCCGTCCAACTGCCCGACGAGGGCGCGGCGGTCGTCGAGCCGGCCGGCCGGGACGCGCAGCTGCATGTTCTCCAGCGCCGGCCCCTTCCCGGTCGGGACGAACGGCTCGAACGCCGCCCCGAGCGACCCGGCCCGGGACCCGACCGCCACCCGGCTCATCTCCCGGGCGTACTGCGGGTCCTTGTGGGCGTCCGACAGGAGGGCGTAGGTCGGCAGGCCGGTGTCCGGGTGGTTCGCCCCGCGGAGCCGGGCGTACATCGCCCCCAAGCTCTGGCCGTCCTTCGCCTGCCCGGTCGGGTCGGTCCCGCCGGTCAGCACGTGGCTGATCGCCTGCTCGTGGTTCCCGACCGGGTGCTTGAACGACCGGACGATGACGGCGCGGTCGGCGAACTTGGCGAGTTCGGGGAAAGTGCCGCCGAACGTCAGCCCCGGGACGGCGGTCTGCACCTCGCCGGTGATGCTCCGGGACTGCTCGGGGCCGTCCATGTTCGGGTTGAACGTCTCGATGTGGCTCGCCCCGCCGGCGAGGAACACCATCACGACGGCCTTGTCCTTGACGAACGCCTCGCCGGCCGCGGCCGCCCGGGCCTTGGCTTCGAACAGCCACGGGAGCGACAGCCCGCCGAGGGCCAGCGACCCGGCCCGGAGGAAGTCCCGGCGGGTGTTCCCGGCGCAGTCGCGGGCGGCGGGGCCGGCAAGGAGGGTGAGCATGGCGGGTGCGGCGGGCGGGGTGGCGGGCGGGCTGCGATCAGGATAACCAACCCCGGCGGCCGACGCGACAGACAAATCATGGCGGGACGGTGACGGGTCCGAGCCCGGGCGCGAGCGAGGGTTGAGGCCGGACCCTCGCTCGCGCTCGGACGGGTTCCGTCAACCCCACTTCTCGTTGCGGCTTTAACCCGAATCCCGGGAACCCCGTCCGCCCCCCGCCGACCCTTCCGATTGTGCGGTTCGGATGAAGTGCCCGCGCCGCCCGGGACGATACCCCACGTGTGCTCCGGGGGCGACCTTCCCGGGGGCGCCGGAAGGTCTTCCGGCCGCCCGCGCGGCCCGGGCACGGGGGAACGATATGACCGGCGAAGAGGTCCTGGCCCCGGCGAGCGAGGCCGACGCCCTCCGTCAGCAGCTGCTCCAGGCCCAGCGGCTGAGCAGCGTCGGGGAGCTGGCGTCGAGCATCGCCCACGAGTTCAACAACATCCTCACCACCATCATCAACTCGGCCAAGCTCGGGCAGCGGAACCCGGACCCGGGAGAGAAGCAGGCGGCGTTCGACCGGGTGGTGAAGGCCGGGCAGCGGGCGGCGGTGATCGCCGGCGGGATGCTCGGGTTCGCCCGCAAGAGCGGCAGCCACCGCCAGCACTGCGACGTCGCCCGGCTGGTCGAGGAGGTGCTCGTCCTGACCGAGAAGGACCTGTCCAAGCACCGGGTCCACGTCGACACCCGGTTCCTGTCCCGGCCGCGGGCGTGGGCGGTGCCGGGGCAGGTCGAGCAGATCCTGGTGAACCTGGTGATCAACGCCCGGCAGGCGATGCCCGGCGGCGGCCGGCTGCGGCTCGAGGTGCGGGAGAGCCCGGACGGGGAGACGGTCGAGGTGAAGGTGGCGGACACCGGGGTCGGCATCCCGCCGGACCAGTTGCGGCTGATCTTCGAGCCGTTCTTCACGACCAAGCAGCCGGACGAGTACGGCCGGGGCGGGACCGGGCTGGGGCTGAGCGTGTGCCGGCAGATCGTCGAGCAGCACCACGGGCGGATCCGGGTGGAGAGCGTCGCCGGGAAGGGGTCGACGTTCACCCTGAAGCTGCCGAAGCGGCTGCCGGACGACCCGGGGTGACCGCCTCTGAGCGGGGGGCGTGAGCCCCCTGTGTTGTTGAGCGCACAGGGGGCTCACGCCCCCCGCTCAGGAAACGACCCTCACTTCCACACCGGGTCGGCGAGCTTCTGACCCTGGGCCGCCTTCCCGACCGCCGCCGCGTCCCGCAGCGGGGCCAGCAGCGCGGCGTCGGCGACCGGCTTCCCGCCGGCCTTCCACGCCGCCCCGGCCAGCGTCGCCTCCGCCCCCGCCGCGTACCCCTCCGGGGCCACCGCCAGCCACGCGTCGTCCGCCCCGGACCACAGCGTCACCAGCAGCCGGGCGTCGGCCACGTCCCACACCTTCACCACCCCGTCCGCCCCGCCGCTCGCCGCCCGCTTCCCGTCCTTATCCAGCGCCACCGCGAACACCGCCGGCCCCGCCGGCGTCGCCTTCACCGGGTCCCCGGACGGCTTCAGGAACCGCACCGTCCCGTCCCCGCCGGCGGCCGCCACCGTCGCCCCCTTCGCGTCGAACGCCAGCTCGTGGGTCGCGACCGCGGGGCCGGCCGTCCGCTTCACCCGCTCGGCCGTCTTCGGGTCCCACCAGCTCAGCTGCGCCTCCGCCCCGCCGGTCACCACCTGGCCCCCGTCCGGCCGGACCGCCACCGCCAGCACCTCGTTGTCGCCCCCGCTGAACGTCAGCCGGCCCTTCCCGGTCGCCGCGTCCACCACCCGCCCGGTCTTGTCCTTGCTCGCCGTCGCGTACCACCCCCCCGTCGGCCCGAACGCCACCGCGTACACCGCGTCCGAGTGCCCGCCGTAGGTGTGCAGCACCTTCCCGCTCTTCACGTCCCACAGCCGGACCGTCTTGTCGAAGCTGGCGGACAACAGCTTCGTCCCGTCCGGGCTGAACGCCACCCCGGAGACGGTGTCGAGGTGCCCGCCGAGGGAGTGGACGAGCTTGCCGTCGGACGCCTGGAACAGCCGCAGGTCGCCGCGGGCCGACGGCTGGCCCCCGCCGACCGCCAGCAGCGTGCCGTCCGGCGAGAACTTCAGGTCGTTCACCGCCCCGAGCACGTTCGTCAGCACCCGCGCCGGCTTCGCGGCGGACAGGTCCCACACCGTCACCCGGCCGTACGACCCGGCGGCGAGCAGCTTGCCGTCCGGGCTGAACGCGACGGCGGCGACCGGGGACAGCGGCCCGACCGGCAGCACCACCTCGACCGCCCCCGCCAGGTTCGCGGTCTTCGGCAGCACGGCCCGGGTCGGGAACGCGACGTCGAGCTTGCGGAGCCGAGCCGGCCCGCCGACCGCCACCGCCGCCTCGTCGTCCTTCGGCTTCGCCCCCTCCGGCGCCCCCGCCGCGACCCACTTGCGAATGGTGGCGACGTCGGCCTCGGGGAGCGGGTCGGCGTCGAGCGGCATCGCCCGCTTCGGGTCCTTCGACGTCAGCAGGGTGACGAGGAGCGAGGCGTCCGGCTTGCCGGGGACCAGCACCGCGACCTTCCCGGCCTTGCCGCCGGCGCGGACGGCCTCCGGGGTGTCGAGGGCGAGGCCGGCGGACACGTCCAGGTCCGCGAGCTTCCGCTGGCTGTGGCAGACGGTGCAGTGCTTCCGCAGGATCGGCCGGACGTCGCCCCAGTAGGTGGGGTCGGCGGCCGCGGCAGGGGCGGGAACGAGGGCGACGCAGACGAGGGCGGCGAAGACGGTGCGGGTCATGGCGGGTGGTGAGGTGGCGGGGTGGTGGGGTGGGTGGGCGAACCCGGAGCGTGAGCGGCGGGGTGGCGCCACCCCGCCGCTCACGCTCCGGGTTCGCCCGGTCACGGCTGCTTGGCGAGCTCGTTCCGGCGCCAGAGTTCGAGGGTCTTGCCGTCGCCGAGGACGAGCAGGTCGTCGTGCGGGCCGAACGCGAGCACCGTGACCGGGGCCGGGCGGGTCGCCTTCGCGACCACGCGCATCGCGGTCAGGTCCCACACCCACACCACCCCGGCCCCGCCGAGCACCGCCAGGTGCGTCCCGGACGGGCTGAACGACAGCTGCGCCACCGGCCCGCCGGCGGCCACGAACATCTTCGGGGCCGCCGCCTTGTTCGCCCAGAGGCCGACCACCCCCTTGTCGTCCCCGGTGGCGAAGTCCCACGTCCCGGGGCACGCCGCCCACGCCCGGACCGCCGCCTTGTGCTCCCGGGTCAGGACCGTGTACCCCGGCCCGGGCACCGCCCACGCCAGCACCGCCCCGTCCGGCTGGCCGGCGAGCAACTTCCCGGCCGGGTGCCACGCCAGGAACGTCGGCCGCTGCGGCGGGGCGGCGAGCGCCGCCTCGTCCTTCGGGACCAGGGCGGTGAACCCCTTCCCCTTCGGGTCCCGGTTGCGCAGCGCGGCCGCCGGCAGCGCCCGGAGGGACAGGCCGCCCGGCCGCGGGACCGCGAACCGCTCCCCGGCCGGGGTGGTGGTCGCGGCGAACGGCTCCCCGGCGACCTTCAGCGGCACGTCCGGCGGGTCGTTCCAGAACGCGGCGACGGTCCCACCCGTGCAGGAGAGGTAGGCGAGGGCCGAGGTGGCGTCGAACCGGACCGCGGTGACCGGGCCTTCGGCCCGGGGGCCGGGGGCGAACGGGTCGACGGTGAGCTGGTCGAACCGCCACACCCGGGTCGCCCCGTTCTTGTGCCCGACCACCATCACCGCCCCGTCCGGGCTGACCCCGGCGGCGGTCACGTCGTCCGCCCCGTCGGGTAGGGCGAACCGGTACACACCGTCGGCGTAGGCCGCGTCGACCGCGGTCGGCAGCCCGGCGCGGACCGGGTCGGGCGGCTTCGGAACGGGCGGCGCCACGGGCGGGACGACCGCCGCGGGCGGGTCCGGGGTTTGGAGGGCGGCCTGGTCGAGGCCGTCGCGCCGGCCGACGAGGTACGCGGCGGCGGCGAGCAGGAAGGCGCCGGTCACCAGCCCCCCGACCCCGGCCATCGCCCCCACCTTCGCGGGACTCGACAGCCCGGTCAGGAAGACGACGGCGGCGTTCGCCACCAGCCCGACCGCGGCGAACCCGGCCGCGAGGAGCAGCCCGGTCCCGACCCCGAGGTCGGCGGTGCGGGCGAGAACCACCGGCCCGACCGCCAGCCCGGCGGCGAGGACGACGGCGGCGGCGAGCAGCCACCGCGGGGTACGGTACTCGCGCGGGTCGGGCACGCCGCGCTTCCCGGCGAGGAACGCCGCCGCGTCCTCCGCGACCCGCCCGGCCCAGCCCAGGAGTTCGACCGTCACCGCCCGCCCGTCCGCCAGGGTGACGGCCACCGTCCCCGGGGCGGGGGTGCCGGCGGCGGAGCCGACCGGGGCGTACAGGAACGGCCGGTACGGGACGCTCTCGAGGAACAGCCCGTGCGGCAGCAGGACCGCCTCGCACGGCCCGGCGAACCGCCCGGCCGAGTCGGCGGTCACCCGGGCCGGGAGGCGGAACGGCGCCGCGGCCGGGGGCGGGACCGGGTCGCCGCCCGGCGGGGGCGGGCCGTCGCCGAGCCGCAGCGGCGGGCTGGGGGTGTCGCCGGGTTGGCGGGTGACCGGCTTCAGGTCGGCGTACGGCAGCGGGTCGTCCTCCCGGTCAGGGAGTGACGGCGAAAGCGGCGGGGGTTTCGGCCGCGACGGGACGGCCGGGGCCGGAACCTCGGCGGCCGGCTCGGGGAAGGCCGCGGGCTGGTAGGCGGGGTCGACCCGGCCGGCGCAACGCGGGCACTTGGCCTTGCCGGCCGCGGCCCCGGGCGGGAGCTTCAGTCGGGCGCCGCACGCCGGGCAGACGACGGGGGAGGACATGGCCGGCCTCGCGCCACGGGCGGGAAATCGCCCGCCGCCAGTATAGCGTGACCGGGTGCCGGCCCGCGACTACCCAACGCCCGCCCGGGGAAACTGTTTGACCCGGCGCCGGCCGGCGTCGTATCATCGCCTGAAGCCCGACCACTTCGCCGCCGAGACGGATCATGGCCCGCCCCCTGCCCCGGTTCGCGCTGGCCGCCCTCGCCGCCGCCGCCGCCGCGGCCGTCACCGCCGCCCGGGACGACAAGGACCCCACGGTCGACGGCAAGACCGCCTCCGCCTGGGTCACCACCCTGCGCGAGGACACGTCGGCCCGGAAGCGGGCGGCGGCGGTCGAGGCGCTGGCCCGGGCGTGGGCCGACAAGCGGTACGCGGACGCCCTCCCCGAGATCGGCCGGGCGCTGCGGGTGGACAACTCGGCGGCGGTCCGCGCCCAGGCGGCCCAGGCGCTCGCCGGCCTCCGGGCCGACGACCTGAAGGTCGGGCCGTGGGCCAAGGACCTGATCGACTCGCTCGGCAACGAGAAGGAGTCCCGGGTGCGGCGGGAGATCGCCAAGGCGATCGGCCGGTTCCCGGACGTGGCCCGGCTCGCCGTCACCCCGCTGGCCGCCACCCTCAAGGACCCGGAGCCGGCGACCCGGGCGGCGGCCGCCGAGGCCCTCGCCCTGGCCGGGGCCGACGGGAAGGCGGCGGCCGGAGAACTCGCCCCGCTGCTGGCGGACAAGGACAGGGACGTCCGGCGGGCGGCGGTGGTCGCCCTCGGGCGGGTCACCCCGGAGGGGGCGGCGGCGGTCGCCGACACGATGGCCGGGATGCTCGCGGCGGAGAAGGCCGACGCCGACCTGCGGGGCGAGCTGGTCACCTCCCTCGGGCTGCTCGGGGAGAAGTCCGCGGCCGTGGTCGACGCCGTCGCCGGGCTGCTCGCCGACCCGGACGAGAACCTGCGCCGCCGCGCCGCCCGCACCCTCGGCACGTTCGGCCCGGCCGCCCGCCCGGCCGCCGACGCCCTGCTCAAGGCCGCCGCGGCCGACAAGCTCAAGGACATCCGGATCGACGCCGTCCGCGGGTTCGGGTCGGCCGTGTCCCCCGACCTGAAGGCCCGGGTCAAGGACCTGCTGGCCCTGCTCCCCGCGGAGGCCGAGTTCGAGGTGCGGATGGCGGTGATCGACGAGGTCGGGGCGCTGGGGAACGAGCTGCTCGACGACAAGGAGACGGTCAAGACCCTCCGGACCCGGCTGAGCGACCCGCACGTCAAGGTCCGCGAGGCGGCGGCCGCCGCGATCCGGAAAATCGAGAAGAAGCCCGAGCCGAAGAAGGACCCGGAGCCGAAGAAGGACCCGTGACTCGCCCGGCCGGCGGCCCGCGTCTGCACGTCCCGAGCCAGACCGGCGCCGGCCGGCCCCTTCCGATTTGACTTCGGTCCGGACCGTTCTAGGTACATGATGAATCTACTCCCGCACCCGAGGCGGGGCCGAGTGCCCCACCGGACGCCCCGATGTCGGACCCGGGCACGCTAGCCGCCGCACTCGCGCACCTGCCGGCCTGGTGGGAGGAGACCTCCGACCCGGCCGCGCTGGACGGGCTGCTGGCGGGGTGGGCCGGGGCGTGCGGGTGGCGGGCGTGCGGGTTCGTCTGGCCGGCCGACGGCCCGCCGGCGGTCGCCCGGACGATCCGCGCCGGGGCGCTGGCCGACGCCCCGCCGCCGGCCGATACCCCCGACGCCGCCCGCCGGCTGCGGGCCGGCGAGGAGTTCGTCGCCGGGGCCAACGGGCGGGCGTTCGCCGCCGTCCCACTCGCAGGGCGGCCGGGCGGGCTGGTGTGGGTCGAGCGGGCCGCCGGCGCGGGGTGGACCGCGGACCTCCGGGCGTACCTGGCACTCGCCGCCCGGGCGATGGGACGTTCGCCGGCGGTGGCCGCGGCCGCCGGGTCCGGGCCCGACCCGGAGCGGCTCGCACAGCGGCTGGCGGACGCGGCCGTGATCGCCGGGCGGATGGCCCACGACTTCAACAACATCCTGACCGGGATCGTCGGCTTCTCCGACCTGCTGGCCCCGCTGGTCCCGCCGGGGACGGCGGCGAACTTCGTGGCCGAGATCAGCAAGGTCGGGCAGCGGGGCATCCGGTTCGTCGGGGAGTTGCACCAGTTCGGCCGGAGCGGGCAGCCGAAGCCGGGGGCCGCCGGGGTGAGGGCCGCGGTCGCGGCGGAGGCGGACCGGCTCAAGGCCGAGGTCGCCCCGGAGGTCGGGTTCGACGCCGACCTGCCGCCCGACCTGCCGGCCGCGGCGATCGAGGCCGGGGTGCTGCGGCTCGTCCTCGGGCACCTGATGGCGAACGCCGCCGAGGCGACGCCGGCCGGGGGCCGGGTGCGGGTGGCCGCCCGCGAGGCCGAGCTGACCGACGCGGACGCCCGGGCGTACCTGGGGCGGGCGTCGGCCGGGCCGCACCTGCTGGTGGCCGTGACCGACGCCGGGCCGGGGATCCCGCCCGAGGTCCGCCGGCGGGTGCTGGCCGAGCCGTTCTACACCACGAAGGTGCGGCACCGCGGGCTCGGGCTCGCGGTCGCCTACCGGGCCCTGGCCGCGCACCGCGGCGGGCTGCGAGTCGAACCCGCCCCCCCGCCCGGGACCGGGACCGAGGTCCGGGTGGTACTGCCGACGGCGGCAACCCCCCGCCCGGCAACCGGGGGCGCCCGCCCAACCACCGCCGGAAGGTAACCTCCCATGTCGTTCGACCTCGAGGACCGCGTGACCCAGACGCCCAAGCCGGCGGGGTTCTCGCCCGCGGCCGGCCAGAAGACGGTACCGGGGGTGCGCGAGCTGCAGTCCTCCGGGGACATCCACATCCTGATCCTGGACGACGACCCGGCCACCTGCGCGGTGATCCGGGCGGCCCTGTCGAACCGGGACTTCGTGATCGACGAGGTGACCGACCCGCAGCGGGTGGAGGCGGCCCTGGGCAAGCGGGCGGCCCCGGACCAGCCCGGGTACTACCACCTGATCGTCCTCGACTACGTCCTGCCCGGGCTGGAGCCGGACCAGGTGCTCGGGTGGATCCGGGACCACCAGCCGGACGCGAACGTGGTGGTGGTGACCGGGTACCCGTCGGTGGACAGCGCGATCACCTGCCTGCGGTCCCGGGCCCACGACTACCTGACCAAGCCGTTCCAGGTGGACCAGCTGCGGGAGATCGTCTGCCGGTGCCTGGAGAACAAGGGCCTGTTGCGGATGACCGAGGACGCCCTGCGGGAGTCGCTCGGGACGGCCATCCGGACCCGGCGGAAGGCGCTCGGGCTGACCCTGGCGGACCTGTCGAAGCGGACCGACGTGTCGCTCGGGTACCTGAGCCAGATCGAGCTGGGGAAGAACTCGGCGTCGATCGAGACGCTGTACCGGATCTGCCTGGCGCTGGGGATGAAGATGAGCGAGCTGTTCCAGGCGGTCCAGCGGAACTGACGGGCGCGTCGAACCGAGCGGGTGGCGTGGCCCCCGAGCGCCCCGGCGCTCGGGGGCCACGCCACCCGCTCGTTGGGCTACCGCAGCTTCGCCGCGATCCGGTCGACCAGCGCCGCCTCGTCCGGGAACTGGCCGGTCTTCAACTTCGAGTACACCAACTCGCCGTCCGCCGTCACCTCGAAGCACCCGCCCCGCGACGGGACCAGGGTCAGGTTCCTCATCCGGGTCTTGAACCCGGTCATCAGCTTGGCCGCCAAACTGGCGGCCTGCGGCTCGTACCCTCAGGCCGCGCAGTACTCCAGCCGGATGTCCATGATCGCCTCCGGGTCGTGGGCACCGGTATTGTAACGGGTTCAGCGGTGGGTGGTCTGGACGGGCGGGCGGAGGAACGGCTTGAGCGGGTCCTCGCCGGGGCCGACCCGGTGGACGGTGTGCACCACCACGTACCGCACCCCGCGGAACTGCCGCGGGTCGGTCGGGACGACGGCCGCCATCGTGTGCGAGGCGTTCGCCGGCCGCAGCCCGTCCAGGTTCAGCACCCCGTCGGCCCGGAGCGCGTACAGCCGGGCGAACCCGGCCGGGTCGTCCGGGTGGCGGAACACCGCGACCGGCACGTCCACCCCGCCCACCCGCTCGGTCCCGGCCGCCGCCAGCAGGTCCGGGTTCAGCGGGAGCGGCAGCTGCGGCGGCAGCTTCCGGTCGGCCAACCACCGCCGGATCACCTCGTCCGGGTTGCGGACCAGCTCGTCGGCCGACTCGACCATCGTGACGGTGTCGATCCGCGGGCGGGTGGCGGAAAACACCCCGAACCCCAGGCCGACGGCCAAGAGCAGCGACGCGGCCAGGGCGGTGACCCGGTACGCCTTGCGGCGGATCACCGCCCCGGTGTGGGCGGACGCGGACGCCAGGAGCCGGTCCCGCAGCCCGGCCGGCACTGGCACCGCCCGCACCGCGGCGGCCACGGCCGCGTCGAACCCGCCGGCCGAGCAGGCGTCCACGGCGCAGGCCGGGCACCCGGCGAGGTGCCGGTCCAGGTCGGCCGACACGTCCGCGCCGAGCTCGTCGCCGGCGGGCCGGCGGAGTCGGAGGTAGAACTGGGCGTCGCGGCACTGCATCACATCACCTGGCGGGCCGACCGCCGGCTCGGGCCGGGTCGGGAACCCCTCTCTCGTGTTCGGGCTCGGCGGCCGGGGCGAGCTTCGCCCGCAGGTACGCCTTCCCGCGGGCCAGCCGGGACATCACCGTGCCGATCGGCAGGTCCATCTGCTCGGCGATGTCGCGGTAGCTGAACTCCGAAAAGTAGAACAGGATGAGCGGCGTCCGAAACCCCTCGTCCAGCTCGTCCAGCGCCTGCTGGAGGCGGGCCGGGTCGATGTCGATCGCGCCGTCCGCCTCGCCGTCCGGGGCCGGCACGTCGCCGACCGCGTCGAGCGGGACGGCCCGGTGCCGCCGCTCGTCCCGCACCTTGTGCAGGTACAGGTTCCGGAGGATGCGGAACAGCCACGCCTTGGCCCGGTCCGGCTCCCGCAACTGCCCGATCCGGGTGAACGCCCGGCCGAACGCCTCCTGGGTGAGGTCCTCGGCGTCGGCCGCCGACCCGGTCAGCCGGTAGGCGTACCGGTACAGGGCCTCGTAGTGGGCGTCGATCAGAGCGTGCAGTCCGCCGGCTCCCGACCCCATGCCCAGCCCTCACCAGACCCGAACCCGAACCGTCCGGTTTATTCCCGACAGTTCGCTCCGCGGCGGGCGGGATTTCAACTCGGCCGTCACGATACGGGATTTTTTCAGGGCCGCGTGGGAATTTCCGGGAATAACCCCGGCCACCTTGTATCAATGTGGTCGGGGTGGGGTATGGGGAGCCGTTCCGGCCTATTCCCGCTGTCGCAAGCCGTAACCGACTCAACGGTTGCGGATGACGCGTGGGCGGTCAGTCGGCTCCCGGTCCTCGCCCGCAATAAACAGAAGGTCCGGGACAGGGTGGGCCTGCTCCCGACGCGAAACCTCTCTGTTGTCCGACCCTGACACCGTCCCGAGGAGACACAGATGAAGAAGATCGTCGCCGCCCTGGTCCTGGCCCTGACCGTTTCCGCCGTCGTCGGCTGTGGCAGCGCCAGCCCGACCAAGGCCGTCCCGGCCCCGACCACGAAGTGAATTCCGACCGTCTGACGACGGGGCCGGAGCCTTCGCCCTCCGCGGCGACGGGGTCCGGCCCCGCGGCTTTTGTGTGAGGTGACTCGTGCGCCGGATCCGGTGGTCGCTCCTGTGCCTGGCGCTCGTCACCCTGCTCCTGCCCGGGTGCGGCGGGTGCAGCGTCGAACCCGGCAAGAACAGCGACCTCGACCGCCCGAAGGCGACCGGGAAGCCGACCGAGAAGAAGTAGGCGTGACTGGCTGGCGAAAACCCAGGGCAACGCCCTTGGCTCCGGCGGGTCGCCACGGTCTTCACTTCTTCGGCGCCGGGGACAGCAGCGTCCCGCCGAGGCTCCCCTGCACCTCGAACCGGTTCGCCGCCCGGTCGTAGATGATCCGCCGCCCGGGCTGGTCGTCGCCCCCGAACCGGTTCCGGATCCGGGCCGGGATCGTCCCCACCGCCTCGAACACGACCTTCCGCCCGTCGTGGGTGATGACGTCCCCCGACCCGTCGTACTCGTCGTTCTGCAGGTAGGCGTTCCCGCGGGCCTCCAGGTGCTGCCGGGGCGGCTCGTCCGGCCGGCGGTGCGTCCACACCACCATCTCCGACGCGCAGGTGAGCAGCACCCCGCCGGCCGGGCGGTCGTGCGGGGCGACCTTCAGGTCCGGCTGGTCGGTCGGCAGGTGGACCGCCGAGACGCGGTCCGAGAACGTCGCCTGCTGGTACGCCTTCCCCTTGTCCTTCGCGACCATCCGGCCCTTGAACTCGACCACCGTCAGCTTCATCTCCGTCTCCCGCGGGGCCGGGTCGCGCGGGGCCGGGGCGGGGCGGGCGGGCTGCGGCCCGACCGGGTCGTCCTTCGCCCCGGGCTGCCACACCCGGTACTCCCCCGGGCCGGCCGCCATGGCGAGCCGGTACGGCTCCCCGTCCGCGTCCCGGGCCTGGGCCTTCAGCTCCAGCTCCCGGGCCTCCAGGAGCTGCCGGCGGACCGGCTTGCCGGTCTCCGGGTCGCGGTCCACCTGGTGCCACCGCACCACCTGCTCCCGGTCCTTCGCGTCGTCGGCCGCGTCCCCCGGCACCGGGTAGCAGAGCACCCGGTCGACCTTCGGCTTGTCCGCGGGCTCCTTCTTCCCCGCCGGCGCGGCCGGGCGGTTCGCCGGGGTGAAGTACACCGGCCGGTCGAGCTGCACCTGGAGGGTGTGGCAGACCACCCACGACCCGCCCTGGGCGGCGGTCACCTTGCCGACGAACGTGGCCACCTTCCCCGCCCCGAGGAACTCCATCCCGTCCCGGAAGTGGACGACCACCGGCTCGGCCTGCCGGAGCGGGGCCCCGCCGAGGTCGCTGGACGCCGGCATGGTCAGGGCCCCGCGCCCCTCCACCCGGGCCCGGTTGTGGACCTGGTCGAGGTTCACCACCGGGCCGATCAGCGACGTCCCGTCGTTGTGCACCTGGGCCGGGCGGTCGTCCCACCCGTACACCGTCATGTCGTTCCCCGCCGGGGAGCCGATCACCTGGAGCCGGCTGCCGAGGATCTTCGTCCCGCCGCCCTTCGCCGGGTCGGCCGGGTCCTGGTGGACGTTCACCGCCTCCTTGCACTCGGCCTTCTCCAACTGGTACTTCAGGCCCGCCTCGGCCCCGGGCTTCGGCGCCGGCCGCGGGGCGCGGACCACCCAGGTGTCGATGGTCCGGGCGCGGACCCGGGTCGGCGGCTTCGGCGGGGCGGGCTTCTCCGGCTCCTCCGGCGGGACCGGCGCCGCGACCGCCGGCGGCTGGGCCGGTTGCGGGCCGGCGGCCGGCGGGTCGGCGGGCGCGCCGGCCGGGGCGGGGACCGGGGCGGGGGGGTCGTCCCGGAAGAAGGTGTTCAGCTGCTCGGCCTCTTCGACGTCCAGGTCGGCCGAGTGCCCGGTGACCGCGCCGACCGCCTGGAGGCGGTGCGGGCGGACGCGGTTGGCCCCGTCCGGCGGGGCCGGCTCGCCGGGGGCCGGGCGGGCGAGCCACAGCTTCAGCACCCGCCCCCGCAGCCAGAAGTCCGCCTTCTCGTCCTTGAACTCCGCCCCGTCGGTCAGGGTGTACAGCTCCACCTCCCGGTCGTTCACCCGCTCCCGGGTCTGCACCAGCGACGTCCGCCACTCGGCGGTGACGGTGTTCGCCCCGGACGCCGGGTCGAGCAGCTCCGCCTTGCCGGGGCCGAGGACGGTCGCCCGGGTCCGGCGGTCGGCCGGGGTGGTCCCCGGCTCCGGCTCGTACACGAGCACGGCCGGGGTCTTCGGCCCGCCGGCGCTCAGGACGTTCTTCTTCTGGACGGCGTACAGCGGGGCGCCGGTGAGCCGGGTGCGGGCGTCCGCCTCGTCGCGCACCAGGTCCTGCCCGTGGGCCTCCAGTTGGTCCGCGTCGGACCCGACGGTGAGGTACCGGCCGGGGGTGTACGTCCAGGCGTGGAGCCGCTTGAACCGGGCGGCGGGGGGCGGGGCGGGGCCGTCGCCGGGCTTGCGGGCGGGGTCGGGCGGGGCGCCGGCCGGCGGGCCGTTGAACTCCAGCTCGAGCACCTGGCTGAGCAGCGTCTGCACCCCGGCCCGGGCGGACACCTTGGCCACCTGCACGTCGTTCGGCAGGTTCGGGTCGGCGACCGGGAGGACGTCGAACCGGGCGAGGTTCCCGTCCGCGTCGTACGAGAACGGGCCGCGGGTCTCGATCCGGAGCAGGTCCCGGCCGAGGGCGCGGGCGGCCTCGGCCCCGGCGACCAGCCCGCCGGCGGCGGCGAGCGCCGGCGGGTCGGGGGCGGCCGGCCCGCGCCCCCCGGGGCCGACCAGCCCCTGCCCGGCCTCGGCCCACAGGCTCATCACCACCTGCTCCAGGAACTCGACCCGGCGGACGCTCCCGAACCCGGCCGACCCGTCCCGCGGCTTCGCCGGCTCCTTCTTCTCGTTGTCGAGGTACACCCGCATGCCGACGGCGGTGATGGTCGGCGGGGGGAGCCGCTGGCCGGACAGGACGGCGGCGACGGCGGCGGGGGTGCGGATGTCCGCGGCGGCCGGGGCGACGGCGGCCGGCTCGCCGGGGCGGCGCGGCAGGTTGGCGCGGTCGACGATCTCGACCGGGGCGTCGGTCCACACGTCCGGGCCGGTCGGCGGGGGCGCCCCGGGGGCCGGCTTCGGGTCCCGGTAGAAGACCGGGCCGACGGTCCGCAGGACCAGGTGCCGGTCCGGGTCGGCGGACCGCTGGTTGGTGGTGAGGTGGACCAGCCCGCGGCGGCCGAGGGCGTCCCGGACCGCGTCCCCGGGGTCGCTCACCAGCTCCACCCGGACGAGCTTGGCGGTGTTCATGTCGGTCGCCGTCTCGATCACCCGGTCGAACTCGAGGATCGCCTTGTCCGAGTGGATGGTGCTGACCTCGGCCACCTCCCCGGGCTTGCGCAGGTGGGCCGGGCGCGGGCGGCCGAACACCGCCAGGCTGAACGGGGCGACCGGGACCCGCTTGTCCCGCGGCTCGGCCGGCGGGCGGCCGGACGCCAGCACGAGCAGCGACCCGCGCTCGTCCCGGTGGAACTGGAGCTGGAACTCGTAGACGTTGGTGTCGGCCTCGGGACAGTTCTCGCCGAACGCCTGGCGGAGCAGCTCGATGGTCGGGGAGGTGGGCCGGACCGGCGGCCGGAACTCGCCGTCGGACCGGGCGAGCATCCGGGCCGGGAGGGCCGGCAGGCCGTCGAACCGGCCGAGCAGGCGGGCGTACACGAGGTACCCGGCGGCGCACGCCAGGAGCCCGCCGACCAGCATCAGCATCCGCCGCGGAGTCATGCGCCCCCCCGTCCGGGCGAGCCGGGCGTGAGCGACCGGAGTGCGACTAACCCCTCCGGTCGCTCACGCTCCCGGCTCGCCGGCGAACCCCGCGACCACCCGGTCCCACTCGCCGCGGAGCCTCAGCAGCCATTCGACCGCGTCCCGGACCGCCCCGCGCCCGCCCGGCACCGCCGTCACGTAGTCGGCCGCCGCCCGCACCTCGAGGCAGGCGTCGGCGACCGCCACCGCCAGCCCGGCCCGCCGCAGCACCGGCAGGTCCGGCAGGTCGTCGCCGACCGCGCACACCTGCCCCGCCGACAGGCCGGTCGCGGCCAGCACCGCCTCGAACGCCGGTAGTTTGTCGGCCCGGCCTTGCAGCACCGGGCCGACGCCCAGTTCCGCCGCCCGCCGCTCGACCGCCCGCGACGCCCGACCCGAGACGATGGCGGACCGCTTACCCAGCCCGTGCCACAGCTTCAACCCCGACCCGTCCCGGACGTGGAACCGCTTCAGCTCCGCCCCGTCGTCGGCGTACACGATCGACCCGTCGGTCAGCACCCCGTCCACGTCGAGGAGGAGGAGTTCGATCCGGGCGGCGCGGGCGGCGGGGTCGGTCATCGGGAACTCTACGCGGACTTCCGGTCGGCGAGCCGTAGCGGCGGGCGGGTTTCGGCCGCCGCCGGGGCCGAGTCGAGGCCGAGCAGGTCGGTTATATCGAGCATGCCGACCGGCCGCCCGTCGGCGTCCACCACCGGCAGTTCGCTGATCTTCCGCCCCCGCATCAGGTCGATCGCGTCCCCGAGCCGGGCGGCCGGGTCGGTCACGGCCGGGTCGCGCGTCATGACCGCCCCGACCGGCGCGTCCAGCGCCGCGTCCTGCCGCGTCTCGATCAGCCGGGCCAGGTCGCTGTCGGTGAACAGCCCGGCGAGCCGGCCGGCCGGGTCTGTGAGCATGACCGCCCCGGTCCGCCGGCCGGCGTGCCGCACCCGGGCGAACACCGCCCGCACCGTGTCGGCGGCGGGGGCCACGCGCAACTCGTCGCCCCGCCGCATGCACTCGGCGACGGTCGCCAGCTTCCGCCCGAGGCTGCCGGCCGGGTGGAACGCGGCGAACTGCTCCGGGGTGAACCCGCGCCGCTCCAGCAGGGTGAACGCGAGCGCGTCGCCGAGCGCGATCATGACGGTCGTGCTGGTGCTCGGGGCGAGGGCGAGCGGGCACGCCTCCGAGACCGGCCCGTACACGACCGCTGCGTCGGCGGCGCGGGCGAGGGTGCCGGCGGCGTTGCCGGTGATCGCGAACAGGCCGGCCGCGAGTTTGCGGAGCGGGACGAGCAGGCGGAGCAGTTCGGCCGACTCGCCGCTGTGCGATAAGAGAAGGGCCACGTCGTCGGGGTGGACCATCCCGAGGTCGCCGTGGACGGCGCGGGTGGCGTCGAGGGCGTAGGCGCGGGTGCCGGTCGAGTTCAGAGTGCCGACGAGCTTCTGCCCGACGTCGGCCGACTTCCCGACCCCGACGACGGCGACCCGCCCGCGGCACCGGAACAGGGCGTCGGCGACCGCGTCGAACCCGGGGCCGAGGCGGTCGGCGACGGCCGCGAGGGCGTCGGCCTCGGCCCGGAGGACGCGGCGGGCGGTCTCCGTCGGGAGCGGGGGCATGGCACGTCCCTGTGCCGGGAAGCTCGGGTGAGCCGGGAGTGATAGCCCGACGGGCGGGGAAATGCAAGGCGAGCACGGCCGGGCGAACCCGGAGCGTGAGCGACGGGGTGGCGCCACCCCGTCGCTCACGCTCCGGGTTCGCCCGCGCCACTCAGTTCTTGTCCGCCCGGACGTTGTAGACGTGCAGCTTGTCCTGGTCGCGGACGTACAGCCGGCCGTTCGCGATCACCGGGTGCGCCCACTGCGCCGCCCGGCTCGGGTCCGGCACCTTGAACGACCCGGCCACCTTCAGCTCGTCCTCGTTCGGGGTCGCGGGCAGCAGCACCACCTGGCCGTTCTGGTACCGGAAGTACAGCATCCCGTCGGCGTAGGCGACGGCCGCCGACCCGCCGCCCCCGCCGAGGCCCTTCCCGAGCTTGTACTTCTGCTCCCCGGTCCTGAACTCCACGCACGCCGGGTACCCCTGCCCGTGGTTCGCCCCGAAGTACACGTGGTCCCCGACCAGCACCATCCCGCCGTGGTGGTTCTGGAACGACTGGTCGTAGTACTTCAGCTCCTTCGCCGTCACCTTGTCCTTGCCCTCGGCGGTCAGCTTCAGCAGGGCCGACCCGCCGTCCCGGTACCCGGTCGAGCACCACACCAGGTCGTCCTTCGCGATCACCGTCGGGATGTTCGCCGTCCCGTTCGCCACCTTCGCGTACTGCCACAGCAGCTTGCCGGTGTCGGCGTGGACCGCCACCACCCCGCCGGACTTCCCGAGCAGGGTGATGTACATCGGCACCCCGCCGACGGTCGCCTTGACCGGGGACGAGTAGCCCGACCCGCCGCCCTTCGGCACCGCCGCCTTCCACACCACCTCGCCGGTCGCCGCCTTCAGGGCGACGACCGCGGCGGCGTCCGCCCCGGGCGTGCAGATCAGCTTGTCCCCGTCCACGAGCGGGGACTCGCTGTACCCCCACCCGGACATCATCTTCCCGCCGAAGTCCTTCCCGTAGTTCTTCGCCCACACCTTCTCCCCGGTCCCGGCCTTCAGGCAGACGAGGTCCCCGCCCACCCCGACCGCGTACAACACCGGCCCGAGCTTCGGGTCGGCGTGGTACGTCGGGGTGCAGCGCGGCCCCTCGCCGTACCCCACTTTACTGGGGGTCCCGAACTCTTTCCGCCACACCTCCGTCCCGTCCGCCTCCTTCAGGCACCAGGCGTACTCCTTGCCGTCGGCCAGCCCGAGGCCGAACACCTTGCCCCCGGCCACGACCGGCGACCCGTACCCGCCGCCGAGCTTGCCGGCGGTCCACGCCTTCAGCGGGCCGTCCGCCGGCCACGCCTTCAGCAGCCCGGTCTCGGCCGAGAGGCCGGTGCGGTCCGGGCCGCGCCACTGCGGCCAGTCGTTGGCGGAGAGTGTGAGTGCGAGTGCGAGTGTGAGGAAAGACGACAGGAGCAGAGGGCGGGCGGACATGGGGCAGCGTCTCCGGGGAGGGTGTGGGAAGGTAGCAGGCACACTCCGTGTGCCGTCCGCTCGCACGGCGACGGCACACGGAGTGTGCCTGCTACCTTGCCGCGGTCAGTTCTTGTCGGCCTTCACGTTGTAACAGTGCAGCGCGTTCTGGTCGCGGACGTACAGCCGGCCGTTCGCCACCACCGGGTGCGGCCAGCTCTGCGGGTAGCTCCTCACGTCCGCGGCCGGCAGCGCGAACGACGACACCACCTTCAGCCCGTCCGGGGACGGGTCGATCAGCACCAGGACGCCGTTCTGGTACCGGAAGTACAGCCGGCCGTCGGCGTACAGCACGGCCGCGGACCCCTGCCCCCCGCCGACCGCCTTGGCGCTCTTCTCCGGCCCCCACTTGATCTCACCCGTCTTGAACTCGACGCACGCCGGGTAGCCCTGGTTCTGGTCGTGCCCGAAGTACACGTGGTCCCCGACCAGCACCATCCCGCCGTGGTGGTTGTTCAGCTCCGGCTTGCTGTACCGCTTCAGTTCCTTGACGGAAAACTTGTCCTTCCCCTCGGCGGCGACGCGGAGCAGGGCCGACCCGCCGTTGTAGCTGCACGACACCCAGACGAGGTCGTCGCGAATCACCGGCACCGGGATCTGGGCGATCCCGCCGGCGGCCGCGGTCCCCTTGTACTGCCACAGCACCTTGCCGGTCTTGGCGTCGAGGCCGAGCAGCCCGTGCCCGGCGTCGAGCAGGACGACGTACATCGGCACCCCGCCGAACGTCGCCTTGGTGGGCGACGAGTACCCGGCCCCGCCGCCCTTGCCGGTGTCCACCGGCCCGAGCGGGGCCGCCCACACGACCGCCCCGGTGTCGGCCTTCAGGGCGGCGACCGCGGCCTTCGGCCCGCACGGGATGCACACGACCGTGTCGCCGTCGGCGAGGACCGAGTCGCTGAACCCCCAGACCGGGACCTGCCCGCCGAAGTCGGCGGTGTAACTCTTCTTCCAGGCCAGCTTGCCGGTCGCGGCGTCGAGGCAGCCGACGGTCCCGCCGCTCGTCACCACGTAGGCCTTGCCGTTGTGGACGGTCGGGGTGCTGGCCGGGCCGTTCGTGTTCTTCGCGATGTTCGCGGTGTCGGCGACCGGGGTGAACCACAGTTCCTTCCCGTCCGCCTCGTTCAGCGCCCACACGCCGTCCTTGCCGTTCCGGCTGCCGATGCCGTAGATCTTCCCGCCGGCGACGGACGGGGTGCCGAACCCGATGCCGAGGCCGCCGGCCGTCCACACCTTCGGCGGTCCGTCCTTCGGCCACGCCTGCAGTAATCCGGTTTCCTTGCAGATGCCGTCGCGGTTGGGGCCGCGAAAACTCGCCCAGTCGGCGGCGAGGGCGGTACAGGCAGACAGCAGGCCGGCCGCGATGAGCGGGAGGCGGGGAACCATCGTGCGACGTCTCCGGGTGCGCGAGGCGAGGTCGGGCAGGCGGCGGGGAGGGCAGTGGTTGATTTTACGGCCCGGGCGACGGAACGCAACCGCCCGGCGGGTCACACCCTTGTAAGGATGTAACCCGGCCGGGCGGGGATGGGACCGCGTCGAGGTCAGTGGATGTGGTAGAACCCGCCGCCGACGACGGCGTAGGGCCGGGGGTGGCGGTAGTAGTACGGGTCGCGCACGACGACCACCGGCGGCGGCTCGTGGACGATCACCGGCCGCGACTCCCGGACGACCACCCGGGGGGCCGGCGAGGCGACCGCCCGGGCGGTCTGCATCTCGGCGATCACCCGTTGCGACACCCCGTTGTCCTTCAGGAAGTTCAGGTCGGACGCGGTCAGCGGGGGGAAGGTGCTGCCGGTGGTGCGGATCTGGTTGACGATCACCTCGTCCTCGTGCCCGGCCTGGGCGAGGCGGACCACGTCGGTGATCCCGAGCCGCTGCCCCTGCGCCTGGGCGGCCGCCTGCGCCCGCACGACCTCCCGCGCCCGCTCGTCGCGCCGGTCCTGATCGTTCCCGGCGATGGCCCCGGCCCCGGCCCCGAGCAGCCCGCCGACGGCCGCCCCGGTCCGCGGGGACCCGGTCAGCGCCCCGACGCCCAGCCCGACCCCGGTCCCGATCGCCCCGCCGGCGATCGCCCCCTTCTCGGTGTTGTCCAGGTGGGCGCACCCGGGCGACGTCAGCCCGGCGACCGCCAGCACGCCCGCACACAGCAACCGGTCCGCCCGCATACGCGCCCTCTCGGTTCGCCCGGAAGGTCGGGGTTATGCCGACCGCCCGGGCGCGGGTCAACCCCCGTTCCGCACGAACCCCGGCGTGGGTCGGCGGTGTCGCTCCGGTGCCCGCCCCCGGTACACTGAGGACGGGTGGATCCCGTGGAGTTGCGCATGACCCCCGCCGACCGGCCCGTGGACAACGCCCCGTACCAGTCCTTGACGCACGCCGGGCTGACGGTCGAGGGGTGGTCGCGCGCCGCCGTCCAGAGCTACTGGCGGGTGCCGGAGCTGAAGGTCGGGTTCGACCTCGGCGGGCAGCCGTGGGACTTCATGGGCACCCCCACCTGGTTCGTCTCCCACACCCACCTGGACCACGTCGCCGCCCTGCCGGTGTACGTCGCCCGCCGGCGGATGATGAAGATGGACCCGCCGGCCGTGTACGTCCCGGCCGAGAGCGTGGACGACGTCCGGAAGCTGATGGCCGTCATGCACCGGCTCGACCGCGGCCGGCAGTTGGCCGAGGTGAAGGGCCTGCTCCCCGGGGACGAGGTGGAACTCGGCCGGGAGCACGTGGTGACCGTGTTCAACACGGTGCACACGATCCCGAGCCGGGGGTTCGTGGTGTGGGAGCGGCGGAACAAGCTGAAGGAGGAGTTCGTCGGGCTGCCCGGGGAGAAGATCAAGGAGCTGCGGCTGTCCGGGGTGGCGGTCACCCGGGAGGTGCGGCTGCCGCTGGTGGCGTACACCGGGGACACCGCCCCGGCCGGGCTGGACGCGGAGCCGGCGTGCTTCGAGGCGAAGGTGCTGATCACCGAGATGAGCTTCATCCGGGCGAGCCACCGGCGGGACAAGATCCACAAGTACGGGCACATGCACCTGGACGACTTCGTGGAGCGGTCCGGGCGGTTCCGGAACGAGCTGATCGTGGCCGCCCACTTCAGCACCCGGTACCACCCGAACGAGGTGCGGAAGCTGCTCGACCACAAGCTGCCGCCGGAGCTGAAGGCCCGGATGAGGTTGTGGGTGTGAACCCGGGAACCGACCCCCGCCCGCTGCGAGCTGCCGTCCTCCGCGGGACCGGGGCGCACTTCCTGACGACCGCCGTCGCGGCCCCGGTCTTCCTCTACGGGCTCGGGGTCGCGGCGGCCGGCGACCCGATCGCCGACCTGCCGCTGACGATCCTGCGGCTGTCCGCGGCGGGGTGCGGCGCGCTGTTCGCCCTGAACACCCTGGTGCTGATCCCGGCCACGTTCGCCGAGGCGCGGAAGGCGGACCGGGTGGCCGAGCGGGAGGCGGTCGCCGCCCTCGTCGGGTACGTCCTGGCCGCCGACGTGCTGGCGTTGTTGGGGCTGTACGCTGCAGCCCTGCGGTTCGGCGGGCCGCGGGAAGGGTGGGGGGTTTTGGCCCTCTTCCTGGTGCCCGCAGGGGTCGGGGCGTGGCGGTACGCGACGGTCGTCTGCCGGGCCGTCCGCTGGGCGGCCGAGACGACCGACCCGCCGTAGCCCCGGCCGTTACCACGCCGTGTTACGATCGAGGCGCCCGTGACCCCGGAGGAGCCCGACATGTTCGCCGCCCTGTCGCTGTTCGCCGCTGCGGCCGCCGACACCCCCGGCGGGTGGCCGGACCTGTTCCCCGAACTCGGGAACTTCAGCCGGGAGGTGTCCCCGCCGGTCGTCGCCAAGGGGGAGAAGCCGGCCGCCTGGTCGCAGACCGCGAAGTACGAGTGGACGGGCGGGCGGTTCGAGGTCATCACCGTCACGGTCGCCCGGGACCCGGGGTTCAAGGAGAAGTACGCGGCCGACGCGGTCAAGAAGACGAAGCCGGCGCCGGAGGCGGTGGAGGTGAACAAGAAGCGGGCGTACCTGTGGGACCTCGGCCCGGCGGACGCGCTGGACAAGGTGAGCCGGCGGCTGGTGGTGGTGCTGGCCGACGACACGGTGTTGATGGTCGAGCAGAAGGGCGGCGGGCTGGAACTCGCCGAGGTGGCGAAGAAGCTCGACTTCGACAAGGTGGTGAAGGCGCTCGCGTCCCCGCCGCCGGCCGCGAAGAAGGAGTGACCCCCGCCGGGCGGGCGCCGCTGGCCGCGCCGCCGCCGCGGCCGGACAATAACCCGCCGTGGGCTACTCCCTCACCACCCTCTGGTACGAGCGGCAGCGGTTCCTCCCGGCCGTCCTCGCCGTGGCGTTCTCGGCCGTCCTCGTCGCCGTCCAGGCCGGCCTCGTCCTCGGCCTCATCTCCATGACCTCCCTCCCGGTCGACCGGGCGGCCGCCGACGTCTGGGTCGGCTACCCCGGGGTGCGGAGCGTCGACCTCGGCCGGCCGATCCCGGAGCGGTGGGTGGTCAAGCTCGAGGCCCAGCCGGAGGTCGACCGGGCGGAGACCGCCGTCGTCGGGTTCTCCCTCTGGACCCGGGCGGGAACCGGGGTCACGGTGTCGGAGGTGTGCACCGTCGTCGGCACCCGGCTCACCCCGGACGGGCTGGCCGTCCCGGAGGCGGTCCGGTCGGACCCGGACCTGTTAGCCCGGCTCGGGGTGTTCGGGGCGGTCGCGGTGGACGAGTCGGAACTGGGCCGGCTCGGGGTCCGCGGGGTCGGGGAGTACGCCGACGTGGTCGGGGTGCGGGTCCAGGTGGTCGGGCTGGTGAGGGGGTACAAGAGCCTCGGCGGGCCGTACGTGTTCTGCTCGCCCGAGACCGCCCGGGCCGCCCTCTCGTACCCGCCCGGGCAGGTGACGTACTTCGTCGGCCGGACCCGCTCCCCGGAGGACGCGGCCGCGGTCGCCCGGCGGGTGAGCGGGTACCCGCAGCTCACCGCCCTGACCGCCCCCGACTTCTCCACCCGGTCCCGGATGCACTGGCTGCTGACGACCAAGGCCGGGATCGCGGTCGGGTTCACCGCCCTGCTCGGGCTGCTGGTCGGGGCGGTGATCACCAGCCAGACGCTGTACGCGGCGACGGCCGCCAGCCGGCGGGAGTTCGCCACCCTCCGGGCGATGGGGATCCCGCGGTGGCGGCTGAAGGCGAGCGTGCTGCTCCAGTCGTTCTGGGTCGGGCTGTTCGGGCTGGCCGTCGCCACCCCGGTCACGCTGCTGCTGGTCGAGGCGGCCGCCGCCCTCGGGACCGACGTCCGGCTCCACCCGCTGGTGGTCGCCGGGGCCGCCGGGGTGACGATGGTGATGGCCGTCGGGTCCGGCCTCGCCGCGCTGCGGTCGGTCCGGGGCGTCGACCCGGCGCACAACCTGCGATGACGTTTAGCCGCGACCCGAAGGGGAGCGCTCACGCTCCCCTTCGGGTCGCGGCTAAACGGTGCGGAGACCCTGCCATGACCGACGACGACGACACCCCCCGCCGCCGCCTCCCGGCCGCCAGGGCCATCCTGTCGCTGGCCCTGCTCATCCTCCCGGTCGCCGGGGTGACGTGGTGGCTGTACCGGCCGAAGGCCGACGACGCCCCGCCCGGCCCGGCCCTCGCCGACCTCGAACCCGTCTGCCTCGGCCGGGTGGACGGGCTGAACCCGGTCGCGTCGCTGGAGCCGCCCGTCCCCGGGAAGGTGGCCGCGGTGCTCGTCACCGAGGGGCAGTGGGTGCCGGCCGGGGCGCCGCTCTTGAAGCTCGACGACGAGGCGTTCCGGCTCCGCGAGCGGGAGGCGGCGGCGGCCGTCGCCGGGGCGGACGTCGAGGTGGAGGCGGCCAAGCAGGAGGTCGAGCTGTTTCCGCTCCGGAAGGCGACGCTGGACGCCGCCGCGGCGGCCGCCGCCGACCGGGTCGCCGCCGCCCGCCGGCTGCTGGAGGAGAAGAAGACGGCGAAGGGGTTCGGGACGGTGACCGCCGCCGAGCTGATCGCGGCCGAGGCGGAGGTGCGGCAGTGCGAGCAGTTGGAGGCGGTGGAGCGGTCGCGGGTGAAGGAGGCGGAGGCGACCAAGCCGGCCCTGAAGGTGCGGGCGGCGGAGGCCCGGCGGGCGGTCGCCCGGGTCGCGCTCGAGCAGGCCCAGAAGGGGGTGCGGGACTGCGTCCTGACGGCGCCGGCCGCCGGGACGGTGCTGCGGGTGCAGGCGTCGGCCGGGGAGGCGGTCGCCCCGGGCACCCCGCACCCGCCGGTCAGCTTCCGCCCCGACGGGCCGCTGGTCGTCCGGGCGGAGCTGGAGCAGGAGTTCCTCGGGCGGGTGAAGCCGGGGATGCGGGCGGCGATCCGGGACGACGCCCGGGCCGACTCCCCGACCTGGCCGGGGAAGGTGCTGCGGGTCGGGCAGGTGGTCGCCCGCCGGCGGATGGTGCTGCTGGAGCCGGGGGAGCTGAACGACGTGCGGACGGTGGAGTGCGTGTTCGCGTTCGACGCCCCGCCGGACGGCCTGCTCGTCGGCCAGCGGATGCGGGTGCGGGTCGGACGGTCGGAGTAGGCGGGGGGCTCCTTCTCTTGTGGCACAGGTCTCCGACCTGTGATGCCCGCACGGGTCGGAGACCTGTGCCACAAGAGAAGGAGCCCCCACCACCCCGCTATGTTGCTGCCGCGCCGGCGGCGGGCTACAATCAGCCGATCAGGCGGCGCCCGCCCGGCGCCGCCGGTACGCGAAGGGGGCAGCGGTGCAGGTGACAGTCTCCGCCCGGCACGGGCAGCTCGACGACGACACCCAGCGGGACCTCCGGGAGCGGGCCGAGAAGCTGGCCCACTTCTTCGACCGGCTCACCTCGGTCGTCGTCACCGTGGACCTCCACCCGGACCGGGACCACTCCGTCGCGGTCGAGATCCTGGCCCACGCCGAGCACAAGCACGAGTTCGTGGCCGCCGACCGCGGGGCCGACCCGGGCCGGGCGTTCGCCGCGGCCGCCGACCGGATCCGGCAGCAGATCAAGCACCACAAGGAAAAGCTCCAGGACCACCGCCGGGACCCGTCCCACAACGGCGGGGCCTGACCCGGGGGAGCCGTGGACCCGTTCGCCGGCCCGCCGCGCCGAGGAGACGCCGGGATGAGACTGACCACCTTCCTGGTCCGCGACGCCGTCCTGCCGGAGCTGTCCGCGTCCGCCGCCGGGGTCCACCCGGACGACGCCGACGCCGTCTCCCGGGTGAAGGAGCAGGTGATCGCCGAGATGGCCGGGGCGCTGCGGGCGGCCGGGTGCTTCCGGGACCCGGACACCGCCGACGTGGTCCGGGCGGTGATGGGCCGGGAGCGGATCGGGACGACCGGGATCGGCCAGGGGATCGCCATCCCGCACTCCCGCCACCCGGCCGTCGACAAGCTGATCGGCACCCTGGCCCTGGCCCCGCCCGGCGGGCTCCCGTTCCGCAGCCTGGACGGGGAGCCGGCCCACGTGTTCGTCCTGCTCGTCTCCCCGCAGGACCAGCCGGGGGTGCACCTGCGGGCGCTGGAGGCGGTCGTCCGGACGATGCGGGACGAGGAGTTCGTCCGCCGGCTCCGGGCGTGCAAGACCCGGGACGAGATCTGGGCGCTGCTGGAAGGGGCGGCCCCCGGGTGGTGACCCGCAGAGCCCCCGGCTTGCCGGGGGTCTGCGGCCACCCCCGGCAAGCCGGGGGCCGGATGGGAACGGGGGCGGCGGGCGGAGGGCGGACCGTGACGAGCCGGGCGGGCGGGGACGGGCCGGGGCCGCGGGACGTCGTCCCGCCGCCCCCCTGTTCCCCGGCCCCGGACACCCCGCCGCCGGCCGCCGGCCCGCTCCGCAAGACCGTCCTGGTGGTCAACCCGCTCGGCCTCCACTGGCGGATCGCCGAGCGGTTCTCCCGGTCCGCCCAACGGTTCGAGTGTGCCGTCCGGGTGTGGCACGGGGAGAGCCGGGCCGACGGGAAGAGCCCGACCGACCTGATCCTCCTCGTCGCCCTGCCCGGGGCCGAGTTGGTGCTCGAGGTGGACGGGGCCGACGCCGCCGCCGCCCTCGACGCCCTGGCCGAGATCCTCGCCGCGGCCGGCGGGGAGGACTATACCATTTAATTGATGGCGGATGGTTGATCGTGGATGGGTGATCGGATAGACATTCCTTCTCCCCGCGCCCCCGACCGACGACCCGCGACCCGCCATCCACAACCGGCGCCCCGCACGAATGGAACTCCGGCACCACGGCACCGCGGTCTCACCTGGCGTGGCCATCGGGCCGGCCCTGGTGCTCGACACCGAGGGCGTCCGGATCACCCACCGGACCGTCCCGCCGGACCACATCCCGGACGAGATCGCGCGCCTCCGGACGGCCCTGTCCGAGGCCGCCGCCGAGGCGCGGAAGACCCGCAAGCGGCTCACCGACCGGCTCGGGGCGGCCCTCGGGAACATCATCGGGGCGCACGCCTCGGTGTTCGAGGACCACGCCCTGCGGACGAACATCGAGGCCCTGATCCAGGCCCAGTCGTACTCCGCCGAGTACGCCGTCAGCCGGGTCATCCGGGACTACCTGAAGCGGCTCGAGGACGCGGCCCAGAAGGTGCCGGAGCACAACCGGGCGGAGGTCCGCCGGCGGGCCGGCGAGTTCGTCGACCTGGAGCGGCAGGTGCTGGCCCGGCTCCTCGGGGAGCACTCCGAGCCGCTCGGCGGGCTGACCGAGCCGGTCATCGTCCTGGCCACCGACCTGATGCCGTCGGACACCGCCGACTTCTCCTCCCGCACGGTCCTGGCGTTCGCCACCGAGAGCGGCGGGAACACCAGCCACACCGCGATCCTGGCCGGGGCGCTGGAGATCCCGGCGGTCGTCGGCCTCGGCCGGTTCCTGACCGACGTGTCCGGCGGGGACACGGTGATCGTCGACGGCGGGGAGGGGGTGCTGATCATCGACCCGGACCCGGGGACCGTGGCCCGGTACGAGGAGAAGCGGGCGGCCGAGCGGTCCCGGGCGGACCGGTACGAGTCCCTCCGGGACAAGCCGGCGGTGACCGAGGACGGGAGGGTCGCGGTCCGGCTGCTCGGGAACATCGAGCTGGCCCAGGAGGCCGGGCACTGCCTGGACCGCGGGGCGGAGGGCGTCGGGCTGTACCGGACCGAGTTCCTGTACCTGAACAAGACGGCCGACCCGACCGAGGCGGAGCACTACGAGGCGTACAAGTCGGTCGTCCAGACGCTCGGCCCGGGCCGCCCGCTGGTGATCCGCACCCTGGACCTGGGGGCGGACAAGTTCTCCGGGGCGACCGGGGCGGTCGGGCCGGAGAAGAACCCGTTCCTCGGGCTGCGGAGCGTCCGCCTGTGCCTGCGGAACATGAACCTGTTCAAGACCCAGCTCCGGGCCATCCTCCGGGCGGCCGCCCTCGGGGACGTCCGGGTCATGTTCCCGATGATCAGCACCGCCGACGAGCTGCGGAAGTGCAAGACGCTCTTGAACGTGGTAAAGGAGGACCTGGAGGAGGAGGGAATCCCCTTCAAGCGGGACCTCCCGGTCGGTACAATGGTCGAAGTCCCGTCCGCCGCCCTGATGGCGGACGTGCTGGCCCGCGAGGTCGACTTCTTCTCGATCGGCACCAACGACCTGATCCAGTACACCCTCGCGGCCGACCGGAACAACGAGAACGTGGCCGACCTGTACGACCCCGCCGACCCGGCCGTCCTGCGGCTGATCAAGCGGGTGGTCGAGGCGGCCCGGAAGGAACAGGTCGAGGTGAACGTGTGCGGGGAGATGAGCGGGGAGCCGCTCTACATCCCGCTCCTGGTCGGGCTGGGGCTCCGCCAGCTCAGCGCCACCCCGCGGAAGGTCCCCGAGATCAAGCGGGTGATCCGCAAGCTGCGGGTGGACGAGGCGGAGGACCTGGCCGCCCGCGCCCTCGAACAGGAGACCGCCCCCCAGGTGGGCAGTCTGCTCCGAGAGTACCTACACCGCATCCTCCCCGAGGCGGCCGACTGACCCGGGCGGTCCCGACGCGGGGGGCACCAAACCCCGCCCGGACCCCGGCGCCACCGGCCCCGGGTAGTGGGAAGTGGTCAGTGGTCAGTGGATCGTGGTCGGAGTGAGTCGGCCGAAGGGTCTGACCACTTCCCACTTCCCACTGACCACTGGCCCTCCCGGGAAGACCGGGATCGATGACCGGTGACAAGCTCCGCCTCCGCTTCGCCAAGACCGGCACCCTCCGGCTCTTGTCCCACCACGACCTGATGCGGTGCGCCGAGCGGCTGCTCCGCCGGGCCGGCCTCCCGTTCAAGTCCACCGCCGGGTTCCACCCCGGCCCCCGCGTCGTCTTCGCCCTCCCGCTCCCGCTCGGCGCCGCCGGCCTCGACGAGGTCGTCGAGGTCGAGTTCACCCGCGAGGTCGACGCGGACGAGACGCTCGCCGCCCTCCGCGCCCACGCCCCCCCCGGCCTCCTCTTCACCCGCGCCGCGGTCGTCCCGATGAAGGCGACCGCCGTCCCGCGCCGCGTCGTGTACGAGCTGGCGCTCCCGCCCGACCGGGCCGCGGCGGCCGCCGCCCGCTGCGCGGAGTTGGTGGGCCGGGACGCGGTGTGGGTCGAGCGGCTGAAGCCGACCCCGAAGCGGCTGAACATCCGCCCGTACCTGCGGGGGCTGACCGTCCTGAGCGGGGGGCGTGAGCCCCCTGTGGGCCTGACGCCACAGGGGGCTCACGCCCCCCGCTCAGAAGCGGACCACACCCTCGAACTCGACCTGTGGGTGACCCAGACGGGGACCGCCCGCGCCGACGAACTGCTGAGACTGCTGGACGTCGCGGACCTGCTCGACGCCGGGGCGGTGGTCGCCCGGGCGGTCCTGGAGGTCCGCGACGAGGTCACGACCACGGACCCGGCGGACGGCCCGCCGGACGGCCCGGCCGACACCCGCCCGCTGGACCCGGCCGCCGCGGCCGCGCTGGCGGCCCGGGACGGGGAGCGACAACCGGCGGCCGCGTGGGACCCGTCCCACACCGGCCCGGTGGTCGAGTAACCGAACACCCGACACACTGCCACCCACAACCCAAACGAACACGCCATGAAGAAGGAAATGCTGATCAACGTCCTCCAGCCGGAGGAGTGCCGGATCGCGATCGTCGAGGACGGGGTGCTGGAGGAACTCTACGTCGAGCGGAGTAGCCAGGAGAGCTACGTCGGGAACATCTACAAGGGGCGGATCGTCAACATCGAGTCCGGCATCCAGGCCGCGTTCGTCGACTTCGGGATCGGGCGGAACGGGTTCCTCCACGTGTCCGACGTCGACCCGGCGTACTACAAGCACCTCCTGTCCCGCGAGGAGCTGGCCGAGCACGAGGCCGACCTCGACCGGGAGTACGGCCCGGGCGGGCAGGGCCGCGGCGGGGCGGGCCGGGGGCGCGGCGACCGCGACCGCGGCCCCCGGCCGATGACCTCGTTCCTCGAGCCGCAGGCCCCGGCCGCCCGCACCCCGGCCCCGCCGGACGAGGAGTACGACGACGAGTTCGCCGCCGGGGTCGTGGACGCCGCCGAGGAGGACCTGCCGGTCGCCGAGGAGGTGGCCGAGGTGGTGTCTGAGGCGCCGGAACCGGCGGCCCCGCCCCGCCGGCCGGAGCCGGTCGCGCCGCGCACCCCGCCCGCCGCCCGACGCCCCGCGGACGACGACGAGGACGGGTTCGCGTCCGGGCTGGCCGACGAGCCGGCCGCGCCCAAGGCCGAAGCCCCGGCCCGCCCCGCCGCCCGCCCCGAGCCGCCGCGCCAGCCCGCCAAGCCCGCCGCCCCGCCCGAGGAGGACGACTTCGGGGCCGGGATCGACTTCGATGTCACCGAGGTGGCGCTCCCCGCCGCGCCGGCCGAACCGCAAACGACCCCCGAGTCGACCGAGCCCGCCGACGCGGCCGAGCCGGCGGAGGCGGAGCCGAAGAAGAAGCCGCGGGCGCGGAAGCCGAAGGCGAAGCCGGAGGACGCGGCCGCCGAAGCCCCCGCCGAGCCGGCCGAGCCGCCGGCCGAGGGGAAGGCCAAGCCGAAGGCCCGACGGACCAAGAAGAAGGCCGACGGGGAAGGCGACGCGGCCGCCGACGGGGACGGGCCGGACGACAAGCCGAAATACATGGGCGGGGCGGAGCGGCGGACGTCCGCCGGCGAGGACGAGCCGGAGATCCGCCCGTTCTTCGACGACGAGGAGGGGTACGACCCGGACGCCCCGAACGACCGGTTCGGCGACGCTCCGCCGGAGCCGGCCGGGGACGAGCCGGAGGAGGAGTCCGGGTTCGCCGCCCCCGACGCCGAGGAGAGCGAGCCCGCCGAGGCCCCGGCGTTCGACTCGGAAGACGAGCCGGCGCCGGCCGGGGTGGGCCGCGGGTTCAACGACGACTTCGAGGACCGCGGCCCGCCGCGCGGGGGCCGGGACCGCGACCGCGACCGCGACCGCGGCGGCCGGGGCGGGCGCGGCGGCCCGGGTCGGGATCGGGACCGGGGCGACCGCGGCGGCCGGGACCGCGACCGCGGGCCGCGCGGCGGGGGCGGCGGGTTCAAGGGCGGGCCGAAGGGCGGCCGGGACCGCGGGCTGCCGAAGCCGCCGATCGAGAAGGTGTTCCGCCGCGGGCAGGAGGTGATCGTCCAGGTCATCAAGGAGGCGGTCGGGACGAAGGGGCCGACGCTCTCCACCTACATCTCGATCGCCGGCCGGTACCTCGTCCTGATGCCGAGCCTGAACCGGGTCGGGGTGTCGCGGAAGATCGAGGACCACGACGCCCGGAAGCGGCTGCGGGAGATCATGGCCACCCTGACCCCGCCGAAGGGGGTCGGGTTCATCGTCCGGACCGCGGCCGTGGACCGGGACGCCCGGGAGCTGCGGAACGACCTGGCGTACCTGCTGAAGCTGTGGCAGGTGGTGGTGAAGCGGATCCGCCGGCCGTCCGGGCCGGCCGAGATCTTCCGCGAGAGCGACATGATCACCCGGACGATCCGGGACGTGTTCACCTCGGACATCGACACCATCTGGGTGGACGAGGCGACCGCGTTCGCCCACGCCAGCGAGTTCCTGCAGATCGTGATGCCGAAGTTCGCCGCCCGGATCCGGTACTTCGAGAGCACCGAGCCGCTGTTCCAGAAGTACGGGGTGGAGGAGGAGATCGCGAAGATCCACCGGAAGCGGATCGAGATGCCGCTCGGCGGGAGCCTGGTGATCGAGCAGACCGAGGCGCTGGTGGCGATCGACGTGAACAGCGGCAGCTTCCGGGCGGAGACGGCGGACGAGACGATGCTGCAGATGAACCTGCACGCGGCCAAGGAGATCGCCCGCCAGCTGCGGCTCCGGGACCTCGGCGGGGTGATCGTCAACGACTTCATCGACATGCGGGGCGAGGCCCACCGGCGGCGGGTGGAGGACGCGTTCCGGGACGCCCTGAAGCGGGACCGGGCGCGGACCAAGATCCTGCGGATCTCGCAGTTCGGGCTGATCGAGATGACCCGGCAGCGGATCCGCCCGAGCCTGAAGCGGAGCATCTTCGCCGACTGCCCGCACTGCGGCGGGAGCGGGCACGTGAAGACCAGCGAGAGCCTGTCGATCGACGCGATGCGGCTGATCCAGCTGGCGGCCCACCGGACCCCGGCGATCGCCGCGGTGCAGGTGGCGGTCCACATCGACGTCGCCCACTACCTGCTGAACCGGCGGCGGAAGGACCTGGCCGCGCTGGAGGAGCGGGGGAAGCTGGAGGTGCAGGTCACCGGGCAACCGGGGGTGTCGCCGGACACGCTGCACGTCCGCTGCTTCGACCACAACGGGAACGAGGTGCGGCTCCTGCCGCCGGCCCCGCTGCCGAAGCCGGCCGGCGGGCGGTTCGGCGGCCGCGGCGACCGGGACCGGCGGCACCAAGGGGAGTGAACCGTTCGTGCGATGTTGCCGTGGCACCGGCAGGAATGCCGGTGCTGTTCGGCCGCACCGGCAGGAATGCCGGTGCCACGGCAACACGGTCTTCACCCCAGGGCGCGGTCGAGGGTGTCGCGGACCAGCCGGTAGCAGTCGCAGGCGGCGGCCTCCAGCTTCGCCCGCTGGAGCACCCGCATCACCCCCCGCCGGTACCGGATCAGCCCGCGCTTCTGCAGCTGCCCGGCGGCCACCGTCACCGTCGCCCGCCGCACCCCGAGCATCATCGACAGGAACTCCTGCGTCAGCGGGAACTCGTCCGCCCCGGCCCGGTCGTGGGTGTCGAGCAGCCACCGGGCGCACCGCCCCTCGACCGGGTGGAGCTGGCCGCAGGCGGCGGACTGGGCGGTGGCGGTCAGCAGGTACTCGGTGTACCGCAGCAGCCGGCCGCGGAGCGGCTCGCTCCGCCCGGCCTCCTCCCTGAGTATTCCGGCCGGGACCCGCCACGCCCGCCCCGGGGCCTGGCAGAACACCCGCGGGTGGCTCCGCCCGGTGCCCAGGAACGCGGGCAACCCGGCCACCCCCTCCCGGCCGACGATCCCGACCTCGGCCGTCCGCCCGTCGGCGGTGGTCACCACCATCGACAGGATGCCGGACCGCGGGAAGTAGACGGCCTCGACCGGCCCGCCCTCCGGGTACACGACCTCGCGGAACGCCAGGGCGACGTCGTCCGCCCGGGCCGTCACCCGGTCGTAGTCCGCCGCGGGGAGGGCGGCCAGCAGTCGGTTCTCGTCCGGCGCGTCCGACCTGGCGTGGCTTACGGCCACAGGCCGTCCTTTCGGGTCGGGAGGGCGGGGCGGGGCGGCAAACACGTGACACCGTCCCGCGGTCGAACGGGGTTAAGATTGGGGAAGGGTAGCGACCGGCCGCCCGCCGGTCGGTACGGTGATTGACGCCCGCTAAGAAATCTCCTGGATCGGCTCAGTGCCGGTCGGGCGGGGCAGCGCGGGCCGGAGCACGAACGGCCCGGTGTAGATGCCCCAGATGTTCCAGGTCCCCTGGATGCTCCCCTCCCCGTCCGGCCGGCCCTCGTAGGTCACCTGGTGCTGGCCGAGGTACTGCTTCACCATCCGCACCGCCCCGGTCGCCTCGTCGTAGGTGCCGGCGAAGGTGAACCGGCCGACGACGTCCTTCCCCTCGCCGCGGACCCGCCCGCCGGCGAAGTGGAGGGTGAACTCGGTCATCTCCCCCCGGCCCACCCGGTCCTGAACCCAGAACCCTTCCCACGCGCCCGACGGGTACATCGGTGCCCCCTTGGTGGCGAGACGCGTCTTCGACGCGTCGCTAACCGGGCGGACTGTCGATCGCGAACCCCGCCCGTATCGTTCCCCCATGCCCCACGCCGACGCCCGCCCGTACGCCTGGATGCTCTGCGGCAGCTTCTCGTTCACCCTGATGGCGGTCCTCGCCCACGACCTGCTGGCGGCCGACCGGGCGGCGTGCGACTGGCAGACGGTCGCGGTGTTCCGGGCCGCCCTGGTGGCGGCGTTCGCGGCGGCGCTGGCCCGGCTCGGCGGCGCCCGGCTGGTGTTCTGGCCGTGGCGGCTGTGGGTCCGGAGCGTCGCCGGCAGCTGCTCGATGCTCTGCACCTTCTACGCCTTCGCCAGCCTCCCGGTGGCCGACGTCCTGACCCTGACGAACACCTTCCCGGTGTGGGTCGCGGTCCTGTCCTGGCCGCTGTACGGGCAGGCGCCGCGGCCGGGGATGGTGCTGGCCATCCTGGTCGGCGTGGCCGGGGTGGTGCTGGTCGAGCAGCCGCACCTGGCGACCGGCAACCTCGGGGTGGCGGCGGCGCTGGCGGCGGCCGGGTTCACCGCGGTGGCCATGCTCGGGCTGCACTCCCTCCGCGAACTCGACCCGCGGGCGATCGTGGTCCACTTCTCGGCGGTCGCCACCACCTTCTGCGTGGCGGCGTTCTTCCTCGGCCCGCGGAACCACGATCCGGCCCGGGTGCTGGAGCCGGCGGTCCTGCTGAAGCTGGTCGGGATGTGCGTCGCGGCCCTGGTCGGGCAACTGTTCCTGACCCTGGCGTTCGCCCGGGGGGCGCCGGCCGGGGTGTCGGTGGTCGGGCTGACCCAGATCGTCTTCGCCCTGGCGTTCGACGCCTGGCTGTTCGGCCGGGTCGTGGGCCCGACGGCGGCCGCCGGGACCGTGCTGGTGGTCGCCCCGACGGCGTGGCTCTTGCTGCGGAAGCGGACCGGCGGGCCGTAGGTCGGGCCTCACGCCCGGCTGCCGAAGTACGCGGCGACGGCGGCGATCAGCACCCCCTCCCACACCTTCAGCGCCTCCTGGCTGACCGGGGCGATGTTCGGCCGGATGGCGAACTGGAACAGCGTCTCGAGCAGCAGCAGCAGGACCGCGATCACCCCGACCCAGGCCCGGAACGACTGGAAGAAGTCGTTGTTCCGCCCGAGCACGCTGCGGACCACGAGGGCCACCCCGAACCCGCCGGCCAGGCACCCGAGCAGCACCGGCCACTGGGCGATGTCGTCGGCCGCCGGGGTGAGCCGGTCGGACAGCCGGTCCGGGTAGGTGGCGGCGACGAATAGGACGACGGCCACCGACCCGCCGACGAACAGGACCCGCATCAGCCACGGCAGGAAGTGCCGCGGGGTCAGCTCCTGGATCGGGTGCGAGGCGAACGCCAGGAACACGAGGGTCAGGAGGAAGAAGTGGCCGAGCGGGGCCTTCGCCGCCGCCCCGGACATCGGGTCCGGGAGCAGGAGGAAGATCCAGAAGAACGAGCAGATCAGCAGCGACAGGAACCCGCGGACGGTCCCCATCGGCAGGCCGTAGGTGTTCTCTTCCGGCCGGTAGGTCGGGGCGGACATTCCGGGCTCCTCGGCGGTAGTGTTTCTATAACCGGGTTCGGACCGCGGGGCCAAACCTTTTCCCGGCGCGGCGGGCCGGTTCTTTCGGTCGTGCGGGCTTGACGCCCCCCACCCGGGGCGTACCATTACACTCTTCCCACCCGCCGACCGGGCGGGGTGCTGTCGCTGACACGGTGGGGACGATGTCCACGACGATGATGAACGCCGCGACGGTCACCCCGAAGTGGGTGCTGATCGACGCGACGGACCTGGTGGTCGGGCGGCTCGCCGTGACCGTCGCCAACCTGCTCCGCGGCAAGCACAAGCCGGAGTACACCCCGCACTGCGACACCGGCGACTTCGTCGTCGTGGTGAACGCGGAAAGGGTGCAGTTCACCGGCAACAAGTGGGACCAGAAGGAATACCAGGACTACTCCCACTACGCCGGCGGGCAGAAGATCACCCCGGCGAAGGAGATGCTGGCCAAGAAGCCGGGCGAGATCCTCCGCCGGGCGGTGAAGCGGATGATGCCCCGCGGCCCGCTCGGGTACAAGCAGCTGACCAAGCTGAAGATCTACGCCGGCAACCAGCACCCGCACCAGGCCCAGCAGCCGACCGAGCTGAAGCTGAAGGGCTGACCGCGGCGACCCGAACGCACGGTCTTGTAGGGGCCGCCCTCCGTGGCGGCCCGCTCTCGTCACCCGTAACGGACCCGACCTCCGATGGCCGAGAAGAAGCCGGCGAAAGCCCCGCGGACGTTCTACATCGCCACCGGCCGGCGGAAGACCGCCGTCGCCCGGGTGCGGGTCACCGAGGGCAAGGGCACCGTCCTGATCAACGACCGGCCGGTCGAGCAGTACTTCGCCGAGGACAAGGACCGGGCGGCGGTCCTCGGCCCGCTCAAGATCACCGACCAACTGACCCGGTTGGACGTGTACGTCCACTGCACCGGCGGCGGGGTGACGGGGCAGGCCGGGGCGGCGTGCCAGGGGCTGGCCCGGGCGCTGAAGACGATGTTCGGCCCGGCCGACGAGCAGAAGGTCCGGACGTTCAACCAGACCACGGTGATCAAGGGGTACCAGGACGAGAAGAAGGCCCGGGAGCGGGCCAAGGCGATCCCGGCCCGCCCGGCGACCCCCGCCCCGGCCGCGCCGAAGCCGGCCGGCGCCCCGCTGATCCCGCCGGGCGCGGCCGCCGCGACCCCGGCCGCCCCCGCCGAGCCGGCCGACGCCGCGGGCGGGATGATCAAGAAGCTCCGCGACTCCGGGTACCTGACCCGCGACGCCCGGATGAAGGAGCGGAAGAAGTACGGCCTCCGCGGCGCCCGCCGCGGCACCCAGTTCTCGAAGCGGTGACCAACCCCGTCCCGTGGGCGAGGCACTCCTGCCTCGCAGAACCGGGGCGAGGCAGGAGTGCCTCGCCCACAAACAACGCCGGTCAGAACTCCGCGTTCCCCGGTGTCCGCGGGAACGGGATCACGTCCCGGATGTTCGCCATCCCGCTCAGGAACAGCACGGTCCGCTCCAACCCCAGCCCGAACCCGGAGTGCGGCACCGTCCCGTACCGCCGCAGGTCCAGGTACCACGAGTACGCCTCCGGGTTCAGACCCTGCTCGCGCATCCGGCCCTCCAGCACGTCTAGCCGCTCCTCCCGCTGGCTCCCGCCGATGATCTCGCCGACCCCAGGCACCAGCACGTCCATCGCCCGCACCGTCTTCCCGTCGTCGTTGCACCGCATGTAGAACGGCTTCAGGGTCCGCGGGTAGTCGTACACGACGACCGGGCACTTGAAGTGCTGCTCGGCCAGGAACCGCTCGTGCTCGCTCTGCAGGTCCTTGCCCCAGGCCACCGGGTACTCCCACGTCTTCCCACTCTTCTGCAGGATGTCCACCGCGTCGGTGTACGGCACCCGCATGAACGGGTTCGCCAGAACCCCCTGGAGCCGGTCGAACACGCCCTTGTCCACCCGGTCGCGGAAGAACTCCAGGTCGTCGTGGCAGTGGGCGAGGGCGTCGGTGATGACGCGCTTGAGGAACGCCTCGGCCAGGTCCATGTTGTCGGACAGGTCGAAGAACGCCATCTCCGGCTCGACCATCCAGAACTCGGCCAGGTGCCGCGGGGTGTTCGAGTTCTCGGCCCGGAACGTCGGCCCGAACGTGTACACCTTCCCCAGCCCGCACGCGAACGTCTCCGCCTGCAACTGCCCGCTCACCGTCAGGAACGCCGGCTTCCCGAAGAAGTCCTTCGAGTAGTCCACCTTCCCGTCGGCCCGCGGCGGCGACTCCGGGTCGATGGTGGTGACGCGGAACAGCTCGCCGGCCCCCTCGCAGTCGCTGGCCGTGACGACCGGGGTGTGGACGTACAGGAACCCGCGCTCCTGGAAGAAGTCGTGGACCGACTTCGAGACCTGGTTCCGCAGCCGGGCGACGGCCCCGAACGTGTTGGTGCGCGGGCGGAGGTGGGCGATGGTGCGGAGGAACTCGAACGTGTGCCCCTTCTTCTGTAGCGGGTACGTCTCGGGGTCGGCGTCCCCGAGCAACTCGACCCGCGACGCCAGCACCTCGGTCGCCTGCCCCTTCGCCGGCGACGCCTTCACCTCCCCGTCGATCACCACACTGGCCCCGGTGTGGAGGTGCTTGACCACCGCCTCGTAGTTCGGCAGCTCGCCCGGGGCGACCACCTGCACGTTCCCCTGGCAGGAGCCGTCGTTCAGCTCGACGAAGCTGAACCCGCCCTTCGAGTCGCGGCGGGTGCGGACCCACCCGCGGAGGCGGACGGTGCGGCCGACCGCCTCGGCCCGGCGGGCGTCGGAGACGCTGATCGTGTCCATGTCTGACCTGGGTTCGGAAGGGACGCGGGGACTGGTGATATGGTACGCCGACGAGCCGGAAGCGTGCGCGACGGGGCAAGGTTACCCAGGCCGTTGGCCTGGGCTGAGGGAGGGCGCACCTTCGGTGCTCAGGACGGTTGAGGCCCGAAGGGCCGCCCTCCCTCAGCCCAGGCCAACGGCCTGGGTTCGCAACCCCCGGCGGAAACCCCCTTGCTGCCTTCACCCGTTGCCGCACAATGTCCGCCGTGCCCTCCCACGGAGTCCCGCCAATGCGCTGCCTCCCGCTCGCCTTGTTCGCCGCCGCCCTGCCGGCCGTCCTCCCGGCCGCCGCGGCCCAGCCCGCCCCCGTCAAGGCCCACGCCGCCCTCGTCCACGCGGTCGCCGTGTCCCCCGACGGGAAGACGGTCGCCACCGGCGGGTTCGACAGCGTCATCAAGCTGTGGGACGTCGGCCCGGACGGCACCCTGAAGGAGAGGAAGGAACTGAAGGGGCACACCGGTCCGGTGTACGCCCTCGTCTTCCACCCGAAGGACGCGGTCCTCGTGTCCGGGAGCCAGGACAAGACGGCGAAGGTGTGGAGCCTCGCCGACGGGAAGGTGACGGCCGAGTTCAAGGGGCACGCCGACATCGTCCACGGGCTGGCGTTCGCCCCGGACGGGAAGGCCGTCGCGAGCGGGTCGGTGGACAAGTCGGTGAAGCTGTGGAACCCGGCCGACGGGAAGGAGCTGAAGGCACTGGGGGCGCACGGGGCGTCGGTGTACGCGGTCGCGTTCTCCCCGGACGGGAAGGCCCTGGCGTCGGCGTCGGCGGACAAGCTGGCGAAGGTGTGGGACGTGGCCGCCGGGAAGGAGCTGAAGACGCTGGCCGGGCACGACGACGCGGTCGTCGGGGTGACCTTCGCCGGCGACGCCGACACCGTGGTCACCGCCTCGACCGACAAGACGATCCGGGTGTGGAGCGTGAAGGCGGTGAAAGACGTGCCGAAGAAGGACGAGAAGAAGGAGGACAAGAAGGACCCGCCCAAGAAGGAGCCGAAGGACAAGAAGGACGACAAGAAAGAGCCGCCCAAGAAAGACGACAAGAAGGAGGAGCCGAAGCGGGACGCGAAGGCGGCCGGCGAGGTCAAGCTGCTCGGGCCGACGGCCGACGACCCGTTCGCGGTGGCGTGGTCGCCGGTGGCGAAGGCGCTGGCGGTGTGCGGGTACTCCGGCCAGGTGACGGTGTGGAAGCTCGACGGAGACAAGCCGGCGTTCACCCGGGCGGTGAAGAACCCGGGGTATTGTGTGGCGTTCACCAAGGACGGGAAGGCGGTGCTGACCGGGCACGACAATGGGACGGTGGCCGTCACCCCGGTCGGCGGGAGGTGACGGCCGCGCCGGCGGGCCGTCACTTCCCCGCCTTCTTCGGCGGGGGTTCGAGGGTCAGCCCGTCGGCGACGAGCCGCTTCCGGAGCTTGTCGTAGTCCACCTTCTGCACCGGGACACCGTCGTCGATCGCCTGGCCCGCGGCGGTCGCCGCCGCCTGGCTGAGCATCATCAGCACCGGCTCCATCCGGGTCGAGGCGAAGCAGACGTGGCTCGCCGAGACGCAGAAGGTGGCGAACAGGTTGTCGCACTCGGCCGCCCTCGGCACGATCGCCCCGTACCCGACCGGGTACGGCCCCGGGATGCCGCCGTGGCCCAGCAGCTTCCCCTCCCGGACCAGCACCCCCTGGTGGGCGATCCGGCGGACCTCGTGGACGTCGATCCCGTAAGACGCCAAGGCGACCGGCCGGGGGGCGGCCTGCTTGCCCCGGGCGTGGTGCTCGGTCATCACCAGGTCCGAGACCATCCGCCGGGCCTCGCGGACGTACAGCTGGTGCGGCCACCCGCCGGTGTCCTTGAACTCGTCCTTGCACAGCCCGAACTTGGCCAGCTCGGCCCGCACCTTCTCCGGCGACCGCGGGTCGGCGGCCAGGAAGTGCAGGAGCCCGCGCTGGTAGTCCTCGTGCTCCCGGGCCAGCTCGGCCCGGCGGGCGTACGACGCCTCCGGCCACCCCAGGCTCCCGCCGACGTAGTTCCCGCCGAGGTAGGCGGTGTTGAAGTCGAACTTCCGGTTCGGCAGCGGGTCGTGCTTGGTGAACCAGCGGAGGTCCACGTCGTCCCCGGCCGCCCGGCAGGCGGCGAGGTACCGGGCCACGACCTCGTACCGCTTCGGGTCGTACCCGGCCGGCGGGGCGATCGGCAGCCGGTTGGCCGGGTCGGTCGTCAGGCACAGGCGGTAGCAGTACGCCTGCACCCCGGGGGCCTCGTCCCCGACCGCGCCCAGCTCGCCCGCCTGCACCAGCGGCAGGAGCCCGCTCTCCGGCTCGCCCGGGACGACGTAAGGGTCGACCGGGACGGCCCGGTCCCACAGCCCGCGCCCGTCCTTCCGCCGGCCGGTCGGCAGCACCTCGCCCCACTCCTTCCGGGGGACCTCGAACAGCTGCACCCCGTTGAGTGTCTCCCCGTACTTGGCGTTCGCCTCCCGCTTCACGGTGCAGGTCACCCCGGCGAGGGCGAGCAGGTCGCCCTCGTAGCTGGCGTCCACGAACACCTTCGCCCGGACGACCCGCCCGCCGTCGAGCTTCACCTCGGCGAGCCGCGGGCCGTCCTTCTTGACCGACACCGGCCGGGCCTCGCGCAGCACCCGGACGCCCTTCCCGGCCTCCCGCACGAAGGCCTCGAACAGCTCCTCCGCCGCGTGCGGCTCGACCGCGAACGCCCCGCCGGTGCCGATCCCCTGCCGCCCCAGCTCCCACGGCAGCTCCTTGCCGTACTTCTTGGCGAGCCGGGTGAAGTACTCGCGGGCGATCCCGCCGACCGTCCGCGGGTCGCCGATGTCCACCGCGCTGAGGCCGCCGCTGGTCATCCCGCCGAGGTGCTTGCCGGGCTCGAGGATCACCGCCGTCTTGCCGAGCCGGGCGGCCTGGACCGCCGCGACGACCCCGCCGGACGTGCCGCCGAACACGCAGACGTCGGCCTCGACCGGCGGCTCGTCGGCCCGCGCGGGCGCGACAGAAACGGCGACGAGAAGGGCGGCGAGAGGGGGGCTTCGCACGGTGGTCTCCGGGACGGGGCCGGCGGGCGCTTGCGTGACCGCCGGCGTCCCGGCTACAGTAAGCGAAACACCCGGGATCCACCATGTTCCGCGCCGAAGACATCCAGGCCCGCCTCCGCCAGCAGCCGTTCCAGCCGCTGCGGCTGATCGCCACCGAGGGGCTGCGCTACGACATCATCCACCCGGACCTCGTCCTGGTCGGGGCGCGCGACCTGACGATCGGGTACGCGACCCCGGACCGGCCCACCGTCTACGACCGGGTGGTGCGCGTGGCCATCGTCCACATCGTCGGGATCGAAGACCTACCGGTCGCGCCCGCGGCCCCGGCGAACGGCCAAACCTGAAAATGCCGACGCCCCCGGGGGTTCCCCGGGGGCGTCGGCGTGTCCGGCTCCGTCAGACCGCCTCGCCGAGCGCCGGCGGGGCCGGCCGGTCGCGCTCGACGAACCGCACCCTCACCGTCGGGCCGGCGATGTGGTGCAGCAGGTGCCGCGGCAGGTGGCACCGCACCACCACCTCGTTCGACTCGTCCCGGAACTCCTGCCGGTACACCTCGGCGTGGGCGTTCAGGAACGCCAGCACCCGCCCGTTCCCGGCGTCCGTCACCACCTCGGCGTCCGCGAACTCCGCCGCCAGCGCCCCCATCACCGCGTCTTCCAACCGGTTGATCCCGTCCCCCGTCAGCCCGCTCACCGCCACCGCCCGCGGGTGGTGCGCCTCCAGCACCTTCAGCACCGACGGGTCCGACACCTTGTCCACCTTGTTCAGGACGAGGATCGTCGGCTTGTCGTGGCACTCCAGTTCCTTGAGCACCGCGTTCACGGCGCGGACGTGGTCCTCCGCGTGCGGGCTGCTCGCGTCCACGACGTGCAGGAGCAGCTTCGCGTACCGGGCCTCGGACAGGGTCGCCCGGAACGACGCGACGAGGTGGTGCGGCAGGTCGCGGATGAACCCGACGGTGTCCGACAGCAGCACCCGGCCCCAGTCCCGGATGTGCCACTGCCGGGTGCGGGTGTCGAGCGTCGAGAACAACTGGTTCTTCACGTGCACCCCCGCCTTGGTGAGGGTGTTCATGAGCTGCGACTTGCCGGCGTTCGTGTACCCGACGAGGGAGACGGTGTGCTCCCCGCTCCGGCTCTTCACCTCCCGCTCCTTGCGGGCCTGCACCTCGGCGAGCCGGGCCTTCAGGTCGCGGATCCGCCCGCCGACCAACCGGCGGTCACTCTCGAGCTGCGTCTCGCCCGGGCCGCGCAGCCCGATCCCGCCGCCCTTCTGCCGGGACAGGTGGGTCCACATCTGCTTGAGCCGCGGCAGCGAGTACTCGAGCTGGGCCAACTCGACCTGCAGCCGGGCCTCGACCGTCTGCGCCCGGGTGGCGAAGATGTCGAGGATCAGCTCGCTCCGGTCGAGCACCTTCACCCCGACCGCCTTCTCCAGGTTCCGGGCCTGCGCCGGGGACAGGTCGTTGTCGAAGATGACCACGTCGGCGTCGGTGCTCTGCACCAGCTCGCCCAGCTCGGCCAGCTTCCCGGACCCGATGTACGTCCCGAGTTGGACGTCCTGCCGCTTCTGGGTCAGCTCCCCGACGACGGCCGCCCCGGCCGCCCCGGCCAGCCCGCGGACCTCGTCGCACGGGTCGTCCGACGCCCACGGCCGGCCCGGCAGCGCCACGCTGACCAGGACCGCCCGCTCGCTGGCGACCGAGAACTCGTCCCGCTGGTGGTCGAATGCCCTGCTGATAGTGTGCTCCCTTCCGGGGTGTCGGGGTCCGGGGTTTCGCCCCGGCCCGTCCCACCCAGCCTAAACTCGGATCCCGAAACCCCAAACACCAAAAAAGAACCCGCCCGGGGAGTTAGAGTCCCCGGGCGGGCGGAAGGTTCGGTCAGTTCGTCCTACGGCCGGTCAGCGGGCCTCGCCGCCCGGCAGGAGCGGCACCCGCGGGGTCGCGACCGGCTTGCCGGTCCCGAACACCGGGCTCGCCTGCACCGTCCACGACTTCCGGTCCGGGTTCACCTTCATGGTGGTCCGGATGTCCGCCGACGCCCCGACCCCGGCGATCCGGGCCTCGGCCGCCGCGTTCACCACCGGCAGGTTCGCCCCGCCGGTGGTCGCCTCCGGGCCGGCCGCCAGCGACCCGAACCCGCCGCCGAACCCGGTCCCGAGCGCCGCCCCGGTCGTGTCGGCCCGGAACTCGTCGGCGTCGGCCGAGACCACCGCCAGCTCGGTCCGCGACCCGTGGTCGAGCTTCACCTCGACCGGCTTCGGGGACCGCAGGTCCACCGTCACCAGGTCGTGCGACTCCCGCGGCGTCCCCTTGTACTTCGTCACCTTCAGGGTCGCCGCCTGGCCGACCGGCTGGCCGTAAGCCTGCCGCACGGTGACGGTGTAGGCGCCCTTGAACCCGAGGGCGGCGGTGTACACCTCGGACCGGTCGTTCCCCTGGGCCAGGGCGTCGGACTTCAGCACCCCGCCGCCGGTCGTCCGCTTGTGGGTGGTCGAGCAGACCGACCCGCCGGGCTCGGCGACCGTCAGGTCCAGGTCCGCCGTCCCCTGCCACAGCAGCTCGACCACCAGGTCCCGCCGGGTCTGCTCGGCCAGGGCGGCCTTCAGCCCGTCGGCCTTCCGCCCGGCCGCCTCGGCGTCGGCGACCAGCTTCGGCAGCCGGGCCTTCACCTGGGCGTGGTAGTCGATCCCGTCGGTCGTGCTCCAGTCCCGGCGGAGCAGGTTGTCGGCCGCCCACGCCACCGCGTCGGTGGCGACCGCCTTCCCGCCGGCCTCGGCGAACGCCAGGGCGTTCGCGTAGGCCGCCGGCTGGTCCGGGGCGACCTCGGCCGCCCGCCGGCAGAAGGCCACCGCCCGGGCGTGGTTCTTCAGCTCGGCCTCGGCCTTGGCCGCCTTCAGGTACGCCTTGTGGTCGGCCGGGTCCAGGTCGACCGCGGACACCGCCGCCCGCTCCACCTCGGCCGGGCTGGCGCTGCCGGTCGCCTGGAGGGCGACGGCCAGCGACTCGTGCGCCCAGGCGTCGGTCGTCAGCCCCTTCCGGAGCGACGCCTTGAGCACCTCGGCGGCGCTGGCGAACTCGTCCATCTCCATCAGGAACTCGGCGCTGGCGACGATCAGCCCGGGGTCGGACACGGTCCAGTCGATCGCCTGGGTCCACATCACCCGCGGGTCCTTGCTCAGGTTCTTCTTCAGCGCCACCGCGTCGACCTTCGGGTCGGTCAGGGTGGGCTTCCCGGCGGCCACCGCCTTCGGGTCCGGGTCCCCGGCGGCCGGCGGGTTCGGGCCGTTCGGCGGGGCGTTCCCGGCGACCGCGTTCCGCGGCCCGACCGGGCCGAGCGCCATCCCGTCCTGCTTCTTCAGCTTGACCGTCGCGGCCGGGTGGTACCGGCTCGTCCCGCGGATGATCAGGGCCCGGGCGGGCGGGTAGTACCCGAGGGAGTTGAGCTGGTTGATCGGCACCACCGGGACGGCGTTCGGGTCGTTCGGGTCGACCTGCTGGGCCTGGGCCCACTCGCCCCGGGCGACCGTCTCGGTGATGATGTTCAGCAGCAGCTGGCTCTGGTCCCCGCCCTGCAGCCCGAACTGGCCGCCGAGGTTCCCGAACTGGCCGAGCTGGCCGCCGCCGACCTGCAGCCCGCCGGCCCCGAACCCCTGGTTCACGACCCCGTTCATGTTCTGCCCGAACATCTGCATGCCCTGCATGCCGAAGAAGTTGTTCCCCAGGTTGTTGTTGTTGTTGTTGTTCCCCTGGTTGTTGAACCCGTTGTTGAACCCGCCGTTGTTCCCGAAGAAGTTCGCCGCCCCGATCACCTGCCCGAAGATCGCCAGCTGGGACTGCTGGAAGGCCAGGTTCTGGAACAGGGTCTGCTGGTTCACCGAGCTCGGGATCGGGATCACCAGGTCGGCGACCGGGAACACCCGGGTCACCTTCTCCTCCAGCCGGCGGTTGAAGGTGGTGATCTCGATGTACTCGGGGCGGACGATGTAGGTGTAGTTCAGGGACAGCAGGACGATGTCCAGGTAGGTGCCGAGCTTCAGCCCGCGGAGCTGGGCCGCCCCGACCCGCGGCTTCTGCTCGTTCACCGCGTCCGCCATCTTCCCGTCCGGCTCGGCCGCGATCGCCTGGTAGTTGATCACGTAGGTGAACCCGTGCTGGCGGGCCAGGGTGGTCAGCAGCTCCTTCAGCGACTGCTCGTCGACGTTCCCCTCGATCCGCACCTCGGCGTTCTCCAGCTTGCTCTTCAGGTCCCGCTGGGTCGGGCTCGGGTTCGGGCCGAGGTTCGAGTTCTCGTACGCCTCCTTCCGGAGCGAGGTCAGCTCCCGCCAGACCGCGGCCGGCGGGAAGTGGACCGGCGGCTCGTCGGGGTACGGGATGTGCGACTTCTCGGTCTGGAGCATGGTCAGCAGGAACCGCTCCTCCCGGATCCGGGTCAGCTCCCGCCACTCCCGCAGCTGGGTGGCCTGCTGGCCGATGATGTAGCTGGCGACCGCCTGGGGCGGGATCGACTGCCCCTTCACCACCCGCTCCTGGATCAGCAGCTGGGCCTCCTGGTAGGCCAGCTCGAACCGGGCCCGCTTCATCAGCTCCCGGAACTGGTCCAGCCGGTTCTTCACCCGCCGCTCCTCGTCCTGCTGCTGGTCGAACTCGTTCAGCTGCTGCCGGGACCGGGCGACCGCCTCCCGCTCCAGGTCGCTCTGCCGGACGATCTCCGCCCGCTTCAGCCGGATCTGCTGCATCACCGCCTCGAGGTCGCCCTTGTACTTGGCCTTGGCGGCCGGCCCGATCGCGTCGTTCGCGTCGATGTCGTCCCGCTGCCGCTTCAGGTCGTCGTACGCGGCGTCCGGGTTGGTCCGGAGGAGCCGCTGGGCGGCCCGGATCGTCTCGTCCACCAGCACCCGGGTCCGCTGCTCCTCCACCTGCCGGCGGGCGGCCGCCTCGCGGAGCAGGTCGGCGGCGGCCGGGGCCGGGCCGGCCGGCGGGGCGGCCCCCGGCGGGTCCTGCTTCGGGGCCGGGTCGGCCGGGGCCTGGGTCGAGACCTTCTTCTGGATGTCGGCCAGGGTCATCTTCCCGGCCTTCAGCTTGTCGATCATCGCGACCCCGGCGGCCGCCTCCGGGTCGCGCGGGTCGATCCGCAGGGCGGCCTGGTACAGCTTGCCCGCGTCGTCCCACTGCGACTTGGTGACGGCCCACACCGCCTGGGTCAGGAACTCGTCCCGGTACAGCTTGACCTGGGTGCTGGCCAGCGCCAGCGCCCGGTCCGACTGGAGCATGGCCGGGGCGTCCTTGTGCGGGGCGTCCCGCCACTGGTCGAGCATCACGTTCAGGAAGAAGTGGTCGAGCTGCGGGGCCGGCAGGGCCTCGCCCATGGTCGCCGCGACCGGCCGGCCGGCGGCCGTCCCCTTCACCTCCAGCCCCAGCCGGGCGGCCGGCTTGGCCAGCTTGCCCATGACCAGCGTGGTGCGGTCGGCCCGGAGCGGCGGCAGCTTGGTCGGGTAGACCTCCGCGACCTCCTCCGAGAACTTGAACTTGTCGACCTTCACCACCGGGGCGTCGATCGCGGCCACCAACTTCTTCACCCACTCGGCCCGCTTGGCCGGTTCGGCGAGGTCCTGGTCGAGCCGGGCGACCACCCCGCCGGTCTGGGCGGCCAGCCCGTGCAGGTTCTGCGGGTTCACCTTCACCCCGAGCGGGACGGCGAAGAACGCCACGTCGGTCGCGTCCATCCGGGTCCCGAGGTCGATCCGGTCGGCTTCCGAGACCGGGGCGAGGGCGCTCTCGCCGTCGCCGAGGAAGAGGACGACCTGCTGCCGGCCGCGGGCCGGGGTCATGCTGCCGAGGGCCTTGTTCAGGGCGTCCTTCAGGTCGACCGCCCCGGACCCGTACTCGACGTCGGTGAGGGCGGCGGCCGCGTCCCGGACCTCCTCGGCGTTCGGGGCGAAGAAGCCCTTGGTCAGGGCCTTGGTGGCGTCCGGGGTGTTGGCCGTCCAGACGCCGACGCGGTCGGCCGGGGACAGCCCGGCGACGACCGCGGTGAGCACCTGCCGGGCCTGCTGGAGCGGCCGGCCGGCCTGGCTGGCGGACGTGTCCACGACCACCAGCACGTCGCGCGGGCGGGCCGGCCCGGCCTCGACGGCCGGCTTCACCTGCCAGGCGAACAGCGTCTCGCCGTCCCGCGGCTGGTAGGTCAGGGCCGGGAGCTTGCTGAACTTGGTGACGGCGATGTCTTCGACGAGCCGGCCGCCGTCCGGGCGGACCGGCTCGGGCGGGCGGACCGGGTTGGCGCCCGGCCGCATGTCGCCGAACAGGGTGGTGCCGACGGCGAGGAGGGCGGCGGCCGCCCCCAGGACCGCGGGCACGACCCGGAGTCGTTTCAGGACTGTCATGCCCGGCGCTCCTTCAGGGGACGGCGGCGCGACGGCCGGTCCGGGTGTAGAACAAGTCATGGTCTGATTTTACGACACGAGCCCCGGTCGCCGCCACGCCAAATCGGTCGGTTTCCGGCACCGGGCGGAGGCACACGGGGCAAGTCTACCCGGTGTAACAAGTCCTCCGCCGGCCCGTTGGCGGGTTCACCCGAAGTGGGCGCGGCGACTTCGGTTACCCGCTGCCAACCCGGCAGCACCGGCACGACCGGCCCGGAGGGTTGGCGCGGCCGGCGAAAGGTTGCGGCGTGGCCATGGCGCCGCCGTCCGGCCCGGGCGTTTCGATTTGACTTGCTTCGGCGGCGACCTAATCTCGTTCCGTCCGGATCACAGGATTGTGCCGGAGTGGTTGCGCCTAACGACTGCCTTCGCATCGGGTTCGGGCCTGAGGCCCGCACGCCCCCGCCCGAACGGACGCCCCCCGCGAGAGCCCGTGCTCATGTCCCAGCCCGACCCGTCCCCGGAAGCCCCGCCGTCGATCTCCGCCGCGGAACTCCGCCGCCGGCTCCTGACCTCCGCCCCGCCGACGGCGGACGCCGCGCCCCCGCCGGCCGCGGAAGGGGAGGCCGCGGACGCCCCGCCGACGTGGTCGCCGAGCGGCGCCCAGGACCTGCTGGCCCGGCTGCGGATGCCGGGGAAGTCGGGGCCGGTCGCGGTCCCGGCGACCCGCCCGCTGCCGGCCGTCCCGGTCGCCACCGACCCGTCCCCGGCCCGGTCCGCGGTCAACCGCCGGACCGGGCTGCCGTTCTCCCGCCTGGACGGCGCCCTGAACCAGTTGGCCGGGGTGGCCGAGGGGGCGAGCCGGTACGGGGAGGACTCGCCGCACGGCGAGGTGGTCCGGCTGAAGGCCGAGAACAAGGAGCTGCGGGCGCTGCTGGAGGAGATGAAGCACCTGCTGCAGGAGGCGAGCGAGGCGGAGCAGACGCTGGCGGCGAAGGAGAAGGAGTTCGCGGAGGCGGTGGCGGCGAAGGACGCCCAGGTCGACGAGCTGAGCGCCCAGCTCGGCGCGATCGAGGAGCAGATCGCGAAGGGCGAGCTGGCCCCCCCCCCGCCGGTCCCGAAGACCCGGACCGAGCTGGAGGAGTGGAGCGACGAGCTGGAGAAGGAGAGCGCCAAGCTGCAGCAGGCCCGGAAGAAGCTGGACGAGGACCGGCGGCAGCTGCGGGAGGACGAGGAGGCGTCGGAGGTGCAGATGAAGGAGATGGAGATCGCGATGGCCCGGGACCGGGCGCTGATCGCCCGGCAGGAGACCGAGCTGCGGCGGCTGTCGGCCGAGATCCAGCACGAGCTGGAGCTGATGCAGCGCGGGGACACCGTCCTGCGGGACCAGATGGCGAAGTTCCAGCGCCGCGCCCAGGAGGTGATGGTCAAGCCGCCGGGCGGCGGGCGGAAGGGCACCCCCGGCTAACCAGGGGTTCTTCCGGGCCCCCGGCCGGCCGGGGGCTATCCGGGGACAGGCCCGGTCACTTCTTCAGCGCCTTCTTCAGCTCCTCCACCTCCGCCTTCAGCGCGTCGATCTCGTCCTTCAGCGCGGCGACCCGCTCGGCCCGGGGCTGCGGGGCCCCGACCCCGAAGTATTGTTGCGGGTTGGCCGCCGCCTGGGCGGCGAGCCGGACCTTCGCCTTGTCGGCCGCCTTCTTCTCCACCTCCGCGGCCCGCTCTCGGGTGGTCACCGTCAGGGTATTCGCGTCCTCGATCACCCCGAGGTCGGCCAGCTCGCACACCGTCCGCACGGCCGCGTCCACCGGGGTGTTGGCGAACCGGACGGTCAGCCGGGTGTCCGCCTTGTTCCCGACCACCGGGGCCAGGTTGACCGTCGCCCCGGTGGTTGTAGCGATGTCGTCCAGGATGTCGGACACGGCCACCGCCTTGTACGCCTTGGTCACCACCGCCCGCTTAATCAGCGGCTTCGTCTTCTCCAGGTCGATAGCGGTGACCAGCGGGACGGCGCCCGGGTCGTTCGGGTCGGCGCTCGGGTCGTCCTGCCGCACCCGGGTCTCGTACAGCCAGAACGCGAACGGGGTGACCCGCACCCGGTCCGGGTAGATGAGGAACTTCGCGTTCGCCTGGTCGCACAGGATGGTCAGGAGAGTCTCCAGCTTCACGTCCGTGAGCTTCGGCAGCCGGACCGTCCCGGGCACCTGCTCGACCCCGTCGTCCGCCTCCACCAGGTACCTGAGCACCTCCCGGTCGACCGTCAGCGGCAGGTCGAACTTCTCGGCGAGCATCTTGACCGCGTCCGGGAACTTGCCCTCGAACGCCTTCTCCAGGGTGACTCGGCCGGCGAGCTTCTTCGCCAGCTCGGCGGCGCCCTCGGCCGGCGCGGCCTTCGGGTCGGCCGGCTTGGGCTGCTGGGCGGGCGCCGGGGCGAGGGCGAGCAGGAGCGCCGCCAGGGCGGACAGTCGGGCGGTCATGGGAGCCTCCGGGGTGGCCGGGCGAGACGGGGCAGCGCTGAGTAACGCCGGACCGGCCGCCGGCGTTGGCGGTTCGCCGCCCGCCGACCCGCTCGCTACCCTGAACCTGCACCAACCCTCCCCCAACCCAAGGTTCCTCCCATGTCCAAGGTGGTGCGCGTCGCGGTCACCGGGGCGGCCGGCCGGGTGTCCAGCAGCCTGATCGTCCGGCTCGCGTCCGGCGAGGTGTTCGGCCCGGACACCAAGGTGGTCCTGCAACTGCTCGAGCTGCCGGCGGCGATGAAGAACCTGGAGGGGGCGATGTACGAGCTGCAGGACTGCGGGTTCGCCGCCCTGCAGGACGTGGTCATCACCGACGACGCGGACCGGGCGTTCAAGGACTGCAACTGGGCGCTGCTGGTCGGGGCGGCCCCGCGCGGCCCGGGCGAGCAGCGGGGCGACCTCATCAAGAAGAACGGCCCGATCTTCGTCGGCCAGGGGAAGGCGATCGCCAAGAACGCCGCCTCCGACGTGCGGGTCCTGGTGGTCGGCAACCCGTGCAACACGAACTGCCTGATCGCCCAGCGGAACGGCCGGGAGGTGCCGGCCGACCGGTGGCACGCGATGACCCGGCTCGACCACAACCGGGCGGTGTCGGCGCTGGCGATCAAGGCGGGGGTGTCGAACGCCGACGTGACGTGCATGACCATCTGGGGGAACCACTCGAACACCCAGTACCCGGACTTCACGAACGCGAAGATCGGCGGCCGGCCGGCGCCGGAGGTCATCACCGACCGAGCGTGGCTGGAGAACACCTTCGTGCCGGCGACGCAGGACCGCGGCAAGTTCATCATCGACACCACCAAGGTGTCGTCGTCGTTCTCGGCCGCGAACGGGGCGATCGACCACGTCAAGAGCTGCGTCCGCGGGACGCCGGCCGGGGACTGGACGAGCGCCGCACTCGTGTCGAAGGGGGAATACGGCGTGCCGGCCGGGCTCGTATTCGGGTACCCGGTGACGTCGACCGGGGGCGGGGACTGGAAGGTCGTGGAGGGGCTGAAGCTGGACGCGTTCGGGCAGGCGAAGTTCAAGGCCACGCTCGACGAGTTGCTGAAGGAGCGGGAGGTGGTGAAGGACCTGCTGCCGGGGTGATTCACGCGGGGGCGGGCGGCGCGTACACTTCAGTTGTCCCGCCCGCGCCCTCCGGAGACACCCATGCCCTCGGCCAAGAACGTGCTCGGCGGCCCGCTGAAGACCTGCTCGACCGACCCGCTCACCGGGTTCTACCGGAACGGGTGCTGCGACACCGGCCCGGACGACGAGGGCCTGCACACCGTCTGCTGCCAGGTGACGGCGGCGTTCCTGGCCCACCAGCGGGAGGTCGGGAACGACCTGTCGACCCCGTTCCCGGTGTACGGGTTCCCCGGGCTGAAGCCGGGCGACCGGTGGTGCGTGTGCGTGACCCGGTGGAAGCAGTCGCTGGAGGCCGGGGTGGCCTGCCCGGTGATCCTGGAGGCGACCCACATGCACGCGCTGGAGTTCGTCGACCTGGAAGACCTGCAGAAGCACGCCGTCGCCCTGAACCCCGGGGCGTGACCACCGGCGGGCCGCCACGGAGGGCGGCCGCTACATCCGAACGGTTCGTAGGGGCCGCCCTCCGTGGCGGCCCGGCCCTCCCCCGGAGATTCCGCCGTGGACCTGAGCCAAGCACCCGAAAGCTCGAACGTCGAGGACCGCCGCGGGATGAAGACGGCCGGCGGGCTGGTCGCCGGCGGCGGCGGGCTGCTGATCCTGGTCGTCGGGCTGCTGTTCGGGGTGGACCTGGGCAAGCTCGGGATCGGCCGGGGACAGCAGCAGGCCGGGCCGCCCCCGAACGACAAGTACAAGGAGTTCGCCGGCAAGGTCGTCGGCACCCTGGAGGCGGTCTGGACGAAGGAGTTCAAGAACGAGCGGAACGGGTACCCGGTGAAGGCGTACGAGGCCCCGCAATTGGTGCTGTTCAGCGGCGGGGTGAACACCGGGTGCGGGGCGGCCGACTCGAACGTCGGCCCGTTCTACTGCCCGGCCGACGACACCATGTACCTCGACCCGACGTTCTTCCAGGACCTGGAGAAGCAGCTCGGCGGGTCGGCGGCCGAGTTCTCCCAGGCGTACGTGATCGCCCACGAGAACGGGCACCACGTCCAGAACCTGCTCGGGTTCAACAAGAAGGTCGGCCGCGGCGACAACGCCGGGTCGGTCCGGCTGGAGTTGCAGGCCGACTACCTGGCCGGGGTGTGGGCGCACCACGGGCAGAGGCAGTTCAACTTCATCCGGGACGGGGACATCGACGCGGCGATCAAGAGCGCCCGGGCGATCGGCGACGACCGGCTGCAGGAGCGCGGGCGGGGCAAGGTGAACCCGAAGGAGTTCACCCACGGGACGGCCCGCCAGCGGGTCGCGGCGTTCACCGCCGGGTACAAGTCCGGGGACGCGTCGATGCGGAAGCTGAACCAGTTCTTCGAGGTCGGGATGAACCGCAACGGCGAGCTGGACGACGTCGTGTTCCAGTGACTCACTTCGCCCGGACGGTGGACAGCCCGCCGTCCACGCCGACCACCTGCCCGGTCACCCACGCCGTCTTCGGGTCGAGGAGCCAGGCGACCGCGGCCGCCACGTCGGCCGGCTCCCCGACCCGCCCGAGCGGGTGCATCGCGGTCGACGCCTTCAGTGCCAGCTCGTTCCCGGTGATCTTCGCCGCCAGCGGGGTGCGGACCAGCCCCGGGGCGACCGCGTTCACCCGCAGGCCCCGGCCGGCGTAGGTCGCGGCCGCGGAGATCACCAGCCCGTTCACCCCCGCCTTCGCCGCCGCGATCGCCTCGTGGTTCGCCAGCCCGATCCGCGTCGCGACCGTGGACATCAGCACCACCGACCCGCCGCCGGTCATCGCCCGGGCCGCCGCCCGCAGCACGTGGAACGCGGTCAGCAGGTTGACCGCCAGGGTGTCGGCGAACTCCTGGTCCGACGTCAGGTGGGCCGGCTTCAGCAGGATCGACCCGCACAGGTTGGCGACCCCGTCGAGCTTGCCGAACACGTCGGCGGCCCGGGCGAACGCCGCGTCCACGGCGGCCGGGTCGGTGGCGTCGAGCGGGTGGGCGACGCACTCGGCCCCGAGCGGCCGGAGTTCGGCGGCGAGGGCTTCGAGCCGGTCGGCGGTGCGGCCGGCGAGGACGAGGCGGGCGCCGGCCGCGGCGAGGGTGCGGCAGAGTGCGGACCCGATCCCGCCGGCGGCGCCGACGATCAGGTGTGCGGGGGTGTCGGGCATGGGGCCGCCGGGTCGGGGGTGGGGGCGCTCCCCGATTCTAGGCCGGGGTGGGCCCGCCCCTTCCACCCGACCGGCAGCCCGACGACCGCCCGCACGACCGCGCACCACTGCACCGCGAGCAACAGCAGGATGCCGAGCGGGTGGAGGAACAGGCCGAGGGTGGGCTGACCGAACCGCGTCGCCCCGTCCGCCCGGGGGGTGAGGGCGAGAAACGCGGCGTACAGGAGGACCTGCGAGGCCGTGTGGTCCCAGAGCACGCCTTCGAGGAAGAAGGTGAACGGCACCACCTGCCCGAGCAGCAGGACCACCGTCCAGAACCCGATCTGGCCGGTCGCCGCCATCCCCTCCCGGGCGTTCTTCGCCAGCCCGTTCCACACCCCGGCCGCCGACCGGTACATCCGGCACGTCGCCAACTCCGACGCGTCGCACAAGTCGGTCATGAACCCGGCCCGGCGGTACGCCCGCGGCAGGGTCAGCCCGTCGTGCCGCGACCCCCGCACCGTCGGGTGCCCGTGCCCGCCGACCTTCTCGTAGGCGACCCGGGTGGTGACGAAGAACTGCCCGCACCCGACCCCGAGGCCGGGCCACGGGAACCTCCGCATCAGCCACATCGGGAGCCAGCACAAGAGCAGCCAGTGGATGAGCGGGATAAGGAGCTTTTCGAGCAGCGTGCCGGTCTCCTGCCGCGGGAACCCGCTGACCAGTTCCGCCCCGGACTCGCGCAGGAACAGGTCCATCCGGGCGAGGGCGTCGGGTTCGAGCCGGACGTCGGCGTCGAGGAACACGAGCACGTCGTGGCGGGCGAACTTCGACAGCGCGAGGCAGGCGTGCTGCTTCCCGCACCACCCGTCCGGCAGCGGCGGGGCCGATTCCAGCCGGACGCGGGGATCGGTCGCGGCGATCTCCCGGACGATGTCGGCCGTCCTGTCGGTCGAGTGGTCGTCGAGCACGACGACGTCGAGTTCGACGTCTTCCGACGCGAGCACGGACCGGACGCACGCGGCGATCCCGAGTTCCTCGTTCCGCGCCGGGATCAGGACGGACACGGTCGGCGAACCCGGAGCGTGAGCGACGGGGTGCGACTCGACACTCACCCCGTCGCTCACGCTCCGGGTTCGCCAAACCTCGGGCGGCGCCCGGAACAGGAACGAGTTCCACAGATACATCAAGGCCGGGACGGCGGCGCACCCGAGGCACACCCAGGCGAGCGCGGTCACGGCCGGTCCCCCCCTGTGGCGTGCGACGGGTCGAACCGCTTCCCCCGCGCCCACGCCTTCACCCGCCGCCACCCGTCGTACACCCCGCCGACCCCGGCCCGCCCCGACAGCAGTTCCGCGAACCGCCCGGGGTCGCGAGTCACCGCCTCGGCGCTCAGTGCGTCCAGGTTCCGCGTCATCGCGCCCTCGATCAACTCCGTCCACCCGCGGCCGGACAGCCCGGGGTGGTCGGCGGCCCGGACCGGCTCCCCGACCCGCACCAGCGCCTCGGGCGTCCGCTCCGTCCAGAACGCGTACTCCAGCGCGAGCGGGACCGCGACCGCGGCGGGCGCCCGGGCCATCAGGTGCCCGACCCCGGACGCGATCCCGAGCGGCCGCTCCCGCACGTCGGTGAACCGCCCCTGGGCCGTCACCCAGTACGCCCGCCGCGGCGCGGACAGGACCGCCGCCCCGGTCCGGACGAACTCGGCCGCCCCGCGCAGGGTGCGGGTGTCCACCGGGAGGAACCCGAGCTTCGTGAAGAACGCGTACCGCTTCACCGCCTCCGCGTCGATCGCCGCGTACTCGTCCCGGTCGGCGGTGAGCTGCGCCAGCACGAGGCAGATCATCGGGTCCCACCACGCCGGGTGGTTGAGGACGACCAGGAGCGGGTCGTCGCCCGGCGGCGGGAACGGGTGCCCGGACTTCGACACCCGGACCGCGTGGAAGTGCCGGCGGACGTACCGCCGGGCGTACCACTTGAACAGCCGGTACAGCCGCGGCCACCGGGGCGGGAGGGCGACGGGCCCGGCGGCGAGGCGGTCGGGGGGCATGGCGGGCTACTTCTTCGGGGCGGCCCCGAACGCGACCTTCTCTAGCGCGTCCGGCTCGAACAGGTGCTTCAGCCCGGACCCGGTGGTGGCGAACACCAGCACCGCGTCCCGGTCCGGGTACATCCGCAGGTCGGCGAAGAAGATGCCGTTGCTCCCGTTGTGCCCGGCCGACGTCCCCACCCCCTTCGGCTTCCGCACCGACCAGCCGTAGGCGTAGTGGGTGTCGGGGTCCTCCGGCACGTGCGGAGCGAGGTGCTTCTCCCGGGCCTCCCGCGGCAAGACCGCGTCCCCGCGCAGCGCGACCGCCCACCGGTACAGGTCGGCGGCGGTCGAGAGCAGCCCGCCGTTCGCCCGCAGGTGCCAGTGCGGGCCGTCGGCCGCCCACGGGTGGTCGAGCGGGGTGCCCCAGTCCTTGCCGTTGCGGTACCCGCGGGCGACGGCCGCCTTGTCCCACTTCGGCAGCACGTACCCGGTGCGGGTCAGCCCGGCCGGGTCGAACAGCCTGTCCCGCAGGTACCGCTCGTACGGCCCGCCGGTCACCACCTCGACCACCGCCCCGAGCAGCCCGTACCCGGCGTTCGAGTACCGGTACTTCTTCCCCGGCTCGTCGCGCAGCTTCTGCCCGAGGGCGAGGGCGACGAAGTCGGCCCGGCCGATCGGGTCGTAGTCCCCGCCGAGGGCGTCCGGCAGCCCGGCGGTGTGCGTCAGCAGGTGGTGCAGGGTGACGTCCTTCTTGTCGTCCGGCACCCCGGGCAGGTACTTGCTGAGGAGGTCGGTCACCTTCAGCTTCCCCTCCGCCTCCAGCTTCAGGACCGCGGCGGCGGTGAACGGCTTGGTGATGGAGCCGACGTCGAACGGGGTGTCGGTGGTGAACGCGACCTTCCGGGCGCGGTCGGCGTGCCCGTAGCCCTTCGCGAGGACCACCTTCCCGTCGAGGGCGAACAGGCAGACGCCGGAGAACCCCGGGTCCTTCTCGGCGAGGGCGGCGACCCGCCGGTCGAGGGCGGCCGCGACCTCGCCGTCCACGGTCCCGTTGGCGACGGGGAGCGGCTTTGGGGCTTCGGGTGGGGCGGCGATGGCCGCGACGAGCAGGAGGGTCGGGGTCATGGGTCCCCGGGGAGAGGGGGTTACGCGGTGGCGACCGGCTCCGGGGCGGGGGCGGGGCGCCTGGCGGCGACCTTGTCGTGGTCGAGGGCGTCGGCGGCGATCCACCCGGACATCAGCACCATCGGCATCCCCGGCCCGGGGTGCGCCGCCCCGCCGGCCAGGTACAGCCCGGCCACGTCCCGCGACCGGTTCGCCGGCTTGAACGCCCCGCGCCACCGGCCGTGGCTCGCCAGCCCGTAGATCGCCCCGTCCAGCACCCGGTACCGGTCGTGGATGTCCCGCGGCGTCAGCGCCGCCTCGAAGACGATCCGGTCCTCGATGTCCGGCATCTTCCCCGTTGTCTTGAGCTTGTCAAGGATGACGCGGCGGTACGCGGGGAACATCTCCGCCCAGTCGTGGTGCGGGCGGAGGTACGGGGTGTGGACCAGCACGTACAGGGCGTCCCCGCCGGGCGGGGCGGTGTCCGGCTCGGTGCGGGCGGTGGACGCGACGTAGCAGGTCGGGTCCGGGGCCGGCTCGCCCCTGCGGTAGATGGACTCGAACTCCTCGTGCGGGTCGCGGCTGAACACGAAGTCGTGGTGCAGCAGGTGGTCGTACCGCTTGTTCAGCCCGAGGTACAGGACGACCCCGGAGCACGCGGCCTCGTACCCGCGGCGGCGCTCGAACCGGCGGGCGGCCTTCGGGGCGGAGTCGGCGAGCAGCTCGCGGTGCGTCCGGACCGCGTCCGCGTTCGACACCACGGCGGCCAGTTCCACCACCTCGCCGGCGTCCGTCTCCACTCCGGTGACGCGCCGGCCGGCGGGGTCGGTCAGGACCCGGGCCACGCCGACCCCGGTGCGGTACTCGACGCCGAGCTCCTCGCCGAGCTTAACGAGCGCCTCGGGCACCGCGCGGGTGCCGCCGCGGGGGTACCAGATGCCCTCGGTCGTCTGCATGTGGGCGATCGAGCACAGCACCGCCGGCGACTGCTCGGGGCACGACCCGACGTACTGGGTGAAGTGGTCGAGCATCTGGGCGACCCGCGGGTCCGGGGTGAACTTCCGGACCGTCCCGGCGACCGACCGGCCCATCCGCATCCGCAGCACGTCCCCGAGGATCGCCAGCGAGAACCCGAACTTCGGGTCGACCATGTCGCGGATGCCGCCGATCGACTTCCAGAAGTAGTACCGGTCGGAGATGCGGTGGAGGCGGTCGGCGAGGGCCGAGAACCGGCGGTACCCGTCGCCGGCCCCGGTGTCCGGGGCGCGGGCGTCGAGGGCGGCGGCCATCTCGGCCACGTTCTCGACCAGGTCGAGGGCGGACCCGTCGGCGAAGAAGCACCGCCACTGCGGGTCGAGGCGGACGAGGTCGAGGTAGTCGTCGAGTTCCCGGCCGGCCTCGGCGAAGACGCGGCGGAGGACGCTCGGGACCGTGAGGATGGTCGGCCCCATGTCGAACCGGAACCCGCGCTCGCTGAGGACGGCCGCCTTCCCGCCGAGCCACGGGCTCTTCTCGAACAGGACGACCTTGTACCCGCGGGCGGCCAGGACGCACCCCGCCGCCAGCCCCGCGAGTCCGCCGCCGACGACCCCGACCCGGTCCGCTCCGCGCATCACCGCCCCGCCCTTCGTGTAGGGTGGGCCGAGCGGGCGCTTCGCCCGCGAGTCCCACCGCCCCGCGAATCAGGTGGGACTCGCCCGCAGAGCCGGGCTCGGCCCACCCTACCCCCGCCCATCCTACCGGGCGGCGGCCGACGCGCCTGCCGGGAGTTCGCCCGCCCCGGGCGCCCCGAGCCACCCGGCGTCCCGGCCGAAGTCCGCGAGCAGCAGCCGGCTCGTGATCCGCGCGCTCTCGTAGATCACCGGCAGCCCGCTCCCGGGGTGCGTCCCGCCGCCGACCAGGTACACCCCGTCCAGGTCCTCGAACCGGTTCCGCGGGCGGAGGTGGAGCATCTGCCGCCAGGTGTGGGCGAGGTTGAACGTCGCCCCGCGGTGGACCGCGTACCCGGCCTCCCAGTCGGCCGGGGTCACCACCTTCTCGAACCGGATGCGCTTCTCGACGTCCTCGACCCCGACCTTGCGGAGTTGTTGCAACAACCGCGCCCGGAAGGCCGGGGCTTCCTTGGCCCAGTCCACGTTGGACTGCTTGTGGATGACGTGCCGGTGCGTCACCGGGGCCAGCACGTACAGCGTGCTGCACCCCCGCGGGGCGAGCGAGTCGTCGGTGACCGCCGGGTTCTGGACGTAGAACGACGGGTCGGCGGACAGGACGTGCCGGGTCTCGATGTCGGCCAAGTTCTCGGCGTAGTCGGCGGAGCAGTGGATGGTGTGGTGCGGGACGTGGTCCTGCCGGCCGTCGAGGCCGAGGTAGAGCATGAACGTCGAGCAGGAGAACTTCTTCTTCGCGAGCTTGGCGTCGGTCCAGCGGCGGCGGAGGCGGTCCGGGACGAGCTTGGTCATCGCGTGGGCGAAGTCGGCGTTCACCACCACGGCGTCCGCCCGGTACTCGCCGGAATTTGTCCGCACGCCCACCGCCTTCCGCCCCTCGAACAGCAGTTCCGTCACCTCCTCGCCGAGCGAGAACGTGACGCCGAGTTCGCGGGCCACCCGGGCCATCCCGTCGCTGACCGCCGAGCACCCGCCGTACGGGTGCCAGACGCCGAACTCGTACTCCAGGAACGACAGGATCGAGAACAGGCTCGGGCAGTGGAACGGCGACATCCCGAGGTACTTCGACTGGAACGAGAACGCCAGCCGGACCCGGTCGTCGGCGAAGTACCGGCCGAGCTCGCGGTCGAGCGACTTCCACGGGCGGAGGATCGGCAGCAGCTTGACGAGGTCCCAGCTCAAGAGGTCGCGCCACCCGAGGAACGGGCTCTCGAGGGTGGGCCGGAACTGCTCCAGCTTGGCGCGGTTGTCGGTGAGGAACCGGCGGACGTTAGCGGCGTCGGCCGGGTTGAGCTTCGCGACCTCGGCTTCGAGCCGCGGCAGGTCGGGGGTGCAGTCGAGTTGTCCGCCGGCCCCGAACTGGATGCGGTACTGCGGGTCGAGCCGGACCATCGGCACCTCGCGGTGCAGGTCGCGGCCGATCAGCTTGAAGATGCGCTCCAGGACCAGCGGGTAGAGGAAGAACGTCGGCCCGAGGTCGAACCGGAAGCCGTCGTGCTGGATCGCGGAGCAGCGGCCGCCGACGTGCGGCAGGCGCTCGACGACGTGGACGCGGAGGCCGCCGCGGGCGAGCAGCAGGGCGGCGGCCAGCCCGCCCGGCCCGGCCCCGATGACGAGCACCGAGTCGGGGCGGTTGCGGGAAGTCATGGCCGGTCCGGGACGGGTGCGGGCCGCGGGGGTGCGGCCGGTCTAACCTACCGGATCATAGCGGGGGGCGTGTCGGGAATTCCACCGCAACCGGCCGCCGGGTTCGCGGCTTGGAGCGCGGCCGTCCCGGCCGCTGCGACCCCGATCGGGATGCCACACGACCGTCCCGGAGGCGACCCAGTTGTACAGGTGGAGCGGCCGGGACGGCCGCGCTCCAGGACCGGTCACTCGATCGGCTTGTCGCCGTAGCGGTAGATCCGCCACTCCCCGGACCGGGTCTGGACCCAGTGCAGGCAGCTGCTGGCGGTGCGGATGAGGAACCCGTCGTCGCCGTCGCGGCGGCACGACACCACCTTCTCGCGGAAGTGCTGCTTCATCCACGGGACGTTCATGCCGGCGGCGGTGTCGCCGCGCTTCGGGTCGTCCACGGTGCCGACCTCGACTGCGTGCGGCAGGCAGAACTTCGCCACGTCGCCGGTCTTGATGGCCGCGACGAACCCGGCGTAGGCGAGCCGCAACTTTTCCGTCGGGAAGTCCTCGATCTCGGTGAACTTACAGTCCTCGAAGAGCAGCGTGGCGGCGTCCTCGCCGAAAGCCCGCTCGCCCTCCGACACGAGCCGTTCCACGACCCGGCCGAACTGCTCCACCCGGAGGGTCGTGATGCCGCCGGACCGATGCGTGTAGGCGACGACGAACTGGCCGCGGGCGAGCGGTTCGGGAGACCCGTACCCGCCCGAAGTGACCAGTTCGACCTTCCCTGGCAGCTCGGCCAGCCGGACGGCGAGGTCGCACCCGCCCCCGTACTCCCGGCTCAGGAACCGGCGGTAATAGAGGTCCGTCCGGTTCCCGACCCGGACCTGGTCGAGGGAGACCCGCACCAACTGTTCGGGGCGCCGGTCCGCCTCGTCGCCGAGCAGTGGGAGGGGCCGCCGCGCCACCACCACGGCCGGGTTCAGCCCTGCCGGCGGAAGCGGCGGCAACTCGGGGTTGTAGACGACGAACGGGATCACGTTCGAGGCCACGGTGCCGTCCGCCGTGCGGTACGTCACCCGGAGCGTGTGCCGGCCGGACACCCGGAAGTTTCGTGCGCGGACGAAGTACCTGGGCGCCTCGTCGCTCACGGACCTGCCGGCGGGCACGGGGGTGAGGTTCGTGAAGTCGTCGTGCCACGGGAAGCTGCACACGAAGTGGGGCAGCAGTGGCGAGCCGTCTGGCTGGACGATCTCCGCCCGGAGGACGTGTGCGCGGAGCGACCGGGAGGTGGGCATGTACCCGCGCTCGCGGTCGGTGACGTTCTTGAGCGTTACGGTGACCCGGATGTCGCCGGGAGACTCGCCGACCAGCACCGGCTCGGCGAGCCGTGGGGCGTCGATGCGGAGTTCCCAGCCCGCGTCCACGGGCGCGGGCGGCAGGGTCCAGATCGCGGCGAGAAGGACGGCGGTCGCGAACATGGCTCGGCTCCGCGGTGTCGGGGTGACGCGGTACCCTCGTACCCGTACCCGGGCGTTGCGGCCAGCCCAACCCCCGGCCGTTACCATGACACCGCACCCCTGAGGAGTCACGATGCCCGCCCCGGTGCTCACCCCGGCGGAGGTCCGGGCCGCGGCCGCGACCCTGCCCCGCGCCCGCCTCGCCCACCTGCCGACGCCGCTCGAAGAACTCCCGCGGTTCGCCGCCCGCCTCGGCGGCGGCGTCCGGGTGTTCGTCAAGCGCGACGACTGCACCGGCCTGCTCCTCGGCGGGAACAAGGCCCGGCACAACGAGTTCCTCCTCGGCGACGCCGTCGACCAGGGCTGCGACATGGTCGTCTGGGGGGCCGGCGTCCAGTCGAACAACTGCCGCCAGACCGCCGCCGGGTGCGCCAAGCTCGGCCTCGAATGCCGCCTGTACCTGAGCCGCGGGCACTACCGCACCGAGCCGCAAGGGAACCTCCTCCTCGACTACCTCGTCGGGGCGCACGTCGAGTTCACGGACGCGACCCTCGGGCCGGAGCTGAACGCCCTGCTCGCCGCCAAGGCCGACGAGTTCCGCCGCGCCGGCCGCCGGCCGTACTACTGGAACCCGCCGCGGGTCGTACCGCTCGCCGCCGTCAGCTACGCGCTGTGCGTCGCCGAGATCGCCGAGCAGTTGGCGGCGCTCGGGCTGGCGCCGGACGCCCTGTACGTGTCGTCCGCCGGGGCGACCGGGTCCGGCGTGGCGCTGGGCAAGGCCCTGCTCGGGCTGACGTGCCCGGCCCGGCTGATCTGCCCGATGCACTGGCCGTGGCACATCCCGACCCGCACCGCCGACGACGCGAACGCGGCCGCCGAGCGGATGGGCCTGCCGCACCGGCTGGCGGTGTCCGACATCGACGCCGACGAGTCGTACGTCGCCCCGGGGTACGGGCACGCCTCGCCGGCCGGGCGCGAGGCGCTGCACCTGCTCGCCACGACCGAGGCGATCCTGACCGACCCGGTGTACTCGGCGAAGGCGCTGGCGGCGCTGGTCGCGGACGTGCGGGCCGGCCGGTACCGGGCGGGGAGCGTACTGGTGTTCGTCCACACCGGCGGCGTCCCGGCGGTCTTCGCGGAACCCGAGAAGGTGCTGCCGGCCGGGTGAGGTGGTTGCACCGCGCCGGCCGCCCGGGTAAGCTCACCCCACCACCCCCGGAGGCCGGCGCGATGGACGAGCTGATGTGGCTGCGGGTGTTCGGCGGCGCCCTCGGGTCCGGCATCGACCTGACGGCGGTGCTCGCCTTCGTTGCGTTCGGGGTGCTCGCCTTCCTGGCCCCGGTCGTCGGGTACCGGGAGCGGCCGACCGGCCTGAGCGCGTCGCTGTTCCTGCTCGTCGGGTACGGGGTGGTGGCCGTCCTCCAGTTCGCGGTGCAGTGGCTGCAGCTGCTCGACGAGCCGGCCCAGAACCTCGGCCGGCGCGCCGACTCGAGCCCGAACGTCCTGCTCCTGTTCGCGTTCCTGAAGTTGCTTTTGCTGGTCGGGGCGATGCTGTCGTTCGCCCTCGGGGTGCGGGCGCTGAAGGTCCGCCGCGGGCCGGACGGCGGCCCGGGGGGCGACGGGTGGTGAGGCGGTCCGCGTCCTTCCGGGAGAACGCCATGCTGTTCGGCGACATCGACTGGGGCCAGGTGCTGATGAAGGGACTGATCGGCGGCGTCATCGGGGGCGTCGTCGGCCTGGTCATGTACCTGTTCAAGAAGAAGCCCGCTCCGGACAAGCCCGACCCCGACGACGGCCCGAAGTCCGGCAGGGGCGACTGGTGACCCGGCCGGCCCATCTCGCCTTGCCCGACCACCTCCCGCCGGCCGACAATACCCCCGCGAGCACCTCCGGGGACTCACGTCACCCGGCTCGCCTGTCACGGAGCCGGCCATGCTCGATTCCATCCTCGACGCCGTCGGTCACACCCCGCTGGTCCTCCTCAGCCGGCTGACCGAGGGGCTGCAGGCCCGGGTCGCGGTCAAGGTCGAGATGATGAACCCCGGCGGGAGCGTGAAGGACCGCGTCGCCGGGGCGATGATCGCCGAGGCCGAGCAGAACGGCACCCTCCGGCCCGGTGGCACCATCATCGAGGCGACCGCCGGGAACACCGGGGTCGGGCTGGCGATGGTGGCCGCGGTCAAGGGGTACCGGTGCATCTTCGTCCTCCCGGACAAGATGTCGCAGGAGAAGATCTCGCTCCTCAAGGCGTACGGGGCGGAGGTCGTCATCACCCCGACCGCGGTCGCCCCGGACTCGCCCGAGAGTTACGGCGGGGTGGCCGACCGGCTGGCCCGGGAGATCCCCGGGGCGTGGCGGCCGAACCAGTTCACGAACCAGGCCAACCCGGACATCCACTACCGCACCACCGGCCCCGAGATCTGGGAGCAGACCCGCGGGAAGGTGACGGTGTTCGTCTGCGGGGTCGGCACCGGCGGGACGGTGTCCGGGGTCGGGAAGTACCTGAAGGAGCGGAACCCGCAGGTGCGGGTGGTCGGGGCCGACCCGGAGGGGTCGGTGCTGTCCGGCGGGGCCCCGAAGCCGTGGAAGGTGGAGGGGATCGGCGAGGACTTCGTGCCGAAGACGTTCTCGAGCAAGTACGTCGACGACTGGGAGCGGGTCGGGGACGCGGAGTCGTTCCACGTCGCCCGGGACCTGGCCCGGCGGGAGGGGATGCTGCTCGGCGGCAGCACCGGCACGAACGTGGCGGCGGCCCTGCGGTACGCCCGCCGGCTCGGCCCGGGCCAGTTGGTGGTGGCCCTCGGGTGCGACACCGGGCGGAACTACCTGAGCAAGTTCTTCGACGACGGGTGGCTGGCGGCGAACGGGCTGACGTTCACCGAGCCGCCGGCCCACTCGGTCGGCGACCTGCTGCGGAAGCGGGGCGAGCGGAAGCTGGTGACGATCACCCCGGCGGCGACGGCCGGGGAGGCGATCGGGCTGATGGAGGCGACCGGGATCTCGCAGCTGCCGGTGATGGACGGGGGGAAGCCGGTCGGGAGCGTGCAGGAGGTGACGCTGGCCCGGGTGCTGCACGACGGCCGGGACCCGGGGGCGGTGCCGGTCGGGGAGGTGATGGCCCGGCCGCTCCCGGCCCTGGACGTGCGGACGCACCTGGACGAGGCATACCGGCTGCTGATGGCCGGGTACACCGGGGTGCTGGCGACGGCCGACGGGAAGGTGGTGGACATCGTCACCCGGATCGACCTGATCCACTACTGGGACCAGGCCCGGGCGAAGTGACCCGGGGAGGAACCGCCATGCCGCTGTTCGACCACTTCCACCGCCCGCTGTCCGAGACGCACCAGTGGGTGTCGGTCCACAGCCGGTGGGCGACGGCGATCGCCGACGACCTGAACCGGCGGCTGCCCCGGCGGTTCCTGGCCGAGGCCCCGTTCACCCTGGGGTCGTACGCGGCGTCCGACGTGGTCGAGGTGGATCAGGCGCCCGGAGGTGGGAACGGGGTGCCGCTCACCCCGGAGGCCGGCGGGGTCGCTGTCGCGGCCGAGCCGATCACCTACGCCCCGCCGGTCGGGCTGACGATGCCGGCCGACTTCCCGGAGGAGGTGCTCGTCGAGATTCGAGACCTCCAGCACGCCCGCCGGGTGTTGGCGGTGGTCGAGCTCGTCAGCCCGGGGAACAAGGACGACTCGGCCGCACGACAGGGGTTCGCCGGGAAGTGCCTGAGTTACCTCGCCCGGGGCCTCGGCCTGGTGGTGATCGACGTGGTGACCGAGCACCACCGGAACCTGCACAACGAACTGGTCCGACTCGCCGGCCACGGGGACTCGTTCCTGATGGCCGGCGACCCGCCGGTCTACGCCGCCGCGTACCGCCCGGTCCACCGGAAGAAGGAAGACCTGATCGACCTGTGGACGTGGCCGCTCGCGGTCGGGGCGGCCCTCCCGGCGGTGCCGCTCGCCCTGAAGGGGTTCGGGTGCGTCCGCCTGGACCTGGAAGCGACCTACGCGGAGGCGTGCGAGCGCAGCCGCATCCCCTGACGGAGGACCCGCCCGTGGCCGACACCCCCACCCCCGGGTTCAGCACCCGGGCGATCCACGCCGGGCAGGACGCCGACCCGGCCACCGGGGCGACCGTCGTCCCGATCTACGCCACCAGCACCTACACCCAGGCCGCCCCCGGCGACCACAAGGGGTACGAGTACAGCCGCAGCGGCAACCCCACCCGCACCGCCCTCGAGACCGCCCTCGCCGCCCTCGAAGAGGGCGAGCGCGGGCTGGCGTTCGCGTCCGGCCTGGCCGCCACCACCGCCGTGTTCGCCGGCCTCCTCCGCCCCGGCGACGAGGTGGTCGCGTCCGCCGACCTGTACGGCGGCACCTTCCGGCTGCTCGACAAGGTGTTCAAGCCGTGGGGCCTCGTCGCCAAGTACACCGACGACCCGTCCCCCGCAGGGTTCCAGGCGCTGATGTCGGCGAAGACCAAGCTCGTCTGGATCGAGACGCCGACGAACCCGCTGCTCCAGATCCTCGACATCGCCGCCATCGCGGACGTGGCCCACCGGCACGGGGCGAAGCTGGCCGTCGACAACACGTTCGCGTCGCCGTACCTCCAGCAGCCGCTGAAGCTCGGGGCGGACGTGGTGGTCCACAGCACGACGAAGTACCTCGGCGGGCACTCGGACGTGGTCGGCGGGTGCGTGGTCGGGGCGAAGGGGCTGCTCGACCCGGTCAAGTTCTACCAGAACGCGGCCGGCGGGGTGCCGGGGCCGTTCGACTCGTACCTGGTGCTCCGCGGGCTGAAGACGCTCGCCGTCCGGATGGACCGACACGGCGACAACGCGATGTCACTCGCGCAGTGGTTGGCGGCCCATCCGGCGGTGGCGGCGGTGTACTACCCGGGGCTGCCGGGCCACCCGGGGCACGCGGTGGCGGCGCGGCAGATGCGGAACTTCGGCGGGATGATGTCTCTGAAGCTGAAGGGCGGCATCCCGGCGGCGCGGCGGTTCATGACCGGGACGAAGCTGTTCAGCCTGGCGGAGAGCCTGGGCGGGGTGGAGTCGCTGGTGTGCCACCCGGCGACGATGACCCACGCGAGCATCCCGAAGGACGTGCGGGAGGCCCGCGGGGTGGACGACGGGCTCGTGCGGCTGAGCGTCGGGATCGAGGACGTGGCGGACCTCCGGGCCGACCTCGAACGGGCGCTGGCGGGCGGGTAGGATGGGTGGACCGGAGGAACCCCGATGCCGCTGCTCGACCACTTCCACAACCCCGGGAAGCGACGCCTGCCGTGGGCGACAATGGCCCCGGCGTGGGGCCTCGCACTGATCGGCTGGCTGAACCGCCACCTCCCGCGGGACGAGTTCCGGGCCGAGACGAACCTGAGGCCCGGGCCACACGTCGAGGCCGACGTGGCCGAGTTCCGGGAGCCGGACGTCCCGCGGAACGGCAGCCGGAACGGGGCGATCGCGACCCTGGCCGAAGCCCCGCCGGCGGTCCTCACCCTGCCGGCGTTCTTCCCGGACGACCTCGAGATCGAGATCCGGGAGGAGCACGACCGCGGGCGGCTGGTCGGGGTGATCGAGTTGGTCAGCCCCGCGAACAAGAAGGAGGCGGACGAGCGGGAGGCGTTCGTCACGAAGTGCGTCAGTTACCTCCGCAAGGGGATCGGGCTCGTCGTCATCGACGTGGTCACCGAGCGGCACGCCAACCTGCACAACGACCTGATGCGGGCGATCGGCGGCCCGTCCCCAGAACTCCTCGCCGACGCCCCGACCTACGTCTCCGGTTACCGCCCGGTCCACCGCCGCGGGACCGGGGCGAACGAGATCGAGGTCTGGCCTTACCCCGCCCCGGTCGGACAGCCCGTCCCGGCCGTGCCGTTCGGGCTCCGCGGCGGTCCGGTCGTGGTGCTGGAGTTGGAGACGATCTACACCGCGGCGGTCGAGGTGACCGGGCTGTGACCGGTCACCGCGGCTCGCGGCACAGCTCCCAGTTCGGCAGCCCGCCGGGGAACTCCGTCCGCCCGACCAGGTCGAACCCCAGCTTCCGGTAGATCGCCACGTTCGCCTCCGGCATCGTCTCCAGGTACACCGGCACCCGGTCCCGGTCCGCCGCCTCGAACACCGGCCGCAGCACCGCCCGGCTCAAACCCCTCCCCTGCACCGCCGGTCGCACCCCCAACAGGATCACGTACCAGTGCGGGCGGTCGCCCACGTGCTCCGCCCGGGTCGAGTCGAACCACGGGCCGAGGCGCAGGAACCGGAACCCCCCGCGCAGCCCGAGCCGCCGCGCCGCCGACAGCACCCCGGCCCGCACGTACGCCCACTCCCCCGGCCACTCCCGCCCCGGGGGGAAGCAGCACGCCACCGCCGCCCGGTCGGCGGTCCCGAACACCGCCCCGCGCCGCACCGTGACCCGGAACAGGAACCGGCAGTACGCCGGCACCGCCCGCGCCCGGCGGGCCGGGTCCGGGGCCAGGGCGGTCAGCAGGTCGTAGTCGGCGAACGCCTCCGCCAGCGACGCGACCGCCGCCCGCTCGTCCCGCCGGGTCAGCCGCTCGACCACCGCGGCGGTCATCGGGCCGGCTCCACCTCGACCAGGTTGTCGAAGAACGTCGCCCCGCCGCCGAGGTCGGTCGTCGCCGTGCTCGTCGTCGCGTTGCAGTTCGCCCCGTCGTCCGTCCACCGCCGCCACCACAGCCCGAGCGACACCACCACCCCCGGCTTCACCGTCTCCGCCACCACCGCCCGCGCCCGGAACCGGCCCCGGCCGTTGAACACCCGCACCATCTCCCCGTCCGCGACGCCCCGCGCCGCCGCGTCGTCCGGGTGGATCTCCAGCGTCCGCTCCCCGGCCGCCTTCCGCTGCGGGTCCAGGTTGGCGAACGTCGAGTTCAGGAACGACGGGGCCGGCGGGGTGAGCAGTTGCAGCGGGTACTTCGCGGCCAGGTCCGGCCGGGTCTGCGGGTCCTCGTGCGGCGGGGCGTAGTGCGGCAGCGGGTCGCGGCCGGCCCGCGCCTCCCGCTCCGAGTACAGCTCGCACTTCCCGGACGGCGTCGGGAACTTGCCCTCCGCGAACGGCGCCCAGTTCCGCGGCACGTTCAGCCGCACCGGCCCGGCCTTGGCCGCTTCGAGGGTGATGCCGTCGAACGCGCCCGACCCCGGCTCGCCGAGGCTCCGCCGAGCCAGCTCCTCGTCCGTCTCCTCGAACAAGTGCGGCTCGAAACCCATCTCGCGCGCCAAGAGGCGGAACACCTCGGTGTTCGGCTTCGCCTCCCCGAGCGGGGCGATCGCCGCGCTGTTGGCCTGCACGTACAGGTGGCCGTAGCTGCCGTGCAGGTCGAAGTGCTCCAGTTGCGTCGTCGCCGGCAGGACGATGTCCGCGTAGTCGGCGGTGTCCGTCCGGAACTGGTCGTGGACGACGGTGAACAGGTCTTCGCGGGCCAGCCCGGAGAGCACCCGCCCCTGGTCCGGGTTCACCGCCGCCGGATTCGAGTTGTACACGAACAGCGCCCGCACCGGCGGGCCGGGCAGCTCGCCGTGCAGCGCCTCCGCGAGCTGCACCATGTTCACCGTGCGCGTGCCGCGCGGGATCAGGTCCGGCCGCGTCAGGTAGTGGTCGTCGAACGGGTACGCCTTGCTCGTGCTGAGCAGCGCCCCGGCCCCGGGGTGCCGCCAGTCCCCGGTCAGGGCCGGCAGGCAGGCGATCGTCCGCACCGCCATCCCGCCGCCGCCGTGCCGCTGAAGGCCGTAGTTGAGGCGGATCAGCGCCGGCCCGCCGAACCGCTCTTTACTCCGGGCGTAATCCCGTGAGAATTCCTCGATCTCTGTTTCACACAGCCCGGTGATCCGCGATACTCGATCGACCGGGTACTCCGCGAGGACTCGCGCGCGGAGCTGGTCCGCCCCGACGCAGTGGGCGTCGAGGTAGGCCTGGTCCTGCCAGCCCTCCCGGAAGATGACGTGCATCACCCCGAGGGCCAGCGCCGCGTCGGTCCCGGGGCGGACCGGCAGCCACCCGTCCGACCGCTGGGCGGTCGGCGACTTGTACGGGTCGACCGTGACGATCTTGGCCCCGCGCTTCCGGGCCTCGTGCTCGACCCGCCAGAAGTGGGTGTTCGTGACCGCCGTGTTCGACCCCCAGTTGACGATCAGCCGGCAGTCGACGGCCGCCTCGGGGTCGGTCATCGCCCGGGTGCCGAGGGTGACGTCGCACCCGGCGGCCCCGGCGGTGGCGCAGATGGTGCGGTCGAGCAGGCTGGCCCCGAGGCGGTGGAAGAACCGCCGGTCGAGGCTCGCGTACATCAGCTTGCCCATCGTCCCGGCGTAGCTGTACGGCAGGACCGCCTGCGGGCCGTCGGGCGAGGCGGCGATGTCCTTGAACCGGGCCGCGATCTCGCGGGCGGCGTCGGCCCAGGTGACGCGCTCGAACCGGCCCTCGCCCTTCCGGCCGACCCGCCGGAGGGGGTGGAGGACGCGGTCCGGGTGGTACACCCGGTCGAGGTAGTTGGCGACCTTCTGGCACAGGAACCCGCGGGTGAACGGGTGGTCCCGGTCGCCGCGCAGCCCGACCGCCCGGCCGGCCTCGACGGTGACCACCATGCCGCACGTGTCGGGGCAGTCGTGCGGGCAGACCGCCGTCACCGTCGCCAGTTCGCGCCGCATCGGGTTGCCTCACGGGCCGCGGGTGCTGCTATGATACCTGAACGGGCCGCGGGGTGAGTGGCGGGGCGGGCGGGGGTGCCGGCCGGGGGTTCCGGGCGGCCGGCGGGGGGCCGATTTCCCGGCAAAATCCGCCCCGGTCCCTTGCTCCGGCCGGTCGCCACCGCAAGATTATTTGTCACCACCTGTGGACCCGCGCCGGCCCGACCCGCTCCCGCCGGGCCGGCCGACGGGCGGGGCGAGCCGGCCCCCCCGGGACGAGGACTGCACATGCCGGCACCCGCGTCCGTGCCCGAGTTCCTCGACCTCGTCCGCAAGAGCGGGCTGCTGCCCGACGGCCGGCTCGACGAGGTGCTCGCCCGGGCCTCCGCCCCGGCCACCGTGGACGCCGCCGCCGCCTTCCTCGTCCGCGACTCGCTGCTCACCTTCTTCCAGGCCAAGCAGCTCAAGCTCGGCCGGTACAAGCGGTTCACCATCGGGTCGAAGTACCGGCTGCTGGAGCTGATCGGGGCCGGCGGGATGGGGGCGGTGTACCTGTGCGAGCACACCCTGATGCGGCGGCTCGTCGCCCTCAAGGTGCTCCCGGTCGAGAAGCTGGAGGACCGGTCGAACGAGGAGCGGTTCTACCGGGAGGCCCGGGCGGTCGCGGCCCTCGACCACCCGAACATCGTCCGGGCCTACGACATCGACCACTACGAGAAGTTGCACTTCCTCGTCATGGAGTACGTGGACGGGACCAGCCTGCAGGAGGTCGTCGCCCGGTACGCGATGGACAAGCGGTGGTTCGACCCGGTCCGGGCGGCCCACTACGTCGCCCAGTCGGCGATCGGGATGCAGCACGCCCACGAGCTGGGGATGGTGCACCGGGACATCAAGCCCGGCAACCTGCTGCTCGACCGGACCGGGGTCATCAAGGTCCTCGACATGGGCCTGGCCCGGTTCTTCAACAAGCAGCAGGACAGCGTCACCGAGAAGTACGACGACAAGTGCGTGCTCGGGACGGCCGACTACCTGGCCCCGGAGCAGGCGGTCAGCAACATGGTGGACATCCGGGCGGACATCTACGCCCTGGGCGGGACCCTGTACTTCCTGCTCACCGGCCAGACCCCGTTCCCGGACGGGACGATCGCCGCCAAGCTCGTCGCCCACCAGACCCGGGAGCCGCGGCCGGTCGAGTCGTTCCGCCCGGACGTGCCGGCCGGGATCCTGGCGGTGCTGCGGAAGATGATGGCGAAGGACCCGGCCGACCGGTACCAGCTGCCGATCGAGGTGGCCGACGCCCTGGCCGAGTGGGCGGACCTGCCGGCCGACCCGCCGCCGCCGAAGGAGATGCCGGTCCACTGCCCGCTGGTCCAGGCGCTGGCCGGGCCGCCGGCCGGGACCGGGTCGGCCCCGAGCCTGGCCCGGGTGCTGTTCGCCCCCGGCCGCGGGGTGTTCGGCGGGCGGAACGGGCCGGGCAGCTCCGGCCGGATGAGCCGCGGGTCGGCGGTCGCGTCCGCGTTCCCGGCCCTGGCCGGCGGGTCGAACCCCGGGTACCCGACCCGCGACCCGTCCGGGGTGCCGATCGCCGGGCCGGTGTCCACCGCCCGGGCCAGCACCTCCCCCACCTCCCCGCTCCCGCCGCGCTCGGACTACGCCCCGCCGGCCGGGGAGCCCGGCGGGCCGGGGACGGTGATCGTGGTCCCCGGCCGGCGGACCGGGCTGTACGTCGTGATCGGGGTGCTGACCGCCCTGCTGCTGGCGGTCGGGGCGGTGGCCGCGTACTACATCGGCAAGGGGGACAAGGCCCCGGACCCGGACGCCGTGCAGGTCCCGACCCTGAACGAGGTGGCGTTCACCCCGGAGCAGACGGCCGGCCTCACCCCCGGGATGAAGATGACCGTCGAGTTCAAGGTGGCGTCGGCCGGCGGGACCCAGGTCGCCCACCTGAACTCGCTGCCCGACGGCCGGGGGAAGGACAACTTCGCCGCCCACGTCCAGCCGGCCGCGTACCGGGCGGCCGGGAAGTCGCTGGAGCAGTTCCTGGCGGACTACCGGGGCAAGGTGATCCGGGTCCACGGGACGCTCGGGCTGGACGCCGGGGGGTCGCGGGGGATCGAGGTGCGGTCGCCGAAGCAGATCCTCGTCGTGTCGGACGGGTGAGCCCGGCCCCGGAAGAATCCGCCCCCCGCCGCCCGCGGGCCTGAGGTATACTGGCCTCGGCCCCGCCGACAGCCGCACGCGCCCCGTTCCGCGCCCGCCCGCGCCGGAGAGGGTCCCCGATGCCCGCCCCCGCCACCGCCGACGAACTGCTCGACCTCGTGCGGCGGAGCGGGGTCGCGGACGAGGCCAAGCTCAAGTCCCACCTCCAATCCCTGTCCGCCAAGTCCGGCCTCCCCCAGGACCCGCAGAAGCTCGCCGGCGTCCTCGTCCGGGACGGGCTGCTGACCTACTTCCAGGCCGAGCAGCTGCTCCAGGGGAAGTACAAGCGGTTCACCATCGGCAAGTACAAGGTGCTGGAGAAGCTCGGGGCCGGGGGGATGGCCCAGGTGTTCCTGTGCGAGCACAAGCTGATGCGGCGGCGGGTGGCGATCAAGGTGCTGCCGGCGGCCAAGGCGGACGACGCGTCGAGCCGGGAGCGGTTCTACCGGGAGGCCCGGGCGGTGGCCGCGGTGGACCACCCGAACATCGTCCGGGCCTACGACATCGACCAGGACGAGAACCTGCACTTCCTCGTGATGGAGTATGTGGACGGGACGAACCTGCAGGACCTGGTGAAGAAGTTCGGCCCGCTCGACGTGGCCCGGGCGTGCCACTACGTCTACGCGGCGGCGGTCGGGTTGCAGCACGCCCACGAGATGGGGCTGGTGCACCGGGACGTGAAGCCCGGCAACATCCTGCTCGACCGGGCCGGGGTGATCAAGGTCCTGGACCTCGGGCTGGCCCGGTTCTTCCACGACGAGGACGACGTCCTCACCAAGAAGTACGACGAGAACGTGCTCGGGACGGCCGACTACCTGGCCCCGGAGCAGGCCCGGGAGAGCCACACGGTGGACATCCGGGCCGACATCTACGCCCTCGGGGCGACGTTCTACTACCTGCTCACCGGCAGCACCCTGTACCCGGAGGGGTCGGTCGCCCAGAAGCTGCTCTGGCACCAGACCCGCCCGCCCCGCCCGATCCGGTCGCTCCGCCCGGAGGTGCCGGAGGACGTGGCCGCGGTCGCCGACCGGATGATGGCGAAGGACCCGGCCGACCGGTACCAGACCCCGGCCGAGGTGATGGCCGCCCTGGCCGACCGGGTGGCCGCCCCGATCCCCCCGCCGCCGGAGCGGGAGATGCCGCTGGTGTCGCCGGCGGCCGCCGGCCGGGGGCCGGCCACCATGCCCGCCGCCGGCGGGGGGGCGGTGTCGAGCGGGTTCAACCGCGTCGTGACCGCCCCCGCCCCGGTCTCGGGCTACCCGGCCGGGGCCGCCCCGACCCCGCCGGCCGACGTGTGGGAGACGCTGGACACCCCGGAGGAGGCCCGGCCGGCGACCCGGGCGGAGACCGCCCGGTCGGCCGCCCGGGCCGAGTCGTCGGTCGTCCGCCGCCCGGCCCCGGCCGCGGACCGCCCCCGGTCGCGGACCGCCTGGTACGCCGCGGCCGGCGTGCTGGCGCTCGCCGGGGTGGCCGCGGCGGGCTACTTCGCGTTCCTCCGCCCGAAGCAGGACCCGCCGCCGGCCGGGCCGCAGCGGGTGGTCGTCGGGGAGGGCGAGGGGGCGGTCCCGACGCTCCGCGAGGCCCTCGGCCGGGTCCGCCCCGGGGACACGATCGCCGTGGCGAAGGCCCGGCTCGTGGAGCCCGGGCTGCGGCTCGACCGGGCCCGGCACCAGAACCTGACGATCGAGGGGGCGACCGCGGACGGGCGGCCGGTGGTGGAGTTCTCCGGGCAGGGCGGTCCGGGGTCGGCGATGCTGGACGCCGGGAGCGTGGACGGGTTCCGGCTGCGGAACGTCGAGCTGGACGGGGCCGGGAAGGCGGACGTCGGGGTGCAGGTGAGCGGGGCGTGCCCGGGGCTGGCGCTGGAGGGGGTGACGGTCGGGCGGGTGAAGTCGGCCGGGGTCAAGCTGCTGAACGCGGCCGGGGACTCGACCCGGCCGGTTCTTCTCGACCGGGTCCGGGTGGTGCTCGGCGGCCCGATCCAGACGGGGGTGCTTCTGACCGCGGACGCGAAGGTCGACACGGCCCGGGTGCTGGTCCGGAACGGCCGGTTCGAGGGGGCCGGGAAGGGGGTCCGGGTGGACGGCCCGGCGACCGACCTGGAGGTGTCCGGGAACCGGTTCTTCGGGGTGGACGAGGCGGTGGCGTTCACCCGGGTGCCGTCCGGGAAGTACGTCCGGGGCGAGGTGACCGGGAACACCGTGTACGGCGCCCGGGCGGGGGTGACGTTCGACCTCCGGGCGCCCCCCGGGGCGGCGCAGCCGGCCGGGCGGTTCGAGCTGACGGTGGCCCGGAACTACTTCGGCGGGCCGGCGGGGAGCACCGGCCCGTTCCCGGTCGGCCGGCTGACCGGCGGGAAGGAGCCGATCGCCGGGGTGCTGTCGGCCGACAACGCCCGCGGCCCGGGGTGGGAGGCGGGGACCGCCGGGATCAAGTCGGAGGTGCTGGACGAACCGCAGCTGCCTGAGCCGAACCCGGACAACGACGCCACCTTCCTGCGGTTCCCCGGCGGCCCGCCGGCGGTCGGCCCGAACAAGGCCCGGGTCGGGGCGCCGTAAGGTAGCAGGCACACTCCGTGTGCCGTCAGCAGCGGACGTCACACGGAGTGTGCCTGCTACCTTCTCGACGCTCACTCCTTCCGCACCCCGGCCACCGTCACCGCGAACCCGAGCGCCGCCTTCCGGTCGCCGGCCGCCACCGGCCGCCGGACCGTCGCCACGAACACCCCGTTCCCCTTGTCGACCACCTTCACGGACGCGTCCTTGCCGTGGTTCGGCCACAGCAACAGGACGGCCGGGTGCCGGCCCTCGTTCACCTTGCTGCTGACCTCGATCAGCTTCTTCACCTCGACCGGCTCCGGGTCCTTGTCGTCGGCCGCCCGGCAGAGGACGCAGAACTCCGGGTGCGGGCTGGTGCCGGTGTGGTCGCCGACGTCCGGCTGGACGGCGAACCGGAGGGTGTAGGCGCCGGCCGGCAGCTCCTGCTTCCGGTAGTCGGTGAACGTCTCGGGGAACTCGACCGCCCCGACGAGGGTGCCCTCGGGGATCTCGCGGTAGGTGAGGCCGTTCTTGACCTGCTCGTCGGTCGCCTTGACCGGCACCTCGGCGCGGAACCAGACCCGCATGACGACCGCGTCGCCGCGGCGGACGACGAGGGCGTCGGAGTCGAGGAGCTTGCGGACGGCGTCGGCGAGCTTGGCCGGCGGGTCGGCCTTCTCGACCTTGGCGGCGAGGGGCTGGTCGGCGGCGACCAGCGCGGCGAGCGCGAGCACGGCGTTCATTCACGTCTCCCAAGCAGAACACGTCCGAGCCCGAGCGCCAGCGAGGGACCACGCCCGACCCTCGCTGGCGCTCGGGCTCGGACCGGTTGCGTCACCCCGCCACGTCCTCGCCGAACCGCCCGATCACCTGCTGCCACACCTTCCCGCGGAGGCGGTTGCCGTCGAGCAGTTGGAGCTGCTTCAGGTTGTCGAGGTACGGCGACCGCACCAGCGCCCGGGCGGCGTCGTTGTCGAGGTTGTTGTTCCGCAGGTCGAGTGAAGTAACCCGCACCATGCCGCGGTGGCGGGCCAGCGCCTCGACCCCGGCGGTGTCGATCACCGGGTGGATGACGGACTCGGCGAACACCGCTTTGGCGAAGTCGGCAAGCCCTTCCGGCGGAGAACTCTGCTCCTCCCCTTCGAGAACCAGTTCCGTCACCCGCGCGAACGGCGCCAGGGATAACAGCACGTCGAACACCTGGCCGGACCGGATCCGCCCGCCATGCAGCCGCACGCTCTCGACGGCGAAGCACTCCGGGCAGTGGCTCACGAGGTACGCCCGGTACCCGTCCGGGTCGGCGAGCCGGTCGATGCGGACCGCGGTCGAGCGCCACGGCGCCCGGAACCCGCGGACGTGCTCCCCCCAGACGGCGTCCGACGGGGCGGGCGGCGACCGCCCGCACGGGTCGCACTGCCAGCGGATCACGTCGGCCCGCTCCGGCTCGCCGTTCTCTTCGAGGAAGTCGGCGTACACCAGGCGCGGGGTGTCGTCGTCCGGGGCGTCGAAGATCGCCCGCAGGAACGCCTCGTGCTGACTCAGCAGGTCCATCACAGCAGCCCCGCCCGCTCGTCAAACCCGCACATCCGGTTGAAGTTCTGCACCGCCACCCCCGACGCCCCGCGGACCAGGTTGTCCTCGGCCGCGAGCACCAGCACCTTCCCGCGCACCGCCTTCACGCACACGTCGAGGAAGTTCGTGTGGGCGGTGTCCTTCGTCGCCGGCGGGGTCGTCCGCACCCGCACGAACGGCTTCCCGGCGAAGTACCCGCGGTACAGCTCGACCAGTTCGGGTTCGGTGACCGGCCGCGTCGGGGTGGCGTAGATGGTGCTGAGGATGCCGCGGTCCATCGGCATCAGGTGCGGGGTGAAGACCACCGACACCGGCGTCCCCGCGACGTCCGACAGCACCTGCTCGATCTCCGGCGTGTGCCGGTGGCTGCCGACGGCGTACGCCGACACGCTCTCGTTGCACTCCGGGTAGTGCGTCGTCAGCTTCGGCGTCCGCCCCGCCCCGGACACGCCCGACTTGCTATCCACGATGATGCCGGTCGGCTCGATCAGGCCGCGGGCGAGGAGCGGGGCGAGGCCGAGGATGGCCGTCTGCGGGTAGCACCCGGGGTTCGCCACCAGCGTCGCACCGCCGATCCGGTCGCCGTACACCTCGGGCAGCCCGTAGACCGCGTGGGCGAGGTTCGCGGGGTCGTGGTGCGGCTCCTTGTACCACTCGCGGTACACGGCAGGGTCGCGGAGGCGGTAGTCGGCGCTCAGGTCGACGACGCGGATGCCGCGGGCGAGGAGAGGTGGCACGGTCTCCATGCTGGTGCCGTGCGGCAGGCACCCGAACGCGACGCGGACGCCCTTCGCCGCGAGCCGGTCGGCGTCGAACGGCTCGCACCGGAGGTCGAGCCGGCCGAGCAGGCTCGGGTGGAGGTCGGCGACGTGCTCCTCCTGCCGGGACGTGACCGCCGCGACCTCCGCGTGCGGGTGCCGCAGGAGGATCTTCAGCAGCTCGACGGCCGTGTACCCCGACCCGCCGAGGACCGCCACTTTCACCGGTTCCATCGCGTCTCCGTCTCCGCGGCACCTGCCCCTCGGTAGAGTATACCCATCATGCCCGACCCGATGACCATCACCGCCGCCGCGGACCTGATCCGCCGCGGCGAACTCACGCCCACCGACCTGCTCGACCAGTGCCTCGCCCGGGTCGACCGGTACGAGGAGCGCGTGAAGGCGTGGGCGTACCTCGACCGCGACGGCGCCCGCGAGCAGGCCGAGCGTCTGACGGCGGAGGTGAAGGGGAACCACTACCGCGGCCCGCTGCACGGCATCCCGGTCGGGGTGAAGGACATCATCGACGTGTTCGACCTGCCGACCGGGTGCGGGTCGAAGCGGTGGGCGAACAGCTACGCCCGCCGGGACGCGACCTGCGTCGAGCGGCTGCGGCAGGCGGGGGCGGTGATCCTCGGGAAGACGGTGACGACGGCGTATGCGAGCTTCGACCCGCCGCCGACGCGGAACCCGTGGAACCTGGAGCGGACGCCGGGCGGGAGTTCGAGCGGGTCGGCGGCGGCGGTGGCGTGCGGGATGTGCCTGGGGGCGCTCGGCACCCAGACGGGCGGGTCGATCACGCGGCCGGCGAGCTACTGCGGGGTGTACAGCCTGAAGCCGACGCACGGCCGGGTGAGCGTGGACGGGGTGTTGCCGCTGGCCCCGAGCTTGGACCACGTCGGGGTGATGGCGAACTGCGTCCGCGACCTAGCGATCCTGCTCCAGCCGATCGCCCGGACGGACGCCGACGGCGTGCCGACGCCGTACCACTACCTCGCGGAGATCGAGGCCTCGTCCGATTTCCCGCGGTTCAAGCAACTCGCCACCCTTCCCGACTTCCCCGCGACGCCCGGCCCCGACATGGGGGCCGCGTTCGCCGCGCTCTGCGGGAAGACGGAAGCCGCCGGGTGGGCGTGGAGCGCGCTGCCGCTCCCGCCGGCGTTCGCCGACGTGCCGAAGTTCCATCACACGGTGATGGCGGTCGAGGCGGCCGCGTACCACGCCGCCCGCCTGCAACGCGACCCGGACGACTACCCGCCTAAGGTGCGGCAACTGATCCGGCACGGCCTCGACACGTCGGCCCCGCACTTCGCCAAAGTGATGAGCCACCTGCCGGCGCTCCGCGACGAGATCGACCGGGCGTTCGTGGACTCGTGGAAGACGTTCATCATGCCGGCCGCCGCCGGCCCGGCCCCGCCCGCCGACACGACCGGTGACCCGGCGTTCAACTCGCCGTGGAGCTACGCCGGCCTGCCGACCGTGTCCCTCCCGATCGCGTGGTCACCAGACGCCATGCCCTTGGCAGTCCAACTCGTCGGCGAGCGCTGGTGCGAGGACGACTTGCTCGCGACGGCCGCGATGCTAGAGGCCGACATCGGTTTCGAGCGCCGGCCCCTTCCGCTATGATGCCCCCATGTCGTTCGCGGACAGCCTCGACATCCTGTACGAAGACAACCACTGCCTGGCCCTGAACAAGCCGGCCGGGTGGCCGACCACCCACTTCGACGGGAAGGACGAGACGGTCGACCGGCTGGCCAAGGCGTACCTCGCCGAGAAGTACGCGAAGCCCGGGAACGTGTTCCTCGGGGTCGTCCACCGTCTCGACAAGCCGGTCAGCGGGGTCCTCCTGTTCGCCCGCACGTCGAAGGCCGCCGCCCGGCTGAGCGAGCAGTTCCGCGACGGGGCGGTCGAGAAGCAGTACTGGGCGGTGGTCGAGGACGCGGTGAGCGCCCGCCGCGACCCGCAGGTGCCGTGGGCCGCCGCCGACGCCGGGTCGCTCGAGGACCACCTGAAGAAGAACGACCCGAACGCCCGGGTGGAGGTGGTGCCGGCGGACACCCCGGGGGCGCGGTTCGCCCGGGTGTTGTTCACCGTCTGCGGCCGGCACGGCGGGCTGACCTGGCTCGACCTCCGCCCGCACACCGGGCGGAAGCACCAGCTGCGGGTGCAGCTGGCGAGCCGCGGGTGCCCGGTGTACGGCGACCTGCGGTACGGGAGCGACCACACGTTCGGCCACGCCATCGCGCTGCACGCCCGGAGCCTGACGTTCCTCCACCCGACGACGCGCGAACAGGTGACGGTGACGGCCGAGGTACCGAAGCTGTGGCGCGGCCGGTTCGCCCACCTGCTGGCGAACCCGGAGCGTTAGCGACTGGGTGATCCGCTCATGACTCTCGACGAGAAGCTGGCCGCGATCCTGGCGGCGGTGCAGACCGACCCCGGCGGCCGCGGCCTGGCCCGCGACCCGCACGACAACCTGTTCACCGCGACCGCCGGCGACTTCGCGGCGGCGTGCCGCAGCATCGCGGACTACGACCAGCCCGGTCCTCACGGCCCCCTCCGGCCCGAACTCCTTGTGGTCACCGGGTTCCACATCCCGACGGCCGACCCGCCGGCGTTCGAGACGGATGGCCCGCTCGGGGCGGCGTTCCTGGCCCGGGCACTGATCCCCCTCGACTGCTCGTTCATCCTGATGATCGACCGGGACGCCCAGCCCCTCTTCCGGGCCGCCGGCATCCTCCACCTCGGGCACGACTGGGCGACCGCCCACGTCCCCGCGGCCGCCCTCTCCGACCACCACCTGTTGACCGACCCGTCGGGGTTGCGGAACTTCCCGGCATTCTCGCACGTCATCGGGCTGGAGCGCGTCGGCCCGGGGGCGGACGGCCGGTGCCGGAACATGCGCGGCCGGGACATCACCGACCACACGGCCCCCGCCGACCGCCTCTTCCGCCTGATCCCGCGGCTCGACCCGCGGGCCGCCAGCCTGACGCCGGAACACCACCGGCCGGCCGTCACGATCGGCATCGGGGACGGCGGGAACGAGATCGGGATGGGGAAGATCCACCCCGACACGGTCGCGAAGAACATCCCGAACGGCGGCCTCGTCCACTGCCGCGTCCCGACCGACCACCTGATCGTCGCCGGGGTCAGCAACTGGGGGGCGTACGCACTCGCCGCCGGCGTCTACGTACTCCGCGGGCAGAAGCCGCCGCCCGACCTCTTCGACCCGGACCGCGAGCGCGAGATCCTCGAAGTCATGGTCCGCGAGGGGCCGCTCGTCGACGGCGTGACCGGCAAGCAGACCGCCACCGTGGACGGGCTGACGTGGGACGAGTACGCGAAGCCGCTCGTCCGCATCCGCGAGATCCTCGCTTCGTAGGCGAGGCACTCCGCCTCGCACCGGAAGAGCGAGGCAGGAGTGCCTCGCCCACCAACCAACTCACTGTCTGTGGGCGAGGCACTCCTGCCTCGCAGGAGGAGTGATGCCCGCCGACCTGCGAACCGCGACCGGGGCCGACGTCCGGGCGGCGTGCCGCCGCGGCGACCACCGCGGCCCGACCCCCGGCCTCGCCCTCGGCCACGTCCAGGCGAACCTCGTCGTCCTCCCGAAGGACTGGGCGTTCGACTTCCTCCTGTTCTGCCAGCGGAACCCGAAGCCATGCCCGCTCCTCGACGTCACCGAACCCGGCGACCCGGAGCCGAAGGCCGTCGCCGTCGACGGCGACCTCCGCACCGACCTCCCCGCCTACCGCGTCTGGCGCGACGGCGAACTCGTCGACGAGCCGACCGACGTGACGCAACACTGGCGCGACGACCTCGTGTCGTTCGCCGTCGGGTGCTCGTTCACGTTCGAGGCGGCGCTGCTCGCGGCCGGGGTGCCGGTGCGGCACATCGAGCAGGACGTGAACGTGCCAATGTACCGCACGAACGTCGCGTGCCGGCCGGCCGGGCGGTTCTCGGGTCCGCTGGTGGTGTCGATGCGGCCGCTGTCCGCCGACCAGGCGATCCGGGCGGCCCGAATCTGCGCCCGGTTCCCGCGGGCGCACGGCGAGCCGGTCCACTTCGGCGACCCGGCCGGGATCGGCATCCGCGACCTCGGCAAGCCGGACTTCGGGGACGCGGTGGAGGTGCGGCCGGGGGAGGTGCCGGTGTTCTGGGCGTGCGGGGTGACGCCGCAGGCGGCGGTGATGCACGCCCGCCCGCCGTTCGCCATCACCCACAAGCCCGGCCACATGCTGCTGACGGACTTGAAGGACACCGACCTGGAAGGGTAAGCAGTCTTCGCTTGGAGCGCGGCCGTCTCGGCCGCTGCTACGCGCCCCGAAGCAGCGGCCGAGACGGCCGCGCTCTAAGACAAGACCTACCCCCGCCGCGCCCCGCCGCGGTCTTCCAGGGTGAACTCGAACCCCTCGGCGAGCGCCTTCGGCAGGTCGAACAGGTCGTGGAAGTCGGCCTCCGTGTCGCGGTCGGACTTGCTCAGCAGGCCGGTGCGGATCAGGGCGAACACGATCCGGCCGACGTCGTCGGTGGTGCGGACGTTCCACTGGGCGAACACGACCGGGGCCATCATCCCGAACGTGGCGACGGCCAGGTCGCACACCCCGCGGAGCAGCTCCCCCCCGCTCACGTGCTGGTCCGCCTCCTCGTCCCCGGCCGCCCGCCGGCCGAGCCGGTCGACGGTGAACGTGACCGCGTCGGACACGAACTCGAACGCCTCGTAGGCGTAGTGCGGCGGCTCGCGCGACAGCTCCAGGATCCGGGCGTCCACCGCCGTCCCTCCGGTCCGCGGTCCCGGGTCACGCCCGGAACATGGCTTGCAGTGCGATCGAGAGGACGAGTTGGACCGCCAGCCAGATGCCGACCGCGATCGCGGCCCGCTTGGTGCCCATCCCGGTCGTCCCCATGATCGCCAGCCCACCGCACGCCGCCCCGACCACCAGCCCGAGCGGGAACAGGTCCGGGGCCGCGTAGTCGATCACCGCCGCCGGGACGACCGCGGCCAGGACGCAGACGACCATCTTCCCCCACCCGGGGAAGTCGCCGCCCTCCATCGCGGCAATGATGATGCCGAGGATCCCCGCCCCGATGATCAGCCCGAGCATGGACCATGCCTCCGCCGCACCCGCCGGGCGGCCCGTGCCGAGCACGGTTAGCGTATCCGGCCCGGCGGCGGACGCAACCCGCCGCCGGCCCGCGCCCGTCACTCCGGCCGGCCGAAGTCGTACCGGAAGGCGCTCGCTCCGGGCGTACGCAGCTCTTCCCGGCACTCGCCCAGCCCCTCCGCGTACGCCCGCAAGAGCGACTCCTCCGCCTGGTGCCGGTGGCTGAACACCACCCACACCCGCCGCTCCCCGGCGAACGCCCGCAGCTCGTCCCGGTACACCGTCCGTCCCTTCTTGTGCTCCTCCCCGAGCGTCACCGCCGCCGGGAACGGGTCGTCCCGGGTGTAGTACAGGAACGCCGGCACCCCGCCCCAGTACACGTACATCTTGTCCCCGGGCTGCACCCGGGTGCGGAGGTCGGCCAAGAGCGGGTTCAGCTCCTCGTGCCGGAGCGGCCGGCGGAACTGCCCGTACGTCTCCAGCGCCGGGGCGGCCAGCAAGAGCCCGAGCAGCAGCCCGGCGGCCAGCGGGCGGGCCGGGCGGAGGGCGGAGAACACCTCCCACGCCCCGCGGGCCACCCCGAGGATCGTCAGCGGGACGAGGAACAGCAGCAGCCGGCCGGCGAACGGGTACTTGTTCACCCCCGACGCCGCCATCGCCAGCGCCGCCGGCAGCACCAGGGCGACGGCCACCGGCCACCGCTCCCGGGCGAACGCCGCCACCCCGACCGCGTACAGCGCGGCCGCCAGCCCGCCGACCTTCAGCTCGGTGCTGCTCAGCCCGCCCGGGTAGGCGAAGAACTCGAACACGTGGTCCACCACCCAGGCCAGGTCGCCGGGCGACCGCGGCGGCAGCGGGAGGAAGTGCCCGGCCCAGTAGTCGAGCAGGTACTGGTTGTGCCCGAGCTGCTTCAGCGTCGTGACGTAGCAGACCGCGAAGCTCGTCAGCCAGCACCCGATCGTGGCGGCCGACGCCAGCGCCCGCCGCCGGTCCCGGGCGACGGCCGCGTCGGCGAACAGGGCCGTGCCGACCCCGCCGAGGACGAACGCCGCCGGGTGCGAGAACCACACCGCGGCCGCCCCGGCGGCGGCCAGCACCGCCCACCGCCGGAACCCGCCGGCCCGCTGCAGCAGCCCGGCCGCGGCCGCGAACAGCCCGACCGCGACCGCCGCGTCGGTCCCGTACTGCTTGCACTCGGCCGCGTAGCTGAGCAGGTACGGGCTGACCGCCGCCAGCCCGACCGCCAGGGTCGCGGCCGGGGCCGGCATCAGCCGCCGGGCCACCCACGCGAGCGCCACCAGCCCGAGCAGCGACCCGACGAACGGCACCAGCCGCAGGGTCGCGTCGGAGACGCCGAGGGCCGTGATCGCCGCCTTCACGGCCAGGAGGAACCCGGCCGGAGCCCCCTGGTTCCAGCCGAGCGGCTCGAGCAGCCCGGCGGCGGACCGCTCGATCAGGTTCAGGGCGAGCATCGCCTCGTCGATCCACAGGTTCCGGTTGTCGGCCAGGGTCGCGGCCCGGAGGCCGGCGCCGAAGAGCACGAGTACGACCAGGGCCGCCCGGGAGGTGAGCCAGCCGGGCGGCGGGGGTTGCGGTTCGGGGGCGATCACGACGACGGGTTCGCCCAGCCGCACGAGACGGTTGTGGGCGGGGGCGGCAGCGCGGGCGGGGCCGTCCGTGGCCGGGGTCATGATGGAGGGTCTCCAGAACTCGGGCGCGAGAGGGTACCCGGCGTCCGCGACCGGACACAACCCCGACCCGGCTCGTTTTCCGGCCTCGCCCCGGGTATCAAAGCGGTACCCGCACCCCGGAGGCTGCCATGCCCGGCCCGCACGTCGAGCACGTCGAGATGACCGGCCACATCGTCGATTCGCTCCTCCTGCCGAAGGTGCTCGACGCCATCCTGTCCCGCGGCGGCCGGTACCACATCCAGACGTTCCGCCTCGGGGAGCGGCAGGACGACACCAGCCACGCCCGGATCGAGGTCCGGGCCGACTCCGCCGCCCAGCTCGAAGCCATCCTCGCCGAGGTCCACCCGCACGGGGCCGTCCCGGCCCACCCCACCGACTGCGAGACGGCGGCCGCCGACATCGCCGGGGCGTTCCCGGACGGGTTCTACTGCTCGACCAACTTCCGCACCCAGGTCCGGCTGAACGGCGAGTGGGTCGAGGTCGAGGACCAGGAGATGGACTGCGGCGTCCTGGTCGACCCGGCCGGGGCCGCCCGGTGCGTGCCGATGACCGCCGTCCGCCCCGGGGACCGGATCCTGGTCGGCCGCCGCGGCACCCGCGTCTTCCCGCCGGAAGCCGAGGCCCGCCGGCACGACCTGTTCGAGTTCATGGCCAGCCCGGTGTCGAGCGAGCGGCCGAAGGCGGTGAGCGTCCGGGAGGTGGCGGCCGCGATCCGGAAGACCCGGGCGGCCGGGGACAAGGTACTGGCGGTGCTCGGCCCGGCGGTCGTCCACACCGGCGGGGCGGAGCTGGTCGCCGGGATGGTCCGGGCCGGGTTCGTGAACGTCCTGTTCGCCGGGAACGCGCTCGCCACCCACGACATGGAGCAGGCGTTCTACGGCACCAGCCTCGGGGTCTCCCTCGACCAGGGGCTGCCGACCGCCGAGGGGCACGAGCACCACCTGCGGACGATCAACTCGATCCGGCGGCTGGGCGGGATCCGGAAAGCGGTCGAGGCCGGCCGGCTGAAAACGGGCATCATGTACGAGTGCGTGACGCGGGACGTGCCGTTCGTGCTCGCCGGGAGCATCCGCGACGACGGCCCGCTGCCGGAGGTGGTGACCGACGCGCTGGCCGCCCAGGACGCGATGCGGCGGCTGATCCCGGGGGTCGGGTTCTGCCTGATGGTGGCGACCACGCTGCACTCGGTCGCGGTCGGGAACCTGCTGCCGGCGTGGGTGAAGGTGGCGTGCGTCGACATCAGCCCGGCGACGGTGACGAAGCTGATGGACCGGGGCAGCACCCAGACGGTCGGGATCGTGTCCGACGCCGAGCCGTTCCTGCGGGCGCTGGCGGCGGAGCTGGGGCGGCCGGCGGGTGGGTGAGGCGGTTCCCGTGGCACAGGTCTCCGCCCTGTGGTCGCTCCACAGGGCGGAGACCTGTGCCACACGGGTGGGGTTGACGCCGGCCCGGGGACATGGGAAGAACGGGCCCCACAGGGCTGTTCCACCCGCCGGGGGCGGGGCGCGAAAGGAGTCGCGGCGTGGACCTGCAGAGCAAGCGCATCCTGGTCACCGGCGGGTCCGGGTTCCTCGGGGGGCACGTCCTCGCCCGGCTCCGCAAGGTCGGGTGCCGGCACGTCGTCGCCCCGCGCTCCGCCGAGTGCGACCTCTCCCGCGAGCCGGACGTCCTCCGGCTGCTCCAGCAGGAGCGGCCGCACGTCGTCCTGCACCTGGCCGCGAAGGTCGGCGGGATCGGGGCGAACCGGAAGTTCCCGGGCACGTTCCTGTACCAGAACCTGGTCATGGGGACGCACCTGATCGAGGCGTCCCGGCGGCTCGGGGTCGAGAAGTTCGTGATGGTCGGGACGATCTGCGCGTACCCGAAGTTCACCCCCGTCCCGTTCAAGGAGGAGGACCTCTGGAACGGGTACCCGGAGGAGACGAACGCCCCGTACGGGCTGGCCAAGAAGCTGCTCCTGGCCCAGCTCCAGGCGTACCACCAGGAGTTCGGGTTCACCGGGGCGAACGTCCTGCTGGTCAACCTGTACGGCCCCGGGGACAACTTCGACCTCCAGTCGTCGCACGTCATCCCGGCCCTGATCCGCAAGTGCGTCGAGGCGAAGGAGCGCGGGGACAAGGTGCTCCCGGTCTGGGGCACCGGCCGCCCGACCCGGGAGTTCCTGTACGCCGAGGACGCGGCCGAGGCGCTGGTCCGGGCGGCCGAGGTGCTCGACACCCCGGACCCGGTGAACGTCGGGTCCGGGGTGGAGATCGCGATCGGGGACCTGGCCCGGCTGGTCGCCGAGAAGACCGGGTTCCGGGGCGAGCTGCGGTTCGACCCGGACATGCCGGACGGGCAGCCGCGGCGGTGCCTGGACGTGACCCGGGCGAAGGCGCTGCTCGGGTTCACCGCGAAAACGACTCTCGCCGCCGGGCTGGAAAAGACGATCGATTGGTACCTCGCCGCGCGCAAGGCGGCCGCCGCGGCGTGACCCGGGCGGGGCGACGGGGTTCACAGGAGCAGCCGATGGGCGGACAGCCGGACGCGAGCCCCGACCCCGGGACGGCCCCCGGGGCGAAGCCCCCCGGCCCGGTCCGGGCGCTGCTCCGCCGCGTCGCCCACGCGCTCCGCCTCGTCCGGGCCCGGGTCCGGCACCGGCTCCGGCTCCTCCGGGACCGGGCCCGGCACCGGCTCCTGCTCGCCCGGGACCGGGTCTGGCACCAACTCCTGCTCCTCCGGGACCGGCTCATCCGGACCCGGATGCGGCTCGGCGACTGGCTCGTCCGGACCCGGTACCGGGCGGCCCTGGCCCGCCACCGGCTGTACCTGCTCCGGGACGGGGCGCTCCGGCTCCCGCACCTCACCCGCCGGCTCGCCCTCCGGCTCCACGGGACGAAGCTGCTGACGTTCCACCACCACCCGCCCCGCCCGCTCCGGGTGCCCGCCGGCTACCACCGCCCGCGGCCGCTCCCGGCCCCGCCGCTGATCTCCGTCGTCACCCCGTCGTACAACCAGGGCCGGTTCCTGGAGCAGACGATCCGGAGCGTCCTCGACCAGGGTTACCCGCGGCTCGAGTACGTGGTCCAGGACGGCGGGTCGACGGACGACTCGGTCGCGGTGATGGAGAAGTACCGCGGCCGGCTAGCGCACGCCGAGTCCCGGCGGGACAACGGGCAGGGGCACGCGATCAACCTCGGGTTCGCCCACGCCACCCGCGGCGAGGTCATGGCGTACCTGAACTCCGACGACCTGCTCCTGCCCGGGGCGCTGAACTACGTGGCCGCGTACTTCGCCGCCCACCCGGAGGTGGACGTGGTGTACGGCCACCGGGTGGTCGTCGACCCGGACGGGAACGAGGTCGGGCGGTGGGTGCTGCCCGGGCACTCGGACCGGATGCTGGTGTGGGCCGACTACGTCCCGCAGGAGACGATGTTCTGGCGGCGGCGGATCTGGGACAAGGTCGGGGGCAAGATCGACGAGTCGTTCCGGTTCGCCCTCGACTGGGACCTGCTGCTGCGGTTCCGCGAGGCCGGGGCGAGGTTCGTCCGGCTGCCGCGGTTCCTCGGGGCGTTCCGGGTCCACCCGACCCAGAAGACGTCGGCCGACCTGGAGTCGGCCGGGAACCCGGAGATGGCCCGGCTCCGCCGCCGGGTCCACGGCCGGGACCCGGACCTGTCCGAGATCGGCCCGCGCATCCGCGGGTACCTGTTCCGGCACGCCTGGCACGACTGGCTGCGCCGGCTCGGCCTCGCCCACCGCTGACCCGCCCGCGGGCCGCGCCCTGCCGGCCACTTCGCGCCCCCGGCCGTGAACGCCTCGCCGAACACGGCCCTTCCCCGCGTGACCCAGCCGTTCGCCCGGGCGTGATTTTCGTTGCCACCGGGCCACCGGCTGGTAGAATCACGCGCCATACCGGTCAATTCGATCGCGGCTCGCACGACGTCGGTCGCGCAGGCCGCCCCGATCCCGGGCGACCCCGTCGCAACGCGGCTCAGGTCCGTTCGACCCCTTCCCCTCTGGGTATTCATTCGATGAACCGCCGCACGAAGCCGAGGAGGTTCTTGTCCCTGGAGTGCCTGGAAGCCCGGGACGTGCCGGCCGTCCTGTCCGACCTGTCACCGGACCAGGAGTTCGTGTCCGGGCTGTACCGGGAGGCGCTCGGCCGGGAGGCCGACCTGGAGGGGCTGCTGGGGTGGGCCGGGCTGCTGGAGGGCGGGGCGCTGACCCGGGACGAGGTCGCCCGCGGCATCCGGGAGGGCGACGAGGCCCGGCAGTTGCTCGGGCTGACCGACCCGCCCGCGCCGCCCGACCCGACCCCGGAGCGGGCGCTCGTGATCGCGCTGTACCGGGACGTGCTCGGCCGCGAGCCGGACCTGGAGGGGCTGCTGGGGTGGACCGGACTCCTCGAGGGCGGGGCCCTCGCCCCGGACGAGGTGACCCGCGCCTTCCGGGAGAGCGACGAGGCCCGGGCCCGCGGCGACCTCGATCCGGTCCCGCCGGCCGACCCGCCCCCGGCCGACGACGGCACCGGGGCGAAGGGTGACCCCGCCGAGCCCCCGGTCGCCCCGCCTCCGGACAAGGGGGAGCGGCCGGGCGAGGACCCGAACGGGATCCAGGCGTTCGTGTCGGGGCTGTACCGGAAGGTGCTCGGCCGGGAGCCCGATGCGGAGGGGCTGCTGGGGTGGACCGGACTCCTCGAGGGCGGGGCGCTGGCCCCGGACGAGGTCACCCGCGCGTTCCGGGAGAGCGACGAGGCCCGGGCCCGGGACGAGCGGGGCCCGCGCACCGGGGGCGTGGCCGACCCCGACACCCCGCCCCTCCTCGACCCGGCGGAGAACGAGTGACGGCCGGGCCGGGCGGCCCGCCGGCTCATCCGGCCTTCGCCATCCCGGCCAGCACGAGGAGCCGGAACACCTCGCCCAAGAGTTCCGCCGCCGCGGCCTCGATCCCCGGCGACGTCTGCTCCGCGTTCCCGGCCACGTTCAGCACCCGCACCCCGGCCGCCGCGACCCAGGCGGCCACCTCCTCCGAGGTCGGCCCGGCGCCGGGGGTCACGTCCCGGCACGGCTTCCCGTACCTGCGGCACAACTCCAGCGTGAGCAGTTCGCCGGGCGAGTCCCAGACGGTGGCGACCCGCAGGGTGGCGTCGGACTCGCGGACGTTCCGCCGGGTCCGCGGCGGGTAGTTCGGGCTGGCCGTCTCGCGGACGCCGTAGAGGTGGGCGAACTCGGGGCGGGGGCCGTCGTGGGCGAGGAACCCGAGCGGCATCCACCCGCCGGTCGGGAGGCCGGCCGCCCGGGCGGCGGCCAGCGCGGCCCGGTCCGCCCCGGTCTGCCCGCCCGAGATCACGCGCTCCAGCGGCATCGCGGTGCCCCGTTCCGCGGTCCGAGTTAACCCCTCGCTGGCGCTCGGGCTCGGACCCGCGCCGTCACTTCCGCTCGAACACGACCTTCCCGCCGACGGCCGTCAGCAGCACCTTCGTCTCACGCACGTCGTCGACCGGGCAGGTCAGGTAGTCCCGGTCGATCACGATCAGGTCGCCGAGCTTCCCGACCTCCAGCGAACCCTTCTCCTTCTCCTCCCGGCCGAGGTAGGCGTTGTTCACCGTGTACAGCCGCAGCGCCTGCTCGCGGGAGAGCGCCTCGGTCGGCTCCAGCACCCCGCCGCGCTCCAGCTTCCGGGTCAGCGCGGTCCAGACGCCGAGCCACGGGCTCCACGGGTTGGTGCTGTCGAGCGGGTCGTACCGCAGCATGTGGTCGCTCCCGCCGCCGACCGTGGTGTGCTCCAGCCACGACTTGTACGGCTGGAACCACCGCATCCGGTCCGGCCCGAGCACCTTCAGCAGGGTGTGCCCGTCCTTGTACAGCCACGCCGGCTGGACGTCCGCGCACACCCCGAGCTTCTTGCACCGCTCCAGGTTGAGCGCGCTCGGGAAGTTGGCGTGGGTGATGCAGAACCGCAGGTCCTTGATCGGGGCGATCCGGTCGGCCGTCTCGTAGGCGTCGAGGAGGACGTCCATCGCCCCCTCCCCGGCGGTGTGCGAGGTGACCGCCCACTTCCGCCTCGCCGCCTCCTCGCACACGACCTGCAGTTGCTCGGCCGACGCGAACAGGAGGCCGCGGTAGTCGTCCTCGGTGATCTGGTAGGTGTCGCCCTTCGGCCACGGCTTCCGCATGTACGCGGTGCCGTTGAGCATCCCGCCGTCGGTGAACATCTTGATCGGCCCGATCCGGACCCACTCGTCCCCGACCCCGGTCGGGCCGCCGCGGCCGTCCTTCCCGGGCAGGTCGTCGAGCCGCCGGGCGATCTCGTCCCGGGTGCCGCCGGGGCTGAACGACCGGGCCACGTTCACCCGCACCGTCAGCTCGTTCCCCTTCTGCAAGGACAGGTACAGGTCGAGGTCGCCGCGGCCGGCGTTGCGGTCGGAGATGCTGGTGATGCCGTGCTCGTTGTACAGCGAGAACAGCTTCTTCACCGCCTCGCGCTTCTTCTCCGGCGGGACGTTGTCGCCGGTCCCGGGGACGCCCTTGAGCACCCCGTAGGCGCTGCGGAGCATGCCGGTCGGCTCGCCGGTGGCCGGGTCCTTCACCACCACGCCGTTCGCCGGGTTCTTGGTGTCCTTGGTCACCCCGGACACCTTCATGCCCATCGAGTTGGTGATGCCGGCCGGGCCGGCGTGGTACAGCACCGGGTGCTTCGGGGCGGCCGCGTCGAGCTCGGCCTTGGTGGGGAACCGGGCCTCCTTCAGCCGGGTCGGGAAGGCGTACCGGATGACGATCCACTGCCCCTCGGGGGTGGCGGCGGCCCGCTTCTTGATGAAATCGAACACCTCGGTGAGCGAGCGGAGGTCCGGGACCGGGTCGCCGACCTCGCTCAGCGCGGCCCCGCCCGGGTGGACGTGGCTGTCGTACAGCCCGGGCAGGACGGTCTTCCCGCCGGCGTCGACGACGCGGGTGGCCGGCCCCTTCAGCTTGAGGACGTCGGCGGACGTGCCGACGGCGGCGACCTTCCCGCCGCGGACGGCGACCGCCTCGGCGACGGAGAACTTGGCGTCGACGGTGACGACCTTGGCGTTGTGGACGATCAGGTCGGCCGGTTGGGCGCGGGCGGCCGGGGCGGCGAGCAGGACGAGGGCGGCGGGGAGGAGCAGCTTCACGACGGTTCCTCTGCAGGGAGCGACCGCCCCAGATTATGCGGGCGGGGCGGCCGCGCTCCACAGAAATCGGCTCACGGCTCGGCGCCCGGCGGGCCGGGCGGCCCGCCCGGCTTCCACCGGCCGCTTCGTAAACCCGGGGTGCGGGTCGCCGGTCATCGCCTGCCACTTCGCCTTCTGGCCGTCCGTCAGGACGGCCAGGATCTTGGCGTCGAGGGCGTCGCGCAGCTTCCGCCGCGGCTCGCCCACCCCCTTCCCCGCCGGCGGCCCGGGCTCGGCCGCGTCGAGCAACGCCGCGAGTTCCGCGAACTCCGCCCGCGCGGCGCGGATCGCCTTCGCCTGGTCGTCGGTGACCGCCAGCTCCTTGCCCACCGCCGACGGGGCCCGGACCGTGCCGACGAGGGCCGTCGCGAGGCTGTCGGCGGCGGCCGCCTGGAGGTCGAGCTGTTCCAGCCGCCTCCGCTGGTCGGCGGTCAGCGCGGCCTCGATCGCATTCGCGGCCTCGGCCGCGCCGGCCAACGGGTCGCGCGGCCGCTTCGGGGTCGTGGCCTCCAGGCGGAACGTGTTGAGCGCCGCCGCCAGCGCCCCGGCCTGCCCGGGCGTGACCTTCACGGCGTCCCAGTAGCGAACGGCCTGGGCGGCGCGGAGGACGGCCGGGAGTTCGACCGGCGGGCCGGGGGCGAAGCCGGGGGCCGTGGCGGGGTCGGAGGGGCCGAGGCTCGGCCCGCCGGTGAACGGCGGGCCGAGCCACTCCTTCCGCTTCGCCTGCTGGTCCGCCGTCAGGATCTTGCCGGCGGCCGCCTCGAACGCCTGGTCCGCCGCCGCGACGGCCGCCCTCACCTTCTCCAGCGGCTCGCCGGCCCCGACCGCCTCGACCACCGCGGCGGCCCGCGCCTCGGCCGCGGCGGCGTACGCCTTCCGCTGGCCGTCCGTCACCCCGATCGCCTTGCCGGCCTCGCCGCCCGGGCGGAACTCCCACCCGGGCTGCCGCCCGGCGAGGTACTGCCGGCCGATCTGCCCGAGCCGGGCCTTCTGGTCGGCGGTCAGGAGGTCCTTGAGAGCGGCCGAGGCGTCGGCGAGCACCGCGTCGCGGGCCTTCTTCTCGTCGGCCGGGCTGACCGCCGGGTCGTTGGGGCGCCCGGCGATGAGCTTCGACCGCAACGCGCGCACGGCCTTCACCTGCTCGTCCGTCAGCCCCAGCTCCTTCTGCACGTCCGGCGCGACCAGGTGACTGACGGGACCCGGCGTGCCGCGCGACGCCCCCGGCCCGCCGGGCACCCGCTCGTCGAACTCCGGGCGGAGCGCCGCCTTCGTCTCCCGGCCGAGCAGCGCCTTCGCGGCGGCCGTCTGGTCCGGGGTCAGGTAGAGCTGGGCCCGCGGCTCGCCCGCCGGCCCGGCGGCCCAGTACTGGGTGACCCCGACGAACCTCTTCTGGGCGTCGTCGAGCTTCAGCGCCGCGACGAGTTCGGGGTGGCGCGCCAGGGCGCGCCCGTTCGCGAGCCGCGGGTCGGTGTCGAGGGACACCTCGCGGGTGCCGCGGACGACGGGGCCGGCGAAGGCGACCCGGGCGGCGAGCTGCCCCGCCCGCTCGCGCTGGGCGGCGTCGAGGACGGCCTTGAACTCCGCGTCGGCCGCCGCGTTCTGTTTCGCGGCGTCGTAGTCCCGGCGGACGGTGGTGTACTTCTCGTCCCAGACCTTCTGCCGGAACGCGACCAGCCGCTTCGCCTGCTCCGGGCTCAGGCCCAACTCCTTTCCGAAGGCCTCGTCCCCCACGAACGGCAGGAGGAGGGACAGCAGCGGGACGGGGGCGACGGCGACCCCCTTCGGGCCGGGGGGCGGGTCGGGCTGGGCGGCGGCCGCGGGTACCATCGCCGCGAGGGCCGCGAGCACGGACAGGACGCGGGCCGGGGACACGTGCGCCTCCGGAAAGGGGGGCGGGGCGGGTCAGAAGTCGCCGGGCACGACCTCTCCGTTCGCCCGGGTGACCAGCGCCGCGACCACCCCGACCGGCACCGCCTCCCGCACGAACCGCACCGACCCGTCCCCCATCAGCGCGTTGCACCCGCCCGTGTGGAACGCGTACACCTCGTCCCGGTTCGTGCAGTTCACCGCCCGCGTCCGGGTCACGTACAGGGACGACGGTGTGGTCGCCGTGTTCTCCGGATCGGCCGGGTTGCAGCCGTCGAGCACGATGCTGGTCCGGTGGTCCGACCAGATCGCCGCCTGCCCGTTGTCGTCCGACACCACCCGCCGCCCGTCGATCACCCAGTTCGGGCACCCGGCCACCTCGGCCAGCAGCAGGGTGTTCGAGGTGCCGTCCCCCACCGCGGTGACCGGCAGCGGGCGGTTCGGGGCGAGCATCGCCGCGTAGTTGCTCGGCGGGGCCGGGGCCAGCGCGGACGGGTTCCCGGACACCGCCGCCCGGATCCGGACCAGCACCCCGTAGTCGGTCACCGTGCCGGACACCGTCCCCCCGCCGTACATGGCCGGGGCGGTGAACGACCGGACCCGCGGGTTCCCCGGGGCCGACGGGCATTGGAACAGCTTCACCGGGTTCTGGACCGCGGCCCGGTTCTGCCCGGTCTGCCGCCAGTCCTGCGTCTGGTCGAACAGCTTCTGCAGGTTCTCCTGCTCGACGTACGGCAGCAGCAGGGCGTGCAGGCTGCGCGGCTGCTGGTCGCCCGGCAGGTCCGGGACCACCACCGTCCCGACGTTGTAGTCCGCCGGCGGGGTCCAGCAGGCCGGCGGCAGCTTCTGGTTGACCGAGTCGTAGTTGTGGACGGCGATCCCGAGCTGCTTCAGGTTGTTCTGGCAGCTCGCCCGGGCGGCCGCCTCCCGGACCTTCTGCACGGCGGGCAGCAGCAGGCCGACGAGGACCGCGATGATCGCGATCACCACGAGGAGTTCGATCAGGGTGAAGGCGCGACGCGAGACGGAACGGGACACGAGGCATCCTCCGGATGAAGAACGGAGAGGATGGACGGGCGGGCGGCCCCCGTCGGTAAGAGGAGTGTAGCGGGCGGGCGGGCCGGCAGGAAGTGAGGCGGGGTGGACCGAAGGCCCGCCCCGTCCGGCTTGTGGCACAGGTCTCCTGACCTGTGCCGGTCGGAACACAGGTCAGGAGACCTGTGCCACGGAACCTCAGACCAGTTCCGGCATCGCCTTGCCGTCGGCGAGGTGCTGCGGGCGGCCGGTCGGGTCGGTGATCGTGGTCGTCTCCGGGTTCAGCCCGAGGTTGTGGTACAGCGTCGCGAAGATGTCGCCGAACGGCACCGGCCGGTCCTTCGCGCTGCCGCCGGTCCGGTCGGTGCTCCCGATGACCTGTCCGGTCCGCATCCCGCCGCCGGCCAGGATCGCGCAGCTCACCTGCGGCCAGTGGTCCCGGCCGGACCCCTTGTTGATCATCGGCGTCCGCCCGAACTCGCCCCACGCGACCACCGTCACGTCGTCCAGCATGCCGCGGACGTCCAGGTCCTCGACGAGGGCGGTGAGGCACTGGTCGAGCTTCCCCCCGTGGTCGCGGACGAGGTCGAAGTTCTTCCCGTGGCTGTCCCACCGGCCGTAGCTCAGGGTCACCACCCGGGCCCCGGCCTCGACCAGCCGGCGGGCCATCAGCAGCTGGTCGTTCACCGTCGGGGCGCCGTCGAACTGGAACTGGTACGGCTTCCCGTCCCCGTACCGGTCCCGCACCTTCTGCGGCTCCTTCGACACGTCCAGCGCCTCGACCAGCCGGCTGGAGGTGAGGACGTCGAACGCCCGGGCGGTGTGGGCGTCGGCGCCCCGCAGCCCGCCGGCGTAGTCCGCCTCCCGCTTCAGGTCGTCGAACCCGGCGAGCAGCGCCTTGCGGTCCGGCAGGTGGTCGCGGTTGGCCGGGATCAGGGTCATGTTCGCCATGTCCGGCCCGCTCGGCTTGAACGGGCCGAACGCCCCGCCGAGGAACCCGGTCTGGCCGGCGTCGGCCCACGGCACGTGCTTCGTCGCCTCGGCCAGCCCGATGAACGGGGGGACGCTCGGGTCCACGCTCCCCTGGAGCTTCATCAGCGCGCTACCGAGGCTCGGCCGGCCGCCGATCGGGGCGAGCGAGTCCTTGGTCCACCCGGTCGTCACCTGGTACCCGTCGTGCCCGCCGCGGGCGCCGACCACGCTCCGGACGAACGCGAACTTGTCGGCCATCGCGGCGATGCGGGGGAACGCCTCGCCGATCCGGACGCCGGGGACCTTGGTGGCGATCGGGCTGAACTCGCCGCGGATCTCGGCCGGGGCCTCGGTCTTGATGTCCCACATGTCCTGGTGCGGCGGGCCGCCGGCCAGGAAGATGTTGATGACCGCCTTGTGGCCGGAGCGGGAGAGGCTGTCCGGCTTCGCGGCGGCCTCGGCCCGGAGGACGTCGGCGAGCGTGAAGGCGGTGGACCCGAACGCGAACGTGCCGACGCGGAGGAAGCTCCGCCGGCTCACGCCGTCGCAGAACCGCGTGCGGCCGACAGGGATGTTCAGCATGGCGGGCGCCCCGGTGGGAGGGGTGGGGTGGAGGCGGGTGAGGCCGGCAGGTTGGTGTCGTGGTCCGACGGTGAAACAAAGGCTACTCCCGCGCCGGCCCGGTCGCAATAAAAAAGAAACCGAAATGGCGGACCCGGAGCGTGAGCGACGGGGTGGGCATCACCCCGTCGCTCACGCTCCGGGTCCGCCGGCACCCCGACCCGAGGTCCCCCATGACCGTCCCCGCCGCCGTCCTCGACCAGCTCCGGAAGTACGACACCCCGACCGTCTGCAACGTGCTCGAGCTGCTCGAGTGCCGGCCGCGGACCGCCGGGTACATGGACGGGCGGATCCGGGCGTGCTACCCGGCGCTGCCGCCGATGGTCGGGTTCGCCAGCACCGCGACGTTCCGGGCCGGCGCCCCGCCGCGCGGCGGGGACACGTACATGGGCCTCGGCGAGCAGGTCCACAAGCTGACCGCCGGCCCCGGGCCCAAGGTGGTCGTGTTCCAGGACCTCGACGACCCGCCGGTGGCCGCGACGTTCGGGGAAATCATGGCGACAACGTACAAGACGTTCGGGTGCGTCGGCCTCATCACCAGCGGGGCCGGCCGGGACTTGGACCAGGTCGAGCCGCTGAAGTTCCCGTGCTTCACGTCCGGGACGATCCCGTCGCACGGGTACACGCAGATCGTCGGGCTGGAGGTGCCGGTGCGGGTCGGCGGGGTGTGGGTGAACCCCGGCGACCTCTTGCACGGCGACCGGAACGGGGTGACGACGATCCCGGTCGAGTGGGCGGAGGCGACGGCGGAGGGGTGCGCCGGGTTCGTGGAGGCGGAGGCGGTGATGCTGACGCACCTGCGGTCGGGGAAGGCGACGCCGGAGGGGTTCGAGGCGGCCCGGAACGAGGCGAAGCGGCTGATGGGGGAACTCGGGAAGAAGCTCCGGGCGAAGGGGCCGAAGGCGTAACCCGGCCCCGCCGCCGGTGTTGGTAGTGGTGTGGCGACCCGCGTCCGTTCGGAGTGCCCGGCATGAACCGATTCGTCCTGACGGCGGCGGCCGCGCTCCTCGGGCCGGCCGCGGCCCCGGCCCAGTCCCCCGCGGAATTGCCGCAGAAAGAGCTGGCCGCGTTCCGGGCGCGGCTGCTGGCCGCGACCACCAAGCACCTGGACGGGCTGCTCGGGCCGGGCGGGAAGGTGGACGCGCTCAAGGGCAAGGGGACCGACGGGGCGACGGCCCTGGCGTACTACCAGGCGTTCGAGGTGACCGGCGACCCGAAGTACCGGGCGGCAGCGGTCGCGCTGGCCGACCGGATCGTCGCCGACATGCGGGCGACCAAGCACGGGGTGCTGTACATCAAGGAGAAGGGGTCCGGGGACGACGCCATCCCCGGCGGCGGCCCGCCGGCGCTCGGGTGGTACGCGTCGGCCGCCGCCTACATCCTGCACAAGGAGGGCGGGAAGGATGCGGACGTCAAGTACGTCGCCACGGTGATCGACAACTACCCGTGGAACCCGGACGGGTGGTGGGCGAACGCCATCGACGTCAAGACCGGCCAGCCGAAGGAGCCGCTGACCAAGGCCGGGGCGATCAACAAGAGCGCCGCGATGGCGATGTGCGCCGGGACGGCGGCGATGTGCGTGCGGAAGCTCGACCCCGAGCTGTCGGCCCGGCTGAAGGCCAAGGCCGACGCGTGCGTGTACAAGCAGATCCTGCCCGCCCAGGAGGCGGACGGGTTCTGGCACTACGGGTTCAAGGGGACCGACCCGAAGAACAAGGACGTGCTCGGGTACTTCATGGTGACGACCCACGCGCTGGTCCAGTTGCAGGCCCTGACCGGCGGGTACCAGGACCGGGCGTTCCGGCAGGCGGTGGACAAGGCCGGCGGGTTCGCCGCCAAGCACATCGCCCCGATGACCGACCCGAACCCCGGCCCGGCCCCGCGGCCCGCCCGCGCCACCGACGGGACGCCGAAGCACTACTCGCTCGCGGACGAGCACAAGCGCGGGTTCCAGTTGGGGGTGGTGCTATTCGCCGGCGGCGACCGGGCGGGGGGCGCGAAGGTGCTGGACGCCGCCCTGAAGCACTTCCCGTTCGGGGACGCCGGGGCGGACGGCGGGCACGCCGCCGGCCCGTCCGCGCTGGTGCTCAGCCTATTCCCGCGCGACGGGGCGAAGAAGGAGTGAGGGACGGTCTGGCGGCTTGTTCTTGTGGCACAGGTCTCCGACCTGTGAAGCCGTCACAGGTCGGAGACCTGTGCCACAAGAGAACGCGGCTCTTATGCCCCACCCGCCGACGCCGACCGGGCGAACCGCCGCCGGTACTCCCGCGGCCGCAGCCCGGTCGCCGCCTTGAACCGCTTCACGAAGTAGCTCTGGTCCCCGAACCCGCACGCCGCCGACACCGCCCCGACCGCGTCCGCCGTCGTCTCCAACTGCCGCCGCGCCGCCTGCATCCGCACCTGGCTCACGTACCCCTGCGGCGTCGTCCCGAACAGCCGGCGGAACTCGCGCTGCAACTGGCTCACCGACAGCCCGACGAGGTCCGCGAGGTGGTCGACCGACACCGGGTCGGGGTAGTGCTGCAGGACGAACTCGACCGCCGGGGTGAGGCGGGCGTACTCCCCGGGCCCGGCCCCGGCGTGGTCGTGCGGCTGACGGATGCCGGCCACCCCGACCACCCGCCCGCCCGCCTCGACGACCGGCAGCTTGGTGCAGGCGTACCACCGCGGCCGGCCGTCCGCCCCGCCGACCAGCCAGATCTGGCGTTCGAGCGGCCTACCCGACGCCATCACCCGGTCGTCCTCCGCGACGTACTGCCGGGCCAGCACCGGCGGGTGGAAGTCCTCGTCCGTCCGGCCGACCATGTCGGCCGCCGACCGGCACCCGTGGAACCGCCACTCGGCCTCGTTCACGACGCGGAACCGGTGGTCCCGGTCCTTCACGAACAGGAACACGTCCGGCAGCCGGTCGAACAGGGCGAGCAGCGCCGCGGCCGGCGAACGGTCCGTGTCGAAGGCGTAGTCGTCGGCGGTGCCCATGCGGCGAAATTACCAAAACTCGCCGGGCAAATCCAAGACATGCTTTGAGCCTGCGGGTAAACTGACAACACCCACCCGCCCGGAGCCGCGCCGATGATCCGCCTCGACGCCGAACGGCCCGCCACGTTCTGCGACGGCCACACCCGCCGCGACTTCCTCCACGCCGGGGCGCTGGCCCCGCTCGGCCTCACCCTCGCCGGGCTGAACCGGGCGAAGGCCGACGGCGCGAAGGACGGCGACGTGAACTGCATCATGCTGTTCCTCGTCGGCGGGCCGAGTCAACTGGACACGTTCGACCCGAAGCCGAACGCCCCCGCCGAGGTCCGCGGGCCGTTCGCCGCGGCGAAGACGAACGTCGTCGGGACGCAGATCAGCGAGGTGTTCCCGAAGACCGCGAAGCACGCCGACAAGTTCTCCATCGTCCGGTCCTGCTACCACACCGCGACCGCCGTCCACGACACCGGCCACCAGATGATGCAGACCGGCCGGCTGTTCGCGGGCGGGGTCGAGCACCCGCACGTCGGCTGCGCCCTCGGGTACCTGAAGGGCGGCCGCGGCGAGCTGCCGCCGCACGTCCTGCTGCCGAAGCCGATCGGCCGGACCGGCGGGAACCTGCCGCACGGCCACTCGGCCGGGTACCTCGGCAAGACGCACGACCCGTTCATCCTGAACGCCGACCCGAACGCCCCCGGGTTCAAGGTGCCCGACCTGCTCCCGCCGGACTACGTCACCGGCGTCCGGGCGGAGCGGCGGCAGAAGCTGCGGGACGCGGTCGACGGCGGGACGGCGGCGTTCGAGGGGAGCGGGGCGGCGAAGCAGCTCGACGACAACTTCGCCCTGGCGTACCGGCTGATGTCGTCGGCGAAGGCGCGGGAGGCGTTCGCGCTGGACAAGGAGACGGCGAAGACGCGCGACCGGTACGGGCGGACGCGGTTCGGCCAGTCGTGCCTGATGGCCCGCCGGCTGATCGAGGCGGGGGTGCGGTTCGTCACCGTGAACATGTTCGAGACGGTGTTCGACGAGGTGACGTGGGACATCCACGGGAGCCGGCCGTTCACCGACATCCAGCAGATGTCGCGGGAGGTGGTGCCGAACTTCGACAACGCGTACACGGCGCTGCTCGAAGACCTGTCGGAGCGGGGGCTGTTGTCGAACACGATCGTGGTGGCGCTCGGGGAGTTCGGGCGGACGCCGAAGATCAACCCGGCCGGCGGCCGGGACCACCACCCCGGGGTGTGGTCGATCCTGATCGGCGGCGGGCCGATCCGGGGCGGCCGGGTGGTGGGCGAGTCGGACGAGCTGGCGTGGGCGCCGAAGACGCGCCCGGTGTCGCCCGGCGAGGTGGCGGCGACGCTGTACAAAGGGCTGGGTCTGGACCCGTACAAGGAACTGCCCGGCCCGCAGAACCGCCCGATCCCGATGGTCGACTACGACCGCAAGCCGGTCGCCGAGCTGTTCTGAGCCCACCGACGAGCGGGGGGCGTCAGCCCCCCGATCCCTCGCCCCGAATCAGGGGGCTGACGCCCCCCGCTCGCCACCACCCCGAGCCACCCGCCATGCGCCTTCGTCTTTCCCTGCTCCTGCTCGCGGTGGCGACCCCGGCGCCGGCCGGCGAGCTGCGCGTCTACCCGGCCGAGGTCGCCCTGTCCGGGCCGAACCGCACCCAGCAACTCCTCGTCGTCGAGGAGAACGGCGGGCGGGTCGTCGCCGACCACACCGCCGCCGCGACCTTCGCCACGTCCGACGCCGCGATCGCGAAGCTCGACGGCGGCCGAGTCACTGCGGCCGGCAATGGCGAGGCGACGGTCACCGCCACCGTGAACGGCCGCACCGCCACCGCCAAGGTCGCCGCCCGCGGGATGGACAAGCCGCCCGAGTGGGGCTTCGCCAACCACGTCCTGCCAGTGCTGACCCGGACCGGGTGCAACTCTGGGGCGTGCCATGGGGCGCTCGCCGGCAAGGGCGGCCTCAAGCTCTCCCTCCGCGGGTACGACCCCGAGGCCGACCACTTCGCCCTCACCCGCCAGGCGCTGGCCCGCCGCGTCGACCTCACCAACCCGGCCGACAGCCTGCTGGTCAAGAAGGGCGCCCGCCTCGTCCCGCACGGCGGCGGCACCCGCATCACCGAGGACGACGCCGACTTCAACCTGCTCAAGGACTGGATCACCGCCGGCGCCCCCGGGCCGAAGGACGCCGACGCCACCCTCGAACGGCTCGAAGTGTTCCCGAAGGCGGCGCTGCTGAAGCCGAAGCAGACGATCCGCGTGATCGCCCGCGCGGTGTACTCCGACGGCACGAGCGAGGACGTGACCCGGTGGGCGAAGTTCGGGTCGAGCGAGGACCTGGTCGCCGGCGTCACCGAGGACGGCGTGGTCACCGTCGCCGGCAGCGGCGAGGCGGCCGTCACCGTGAACTTCGGCACCCGCGTCGCCACCGTCACGGTCACCTCGCCGTACCCGAACGCCGTCCCCGCCGACACGTTCGCCAAGGCCCCGCGCGCCAACTTCATCGACGACCTGATCCTGAAGAAGCTCGAACTCCTCCGCCTGCCGCCGTCCGACCGCTGCACCGACGCCGAGTTCGTCCGCCGGGCCTACCTCGACGCCTGCGGCGTCCTGCCCCCGGCCGACGAGGCGAAGGCGTTCCTCGCCGACCCGGACCCGAAGAAGCGCGAGAAGTTGGTCGACCGGCTGTTGGAGAAGCCGGCGTTCGTCGACTACTGGGCGTACCGCTGGTCGGACCTGCTGCTGGTGTCGAGCCGGAAGTTGCCGCAGCCGGCGATGTGGGCGTTCTACCGGAAGGTCCGGCAGAGCGTCGCCGACAACGAGCCGTGGGACCGGTTCGCCCGCGACGTCCTGACCGCCAACGGCAGCAACCTGGCGGTCGGCGGCGGCAACTACTTCGTGCTCCACAAGGACGTGGCCCAACTCGCCGAGGCAACGTCCGTGACGTTCCTTGGGATGTCGATCGGGTGCGCGAAGTGCCACAACCACCCGCTCGAGAAGTGGACCCAGGACGAGTACTGGGCGTTCGCCAACCTGTTCAGCCGCGTCGGGCTGAAGAACGCCGAGAAGGCCGGGGAGGTGATGGTGCAGTCCCGGCCGGACGGCGAGGCCCTGCACCTCCGCCGGGGCACCGCCATGCCGCCCGCCCCGCTCGACGGCAAGCCGCTCCCGGCCGACTCCCCGACCGACCGCCGGGCGTACTTCGCCGACTGGCTCACCGCCCCGGACAACCCGTTCTTCGCGAAGGCGATCGTGAACCGCGTCTGGCGGAGCTACATGGGCCGCGGGCTGGTCGAGGCGGAGGACGACCTGCGGGTGTCGAACCCGCCGACCAACGCCGAACTGCTCGACGCCCTGGCCGCCGACTTCGTCAAGAACAAGTACGATCTGAAGCGGCTGATGAAGCAGATCCTGAACTCGGCCGCGTATCAGCGGTCGTCGAAGCCGCTGCCCGGGAACGCCGCCGACGACCGGTTCTACTCCCGCTACCTGGTCCGCCGGCTCCCGGCCGAGGTGCTGCTCGACGCGTACTCCGACCTCTCCGGGGTGCCGACCACGTTCAACCAGGTGAAGTCGGCCGCCGGCGACGCCCTCACGGCCGTGGCGAGTTACCCGGCCGGCACCCGGGCGATGCAGCTGCCGGACTCGCTGCTGCAGTCGCGGTTCCTGGAGGCGTTCGGGCGGCCGGAGCGGGTGGCCACCTGCTCGTGCGAGCGGACCGGGGACGCGAGCGTCGCCCAGGCGCTGCACCTGAACAACGGCGTCACCCTGAACGACAAGCTGCGGGACGCGAAGTCCGTCGTCACGAAATGGGTCGGCGACAAGGGCCTCTCGGACGCGGAGATCGTGGACCGGGTGTTCCTCGCCGCCCTGACCCGCGAGCCGACCGCCGACGAGCGGAAGAACTTCCTCGACATCCTGGCCGAGGCGGCGAAGGACGGCCCGGCGGCCCGCCGCGAGGCGGTCGAGGACTTCGTCTGGGCGGTGCTGACCGGCCGCGAGTTCCTGTTCAACCACTGACCCGTTGGAGTCCCGGCTTCAGCCGGTCTTCCGGAAGACCGGCTGAAGCCGGGACTCCAACGGCCGCCGCACTCCACCCTCACCGCCGGACGGCACCATGACGCGCATTCTCCCGCTCGCCGCCCTGCTCTTCCCGGCGACCGCGGCGGCGGCCCCGCCGCCGGCCGTCACCACCGCCGCCTACGCCCGGACGGGCGACGTGGTGGCGTTCGGGACGCACGGCGAGGTCCGGGTGTTCGACACCGCCGACGGGAAGCCGGGGTGGGTCGCGAAGGTCGACGGGCGGGTCACCGCCGTCGCCTTCCACCCGACCGGGAAGTGGCTCGCCGCCGCGGCCGGGGAGCCGGGCAAGGCGGGGGTCGTGGGGTTCTTCCGGGCGGCCCCGGACGGCCGCACCGACCTGGCGCTCGGGGCCGCCGCCGCCCACAAGGACGCGGTCTACGCCCTGGCGTTCTCCCCGGACGGCAGGACCCTCGCCACCGCCGGGTACGACCGGGTCATCCACCTGTGGAACGTGCCCGCCGGGGCGCCCGCGGACCTGGCCCTCCTCAAGCCGGCCCGCACCCTGACCGACCACAGCGACGCCGTCTACGCCCTGGCGTGGCACCCGGACGGCAACCTCCTCGCCACCGGCTCCGCCGACCGGTCGGTGAAGGTGTGGGACCCGGCCACCGGCAAGCGGCTCTACACCCTGAGCGAGCCGACCGACTGGGTGTACACCCTCGCCTGGAGCCCGGACGGCAAGCACCTCGCCTGCGGCGGGGCGGACAAGTCCGTCCGCGTCTGGGCCGCAGATCGCGACGGCGGGCGGCTGGTCGCGTCGGCGTTCGCCCACGAGAAGCCGGTGTGGCGGCTCGCCTACGCCCCGGACGGCAAGACCTTGTACACCGCCGGCGAGGACCGCGTCGTCAAGGCGTGGGACGCGGCCAAGCTGACCGAGACGAAGACCTACTCGGCCCAGCCGGACGCGGTCCTCGACTTCGCCCTGCGGCCGGACGGCAAGCAGTTCGCCGTCGCCCGGTTCGACGGGGCGGCGGTCCTGCTCGACCCGGCCACCGGCAAGGAGACGGCCCAACTGCTGCCGGTCAAGCCGCCGCCCGCGCCGGCCGCCCCGCAGGTCCCGAAGAAGGCCAACCCGAAGAAGCCCGCCGACCCGCCCGCCACGGCGAAGCTCACCCCGGCCGGCGGCCCCCGCGGGCAGACCACCCGCGTCGTCGTCACCGGCACCGACCTCGCCGACGTCACCCGGGCGTCCGCCGACTCCCCGGACGTCGAGGTGAAGCTCGGCCCCGACGCCCCGACCGCGACCCGGGTCGTCCTCGACGTGACCGTGAGGCCGACGGCCGCGGCCGGGGTCGTCAAGCTGACGCTGGAGGGCGACGGCGGGAAGTCCGCCCCGGTCGTGTTCGCGGTCGACCGGTTCCCGGCCGTCACCGAGACCGGGAGCAGCGACTCGGCCCGCGTCGCCCAGACGGTGAAGCTACCGGCGACCGTCGTCGGCACCGTGGACCGGGCCGGGGACGCCGACTACTTCCGGTTCGCGGCCGCGGCCGGCGACGAGATCGGGGTGCAGGCCGTGACCGCCGAAGTCGGGTCGAAGCTCGACCCGGTCCTGACGCTCTCCGACGCCGCCGGGAACGTCCTCGCCGAAGGGGCCGCCGTCCTCGGCTACCGCGTGCCGAAGGCCGGGACGTACTCGCTCGGGGTCCGCGACCGGGAGTACCGCGGCGGGGCCGACTTCACCTACCGGCTGCACGCCGGTCCGGTCCCGGTGGTCACCGGCGTCTTCCCGCTCGCCGGGCAGCGCGGCCGGACCACGAGCGTCCACGTCGAGGGGGTGAACCTCGGGGGGGCGACGGCCGCGAAGGTGACCATCCCGGCGACCGCCGCCGTCGGGTCGAAGGTGCCGGTCCCGCTCCCGGCCGGGGCCGACAAGCCGCTCGGCAAGGCGGAGCTGACGGTCGCCGAGTTCCCGGCGGTCGTCGCCGACCCGGTCGCCGGCGCTGACCTGCGGGTGCCCGGCTCCGCCGACGGCGTGTTCACGAAGCCGAACGACACGCAGTCCGCCAGGTTTGTGGCGAAGAAGGGCGAGCGGCTGGTGGTGGAGGTGCTGGCCCGGCGGGCCGGGTCGCCGGTGGATCCGGCGGTCGAGGTGCTCGACGCGTCCGGCAAGCCGGTGGCGCGGGCGACCCTCCGCTGCACCGCCAAGACGTACACCACCCTCCGCGACCACGACTCGGAGAAGCCGGGCATCCGGCTGGAGTCGGCCACCGACTTCGCGTTCGACGACCACCTCTTGATCGATGGAGAAGTGGCGAAGATCGTCGCCCTGCCGCGGAACCCGGACGACGACTGCCAGTTCTACCAGTTCGGCGGGGACCGGCTCGGGTTCCTCGGCACCACCCCGGCGCACCACGCCCTCGGCACCGCGGTGTACAAGGTCGAGGTTCACCCGCCGGGCCGCACCTTCCCGCCGAACGGCCTGCCGGTGATCCCGGTCTTCTACCGGAACGACGACGGCGGCCCGGGCTACGGGAAAGACTCGTTCCTGCTGTTCGACCCGCCGGCCGACGGGACGTACCAGGTGCGGGTGTCGGACGCCCGCGGCAGCCACGGCCCGGCCCACGCGTACCGGGTGACCGTCCGCCCGCCGAAGCCGGACTTCACCGTCAGCTTCACCCCGAAGGAGCCGGCGGTGTGGAAAGGCGGCGGGGTGCCGGTGAACGTCACGGTGAACCGCCGGGACGGGTTCGACGGCCCGGTGCGGGTGAAGCTGGAGGGGCTGCCGGCCGGGTTCAGCGCCCCGGAGACGTACGTCGAGGCCGGGCAGTTCACGACGACGTTCGCCCTGTCGGCGGACGCGGACGCGGCGGCCCCGGCGGCGACGAAGTTGCGGCTCGTCGGCAAGGCGGAGGTCGGCGGCAAGGAGGTGTCGCGGGAGTTCGCCGGCGGGGCGCTGAAGCTGAACGGGGTCGGGGACGTGGTGACCACGACGCGGGCGGCCGAGGTCGCGATCGTGCCGGGGCGGGAGGCGCGGTTCGTGGTGGACATCGCCCGGCAGGGGAAGTTCGGCGGGCGGGTGCCGATCGAGGTGAAGGGGCTGCCGCACGGGGTGCGGGTGCACAACAACGGGCTGAACGGGGTGCTGATCACCGAGCGGGAGACGACCCGGGAGGTGGTGCTGTACGCCGAGCCGTGGGTGCAGCCGGCGGAGCACCCGATCGTGGTGTACGCCCGCCGGGAGGGGACCGGGACGGAGCACGCGGCGAAGTCGGTGCTGCTGAAGGTGGCGAAGTAGGCGGCCGGGCGGGCCCGTACAATACACGCCCCGCCTGCACGCCCGACCCCGAGCCGCCGCATGTTCCGCCCGCCGTCCCGCCGCGAGATGCTCGCCCGCTCGGCCAACGGGTTCGGGGCCGCCGCCCTCGCCGCGCTGCTCGCCGACGACGGCCGGGCGGCCGCCGACGCCCCGCCGGCCGACCCGTTCGCCCCCAAGAAGCCGCACTTCCCGCCGGCCGCCACGTCCGTCATCTTCCTCTACATGGACGGCGGGCCGAGCCAGGTGGACACGTTCGACCCGAAGCCGGCCCTGGAGAAGTGGCACGGCAAGCCGTTCCCGGCGAAGGTCGAGCCGACCCAGTTCAACAACGTCGGCACCACCCTCGCCAGCCCCTGGGCGTTCCGCCGGTACGGCCGGAGCGGGCTGCCGGTCAGCGACCTGTTCCCGCACGTCGGGGCGTGCGCCGACGACCTGGCCGTCGTCCGGTCGGTGGTGTCGAACTTCTCCGAGCACACCAACGCCAACTACTTCTTCCACAGCGGGCACGGCCAGCAGGGCCGGCCGAGCGTCGGGTCGTGGGCCACCTACGGCCTCGGCAGCGCGTGCCGCGACCTGCCCGGGTTCGTCGTCCTCGGCACCGGCATGGTCCCGCCCGGCGGGGTGGACTGCTTCGGGAACGGGTTCCTCCCGGCCGCGTACCAGGGGTCGATGTTCCGGAACGGCCCCCGCCCGGTCGCCGACCTCACCCCGCCCGGCGGCGAGACCGCGAAGACCCGCGCCGCCAAGCGCGACCTGCTCCGCACCCTCGACGCCCAGGCTCGCGAGCGGCTCGGCGCGAACGACGCCCTGGAAGCCGCGATCGCCAACTACGAGCTGTCGTTCCGGATGCAGGCCGCCGTCCCGGACCTCGCCGACCTGTCGAAGGAGAGCGAGCGGACCCGGGCGCTGTACGGGTTAGACGACCCAAAAACTGAGGCGTACGGCCGGCAGTGCCTGATCGCCCGGCGGCTGGTCGAGCGCGGGGTGCGGTTCGTCGAGCTGCTGTGCCAGAACCTCGGCCACGACCGGTGGGACCAGCACCAGAACCTGAAGAAGGGGCACGACGACAACGCCCGGGCGGTGGACAAGCCGATCGCCGGGCTGCTCAAGGACCTGAAGCAGCGCGGGCTGCTCGACACCACCCTGGTGCTCTGGGGCGGGGAGTTCGGCCGGACGCCGGTCGCACAGGGGTCGGACGGGCGGGACCACAACCCGTTCGGGTTCACCGTCTGGCTCGCCGGCGGCGGGGTGAAGGGCGGGACGGTGTACGGCGAGACGGACGAGTTCGGCTACCACGCGATCAGGGACAAGGTCGAGGTCCACGACCTGCACGCGACGGTGCTGCACCTGCTCGGGTTCGACCACACCAAGCTGACGTTCCGGTTCGGCGGCCGCGACATGCGGCTGACCGACGTTCACGGCGAGGTCGTGAAGGGCATCCTGGCGTGACCCACCGAGCGGGGGGCGTGAGCCCCCTGTGGCGCGGAGCGCACAGGGGGCTCACGCCCCCCGCTCGGAAGCGGTCACTTCCCCGCCGACACCACCTCCGGGGAGGTGAAGTCGACCCGCACCACCTCGCCGGGGGCGCCGGTCGCCCACCGCCTCGCCTCCCGCACTATCCCGCGCTCCAGCCACCGCGCCGTCACCTCGTACCGGAACTCCTTCCCCGCCTCCAGCACCGGCGACTCGAACACCCGGTCCGTCCCGGTCTGGGCCGTCTTCACCCCGTCGACGAACACCTCGGCGCTCGGCTGCGGCACCTTCACCGACAGGACCAGGCACGCCCCCGGGCCGGGCGGCGGGGCGGCGGCCGCGGCCGGGAACGGCGGCCGGCCGACGCCCTCCGGGGTCGGCCACACGCCGACCGTCAGCGGCCGCGGCCGCGGGGACGCGGCGTACAGCCCGACCCACCCGAACGGCAGCCCGGGGGACGGGACGGAGTAGTACCGCCGGACCAGGTCGCCGTTCCCGAACACCCCGGGGACCGGGCCGTAGGTCGGGACCGGCGGGCCGTACAGGCTCAGCCCGTTCGACCAGTTCTGCCCGGCCCGGCCGCCGAAGATGAACAGGGCCGGGTTCCCGAGCGGGTACCCGACGAACGGCCCGCCGGCCAGCCCGTAGTACCCCCACGGGGCGGCGGTCCGCGGGCCGTACGGCCACCCGGAGTGGTAGTACCCGGGGCCGTAGGCCGGGCCGACCGTCACCCCGACCTCGGCGCGCGGGGTGCCCACCAGGGGCGGTCCGGCGGGGGGGCCGGCGTAGGGCGGGTAGTCCTGCGCGAGGCCGGCGGACGCGGACAGGGAGGCGGCGAGGGCGAGGAGGATGGCACGGTGCGACACGGCGGCCCCGCGGTGACGGGTGTGGGTGGTCTCGTCAGATGAGTCGGCCCGCCGGGCGGTCGGACTCGCCGGGCGGGCCGCGGGGGCGTCGGGTTAGCGGAAAGGCGCTACGGCACGGCCGGCACGGCCGGCGCCGGCGCCGCCACCGGGATCACCCCGCGGACCGCCCCGACCCGCCCGTCGAGGGTGTGCCCGGCGACGATCACCTGATACCCGCCGCGGGCGGCCCCGGCGTGGAACTGGAGCTTCGCCTTGCCGTCGGACGGGAGGACGATGACCGGCTGCCACAGGACGGTGTCGCCCGGGTCGGCGGCCCGGTCGGCGCCGGGCCGCGGGGCGGCGTACTCGCGGACGACCAGCGGCGGCACCTCGGGGACGGCCGCCTTCACCCGGAGGACGGCCAGCGCGTCCGCGGACGGCGCGGCGGGGCGGGCGGCGGGCGCGGCCTGCGCAACGCCGGGCGGCACGGACGGGGCGGGCGGCCGCACCTCGGCAAAATACCCTTCCTGCCGCAGGGCGGTGTCCAACTGCCGGCGGACGACGTTCGCCTTGTCCGAGGCGTACTCCTTCGCCCGGTCCAGCCCCCGTTGGAGGTCGTCCGCCGCCGTCGCGGCCTCGGCCCGGGCGGTCCGCCCCGCCGCCGGCCGGTCGGCCTCGACACGCCCCAGCAGGTCGCCGGGGATCTCCGGCGGGCGACCCGGCTGCCAGCCCAGATCTTTCCCATTACCCCTCGGCGGCCCGCCCTTGACGAGCCCCGCCTCCGGGGGACCTTTGGAGTCCCACCACTTCTTGGCCGGAAGACCGCCCGCGAGGACTTCCGGGCTGTTACCGAACCCGCCCGCGGACATGGGAACCGTCGTTCTGCCGGGCACGACCGGAAGGTCCGTCGTCGGCCGGGCCCCGAGTTCCACCCGGGCCGACGCCGGCCGCGGATCGGGCGCGACCGCCGGGGCGGCCGGGGCGGGGTCGGGCAGCGACGCCCGGGCCGACTCGTCGCCCGGCCGGGCGGCGGCCTGGAGCCGGTCGGCCGTCCCGAGGGCGGCGACGAGGAACGCGGCGAGGCCGGCGGCCCCGAGCGTCCCGGCCCCGAGCGGGAGCCGGCCGCCCGGCCGGACCAGCGCCGCCCCGCCGAGCAGCAGGGCCAGCAGCCCGAGCCCGCCGACCGCGTACCACCCGGACGCCCGGAAGTCGGCGACCGGGGCCGCGGCCCGGGCCGCCCGGTCGCCGGCGGCGGCGGCCGCCGCGGCGGCGCGGTCGGCGTCCGCCCGGGCCGCGGACGTGTCCGCGGGGCCGGCGGCCCGGGCCACCTCGGCGGCCGCCTTCGCCGCCTCCAGCGCCTCCACCGCCGCGTTGAACCGCTGCAGGTGCTCCGCCCGGGCCCGCCGGGCGTCCCGCGCCGGGCCCGGCTCCGCCCACGTCGTGTACTGCCCGTTGCACGCCGCCAGCTCCCACCGGTCGGCCGACCGGACGACCGGGTTGCGGGCGAACCCGGCCGGGGTCTGCTCCGCGAACCGCCGCCACCCCTGGGTGGCGAGCACCCCGTCCAGCGCCTCGGCCGCCTTCGGGTGGTCGGTCAGGAGGAAGTCGGCGTGCTCCAGCGCGTCCGGGGTGCTCACCTCCCCGGCGAGCAGGAAGTGGGTGGTCGGGAGCCGGTCCGTGTCCCCGGGGGCGGCCGCCGCGCTCACCGCCGCCGCGTACAGGACGGCCGCCGCCGGCCGCCCCTTCTCGTCGGTCGCGGCCACGCCCAACTCGACCGCCGACCCCGGGGCGAACGCCGCCCCGTTCGCGGCGAACTTCAGGTCGAGCACCTCGCCCGGCTTCCGGAACACCAGCCGCTCGGCGACCGGGATCAGGTCCGCCTTGGCGTCCGCGGCCTCGTCCGGCTCCTCGAACACCGTCACCCGGACGACCCCGCCGCGCGGGTCGGTCCCGGCCATCAGCGACACCTCCGCCACCTGCCCGGCGGCGGCGGCCACCTCCTTGGTGTCGGACAGCCGGCCGCGGGTGTACGCCCCGACGACCAGCTTCCGGTCCCGCCCGACCGACCGGAGCTGCACCCGGACCGGCTGCCCGGGGACGGTCACCGGGTCCGGCACGGTCATCACCACCCCCTCGGCCTTCGGCCGCGGCAGGAGGAACCCGGTCCGGGCGGCGGCGGCGGCCGCGCCGGTGACGGCGGCCGGGGCGGTCGGGAACCGGGCGGGCGAGGCGTCGAGCCGGAGCCATACCGGGAGGCCGAGTTCCGGGGTGAAGGTGAACGACCCGATCCCGCGGTTCGCCCCGCGGCCGACCGGGTCGGTCAGCGTCTCGACCCGGGCCAGCTCGCGCCGCCCGTCGGTCACCACCCCGCGGACGTCCACCGGCTGCCCGGCCGGGGTGGTGGCCCGGACGTACACCCGGCACGGGACGCCGGCGATCAGGGTCCCGCCCTCCGGGAAGAACTCGACCGCGGCGCTCCGGCCGACGACCGGGACCGGGGCCGCCACCACCTCCTCGACCAGATCCTTGCCGCTGCGGGTTCGGAACGTGGCCATCAGCCGGACGTCCGCCTGGTTCAGGTCGGCCGGCAGGGCGAACCGCAACACGGCCTCCCCGTCCGCCCCGGTGACCGGCCCGCCGACGGCCGCCACCTCGAGGGCCCGCCCGTCGGCGGTGGCCACCGCCTTCACCTCGGCCCCGGCCACCGGGTCGTCCCCGAGCTGGAGCTTGGCCCGGGCCTCGACCGTGTCCCCGGGGGCGTACGACGCGGCCCCGTACGCGATCTGCTTGCGGAACGCCTCGGCCGACCCGGCCCGGACTTTGATCGCCCGGGTGACCGGGAACGGGACGGCCGGCGGGCCGCCGGCCGGGGAGGCCAGCTCCCGGAGGACGAGGGTGTAGTCCCCGTCGCGGGCGTCGGCCGGGAGGGCGAACGCCCCGGACCCGACCCCGCGGAGCGGGGCCCCGTCCGGCCCGCGGACCGGCTCCACCGCCGCCCCGCCGACCCGGACCAGGTCGGTCGACCCGGCGACCGGCGGGACGACCGGGTGCCCGCCGGGGCCCCGCAGCTCGTACTGCAGCACCTGCTCCCGGGCCGGGGGCGTGAGGGTGACCCGGTCCAGGGTGAGCGACCGGAAGTACACCGTCTCCCCGGGCCGGTACGCCGCCCGGTCGGTCGTCAGGGCGGTGGCGTACACCGGGCCGAGCAGCCGGACCCGGTCCGGCAGGTCGGTCTTCGCCCCGGTCTTCCCGTCCACCCGGGCGACGGCGAGGAACAGCTCGGTCTGCGGGGTGGCGTTCCGCCACACGGCGGCCGGCAGCCGGACGGTGTGGTCCCCGGCCCGCTCCGGGTTGATCGGCTGGGAGTGGACGACCGCGTCGGTCTGGTCCCGGACCTCGGCGACCAGCCGGCCGGGCGGGGCGGCCCCGTGGTCCCGGACGACGATCAGGAACTCGTTCGGGGCCCCGGGCTGGACGGCCGCCGGCTTCTGCACGCCCCAGGTCAGCTGCCGGCCCTCGGCGGCCTGGGCGGCCGCCTGCTCCGCCGCCACCCACCGGGCCGCGAGGCCGTCGTGCTCCTGCCGGGCGGCGATCAGCTTGAGCTGGGCGTCGGCCAGCGGGCGGCCGGCGTCGGCGACGGCCCGGCCGAGGGTGAGGCGGGCGGCGGTCGCCTCTTCCGCCAGCCGGTCGGCGTCGGCCCGGGCGGTCTCGGCCCGGTCCAGCAGGCCGCGGACGGGGACGACGGTGCCGGGAACGGCGACGAGGACGGCGGCGGCGACGGCCCACGGGAGCCAGTAGGTGACGCCCGCCGACCGGCCCGCGGCCGTTCGGCCGCGGGCCGGCTCAACAGGTTTTGGGTTGCGGGCGGCGGGGTCGGGGAACGGCACGACGGCGGTCCGGCGGGTCGGGGCGGCCGGGGCGGGCTTGGGCCGGGCGGCGGGCGGCTCGAACCGGACGGCCGGGAAGGTGCCGCGGGCGGCGGCGGCGATCAGCCCCTGGACGCGGGCGGCCTCGTCCCGGGCGGCGGCGCACGCCGGGCAGGCGGCGAGGTGCGCGGCCGCGGCGGCTTCCTCGGGGGCGTCGAGCAGCCCGTAGAGGAGGTCGGGGATCAGGGGCCGGCAGGCGTCGCACGACAGCATGGCACTTTCTCTCCCCCCGGCGGCCGGGGGCTACGGCGGGGCGGCACGCGGGGCGTGCCCTACGACTCGTCACCCCCGCCCGGGTTCAGCACCTTCCGGAGCTTGATCAGGGCGGTCCGCATCTGGGTCTTCACGGTCCCGACCGGGGCGCTGCGGATCTCGGCGATCTGCTCGTACGTCAGCTCGCCGTTCTGGCGGAGGAGGAACACCTCCTTCTCCTCCTGGCGGAGGCCGCCGATCGCGACCCGCAGCCGGTCGAGGACTTCCTGGTCCTCGACGGCCTGGCCCGCCGCGTCGTCCCGGCACGGCACCATCACGTCGTCCTCGGGGAGGGGGCGGGCCTTCCGGTGCCACGCGCTCCGCTGGAAGTCCTTGGCCGCGTTCAGCCCGACCCGGAACACCCAGGCCCGGAGGTTCTGGACGTCGCCGATCGTGGCCCGGGCCCGCCAGCACTTCAGGAACGCCTCCTGGGCCGCGTCCTGGGCGTCGTCCGGGTTGCCGAGCAGGTACAGCAGGGTGCTGACCAGCTCGTCCCGGACCTGGTTGAACAGGGCCACCAGGTCGGCGTCGCCGGGGCCCGGGCGGTCCGGCACGAGGGCGGGGTTCGGGGTCGGGGGCGGCCGCTCGGTCGGGGTCGCGCCGGGCTTCGCCATAGCGTCCTACCTGCACGACGGCGGACGGGCCGGGGCGGATTGGGAAAAACCGCCGCCGGCCGCGGGACAGGCGATCGGGCCGCACAACCCTGCCATGCTACCCGCCGCCCGGCGCGCCGGGCAAGGGGACAAACGAACCGGGCCGCGGGGCGACCCGCGGCCCGGCCCCTTCAGGTTGTCCACTTCATGACCTGGCACGCGGAGGGCTCGCGGCACCGCCGGCATGCCGGGCACCCGGGTGCCACCGGAACCGCGTCCCGCGAGGTTGGCCCAGACCGGCGGCACCCGGGTGCCCGGCATGCCGGTAGCGGTGCTGGAACAGCCCTCCCCGGGGCGGGTGGGGTAGAAGGCTCTCGGGTGACGCAACATCACCCTGCTGCAGGGCAGCGAGCTGGACGCCCGAAGGCTGTGGAGAGGTTACCCCCGGCGGAGGGCAAGTCAAGCGCGGGCGTGGCGGGCCGGGGCGTCAGCGGTCGTCCGGCAGGGTGAGGCCGAAGCCCCGGAGGAACGCCAGCATCCGCCGGTCGGCCACGGCGGCCAGGACGTCGGCCCGGGCGTCGGTCCAGAGGGTGACGGCGCGGCGGGTCTCGGTCCGCCGGAAGGCGTGCCCGTGGTCCCGGACCATCACCTCCCGGAACGTGGCGGACGGGCCGTGCCGGAGGATCAGGCCGACGTACAACCCGAGGCGCGCCTTCTCGCCCGGGTCCGCCGACTTCCCCATCTTCTCCAGCACCCACCCGAGCCACGCGGCGGCCGGGTCCTTCGCGTCGTTCAGTTCCTTCTCCTTCGCACCCCGCAGCTCCGCGAACTCGGCGGCGAGCCCGCGGAAGACGGGATCGTCCGTCAGCGCCCGGACCCGGTCGTCGGCCCCGGGCTTGGGCGGCGGACCGAACATCAGGTCCCCGGCCGGCTGGTACAGCCCGCCGAGGTGCTCGGGCTTGCGGGCCATCACCACCCAGCTCGACGCCGCCTTCCCCGGCCGGCGGTCGCCGTCGTCGATCCAGATGCGGGCCGTCAGACCGAACTCGGTCGCGAGCCGGGTCACCACCGGCTCCAGCCGGAGGAGTTTGCTGGAGATGTGCATCGCCAGGATGCCGTCGTCCGCCAGCCGGTCGAGGTACAGCCGCACCGCCTCGACCGTGAACAGCTCCTTCGGGACCGGGTAGGACTCGCACTGGTCGACGAACAGCACGGCGAACTTGCGGTCCTTGTCCGCCGCGAGGTTCTGCCGCTGGTCGCCGACCCGGACCTCGACCTTGACCCCGCGCTTGCGGGCGGCCGCGACGTGGGTGAAGAACTTGTCGGAGTCGGCGGTGTGGCGGGCAATCGCGGGGTCGGTCTCGTAGAAGGTGAACGACTGGCCGGGCCGGCCGTAACACGCCTGCGCCCCGTTGTGCAGGCCGACGGCGCCGACCGGTGCCTTCGCGTCCGCCCCGTTCTTGCGCGAGCGGAGTTCGGAAAAGATCGCCCCGACCGGCCCGGTCCGGTGGTAGTAGGTGAGCGGCTCCTGGTGGCCGTCGAAGGCGTGGACCGCCCCGAACACGGCCACCGCGTCCCACGGGGTCAGGTTCGGCACGATCATCATGAAGTCGTCCCGGAAGTCCCGGTCGTGCTCGGCCAGCTGCGACCCGAACAGGGTGCGGTTCAGGAGCAGCTTCCGGTACACGGACCGGCTGGCCCGCATCGGCGTCCCGTCCGGGTGCCGGAGGTACCCGACCACCGCCCCCGACTCGTCCCGCTTCTGCAGGTAGTTCGCCAGGTCATCCTCGAAAACCGTCAGCCGGCTGAAGGCGGTGTGCTCGTAGTGGAGCGGCGCGGGGTCGGCCCAACCGGGCTGGGCGGCGGGGGCGAGTGCGGCGGCGAGCAACAGGCAGCCCATTGGCGTCCCCAGAATGGCGCTCGGCGGGTCAGTACTTCGCCACGTCCGCCCCGGACCGGCCCAGGCCGTCGGCCACCGCCTTCGCCCCGTCGGTCATGAACCGCAGCTCGCTCCCGACGGCGACGAACTGCCACCCGTCGGCGATCCGGGCCTTCGCCTCCGCGACGCTGAACGTGTGGATCCCGGCCGGCACCCCGATCCGCTTGCACCCGGCGAGGATGTCGGCCAGGGCCCGGTCGAACGTGTCCTTCGCCGGCGGCTTGCCGGAGGCGTCCCGCATGCTCGCCATCAGGTCGTTCGGGCCGACGAACACCGCGTCCGCCCCGGGGACGGAGTACACCTGGTCGAAGTTCCGGACGGCGTCGATGTGCTCGCACTGGAGGACGCAGAGGACCTCGTCGTCGGCCTTGGCGTAGTAGTCGGCGGGGGTGGCGTTGAAGTTCAGGGCGTGGACGCTCCCGCCGACGCTCCGGTTGCCGCGCGGCGGGTACAGGCAGGCGGCGACGGCGTCCTCCGACTCCTTACGGGTGCAGACCATCGGGACGACGACCCCGTACCCGCCGTTGTCGAGGACGCGCTTGATGTGGTCGTGGCGGTTGCCGGGGACGCGGGCGAGCGGGACGCACCCGGCGTCGGCGACGGCGCCGAGCATGTGGGTGGTGGTCTCGACGTTGACGAGGGAGTGTTCGACGTCGACGGTGAGCCAGTCGAACCCCATGCGGGCGAGGAACCGGGCGGCGGTGATGCTGCCGAGGGACAGCCAGGTGCCGACCGCCGGCTTGCCGGCGCGGAGGAGCTGCTTGACACGGTTCGGGCGCATGGGTGTCTCGTGTGGGGGCGGGGGGTGCGGTCAGCCGGTCCAGCGGTCCCACTCCTCCGGCGGGCGGGGGACGGGCTGGTGCTCGGGAGGGTCGGACGGCTGCAGGTCGGACTCGGGGCGGTAGAACTCACGGACCTCGCCCCACGGGTAGACCTCGCGCAGGCGGTAGACGAGTTCCCCGCCGAGAGGGCCGAGGGTCCCGATCACCTGGGCGCGGCCCGGGTCGGGGTAGAACGGGTAGGCCACCCACGCCCCGTACTTGAATTTCGGGACGGGGCCGGGCTTCCGCTTCGGCATATCGGTCCTCCCCTACCAGGGGCGCCGGCCGGTCAGGCGCTCCAGGTGATCCGCCAGGACGGGGTCGAACGCCCGGGCGAGCCGGTCACAGGCCCGCCGCCAGCCCCGCACCGTCGCCAGCCGCAGCCGGATTGTACCGGCCGGGTCGACCGATCTGAAGTCGTCGTGGGCGATCGCGTTCCGCCAGGTATTCAGTTCTTCCAAGCTCCGCCGCAGGGCTGGCCCGTCGGTCTCGACCCGGTCGACCTCGGACCACCACTTCAGCCCGAGCCGGCCGAAGTCGAGCCGAGGGCCGCGGGCGTCGCGTTCCCGCGGTCGAGCTGGCGGTTGAGGGTCAGCGCGTCCGTCACGACCTTCTGCTGCCCGGCGGGGAGGTTCGAGGCGAACAACCCCGCGGCCTCGGTGTGCAACTCCCGGCAGAACCCTTGGAACGCGGCGGCGAGCAGGACGGCGTACCCGTGGTCGAGCTGGCGGGTCGCCTCCCGCCGACCCGCCCCGGTCCCGTGGACCGCGGCGTGCGCCGCCTCCACCCGGTCCAGGTTCGCCCGGCACGTGGTCCGCCACCGGCGGTAGGAGTCGGAGGGCACAGCCGTCAGTTCCCGTGCTCGGTCTTGACCCACCGGACCGTCCCGCTGCTCGACCGCATCGCCACCGAGTGGGTCACGATCCGGTCCCCGAACTCCACCCCGCGCAGCAACGACCCGGGCGTGATCCCGGTCGCGCAGAACATCACGTCCCCGGCCGCCAGGTCGTCCACCCCGAGCACCCGGTCGTCCGCCAGCCCCACCCCGTCCCCGACCTTGTCGTACAGCTGGCACTGCAGGAACCCGCCCATGCACTTCACCGCCGCCGCCGTGATCACCCCCTCCGGGGCCCCGCCGACCCCGAAGTACACGTCGATCCCGCTCGCCGGCCGGCACACCGCCACCCCGGCCGACACGTCGCAGTCGGTGATCAGCTTGATCCGACACCCGGTCGCCCGCAGCTCGGCCACCAGCCCGGCGTGCCGCGGGCGGTCCAGTAGGCACGCGGTCAGCCGGCTGACCGGCCGGCCCAGCGCCTCCGACACCGTCCGCAGGGTCTCCCCGGGCGGGGCCGTCACCGACAGCCGCCGCCCGGTCTTCCCGACGTACCGGGTGACCGCCGGCCCGACCGCCAGCTTGCTCATGTAGTAGCACTCGGTCTCGAAAAACTGCCCGGCCCCGGCCAGGGCGATCACCGACAGGGCCTCGTACCCGCCCTTGGCCGTCGGCGTCGTCCCCTCGATCGGGTCGACCGCCAGGCTGTACCCGACCGGCCCGGCCCCGGACCCGACCCGCTCCCCCTTGAACAGCCCGAACGACCCGTCCTTCTTCCCCTCCCCGATCGCCACCTCGGCCGCGATCGGGATCCGCCCGAGCCGGTCCCGCATCGCCTCCGACGCCGCCCGATCGGCCCGCTCCTTGTCCCCGCGCCCGACCCACTCCGCGGCCGAGATCGCCCCGGCCTCCGTCACCCGCACCAGGTCGAGGTGGTAGTTGTACACCGGTGGCTCCGCTCAGTAGTGGGATCGAGACCTGGTTCGCTCGCGTCGCAGACGCGTCTGCGACGCGAGCGAACCGGGGTTGTGGTTCGGGACCCGCTCACCCCTTCTTCCCCAACTGCTGGACCTCCTTCCACGCCTGCCCGTACGCCTCCTTGTCGAACGGCGGGCACCCGGTCTCGAACTGCCCGAGCGGGTGGTCCTTCGCCCGCATCAGCGCGGTGCAGTAGCTGAACGTCCGGCACACCCGCTTCCGGTCCAGCCGACCGTGCTCCCGCAGCTGCCGCACCCAGTCCGGCTGGGCCAGCGACGCCCGCCCCACCCCGACCAGCGCGACCCGCCCGTCGCGGACGTTCGCCGCCCCCGCCTGCGGCAGGAACTCTTGCAGGTAGCTGTACCCGGTCCCGACCACCGCCAGCCCCGGGTTCGCCGCCTGGATCGCCCCCGCGATCTTGAAGTGCCGGTCCACCCCGACCAGCGGGTGTTCGGGCGACTCGTACCCGTCCGGCGGCGGGTACTCGAACGGCCGGCCGAAGTGCGGCTGGGCGTACGGGTTCCCCAGGGCGATGTTCACGAGGGAGACGCCGAGCCCGGCCATCTCGCGCACCCACCGGATCGGCTCGGTCAGGTCCGGGGTCAGCGGGTCGGCGCCGCTCAGCCCCCAGCCGTTCACCACGGGCGCGGTGAACGCGTCCGGCTCCCCGTCGCCGCTCGCCGCCTTGTGGAACGGGATGCCGTCGAACCCGTTCATCCGGGTCGCGAGGATCACCCCCGGCACCGCCGCTTTGATCGCCTGGAAGATCTCCCGGGCGAGCCGGGTGCGGTTCTCGAAGCTCCCGCCGTACGGCCCCGGCCGGTTCCTCGCCCCGAGCAGTTCGCTCAGCAGGTACTTGTGGCACTGCTTCACGTCCACGAAGTCGAACCCGACGTCGGCGGCCAGCTTCGCCGCGGTGACGTAGTGCTCGACCAGCCCCTTCAGCTCGTCGTCGGTGGCGAGCGAGGTGTCGGCGGTGATCTTGTACCGGCCGACCAGGAGCGGGTCGTTCGACGGGACGAGCGGGGCGCGGTAGCTGTACCGCCCGGAGTGCGTCAACTGCAGGCCGATCAGCAGGTCGCCGTCGTCGCCGTTCGCGGCCCGGTGGGCGGCCCGGCAGTCGGCGACGAGCTTCGCGAAAACCGCCTTGGTGTGCTCGTTCAGGACGATCTGCCGGGGGTTCATCCGGCCGGCGTCGGTGACCGCGCACGCCTCCCCCCAGATCACCTTCGCCCCGCCGTCGCCGAACCGGACGTACCGGCGCAAGGTGAGCGGCCCGGGGGTGCCGTCCGGCTCGCCGTCGCACCCCTCCATCGGGTGGATGCACCACCGGTTCCCGGCCGTCCGCCCGCCGATGACGAGTGGCCGGTCCAGCGGGGACAGGTCGTCGGTGAACCGCAGGTCGACCCCGAGCCGGGCGTTCTCCGCCTCCAGGTCGGCGACGGACTTGTACTTGAAGAAGGTGGCCATGAGGTTACTCGCGGCGAAGCACGCCCGGGGTTGAAACCCCGGGCGATTGTCGGTGACCCCTTCGGGGTCCATGCCTGGTGACACCGAAGGGGTCACCGGAAATCGCCCGGGGTTTCAACCCCGGGCCGCCGGGTCATGCGGGCTGCTTGGCCGGAGGCTCGCGGAACAGCAGCACGAACACGACGAACCCGGCGGCGTACCCGACCAGGGGCACGACCCACACCGCCGCCCAGTCGGTCGCCGTGCCGGCCCGGTGGGCGTCCACCACCCGGGTGGCCAGGTAGTTCCCGGCCAGCACCGCCGGGCCGCTGGCGAAGAACGTGACCAGCGCCTGGGTCCCGGCCCGCAGGTGCTCGGGGGCCTGGCGGTCCACGAACAGCGACCCGAGCATCCCGAAGAACGCGTAGCTCAGCCCGTGCATCGGGATGCCGACGGCCACCAGCAGCGGCACGTCCCCCAGGTACAAGAGCCCGCCCCGGACCACCCACCCGGCCAGCCCGACGGCCAGCAGCCGCTTCATCCCGAGCCGGCGGATCAGGTACGGGGTGGCGGCCATGCACCCGATCTCGCACCACTGGGCCAGGGTCATCACCACCTCCGGCCCGTTCCCCCCGAGCACCCCGCCGGTCGCCCGCACCCCCAGGTCCTGCAGGTACGGGGCGGCGAACAGGGTGTAGAACTGGTTCATCAGGTTCGCCAGGAACAGGACGGCGGCGAACGCCACCACCGACCGGTCCCCGAGCATCCGGACCGCCGGCAGGCCGATCACCTCGCGGACCGGCCGGCCGTACCCCTTGGGGGGGGTGTGCGGCAGGTACAGCGCGAACCCGGCCATCACCACCGACGCAGCCGACGCCAGGAACAGCGGGTCGGCCGACAGCGGGACCAGCCCCCACCCGACGACCAGCCCGCCGACCACCCACCCGAACGTCCCGACCAGCCGGACGTACCCGAACGTGCCCTCCGAGTCGCGCAGGTTGCGGAAGCTGATGACGTTCGTCAGGGTCAGGGTGACCTGGCACCCGACCGAGTACACCAGCATCAGCCCGACCAGCGGTGCGACCGGCGGGTCCGGGACGGCGGCCGGGCCGGCGTGGGCCTGGCACCACCACCCGGCCCCGGCCAGGGCGGCGGCCATCGCCGCGTGGCTCCCGGCCACCACCTTCTCGGCCGCGAACCACCGGTCGGCCAAGAGCCCGACCACGAACGGGGCGACCAGCCCGCCGACCGCCAGGGTCATGAACACCGCCCCGACGTCGGCCGGGGCGAACCCGAGCCCGCCTAGGTCCGGGGAGGCGGGCAGATACCGGGTGAGCGGGACGATCCACGCCCCGAGCCCGAAGTACTGCAGGAACATCATGACCGCCAGCCGCCCCGGCACCGACCGCAGCATCCGCCCTCCCGGTTCGACCCCGCCCGGGGTGTTGTATCGGGGGCGGGACGGAATGTGAGTTGCGGGGGCGTGCCGGGCGGTTACAATCCGACCTGTCTGAACGAAAACCCGCACGCGCGGCCGACTCGCCGGCCGCCACTACTCCACGAAAGGCGCCACGCCCATGGGCCCGGTCATCTGCGGCCTCGTGATCGCCATCCCGATCGTGCTGCTGATCGGGGCTGCCATTCTCCGGGCGGCCGTCGCCCTGGCCAACGCCACGATCGGCGACGTCGCCCCTGCCCGGGACCCGTTCGACTCGGAGTTCGACGGGGACGACGACCGCGGGTACCGGCGGGAGCGGCGGCGGCCGACCCGGGCCGTCCCGGAGCCGGGCCTCGGGTGGGGGATGTTGATCGTCCTTGTGGTCGGCCTGGTCAACTTCCTGGCCGGCATCCCGATCCGCCTCGCGTTCGGGCTCCCGGTGGTGGGCGGGGAAGAGAAGGTGCCGGTGGACAAACTCCTGGTCATCCAGGCGATCGGCCTCCCGGTCGGGTTCCTGGTCGCCGCGTGGATCACCGGGTTGATGCTCCCGACCACCTTCGCCCGGGCCTGTCTGGTCGTCCTGTACGAGTACCTGGTCGTCATCGCGATTGTGGCGGTGATCGCCGGCGGGTTTTACGCGCTAGGCGTGGCCCTCGGCTGACCGCCCGCGGCGGCGGGTTCCCGGGCGGAGGGCGCGGATGGGTGTCGGGGTCCTGTTGTACCTGACGGCCTGGCTCGGCGGGGTGCTGCTCGCCCTGGTCGTCGGCTCGGCCCTGTTCGGGGCGGCGGTCGCCCTGGCGAACCGGACGCTCGGGCCGGTGAAGAAGCCGGCCGGGCCGATCGGGTGGGACTGGGACGCGGACGAAGACGACGAGGACCTGGTCTTGGCGGCCGGCACGGCGGTCCCGGAGCCGGGCGTCGGGCTGGGGATGCGCGTCCTGTTCCTGACCGCGCTGGCGGTGCTGGGGGCGGTGCTGGTGTTCGCGTCCCAACTCCCCCGGGCGTTCGGCCTGCGCCGCATGGACGCCGAGGTGCTGGCCGTCTTCCTCGTGCCGGCGTGGGGGTTCTTCGTCCTGACCGGGACCGCCGCCTGGCTCCTCCCGACCACCTTCCGCCGGGGCGCCCTCGTCGCCCTGTACTTCTGCCTGATCCTCTTCGCCGTCGTGGTGGTCGTGTACGCGCTGCTGGCCGCCGTGTTCGGCGCGCGGTGGTAGCCTGCCGCTTCACCCGCCGCTGAACACGAACTCCGGCGAATCGGCCGGGCCGCGGAGCAGGCACCCGGTCAGCGGCTCGGCCACCCCGCCGCTGGTGTCGATCCGGACGCGGACGGCGTCCGCGTCCGGGGCCGGCACCATCATGTGCCCCGTCACCTGCACCTTGCCCGGGTACGGCAGCGGGTTCGCCGACAGCTTCCGGTCGGCCCCGAGCCAGACCGGGTAGTCCGGGGTGAACAGCCGGTCCGTGTCGGTCCCGAACCGCGGCTGCACGACCGCCCGGTCCCACACCTTCCGCCTCAGGCACTCGACCTGCACCGCCGCCGGGCAGTCCAGCTCCGGCGACAGCCCGTTGTGCAGGAACAGGTGCCCGCCCGCCTCCGCGACCCACGGCAGGTTCGCCAGGAAGTCGGCGTGGTGCGGCGGGATTGCGGCCCGCAGCCGGGCCAACTCCTCCTCCCACCGCCCGGCAGGCAGGTAGTCCGGGTTGTGCCCGCCGAGGTAGCTGCGGAACGTCCACTTGTGGTCGTACACCGCCCCGTACCGCTCCACCCAGTACGGGGCCGACGGGCGGCCGAGGCCCGCCGCCCCGACCAGCGCGAGGTCGTGGTTCCCCATCACGCAGGTGCTGCCGGGCTTCGCCGCGATCAGCCCGATCACCCGCGACACGAGTTCCTTCACCGTGTCGGTGCGGTCCACGAGGTCGCCGAGGAAGACGAGCGAGGCGGCCGGCCACTCCGGCAGCCGCTCGAGTCGGGCGACCAGCTTGTCGAGCCACTCGACGCGGCCGTGCAGGTCGCCAACGGCGACGACGGGGTACTCGACCGTGGTGGGGAGGTTCATCGGGGTGGCGTGGGGCGGCGGCCCCGGCCGAAGTACAATGGGGGCTACTCACACACGGGCCATGTTACGGGCCGGGCGGCGGGCAAGCGGAGGGGGCCATGCGGGTCGACCTGTTCGGGCTGACGATGGACGCGCCGGGGGTGACGTTCTACCTGTGGTCGCCGTGGCGGTGCTCGGCCCTGGAGCACAAGCTGTTCGAGTCGCTCCGGCAGATCCCCGGGGCGGCCCCGGAGTCGGCCGCGGACGAGCTGCGGCTGCACGTGACCGACCCGAAGGGGTGGAAGGCGGCGGTGCAGACCATGAGCCGGGTGCTGAAGGGGTGGCAGGAGGAGGCGAGCGACGGGGGGAAGGAGGAGCGGCGGACGTGGCGGTGGCTGATCGAGTCGGACGTGGACGCGTCCGGGTACGACATGCAGGGGGAGCGGGCGAGCTTCTGGGCGTACCTGCGGCTCGGGCTGGACCGGGGCGGCCCCGGGGACGGGGAGAAGGGCGAGGACATCGATCTCAACGGCTTCGGGGTGCAGGTGTGGGGGACCCGGGAGTGAGGGCCGAGTCATGGGGATCGAGCTGACGGCGGAGCAGTCGGCCGCGGTGGCGGCGGCCGCCGGCCCGGTGGCGGTGACCGACCCGGCGACCGGCCGGGCGTACCGGCTGGTCGCGGAGGAGGCCGCCGGCGGGGAGCCCGCGCCGCCCGACGGGCCGCCCATCCAGATCCCCGAAGGGATTGTCCGCGCGCGGGCCGCGCTGCGGCGGGACCTGCCGGCGCTGCTGGCGAGTTGGTGGACCCGCGGGAAGTGGGCGTGCTACACCGGCGACGGGCGGGTGAAGGTCGGGCGGGACTACTCGGCGGTAATCCGCGAAGCGGTCCGGCGCGGGATCCCCCGCGGGGAGTACGTCGTCGAGCGGATCGAGCCCGGGGCGGGGAGCGACGAGGTGGTCGAGATCGAGGTCCGGGAGTAGCCATGCCCCGCTTGATCGACCGGTCCCCGTTCCCGAAAGACCCGTCCGAGGTGGTCGTCCGGGGCGAGCGGGTCCGCCTCCGCGCGAACCAGATCATCCTCTGGGTCAGCTTGACGACGGAGGCCGCGGGGGAGCCGAACCCGTCGGCCGCTCCGTTCCCCGCCATCCTCGACGCCGGCCACAACCACTCCTTCTCGATTCACGAGCGGCATCTGGTCGGGTGGGCCGGGTTGCGACCGGCCGCCCTCGACCTGATCGATCACACCCGGCACCTGGGGCGGGACATCCCGCTCCGCGCGGCCAAGATCTGGGTTCACCCGAACGAGCCGCGCCACCGCGAACGGCTCGCCGACCGGCCGCCGCACCTCGTCACCGCAGGCCGCGGCATCGGCGTCTACCCTCCCGGGGATGAGTTCCCGCGGCTGCCGATCCTCGGGCTGCGTGCGATCGCGGAGAACCGCCTGGTCCTCGACGTGAGCGGCCCGCGGCGCGAGGCGACCCTCCGGACGCCCGCCCGGTGGTGGCCGTTCGGGTGACCCGCCGGCCCTACAGCTTTTCCACCCGGGTGTGCTCGTCGATCGAGATGCTCGACAGCTCGCCGTTCGGCTTCACGAACCGCACCACCGGGACGACCAGGTCGTCCTCCTTCACCCGGTCCGTCGTCACCCCCGTCTCCAGGTAGGCGATCTCCCGGAACTCGCCGTCCGTCGTCGCCTCCCACTTTCGCGAGCCGACCCGCACCGTCTGCGTCACCCGGACCTTGTCCCCGGGCCGCAGCGACCGCAGCAGCTCCACCTTCGCCGGGTCGAGCCGGCGGGTCGGCAGGACGATCTTCTCCGGCGCCGCGCTCACGTCCCCTCCTCCGGCGCGATCGGCTTCGCGTCCCCGCGGACCAGCGCGATCCGCCCGGTCCGGGCCAGCTCCAGGATGCCGTACGGCCGCATCAGCTCGATGAACGCCTCCACCTTCCCCTCGGTCCCGCTCACCTCGACCATCACGTTCTCGTGCTGGATGTCCACCACCCGCCCGCGGAAGCTCTCGGCCAAGAGGAAGATCTCCGGCCGCTGCCCGGCGGTGGCGGTCACCTTGATCAGCATCAGGTCCCGCTCGACGAAGTTCTCCGAGCTGATGTCGTCCACCCGGACGACGGTGACGATCTTGTCCAGCTGCTTGCGGACCTGGTCGAGGACGTTGTCGTCCCCGTGGACGACGAACGTCATCCGGGACAGGTCGTGGTGCTCCGTCTCCCCGACCGCCAGGCTGTCGATGTTGAACCCGCGGGAGGCGAGCATGTTCGAGATGTGGGCCAGCACACCGGGGCGGTTCTGCACCAGGGCCGAGAGCACGTGCCGCATCGGTCGATGTTCCTCCGCAAGGACGGCGGGGGGAGTTTACGGATCAGCCGCACCCGTTGCAACCGCCGGCGGTACAGCCGGTACAGCGGGGTGTCGCGGGCCGGGGCGAACGGCCGCAGGACGTCAGCGAGTTCCGGCCACCCGGTGAGGTCGTTGTCGTGCCAGTTCGGCGACACGACCCACGCCGCCGCCGCGATCTGGTCGCGCACCACCGCGAGTTCGGCCGGGGTGGCGGTCGCCCGGGTCAGGCACCACGACCGCGGGCCGTCGACTTCCGGGGCGAGCAGGTGCGGGCACCCCATCCGGGTGAGGACGAAGACACGGTGCGTCCTCCCGATTTGCCGCACCTCTCCCCACGCCGCGGCCTCCTCCGGCGTCGCGTACAGCCCCGCCGTCTCAAACGTCCGCCACATCCCGCCGGCCGCCTCCGCGTCCCACCGCCACAACCAGTTCGCCTGACCGAACACGGCCGCCACGGTCAGCCCGGCCGCGAGCACCCCGCCGGCCCGACGCGGCAGGACGTTCAGCCCGACCGCGGCGCCGGCGAACAGGACGTAGGGGTAGTAGATCCACGACCACTGGTTGCCGAACAGGACGCACACGAACGCGAGGTGGAGGGCGGCGCACGTCAGGACGAACCCCCGGGCGGGTTCCCGCCACCGCCGCACGACCCACCCGGCCGACGCGAGCAGCACCAGCGACGACGCCAGCCAGATGCCGGGGACGCCGTCGCGGTAGTAGCCGAGGCTCGGCTCGTCGGGCAGCCAGAAGAGCCGACCCGAGCCGGTGAAGAAGCCGAACCCGGCGTCGGCGTAGGCCCGCATCGCGTCGAACGGGAGTTGCGTGCGGACCACCGCCGACCACCCGAACACGGCGACGAGCACCGCGGTCAGGAGCGCGCCGGTGACGGCCGCCGGCACGATCCGCCGCCACCGCGGCGCCGCCCCCGTCAGGATCCGCACGAGCAAGATCAGCCCGTAGACGTACCCGAGCGACGGCTTCACGAACACGGCGACGGTGCAGAGCGCCAGCGCCCGCCCGAGCCGGCCGGCGGCGTGGTCGGCCAGGGCGTTCGCCAGCAAGGCGGCTTCGAGGGCGTGGGCCGGGCTGGGGAACCCGCGCGGCATCACCGCGATCGGGGTGCAAGCGAGCAGGTACAGCGCCGGCGGCGGGCGGAGCTTTGCCGCCCGCATCACCCGGGCGATCCCGACCGCCACCGCCAAGGCGCACGCCGCGTACAGGCCGACGACCGCGCCCGGCGTCCGCCCGAAGACCGCGAACACGGCACGGTCGATCAGCAGGGTGAGGAGGCCGTAGAAGTAGCCGAAGTCGGCGACCGGCGCCCGCCCGGCGTCGAGCAGGGCGTCGGTGGTGAGCGCCCACCCGCTGTCGCCGAACGCGAACCGGGAGAAGTTCAGGGTGGTCGGCAGCAGGTGGGCGAAGTGGACCGCCGCCACGACCGGGACGGCGAGTGGCAGCCAGCGCATGGGTGTCCCCGGCGGAGACGCGGGGCGGCCTTGGCGCCCGCGCGGGAGGAGACTATGACCCCGGCTCGCCCGACCCCCGAGGTCACGCCATGCTGGCCCTGGCCCTCGCCGTCCTGACCGCCCAGCCCGCCGTCACCCCGGAGCCGCCGCGGAAGTCGTCCGCACTGATCTTCCGCTCGCCCGAGGTCGAGGGCGGGTACCACGGCCTCCCGTCGGTGGTAGAGATCACCGTGAGCGGGAAGGACTCGGACCTGGTCCTCAAGCAAATCCTCGAGCGGCTGGGGGAGAAGCCGCTGGCGTCGAAGCCGTGACGGCCGGCGGTCGACCCGCCGTCACTTCCGCCCCTGGACGATCACCCGGACGCCCTTCTTGTTCGAGGTGACGATGTCCGGGAGCTTGTCCCCGTTGATGTCGTCCACCACGAACTGGGTGCCGATCCCCGAGTCGTCGTCGATCAGCACCGGGAAGAAGCTGACCACCTTGTCCGGGTTCCGCGTCGCCTTGAAGTAGTAGATCGGGGCGCTCCACGCGCTGCCCGGCTCGTTCCGCCCGTGGCTCCACCACCGCTTGCCGGTCACCAGGTCCTTCAGCCCGTCCCCGTCGATGTCGACGAAGTGGGCCGCGTGCGTCTCCGAGGTCAGCATCCCGAACAGGTTGGTCGTCGTCCACTCCACCGCCTTCGTCTTCGGGTTCAGCCCGTTCCGGTGGTACCAGACGCCGAACTTGTGGGCCGATGTGCTGAGCACGTCCGGCCGGCCGTCCCCGTCCACGTCGAACGCGAACATGTCGGCGCACGCCTCCCCGAGCGGGGCCGGCGTCCACTTCCACCCGGCCTTCCCGTCGTCCTTCTCCGGCTGCTCCCAGTACCCGCTCGGGACGATCACGTCGGCCCGCCCGTCCCCGCTCACGTCCCCGACCCCGAGCCCGTGGCTGTACCGCATCGTCCCCGGGGCGGCCGGCTTGGCCGGGTCGCTGACCGGGTGCACCACCCACTTCGCCGCCGGGTCCTTCGGGTCCGGGGTGAAGTACGCCATGAACCCCTCGTTCCCCTCCTGCTTCTTCCCCTCCGGCTGGTACCCCATGACCAGCACCCGCTTGCCGGTCCCGAGCAGGTCGGTGTAGAGCGGCGTCTCGTTGCAGGCCGAGTGCCACACCTCGTGCCTGGCCCAGTGCCCGCCCTTGCCCTTCGGGTTCTCCATCCAGTAGCACGGCTTGCCCGGGTGGTCGACGACCAGCAGGTCCGGGTACCCGTCGGCGTTGAAGTCGTCGGCCCAGCAGGCGAACACCCGGCTGTAGTTCCCGAGCCCGTCCTTGTGGTCCATCGGCGGCTGCATCTCGTGCGGGGTCCAGTCCGGGGCCTCGTACCAGTACTCGCCGTTGAGCACGTCGGTCTTCCCGTCCTTGTTCACGTCGGCGATCGCCACGCCCTCGGACCGGAACTTCCGGTCGAGGACGGTCTTCTTCCAGGTGACCGCGGGGGCGGGCGCCGGGTCGGCGGCGACGGCCGGCACGACGCCGGCGAGCGCGAGGAGGGGCAGCAGTCGGAACATGGGGAGGCCTCCGGGGGGTAGAGGCGATTATCGGCGGCCACAGCGGGGGAAGCAATGGTGCCGGGCGAACCCGGAGCGTGAGCGACGGGGTGGCGGGCGAAGAACCCAGGCCGGTGGCCCGGGCTGAGGGAGGGCGGCCCTTCGGGCCTGAAGACTCTGAGCCCCGAAGGGGCGGGCTTCCTCAGCCCGGGCCACCGGCCTGGGTTCCACGTCGGCGCGGTGCCGGGTCGCGTACCCCGTCGCTGACGCTCCGGGTTCGCCCGGTCAGCGGATCACCTTCCGGCTGAAGGCGACGATGAACAGCCCGAACAGGAGCGTCCCGAGCACGCTCTCGACCATCACCGGGACGTTCATCCACCCCTTCGCCACCTCCCGGATCCCGCCCATCCCGGACGTGAACACGCTCACGCTGGTCGTCAGCCCGAGCATCGCCCGGTTGCTGACGTCGGTCAACTCCGCGTCCGGGAACGGCCGCTTCTCGGCGTAGAACTGCTCGATGCCCACGCCGTATAGCAGGGCGAACCCGAGGATGATGACCCCCGCCATCCGCACCGCCCGGGCCGGGTTCGTCCCGTACCCGCACCCGACGTCCAGGAACAGCCAGTCGCAGAACCGCCGGGCCTTCGTCCACGGCCGGCGCCAGGCCGCCGGGCAGGCCCGCCGCTGGTTCACCTTGAACCGGTAGAACGCCCAGTCCTCGTCCGCGTACCGGTGCTGGGCCTGGTAGCACTTCTTCAAGAGGCCGTACTCGTGCATCGCCTGGGCGTGCTGCCCGGCCTCCTCGCTCGCCAGCCGGCCCTCCACCTGGTCCGGGCGGACCAGGAGCCGCTCCCCGACCGCGTTCGCCAGGGCGAGCCGCATGTCCGGGCCGGGCAGGATCCCCTCCAGGTACGCGAAGTCGTGGAACTTCGCCTTCGACAGGTCCAGCAGCTTCGCGAACGCGCAACCGTCGGCCTGGAACTTCTTGCACACCGTCGCGCCGCGGAACAGGAAGTCGCCGGCGAACTCGCACTTCGTCAGGACGAGCCCCTGGTCGGCGTGGAGCGACCGGAGGTCCGCCTCCCCGGCGAACCGGCACCCCTTCACGTCCGCCCAGCACTCGAACCGGGCCTCCCAGAAGCTCACCTTCCCGCCGAACTGGCACTCGGCGAGGGTGAACTTCCCGCGGTACACGGTCCCGCCGAAGAACGCCGGGCCGGCCACCGTCAGCCGGGCGATCATCCCCTTAACCACGGTGCAGTTGTTGAGCGCGAACCTCCCCTCGACCGTCACCGGCTTGGAGAAGATGGGACGGTCGATCCGGCACCCGGCGAAGGTGAGGTCGCCGCGGACCGTCGCCGGCCCGAACTCCGGCTGGACCAGCACGCAGTTCCGGAACACGACCGGGCCGGCGAACTCGCCGCGGAGCTTGAGCCGGCAGATCCGGGCGCCGTACACCGGCTTGCCGGCCGCGATCAGGGCGAGCACGTCCGCCGGCAACAGCTCGCGCCGCCCGCCGTCGCCGCCGTCCGCAGCGTCGTCGTGGGTGTCCGGGGCCGGGTCGTCCTGCAGTTGCACGTCGTCGGGCATGGGCACTCCGGTAGTGCCGAGCGGGAGGCGTGAGCCCCCTGTGGCGCCAACCACACAGGGGGGCTCACGCCCCCCGCTCGGTGGGGATTTCTGCCGTGACCCTGGGGAACACGGCGGCCGCCTCGTCGATCAGCTGCTGGTACTTGCCGGCGTACCGGGTGGCGAAGTGGATGAGCACCAACTGCTCGACCTTCGCCAGCTTCGCCAGCTCGCCCGCCTGCGAGGCGATCAGGTGCTTGTACTGGGCCGCCCGCTTCGCCTCGGCGGCGGCGTAGAAGCTGTCGCAGTACAGCCGCCACGCCCCCTTGGCGAGCTTCACCAGCCCGGGCCGGGCGGCGTCCGACCAGAACGTGTCGGTGACGTACGCCACCCGCGCCCCGGCCGACGCGGTGAAGTAGTGCTCGGCCAGCGCCGCCAGGGCGAAGCTCCCCCCGTCGATCTCCAATCGGGTCTGCGGGTCGGCCCCGTCGCGCAACAGCCGCAGCGCCTCCGGTACCCACCGGCCCGGCTTCAGCAGCCCGGCCGACAGCTTCCGCGGGTCCGGGTGGTAGCCGGACTTCTCGGCCAGGGCGAACGCCAGGCACGGGACGGTGTGGTCGGCGTGGGCCGCCTCGACCCGCAGGTCGGCGTTCTCGTAGCACACCGGCCCGGCCCAGTCGGCCTCCTCCACCACCGGCTCCGGGAACCGCTTGGTGCACTCGAGCACCGCCGTCCGCCGCTTGCCCGGCAGCAGCTCGGTCACCCGCACCACGATCTTCTGGAACGGGAAGTACGGGTACTCGTAGGCGGTGATCCGGTCGTACACCTTGCGGATCGTGTTCACCGGCCCGAACAGATGGAGCACCTTGTCCCGGTCCATGTTCGCGCGGATGATGCGGTCCAGCCCGATGAAGTGGTCGACGTGGTGGTGGGTGACGAACGCCGCCTCCAGGTCGCCGAGTTGCTGCATCGTCAGCCCGCCGTTCTCCCCGCCGTCGAACAGGAGGGCGTTGTCGCCGCCGGGGTAGTCGAGGTACAGGACCGGGTCGCCGGTCGACCCGTTCACCAGTTGCACCGTCGAGAACGCCCGCGCGGCCATCGGTCCCCTCGTGGCACCGGCATTCCTGCCGGTGCTCTGTTGGCGCACCGGCAGGAATGCCGGTGCCACCGAAACCCCCTTGACCCGTACTTACGGTTCGGTTGTAGTCCCCGCCGATTTTACCGCCGCCCGGGGATCCCCGATGACCCGCGCCGTCGTGCTGCTAGCCGTTGCCTTCGCCACAGGGGGCTTACGCACCCCGCTCGGCGCGGCCGACGCGCCCGTGACCCTCGCCGAGAGGGCGGCCGCCGGAGACCAGGCGAAGTGTACCCTGGAACTGGTGCTGGCGGGCGAACTCCTCTTCGACGCCGACGGGAAGAGGGACGCGGTCCGGCTGGAGGCGAAGGCCCGGCACGCCTTCCACGAGCGCGTCCTCGCCGTCGCCGACGGGCTGCCGACCGCCACCGCCCGGCTGTACGCCGAGGCCACCGCGTCGGCGGCGGTCGCCGGGGAGCGGTCCGAGCGCACCCTTTCCGCAGACCGCCGGCTGGTCGTCGCGCGGCGGGACCCGGACGGCCTGCTCTGCTTCGCCCCGGCCGGCCCGCTCACCCGCGACGAACTCGACCTCGTGACCGAACACTTCGACCCGCAGTGTCTCCCCGGCCTGCTCCCCGGCAAAGAGGTGACCGTCGGCGACACGTGGGCCATCTCCGACGCGGCGACGCAGACGGCGTGCCTGTTCGACGCGGTCGCCAAGGCGCAGCTCGTCGGCAAGCTCACCGGGGTGAAGGACGGGGTGGCGACGTTCACCGTCGAGGGGACGGCCGAGGGGGTCGAGGACGGGGCGAAGGTCGGCCTGAAGGTGACCGCGACCGGGACGTTCGACCTCGCCGCCGGCCGGGTCACCGGACTGACGTGGAAACAGGCGGACGACCGCGGGCAGGGGCCGGTGACGCCGGCGTCGCGGGTCGAGGCGACGGTCACCCTCCGCCGCGAGTTCCCGGCCGACGGGCCGAAGGAGTTGGCCGACGACGCGGCGGCGAAGCGGGCGGCCGTGACCGACCTGCGGCACGCCGACCCGAAGGGCCGGTACACGCTCACCCATTCGCGGGACTGGCACGCCACCGGGCAGACCGACGCCCATCTCGTCTTGCGGCTCGTGGACCGCGGCGAGTTCGTGGCGCAGGCGACGGTAGGCGTCTGGAAGAAGGCGGCGGCCGGCGGGCACAGCTCGGCGGACGACTTCAAGAAGGCGGTCGCGGACACCCCGGGGTGGGCGCCCGGGAAGGTGCTGGCCGACGGCGAACTGCCGGCCGGGCCGGGGCGGTGGCTGTACCGGGTGTCGGCCGAGGGGAAGCTGGACGGGGTGGCGGTGGTGCAGACGTGCTACCTGCTGGCCGGCCCCGGCGGGGACCAGGTGGCGGTGACGGTGTCGGCGCCGCCGGGGAAGGCGGTCGGCGGCCGCGACCTGGGGTTGGTGAAGGCGATCGAGTTCGGGAAGCGGTGAGCTGCTGGCGAACCCGGAGCGTCAGCGACGGGTTGGCACGTGCAACCACCCCGTCGCTGACGCTCCGGGTTCGCCCAGGCCGGTCACAGCCGCGCCGCCCGCAGCCGCAGGGCGTTCGCGACCACCGACACCGAGCTGAAGCTCATCGCCGCGGCGGCCAGCATCGGCCCGGGCAGCACCCCGAGCACCGGGTACAGCGCCCCGGCCGCGACCGGCACCGCCAGCAGGTTGTACCCGAACGCGAACGCCAGGTTCTGGCGGATGTTCCGCATCGTCGCCCGGCTCAGGGCCCGCGCCTTCGCCACCCCGCGCACGTCCCCGCCGACCAGCGTCACCCCGGCCGACTCGATCGCCACGTCGGTCCCGGTCCCCATCGCCACCCCGACGTCCGCGGCCGCCAGCGCCGGGGCGTCGTTGATCCCGTCCCCGGCCATCGCCACGACCCGCCCCTCCGCCCGCAGCTGCCGCACCACCTCGACCTTGTCCGCCGGGAGGGCGTTCGCCACCACCCGGTCGATGCCGAGCCGGCGGGCGACCGCGTCGGCCGTCACCCGGTCGTCGCCGGTCAGCATCACCACCGCCACCCCGTCCGCCCGCAGCCGGTCGACCGCCTCCTTGGCCGTCGGCTTCACCGGGTCGGCGACCCCGAGCAGCCCGACCACCTCCCCGCCGGCGGCCACGAACACCACCGTCTGCCCGTCGCGTCGGAGGGCGTCGGCCTCGGCCGTCAGGTGGGCCGGCACCGCGACCCCGTCCATCATCGCCGGGTTCCCGAGCGCGACCGGGCGGCCGCCGAACCGCCCGCGGACGCCCTTCCCCGGCACCGCCTCGAACCCCTCGACGTCGGCCGCCGCCACGCCGCGCTCCTTGGCCCCGGCGAGGACGGCCGCCGCCAGCGGGTGCTCGCTCCCGCGCTCCAGCCCGGCCGCCACCCGCAGCAGGTCCGCCTCGGAGACCCCGCCGGCCGGCCGCACCGTCACGAGCCGCGGCTTCCCCTCGGTCAGCGTCCCGGTCTTGTCCATCACCACCGCGTCCACCTTCTCCATCCGCTGGAGCACCTCGGCCGACCGCACCAGCACCCCGGCCGACGCCCCCCGGCCGACCCCGACGGTGACGGACATCGGCGTCGCCAACCCCAGGGCGCACGGGCACGCGACGACCAGCACCGCGACCGCGCTCGCCAGGGCGAGCGGCAGGGCCGGGGCCGGGCCGAGCGCCAGCCACGCCGCGAACGTCACCGCCGCCGCGGCCACCACGGCCGGGACGAACCGGGCGGCGACCGCGTCGGCGAGCTTCTGCACCGGGGCCCGGCTCCGCTGGGCCTCGGCCACCAGCGCGACGATCCGCGACAGCACGGTGTCACTCCCGACCCGGGCGGCGGCCAGGACGAACGACCCGGTCCCGTTCACCGTCCCGCCGGTGACCGCGTCCCCCGGCCGCTTCGCCACCGGGACCGCCTCGCCAGTCAGCATCGACTCGTCCACCGCCCCGGACCCCTCCACCACCGTCCCGTCGGTCGGCACCTTCTCCCCGGGCCGCACCCGCAGCCGGTCCCCGACCGCCACCCGGTCGAGCGGCACGTCCTCCTCCGTCCCGTCCGGGTTCACCCGCCGGGCGGTCGCCGGGGCGTGGGCGAGCAGCGCGCGGACCGCCTCCCCGGTGCCGCGGCGGGCCCGGAGCTCGAGCACCTGCCCGAGCAGCACCAGGGTGACGATGACCGCGGCCGCCTCGAAGTACGTCGGGACGACCCCGTGGGCGTCGGCCGGGAACAGGCCGGGGGCCAGGGTGGCGACGGCGCTGTACGCCCACGCGGTGACCGCCCCGAGGGAGACGAGGGTGAACATGTTCGCGGTGCCGTGCCGCAGGGCCACCCACGCCCGGACGAGGAACGGCCACCCGGCCCAGAACACGACCGGCGTGGCCAGCAGGAGCCCGACCCACTCGGCCGCCCGGGCTACCCGGTGCGGGAGCGACACCCCCACCATCGGCGCCATCGCCAGCACGAACACCGGGGCGGTGAGGGCCGCCGCGGCGACGAACCGGCGGGTCATGTCGCGGAGTTCGGCGTCATCTGCCGGGCCGGCCTGCGGGGTCATCGGGTCGAGGGCCATGCCGCAGATCGGGCAGGTGCCGGGACCGTCCTTCACCACCTCCGGGTGCATCGGGCAGGTGTACTTCGACCCCGGGGCCGCCGGCGCGGGCGGGGGCCCCCCGCCGCAGCAGTCGTGCCCGGCCGCCGGCCCGCCGGCGAGGTACCGCTGCGGGTCGGCCCGGAACTTCTCCACACAGTGCCGGCTGCAGAAGTGGTACGTCGCCCCGGCGTGGGCGACCGACCCGGCGGCGGTCGCCGGGTCCACGGTCATGCCGCAGACCGGGTCGACGGCGGTCGCGGGGTCGGGCAGCACGGACAGGCCGAACGAGACGGGCCGGCGGGGGGACGGGTCGGACACGGTCGGGCACCTCGGGCCGCGGGGCCGGGATTCGGCCCGCGCCCATTTTATGGCGTCGGGACCGGACACCCGTGGGGTGCGGGCGGGAGCGGGCGGGTCGGTGAAAAGTTGCGGAAAGTCGGCGCGGCGCCCGGAAAGCTCCTTGACGACGCAAGTTCCCCGGTTTTACAGTGGATGGAAATGTGAAGGTGGGGAGTCTGCGCACGGGAGGGATGGCGCGGACGGGGACATCCCGGCAGGGGTTGTCCCGGCCCTACCCGTGGGATCGCGTGGAACCGACCCCGGAGGAACGGAGGACTCGGGCGGGCGGCGGACCCGTCAGTTCATCAACGGAAAGATAGATTCCCATGCTCGTGCTGTCCAGGAAAAAAAACGAGTCGATCGTCATCAACAGCGACATCGTGATCACCGTCATCGAGGTCCGCGGGGACAAGGTGCGGCTCGGGATCGTCGCGCCCAAGGACGTGCCGGTCCACCGCGAGGAGGTGTACGAGGCGATCCACGGGGCGAAGTTCCCGGCCGCCGCCCGGGCCGACGCCGACCCCCGCGCCTGACCCCGCCCGCCCCGCCCGGCCCCGAACCTCTCCCACCACATGGCACGCACCGTCGCGGTGATCGGCGCCGGCCCGGACCGCCGCAAGTTCGGCAACAAGTCGGTCCGCGCCCACCTCGCCGCCGGCTGGACCGTCTACCCGGTTCACCCGACCGCGGACGCGGTCGAGGGGCTGGCCGCGTACCGGTCGGTCGCCGACGTGCCGGCCGGGCCGCTCGACCGGGTGACCGTCTACCTGCCGCCGGCGGTCGGGCTGGCGGTGCTGCCGGAGGTCGCGGCGCGGGCGCCGGGGGAGGTGTGGTTCAACCCCGGGGCGGACGCGCCCGAGGTGCTCGCCGAGGCCCGCCGGCTCGGGCTGAACGCCGTCGCCGGGTGTAGCATCGTCGACCTGGGCGTGTCGCCGGCGATGTTCCCGGACAACTGACCGGCGAACCCGGAGCGTCAGCGACGGGGTTTCCCGCCCCACCCCGTCGCTGACGCTCCGGGTTCGCCCGGGATCACTTTTTCCCGGCGAACGCCTCGGCCGGCTTGTACCCCGCCCCGAGCACGTCCTTCGCCGCCACCCCGAGCCACCGGTCGAGCACCGCCGCGTACACGGTCCGGAAATCGACCGCGTGGGCCAGGTTCCCGTCCTCCAGTTCCGTCAGGCTCGGGTGGGCGCCGACCACCCCGGCCTTCACCGCCCCGCCGACCAGCAGCATCGGGGCGGCACTCCCGTGGTCCGTCCCCTTGCTCCCGTTCTCCCGCGCCCGCCGGCCGAACTCCGAAAACGTCATCACGCACACCCGGTCCTTGTGCCCCCGCCCGGCGAGGTCGCGGTAGAACGCCGCCACCGCGTCCGACACCTGGCCCAGCAGTCCGGCGTGCGCCCCGGCCGCCCCGCCCTGCCCGGCGTGGGTGTCGAACCCGTCGAGCCCGACGTAGAAGACCCGCGCTCCGATCCCGGCGTCGATCAGTTGAGCGGCGAGCTTCAGCTTGTTCCCCAGCCCGGTCGCCGGGTACGGCACCTTCGGCTCGTAGTTCTTCCCGACCGCGGCCAGCTTCTCGCTGCTGGCGTAGGTGTTGAGCTGCGTCCGGGCGACGAAGTCGAGGAGCGAGCCGGTCGGCTCCGCGGAAGACGCCGCCCCGGTGATGACGCCTTTCTGGGCCGCCCCGTCCGCCCCGCTGGCGGCCGCCGTCTTCAGCTTGAAGTCGTCGAGCGACGCGACCGACGGCACCCGGACCGGCGCCCCGGCCAGGGCCAGCGGGGCCGCCTCGTTCCCGCCGGCGAGGTGGAACGCGGCCGCCGGCTTCGCCCGCAGGGCCTTCCCGACCCACCCCTCGGTCAGCGACTCGGCGGTGCTCGCCGCGTGCCACACGTCCATGCTCCGGAAGTGCGACTGGCTCGGGTTCGGGTACCCGACGCCCTGCACCACGCACACCGCCGCGTCCTCGTACAGCTTCGCCAGCTCGCCCATCGCCGGGTGGAACCCGACCGCGTCGGTCAGCTTCTTCACCTCGCCCTTGGGGATGCCGATCGTCGGCCGGAGCTTGTGGTACGTGTCGTCGGCGAACGGGATGACGGTGTTCAGCCCGTCGTTCCCACCGGTCAGTTGCACCACCACGAGGGCGGTGTCCTTGGCCCCCGGGGCGTCGGCCGGGCGGGCGGCGCGGGCCGTCCGGCCGAGGAACGCGGGCACGGTCGCCCCGAACCCGAGCAGGGTGGACGTGCGGAGGAAGTCGCGGCGGATCATGGGTGTCTCCGGGCGAACTCGGAGCGTGAGCGACGGGGTGGTTGGAACCGCACCCCGTCGCTCACGCTCCGGGTTCGCCAGATCAGTTCAGCTGAAACTCCGGCAGCGTCAGCACCAGGTGCGTGACGGCCCGGAGGCGGTGCCCGGCCCGGTCGTCCGCCGACCAGTACGCCGGGTACGTCACGCCTTTCGCCGCCGCCAGATAGTCGAGCAACTTTTGGCGGGCGGCCGGCGGCACGTCGCCCTGGAGGAACACGCCGAGCAGGAAGTCGACCGCCTCGGCGTCGGTCCTAGCCCCGTGCCGCGCCACCGCCGCGGCCGGGTCGCAGCGGGTGCCGAACCGCGGGTCCTCGCCGGACGTGAGCGCCAGCGCGAGGTTGTTCCGGGCGAGCAGCGTCTGGGCGTTCAGCCACGCCGGGCCGCCGTCCCACCCCTTCACCGACGGCGGGGCGAACAGCACCTGCCCCAGCCCCTCCAGCGCCTCGACCAGCGGCAGCGCCCCGGCCACCCCGCCCAGCCCGCGCACCACCCCGCACGCGAACTCGACCGGCGACTTGATCTTCGCCCGGTACGCCGCCGGTGAGAAGAACTGCCGCGACCGTAACACCGTCGCCACGAGCTTGCCGGTGTCGAAGTCGGAGTCGCGGTACTGCTTCGCCAGCGGGTCGATCAGCTCGGCCGGCGGGTTCTCGTTCTCGCTCACCAGGAAGGCGTACAGCTTGCGGACGACGAACCGCGGGCAGGCGTCCTTCTCCAGGCACAGCCTCGTCACGTCCTCGCCCGTGAACCGCCCGGTCTTGCCGAACACCGTCTTGTCGCCGGCGTCGTGCTGGCGGGTGTTGAGCGCCCCCTTCCCGTTCCGGACCTCGTACCCGGTGAACGCCCGGGCCGCCTCGCGGACGTCCTTCTCGGTGTAGTTCCCGATGCCGAGCGAGAAGAGTTCCATCAGCTCCCGGGCGTAGTTCTCGTTCGGGTTCCCCTTCGTGCTGCCGGCCGTGTCGAGCCACGCCATCATCGCCGGGTCGGTGCCCATCTCGGTCAGCAGGGTGCGGAAGCTGTCGAGGGAGTAGGCCTGCATCAGCCGGTACTGGCCGAGCATGAACCGGGCGTTCTGCACCTTGGCGTGGCTGGTGGCGAAGTGGTTGTGCCAGAACAGCGTCAGCTTCTCGCGGAGCGGGTGGGCGGTCTTCAGCATCCGGTCGAGCCACCACGCCGACAGCCGGCCCTGCGGGGCGCCCGGCGGCATGCTCCGCTCGCTCGCCATGAACTCCGACGTCCGGGCGAAGTCGTCGTCCTCCGGCCGGCCGGCAAGGACGCGGGCGAGGGTCCCCTCGTGCCCGTCGGCGACCCCGGCGGCCAGCTCGGCGGCGGTCGCCCCGAACCCGGCCCGGCGGTACAGGTGGCCGACCTTCCGCGCGTCCCACGGGTCGGCCCGGGTCGGCTCGTACGGCAACCACGCGGTCTTCGGATCGAGCATCGTGAAGGTCCCGAGAATTAACCACAGAGTCACAGAGGGCACCGAGGGGAGACGAACACCGAGGAAGTCGGAAGGCCATGTTCAAACCCTGCATTCTCTCGGTACTCCTTCCTCCTCTGTGCCCTCTGTGACTCTGTGGTTCAATCACTTCTTGCCGGGCGTCCACACCACGTCCGCCCGGTACTCCTTGTCCGTCACGTCGATCTCGACCGTCACGGTGCCGAGCGTCTTGGCGAACGCGACGAGGTCGGCGACCTCCTTCCGGGCGGCCGCCAGCCCGACCCCGCGGGCCAGCACCGCGTCGGTCACCAGCGGGTCGGTGAACCCGGCCAGGGCGTCGGCCGCGGCCCCGGAGCGGAACACCCCGCGCAGCACCGCCGGGCCCCCCTTCCCCGCCCCCTTCTTCACCTCGGTCACCAGCTTCTTCCCCAGCTCGACCGTGCTCGCCACCACCAACTCGCCCCCGATCACCGCGAAGCACGGCTCGAAGTTGAACCGGACCCCGTCCGGGTCGTCGGCGAGCGGCTTGTTCTCCGGGAATCGGTACGCGGTCAGCGTGACGCCGTCGTGCTGGTGCTCGCTCATCCTCAGTCCGAACTGGACCGTACCGAGCAGCGCCGCGGAGCGGATGACCGGGTCCAGGGCCGGGCCGAACCTCGGGTCGCGGGCGCTGGCCACGTACCCGAACGCCGGCAGCTTCAGCCCCGGCTCGGTCTTGTACGGGCGGGCGTCGTGGTTCGCCACCACCACCCGGTGGTGCGGCCCCCACATCGCCAGCAGGTCGCCGAGCTTCACGTTCGACGGGAGGACCTTCGACGCCATCTTCTCCCCCTCGTCGATCGCCTTCCGCGTCTCCTCGTCCGTCAGCTTGTCGCGGTTCTTCCACAGGTACCCGGCGTCCACGTACACGCTGTGGCTGTACACGGTGCCCGGCGGCTCGAGCGGCGGCAGGGTGCCGGGGGTGCCGGCCGGCGGGACCTGCACGGCGACGTGCTCGCCCATCCCGTCGCGGCCGGCCGGGAGGCGGGCGGCGAGCCGCAGCCCGGCCTTCTCGCGGTACAGCCCGGCGGCGAGGAAGTCGGACCGGCGGGCGCAGTCGACCGCCGCCCCGAACAGCAGCAACTGGATGACGTCCTTCTGCGCCGCGTCGAAGAAGTCCTTCGCCTGCTGGGTCTGCTTCAGCGACGCGAGGTCGACCCAGGCCCACCCGAGCGGGTCCTTCGGCAGCAGCCCGAGGGCCGCCTTCCGCGCCGGGTGCGGGTCGCGCCCCTTCCCGGCGGCCGCCTCGCGCAGCCACGCCCCGTCGTTCGACACCAGGATCGTCGCCCCGACCCGGGCGGCGTGGAACGCCTTCCCGAACCGCGTCACCTCGACCCCGTCCACCGTCTCCCGCACCGGCTTGTCCGTCCCGCCCTGGCGGGCGATCTCGTCGCCGATCACCGCCACCGCCAGAGCGAGCGCCTTCTCCGCCTGCCGCTCGTCAGTGCCGGACAGGACGAGCACGGCCGGGGCCGGCTCGGGCAGGAACCGGGCGGCGACGGCGACCCCGTTCCCGCCGAGTTGGTCGAGCAGGTCCGGCCACTTCGCCCCGAGTTCCTTCTCGGCGAACGCGAGGAGCCGCAGCAGCCGGCGGGCGGTCGTGGTGTCGTACAGGTCGGCGACAGCAGGGAGGGTCTGGGCCGTCTTGAACGCGTCGAGGCCGGTGACGACCTCGGCAAGCCGGCGCGGGTGGTCGGCGACCAGGACGACCTGCGAGGACGGCGGGACGAAGGCGAGCGGGTCGGCGGCCCGCGCCCCGGACGGGAGTGCCGCGAGGACCAGGGCGGCGAGCGCGGGGCGCGACATGCGGGGCCTCCGGGTGCAGTGCTGGCGGGATGTACTCCCGGCCGGGCGGGCGGGTTTCACCGCCCCGCCCGCCCGGCCCGGGACAATTCCACGCGCCACCCCCTTTGCGGCCGCCGGCCGGTGCGGGATACTAGCTTCCACCCCGACACGCCTCCCGGAGACGTCCTTGGTGCGCGACGAAGTTTGGGACGACACGCCGGCCCGGGACGACGGTCTCGGCAGCCTGGCCCAGAGCGCCCGCGGCGCGGGGCTGGGGCAGGCCCGGGGCATCCTGTACGCGGTCGGCGTGCTGAACGTCGTGCTCCACGCGCTGGCGCTGGCGTTCCTGGAGCAACTGGTCGGCCGGGCCGACGACGAGACGGTCCGGGTGGCCCGGCTGCTCCTCGCCGGGTGGATCCTGGTCGGGGTCGTCTTCCTCGCCCTCGGGGCGGCGGTGTACCGGGCCCCGGTGGCCTGCACGGTGACCGGCCTGGTGATGTACCTGGCGCTGATCGCGGTGAACGCGGTGGCCGACCCGGGGAGCCTGGTGAACCCGTGCCTCGGGGTGTTCCGGTTCCTGGTCATCGCCGGGCTGGCGAAGGCGGTGCAGGCGGCGGCCGCCTACGAGAAGCAGCACCGGGCCGAGGCGCGGCAAGCCCGCCGGGCGCGCGACGAGGGGTGGGACCACAGCTATGAGTGACCCCCGCGACCCCGACCCCGCCCCGCCGGCGGACGACCCGCTGTTCGAGGGCGGGTTCACCGACCCGTGGGCCTGGGACCGGCTCGACGCCCCGGCCGCCCCGCCCCCGCCGCCGGCCCCCGAGGCCGCCGAGCCGGTCGCCTGCTGGCGGTGCGGGTCGGAGGGGCCGCCGGCCGGCGGGCGGTGCCGGAAGTGCCGCGCCCGGCTGACGGACGAGGACGACCGGCCGCTCCGCCCGCGGCACGACCCGAACGACCACCCGCCGGCCGACGGGGACGGGGTGCTCGTCACCCTGGTGGTGGCGTACGGGGTGATGCTCCTGGTCTCCGTCATGTGGGGGTGGGTGCTGCTGTCCGGCGTCGGGGGCGGGATGAACGGGGACGACTTCATCGTCGGGACGGCGGTGGTGGAGGCGGCCCACGCGGTCCTGGTGCTGGTCGCCCTGGCCAAGGTCGGGCGGTCCGCGCTCCCCCCGGTCTCCGCCGGGGTCCGGGCGTGGGCGTGGGTGGCCGGGGTGCCGGCCCTGCTCCTGTTGCTCGGGGTCGGGCACCTGTACATGGCGGCCGTCCGGGAGGTGGTCCGGCCCGGGCTGGAGCCGCCGGCGGTCCCGCTGACGGCCGTCGCCGTCCTGCTCATGTGCCTGCAGCCGGCGGTGGTGGAGGAGCTGTTCTTCCGGTACGTGGCGTTCGGGGCGCTGTACCGGGCGACCGGGCTGCACGCGACGGTGTGGGTGTCGGCGGTGATGTTCGCCGGGGCCCACCTGTACAACCCGCTCGGGATGCCGTACCTGCTGCTGGCCGGGGTGGTGCTCGGGTACGCCCGGGCGTGGGGCGGGCTGGCCCTGCCGATGGTGCTGCACTTCGCCCACAACTTCGTGGTGCTGTTCGCCGGGGGCGGGTGATGACCGGGAGGGTGGTCCGCTCGCGGCCGCGGGGGAACGCGGCCGCGGTCGTGTGGCTGGTGCTGGCCGCGCTCGCGGTGCTCGGGGCGGCGGCCGGCGGGAACCCGCACCTGGCGGTCCTGGCCCTGCTCCCGGCGGTCCTGGGCGTCACCGCCCTGTGCCTGGCCGAGCCGGCGGTCCGGTTCGAGGTGACCCTCGGCGGGCTGGACTTCGACGCCCCGGAGCGGGTGTACGTCCCGTTCGCCGACGTCGAGGGGCTGACCGCCCCGCACGGGACGGAGGGGGACGAGTTCCCGATCGAGCTGTACCACCCGGGCGGGGTGGTGCGGATCCCGGCGCAGCTCAACGGGTCGTCCTGGTCGCTGTACAAGTTCCTCCTGTCGCACCTACTCCCCGTGCCCGCGACCCCGGGGGCGGTGCCGCGGGCGCTGGAGCGGTTCGTCGAGAACGAGTTGGCCCTGTTCGGGCCGGACAAGGTGTTCGCGTACCGGGCCCGCCGGCACCCGCCGCTGCCGACCTACGGCCGGCAGGTGTGGTGGTCGGCGGCGGCGGCGGCGGCCGGGGCGGCGTGGGTGTCCGCGGCGGCGGTGCTCGGGGCGGTGCTCCCGCCGGCGAAGGGCCGGGACGGGTGGGACCAGGTGGCCGGGTGGTTCGTGCTCGGGACGATGCTGGTGCTGGGCGGGGCGCTGGCGGCGTCGCTGTACTCCCGGGCCGGCCGGTCCCGGCGGGTGCGGGACTGGCGGGGGTCGTGCCTGGTGGTCAGCCCCGGCGGGATCGCGCTGGTGCAGGGGCCGCTGACCGGGAAGATGCGGTGGGACGAGCTGCGGGCGGTCGAGTACCCGGCCCGGCCGCGGCTCGGGCTGGCGGTGGCCGGCGGGGTGGTCCGCGGGGTCGGGCTGATGGTCGAGGGGGTGTACCTGGTCGTCGCCGACTACTACGACCGCCCGCTGGCGCTGATCTACAAGAACCTGCGGGCGTACTGGGGCGGCCGGGACGCGAACTGACCCCGCCGCCGGCTGCTACAATTCCCGGATGGCCGCTCCCCGTCACGCCCCCGAGTTGCTCGCCCCCGCCGGGGACCGGGAGGCGATGCGCGCCGCCGTCGCCAACGGGGCCGACGCCGTCTACTTCGGGCTGTCGGCGTTCAACGCCCGGGCCCGGGCCGCCAACTTCGACCCGGCCGACCTGCCGGACGTGATGCGGTTCCTCCACGCCCGCAACGTCAAGGGGTTCGTCACCCTCAACACCCTGATCTTCTCCGACGAGCTGCCGGCCGTCGCCGAGCTGGTGAAGGCGGTGGCGGCCGCCGGGGCCGACGCCGTCATCGTGCAGGACCTCGGGCTGGTCCGCCTGATCAAGGCGGTCGCCCCGACGCTGCCGGTCCACGCCAGCACCCAGATGACGCTGACCGAGCCGGGCGGGATCGCGTTCGTCCGGGCGCTAGGGGTCGAGCGGGTGGTGCTCGCCCGGGAGCTGTCGCTCGCCGACGTCCGGAAGGTGACCGCGGCGACGGACGTGCCGGTCGAGGTGTTCGTCCACGGCGCCTTGTGCGTGGCGTACAGCGGGCAGTGCCTGACGAGTGAGGCGCTGGGCGGGCGGAGCGCGAACCGCGGGCAGTGCGCCCAGGCGTGCCGGCTGCCGTACGAGCTGGTCGTGGACGGCGCGGCCCGCGACCTCGGCGACCGGGCGTACCTGCTCAGCCCGCAGGACCTCGCCGCCTACGACCACGTCAAGCCGCTGGTGGACGCCGGGGTGGTGTCGTTCAAGGTGGAGGGCCGGCTGAAGGGCGGGCCGTACGTGGCGGCGACGACGCAGACGTACCGGAAGGCCATCGACGCGGCGGCGGGCGCGGCCGACTTCCGCCTAACGCGGCGGGAGGAACTCGACCTCGCCCAGACATTCAGCCGCGGGCTGACGCCGGGGTTCCTGGACGGCGTGGACCACCAGAAGCTGGTCCGCGGGCGGTTCCCGAAGAGCCGCGGGGTGCGGGTCGGGACGGTGTTCGGTAAGGCGAAGGGCGGGGTGCGGGTGGAACTCGCCGAGTCGGTCCCGGACCTGCTGAAGCCGGGCGACGGCGTCCTGTTCGACGTCGGGACGCCGGAGGAGAAGGAGCCGGGCGGGCGGGTGTGGCGGGTCACCCGGTTCGCCGCGAGCCGGGGCGCGCGCGAGGCGGTCGAATTGCAGTTCGAGGCGGGGGCCGTCGATCTCGCCGCAATACCGGTCGGGTGCGACGTGTACCGGACCGACGACCCGGCGCTGCGGAAGCGGCTCGAACAGTCGTACTCGCAGGACAAGCCGCCGCGGCGGGTGCCGGTGTCGGCGCGGGTGTCGGGCGAAGTCGGGGGGCCGCTGACGCTGGCGCTCGCCGACCCCGACGGCCGTACCGCAACGGCGACGTGGCCCGGACCGCTGGAGGTCGCCGCGAAGCGGCCGACGTTGCCCGACGAGGTGCGGGAGCAGTTGGCCCGCCTCGGGGACACGCCGTTCGAGCTGGGGGAACTGGCGGTCGAGCTGCCGGCCGGGGTGCTGGTCCCGCGGAGCGTGCTGAACGACCTGCGCCGGCGGGCGGCGGGCGAACTCGCCGAGCGGCGGGCGGAGTTGCGGCGGCACGCGGTGGCCGAGCCGGACGCGCTGGACCGGTTGCGGGCGGGACTGAGCGGGGGGCGTGAGCCCCCTGTGCCCACGGGCGCACAGGGGGCTCACGCCCCCCGCTCGGGCGCGGCACTCACCGTCCTGGTCCGCACCCTCGACCAACTCGACGCGGTGCTGGCGTGGGCGCCGCCGGACGGCCTGCCCCGGCCGCTGGCGGTGTACTGCGACTTCGAGGACCTGCGGCGGTACGCGGACGCGGTGCCCCGCGCCCGGGCGGCCGGGGTGCCGGTCGGGGTGGCCCCGCTGCGGGTGCTGAAGCCCGGCGAGGACGGGTTCCAGGCGCTGGTCGCCCGGGTCGCCCCGGACCTCGTGCTGGTCCGGAACCTCGCCTCAGTCGCGTACTTCCGGGAGCACCTGCCGGCGGCCCGGCTGGTCGGCGACTTCAGCCTGAACGTGGCGAACGAGCTGACCGCCGACCTGCTGATCCGGTCCGGCCTCGACCGCCTGGTACCGAGCTACGACCTGAACTGGGAGCAGTTCGCGGCGATGGTGCGGCGGGCCGACCCGGCGCGGTTCGAGCCGGTCGTCCACCAGCACATGCCGATGTTTCACATGGAGCACTGCGTGTTCGCGGCGTTCCTCAGCACCGGCCGCGACCACCGCGACTGCGGCCGGCCGTGCGAGGCGCACAAGGTCGAGCTGCGCGACCGCGTCGGGGCGGCCTTCCCGGTGCTGCCGGACACCGGGTGCCGGAACACGGTGTTCAACAGCGTCCCGCAGAGCGGGGCCGAGTACGTCGGGCGGATGCGCGACCTGGGCGTGTCGGTCTTCCGCGTCGAGCTGCTGCGCGAGGCGCCGGCGCAGGTCGGCCCGCTGCTGGACCGGTACGCCCGGGTGGTCGCCGGCCTGGACGACGGCCGGGCCGCCTGGCGGGAGCTGCGGGCGCTCAACCAGCTCGGCGTCACCCGCGGCACCCTCCAGTTGGCGTAGCCGGCCCCTTGCCGCCGCCCCGCCGCGGTTTATCCCAACCATTCCGACCCGCCGCGCCCTCCCCCGCGGAGCACCGCATGAGTCCGCTGCTCGTCTCCCTCGCCCTCCTCGCCCCGGCCCAGCCCGCCCCGAAGCCGGCCGACCCCGGCGCCCTGCCGGCCGGCGCCGACGGCAAGCCGCTCAACCTCGACTTCGAGGACGGCACCCTCAAGGACTGGACCGCCGACGGCGAGGCGTTCAAGGGCCAGCCGGTCAAGGGCGACACCGTCGCCGCGCGGCGGAAGGACATGCGGAGCCGGCACCAGGGGCAGTTCTGGGTGGGCGGGTACGAGAAGGCCGGCGACAAGCCGACCGGCACCCTCACCAGCGCCCCGTTCAAGGTCACCCACCCGTGGGCCACCTTCCTCGTCGGCGGCGGGTCGTCCCACGACACCTGCGTGGAACTCTTCCTCCACCCCCGCGGGGACGTCTTCTTCCGGGCCACCGGGCTCGACAAGGAGGACATGGACCGGGTGCTGGTCGACCTGTCCAAGCGGGTCGGCCAGCAGATCGGCGTCCGCCTCGTGGACCGCAGCTCCGGCGGCTGGGGGCACGTCAACTTCGACGACTTCCGGTTCCACGCCGAGAAACCGGACGTCCCGGAGCGGCCGTCGAAGGAGCCGCCGGCGAAGCCGGACGAGTACAAGCACGCCGGGCTGAAGCCGCTCGACGCGGCGAAGGCGATGACCGTGCCGGACGGGTTCTCGGTCACGCTGTTCGCCGGCGAGCCGGACGTCCACCAGCCGATCGCGTTCTGCCTCGACCACCGCGGCCGGCTGTGGGTGCTGGAGGCGTACACGTACCCGCGGCGGCACCCGCACCCCGGCCCGGTGCTCCCCGAGAAGGACCGCAAGCTCGGCGACAAGATCGTCATCTTCGAGGACGCCGACGGCGACGGGAAGTTCGACAAGCGGACCGTGTTCCTGGAGGGGCTGAACCTCGCCAGCGGGATCGAGGTCGGGTTCGGCGGGGTGTGGGTGGGGGCGGCGCCGTACCTGCTGTTCGTCCCGCACGACGAGAAGACGGACACGGCCGGTGAGCCGAAGGTGCTGCTCGACGGGTGGGGCTACGAGGACACGCACGAGACGCTGAACAGCTTCATCTGGGGGCCGGACGGGTGGCTGTACGGCTGCCACGGGGTGTTCACCAAGAGCGCCGTCGGCAAGCCCGGCGACCCGGAGGAGAAGCGGCAGAAGATCAACGCCGGGGTGTGGCGGTACCACCCGACCCGGCACGTCTTCGAGGTGTTCGCCCACGGGACGAGCAACCCGTGGGGCCTGGACTACAACGCGAACGGCGACTTCTTCGCCGAGGCGTGCGTCATCCCGCACATGTGGCACATCATCCAGGGCGGGCGGTACCAGCGGCAGGCGGGGTCGCACTTCAACCCGTACACCTACGACGACATCAAGACGATCGCCCGGCACCGGCACTTCGTCGGGGCGACCCCGCACGCCGGGAACAACCGGTCGGACTCGGCCGGCGGCGGGCACGCCCACTGCGGGCTGATGTGCTACCAGGGCGGGGCGTGGCCGAAGGAGTACCACGGCAAGCTGTTCATGGGGAACCTGCACGGCCACCGGCTGAACGTGGACGTCTTGCGGCCGAAGGGGAGCGGGTACGAGGCGGACCGGAACCCGGACTTCCTGCTGACGAACGATAAGTGGTCGATCCCGATCGCGATCAAGAGCGGCCCGGACGGCAACGCCTACCTGATCGACTGGTACGACAAGCAGGTCTGCCATCTCAAGGAGCCGGAGAAGTGGGACCGCACCAACGGCCGGGTCTACAAGATCAGCCACAAGGACGCGACGCCGGTGAGGGGGGTGGACCTGTCGAAGGCGACGTGGGCGGAGTTGGTGAAGTACCAGGAGCACCCGAACGACTGGTACGCCCGGACGGCCCGGCGAATCATCCAGGAACGGTCTCCACCCGTGCTCCAGCCTGTCCCACCGGGTCCGAAGGCTCCGCCCCCGGGCCCGATGGACCCGGCGCGCAAGGCCGCGCGGACAGAGTTGGCGGAGCTGGCGAGCAAGCACCTGGATCACGTCGTCCGCTTGCGCGCGGCTTGGGCGCTACACGCGATGGGTTCGGTGTTCCAGCTCGACCTGGAGAGGCATCCCCTCGCGGCGGACCAAAGCCCCCGGGCGCGCGGGTGGGCGGTGCGGCTCACGACGGATTGGTTGGTGGCGAACTTTCCCCACGAGGTCCGCCCCGCGCCGCTGGGGATCAACGACTTCGCTAACGGGGAGCGAACTCCGGTCGTGCGGCGGGAACTCGCGACGGCGGCCCAACGTCTGGTGCCCAAGGACCGGTGGGCATTGCTTAACACCCTGCTCGCGAATGCCGAGGACGCGGCCGACCACAACCTGCCGTACCTGTACTGGTACGCCCTCGAACCGCTCGTCGCGGAAGACCCCGCGAAGGCACTGCGGCTCGCGGCCGACGGCAAGGTCCCGTTCGTGTTCCAGTCCGCGGCGCGGCGGGTCGGGGCGCTCGGCACGCCCGCCGCGCTCGGCCTGCTGGCGAAATCCATCAGCGAGGCGAAGACGGACGAGCAGCGCGTCGCGTACCTCCGCGGGCTGCAGGAGGCGGCGCGCGGCAAGCGGCAGGTGCCGATGCCGGCCGGGTGGGACGCGGCGTTCGCGGCGCTCATGAAGTCGCCGGACGCGGCCGTGCGGAACGAGACGATGGCGCTCGCCGCGGTGTTCGGCGACAAGAACGCCCTCGCCGTCCTCCGCAAGGTGCTCACCGACGCCACGGCCGACCCGGCCGCCCGCCTCGCCGCGATCGGCGCGCTCGCCGAGGCCCGCGACGCCGAGACCGTGCCGCTGCTCCAAGCCGCGGTCGCCGACAAGGACCTGCGGGCCGCCGCGGTCCGCGCGCTGGCGGCGTTCGACGACTCGAAGACGCCCGGCGTCATCCTCGCCGCCTACGGCACGCTCACCCCGGCCGAGAAGCGCGACGCCGTCTCCACCCTCGCCGCCCGGGCCGGGTTCGCCAAGGAACTCATGGCCGCCGTCGCCGCGAAGAAGGTGCCGACCACCGACGTCCCGGCCGAGGTCGTGCGGCAACTCCGGGCGTTCGAGGACGCGGCGCTCGACAAGCAGATCGCCGACGTCTGGGGGGCGGTCCGCGAGTCGCCGGCGGAGCGCAAGGCGCTCATCGCGAAGTGGCGGAAGATGCTGACCGCGGCGACCGCGCCGCCCGGGGACGTGAACCTCGGCCGGGCCGTGTTCGCCCGGACGTGCCTGAACTGCCACACCCTGTACGGGGTCGGCGGGAAGGTCGGCCCGGAGATCACCGGGGCGAACCGCGGCAGCGTCGACTACCTGCTGGAGAACATCCTCGACCCGAGCGCCGTCATCCCGAAGGAGTACGCCGCCACCCGGCTCGTGCTGGCCGACGAGCGGAGCGTGATCGGCATCGTCAAGGGCGAGGCGAACGGCGTGCTGACGGTGCAGACCGACCGCGAGACGCTGGCGATCCCGGCCGGCGACGTCGCCAGCCGCAAGCCGTCGGACTTGTCGATGATGCCGGACGACATCCTCCGGCAGGTCTCCGAGGCCGAGTTCCGGGCGCTGATCGCGTACCTCCAGACGCCGGCGCAGGTGCCGCTCCTCGCGACCGCCGACAACGCCAAGGACCTCTTCAACGGCAAGGACCTCGCCGGGTGGGACGGCGACCCGAAGCTGTGGGCGGTGGAGAACGGCGAGGTCGTCGGGAAGACCGCGACCGGGCTGAAGAAGAACGCCTTCCTCGTGTCGCAGACGGCGGTCGAGAACTTCAAGCTGTCCTTGAAGGTGAAGCTGACGCCGGACGCGGGGAACAGCGGGATCCAGTTCCGGAGCGTGCCGCTGGCCGGCGGCGAGATGCGCGGCCCGCAGGCGGACGTCGGGGCCGGGTGGTGGGGGAAGCTGTACGAGGAGGGCGGCCGCGGGCTGCTCGCCAAGGACGGCGGGGAAAAGTTCGTGAAGCCCGGCGAGTGGAACGACTACGTGGTGGAGGCGGTCGGGCCGCGGGTGCGGGTCTGGATCAACGGGAACCTGTGCACGGACCACACCGACGACAAGCTCGCCCGCCGCGGGGTGGTCGGGCTGCAACTGCACAGCGGCGGGCCGACCGAGGTGCGGTTCCGCGACCTGAAGCTCGAGGTGCTGAAGTAGCCGCGGGGACACGCGCCACCGACCGGGGGAGGACTGCCGTGACGATCCACGAGATGGCTGAGCAGGTGATGGCGGACCGGAAGAAGGCGTGGGCGGAGAGCGACCCGCGGGTCGCGATCGTCGCCACCCAGTCGCTCGGGCCGGACGACGAGCGGGCAGTCCGACGGGTCGTAGCGGCCGCCGGGTACGTCGGGGAGGAGTTGGAGGAGATGGTCCGGCAGGTGTCGGCCCGGGTGGTCGGGCGGGTGGCCGCCCTGGCCGACCACCTCCCGGCCGACGGCGGGGACTGACGATTTGTGGCACAGGTCTCCCGACCTGTGCCACAAGACGAAGAGTCAACTGACCGGGGTGTTCGGCTGCTCCATCGCCCCGCCCTCGTGGGCCCGGGCGGCGGCCGCCTGGATCCGGAGCTGAACGTCCTGGTGGTCCCCGGCCACCCGGGTGCGGGTGCCGTCCGGGGAGATGACGGTCGCGGTGCCGGGGGCATCGCCGGGCACCGCGACCGCCTGGGCGTCCACCGTCACGGACACCGTCCCGCCATCGGGGGTGTGGAACTGGATCTGCGGGGCGGGCATGTCTCGCCTCCCGTAAGGTCGATCGGAGCGACGCAGCTTCTCAGCAAACCGGGTGCCGTCTGCGTTTCCGGTAGTTTCCGCTTGAACCCGGGCCGGCGACACGTTCTCATCATTCCATCACTCTCCCGCCCCGTCGCGGGACCCGTCGCCCGATTCGTCCCCCGGCACGCCGCCCTCCGACACCGGAGCCGAGTATGCGTACCCACGTCCCCCCGAACCGCCGCGCCTTCACGCTGATCGAGTTGCTGGTCGTGGTGGCAATCATCGCCGTGCTGATCGGGCTGCTCCTGCCGGCGGTGCAGAAGGTGCGCGAAGCGGCCGCCCGCACCCAGTGCCTGAACAACCTCAAACAGATCGGGCTGGCGGCCCACAACTACCACGACGCGTTCGGCCGGTTCCCGCACGGGTCCGAGCAGGCGGCGATCTTCGGCCCGTCCGCCCTCACCTACCTGCTCCCGGTGATCGAGCAGGGGAACGTGTCCGCCCTGATGACCCAGACCTACGCCCACGGGTCCAGCGCCCACGCCGGGACCGGGTCCCCGGTGGCCGACCACGAGGCCGGTTCCACCGCCCGGCCGAAGGTGTTCCGCTGCCCGTCCGACCCGCAGACGTTCGAGGGGCGGGCGTACGGGTTCACCAACTACCACACCGGGTGGGGCCGGTGGGTGGGGGTGACGAGCGCCTGGGACGGGCCGTTCGGCACCAACTTCGTCCCGTACGGGGCCGTCCCGGCCGCCCCCGCGGCCCGGCTCGTCGGCATCCCGGACGGGGCGAGCAACACGGTGCTGTTCGCCGAGGTGGCGAACGGGGTCGGGGCGGACCCGTCCGCCCGCGACCCCCGGCGGGACTGCTACGACGGCGGGGTGATCCCCCGGACCGACTTCGCGGCCGCCCGGGCGTACCTGCAGGCCCGGGACTGGCGGACCGCCGGGACGCTGTCCGGGTGGAACTGGCGCGGGTACCCGTGGCGGGAGGGGTCGGTGTGGCGGAACGGGTTCAACACCCTGCTCCCGCCGAACTCCGCCTGCTGGCGGCCGAACAACGGCCAGTGGTGGGAGCTGGTCACCCCGGCGTCCAGCTACCACCCCGGCGGGGTGAACGCCGGGCTGGCCGACGGGAGCGTCCGGTTCGTCCGCGACGGCGTCAGCCCGGACGCCTGGCTGGCGGCCGGGTCGGTGGCCGGCGGCGAAACCCTCCAACTGGACTGACCCCGGATGACCCGCACCGCCCGCCGCGCCGCCGTGCTCCTCGCCCTCGCCGCCCTGTCCGGCGGCGGGTGCGGCGGGTGCGACCGCCGGGACGACCCCGCCCCGGCGCTGACCGCTGACGAGAAGAAGCGGCAGGCCGAGGAACTGGACCGGCAGCGGCGGGACGAGTGGGGCAAGCCGAAGGGGAAGTAGCCGACCCCCGCCGTCAGATGTGGTACTCCAAGCCCTCGGACGGCCCGGGCGGCTTCCGCCGGGCGATCCGCCGCCGGGTCAGCCGGCCGACGAGCGCCGCCAGGACCGCCGCCAGCCCGGCCGGCAGGGCGGACGCGAGCCGGGTCGGGCGGACGTCGAACACGTACAGGAACCCGACGTACAAGAGCAGCGTCCCGAACGCCAGCCGCAGCACCCCGGCCGGGACCACAGGGACGAGCCGGGCCCCGAGGTACGCCCCCGCCGCGAACCCGACGACGATCACCCCGACCACCTTCGGGTGGACGAACCCGTGCTGGTAGTACACCACCGCCGCGAACGCCGCGACCGGGAGGCACAGGACCGCCAGACTGGTCCCCTGAGCCTCGGCCTGCGGGAACCCGAACAGGTACACCAGCCCCGGCACCAGCACCACCCCGCCGCCGATCCCCAGGACGCCGCTGAGTACCCCGACGGCCACGCCGAGCAGCAGCAGGCCGACGTCCGTCATGGGAGACTCCCGGGGTGGCGGATTCCCGCCCGCCGGGTTGGACGGAACGCGGATCCGCAATAACAGTGCTCCCAGCCCCCGCGGCCGTCAAGCCCCGCCCTGCTGTTCCTGTTCGAGACGATCGGCCGCCCGCCCCCGGAGTAGTCCGCATGGTTCCGACGCTCACCGTCGCCGGCGGGGCCGGCCTCCCGGCCGTCGGGCTGGGGACGTGGAAGATCCCGAAGCCCGACGCGGCCGGGCTGGTCCGGGCCGCGCTCGCGGCCGGGTACCGGCACCTCGACTGCGCCTGCGACTACGGGAACGAGGCGGAGGTCGGCGACGGGCTGCGGGCGGCGCTCGCGGCCGGGGTGTGCCGGCGGGCCGAGGTGTGGGTGACGTCGAAGCTGTGGAACACGTACCACGCCCCGGAGCACGTCCGCCCGGCCTGCGAGCGCTCCCTGCGCGACCTCGGCCTCGACCACCTCGACCTGTACCTCGTCCACTTCCCGATCGCCCTGGCATTCGTCCCGTTCGAGGAGCGCTACCCGCCGGGCTGGCTCGCCGACCCGGCCCGCCCGGACCGCGGGATGGCGCCGGCGCGGGTGCCGCTCGCCGACACCTGGCGGGCGATGGAGGAGTTGGTGCGGGCCGGGCTGGTGCGGCACGTCGGGGTGTGCAACTACCCGGTCGCCCTGCTCCGCGACCTGCTGACCTACGCCGCGGTCCGGCCGGCGGTGGTGCAGGTCGAACTGCACCCGCACCTCGCGCAGCCGAAGCTGCTCCGGCTCTGCCGCGAGGAGGGGGTCGCGGTCACCGCCTTCTCGCCGCTCGGCGCCCCGTCCTACGTCCCGCTCGGGATGGCCGCCGGCGGCGAGTCGGTGCTGGCGGACCCGGCGGTGACCGCGGCGGCCGCCCGGCACCGGAAGACGCCGGCCCAGGTCGTCCTCCGGTGGGGCGTGCAACGCGGCACGGCCGTGATCCCGAAGACGTCACGGGCCGACCGGCTGGCCGAGAACCTCGCCCTGTTCGACTTCGAGCTGACGGCCGACGAGGTGCGGGCGATCGACGGGCTGGACCGGAACCGCCGGTTCAACGACCCGGGCGTGTTCGGCGAGGCGGCGTTCGGCACCTTCTTCCCGATCTACGAGTGACCCCGATGTGGGCAGGGGGACCGGGCGTGGACACCGTGGCGGTCGTCGGCGGCGGGTTCAGCGGGACGATGGCGGCGGTGAACCTGGCCCGGCTGGGCGGGCGGCCGCTGCGGGTGGTGGTCGTCAACCGCGGGCACCCGTTCGGCCGCGGGGTGGCGTACGGGACGCGGCGGCCGGAGCACCTGCTGAACGTCGCCGCCCGGAACATGTCCGCCCTGCCGGACCACCCGAGCCACTTCGTCGACTGGCTCCGCACCCGGGCCGAGTACGCGGACGCGCCGGACGCCGCCCTCCGCGAGACGTTCCTGCCGCGCCGGGTGTACGGCGACTACCTCCGCGGGCTGGCGCTGGCGTACCTCCACCCGGTCGAGCCGCGCCCGGTCCGCGTGGAGGCGGTGGACGACGAGGCGGTGGACGTGACGCCCGGCGGGCGGGTGGTGCTGGCCGGCGGCGGGGCGGTGGAGGCCGACCGGGTGCTGCTGGCGACCGGGAATCAGCCGCCCGGCCCGCTCCCGTCCGCGGCCGGCCCGTTCCGCCACCCGGCGTACCACGACAACCCTTGGGCCGGCTGGGACGGCCGCCCGCCCGACGCCGGCGGGGACGTGGTGCTGATCGGCACCGGGCTGACCGCGGTGGACGTGTTCCTGACGCTGGCGGAGGCGGGGTGGCGCGGGACGGTCCACGCCGTCTCGCGGAACGGGCTGCTGCCGCTGTCGCACTTCCGCGGCGTCGAGTACGCGGATTTTCCGCCGCCTCACCCGGAGGCGCTGGGGCTGGCGGGCCTCGCCGCCGAGGTCGAGCGGCACTGCGGCCTACTTCGGGCGCGCGGGGCGAACCCGGCGATCGCGGTGGACAAGCTGCGGCCGCACACCCAGCGGGTGTGGCAGGCGTTCTCGGCGGACGAGAAGCGCGAGTTCCTCCGCCGGTACGCGGGCCGGTGGAACGTCACCCGCCACCGGGTGCCCGAGGCGGTCCACGCCCGGGTGGCGGAGGCGGTCGCGGCCGGCACCTTCCGGGTCGTCACGGGGCGCGTGTGCGAACTGGCCGACGGCGGCGGGCGGGTGCGGGTGACGGTCGAGGCGGACGGCGGCGGGCGGACGGCGCTCGACGGCGCGCTGGTGGTCAACTGCACCGGGCCGCAGGCGTGCTTCTCGGCGACCGACACCCCGCTGTTCCGGAACCTGCTCGCCCGCGGCCTCGTCCGGGTGGATGCCCTCGACATGGGCGTGGAGGTGGACGGCGACTTCGCGGTGGTCGGCCGGGACGGCGGGCGGTCGCGGCTGCTCTACGCGATCGGGCCGCTGCTGCGCGGGACGCTGTGGGAGACGACGGCGGTGCCGGAGCTGCGCGGGCAGGCGATGCGGGTCGCCCAGACGCTGCTCGGCGACACCCGCGCCCCGGGCGCCCGCCCCGCCCCGGTCGACGCCGACGTGATCGAGTACTGCATCTGACCGCCCCGGACGAACCGTACAACAACCTTTCCGAAGGCCGACGCACCCCCGCGGGAGCGGACCATGAACCCGATCGCCGCCGGCCTCGTCCTCCTGTGCCTCGCGGCCCCGGCCGCCGCGGCCGAGCCGTTCGCCTGGCAGGCCGCCACGCCCGAGAGCCAGAGGATGTCGGCGGCCAAGCTCGGCGCCCTGAAGGACGCCCTCGCGGCCCGCGGCACGAAGGCGCTCCTCGTCGTCCGCAACGACCGGATCGTGCTCGAGTGGTACGCCGAGAGCCACGCCGCGGACAAGACGCACTACACCGCGTCGATGGCCAAGGCGGTCGTCGGCGGGCTGTCGCTGGCCCTGGCGATGGACGACGGGCTGATCCGGCTGGACGACCCGGCGGCCAAGTACGTCCCGCGGTGGAAGGACGACCCGAAGAAAGGGAAGATCACGGTCCGCCACCTCGGGTCGCACACCTCCGGGCTGGACGACTCGACCGAGAAGGGCGTGCCGAAGGAGAAGCTCACCGGCTGGAAGGACTCGTTCTGGAAGCGCCCGGCCCCGCCGGACGACCCGTTCACCCTGAGCCGGGACGCGGCCCCGGTCGTGGCCGACCCGGGTAAGGAGTTCCGGTACAGCAACCCCGGCATCGCCATGCTCGGGTACGCGGTCACCGCCGCCGTCAAGGACGGCCCGCACAAGGACCTCCGGACGCTCCTCCGCGAGCGGGTGATGCGGCCGATCGGGGTCGCGGACGGCGAGTGGTCGGTCGGGTACGGGGCGAAGGCGGTGACCGAGGTGGACGGGTTGCCGCTGGTCGCCGCGTGGGGCGGCGGGAACCTCACCGCCCGGGCCGCCGCCCGGGTCGGCCGGCTGATGCTCCGCGAGGGCGACTGGGACGGCAAGCGGGTGGTGTCGGCGGAGTGCGTCCGGGCGACCACCGCCGACGCCGGCACGCCCGGCCCGTGCGGCATGGGGTGGTGGACGAACGCCGACGGGCGGTACCCGACGCTCCCGAAGGACGCGTACTGGGGGGCCGGGGCCGGGCACCAGATCCTGCTCGTCGTCCCGAGCCTGAAGCTGGTCGCGGTCCGCAACGGCGGCGACCTCGACCCGAAGGGCGAGGCCGGCGACGCCGCGCTCGGGAAGTTCCTGTTCGCCCCGCTCGTCGAGGCCGTCGCCCAGCCGGCGGGAAAGGACCGGAAGCTCGCGCCCGGCAAGGGCGACCCGCCGTACCCGCTGAGCCCGGTCGTCACCGGCGTGACGTGGGCGCCGAAGGCGGAGATCGTGCGAGCGGCGAAGGACGGTGACAACTGGCCGCTCACCTGGGCCGACGACGGCCACCAGTACACCGCGTACGGGGACGGGACCGGGTTCCCGCCGAAGGCGAAGGACAAGCTCAGCCTCGGGCTGGCCCGGGTCGAGGGCGGGCCGGAGACGTTCACCGGCGTGAACGTCCGGTCGGCGACGGCCGAGGCGGTCGGCGAGGGGGCGAAGGGGCAGAAGGCGAGCGGCATCCTGATGGTGGACGGCACCCTGTACCTGTGGGTGCGGAACGTCGGGGCGTCGCGGCTCGGGTGGTCGAAGGACCGCGGGCAGACGTGGGAGTGGGCCGACTGGAAGTTCGCCGCCGGGTTCGGCTGCCCGACGTTCCTGAACTTCGGGAAGAACTACGACGGCGCCCGGGACGACTTCGTTTACGTCTACTCGCCCGACGCCGACACCGCGTACGCCCCGGCCGACCGGATGGTCCTCGCCCGGGTGCCAAAGGACAAGCTCAAGGACCGCTCGGCCTACGAGTTCCTCGAATCGGTCGGGGCCGACGGCCGGCCGGCGTGGACGGCCGACATCACGAAGCGCGGGGCGGCGTTCGCCCACGCGGGCCGCTGCTACCGGTCGGGGGTGACGTACAACCCGGGGCTGAAGCGGTACCTGTGGTGCCAGATCTTGCCGGAGAGCGCCGACCCGCGCGGGCCGCGGTACCAGGGCGGGTTCGGGGTGTTCGATGCACCGGAGCCGTGGGGGCCGTGGACCACCGCGTACTTCACCAACGCCTGGGACGTCGGGCCGGGCGAGACGGCGTCGTTCCCGGTGAAGTGGATGAGCGCCGACGGCAAGACGCTCCACCTCGTCTTCTCGGGGGACGATTGCTTCTCGGTCCGCAAGGCGACGCTGACGGTGGCCGACGGCAAGAAGTAGAGCGGTGCCGGAGAGGGCGCGGCGGCCGGCGACCCCTTCACGATCCGCGTCACAGATACCGAGGCCGCTCCAAACCCCGCCCTGCACCCCGAGACCCGTCCCATGCGCCGGACCGTGCTTGCCGCCCTGCTCCTCGCCGCCGCCCCCGCCCCGGCCGCCGACCCCGAGCCGCTGTCGGCCGTCCACCAGGACCTCGTCCGCCACCTCGACGCCGCCCGCCCCGCCCTGGTCAAGGCGAACCAGGACATCTGGACGTTCGCCGAGGTCGGGCTGGACGAGCACCGGTCGGCGGCCCGGCTCGTCGGGCTGCTCAAGGCGGCCGGGTTCAAGGTGACCGAGGGCGTCAGCGGGATGCCGACCGCGTTCGTCGCCGAGTACGGGTCCGGCAAGCCGGTGGTCGGCATCCTGGCCGAGTACGACGCCCTGCCGGGGCTGTCGCAGGAGGTCGGCGGGCTGAAGAAGCCGGCCCGCGACGGCGCCGCCGGGCACGGGTGCGGGCACTCGAACCTCGGGGTGGCCGCCGTCGGGGCCGCGATCGCCGTCAAGGACGTGTACGAGAAGCACAAGCTAAGGGGCACCCTGCGGGTGTACGGCACCCCGGCCGAGGAGACGCTGATCGGCAAGGTGTACATGGCCCTGGACGGCAAGTTCAACGACCTCGACGCCTGCCTGCACTGGCACCCGGGGACGAAGACCCGGGCCCAGTACGGCGGCTCGAAGGCGCTGGTGTCGGCGAAGTTCGCGTTCACCGGGCTGGCCGCCCACGCCGGCGGCAGCCCGGACAAGGGCCGCAGCGCCCTGGACGCGGTCGAGCTGATGAACGTCGGCACCAACTACATGCGCGAGCACGTCAAGGAGACCACCCGGGTTCACTACGTGGTCACCAACGGCGGCGGCCAGCCGAACGTCGTCCCGGAGAAGGCGGAGGTGTGGTACTACGTCCGGGCGAACGCCCACGACGACGCCGGCAAGGTGTTCGAGTGGGTCCGGGAGATCGCCGACGGGGCGGCCAAGATGACCCGGACGAAGGTCGAGGTGCGGATCGACACCGACTGCCACGAGGTGGTCCCGAACCTGCCGCTGGCGAAGCTGCTCGACCGGAACCTCCGGCGGGTCGGGCCGCCCAAGTTCGACGCCGCCGACGCCGCCCTGGCGAAGGAGCTGCAGGCCCCGCTGCGCGGCGAGTTCGGGCTGAAGGACGAGAAGCCGCTGGCCGACGGGATCGAGGACGTCCCGGCGAAGCCGACCGCGCCGGAGGGCGGGTCGACCGACGTCGGGGACGTGAGCTGGCTGGTCCCGACCGGCGGGCTGAACGCCGCCTGCTTCCCGCTCGGCACCCCCGGCCACAGCTGGCAGAACGTGGCCGCGGCCGGGTCGCCGATCGGGCACAAGGGGATGATGGTGGCGGCGAAGGCCCTGGCCCTGTCGCTGGCCGACCTACTCGGCGACCCGGCGGTGCTGAAAGACGCGAAGGCCGACTTCGACGCCCGGATGGGCGGGCGGAAGTACACGTCGCTCGTCCCGAAGGGGCAGAAGCCGCCGGCCGCGATCCGCTGACCGATGGTAGCAGGCACACTCCGTGTGCCGTTGCTGGCTCACGGCACACGGAGTGTGCCTGCTACTTCTTCGGAGGTACCATGACGCGCGCCGTGCTGTCGGTCGTCGCCCTGGTGCTGGTCGCCCCGCGGGTCGGGGCCGCCGACCCGCCGAACGTCGTGCTGGTGATGGCCGACGACCAGGGGTGGGGCGACATGGCGTACAACGGCCACCCGCACCTCAAGACCCCGAACTTCGACGCCCTGGCGAAGGAGGCGGTGCGGTTCGACCAGTTCCACGCCGCCGCCCCGGTCTGCTCCCCGACCCGGGCGAGCGTGATGACCGGCCGCACCCCGAACCGGATGGCCGCGTTCAAGTGGGGCCACCCGCTCCGCCCGCAGGAGGTGACCGTCGCCCAGGTGCTGAAGGCCGCCGGGTACCGGACCGGGCACTTCGGCAAGTGGCACCTCGGGTCCGTGCAGAAGGACGGCCTCTGCACCCCCGGCAAGTGCGGGTTCGACGACTGGGTGTCGGCCCCGAACTTCTTCGACCTCGACCCGGTCCTGAGCGACCGCGGGAAGGCGGTCGAGTTCAAGGGCGACAGCTCGGACGTGACCGCCGACCTCGCGGTCAAGTTCCTCCGCGACTGCGCCGCGAAGAAGCAGCGGTTCCTGGCGGTCGTCTGGTTCGGGTCGCCGCACGCCCCGCACCAGGCGCGGCCGGCCGACCGCGAGCCGTACGCCGACCGCCCCGCCGCCGAGCGCGACTTCCTCGGCGAGGTCACCGCGATGGACCGCGCCGTCGGCCGGCTCCGGGCCGAGCTGAAGGCCCTCAGCCTCACCGACAACACCGCCCTGTGGTACTGCTCCGACAACGGGGCGCTTCCGGACGTCGGGTCGGCCGGCGGGCGGCGCGGGAACAAGGGGCAGGTGTACGAGGGCGGGCTGCTCGTCCCGGCGCTGCTGGAGTGGCCGGCCCGGTACCCGAAGCCGCGGACGGTCGCCGCCCCGTGCGTCACGTCCGACATCTACCCGACGGTGCTGGAGTGGGCCGGGGCGAAGGCCGGCCGGCAGCCGCCGCTCGACGGGGTCAGCCTGGTCCCGCTCCTCGACGGCAAGGCCGAGTCGCGGGGCAAGCCGATCGGGTTCTGGGACCACCCGACGCCCGGGGTCGGCACCCCGTCGAAGGCGTGGATGGACGAGCTGCTGGCCGAGCAGAAGGCCGGCCGCGAGCCGGCCGACCCGAAGAAGCTGTTCGCCGACGCCGGCAAGATCACGACAAAGTACCCGCTCGACACGTTCCCCGGGCACGCGGCCTGGCTCGACGGGCCGTGGAAGCTGCACCGCGTCGAGAACCCGAAGACCGCCGCCGTGAAGTGGGAGCTGTACGACCTCGCCGCCGACCCGAAGGAGGCGCGCGACCTCTTGGCCGCCGAGCCGAAGCGGGCCGCCGCGATGAAGGCGGAGCTGACCGCGTGGCTCGGGTCGGTCGTGCGGAGCCTGAACGGCGAAGACTACCCCGAGAAGTGACGCGGTTGCCCCTGGCGCCCGGGGTTGAAACCCCGGGCTATTCTCGGTGACCCCTTCGGGGTCAGATTCTTCGGCCCCGACGGGGCTACCGGAAGTAGCCCGGGGTTGAAACCCCGGGCTGTGCCACAAGGCCAACCCGTGTCTCAAGAGGTGCCCCCGTGACCCGCCCCCTCTCCGCCGTCGCCGCGCTGCTGGCCCTGTCCGCCCCGGCGGCCACGGCCGACCCGCCGCCGAACGTCCTGTTCTGCATCGCCGACGACGCCTCCCCCCACTTCGGGGCGTACGGGTGCACGTGGGTGAAGACGCCGAACATCGACCGGATCGCGGCCGCCGGGGTGGTGTTCGAGAACGCCTACACCCCGACCGCCAAGTGCGCCCCGTCCCGGGCCGCGATCCTCACCGGCCGGTACCCGTGGCAGCTCGAGGACGCGGCCAACCACCAGCCGTACTTCCCGGCCAAGTTCAAGGCGTTCACCGAGGCGCTGGCCGCCGCCGGGGTGTACGCCGGGTCCACCGGGAAGGTGTGGGGGCCGGGGTCTGCCACCGACGCCGACGGCAAGGCCCGGACCTGGGGCATGACCCACACCGCCGGCGGGCCCGGCGAGCGGTTCAAGCAGTTCCTCGCCGCCCGGCCGAAGGGCAAGCCGTTCTTCTACTGGTACGGCAGCACCAACCCGCACCGGCCGTACACCGCCGACGCCGGCCTCGCCGCCGGGAAGAAGCCGGCCGACGTCGACCGCGTCCCGAAGACCTGGCCGGACACCGACGTGGTCCGCCGGGACATGCTCGACTACGCCACCGAGGTCGAGGCGTACGACGCCGAGGTCGGATCGCTCCTGAAGGCGCTGTCCGACGCGGGCGAGGCCGACAGCACCATCGTGATCGTCACGTCCGACCACGGGATGCCGTTCCCGCGGGTGAAGGGCCACAACTACGACGCGGCGAACCGCGTCCCGCTGGTGGTCGGCGGGCCGAAGGGCGTAGTCGCGGGCGGCCGGCGGGTCGCCGCCTTCGTCAACTTCGTGGACCTCGCCCCGACCCTGCTGGAGCTGTACGGGGCGGACGGCCCGAAGGCCGGGATGGCGCCGCTCTCCGGCCACAGCTTCACCGACCTGCTCCGCGGCAAGGCGGCGCGGGAGCGGCCGGTCGTGATCACCGGCCGGGAGCGGAACGACGCCTACGCCCGGCCCGGCACCGAGGCGGGGCTCGGCTACCCGGTCCGGGCGATCCGCGAGGGCGACTACCTCTACATCCACAACTTCGCCCCCGACCGGTGGCCGTGCGGCAACCCGGAGCTGGGGCTGAAGGACACCGACGCCGGGCCGACGAAGAAGCTGGTCGAGGAGCGCGGGGAGAAGGACGCGTTCTGGCAGCTCTGCTTCGGGAAGCGGCCGGCGGAGGAGCTGTTCGACCTGGGGAAGGACCCGGACTGCGTGACCAACCTCGCCGCCGACCCGAAGCACCGCGACCGGGCGGCGGCGCTGAAGGAGAAGCTGTTCGCCGACCTGAAGCGGCAGGGCGACCCGCGCGTGCTGGGCAAGGGCGACGTGTTCGACAACTACCCGACGTTCCGCAAGAAGTGACTCGGCCGGCGGCTTCCCGTCTTCCCCTCGCCCCCGGAGGGGGAGAGGGCGGTGAGCGGCCGAAGGCCGCGAGCCGGGTGAGGGGGAGGCGTACCGAGGCACTCGGGAAGGTCACCGCCCCCTCACCCGGCCGGTCGCTCCGCTCCCGACCGCCCTCTCCCCCTCCGGGGGCGAGGGGAAGAAGTCCCGCCCCGTCCTCACTTCCCTGGCAGGCCGCCGAACAGCGGGATCCGGCCGTCCACCCCGACGCCCCACCCGGCCGACCCGAGCGGCACCGCCCCGACGTCCGGCTTGCCGGCGTCCGCCTCCCGCAGCGGGTCGGGCCACTTCGCCGGCACCGGCACGCCGGCATCGACCGCCGCGCTCCCCTTCGCCAGCCGCAGGTCGGACGGCGCGCCCACGTCGCCCACGAGACTGACGAACCCCGGGTCCGCCACCCGGTCGTCCGTCGTCCAGCCCGGCGGGTAGACCTCCTGGCTCGCCCGGAACAGCGGCGACGCGCGGAGCTTGGCGAACGGCGCCGCCTTTCCCGCCGGCCCCTCCTTCACCCCCCACAGGATGTTCCCGCCCTCCCGCAGCCGGCCCGCGTCCTTGCCGAGGACCACCGCCCCGGGCACCCGGTCGGCCTGCACGAACAGGTTGTTGAACACGTCCCGCTCGGTGTTCCGTAGGCCGGTCGCCCCGAGGCCGAACAGGAAATAGTCGCGGAACACCGGCTCCCGCCGCAGGAACGTGTTGTGGTACACCCGCATCACCGGGTACACCGGGCTGCCGTGGTCGCTCAGCAAGTGCCCCTCGGCCCGCAGGAACGCCCCGGTCGGGTCGGCCGCGGCCGGCAACTGGTAGTACACCCCGGCCCGCTGGTCGAACACGTTCCGGTACACGTACAGCCCGGAGTCCGGGTCGTGGTCGACCGGCGACTCGTCCTTCTCGTTCTCGTGCTGCTGGAACACGCCGAGGCACGCCCCGATCCGGTTGTGGTGGACGTGCAGGGTGTGCCACCGCAGCTTCGGCCCGAACTCCAGCCCGTCGTCGTTGAAGTTGTCCACGAAGTTGTGGTGGAACCGCAGGTTCTTCGCGTACCGGAGGAACGCGAAGTCGTGGTCGTCGGTGAACTCGCAGTTCGAGAACTCGACGTCCTCGTTCACCGGCTGGTTGTTCTGCAGCACGATCTGGTAGCTGGCGGTGCCGCGGTACTTCATGTGCGCCCGGCCGGTCCATGGGGCGGCCAGCCCGCGGAACGCCGAGTGCGTCACCCGCACGCCCTTCGACGCGTTCACCAGGAGGCCCGGGAACCCGCCGTACACGGAAAGGTGGTCGAGGTGGACGCCCTCCGACCCGTAGACGTGGACCATCGGGCTGCCGGTCGCCCCGCGGAGCACCAGCCCCTCGACCCGGACGTGCTTCACCCCGCTGACCCGCAGGACGTCGTCCCCGAACCCGGCCGCGACGACCAGCGGCAGCTTGCGCGGGTCGGTCTCGCCGCGGTACGCCCGGTCGCCGAGGCCGGGCATCGTGTGGTGGGCGAGCCGGACGTGGATGCGGTCCGTGTCGCGGTCGAACCACAGCCCCGGCCCGCAGTACACCCCGTCGCCGCCCTTCTTGTCCTTCAGGTGGAATTCGTTGGCCGCCCGCAGGTCGGCCGCGGTGCGGTACCCGTGGAGCGGCACCATCGGGTCGGCGAAGTGCCCGAGGGCGATGGGCCGCTCGTCCTCGATCCCCCACAGCGGCTCCCACGACCCGGGCAGGAACTGGTGCGGCACCCGGCGGTCGGCGGCGCCGGGGTAAGTCTTCGTCGAGACGTACTCGCCCGGGGCGCCGCCCTTCGCCGGCTCCCAGCTCGTCGCCGGGGATTCGAGGAAGTCGCGCAGCCCGCCGTCGAGCACGGCCAGCTCGCCCGGGTACGAGGCGACGACGACCGGCGCGTCCGGCGTGCCGGAGCGGGAGAGGCTGACCTTCTCGTGGTAGACCCCGCCGCGGAGGTACAGGGTGTCGCCGGGCTTGAGCCGGCGGGTCCCGTGCCCCACGGTCCGCCACGGCTTCGCCTCCGACCCGTCGTGAGCGTCGTCGCCCTTGGCGGCGTCCACGAAGAACGCGGGGCCCTTCGTCAGCGGCCGCTGGAGTGGCGCCGGCAGCGGCCGCTGCGGCGGGTGGGTCGCCGGCTTCGGTTCGGCCGCCGCGGCGACGGGCAGAAGGAGGCAGAGGAGGACGGCGCGTCGCATGTCGGCCCCGGGGGGAGGGTTCACCGCAGGAGGGGTTTCTGGACGGTGCCGTGGACGTCGGTCAGCCGGAACTCGCGGCCCTGGTACAGGAACGTCAGCTTCTCGTGGTCGAGGCCGAGCAGGTGCAGCACGGTCGCATTCAGGTCGTGGACGTGGACCGGGTGCTCGGCCGGGGCGAACCCGAACGGGTCGGTCGCCCCGAGGACGGTGCCGCCCTTCACCCCGCCGCCGGCGAGCCAGCAGGTGAACGCGTCCTTGTGGTGGTCCCGGCCGGGGTCGGTCGCCTTGCCGTTGCCGTCGGCGCCCTGCCGCAGCGGCGTGCGGCCGAACTCCGCCCCCCAGACCACGAGGGTGTCGTCGAGCATGCCGAGCCGCTTCAGGTCCTTCACCAGCGCCGCCGCCCCGCGGTCCACCTCCTTGCACTTCGCCGGCAGCCGGGTCGCCAGCCCCCCGTGGTGGTCCCAGTCGGCGTCGTACAGCTCGACCACCCGCGCCCCGCGCTCGACCAGCCGGCGGGCGAGGAGGCAGTTGTTCGCGAACGACGCCTTCCCCGGCGCCGCCCCGTACGCCTCCAGCACCTCCTTCGGCTCCTTCGACAGGTCCATCAGGTCGGGCACGCTCGCCTGCATCTTGAAGGCGAGTTCGTACTGGCTGATCCGGGTCGCGATCTCCGGGTCGCCGACGGCCCCGAGGTGCTCCTCGTTCAGCTTCTTGGCCGCGTCGAGGATGCGGCGGCGGTCGTCGGCCCCCTGGCCGGGCGGGTTGCCGAGGTGCAGGACCGGGTCGCCGGCGGTGCGGAACTGGACGCCCTGGTAGGCGCCGGGCAGGAACCCGCTGCCCCACAGCGCGGTGCCGGCGCCGCCGAGCGGGCCGGACAGGAGCACGACGTAGGCGGGCAGGTCGCGGGCCTCCGACCCGAGGCCGTACCCGACCCACGACCCGAACCCGGGCCGCCCGCCGCGGCCGAACCCGGTGTGCAGGAACAGCTGCGCCGGGGCGTGGTTGATCTCCTCGGTGTGGACCGTCTTCACCACCGCCAGCTCGTCGGCGACGGTCGCCAGGTGCGGCAGCAGTTCGGACAGCTCCAGCCCGCTTTTGCCGTGCTTGGCGAACGTGAACGGCGACCCGGCGAGCGTCATCTTCCCGCCGATGAACGCGAACCGCCGGCCCTCCAGCAGTTCCTTCGGGCACTCCTGGCCGTCGCGCTTCCGCAACTCCGGCTTGTGGTCGAACAGGTCGAGGTGCGACGGCGCGCCGATCATGTGCAGGTAGATGACGCGCTTCGCCTTCGGCGCGTGGTGCGGCTTCTTCGGCGCGAGCGGGTCGGTCCGGTCGGCCGCCGGCGCGTCCTCGGCGAGGAGCATCGCGAGCGCGGCCGACCCGAACCCGAGGCCGGAGCGGCGCAAGAACTGACGGCGAGTCGAAGGGGTCATCGGTCAGTCCCGGGTGATGGTCTCGTCCAGGTTCAGGAGGGCGGCGCAGACCGCGTACCACGCGGCGAACTCGGCCGGCGGCACCTTCGGCGGGGCGGCGAAGTCCTTCACCAGTCGCGTCGCGGCGGCCGGGTCGCGGGCCATCGCCGCGCGCTCGGCGTCGAACAGTTCCTTCAGCACCGCCGCCTCGCGCGCCGTCGGCGGCCGCGCCACCGCGAGCCGGAAGGCGTGGATGACTCGGTCGTCCGCGCTCGCGTCCGGCGTCTCGGTGACGACGCGCTTGGCGAAGGCGAGCGCCGCCTCGACGTACACCGGGTCGTTGAGCAGGGTGAGGGCCTGGAGCGGGGTGTTGGTCCGCGGCCGGGAGACGCGGCAGGCGAACCGGCCCGGGGCGTCGAACGCGGCGAACCCGGGGTACGGGGCGGCCCGCTTCCACACCACGTACAGCCCGCGGCGGTACTTGTCCTCGCCGGTGCTCACCACGTAGTCGTACCGCTGCCCGCCGACCTTCACCCACAGCCCGTCCGGCTGCGGCGGGCGGACCGGCGGGCCGCCGAGCTTCGGGCTGAGCAGCCCGGCGATCGACAGCGCGTTGTCGCGGATCGCCTCGGCGTCGAGGCGGAACCGGGCGCCGCGCGCCAGCAGCCGGTTGTCCAGGTCCTTCGCCCGCAGTTCCGGCGTCAGTCGCGACGCCTGGCGGTACGTCGCGGACAGGACGACGGTGCGGATCAGGTGCTTCACCGACCACAGCTTCGCCCCGGCCGGCTCCGTCAGTTCGACCGCCAGCCAGTCGAGCAACTCCGGGTGCGACGGCGGCTCGCCCTTCACCCCGAAGTCCTCCGGCGTCGTCACCAGCCCGCGGCCGAACAGCTCCGCCCACAGCCGGTTCACGGCGACGCGGGCGGTCAGCGGGTTGTCGCGGCTCACGAGCCACTTCGCCAGCCCGAGCCGGTTCGGCTCCGCCTTCGGATCGGGCGGCGGAAGGACACCCGGCGTGCCCGGCGCGACGCGCTCCCCCGGCGTCCGGAAGTCGCCGCGCTTGAACAGCGTGGTCGGTCGCGGGGCGGCGAGTTCCTGCATCACCAGCGTCTTCGCGGCCGGCACCTTCGCCAGCTCCGCGTCGAGCCGCCGCTGCTCCACGACGAGCCGGCCGTACTCCGCGTCCTGCGCCAGCCGGTGGTCGAGCACCGCCTTCGCCTGCGCCGCGGTCCGTTTCTCGGCCGGCACCGCGAGGGCGTCGGCGACGGCGGCGGGGACCGCGGCGCCCGCCCCGCCGGTGACGGCCGACAGCCGCAGCCGGCCGATCGTGCGGCCGCCGCCGAACTCCTGCACCAGCGTGAACGTGAAGACGGTGCCGCCGTCGAACCCGACCGGGGCGGCGGTGCCGAACACCGCCCAGTGCGGCTTGCCGAACTGCGGGTTGATCGCCCACGCCGTCTTCGGGTCGGCGTCGATCGCGCCGTCCGGCGGGAACTTCGCCTGGGCGAAGTCGGCCTTCGCGCCCGTGAGCGCCACCGCGATCGGCTTGCCGTCGGGCTTGGCGGCGGTGACGGCGAAGGTGTTCAGGACGAAGTTCGGCCGCGCCGCGTCGCCGCGGCCCGGCCCCTTGCCCGGGAGCGACGGGTCGGTCAGCGCCTCCAGCTTGAACCCGGTGATGCCGGTGGCCGCCGTCTTCGCGGTGACGGTGTACGTGTCCTTGTCCGGCGGGTCGCCGCTGAGCAGCACCGACCCGTCCTTGAGCACCTCGTGCGTCGCCCCGCCGGCCGAGTCGAACCGCGTGATTTCGAGCAGGTGCTCGCGCGGCGCGTCGGCCGCGGCCTTGCGGGCGGCCGCCTCCCACGCCGGGTCCGGCGCCCGCAGCGCGTCGGCGCGGGCGGCCAGCTTCTTCGCCACCGCGGCGAGTTCGTCCCGGAGCTTCGCCCGCGTGCCGTCCGCCGCGTCACCGACGTCCATCGTCGGGCCGAGGAAGCGGATCGACCCCGGCACGTTCGGGTTCGCCCGGTCGGCCTCGACGGCCGTGCTGTTGAAGAACGCGAACAGCCGGTAGTAGTCCTTCTGGGTGAACGGGTCGTACTTGTGGTCGTGGCACTGGGCGCACTCCAGGGTGCTGCCGAGCCACACCGTGCCGAGGGTATTCACCCGGTCGAACACCTGGTTGACGCGGGTGTCCTCTGGGTCGGACCCGGCCTCCACGTTCGTCGGGGCGCCGCGGTTGAACCCGGTCGCGACCCTCTGGGCTTGGGTGGCGTTCGGGAGGAGGTCGCCGGCCAACTGCTCGACGGTGAACCGGTCGAACGGCATGTCCGCGTTGAGGGCGTCCACCACCCAGTCGCGGTACGGCCACAGGTCGCGGAGGTCGTCCCGCTGGAACCCGTGCGAGTCGGCGTACCGGGCGGCGTCGAGCCACGGCCGCGCCCACTTCACCCCGAACTGCGGCGACGCCAGCAGCCGGTCGACCACCTTCTCGTAGGCGTCCGCGGCCTTGTCGGTCACGAAGGCGTCGACCTCGGCGGGCGTCGGCGGCAGCCCGGTGAGGTCGAGCGACAGCCGGCGGATGAGCGTCTCGCGCGGGGCCTCCGGCGACGGCTTCAGCCCCTCGCGCTCCAGCCGGGCGAGGACGAACGCGTCGATCGGGTTCCGGGCCGGGAGCGCGGTCTTCGGGACCGGCGGCCGCCGCGGCGCGGTGTACGCCCAGTGCTTGGCGTCGGCCGCGGGCCAGTCCGCGCCGCCGGCGACCCAGCCGCGGAGGAGTTCGACCTGCTTCGCGGTGAGCCGGTCGCCGCGCGGCGGCATCGCGCCGTCGGCCCCGGCGGGCAGCGCGACGCGGCGGAGCAGTTCACTCGTGTCTGCCTTACCGGGCACGACCGCGGGGCCGGCGTCCCCGCCCGCCAGGGCCGCGGCGCGGGTGTCGAGCCGGAGCGCCCCGCGCTGCTTCTCCGGCCCGTGGCACTCGACGCACGCCTTCCGCAGCAGGGCGACCGCGGCGGCCGCGTCCGGCGGGTCGGCGGCGCGGGCGGGGGAGGCGGCCGCGAGGAGGGCGGCCGCGAGAGCCGGGCGCATGGGGCGGGTCCTGGTCGGGCGGGGCGGGCGGCGGGCGGGTCGGGGTGATTCTCGCCGAACCCCCCGCAGGTGTCAAACACCAGCGGCCGCCGCCGGTATCTGTGTTGGCGGCTACCGCTTGACCGCGAGGACGGCGTCCAGCGGGGCATCGGTCCGCCGCCCGTCGACCTGGGTGAACCCCGCCCGCCGCAACAGTTCCGCGTACTCCCCGAGCGTCCGCTCCTTCCCCTCCGTCACCAGCAGCATGTTCAGGTCCTGCATCTGCGCCCAGTCCGGGCCGGCCCGGTCGTCGGCGATCAGCTTCTCGGCCACCAGCACCGCCCCGCCGACCGGCAGCCGGTCGTACGCCCGCCGCAGCAGGGTGAGGATCTTGTCCTCCGTCCAGTCGTGCAGGATGCGGCCCAGGGTGTACAGGTCGGCGTCCGGCAGCGGGTCGGCGAAGAAGTCACCGGCCGACACCTCGACGCGGTCGGCGACCTCGGCCGCGGCCACCAGTTCCCGGGCGAGCGGCACCACCTCCGGCAGGTCGAACACGACCGCCCGCAACTCCGGGTAGCGGCGGCAGGCGGCGACGGCGAGGTGTCCAGTCGCCCCGCCGAGGTCGGCGAGCCGGCGGAACCGGGACAGGTCGAACGCCTCGACCACCCGCGGGGACGAGATCAGCCCGTACCCGTGCATCCCCATCAGGAACTCGCGCCGCTGCTCGGGGGTGCGGAAGATGCTGGCGAACACCGGCCCGTCCCACCCGAACGTCCGCCCCCACCCGGCGGTCCCGTCCCGCAAGGCGCCGTCCAGGTCGGCCCACAGTTTCCACAGCACCTCGTCGGTGAACCGCAGGTACCCGGTCAGCCGGCGGGGGCTGTCCGAGGTCAGGTACGCGGCGGCCGCCGGGGCGTTGGCGTACCCGGCCGGATCCCGGCGGAGCAGGCCGAGGCCGACGCAGGCGTCGAGCAGCCGGGGCAGCGCGTCCGGGTGGGCGCCGAGTTCGGCGGCTAGGGCGGGGGCGGCCTTCGGCCCGGCGGCCAGGGCGTCGAACACCCCCAGGGAGACGGCCGCGAACATCGCCTTCGACCGGCGGAAGGCGACGAGCAGGTCGAGGACCGGGGCGGGGTCGGGGTCGGTCACGGCGGGCCTCCACGGTGGGAGGGTTGGTGTACGGTTTCCCCCGCACCCGCCGTGACCGCCCGCGTACAATCTCGGCCACGGGCCGCCCGCGGCCCGACGGGGGAACGCCGATGCGAACCGGGATTGCCGCCGCCCTGTTGACCGCGTGCGCCGGGCCGGCCTTCGCCGCCGGCAAGCCGAACGTGGTCGTGCTCATCACCGACGACCAGGGGTACGGCGACCTGTCGGCCCACGGCAACCCGGCCCTGAAGACCCCGAACCTCGACAAGCTCCATTCGCAGTCGGTCCGGCTCACCGACTTCCACGTCTGCCCGATGTGCACCCCGACCCGCGGGCAGCTCCTCACCGGCGTGGACTGCCTGCGCAACGGGGCGATGAACGTCTCCAGCGGGCGGGCGCTGCTGCGGCGCGGCGTCCCGACGATGGCCGACGCGCTCGCCGCCGGCGGGTACCGGTGCGGCCAGTTCGGGAAGTGGCACCTCGGCGACAACCACCCGTACCGCCCGCAGGACCGCGGGTTCCACGAGACCCTGTTCTTCCCGTCGTCCCACATCGGCTCGGCCCCGGACTTCTGGGACAACGACTACTTCGACGACACCTACGTCCGCAACGGGAAGCGCGAGAAGTACGCCGGGTACTGCACCGACGTGTTCTTCGGCGAGGCGGCGAAGTGGATGAAGGGGTGCGCCGACAAGAAGGAGCCGTTCTTCTGCTACCTGGCGACGAACGCCCCGCACGGCCCGCTGTTCGTCCCGCCGAAGTACCGCGAGCCGTTCGACCAGCTCGACCTGAAGCCGGCCGTCGGGCGGTTCTTCGGGATGCTCGCCAACCTCGACGAGAACGTCGGCCGGCTCGACGCCTTCCTGCGCGACAACGGCCTGGCGGAGGACACCGTCGTGGTGTTCCTCACCGACAACGGCGGGACGGCCGGGGTGCCGGTGTTCAACGCCGGGATGCGCGGGAAGAAGATCGACCTGTACGACGGCGGGCACCGGGTGCCGTGCTTCGTCCGGTGGCCGGGCGGCAAGCTCCGCCCGCCCGGCGACGCCGGCGGGCTGACCACCGTCCAGGACCTGTTCCCGACGCTCCTGGAGCTGTGCGGGGTGGCGAAGCCGGAGAAGGCGGCGTTCGACGGGGTGAGCCTGGCGAAGCTGCTCCGCGGCGAGGCGGGCGCGCCGGCCGACCGGGCGGTGGTGATCCAGTTCAGCCGGATGAACGACCCGGCCCCGAAGAAGGGCGACGCCTGCGTCCTGTGGGACCGGTGGCGGCTGGTGTCGGACGCGGAGTTGTACGACCTGGCCGCCGACCCGGGGCAGAAGGCCGACGTGATCGGGAAGCACCCGGACGTGGCGGCGAAGCTGCGCGCCCATTACGAGAAGTGGTGGGCCGGCGTCGCCCCGAAGGTGAACGACCTCGAAGCCATCGTGATCGGGTCGGACGCCGAGAACCCGCTCCTGCTCTCCCCGGCCGACTGGGAGGACTCGTTCCTCGACCAGGGGGCGCAGGTGCGGGCCGGGCTGCGGCGGAACGGGGCGTGGAACGTCGAGGCGGCTAAGGCGGGGGAATACGAGATTGTGCTACGGCGGTGGCCGGCGGAGGCGGGCGCCGCGATCCGCGCCGGGCTGCCGGCGGTCAAACACGCCGACGGGCAGTTCCCGGCCGGGGTCGCGCTGCCGGTCGCGGCGGCCCGGCTGAAGGTCGGCGGCTTCGACGCGACCAAGCCGGTCGGCGAGGCGGACAAGGCGGTGGCGTTCGCGGTCGAGCTACCGGCCGGGCGGACGAAGCTGCAGACGTGGTTCCTCGACGCCGCCGGCAAGGAGATCGCCGGGGCGTACTCCGTCACCGTCCGCCGCAAGTGAGCCTCCGGCGGGCGACAGCTCCGCGGTCGCCCGGGTCCGTCTGACGGCTCCGCCGGGGGGATTCAGGTCCCCGACCGACCCCTGCGTCGGCGGGCGACCACCTTCGGGAGGGCCGGGCATGCGAACGTTCACGCCGGGCGCGTGGCTGGCGGTCGCGGCCGCGGCCGGGTGCGCGGGGGCCGCCCCGGCCCGCGACAAGGGGGACACGTTCGCCGACGCCGTCGCCCCGCTCCTCAAGCAGCACTGCGTCGGGTGCCACGGCCCGGACGCCGCGAAGGGCGACGTCGCGCTCCACCGGCTGACCGGCGACGAGATGACGTCGCCGGAGGGGGCGCGGGTCTGGTCCGCGGTCCTCGACCAGGTCGAGAGCGGGGCCATGCCGCCCGAGGGCAAGCCGCGGCCCGCGGCGGCCGACCTGCGGCGGGCCGCGGACTGGATCGACGCCCGCCTCGCCGCCACCCACGAGCGGCAGTTCCCGGCCAAGGCGAACGCCGTCGACCACCGGCTGCTGTTCGGCGACGCCGCGGCCGCCGACCCCGCCGCGACGCCGGCCCGGGTCTGGCGGATCAGCCCGCACGCCCACCGGCAGCTGATCGACGACCTGACCGGCGGCCCGGTGCTCGTCCAGGTCCGCGAGATCAAGGGGGTGACCACCCGCTTCCTGGAGACCCCGCTCACCTTCGCCGAGGCCCACGGGTTCCGCGACTACGCCTTCCGCTACGCCGCCGAGGACTCGACGCTCGAGCAACTGGCCGCGACCGCCCGCGGCACCCTGGAGGTGATGATCGCGCCCCGGACCAACGGCGCGATCACCGCGGAGAGGGTCGGCGGGCAGAGGCTCATCCGGGTGTTCGGCGGCGAGCGGGTCAAGGAGGTCGCCGACCTGGCCGCGGCCAAGGACCGGTTGACGGGCGAGCAGCTCCGGGGGGCCGTCCGCTTCCTGTTCGGCAAGGTCCTGACCCGGGAGCCGACCGCCGACGAGCTGGACCGGTACACCGCCTACGCCGGGAAGTGCGTCGAGAAGTTCGGCAACCGCGACGGCGTGGTCCGCGGGCTGGCCCCGGTGCTGATGCACCCCGAGTCGCTGTTCCGGACCGAGCTCGGCGGGGCGGCCGGCCGGGCGATGCTGGAGCCGCTGGAGTTGGCCCGGGCGGTCGCCCTCGCCCTCACCGACCAGGCCCCCGACGCCGAGTTGCGGAAGGCCGCCCGCGGCGGCCGGCTCGCCACCCGGGACGACGTCCGCCGCGAGGTCGAGCGGCTGCTGAACGACCCGAAGGCCGAGAAGCCGCGGCTCCTCCGGTTCTTCCAGGAGTACTTCGAGTACGTCAACGCCACGACCGTGTTCAAGGACGGCGCCCACCTCACCCGGGCCGGACTGATGGCGAAGGACTACCGGCCGAGCGAGCTGGTCGAGGACACCGACCTGCTCGTCCTCCACTTCATCAAGGAGGACCGCCGCATCTTGCGGAACCTGCTCACCACCGACCTGTCGTTCGTCTCCAGCCGGTACGCCGGGTACTGGGGGCACCCGATGAGCCTGAACGACATCAAGGGGTGCAAGAAGGAGGACTTCTTCCGCATCTACGGGCTGGCCGACCCGAAGGCGTGGACCCCGAAGGGGCCGATGACCCTGCCCAAGGACCAGCGGGCCGGCGTCCTGACGCAGCCGTCCTGGCTCGTGGCCCACTCGACGAACGAGGCGAACAACGCCATCCTCCGCGGCAAGTGGGTCCGCGAGCGGCTGCTCGGCGGGATGCTCCCGGACGTGCCGGTCGGGGTCGACGCCGCCCTGCCGGACGAGCCGGCCGAGACGCTCCGGCACCGGATGCGGGTGACCCGCGAGGCGTCGTGCTGGAAGTGTCACCGGAAGATGGACCCGCTCGGCCTGCCGTTCGAGCAGTTCGACTTCGTCGGCCAGCACCGCACCCAGGAGGTGCTGAGCGCGGTGAACAAGCGGGTCGTCGGGAAACCGGTCGATGCCACGGGCGAGGTCACCGACAGTGGAGACCCGAAGCTCGACGGACCGGTCGCCGGGCCGCTGGAGCTGGTCCGGAAGCTGGCCGACTCGGAGCGCGTCCACCAGGTGTTCGTCCGCCACGCGTTCCGGTACTGGATGGGCCGCAACGAGACCCGGGCCGACGCCGCCGCGCTCCGGGAGGCGTACCGGGCGTACAAGGCGAACGACGAGAGCCTGAAGGCGCTGGTGGCGTCGCTGCTGACGTCCGACGCGTTCCTCTACCGCACCCGGTAGGTCGGGCTGTGCCCGACGCCCACGAAGACGTCGGGCACAGCCCGACCTACCACCCGGGAACCGCCCCAAAGCCCGACCTACTCCCGAGGATGCCGTGTCCCTCACCCGCCGCGAAGCGATCTCGGCCCTGGCCGTCGGGGCCGCCGGCCTCCGCATGACGGACGCCCCGGCCCTGGCCGCGGCCGCCGGGAAGAAGCCGGCACGGTTCGTCTTCTTCCTCCAGAACCACGGGTTCATGCCGCACCACGCCCTGCCCGAGGGCGTCGCGGCGAACCCCCGGCTGGACAAGCCGGAGGTGACGAAGCTGGCCGACCACAAGCTGCCGGCGTTCATCGACCCGCTGGAGCCGATCAAGGACCGGGTGACGATCCTGCAGAACGTCAACGGCCGGCACGTCCGGCCGATCCACGGGGCGCCGTACGGGGCGCTCGGCGGGTTCCCGAAGTCGTACACCACGGCCGGCGGGGAGACGATCGACTGCGCCCTCGGACAGGCGTTCCCGGGGGTGTTCCCGGCGCTGGCGTTCGGCCTCGACTCGCTCGACGTGATGAAGGCCGCTCCGGTCCACTACGCCTCGTCCGCGTGGGCGGCGAACCGGCCGGCCCCGATGTTCTGCGACCCAGTGCTGGCGTTCAACAGCCTGTTCGGGATCGTCAAGCCGGGGGCCGCCCGGGACGCGTTCGAGGCCGACACCGAGCTGTTCGAGCTGGTCAAGAAGGACGTGGACAACCTGGACGCCCGGCTGACCGCCGCCGAGCGGGCGCGGTTCGCCCCGTACCGGGACGGGTTCGGGTCGGTCGGCGAGCGGCGGAAGCGGCTGCTCGGGATGGTCGGGGTGCTGGAGAAGCACGCCCCGAAGTTCGGGGACGCGTTCACCAGGCCGAAGTTCGAGTCGGACTGGTGGGACGCGTCGGTCGAGGTGGCCGTCGCCGCGCTGAAGGCCGGGGTGACGAACGTGGTGACGGTCGCGTCCGGGCGGTGCGAGTCGTACGGGACGTGGGACGGGATCGGGCTGAAGTCCCGCGGGCACGGGTTCGGGCACACCAACCCGGCCGACGACTGGCTGCTCCTCCGCCGGCACAACATGAACACGCTCCTGCGGTTCGTGAAAGCGCTGGAATCCGTCCCCGAGGGGACGGGGACGATGATGGACAACACCGTCATCGTGTACACCAGCTGCCACGCGGAGGTGCAGCACTCGACCGGCCACCTCTGGCCGTTCGTCCTGATCGGCGACCTCGGCGGGCGGTTAAAGACCGGGCAGTTCGTCCGCTACCCGGTGTCGCCGAAGCCGAACAGCCGGACGGTCAACGCCCTGTGGTGCACCTTGCTGCACGCCGCCGGCACCCCGCGCGACCACTTCAACCTGGACGGCAGCCTGAAGGGGCTCGACGCCCCCGGCCCGCTCCCCGAACTCATGGCGTGAGCCGCGGGCGGGCGGCCGGCGTACCATACGCTCTACGCCCTCTCCGCGGAGTCGAACTATGGCCACCCACGTCACCCGCCGCCGGGCCATTCAGGCCGGGGCCGGCGCCCTCGGGTACCTGTTCACCGGGCCGGCCGTGTCGGTCGCGCAGACGGCCGGGGCGAACGACCGCTTGCGGGTCGCCGGGATCGGGGTCGGCGGCAAGGGGTCGAGCGACATCGACCAGGCCGGCCAGGTCATGCAGGTCGTCGCCTTGTGCGACATCGACGACGACCGGCTCGGGGTGAAGGCGAAGGAGTGGCCGCAGGCGAAGACGTTCTTCGACTACCGCAAGCTGTTCGACACGATGGCCAAGGAGGTCGACGCGGTCGTGGTCAGCACCCCGGACCACTCGCACGCCCTGCCGGCGCTCTTGGCGATGCGGGCCGGGAAGCACGTGTACTGCCAGAAGCCGCTCGCCCACACCCCGACCGAGGCCCGGCTGATGCGGGAGGCGGCGGCGAAGTACCGGGTGTGCACCCAGATGGGGAACCAGGGGTCGGCGCTGAGCGGGCTGCGGCGGGCGGTCGAGCTGGTCGGGGCCGGGGCGATCGGGGCGGTGTCCGAGGCCCACGTCTGGACGAACCGGCCGTTCAACTTCTGGAAGCAGGCCCCGGACGTGGTCGCCCGGCCGCCGGAGGCCCCGGTCCCGGCCCACGTGCACTGGGACGAGTGGATCGGGCCGGCCCCGGCCCGCCCGTACGCCGTCCGCCCGGACCTGGACAAGAAAACGAACAAGCCGCGGCCGGCGTACCACCCGCACGACTGGCGCGGGTACTGGGACTTCGGCACCGGGGCGCTCGGGGACATGGGCTGCCACACCGCGAACATGCCGTACCGGGCGCTGCGGCTGGACGCCCCGGAGTCGGTCACCGCGGAGGCCGGGCCGATCAACCCGGAGACGTACCCGGCGTGGGCGCACGTCACGTACTCGTTTCCGGCCCGCGGGGAGATGCCGGCGTGCGCCCTGCACTGGTACGAGGGCGAGCGGGACGGCAAGCGGATGCGGCCGCCGGCGGAGCTGCTGGCCAAGGTGCTCGGGAAGGGCGAGGCGCCGCCCGACACCGGCTCGATCCTGGTCGGCGCGAAGGGGCTGCTGTTCGCCCCGGACGCCTACGCCGCGCAGTTCCGGCTCTTGCCCGAGAAGGACTTCGCCGGCACCCAGCGGGACAAGCCGGAGAAGGGGCCGGAGGGGGTGTCGGGGGCGAAGCGGGAGCAGGACCCGCACATGAAGAAGGAGTGGGCGGACGCGATCCGGGCCGGGAAGCCGGAGCTGGCGTCGTCCAACTTCGACATCGCCGGCCGGCTGACGGAGGCGATCCTGCTGGGGAACGTCGCGGTCCGGTTCGCCGGGCAGAAGCTGCTATGGGACGCGGCGAAGCTGCAGTTCCCGAGTTCGCCGGCCGCGAGCGCCCTGGTCCGCCGGGAGTACCGCAAGGGGTGGGAGCTGCCCACGGTGTGACGCCCCGCCCGCATCCGGGGGTAGGACGCCCCCACCCCCCACCCCGGAGGCGAGCCGTGAGTGTCACCGCCGTCCTGCTCCTCGCCCTCACCTCGGCCCGCGCCGACCCGCCGGTCGCGTTCGACCGGAAGGACGGCCGGCTCACCCTCACGGCCGGCGGGAAGCCGGTCGCGACCTACGTCTGGGAGGACCGCGCGGTCCGCCGCCCGTACTTCACCGACCTGCACGCCCCGAACGGGGTGCGGGTGACCCGCACCCACCCGCCGGTCGCCGGGAAGGACGCCGTCGACCACCCGGACATGCACCCCGGGCTGTGGCTGGCGTTCGGCGACCTCGGCGGCTCGGACTTTTGGCGTAACAGGGGGGCGGTCGAGCACGTCGGGTTCGTGGACGCCCCCGCGGCCGGGAAGGACGGGGTGACGTTCGCGGTCCGGAACCGCTACCGGGCAGGCGACACGACGGTCTGCGAGGAGGTGTGCCGGGTCGCGGTCGGGGTGCGGCCGGAGGGGTACCTGGTCGACTGGACATCCGAGTTCACCGGCCCGGCCGACTTCCACTTCGGGGACCAGGAGGAGATGGGCCTCGGGGTGCGGGTGGCGACCCCGCTGGCGGTGAAGAACGGCGGGCGCATCGCGAACAGCGACGGCGGGAGGGACGAGAAGGGGGCGTGGGGCAAGGCGGCGGACTGGTGCGACTACCGCGGGGCGGTCGGCGGCGAGGGGGCGGGCGTCGCGCTGATGCCGGCCCCGGGGAACTTCCGCCGGTCCTGGTTCCACGCCCGGGACTACGGGGTGCTGGTCGCCAACCCGTTCGGCCGGCGGGCGTTCACCAAGGGGGAGGCGAGCCGGGTGGAGGTGAAGGCGGGGGAGACGTTCCGGCTCCGGTTCGCCGTCCTCGTCCATTCCGGGGACGCCGACGTCGGGGCGGTGTTCGCGGGGTGGGCAAAGGCGATCGGGGAGAAGCCGCGGTGACCGGGGGCGGTATGGGGTTCGTAAACGCCCTCCGGGCGACGTTCGACGCGTGTGCGGCGCGGACCGCCGTGGAGTGGCGCGGCCGGGCGTACACCTACGGCGAGTTGGGACAACTGGCGGCCAACGCGGCGGCGCTCCTGCAGGCCCGCGGGATGGGACCGGGCGAGCGGGTCGCGGTCCGGACGGCCGACCGGTTCGCGGTCCTGGTCGCCCACCTCGGGGTGCTGTTCGGCGGCGGGGTCAGCCTGCCGCTGAACCCGCGGTTCACCCGCGAGGAGATGCGGCACTTCCTGGCCGACAGCGGCGCCCGGCTCGTCGTCGCCGACCCGGACCACGCGGACCTGCCCGAGGGGCCGGGCGTGGTCGCCGCGGGCGAGGTCGTTACCGCGCCGCGGCTGAAGCCCCGGGCGGTCCCGACCGCCCCCGACGACCCGTGCCTGATCCTGTACAGCTCCGGCACGACCGGCCGGCCGAAGGGGGTCGTCCACACCCCCGCCAACCTGGCCGCCAGCCTCTCCGCCCTACGGGACTGCTGGCGGATGACGGCCGACGACGCGGTGCTCCACGTCCTGCCGCTGTTCCACATCCACGGCCTGTCGTTCGCCGCCCAGACGACCCTGCTCGCCGGCGGGCGGCTGCTCCTGGAGGACGGGTTCGACCCGGACCGCACGCTCGGAGCCGCCGCCCGGGCGACCGTGGTCATGGCCGTCCCGACTATCTACTACCGCCTCCTCGACCACCCCGGGTTTCGGGAGGCGGCCCGCGGGCTGGCCGGGGTGCGGCTGTTCACCTGCGGGTCGGCGCCGATCCGCCCGGAGGTGCTACCTGTCCTCGAACAGGTCCTCGGCCGGCCGGTCATCAACCGGTACGGGATGACCGAGGCGCACGTGATCGCCAGCCTGCCGCTCGCCGGCCCGTGGCCGTGGGGGTCGGTCGGGCCGGCGCTCGCCGGAATCGACGTCGAGGTCGTGGGCGAAGACGGCAGGCCGGCGGCGGCGGGGGTAGTCGGGGCGGTGCGGGTCCGCGGGCCGAACCTGTTCCGCGGGTACTGGCGGAACCCGGACGCCACCGCGAAGGCGTTCGCCGGCGGCTGGTTCGACACCGGCGACCTCGGGTCGCTCGACGGCCGCGGGTTCCTCTCCCTCGCCGGCCGCAGCACCGACCTCATCATCACGAGCGGGTACAACGTCTACCCGCAGGTGGTGGAGCGGGCGGTGAACGAGTGCCCGGGGGTGCGTGAATCCGCGGTGTTCGGGGTGCCCGACCCGCTGCGCGGGGAGGCGGTGGCCGCGGCCGTCGTCCCGTCCGACCCGGCCCTGGACGAGGCCCGGCTGCGGGCGTTCCTCGCCGACCGCCTGGTCGACTACCAGCGGCCGCGGGCGGTCGTGTTCGTGGCCGAGTTGCCGCGGAACGCGATGGGCAAGGTGCCGGCCGCCGAGCTGCGGAAGCTCCTCCCGCCGGCCGCGTGATCCGCATCCCGGGTGGAAGCCGCCGGGTTGGAGTCCCAGCTTCAGCCGGTTTGGCGCGGCACCGGCTGAAGCCGGGACTCCAACCCGGCAACCGGTTCCTGGGTCGCGGATGAGGGGTGCCCATGCTCGACCCGGCCGGGCTGTCGCTGGCCGCGCTGGCGGTGGTCGTCCTGGCGAGCTGCACCACCCGGGTGAACCCCGGCCTGCTGGCCGTCGTCCTCGCGTGGCTGATCGGGGTGGGGAGCCCGGTCGGGCTGCCGCAGGTGCTGGCGGGGTTCTCGAGTTCGCTGTTCCTCACGCTGGTCGGCGTCACCCTGCTGTTCGCCCTGGTCCAGGAGAACGGCACCCTGGACCGGGTCGCCCGGCGGGCGGTGCGGGCGTGCGGCCGCCGGCCGGCGCTCGTGCCGGTGATGTTCTTCGCCCTGGCCGCGGCGGTCGGGACGGCCGGGGCCGGGAACATCGCGGCCGCCGCCCTGGTCGCCCCGGCGGCGATGGGCGCCGCCGCCCGGCTGGGCGTCCCCGCGTTCCCGATGGCGCTGATGGTCGCCCACGGGGCGATCGCCGGGGGGATGTCGCCGTTCGGCCCGCCCGGGGTGATCGTCGCAGGTGTGTGCCGCGACCGCCTCGGCCTGCCCGGGGCGGAGTGGCTCGTCTACGCCCACAACTTCATCGCCAACACGACGGTCGGGTTCGCCGGGTTCGTCCTCTTCGGAGGACTACGACGGCGGACGCCGGGCAACGCCGACGAAGGCCCGCCGGAGGGGGACGCGAACGCGCTGCACGGCCGACACCGGGCCACGCTGGGTGTGCTGGCGCTGCTGGCCGTGACGGTGGTCGGGTTCGGGGCGGACGTCGGGATGGCCGCGTTCGCCGGGTCGGTCGCCCTGATCCTGTTCCGGCTGGCGGACGAGGGCCGGGCCGTCCGGGCGGTGCCGTGGGGCGTGATCCTGATGGTGTGTGGGGTGACGCTCCTGACCGCCGTGCTCGAGCGGACCGGCGGCACCGACCGGCTGGCCGGGTTCGTCGCCCGGGCGGCGACCCCGCACACGGCCCCGGCCCTGGTCGCGCTGGCGTGCGGGCTGGTGTCGGTGTACAGCAGCACGACGGGGGTGGTGCTGCCGGCGTTCCTGCCGATGGTCCCGGGCCTGGCCGACCGACTCGGCGGGGGCAACCCGCTACTCCTGGCGTCGGCGGTGGTGGTCGGCGGGAACCTGGCGGACGCCTCGCCGCTGTCCACGATCGGCGCCCTGTGCCTGGGCGCCGCGCCGGCCGAGGACCGGCCGGCGCTGTTCCGCCGGCTGCTCGCGTGGGGGCTGGCGATGCCGGTCGTGGCCGCGGCCGCGTACGCCCTGGTGTCGGCCGCGGCGGGCTGAACCGGCGGCATCGACTAGGACACACATCGGGTCGTAGTCGTAGGTCGGGCTGTGCCCGACACCGCCACCGCGCGTCGGGCACAGCCCGACCTACGACCCGCCATGCCGTCTTGAAGCCCGCCCTACCGATCCTTCTGGCCGAACACGTCCTGCGCCCCGGGGCGCCCCTCCGCCAGCCGCTCCGCGTCCTCCTTCAGCAGGTAGCCGCGCCGCCGCAAGTCGTCGCACGCCGCGGCCAACTGCTTGCGGTACGCCTCGTAGCTCCCGTACCGCTCCGCGACCGACTCGCGCGGGTCGCCGGCCGCCAGCCGGTCGGCCCGCGTCGCCGGGAACGGGATGTACGACCCCATCAGCAGCGCCAGCATCCCCTCCGCCCCGACGTCGCGCCGTCGGAGGTTCCAGCCAGTGTACGTCGCGAGCGGGACCGCCACCTCGGGCAAGAGCAGCGTCCCCAACTCGTTCCCGTCCGGCCCGCACCTCGGGACCAGCACGGTGTACGCCCCGCCGACCCGCGGCGGCTCGACCGTGATCACCCCCTTCGACGCGAAGTCAGGGCCGAAGTCGAGGGCCGCCGGGGTCTGGATCACCTCCGGATATCGCACCCCGGGGATCGCGGGGAACCCAGCCTTCCGGAACGGCACCAGCGTCCCGGCGTCGATCCGGGGGTACACGCTCGGCGGCGGGGCGGTGCCGTCGCGGGCCCAGGCGTCGAGCGCGTCCAGCAGCGCCCGCAGGAACGGCCGGTAGTCGGCCGGGTTCAGCAGGTTGTCGGCGACCCCGCGGCCCGGCGGGTGGGTTGCCGGGCCGTGCTGCGTCCCGCCGAACGTGTAGACGCGCACGGCTTCCGGGATGTCGGCGTCTTTCGCCCCGAGCGGGTCGGTGTGGACGAGCGACCCGCTCCGGTGCCAGTACTCGCCGGTCCCCTGCGTGTGCATCACCTTCGGCAGGAGCTTCGGGTCGTCGGCCGCGGTGCGGCGCAAGATGCCGTCGGTCTTCTTCGAGAACGGGTCGGTCGCGTCGCCGTAGGCGAACGGGAAGCGGTCGACCGGGTAGAGGTGCTCCTCGTGCTGGCCGTTGAACCGCGTCGGCTGGGCGAACCGGTGGTTGAACGACCCCAGCCCGCCGCCGGCGACGTGCGGGACGAGGCCGTCGAACACCTTCCGCCCGGCCTCGTCGGCGTTGAACCCGAGGTGCGGGTACTCGCGGAGGAACCGCCCGCTCTGCGACACCCCGAACGCGTGCGCCCGGGTGACCGCCGGCTTGCCCGCGGCCGTGCGGAGCGGGTTCGCGGCGGTGGCGTCGTGCCGCAGGAAGGAGACGAGGTCGCGGACCGCGGCGAACCCCAGCCCCTGCACGACCGGCCCCTCGCACTCGCACACCAGCTCGTACAGGTAACCGGGCCGGAACCCGCCGGCGAGCTTCAACCGCACCTGCCCGAGCACGCCTGGGACGCCGGCCTTCACCGCCGGGACCGGGACGCGCTCCAGCGACCACTGCCCGCGCGGGATCGGGACCCGCGGGTCGCCCTCCCGCATCCGCCAGGTCAGCACGCCGTCCCGCTCGCCCGCCTCTGTCGGCGGGTAACTGCCGTGGCCGTCGCGCCGGGCCAGCGGCAGCGCGTCGGCCGGCTCGTCGGTCGATACCTCGTACCGCACCACGCCGCGGACCGGCTTGCCGTTCTCGGTCGTCACCGGCAGGCGGAGCAGGAGCCGGTCCTGCCCGGGGAGCAACTCGCCGCTCCACCCGCACCAGACGACGGTGTACCCGCGGCGGAACAGGAACCCGTTGCCGGCGGACGCCTCGTCCGCAGGGCGGTTGCCGCCGGGGGCGTCGTTGAAGAACCGGAGGGCGAGCTTGTTCCCACGGTTGTGGACGTCGAACAGCACCGCCCCGTTCCCCTTCGCCGGGTCCTTCGGGGCGAGCACGTACACGTCCGACTCGAACTCGACCTTGCCGGCGGCGTTCCGCGGCGCGAGCGCGAGGTCGACGATGCCGAGGTTGCGGGCGTGGGCCGGGTCCACCGCGTACCGGCCGACCCCGGCGATCACCTCGTACGGGCCGACGTCGCCGAACGACTTCCCACCGGCATACGGCTCCCGACGGACGACGTCGAGCTTCACCAACTCGGCCCGCGCCGCGGCGGGTAGCAGGCACGCCGCGGCGATCGCCACGAGGGCGGGGGTGGTCCGTCGGTTCATGATGGTGCTCGCGGCGTCGCGGTCAGCCGAACAGGCTCTTGATGACGGATCCCTCGCGGACGATCGTCACCGGCCGGCCGGTGCTGGTGTGGTACTCCTTCGCGTGGTCGATGCCGAGCGCGTGGTAGAAGGAGGCGGCCACCTGATCGGGGGTGATCGGGTCACCGGCCGGCCCCGCCCCGCCGTCGTCGCTCGCCCCGACCACCTGCCCGCCCTTCACCCCGCCGCCACCGAGCAGCGCCGAGAACGCCCGCGGCCAGTGGTCACGGCCGGCCCGGGCGTTCACCTTCGGGGTCCGGCCGAACTCGCCGGTGACGTACACCGCGGTCGAGCCCAACAGCCCGCGGTCGGCGAGCCGGGCGAACAGGGCGGACAGCCCCTGGTCGAGCGTCGGGAGCAGACCCTCCTTCATCGCCCGGAAGTTGCCGGCGTGGGTGTCCCAGCCGCCGGACGTGACCGTCACGAACCGCACCCCGGCCTCGACCAGCCGACACGCCAGCAGGCAGCCCTGGCCGAACTTGTGCGCCCCGAACGCCCCGGCCGCCGCGGCCGGCTCCTTCGAGACGTCGAACGCCTCCCGCGCCTTCGGCGAGGTGATCATGTCGTACGCCTGCCGGGCGAACCGGTCGAGCCCGTCGACCAGCTTGCTGTCCGCCTCCGCCCCCGCGAGCCCGGTGTCGAGCTGGCCCAGCAGCCTCTCCCGCCGCTCGAAGTCGGCCACCGTCAGCCCGTCGGCCAGCGACACGCCGCGGACGGAGAACGGCACCCCCGGCTGGGGCGTGGCGTTGGTCTGGAGCGGGGCGTACCGGACCCCGAGGTACCCGGCCTTCTGCGGCGTGCCCGGGACGGCGACGAAGTGCGGCAGGTCGGCGGCGCCGGGCAGCTCCTTGCTGACCACCGCCCCGTACCCCGGGTACACGAGCGACGGCACCGGCCGGCTGCCGGTGTTCAGGTAGCTGGTCCCCAGCTCGTGCCCGGCCAGGGTGTGGCTGACGCCGCGGAGGACGGCGAACGTGTCGGCGCACTTCGCCAGGAGCGGCAGGTGCTCGCAGACGCGGACGCCGGGGGCGACCGTGTCGGCCGGCTTGAACTCGCCGCGGACGTCGGCCGGGGCGTCCGGCTTCGGGTCGAACGTGTCGAGGTGGCTCGGCCCGCCGGCGAGGTAGACGAAGACCGCCGACTTCGCCTTCGCGACCTTGCCCTCCCCGGCGTGGGTGCGCCGCAGGTAACCGGCGAGGGTCAGGCCGCCGACCGCCCCGACCCGGACGAAGTCCCGGCGGGTGATGCCGTCGCAATAGCGCGGGGTGGTCATGGGAGCCTCGAAAGTAGCAGGCACACTCCGTGTGCCGCGGCTGGCGGACGGCACACGGAGTGTGCCTGCTACGACTACCGGTTCACGATGAACTCTTTCGTGTTGATCAGCGCCCACAGCAGGTCGCGGAGGCCGGCGACCGGGTCGGCCGCGTCGGCCAGGTGCTTGCGGGCGACGGCCGCCTCCCGCTCGTCCGGCGGCCGGCTCACGGTGCGGAGGTACGCCTCGCGGACCAGCGCGTCCGGGTCGGCCGCCGGCCGCTTCTTCGCGCCCTTGCCCGGCCCGCCGCCGACCTGCCGGAGCCAGCCGTCCGATCGGTCGAGCAGGGCCAGCACCTCCTTGTCGTTCCGCAGGTACACCGTCTGGAGGAGGGCCGGCTCGTCCGACCGCTCGCAGTCGCAGTTGATCGCCCGCGGCGGCTTGCCGAACAGCTCGACCGCGTACGCCCCGGGGTCGCGGCCGCCGGCGAACCCGCTGGCCGCCCCGATCGCCCGCGTCCCCGCCGGGTCGGCCCGCAGGACCCGCATGGCGTCGTCCGACGCGGTCGCGTGGACCACCGCGTCGTAGGCCACCTCGGCCGGCAGCCGGCGCAAGACGGCCCGGCTGTAGTCCCGCTCGTCGCGCCGGTTCGTCTCGTTGGGTCGCCAGCTCCGCTGGTAGGTGTGGCTGGTGGCGATCGTGCGGTGCAGCCACCGCATGTCGTACCCGCGGGCGACGAACTCCCGGCACAGGTGGTCGAGCAGGGCCGGGTTGCTCGGCGGGTTCGCCAGGCTCAGGTCGTCCGGCGGGTCGACGAGGCCGACGTTGAAGTAGCCGGCCCAGACGCGGTTGACGAACGCCCGGGCGAAGTACGGGTTGTCCGGGTCCCGCAGCCAGTCCATCAGCGGCCGCCGCGGGTCGTCGTACTTGCTGGCGATGACTTCTTCGCCGCCGAGCAGCCGGGGGGTGATGACCCGCCCGGCCGGGGCCTTCGCCGGCCGGCCACCGGCCGCCGGGCGGGCCGGGGCCGGCACCGACAGGTCCTTGAACGGCATCACCTTCCCGTCCTGCAGGAGCTTGACGAACAGGCTCTTGTACTGGCCCGAGTCCTCGTCCAGCCCGGCGAGCGGGGTGTCCTTCTTCAACTCCTGGGCGACCGCCCGGTCCCCACCCCCGTACCGCACCCCGTTGAAGAACGCGGTGAACTGGTCGAAGTCCTGCTTCGTCCACTGGTCGTAGGGGTGCTTGTGGCACTGGGCGCACTGCAGGCTCACCCCGAGGAAGCTGTGGGCGAACGCCAGCGCCTTCTCACCGGCCTGGCCGAGCGGGCGGCGGGTCCAGTAGTACGGCATCGTCGGCCGGGCGGTGAAGTCGGCCGGGGCGTCCTTCCGGAAGTACCCGCTCATCTCGGCGCAGTACTCCGGGTACGTCTGCCCCGACCGCCGGCCGGTGGCCAGCACGATGCCTTCCACGAGCTTGTCGTACGGCACGTTCTCCCGCACCCGCCGCTCGACCCACAGGTACCACTGCCGGGCCTTCTCCCGGTTCAGCCGCTGCTCCCCGCCGACCGGGCCGGCCCGCTCGCCGTTGCCGGTGAAGTCGCACAGCTTCGTCGCCCACCACGCGGCGTGCGCCGGCCGGCCGAGCAACTTGTCCACCTTCCGGTCGCGCTTGTCCGCGGCCTTGTCCGCCAGGAACGCGGCGACCTCGTCCGCCGCCGGGAGGGTGCCGGTGACGTCGAGGCTGGCCCGGCGGAGAAACTCGGCGTCGGTGCACAGGTCGGACGGGACGACCCCGAGCTTGCGGAGCCGGGCGACGACCAACTCGTCGATCTTGGTCGGGGTCGGGACGGCCGGGTACCGCGGGCCGACGCGGTCGGACACCGGGAGGATGACCGGCAGCGGCGCGACGCCGTTGTCGTAGAACGCGATCACGTCGGTGCCGCCGGGGGCGACCGCGGTGACCACCCCGGCCGCGTCGACCGTGGCCGTCGCCTCGTCGTTGCTCCGGAACCGGCACAGGGGGGTGACATCCTCGCGGGAGCCGTCGGACCAGCGGGCGCTGACCCGTAGCCGGGCGGTGTCCCCGGCCTTGGCGAACACGACCTCCCGCGGCTCGACCTCCAGGGCGACGAACTCGGCGTCCGCCTCCTTCACCCCCGTCGCCCCGGCCCGGACCCAGCGGAGGAGCAGGTTGTACTCCCAGCCCCCTTCGTCGAACCGCTTGCCGCCCTTGTGGGGGTCGGTCCGGGTCGGCTTGCGAAGGAGCAGGCTGGCCGCCGGGTCCTTGACGTCCGCCCGCGGGGAGTCTCCTTTCAGCAGCGCGTCGTGGTCGGCCTGGAAGTCGTACCCGAACAGCGACAGGCGGAACCCGCCCTGCCCCTGGAACGACCCGTGGCAGGCCCGGCCGTTACACCCGAGCCGGCCCAAGAGCGGCAGCACGTGCCGCTGAAAGCTCGGCGCCTCCTTGGCGTCGGCCGCGGCGAACCGCCGGTCGGCCGGCGGCAGCACGTCGGCCGCCCCGACCGGCGTCGCCGCGAGGGCCGCGATCGCGCCGAGGATCACCCGGATCATGTGGACACCTTGTGGCGGGTCCGGCTGCGGACGCCCAAGCGATGAAACCGCGGCGGGGGGCGAAAGTTCCGGGCCGGGGAGGTCTTCACTTCACCCGGAACTGGTCGGCTGCCTTCGCCCGCCCGTAGGCGGCGCGGACCGGCTCGTACGCCGCCTCCACGGCCACCTTCCCGGCCGGTTTCCCCGTCGCGTCGGCCGGGCCGACGACGGTCAGCGGCCGCGGGGCGACGGCGGCGGCGAGGTCCGGGAGGTCGTACACCGCCAGCGCCCCCGGCACCACGTTCGCCAACTGGTTGTCGCTCACCGGGGTGCGGGCGACCAGGTCCCACGACAGGACGCCGGCCTCGACCGTCACGGCCTTGATCCGGTCGTCGAGGGCGGCCGCGTGCAGCGCCACCGGGGCCGCCGCCCCGACCCCGACCACCTCGACGCCCTTCCCGTCGACCGCGCCCACCACGGTCCGCAGGTCGGACACCCGCCGGCCGAGGAGCGGGCGGTTCAGGTGCATCGCGAGGAAGAGTTCCTTGTACTCGACGCCGAACGGGTTCGGCCGACCGACTGGTGCCACCCCCGGCGCCGTCTCGCCGTAGCCCCGCAGGTCGACCGCGACCACCCGCCGCCCGGCCTTCGCCAGCGCCGCGGCCGCCTCCGCGGCCGCCGCCTTGCCGCGGTCGTGGACGTACACGACCGGCAACACCCCCGGGGCGGGCTTCGCCGGACTGTAGACGAGCGCCGGGAGCGGAACACCGTCCGCCGGCGTGTGCGTGACGGCGTGGACCGTGTACCCGTCCTGCGCGGTGGCGGCGTGCCCGGTGACCTTGGCCGGGGCCGGGTCGCCCTTCACCCCGATCAGCCGGACCACCTCGGCCCGCAGTTCGTCCGGCTTCAGCCCCTTCGCGGCGCGTTTCTTCGCCAGGTCGGCCGCCAGCGCCGCGTTCAGGTCGAACACCGACCTCCCCTTCAGGTCCTCGAGCACCTGCCCGGTGCGGGTGCACCACAGGTCGCCGTCCTTCTCGATCGGGAAGTCGCCCTCGGTCACCGGGTCGGTGACGTTCCGCAGCCAGCGGTTGAAGAACCGCACCACCGCCTCCCGGTGCGACCGCGGGTAGCCGTGCCCGCTGTCCGACTCCATCAGGTCGACCCGCTCCGGAAACCCCATCAGCCCGTACACCCGCTTCGCCTCGCGGAACGTCGCCCACGTCCCCTGGATGTCGAAGAAGTCGCGGGTGGCGGCGCAGATGAGCGTCGGCTTCGGGGCGCGGAGGAAGACGTAGTCCGCGTGGTCGAGGCCGAACGCCACCTGCCCGGGGATGTTCTGCTCGCCGTCCTGCGGGCCGATGGTGGCGAACAGCCGCTCCAGGCTGGTCAGGTAGCACGACGGGGCGGCGGCCGCGACCCGGTCGTCCAGGGCCATCAGGTACGACGTGAGCGTGCCGCCGCCGGAGCAGCCGGTGCAGCCGATCCGCTTCGCGTCCACCTCCGGCCGGGAGGCGAGGTAGTCGATGGAGCGAATGCCGTCCCAGACGCGGTAGCTCGCCGTGCACCGGCCGCCGAGCAGCGCGCCGACCCCGGTCATGGTGTGCTCGGACGTGCTCCCCTTCATCGCCGGCTGGCCGAGCTTGTCGAGCAACTGCACCCGCTCGCCCTGGCCGATCGGGTCGTACACGAGGGCGACGAACCCGTTCTTGACCAGCAGAATCGCCCCGCGCTGCATGTACTCGGCGGCCTTCCCGTTCTGGCTGTGGCCGACCGGCATGACGACGCCGGGGAACGGGCCGGGGCCGTCCGGGACGTACAGGTTGGCGGTGACGTGGTGGCCCGGGCGGCTCTGGTAGACCACCTTCTCGACGCGGTACCCGTCGCGCTTCAGGGTGCCGACCACCTGCGGCTCCAGCGGGGTCTTCTCGGGGAAGCCGCCCAGGGCCGCGGCGAACTCTTTCCGCAGCCGCTCCTGCCGGGCGGCGACGTCGGCCGGGGTCTTGAGCTTCTCGACCTCGGCCTTGCGGGCGTCGAAGTGCTTCTGGCACTCGGCGAGGAGGAAGCTGTGGAGGAGCTTCCGCGGCGGGGTCTCGCCGTCCTTCGGCCGGAGGACGGTGAGATCGTCCGCGGCGGCGGGGGCGGCGAGGAGCAGGAGGACGGCGACGGGTCGCATGGGTGTGACTTCCTCTCCCGTGGCACAGGTCTCCGACCCGTGCCGGCCACACAGGTCGGAGACCTGTGCCACAAGAACGACCGGCTACCCCTTCCGCAGCTCGCCGAACGCCAGCGCCATCGCGTCCTTCATCATGGAGCTGTCGTTCGAGTAGACCACCAGCCGCGCCCCCTGGCGGATCGTCCGCAGGGCCTGGTCGGTCCTGCCGAACCAGCACCCGGCCGCGACGTGGTGCCGGTCGGCGGTGTCGATGATCTTCTTCAGCACCGCGACCAGGTCCTTGTGGTCGTACTCGTTCGGGATGCCCATGGCCGTGGTCAAGTCGTTCGGGCCGACGAACACCGCGTGGACGCCGGGGATCGCGCAGATCGCGTCCAGGTTCTCGACCCCGGCCGGCGACTCGATCATCGGGATGAACACCGTGTCCGCGCACCGCACGCCGGTCACGTACTCCTTCGCCGCGGCGCTCGGCCACTCTCCCTTGTCGAGCACCCGCCGCAGCGCCCGGCCCTTCAGCGGGCGGTACACGGCGGCCGCGGCCAGGGCCTTCGCGTGCTCCACCTCCTCGACGTACGGGACCACCACCCCGTCGAACGAGTCACACACCTTGGACACGTCGTCCGGGTCCCGGCTGTGGGTGCGGGCCAGGCAGGCGATCCCCTTCGCGTTCAGGGCGTACCGCACCGGCAGAAAGTCGGCGACGTCGAGGGCGTTGTGCTCGGCGGTGACGATCACGAAGTCGAGCGCCCCCGGCGGGAGGAAGTCGACCACGGCCGGGCAGACGGCGTGCTGGAAGAACGTCCCGTACACCCGGTCGCCCTTGACCAGCTTCTCTTTCAGTGCCTTGCCGCTCATAGGCGCCTCAGGGGAGCAGGGTCAGCGGGTTGGTGCGGGTCTTCAGCGGCAGGTCCGCCGGCCGGCCCAGCCGGTGCGACTCGAACACCGCCGCGATCATCTCGACGATCGCGGCGGCGTCGCGGGCCGAGCACCTGGTCTCCCGCTCCTTCTCGACCGCGTCGATCAGGTCGGTGATCGCGGCGACGTGCCCGCCCTCGTAGGTGCCGTCGGCCCGCGGCTCCGGCTTCCCGATCCCGGCCGACGTGATCGGCTCCCACTTCGCCCCGCTGCGGCCCGGCGACCAGCCGCTGTCGCGGAGCAGGTCGGCCTTCACCAGGTAGCCGCTTTCGAGCTCGATCACGCCCTTCGACCCAAATACTTGAACCGCGAACCGGGTCGGCTTGCCGGCCGTCCCGCGGCGGCTGGCGAAGTACCCGGTGACCCCCTTCGGGAGGGCGTAGCTCGCCTGGACGTGGTCCCCGGCCAGCGGCCCGATCCCCTCCGCCCCGTCCTTCACGTCCGCCTTGGTCACCGGCCGGCCGCCCTGCATGACCGTGGCGTAGCAGGAGGTGGCGTTCCCGCCGGCGAGGCTCCGCATCAGCCCGAACACGTGCGACCCGAGCACCCACAGGTCCTCGCCGCCGCCGCGGGCATCCTCCTTGCCGCGGCCGCGGACCTCCAACAGGTCGCCGATCACCCCGTCGGCGATCACCTTCTTGACGGTGTCGAGGACCGGCGAGTACTGGCTGATGTGGGCGATCCCGAGCTTCAGGTGCCGCTTGTCCAGCGCCTCGACGACCGCGTCGCACTCCTTCGGGGTGCGGCAGAATGGCTTCTCCATGTACACGTGGCAACCCGCCTCGGCCGCCGCCATCAGCATGTCGTGGTGCTGGTCGATCCACCGCGGGCAGACGGCGACGATGTCGAGCTTCTCCCGCGCCAGCATGTCCTTGTACGAGGCGTACGAGGCCTTCGCGCCGGTCCGCTCCTGGGCCTTCGCCCGGCCGGCGTCGTGCGGGTCGGCGACGGCCACGACCTCCGCCGCCTCGACCTTCCGGAAGGCGGCGTCGACCGCGTGCCCGTAGTCGCCGCGGCCGGTGTGGCCGATGACCCCGACCCGGTACTTCTTCGCCACGGGAGACTCCTTGGTGTTGGGGGCTCACCCCCTCCCCGGGAGCAGGCGTCCGTTCTTCTTACTCGTTACTTGGCGGCGCGAGCGGGTCGCCTACTCCGGGTACAGCAGGTGCGGCCGGCGGCGGGCGCGGAACGCGGCCTCCTCCGGCTCCCACGCGGCGGCGACTTCAGCACACGGCCGCCCGGCGTCCAGCGCCAGCCGCTCCCGGTCGCTCCCGAACAGCAGGTCGATCGCCGGCCGGTCGGCGACGAACTCGTACTCCTCCGTCCGCCACGCGAACCCCGGCCCGGACAGCTCCCGCAGCGCGGCCAGCACCGCCAGCCCGGCCCGCACCGGCCTGAACGCCGCCCGGTCGGTGACGTGCAACTGCACCCCGCCGCAGTCCGCCCCCGCGAACTTCTGGAACGTCGGCCGGAACCACGCCGGGCGGAACCGCACCCCCGGCAGCCCGTCCGCCTCCAGCCGCCCGGCCAGCGCCCGCGGGTCGACCCACGGCGCCCCGCACAGCTCGAACGGCCGCGTCGTCCCGCGCCCCTCCGACAGGTTCGTCCCCTCCAGCAGGCACTGGCCGGGGTACACCACCGCCGTCTCGACGGTCGGCATGTTCGGCGACGGCAGGACCCACGGCAGCCCCGTCTCGTCGAACGTCATGCCGCGCCGCCACCCGTCGCACGGGACCACGTCGAGGGCGACCGTCAGCCCGCGCTCGGCCCGGTACAGGAGGGCGAGTTCGCCGAGCGTCAGCCCGTGCCGGGTCGGCACCGGGTGCGGGCCGACGAAGCTCTCGAACCCCGGCCGCACGGTCGGCCCCTCGACCGCCGCACCGCCGAGCGGGTTCGGCCGGTCCAGCACCACGACCCCGACGCCGCACACCCCCGCCGCCTCCAGGCAGTACAGCATCGTCGCCTGGAACGTGTAGTACCGGCTGCCGACGTCTTGCAGGTCGATCACGAGGAGGTCGAGTCCGCGGAGCTGGTCGGCGGTCGGCTTCAGGCTCTCGACCGAGTCGCCGTACAGGCTGTGGACCCGCAGCCCGGCCGCGCCGGCGTCGCCGACCCCGACGAGGTCCTGCGCCGTGCCGTGGAACCCGTGCTCCGGGCCGAACAGGGCGGCCAACTCGACCCCCGGCGCGGCCGCGAGCAGGTCGGCCGCGTGCCGCAGGTGCCCGTCGACCGACGCCGGGTGGCAGACCAGCCCGACCCGCCGGCCGCGGAGCGGCCCCCACCCGCCGTCGCGCAGGACGTCCAGGCCGGTCCGCACGGCGCCCGTTCCGCTCACGGCCATGTTGCGGCTTCCCGTCCTGACCTGCGACGTCTACCCCGACCGCCCGGCCGCCCCAAAGCTTCAACCGGGCGGCGTGCAAGAAGTGCTGGTAAATCCTACCGCCCCGCCCTCCGTCGCGGAAGCATTTACACCGGCAGAATGCGTCCCGAAACGGCACCGGGTCGTCACCCCCCTCGTGGGGGGCGACGACCCGGTGCCGGCTCAGGAGACGCGCTGTCAGTCGCTGCCGCCGAGGTCGACCCACAGGGCGGCCAGGTCTTGCGCGTCGGAGGCCCACTCGTTCGGGGCGGGGCGGTCCACGCCCGCGTCGGCCAGCAGGTTGGTCTCCGGCAGATCGCTCCGCATCGTTCGGCCCTCGCGAGTCAGGGTTGCCGGGGTGTCCGGCGGCCCTGACACAGCAGCGGCCATGCCGTGCCATACTCCGGTAATGCGGGCCGGGAACTTAAACGAATCCGGCCAGTTCCGGCGGATTCCCAGGGCGGTAAACCCTATCCCTTGCAGAATCCGGAGGCCCGCCATGCTGCCACTCGACCTGATCTGCCAGGCCCAACACCGGCTGCGGGGCCGCGTCCACCGCACCCCGCTGGTCCGCTCGGCCGCGCTGACCGAGCGGCTCGGGGCCCCGGTCTGGCTCAAGCTGGAGCTGCTGCAGAAGACCGGCTCGTTCAAGCCGCGCGGGGCGTTCAACAAGATGCTCGCGCTTTCCCCGGAGGAGCGGGGCCGCGGGGTGGTCGCGGTCAGCGGCGGGAACCACGCCCAGGGGGTGGCCTACGCCGCCCGGGAACTCGGGATCGCGGCCACGGTCGTCATGCCGGCGACCACGCCGCGCAACTACCTGGACGCCACCCGCGGGTACGGGGCCGAGGTCGCGCTCGCCCCGGACATCCGCGCCGCCTTCGCCGAGGCGCACCGGCTCCAGGCCGAGGGCCGGGTCCTCGTCCACCCGTTCGACGACCCGCTCCTCGCCGCCGGCCAGGGGACGATCGGGCTGGAGATCCTGGAGGACCTGCCGGGCGCGACGCACGTCTACGTCAGCATCGGCGGGGGCGGGCTGATCACCGGCGTCGCGTCCGCGCTGCGGGCGGTCAACCCGGGGGTTGAGGTTGTCGGGGTCGAGACCCACGGGGCGGACGCGATGGCCCGGAGCCTGGCCGCCGGGCACCTGGTGGAGTTGCCGGCGATCACGTCGATCGCCCGGACGCTCGGGGCGCCGAAGGTGTCGGACTTCACCCTGGCTCACGTGCGGGAACTGGTCCGCGAGGTCGTGGTGGTGGACGACGCGGCGGCGGTCGCCGCCCTCGTCTTTCTCCTGGAGCGAACGAAGTACCTCTCCGAGCCGGCGGCGGCCTGCTGCCTGGCCGCGGCCGAGCGGCACCGCGAACGGTTCCGGCCGACGGACCAGGTCGTCCTGCTGCTGTGCGGCGGGAACGTCTCCCTGGAGGACGTCTGCGCCTTCCGGGCGCGGTTCCCCGCCTGAGTAGCAGGCACACGCCGTGTGCCGTCAGCCAGCGACGGCACACGGCGTGTGCCTGCTACTCCTTGAGCCCGGCCACCATCTCCAACAGGCGGGCCAGGATCTTTTCCGACGCCTGCCGCTCCAGCCGGTTCGTCCCGAGCCACGTCTCGTACCCGCCCAGGTCGTGCTGCTCCGGCGTCGGCAGGTACCCGTAGTACCCGTTGTTCAGCGACACGACGAACCCCGGCTTGAGCGGGCACTTCGCCTTGAACGCCAGCCCGGTCTCGACGAACACCTCGCACGGCACCCCGCCGATCGCCACGTCGCCGACCCGGACCGCCTGCAGCGGCAGCGGGATCCGGTCCGGCCAGTCGTTGAGCCGCAGCGTCCGCTCGGCGTAGATCCGCTCCAGCGAGGCCGGGGCGTCCGGCTCCGGCTTTCCGGCGAGCACCACCTTCGCCCGGGCGAGCTGGTCGGGCGTCGGGTGGCGGACGCCGACCTCCAGCTCGTCCAGCTTCGCGGACAGCGGCACCGTGTCCTTCCACGCGATCGCCCGGTACGCCTTGTGGGCCGCCTCGGCGACCCGGTCGGCCACCTCCCGCATCTTCTGGTACGGCTCGTACCGCTCGCCCTTCTTGCTGAAGTCGATGTTGTTGATGTTCCCGCTGGTGCCGTTGGCCAGCATGGCGACGAACGGCGGGTCCTGCCGGTCGGCCCCGAGCAGCTGCTGGAGGCGGTCGCAGAACAGCGCGAAGTAGTCGGCCGAGACGTCCGCCCCGCGGACCCCGCCGACGTAGTGCAGGGAGTAGCTCGCATAGACCGCGATGGGGCGACCGTCCGGCCGGCGGACGGCCAGCACGCTCACCTCCGAGTCGGTCGGGCCGGCCGGCTTGACCAGGTCGGCACTGCCCCGCGGCGGGTTCATCTTGACCTGGTCGGTCGCCTCCCCGAACGGGTTGACCGGCACCGTCCCGGGCTTCATGAACCACCGCCGGTTGAACACCTCCCGCGGCTCGCTCCCGACCGCCCACCCGACCTGCGCCGGGCCGAGGTTCTTGACCGCCCGCCGCACCCCGTCGGCGACCCGCCGGGCGACGAACCGCTGGTACTCGTCGAGGTCGCCCGGCTTGGCGGCGAGGCGGTCCTTGCCGAGGGCGCTGGTGGCCGAGTGGGTGTGGGTGCAGGACATGAACAGGTGGGACCCCGGCAGCCCGATCTCGGCGGTCACCAGCCGGCGGGCCTCGTCGAACATCGCCCGGTGGGCCCCGAGCAGGTCGCACACGACGAGGGCGACGCGGGCGGTGCCGTTGTCGAGGACCAGGCAGCGGGCGTGCAGCTCGTCGTGGACGTGGTCGGCCGGGAACGGGCGGAACCCGCCGACGACGTCCCCGCCGAGGGCCGGGGTGATGTTGCTGGTCGCCGCCCCGGCGCGGAACCCGGCGCCGTCTTTCGGCTTGTCGGGGGCCTGTGCGGCGGCCGGGTCCGCGCCGCCGAGCACGAGGCCCGCCGCGGCGGGGAGCAGCGGCGCGCACCGGAGGACGTCCCTGCGGGTCGGGTGTTCGGGCATGACCGGCTCACTGCGGCGGGAGGGGCGGGCGCGGTGCAGTGTCGGGCCACCCCCAGGGGCGGTCAAGCACTTTCCCCGCGGCGCCTCTGGCGGGCGCGGGCCGCGCTCCCGATGATGGGGGCCGCCGCCCGCCGCCGACCCCGAGGGGACCATGCCCCGCCGCGCCGCCCTGGTCCTGCTTGCCCTCGCCGTCCCGCCCGCCGCCCTCGGCGACGAGCCGGACCTGCGCGAGAAGGCGGCCGCCGGGCTGCGGCGGGCCGTCGAGTACCACCGCAAGAACGTCGCCACCGGGGGCGGCTACCTGTGGCGGTACAGCGACGACCTGGCCCGCCGGGAGGGCGAGGGGAAGGCGACGGCCGCCCAGGCGTGGGTGCAGCCGCCGGGCACCCCTGCGGTCGGCCTGGCCTACCTGGCCGCCTACGAGGCGACCGGCGACCGGTACTACCTGGAAGCCGCAACCGAGGCCGCCGGCGCCCTCGTCCGCGGGCAACTGCGGTCCGGCGGGTGGGACTACCGGATCGAGTTCGACCCGAAACTCCGCAAGGACCACGCTTATCGCGCCGGCGGCGGGGCCGGCGGCCGGAACGTCACCACCCTGGACGATAACACCACCCAGGAGGCGGTCCGCCTGCTGATGCGGGCCGACCTCGCCCTCAAGCAGAAGGACGCCGCGGTCCACGGGGCGGCGGTCTTCGCCCTCGACTCGCTGTTGAAGGCCCAGTACCCCAACGGCGCCTGGCCGCAGCGGTACGACGCGTTCCCGGACCCGGACCAGTTCCCGGTGAAGAAGGCGAGCCTCCCCGCGGCGTGGCCGCGCGAGTTCCCGGCGAAGGACTACCGGTCCTACTACACGTTCAACGACGGCACCCTGGCGGACGTGATCGACGTGATGTTCGAGGCGGCCCGGGTGTACGGCGAGGAGAAGTACCGGAAGGCGGCCGAGCGGGCCGGCGGGTTCATCCTCCTGGCCCAGCTCCCCGACCCGCAGCCCGGGTGGGCGCAGCAGTACGACGCCGACATGCACCCGGCCTGGGCGCGGAAGTTCGAGCCGCCGGCGGTCACCGGCGGGGAGGCCCAGGGGGTGATGCTCACCCTGCTGCGGCTGTACCGGGAGACCGGCGACAAGAAGTACCTGGAGCCGGTCCCGCGGGCGCTGGCGTACTACCGCAAGCTGCTCCTCCCGGACGGCCGGCTGGCCCGGTTCTACGAGCTGAAGACCGACAAGCCGCTGTACTTCACCACGGACTACAAGCTGACCTACGCGGACGACGACCTGCCGACGCACTACGGCTTCAAGGTGCCGAGCCGGCTCGACGCGATCGCCCGGGAGTACGACCGGGTCAAGGGGCTGCCGGCCGGGAAGGCGGACCCGCCGGCGCGAGGGAGGCCGGCGGCCGGTCAGGTCGCGGAGGTGAAGGCGGTCCTCGCGGCCCTGGACGAGAAGGGCCGGTGGGTCGAGGACGGGCGGCTGAAGTACCACGGGCCGGACGACCCGACCCGCCGGGTGATCGACTCCCGGACGTTCGTCCGGAACGTCCGGGTGCTCAGCACCTACCTCGCCGCGGGCCGCTGACCCGGCCCGGTTCTTGTGGCACAGGTCTCCGACCTGTGCCACAAGTCTTCAGCCCGCCCGCCGGCGGCCCCGGCCGTCACGGCCGCGGGGCGGCCGCGTTCGGCTTCGCCCAGCGGACGCGGGCCAGGAGCAGGTCGCCGCGCCACGTCGCCGGGATCACCTCCCCGACCGTCACCCACGACTCGTCCGCCGTCACCGCCTGGGTGTGGAAGTTCCCCAGGTGGGCGACCCCGGCCGGCTCCTTCACCCCGTCGCCGGCCAGCGGCACCGCCACCCGCTCCGTCGCCTTCGCCAGCCGCAGCGTCGCCGGGTCCACCCGGGCCAGGTACAGCGGCGCCCGCCACCGGAACAGGTTCTCGTTCGTCGCGTCCTTCCGCGTGTAGACGAGGTACAGCCCGTCGGAGTGCGGCAGCCACCGCTGCTGCGTCGTGGACATCGCCAGCGGGGTGCCGTCGTCCCACACCCACGCCTTCGGCTCGGCCCACGCCAGCCCGTCTGCGGAGGTGCTGACGTACCCCTTCCCGTCCTCGGCCCGGATGGTCAGGTAGAACGCGCCGCCGACCTCCGCGACCGACGGCTCCAGGAACCCGCGGCCGACCTTCCCCTTCAGCTCGGTCCCCACCTTCTTCACAGTCAGCGTCACCCCGTCGAACCCGCACAGGAAGGTGGTGACGGACCGGACCGCGTCGGCGGTCGGGCCGAACGACACCGGCACCAGCACGTCGCCGGTCGGCAGGGTGTGCCGCTGGGCGCACCCGCAGGTGTAGATCTGCGCCCCGCGCCGGTCGTCCCACTCCAGCTTCTTCGCGTCGGACCAACTGCCGTCCTTCGCCCGCACGGCGTACACCGGGTACCGCGGCGGCTGGTCCTTGTAGAACTTGTTCCCCTTGTAGTTGACGCTGTGGCCGACCGCCAGCACGGTGCCGGTTTTCGGGTGGTACTCGGGGACGACGTCGCACACCCCCTCCTCCACCCCGCCGGGCCGCTTCTTGCGGCCGAGGCCGGGGACGGGTCGCGGGTCGGCCCACGTCTTCCCGCCGTCGCGGCTGGTGGTCCAGTGGACCGGGCCGAAGGCGTCGCTGCCGGTGATGTCCTGCATCGTCCACAGGACCGTCCCGTCGGGCAGGGTGCAGCCGCGGGGGTGGAACCAGGTGGTGCCGCCGTCGCGGCCCTTGCGGATAGTCGCCACCTCGACCGACTTGACCAGGTCGTCGGCCGGCGGGGCCGGGGCGGCGACGGCGGGGAACATGGCGGCGAGCAGGGCGAGGGCGGCGCGGCGCATGTGAGCACTCCGGGAGCGGGCGGGGCGGCCGTGATTGTACCCGGACGTCCCCGGGCCGTAGCATGACGACGAGGTGAACCCATGACGTACCGGCTGTTGCCGCTCCTGCCTGCCCTCCTCGCCGCGCCGCCGACCCGGGCGGCCGACCCGCCGGCGGTCTCCGCCGAGCGGATCAAGGCCGACGTCGCGTTCCTCGCCAGCGACCGACTCGAGGGCCGCGGCCCGGGCACCCGCGGGGAGGAACTCACCACCGAGTTCATCGCCGCCGCGTTCAAGAAGGCCGGGCTGAAGCCGGCCGGCGCCGACGGCACCTACCTCCAGCCGGTCCCGCTGCTGCGCGTCACCACCAGCCCGAAGTCCGCCCTGCGGGCGGCGAAGGGCAAGGACGCGCTCGACCTCGCCGCGGGCGACGACTTCTCCGGCACCAGCCAGACGCAGACGGCACAGGAGGAGTTCGACGCCGAGGCGGTGTTCGTCGGCCACGGCATCACGGCGCCGGAGTTCGGGTGGGACGACTACAAGGGCGTGGACGTGAAGGGCAAGGTCGTCGTCCTGTTCACCAACGAGCCGCCGTCGGACGACCCGGCGTTCTTCGGCGGCAAGGCGCTGACCTACTACGGCCGGTGGACGTTCAAGTTCGAGGAGGCGGCCCGCCGCGGGGCGAAGGCGTGCCTCATCGTCCACACCGACGAGACGGCCGGGTACCCGTACTCCGTCGTCCGCCCGCTCGACGGGGCCCAGCTCACGCGCGACCCCGGCGCCCCCGCGTTGGCGTTCGCGGGCTGGCTATCGCGCAAGGCGGGCGAGAAGCTCCTGGGCCTCTCCGGCCGGACGGTGGACGACGCCCTCAAAGCCGCCGACACGAAGGGATTCAAGGCGGTCTCGCTCGGCTTTAACGTGACGGGGAAGATCGAGACGACGGTCGAGAAGGTCGTCAGCAACAACGTCGTCGGCGTGGTCGAGGGGAGCGACCCCGCGCTCAAGGCGGAGGCGGTGGTGTTCACCGCGCACTGGGACCACCTCGGCGTCGGCCGGGCGGTGGCCGGCGACACCGTCTACAACGGGGCGGCGGACAACGCCACCGGCACCGCGCTGCTCATGGAGCTAGCCCGGGCGTGGGCGGCCCTCGACCCGAAGCCGAAACGGTCGGCCGTGTTCCTCGCCGTCACCGCGGAGGAGAAGGGGCTGCTCGGGTCGAAGTACTACGCCCGCAACCCGGCCGTCCCGCTCGGGAAGACGGCGGTCAACTTGAACTTCGACATGATCCTGCCGCTCGGCGTGCCCGAGTCGGTCGTCGTCACCGGGGCGGAGCGGACGACCGCGTGGCCGGCGGTGCGGGCGGCGGCGAGGCGGCACGGGCTGGAGGTCGAGCCGGACCCGCGGGCGCACCTCGGCGTCTTCTACCGGTCCGACCACTTCTCGCTGGCCCGGGCCGGCGTCCCCGCGTTCTCGGTCGGGCCCGGCGGCAAGGTCAAGGGGAAGGCGGCCGACTTCGTGAAGAACGCGTACCGGGAGTTCAACGAGAAGGCGTACCACTCGCCGCAGGACGAGGTGCGGCCGGACTGGGACTACTCCGGCTTCCCGGTGCTCGGCGGGTTCGCGCTCGACGTGGCCCGGGCCGTCGCCGACGCCGACCGCCTGCCGACCTGGAACCCGGGCGACGAGTTCCGCCCGGCGCGGGAGAAGTCCGGGGTGAAGGCGGCCGACGAGCCGCCCGCGTGGCCGCCGGCGCTCACCGGCGCGAAGGACGGCACCGTCACCCTGAAGACGGACCGGTTCCTCGACGTGCCGGAGGCGGTCGCCGCCGCAACCGCGAAGGACGGAGCCGCCCCGTTCACCGTGGCGAAGGCCGCGCCGGCGGTCGATCTCGCCTACCACCGCGACCTCGGCCCCGACGCCGTGAAGCGCCGCCTGTGGTCCTCGTGGGGCGACATCTGCCTCGCGTCCGACGGCCGGGTGTACTGCGCGGTCGGCGACCACGGCGACGACGCGGGCGGGAACGCCCGCTGCTTCCTGTACCGCTGGGACCCGGCCCGCAAGGCGCTCGAAAGGGTCGTCGATCTGGGCGCGGTCGTCCCGCCGGCGCAGGGGCAGCCGGCGTGGTCGAAGGTCCACGCCAAGATCGACGAGGCCCCCGACGGCGCGATCCTGTTCAGCGGCACGCTCAACGACGGCAACCGCGCCGGCCTGCCCGCCTACCGCTGGACCGACCGCCTCCCGGGCGGGCAGCTCTACCGGTTCGACCCGAAGACGGGCAAGACGTCGGTGGTTGCCGACCTGCCGGCGAAGCGCTGCACGGCCACCTCGCTCCTCGACCGCGAGCGGCAACTCTGGTGGTGCAACCTGGAGGCGGGGGGCGGCAACGCCCTCTGGTGCCTCGACCTGAGGACCGGCAAGCCGGTGTTCCAGGCCGACGACGGCACGGTCGGGTTCAACCGCAACTTCGCCCTGGCGCGCGACGGCTCCGTCGTCTTCAACGGCAAGGAGGGCGTGCTGTGGAGGTACGACCCGGCGAAGAAGGCGGCCGCGGCGACCCAGAGCGCGTTCAAGGACTCGCCCGGCATGCGGTCCTCGACGCGCGAATCGAAAGACGGGTGGGTCTACGGGACGGCGCACGGCTCCGGCCAACTGTTCCGCTACAGCCCGTCGCGGGACAAGCTGGAGATGCTCGGCCCGGCGTGGCTGGCCGGGGACTACGTGACGGTGGTCGAGCTGTCGCCGGACGAGAGGTACCTGTACTACCTGCCCGGGGCGCACGGCGGGGCGATCAAGACCGGCACCCCGGTGGTGCAGTACGAGGTCGCGACCGGCCGGCGGAAGGTGCTGGCGTTTCTGGCGGCGGCGTTCGAGGAGGAGTACGACTACGTCCCGGCCGGCACCTACGGGATGAAGGTGAGCGCCGACGGCGGGACGCTGTACGTCAACTTCAACGGGCACGCCGGCGGCCGAACGCGCCCGGCCCACATGAAGCCGAACGGCTTCGGCCTGTGCGCCTTCGCGGCGGTCCACGTCCCGGCGTCGGAGCGGTAGCGGCCGGCCGCGGGCCGCCACGGAGGGCGGCCCCTACCGGCGTGGTCTGGTAGGGGCCGCCCTCCGTGGCGGCCCGCGCCTGCTCAGTTCAGCGGGGTCAGGGTGATCTTCTTGAACAGCACCTCCGCCCCCTCGGACTGGAACTGCAGCTTGCCCTTAGTGACACCCAGGTCCGTCGCCTTACTCATGGTGACCCCGTTCAGCTTGACGGCCATGGTGTCGGCCTTCATCGTCACCACCAGGGTGTTCCACTCCCCGATCTTCTTCTCGACGTCGTCCTTGCCGCGGAACCCGATCACGTTCTCCCAGCCCGGGTCCCGGCCGAACCAGAGCAGCCGGTCGCCGGGGTTGAACTGGCGGGCGGCCGCCCCGTCCTTCCAGTAGAAGCCGGCCTTCTTGCCCCACGGCCGCTCCTCCGCCTGCGCCTTGAACCGGTACTTCTTGTTCGGGCCGGTGACCGAGATGTCGCCGGTCCCGCCCTCGATCATGTTGCACTGGACGCCCTCCAGGAAGGTCTTGGCGACGGTGCCGTCCTCGCCGGCGGCGTGCAGGATCAGCCCGCAGTCGCGGGCGTTCTTCTCCCGCGGCGGCCAGACCTTGCCGCCCCAGGCGTACACCACCTCGACCTCGTAGTTCGCGTACTCGTCGCGGGTGGTCAGCCCGCCCCAGTCCTGCCCGGAGATGCGGAGGACGCCGTCCTTCACGCTGAAGGTGCCGTTCGGGTCCTTGTCCCTGCCGTGGTCCCGCAGGAACGTGTACCACTTGCCGATGTCCTTGCCGTCGAACAGGGCGACCGGGTCGGCGGCCCGCGCCGGGGGGACGGCCGCGGAGCACAGGAGCACGAGGCCGAGGGCGCGCGTCATGGGGGTCTCCGGGGAGTTCAAGTCTTGTGCGCAGGTCTCCGACCTGTGGCATGTTGCACAGGTCGGAGACCTGCGCCACCAATTCCTACTCCTTCCGCGGGGTGAGGCCGTCGAGGTACCGCCAGTCCTTGAGGAACCGGATCAGGTCGGCCACGTCCTGCGCGGTCATGTTCTTCTCCAGCCCGTCCGGCATCAGCGACAGGCCGGTCGACCGCACCTCCGCCACGTCCGCCCGCAAGACCGCGTCGGTCTGCCCGTTCTCCCGGGCCAGGGTGATGCCGGCCGCCGACTCGGACGCGATCAGCCCGGTCAGCACCTTCTCGTCCTTCGTCCGGACGGTGTACGCGACGTAGTTCCCGTCCACCGCCGCGTTCGGGTTGAGGATGTCCGTCAGCAGCATCTCCGGCGTCTTTGTGCGGGTGTCGCTGACGTCCGGGCCGACCCGGGTGCCGACCCCGCCGACGGCGTGGCACGCCGCGCACGACTTGCGGAACACCTCACGCCCGCGGGCCGCGTCGGCCGCCAGCGCCAGCGCCGGGCGGTACGCCTCCAGCACCTCCTTGCGGTCCGCCGGGAGGCTGTCCTTGAGTAGCTTCCCGGCCCGGGCGGACAGCTTCGCGTCCTTCGACGCCATCAGCCGGCGGGCCCGGGCCGGGTCCACGTCGGCCGGCTTCACCCTTCCCGCCTCAACCGCGTCGAGCAGCGCCGCCGCCCACTCCGGCCGCCGGAGCAGGGCCTCCAGCACCTCGCCGCGCGCGGCCGGGGTGTACGCCCGCCAGCCCTTCAGCAGCAGCCCGGCGACCTCCGGCCGCGGGTGTGCCGCCAGCGAGCGGACCGCCCCGAGCCGGAGCGCGGGGGCGGTGTCGTCGCCTTCGAGCAGCCCCGTCAGCGCCGGGCCGGCGGACTCCCACGGGGTGTGGGCGAGCAGGCGGACGGCGGCGGCCCGTTCGTCCTCGGCCGCCTTCGGGTCGGCCGCCGCGGCGGTCGCCTGCGCCAGCATCTCCCCGGCGAGCGCCGCGTCGGCCTTGTCCGGGAGAGCGGCGAGGAACGCCGGGAACGCGGTGCCGCGCCGGGCGACGCCCTCGGCGAGCCCCGTCAGGGCGGCGGTGCGGAACGCGGCCGACTTGCCGGCCACCGCGAGCACGTCCGCGACCCGGGCGGGGTCGCGCCCCGAGCCGGCAAGGTCGCACAGTTCCCGCACCAGTTGCGCCCGGTGGGCGTCCGGCCGGCGGGCGAAGTCGGCGTCGGCGAGGAGGGCGGCGACCAGCTTCGCCGCCCGCGGCCCGGCCGACGCGGCGACCGCGAGCCGGATCCACTTGTCGGCCGCGTCCCGGGCGGCGATCGCGGCGAGGGCGGGCAGGACCGCGTCGTCGTCCCACGCCCCGAGCGACAGCGCCGCCTGGAACCGGACCCGGGCGTCGGCATCCGGCTTGAGCAAGGCCGCGGGGACGGGCCGGCTCGCGGCGCGGGTCGCCTCCAGCAGCCGGACCGCGTGCTCGCGGACGCCGGCGTGCTCGTCCCCCGCCATCCGGTCGATCAACTCGGTCGGCACCCTCCCCTTCGCCGCCAAGAGCCACGCGGCGAGGACCCGCCCGTCCGGGGACGTCGTCTTCGCGGCGAACGCCTCGACCGCTGCGGTTGCCGCGGGGTCCTTCGAGGTGAGCAGCAACCGCTGGGCGGTCGTGCGGTGCCAGCCGTTCGCGTGGGCCAGGTGTTCGGCGAGCTCCTTCACCCCGGTCTTGTCCAGTTGCGGCTTCGGGCCCGGCTTGTGTCCCTCCGGGACGATCCGCCAGATCCGCCCGCGGTCCGCGCCGAGCATCAGGTCCGGCCGCGCCTTCAGCTCGGCCGGCATGAACTCGGGGTGCTCGATCACCGCCCGGTACATGTCCACGACGACCAGCCCGCCGTCCGGGTCGGTCGCCGCGGACACCGGGCGGAACCACTCGTCCGGGCTGGCCAGGAACTCGACGCCCTCCTTCCACGGCCGCGACCGGAACGTCGCCCCGTCCGCGGTCAGCGCCTCGCAATGGACGAGGTTCCCGGTCGGCTCGCAGGTGAACGCCGCCCCGCCGAACGGGGCGGGGAGCAGCCCGCCCGTGTCGACGTGCACCCCGCAGGCGGCGGTGAACCGGCCGGCGTGCAGGTTCGAGGTCGTCCAGTTCCGGCTCAGCGGGTAGACCTTGGTGCCGCTGGACAGCGGACCGTCGGCCGGGCCGGCGGTGTCGTGCAGCAGCGAGGGGACGACGAGCAGCGGGTTCCGGGCCCCCGGGTCGGCCGGGAAGACGACGTGCCGCAGGTGGTTCCGGTTGTCGCACACGAACCGCCGGCCCCACCGGTCGAACGTGTTGCCGAACTGCCCCATGCCCGGGACCGCCTCCGCCCGGTCGGCGACCGGGTCGAACCGGAAGTCCTTCCCGCCGATCGGGACCGCCGGGGCGTCCGGCTTGCCGGCCCGCCGCACCTCGCCCCCGCGCAGCCCGTTGGCGACGTACACCCAACCGTCGGGGCCGAGGGCCGGGTGGCTGACGCGGAGCTGCGGGTTGCCGGCCGCGAACCCCTCGTACATCACCTCCCGCTTGTCCGCCACTCCGTCGCCGTCGGTGTCCTGCAGAAAGAGGATGTGCGGGGCGGCGGTGACGATCGCCCCGCCGGCCCACGGGAGGACGCCGTTGGCGAACAGGAGGTCGTCGGCGAACACCCGGGCGGTCTCGTACCGCCCGTCGCCGTCGCGGTCCTCCAGCACCTTGACGCGGCCCGCGGGCTTCTGACCGGGGGCGGGGCCGTTCGGGTAGTCGCGCATCTCGACCACCCACAGCCGGCCGGCCTCGTCGAACGCGCAGGCGACCGGGCTCTCGACCTCCGGCTCGGCGGCGACCAGCTCGGCCCGCAGCCCGGGAGCGAGCCGGAACGTCTGCCGCTCCTGCTCGGGGGTGAGCGGCGGCTTCGGGGCGGGGACGGGCTTCGCGTCGGCACCGATCGCCTTCGCCGTTCCGGCCGCGAAGCGGCCGCCCAGCTCGATCTGGCTGGCGGCGTCGAAGTGCGTCCCCGCGTCGCTCGTCTTCAGCCCCTCGACGGTGACGAGGAACACGCCCTTCACCTTCGCGGCGGTCGCCTTCTGGGCCGCCCGGACCGCGTCCCGCTTGCCGTCGTCGAACACCTCCCCGACCCCGAACGGCAATTCCGGCACCCCCAGGTCGGCCCGGACCCGGGCGACGAACGCGGCGAGGAGCTTCCCGTACTCCTCGGCGGACAGCCCGGCGTCGCTCTCGCCTTGGTGCCAGATCATGCCGCGGATGGTGTGGGTGTGGCCCTTGTCCGTCAGCTCCTTGAGCGACTTCCGGGCGAAGTCGAGGAACGCCGGGTACAGCCGGTCCTTGGCGTCCGGGTTCCAGTCCTTCGCCAGGCTGGTCCCGCCTTCCGCGAACTTGACCAGCGCGACCTTCTTCCCCTTCAGGTGGTCCGCTATCGCCCGGCCGAACGAGACCTCCGGGCCGAACGTCCCGGACGGCAGCGCGGTCGGCCGGCCCTTGCCGGGGGCGACGCTCCACCCGGGCTGCAGCGGCTGGAACCCGCCGCTGTCGAGCGCCGGGCCGCGGAGCTTCGAGCACGAGTAGGCGATGGGGACGTCGTCCTGCGGCTTCGCCCACTTCGCCAGCGGGCCGGTCAGGTCGGCGGCCCGCCCGCGGCCGTCGCAGTTCGACTGCCCGGCGACCAGGAACACCTCGTAGTGGTCGGCCCGGGCCGGGCCGCCGGCCGCGAACAGGGCCGGTACGCACAGGATCGCCGAGATCGCGAGTCGCATGCTGTCACCCCCACGCCAGTCCGGTCGGTCCGCCGACCGCACGCGGTACCCAATACTACCCGATCGCGCGGCCGCGGCGAGCGGCTTCTTGCGACCGGGTCCTTACCCCGGGTATGATCTCGGGACTTCCCACCCGGCCGCCCGGAGCCCCGCATGACAACCCGGTTCGGCGGCCTCTGGCCGGCGATGCTCACCCCGACGACGGCCGACGGCCGCCCGTCGCTCCCGGCCTGCGAGCAGCTCGTCGACCTGTTCGCCCGGCAGCGGCTGGGCGGCATCTACCTGGTCGGGTCCACCGGACAGTGGCCGCTGTACACGGTCGAGGAGCGGAAGGCGGTCGCCGAGTGCGTGGTGCGGGCGACCGCCGGGCGGCTGCCGGTCATGGTCCACGTCGGGGCGGTGACCACCGCCGACGCGGTCGCCCTGGCCGAGCACGCGGCGCGGGTTGGGGCGGACGCCGTCTCCGCGGTCGGCCCGATCTACTACCCGCACAAGGCCGACGCGGTGTTCGAGTACTACCGCCGGGTCGCGACCGCCACCGACCTGCCGTTCTTCGCGTACCACCTGAGCGTGGCCGGGCGGATGGCGGTCGGCCCGCGGGAGTACGCGGACCGGCTGCTCGCCATCCCGAACGTCGCCGGGATGAAGATCACCGACCACGACCTGTACGCGTTCGGGCTGATCCACGCCCACGCCGGCGACCGGCTCACGCTGTTCAGCGGGGCCGACGAGCTGATGTGCCACGCCGTTCTGAGCGGGGCGGTCGGGGCGATCGGCACGTTCTACAACGTGTGGGGCCCGGCCTGCAATGTTGCGCGCGAGGCGACCGCCGCCGGGGACGTGGCCGCCGGGCGGGCGTTCATGCTCCGGTTCCAGACGGCCATCGCCGACGTGCTCGGGGCCGGCTCGTGGAGCTTCCTGCGGGCGGCGGTGCGGCTGAAGTACGGGATCGAGGTCGGGATGCCGCGGCCGCCGCTCGGGGCGGCCGACGCCGCGTGGGCCGACGCCGACGTGCGGCGGGTCCTCGACCTCGTGGACGGCGGGCGCGTCTGATGCCGGAACCAACCGTCCACGAGCTGTTCGACCTGGCCGGCCGGGTCGCCCTCGTCACCGGCGGCACCGGCCACCTCGGGTCGGCGATGTGCCGGGCGCTGGCGGAGGCCGGGGCGGCGGTGGTGGTCGGCAGCCGCGACGCCGGGCGGGCCGCGGCGGCGGCCGCCGCCCTGCCTCGCCCGGGCGGGGCGGCGCACCACGGGGTCGCGCTCGACCACATGGACCCGGCCGCGCTCGCCCGCGGGTTCGCCGACGCGGTCGCGGCCGCCGGCCGGGTCGACGTGCTGGTGAACAACGGCCACGAGGCCCAACCCGCCGACTGGACGACCGTGACGGCCGAGCAGTTCACCCGCCAGCTCGCCAACGCGACCGGGTACTTCCTGCTCGCCCGCCTCCTGCGGGCCCACGCGGTCGAACGCGGAACGGCGGCGAGTGTGATCCTGCTCGGGTCGATGTACGGGCAGGTGGCGTCGTACCCGGACGCCTACGAGGGGGTCTGCCCGGCCAGCCCGGTCGCTTACCACGCCCTCAAGGGCGGCGTCGTCCACATGACCCGGCACCTCGCCGCGTACTGGGCGGCCGACGGCGTCCGGGTGAACTGCCTCAGCCCCGGCCCGTTTCCTGCCGACAAGGTGCCGGCCGCGCTGGTGGAGCGACTGGCGGCGAAGCTCCCGATGGGGCGGATGGGCCGGCCGCACGAGCTGAAGGGGGCGGTCGTCTTCCTCGCCAGCGACGCTAGCTCCTTCATGACGGGACAGAACCTGACGGTCGACGGCGGCTGGACCGCGTGGTGACCCGTCCGGCCGCGTCCCGCACACCTTCGCCCGCGTAGACGCCGGGGCGTGGCCGTGATCCTGCCGACCGACGGGGGCCGCCCGTGACCGTCCTCGATTACGCCGTGGTCGTCCTGTACGCCCTCGGGATGCTGGCCGTCGGCCGGTACTACGCCCGCCGCGTCCGGACGGCCGACGACTACCTGCTCGGCGGGCGGGCGATGTCCCCGCTGATGATCGGGCTGTCGCTGTTCGCCACCCTCACCAGCACCCTGACGTACCTCGCCCTGCCCGGGGAGATGATCAAGAACGGCCCGGTGGTGTTCGCCGAGATCCTGTCGTTCCCGGTCGCCCTGGTCATCGTCGGGTGGGTGCTGATCCCGCGGATCATGCGGCAGCGGGTGACCAGCGGGTACGAGCTGCTGGAGGCCCGGCTCGGGCTGACCGGGCGGCTGCTCGGGGCCGGGATGTTCGTCCTGCTGCGGGTGTTCTGGATGGCGACGATCCTGTACGCGACCGCGGCCGCCGTGCTGATCCCGCTGCTCGACCTCGACGCCCGCTGGCTCCCGGCCCTCAGCGTCGCGATGGGCGCCGTCACCCTCGTGTACACCGTCGAGGGCGGGTTCAAGGCGGTGGTGGTGACGGACGCGGTGCAGGCGGTGCTGATGTTCCTCGGGGCGGTGGTGACGATCGCGGTCGTCAGCATCCGGCTCGGCGGGGTCGGGGCGTGGTGGCCGGCGGCGTGGCCGGCGCACTGGGCCGACCCGCAGGTGCTGCCGGCCCCGGGGGCGTCGCGGACCATCGTCGGGGCGTTCTGCGCGATGCTGGTGTGGCTGACCTGCACCGCCGGGTCGGACCAGATGTCGATCCAGCGGTACCTGGCGACCCGGGACGCGGCGGCCGCCCGCCGGTCGTTCGCGGTGCAACTGCTCTCGAGCGTGCTGAGCATCGGGCTGCTCGGGATCGCCGGGGTCGCCGTCCTGGGCTACTTCCTGGCCCGCCCGGAGGAGATGAAGGCCGGGTGGTCGGTGACCGCCGACGCGGACAAGCTGATGCCGCACTTCGTCGTCATCGGGCTGCCGGCGGGGCTGGCCGGGCTGGTGATCGCGGCCATCCTGGCGGCGGCGATGTCGAGCCTGTCGAGCGGGCTGAACTCGTCGTCGGCGGTGATCGTGTCGGACTTCGTCGGCCGGGCCGGCGGGCGGGTGATGACGTCCGAAGGCGAGGTGCGGCTGGCCCGGTACGTGTCGGCCGTGGTGGGGGTGATCGCGGTCGGGCTGAGCACCGTCGTCGGGTCGCTGGCGGGGAACCTGCTGGAGCTGTGCTTCAAGGTGGTGAACCTCTTGACGGCCCCGATCTTCGTGCTGTTCTTCCTGGCGCTGTTCGTCCCCCGGGCGACGCCGGCGGCGGCGGTGGCGGCGACGGCTGCGAGCGTGTCGGCCGCGGCGGTGGTGGCGTTCGGGTGGGGGGCGAAGTGGTTCCTGTGGTCGCCGCCGGCGGCGCTGCTGGCCGGGGTCACCGTCGGGACGCTGGCGAGCCTCACCTCTTCCCGGCGGCCTTCAGCTCCGCCGTGAGCGGGCGGTACGCGGACTCGGCGAGCACGGCGATCACCCCGCGGTCGCTCGGGTCGCGGGCCACGTCGCCCAGCGCGGCCAGCGCGGCGTACATCGACTCCGTCGCCTTCTCCAACTGCGCCACTGCCGCGTCCCTCTCGCCCTTCGCCTTCGCGACGCCCGCCAGCCGGGCCGCCTCCAGCGCCGCGAAGTAGTGCGCCGCGAACTCGCACCGCTTGGCGTGGTACAGCAGCACCGGGCGGACCGGGTCGTTGAACGCCGCCCGGATCGCCCGGAGCCACTCGCTCGTCGCGTCGGCGTACCGCTTGCCCGCGTCCTTCCACCACGCCGGCGGCGGCTCCGCGATCGCGAGCTGCCGGACCAGCGCGTCCGGCGACATGTCCGCCGCCTTCGGGTCGTGCTTCGCGACCAGCGCCCCGGCCTCCTCGATCAGCCCGACGGCGAGGGCGGCCCGCTCCGTCGCGGCGGCCCCGAGGCCCGGCGTCAACAGTCCGGCGACTGCGTCCGTCCCGGCGAACTTCGGGTCGAACGCCCGGCGGCTCAGGTGGTACGCCGCCACCTCCGCCGATGACGGCACGGCTTTGACGAGGATCCGGTCACCATTGAGCGCGGCCGGCGGCAGGGACAAGCTCAGCGGGAGGAGCGCGGCCGGCGGCGGGGCGGGGTCCGACGGGTCCAACTCGATGCCGAGGTCGGCCGCGGCCGCGGCCAGCTTCTTCCCCAGGTCGGCCACCGCGGCCCGCCGGTCCGCGTCGGTCGCCTTGCCGGCGGCGGCCGGGTTCTCGAACTCCTTCGCGCCTCGGAACGCTTTCCGCCCCGGGGTGTCGCCGGCGACCGGGAAGCGGCGGCCGCCGAGCGGCAGCGGCGGCTTCTCGGCGTCGATCGCCAGCACGACCCGGTTGAACTTCAACTTCGCCAACTGCCCGAGCAGTCGGCCGTAGTCGTCGAGGCCCCACGCGCCGAACCGAGTCGGGTCGGCGTCGAACACCCGCCACGCCCGGATCTTCACCGCCGGTTCCAGGGTGACGTCCAGGCCGTCGAGCTTCAGCCCCGGGGGCTTCTCGGGGAACACGTCGCCGTGCGGGAGCGACCGGACGCCGAAGTGGTGGGCCAACTCGGCCGCGGCCCACACCGTCGCCGCCGGGCTGCCCCCGCCGGCCACGGCCGCCGGCCGGTCGCCGAGCTTCGCGCTCCGCACGACGTGCCCCTGCCCGGTGAGCTTCGGCCAGCCATCGCCGACCGCCTTCGCCACCGCCGGGTTCGTCTTCGGACTGCCGACCAGGACGAGGTGATCGACGCCGTCCGGCACCTTGTCGGCGACGGCCACCTCGGCGTCGAACAGCAGCTTGAACTGGGCGGCGAGTTCGGCGGCGGCGAACCGCTCCGGCTTCGGCGCGTCGGGGCCGACCACGACGCCGACCTTCGGCCCGGCGGGGGCGGGTGCGGCGGTCAGCGCCAGGGCGGCGAGGGCGGGCAGCGCGCGTCGCACGGGTCGGTCCTCCGGTCACTTCGTCTCGCCGACGCAGTACAGCTTCTCGCGGGTGCGGACGAACAGCCGGCCGCCGGCGACCGCGGGGGTGGCGAGGATCTCCCCGCCCATGTCGTTCTTGGCCAGCACGTCCAGGGTCGCGCTGTCCGCCAGCACCACCACGAACCCGTTCCGCCCGGCCACGTACACCTTCCCGTCCGCCGCCACCGGCGAGGCGTAGTGGTCGCCCAAGTTGTCGACCCGTTCCAGCTCCCAGTTCGGCTTGCCGGTCGCCGCGCTCAGCGAGGTCGAGAGCCCGCCGGCTTTCACCACCAGCAGCCGGTCGCCGGACACCAGCGGGGACGTCAGGTTCGACGGGTACGCCCGGGTCACGTTCCACAGGACGTGCGTCTTCGTCACGTCCCCGGTGCCGCCGCCGCGGACCGCCTGGATCGTGTTCCCGCCGCCGACCCGGTTCCCCTTCGACTGGAACGCGGTGTCCAGCTCGTCCCCGGCGATGAACCCGTCCTTGTCGAGGTCGGACGCGTCGAACCGGTCCCGGAACTCCTTCGGCACCTCGTCCCGGGAGAGCTTCTTGTCCTGGTTCGTGTCCATCCACTCGAGGACGGCGAACTTCAGCGTCCGGGTGCTGTCGCCGTAGCTCTGGACGGCGACGTAGATCACGCCGTCCTTGACCACCGGGGTGGTCATGACGGTGCGGACGAGCGTGTTGCACGTCCACCGCTCCTTGCCCGTCTCCGGGTCGTACCCGACCAGCCGGCCGGTGCCGGCCACGACCAGGTCGGTGCGGCCCTTCGTCTCGCAGACGACGGGGACCGCGTACCCGGCGAGCATGTCCGGCCGCGGCGTCTTCCAGCGCTCTTTGCCGGTCGCCGCGTCCACGCACAGGAGGTACGGGTTGAGGTCGTCGTCGAGGCAGAAGACGACCGAGTCCTTGTAGACGATCGGGGACGACCCGGCCCCCCAGTCCATGAGGTACGCCGGCTTCGGGAGCGGGTGCTTCCAGGCGTCCGCGCCGGTCGCGGCGTCGAACGCGACGAGGCCAACAGTGCTGAAGTAGACGTAGACGCGCGTCCCGTCGGACGCCGGGGTGGACGAGGCGTGGCTGTTCGGCGGGGTGATCCGCGGGAGCGGGCCGGTGTCGAGGGTCCGCTTCCAGAGTTGCTTGCCGGTGGCGGCGTCGTGGGCGAAGACGGCGAACGTCTTCGGCCCGGTCATGGCGGTGGTGAACACCCGGCCCGCGGCGACGATCGGCGAGGCGATCCCCTCGCCGAGGTCCGCCTTCCAGACGACGTTCCCGGTCTCGGAGAACGTCGTCGGCAGCTTCTTGCTGGGCGACACGCCGGTGGCGTTCGGCCCGCGGAACTGCGGCCAGTCGTCGGCCGCGGCGGGCGGCGCCGCGAGAGTCACGGCCAGGGCGACGGTGAGAAGTCGGGTCGGCATGTCGGCCTCTGGGAACCGCGATCGGGTCTTGGTCTTCTCCCTCCCCCCGCTGGGGGGAGGGCGGTGAGCGGCGTGAGCCGCGAGCCGGGTGAGGGGAAGGCGTACCGAGGTGGTCGGGGGCGTCCACCTCTCCGGCCACCTCGGTCGGCGGCGCCCCTCACCCGGCGGCTGCGCCGCCGACCTCTCCCCAGCGGGGAGAGGTGAAGACCCGGAGCGACCTCCGGACGGGGCGTCAGCTCTTCAGCCCGTGCGCCGCGTGCTGCGCCTTCACCGCCGCCTGGTACCGGGCGAACGCCTCCTCGTCGCGGCGGCAACTCGCCCCGCGGAAGACCATCGCGAACGCCCGCCGGTGGCGGCCCGGCGAGCGGTTCGGGTCGGCCCGGTGGATCGTGTTCCCGTGGTGGGCGACGGCGTCGCCGGGTTGCAGGTGGGCGGCCACCTCCGCGGCCCGGTCGGCGGGGCCGTAGTCGGTGACCCCCTGCGAGAAGCCGAGGACGGCCGACCGGCCGTGCGGGCGGACGCCGCGGCGGTGCGACCCGGCGACGTACCGCAGGCAGCCGTTCCCGTCGTCCGCCGGGTCGAGCGCGACCCACACGGTGACGACGTGCGGCGGGACGAGGTTGAAGTAGTAGTTGTCCTGGTGCGGCGGGGTCGGGCTGTCGGACGCCGGCGGCTTGTCGAACCACTCCGGCCCGAGGCAGGTGACGTCCTCGCCGACGAGGGCGCGGGCCAGCGCGAGCCAGCGCGGGTGGGAGGCGTAGGCGGCGAAGTACGGGTCGCCGGTCATGTGCTGAAGCTGCTTCAGCGTCTCTGGACGAGCGCGGTCGAGGTAGAACGCGGCGGTGTCCGGCAGGGTGGGGACGACGTCGCGGACGTAGCGGTCGAGTTCGCGCACCAGCTCCGCGAACTCGTCTGGCGGGAGGAACCCGCAGGCGACGACGAACCCGTCGCGGTCGTAGGCCGGCTTCAGCGCGTCGAACGTCATGGTGGGTAGACCCACGAGGCAGAACGCAGCATACCCGCGGCGGCCGCGCTCCGCCACCACGCGGAACTCACTTCGGTCGCTCCGTCGCGCCCGCCCCGCCGGCCCCGCGGAGGCAAAGCCCGCCGTCCACCACCAGTTCCGTGCCGGTGACGTAGTCGGCGTCGTCGGAGCAGAGGAACGCGGCGGCCCGGCCGACGTCCTCGGGCGTCCCGAGCCGGCCCCACGGCAGCGCCGGGGCGGCGGCCGCGATCATCTCGCTGCCGAACGTCGCGTGCTCGCCGGGGGTGTCGATCCACCCCGGCTCGATGACGTTCACGTTGATCCGGTGCGGGAGGAGTTCGGCGGCGATCGTCTTCGCCATGTGCGTCAGCCCGACCTTGGCCGCGTTGTACGCGACGCTCCGGGCGAACGGGATCCGGGCGTGGACGCTGGAGACGAACACGATCTTCCCGCCCCCGCCGCGGGCCACCATGTGCCGGGCGACCAGTTGGCCCATGTGGAACCCGCCGAATAGCGTCCCCCGCACCACCCGCTCGAACAGGGCGGGGTCGTAGTCGAGGAAGTCGCCGCGGCGCGAGAACGCCGGGTTGCTGACCAAGACGTCGAGCCGGCCGAGCGCTCCGACCGCCCGGGTGACGACCGACTCGCACGACGGCCGCTCGAACGTGTCGCCATCGACGACCGCGGCGACCCGGCCGAGCGCCAGGATCTCCGCGGCGACCGCCTCCGCCTCCGGCCGCGACAGGTCGTTGACCGCGACGTCGGCCCCGGCCCGGGCCAGCTCGACGGCGCACCCGCGCCCGATCCCGCGGCCCGCCCCGGTCACCAGCGCCTTCCGGCCGAGCAGCTTCATCGCGTCCCCCCGGGGTGAGTCGCAGCAGCGTAACCCCGCAGACACCGCCGGCAAAGCGGAAACCGTCCTCGGCCCCGGCGGGCGGGGGCGTGGCCGACGCGATCGGGTTCCCGTGATCGGTTGCAACCGCCGCGACGGCAGTGGATGATGGGTTGGTCAAGTGAACCCCGAGTACGGCTGGGGAGAAGTCCGTGGAGAGCTACCGGCTGCTGCCGGAAGGCGGCCCGCGGGACGCCGGGTGGGTGTTGGAGCGGGATGGCACCCTCCTTTCGCTCACGGACCCCGGCGGGCAGGTGGTGTTCGAGTCCGAGCCGGCGCACCGGGTCGTCGATCTGTGGTACTTGGGCGGTGCGGGCGAGATCAGGCTCGCCCCCGCGCACGCCTGCCTCGCGTTCCGCAGGCACCGGGACGCGGTCGCCGCCGTGCGGGCCGCGGCCGAGGCCGGGCTGGTGTCGGACGCCGAGGGCCGCGGCGGCGTACGGCGGCGGGCGGCGGGGGCCGTTCGGGACGGGTTGGTGATGTCCGGGGTCGCCGGGGGGCTGTTCGGCCTCTACTGCTGGTGGGCGTTCACCGCCGGCGACCCGCCCCCCGGCACGTGGCTGGCCTGGGTGCTCAAGTGGTTCGGGGTTTGCGTCGGGTGGGCGCTGCTCGTCCTCCTGGCGCTCGCCGCGGCCGGCGCGGAGATCGCCCGCGTCGGCCTCCGCCTGCGGTCGTGGGTGAGACGGATCGAGCGGGCTGCAGCCGGATAGGAAAGGCACTCCGGCCCCCGTGCCGCGCCTGACCGCCGTTCCGGGCCGGTGCCCGGAACGCAGCCCGCGCCGGGTTCCTCGACCGCGACGCGCCGGTCGTCTGCCCCCTGGAGGAGTTCGCACGCCTCCCATGACGCGACCGACCGACACCGCCGGACTGACGCCCGAGGGCTGCCGCGCCCGCCAACGGGGGCTTCGCGAGCACCTGGATCGCGAACGGCTCGACGCCGCCCTGGTCTGCGACCGCCGCCACGTCCACTACCTCACCGGGTACTGGTGCCCGGCGGTGTTCGCGGCGGCCGTTCTCGTCGAGCGCGGCGGCCCGGTCACGCTCGTCACCCCGCACCCGGTCGCGGAGGAGACCGCGGCCGACATCCGCCTCCACTACCCGGCGCAGCGCCTCGCCACGCTGACCGACGACCAACTCGGCGGCGCGATCGAAATGATCGCGGGGCCGTTAGGGCGGTGCCGGCGGGTCGGGGTCGACGGGCCGGTGCTGCCGTGGGTCCACCCCTCCGCGGCGTGGGCGGACGTGCGGCCGGCCTTGCTCGCGCTGCGGCGGGCGAAGGGCACCGACGAGCTGGCCCTGCTCCGCCGTGCGATCGCGGCGACCGAGGCGGCCTACGCCTGGGCGTTCGACGCGCTCCGCCCCGGCGTCACCGAGGTGGAGCTGTTCGCGGGGATGCAGGCGGCGGCGGCCGACGCCGCGGGCGAGGTGCTCGGCGAGTTCGGCAACGACTTCCAGGTCGGCTCGCCCGGCGGCCCGCCGCGGCGCGTGCCGGCCGAGGCCGGGGCGGTCGCGGTCTTCGACCTGTCGGTCACGCTCCGCGGGTACCGGAGCGACATGTGCCGCAGCTTCGTCGTCGGCCGCCGGCCGAGCCGCGAGCAGTCCGAGGCCCGCGACCGGGTCCTGGCCGCCCTGCGGCACGTCGAGGGGGCGGTCCGCACCGGGGCGAGCTGCGCGGCGCTCTACGCCGAGGTGGCAGGGATGCTCCGCGGGAACGGCCGCGGCTGGTCGTTCCCGCACCACCTCGGGCACGGGATCGGACTGGGCGTGCACGAGGCCCCGCGGCTGAACCCGCACTGGGACGACCGGTTCGCGGTCGGGGACGTGTTCGCGGTGGAACCCGGGCTGTACGCGCCGGAGCTGCGGGCCGGGCTGCGGGTCGAGGAGGTCTACCACCTGACCGCGTCCGGCCCCGAGAAGCTGACCACGTTCCCGACGGACTTGGCCTGACCCCACCCCAACGACGGAGGCCCGACCGATGGGCGACCGCGAGAAGAGGCTCGAAGCCGCCGGCTACCCGCTCGACCGCGGGCCGAAGGAGGGGCCGGTCATCGACCTGCTGGCCGTCCTCGGCGACACCCTCTACGCCTCCGGCCAGGTGCCGTACGACGCCGGGGTGCTGACCAGCAAGGGGAAGGTGCCGTCAGAGGTGTCGGTGGCGGACGCGACCCGGGCCGCCGCCCTATGCGCCGCGAACGTCCTCCGGGCGGTCGTCACCAAGCTCGGCTCGCTCGACCGGGTCGAGCGCGTGGTGCGGGTGACCGGGTACGTCAACGCCGACCCCGACTTCACCGACTGCCACCTCGTCATCAACGGGGCGACGGAGTTACTCAAGGAGGTGTTCGGCCCGGACGCCGGCCGGCACGCCCGCACCGCCCTCGGCATGGGCCAACTCCCGCTCGGGTGCAGCGTCGAGGTGGAGGTGATCTTCCAGCTGAAGAAGTGAGGCGGCGATGGGCCGGGTCCACCGGGTGCTGGTCGTCGGGGTCGGGTCGATCGGCGAGCGGCACGTCCGCTGCTTCGCCGCGACCGGCCGGGCCCGGGTGTCGGTGTGCGAGGTGAACCCCGACCTGCGCCGCGCGGTCGCCGACCGGTACGCGGCCGACGGGGCGTTCGCCGACCTCGCCGCCGCGCTCGCCGCCGGGCCGGAGGCCGTCGTTCTCTGCACCCCCGCCCATCTGCACGTCCCGATGGCGCTCGCGGCCGTGCGGGCCGGGGCGCACGTGCTCGTCGAGAAGCCGCTGAGCACCGGGTTCGACGGCGTCGCCGAACTGCTCCGCGAGGCGGACGCCCGCCGGGCCGCGGCCGCGGTCGCCTACGTCTACCGCGCGCACCCGGCGCTCGCGGCGATGCGCGACGCGGTCCGGTCCGGGCGGTTCGGCGCCCCGGTGCAGGTGGTCGCGACGTGCGGCCAGCACTTCCCGCTGTACCGCCCGGCGTACCGCACCGTCTACTACAACGACCGGGCGACCGGCGGCGGGGCGGTGCAGGACGCCCTCACGCACGTCGTGAACGCGGCCGAGTGGCTGGTCGGGCCGGTCACGCGCCTGGCGGCGGACGTCGGCCACCAGGTGCTGAACGGCGTGTCGGTCGAGGACACCGCCCACGTGCTGACCCGCCACGGCGGGGTGATGGGGTGCTTCAGCCTGAACCAGCACCAGGCGCCGAACGAGACGACGCTAACGGTCGTCTGTGCCCGCGGCACCGCCCGGTTCGAGTTCCACGAGTGCCGGTGGCGGTGGGCGATCGAACCGGGCAGGCCGTGGGCCGACGAGCCCACCCCGCCGCTGGAGCGCGACGCCCTGTTCGTCCGCCAGGCCGGCGCCTTCCTCGACGCGGTCGAAGGGAAGGCGGACCCGCTCTGCACGCTCGCCGAGGCCCGGCAGACGCTCGCCGTGAACCTGGCGGTCCTGCGGGCGGCGGAGCGCGGCACCTGGGAAGCGGTCTCACGCGGTTGAGGCACGGGCCGACCGCCACGCCCCACGATGTCGAGAGGCACGGGGCTCGACGGCCGGGTACGATGTCGCCATGCCCCGCAGCGGAGGTGCGCGATGCGACGCCGAGGATCCATGTGGGCGGCAGTCGTGGTGCTCGCGACACTGGGGTCGGGCCGGGCCGAGGGGGGGTTGCTGGCCCTGGAAGCCACCGGGGCGTTCGGCCCGACCTCCGCGCTGGGCGGGGCCGCCTTCGGGGCGGACACGGCGTACTGGTTCCGCGCCGTCTTCGACCCGGCGCAGGACCGCAACCCCACGCCGGGCGACGGGGCCGGGTACTTCCTCGCCACGCGGTTCACGATCGCGGTCGCGGGGTACGGGACCTTCGAGGGCGTCCCCAGCGACGACCTGAACGTCGCGCTCCTCGACCCGACCTACTTCCTGGGCATCAACGCCGCGGGGTTGCTCACCTCCCGCGGCGAGCCCTTCTTCCTCGACGCCTACTCCGCGGTCGCCCCCCCGTTCGACCCGCGCGCGCCGACCCCGGCGACCTTCCTGGGCTACCTCACGACCCTCCCCGGCTTCCCCTACGTCATCCCGCTCGCGGGCGGCGCGGGCGAGTTGGTCATCAACGACGTCGGCGCCGCCCCGCGGACGGCGTCCCTCGTCGCCGTCGCCGTCCCCGAGCCCTCGGCGATGATCCCGGCGGGACTCGGAGGGCTGGCCCTCCTCGTCGGGCGGAAGCGGCTTTGCGGGATCTGTGGCTATTCAGGTTGCGGAAAGCACCGCTGAAGAGGCAAGCGTGCGAATCGACCGGACCTGACGGGAGGCCCCAATGTGCAGTGTCGCCGTGCTCGCGATCGCCCTCGCCCCCGCCGCGGGGCCGCTGCCGCCGGCGCTGCGCGAGCGGTGCGAGAAGGTCCTCCGCGACGGGCTGAAAGCGGACGAGTTCTGGCCGGCGATCCACGCGGCGGAAGCCCTCACCCTCGCCGGGCACGGCCGCGACGTCCTCCGCGCGCTGGCCGCCCGGGCCGAGGCCGACGACCAGAAGCGGTGCGGACTGGCCCGCGAGGCGGTCCGGGCCGGCGACCGGGCGAAGCTCGCCGTCCTGTTCGAGATCCTCGACAAGCCGGGGTCGAACGGCCACGTCCACGCGGCCGAGTGCCTGTTCAAGCTGGCCGAGGTGGGGGACGGGAAGAAGCTGCGGGCGGCGCTGGCCCAAGACACCAACCCGCGGCTCCAGCTCATGGCCGCGGCGGCGCTCGCCCGGTGCGGCCACTCGACCGCGCTCGACGCGGTGCGCCGGCGGCTCGCCGACCCCGACCGGGAGGTCCGCAAGCTCGCCGCGTGGGTGCTCGGGCAGCTCGGCGCCGAGGCCGACGCCCGCGCCGTCCGGGCCGCGTTCGAGAAGGACGCCGACCCGGGCGCGAAGGCGTCCGCCGTCCTCGCGCTGGCCCTCCTCGGCGACGCGGCCGCGCGGAAGGCGCTCGGGGAGAACCTGGCCGCGGCCGACGCCGGCGTGAAGACGCAGGCCGCCGAGTTTGCCGGCTACTGCCGGCTGACCGAAGCCCGCGACGCCCTGGCCAAGCTGCTCGACGACCCGACGCTCGACGTCCGCGTCCGCGCCGCCCAGTCACTGATCGTGCTGGCCCTGCCGGCGGACGCCCTCGGGCTGCCGGTCGCGGCCGGGCGGCCCGACATCGCCCGGGACGTGTACCCGGCGACGGCGGAGCACCCGCGGTACTCCGAGGGTTCGGTCGCGGTGTTGAAGGACGGGGCGCTGCTGTACGCGACGACCGAGTTCGCCGGCGGGGCGGGCGACGCCGCGGCGGCGCGGGTCGTAGCCCGCGAGTCGCGCGACGGCGGCCGCACATGGGGTGAGGCCCGGGTGCTGCAGGAGAACGTCGGCGCCCAGAACGTCATGTCGGTCACGCTACGGCGGCTGAAGCCGGGTTCACCCGACGGGCCGCTCGGCCTGTTCTACCTCGTCAAGAACGGCCCGGCCGACCTGAAGGTCCACCTGCGGGTGTCCGACGACGAGGCGAAGTCGTTCGGCAAGGCGGTCTGCGTCACCGACGGGCCCGGCTACCACGTCATGAACAACGACCGGGTCGCGGTCCTCTCGACCGGCCGCATCGTCTGCCCGGTGGCGCGGACCGACGACGTGAGCAAGGGCGGCCACTTCGTGAGCCTGTGCTTCTTCTCGGACGACGGCGGGAAGACGTGGAGGAAGGGGGCTGACGCGGTGGACGCCCCGAAGCGCGGGGCGATGGAGCCGGAGGTGGTCGAGCTGGCCGACGGCACGTTGCTGATGATCGCCCGCACGCAACTCGGCCACATCGCGACCGCCCTGTCGAAGGACGGCGGCGACCACTGGGGCGACCCGGGCCAATTCCCGGTGAAGGCGCCGGAGTCACCGGCGACCGTCCGCCGGGTGCCGGCCACCGGCGACCTCTTGCTGGTCTGGAACAACACCTACGACCCGAAGGCCGGGCACGGCGGGAAGCGGACCCCGCTGACGGCGGCGGTGTCGGCGGACGAGGGGAAGACGTGGAAGCACGTCCGCGACCTCGAAACGAGCCCCGACCACGCCTTCGCGTACACCAGCGTCACGTTCGCGGGGGACCGGGTGCTGCTGACCTACTACGTCGCAGACCCGAAGACCGGCCGGCTGTCGTCGCGCTTCCGCTCGCTCCCGGTCGGGTGGCTGTACGCGGAGGCCGAAAGGTAGCAGGCACGCTCCGTGTGCCGTCCGCGGGCCGGGGCGCGGACGGCACACGGAGCGTGCCTGCTACTTCCCAGACGCGATCACCCCAGCCCGAGTAGCGCGAGCGCGTCGCGGTGGATCAGCCGCTCGACCGCGGCCGGGTCGAGCCGCGGCAGGGCGGTGCCCTCCAGCATCGCGTTCAGCCCCCGCAGCCCGTCGACCGAGGCGGTCACCGTCGTGAACGGGTAGTCGGTGCCGAACAGCACCTTGTCCCACACCCCGTACTCCTGCACCAGCATCAGGCTGTGGTACAGCTGGAACGGGCGGTAGTGCAGCGCGCTCACGTCGGCGTACACGTTCGGGTGCTTCCGGATCGTGGCCACGCACTCCCCCTCGAACGGGTGGCCGAGGTGGGCCATGATCATCGTCGCCTCCGGCCAGCGGATCGCCGCCCGGTCGACGTGCCGCGGCAGGGTGCAGTCGAGCGGGGCCTGGGCGACGAAGGTGGTCCCGGTGTGCAGCAACACCGGCAGCCGGTGCCGGGTGGCGTACGCCCAGAGCGGGTCGAGCCGCGGGTCGTCGGGGGTGAACCCGGCGTACATCGGCAAGAGCTTCACCCCGCGCAGCCCGAGGCCGCGGTGGCCGTCCTCCAGCTCCCGCTCCCAGTCCGGCTGCGTCGGGTCGACCGACAGGAAGCCGAGCAGGGTGTCGGGGTGGGCCGCCACGTACCGGGCGACGTACCCGTCGTCCACCCAGATGCCGCTGAGCCGGGCCTTCCCGCCGAACACGACGGTCTTCGTGTCCGCGGGCGCGGCCCGCCGGTAGTCCTCGTACCGCACGGTCAGATCGACCTCCACCCCGGCGCGGGCCCGCCTCGCCTGGGCGCGGAAGTCGTCCCCGAAGTGCGCCGGGTATTCCCACGCGTGGCTGTGGACGTCGACGATCACGGGTCGCTCCGGCGGGTGGGGGTTCGGGGTCGTTGTAGCCGCGGGGTGGTGGACCGGATGCCGGCGGGGGGGTAGTCTGACCCGGCGGTCGGCCCTGCTCACCCCACCCGGAGACCCCGACGATGCCCCGCATGACCCGCAGGGACTTCGCCAAGACGGCAGGCGTCGCGACCGCCACCGCGCTGAGCGCCGGCCGGGTGGTCGGGGCGAACGACCGGGTCCGCGTCGGCTTCGTCGGCGTCGGCAACCGCGGCGACCAGGTGCTGGCCGCGTTCCTCGAACACAAGGACTGCGAGGTCGCGGCCGTCTGCGACATCTACGCGCCGTACGTCGAGTTCGCGGCCAAGCGGGTCGGCGGGAACCCGGACCGGTTCAAGGACTACCGGGAGCTGATCGCCAAGAAGGACCTCGACGCGGTGGTGATCGCCACCCCGGACCACTGGCACGCGCTGATGTGCGTAGAGGCCTGCGCCGCGGGGAAGGACGTGTACGTCGAGAAGCCGCTGTCGCTGGTGGTGGCCGAGGGCCGGGCGATGGTCGACGCCGCCCGGAAGCACAACCGCGTGGTGCAGTGCGGCATCCAGCGGACGTCCAGCGCGATGTGCCGGGAGGCCGCGGAGGTGGTCCGGTCCGGGGCGATCGGCAAGGTCACCGTCGTCCGGGCGTTCCACGTCCAGAACGAGTGGCCGAAGGGGATCGGCAGCCCACCGGACGAAGACCCGCCCGAGGGCTTCGACTGGGACAAGTGGGTCGGCCCGGCCCCGCTGCGGAGGTACAACAAGAACCGCGCCTTCTACCGGTTCCGCTGGTTCTACGACTACTCCGGCGGGCAGCTCACCAACTTCGGGGTACACTACCTCGCGCAGATCCACGCGTCGCTCGGGGTGGACGCCCCGCTGTCGGTCGTCGCGCTCGGCGGGAAGTTCGCCACCCAGGACAACCGCGAGGTGCCGGACACGCTGGAGGTACTGTGGCACTATCCGAACGACACGCTGGTCACGTTCTCGCAGTTCAACGCGACCGGGGCGCCGCCGGCGGCCAAGCCGTGCGAGATCGAGTTCCGCGGGACGAAGGGGACGATGTACTTCCGCACGGGCGGGTACGAGGTGGTGCCGGAGGTGGTCACCCCGAACGAGTTCCCGGCCCGCACCCCGCTCGACCGCACGGTGGAGAAGGGCTGGCGGACCGGGGCCAAGGCGGAGATCGAGGCGAAGCAGGTGGCCGGCAAGGTCCTCGACGCGGACCACGCCCGCAACTTCCTGGACTGCGTGAAGAGCCGCAAGGCGCCGACGTGCGACGTGGAGTTCGGCCACCGGTGCACGAGCGCGGCGCTGGTCGCGAACGTCGCGCACCGGTCGAAGCTGTACCTGGAATGGGACGCGAAGGCGGAGCGGTTCACCAACCACGCCGCCGCGAACAAGGCGCTGACGTACACGTACCGCAAGCCGTACACGATGCCGGGCTGACCCGCGGGGCGGCCGACGTCAACCCGGCGTAAACGAACAACCCCCGGCCGCGGCCGGGGGTTGGGTGGAGTATGCCCGACAGGAGTTGAACCTGTAACCTTCGGCTCCGGAGGCCGACGCTCTATCCAGTTGAGCTACGGGCACGCGGTCCTGTCTGAAACTATACCCGAACCCCCGGGAATGACAAGGCCCGCCGGCGGCCGCCGGATTTTCCCCGGCTCACTTGCTTCCGCACCCCCGCCGGTAGAATACACCCGAAAATCGTCCCGACCGGCCACCGGAGGTCCTCCCCGTGTCCCGCACCCGTCTCGGCGTGTCCGCCGCCCTCGCCGCCGCCCTCGCCCTCGCCCTCGCCGCGTTCGTCGGCGGACAGGAGCCGAAGAAGGAGCCCCCCAAGGAAGCTCCGAAGGAAGCCCCCAAGGAGGCTCCCAAGGAGCAGCCGAAGGAGGCCCCGAAGGAAGCGCCCAAGGACCCGCCGAAGGTCGACGGGCGGCGGTTCGAGCCGCGGCTCGAGAAGGACAAGAAGTTCTACCAGGAGTCCAAGACCGCCCTGACCCAGATCGTCAAGGTGCAGGGCCAGGACCTGACCCAGCGGCAGGAGAGCACGTTCCTGTTCGAGTGGACCCCGCTCCGGCAGGAGGCGGACAAGTGGGTCGTCCGGCAGCGGGTCGAGGGGCTGGAGATGAAGATCGACATCTCCGGCAACCAGATCGAGTACAACTCGACCAAGGGGGACAGCCCGACCGCCGGGAACCCCGGGCTGACCGAGTTCTTCCGGAAGCTGAACGGGGCCGAGTTCACCGCCACCCTGGACAAGAACTACAAGGTCGAGAAGGTGGACGGGCGGAAGGCGTTCGTGGACGGCCTCGGGGCCGGGAACCCGCAGATGGACGCCCTGCTGAACAAGATCCTGACCGACGACGCCCTGAAGGACATGTGCGACCCGACCCTGAAGCTGGTCCCCCAGGACGGGACCGGGAAGAAGGTCGGCGACGTCTGGGAGCGGAAGTCCTCCCTCAGCCTCGGGCCGATCGGGTCGTACGAGGTGACGTACAAGTTCAAGTACGCCGCCGTCGAGAAGGACCTGGACAAGATCGAGGTGGAGACGACCCTGACGTACACCGCCCCGAAGAAGGACGACCCGGCCGCCGGCGGGCTGCTGTTCCGCATCTCCGAGGGCAAGCTGACGTCGGTGGACGACAAGGGCAACCCGGCCCCGGGCAAGGGGACGATCTTCTACAACCCGAAGACCGGGACGGTCGAGTCCGCCCGCATCGAGATCCGGCTGAAGGGCGACCTGAGCGTCCAGATCGGCGGGACGGACACCAAGGTCGGGCTGGAGCAGGAGCAGGTGACCACGGTCAAGGGCCGGGACACCAGCTTCCTCCCGAAGAAGAACTGACCCGACCGTCGGGCGGCACACCGAGTTCCCGCCGGGCCGCCACGGAGGGCGGCCCCTACCGACGCTTGGTAGGGGCCGCCCTCCGTGGCGGCCCGGCACATTGACCGGAGGCGCATCGTGCGGATCGCCGTGTTGGGGTCGGCCGGGCAGCTCGGCCGCGACCTCTGCCCCCGCCTCCCCGGCGAGGTCGTCCCGCTCACCCGGGCCGACCTCGACCTGTCCCGCCCCGAGACGGTCGCCCCGGCGCTGGCCGCCGCCCGCCCGGACGTGCTCGTCAACTGCGCCGCCTACAACTTCGTGGACAAGGCCGAGACCGAGCCGGAGGCGGCGGCCGCGACCAACACCTGGGGCGTCCGGCTGCTCGCCCGGGCGTGCGCCGACGCCGGGGTCCGGTTCGTCCACTTCAGCACCGACTACGTGTTCGGCCTCGACGCCGCCCGCACCGCCCCGCTGACCGAGGACGACCCGCCCGGCCCGGCGAGCGTGTACGGGGTGACGAAGCTCGGCGGCGAGTACGCGGCCCGGGCCGCCTCCCCGGGGCACCTGGTGATCCGCACCTGCGGGCTGTACGGCCGGTGGGGCAGCGGCGGGAAGGGCGGGAACTTCGTCGAGACGATGCTCCGGGTCGCCGGGCAGGGGAAGCCGCTGCGGGTGGTGAGCGACCAGCGCTGCACCCCGAGCTACACGGTGGACGTGGCGGAGGCGGCGGTCGGGCTGATCCGGGCCGGGGCGGGCGGGCTGTACCACGTCACCAACGCCGGGTCGTGCTCGTGGTTCGAGTTCGCGTCCGAGATCTTCCGCGCCGCCGGGCTGAAGCCGGACCTCACCACCATCACCTCGGCCGAGCGGAAGGACCCGGCCCGCCGCCCGCCGTTCAGCGTCCTGTCGAACGCCAAGCTGGTCGCCGCCGGCGTCCCGGCCCCGCGGCCGTGGCCCGAGGCGCTGGCCGCGTACCTCGCCGAGCGGGCCGCCTGATCCGGTTCTCGGGTGGAAACGGCCGGGGTTGGGGTCCCGGCTTCAGCCGGTCCTCGCCCGGCGCCGGCTGAAGCCGGGACCCCAACCCCGGCCGCCAATTCCTGGGATGCGTATGATTCTGGTCTCGGCACAGGTCAGGGGACCTGTGCCACGAGATCGGCGATCGCCCGGCGGAGCCGCCCCGGCGGGGTCAGCGCGCTGTACCGGCCGACCACCTCGCCGGCCCGGCTCACCAGGAATTTGGTGAAGTTCCACTTCACCGACCCGGTCCACAGGAACCCCCGCCGGGCCGCCTTCAGGCGGCGGTACAGCGGGTGGGCGTTCGGCCCGTTCACGTCCACCTTGGCGAACACCGGGAACGTCACGTCGTACTTCGTCGAGCAGAACTGCTTGATGTCGGCGTCGGTCCCCGGCTCCTGCGACAGGAACTGGTTGCACGGGAACCCGAGGACGACGAGGCCGCGGTCCTTGTACTCCCGGTACAAGGCTTCGAGCCCGGCGTACTGAGGCGTGAACCCGCACTTGCTCGCGACGTTCACCACCAGCAGAACTTTCCCGCGGTACTCGGCGAGGGTGCGGGCGGTGCCGTCGAGGGCGGTCACCGGGATGTCGTAGATTTCGGCCGCGGTCGCTTCCATCTCCCCTTCCCCTTCACACCGGCGGCACGATTCCGGCCCGGCGCGGCCCGCTCCCCGGCGGGCGAAAAATCGTGCTACGGTTCGGGCAGAAGCTTGGCCGGGACCGCCCGCGTTTCGGGATCACCCGGCGTCGGGCGGACGCGCCGCCCCCACAACCGGAGAACACCCATGGCGACCGGAACCGAGTCGAAGTCCTCGCAGGCCGCGCCCGGCCAGTCGCTGGTCGAGAAGGCCGGCCCGCACGCCCCCAAGATCATGCTCGGGGCGGCCGTCCTCGGGCTGGTCGCCGTCTTCCTGCCGGCGGTGACGGTGACGATCTCGGCCCTGAACGTCTCGGAGTCGGTCTCCGTGGTGCAGGACTGGCGGGGCAAGCTATGCCTGGTCGCGTACGTCGGGGTCGGGGTGCTGGCCGGGCTGATGCTGAAGGAGGCGTCCCGGCCGAAGGCGCTGGCCGCCCTGATCGCCGCCGGGGTCGCCGTGCTACTGGCCGTCTGGCTCCTGCTGAGCGTCGGCAGCGTCGGGCTGGGGGCGGCAGTGAAGACCGGGTTCGGGGTGTACGTCAACATCCTGGCGGCCGCCGCCCTGACCGCCGGGGCCGCCCTCCAGGCGAAGCGGGCCGGGGTGTTCTGAGCGGCGGTGAGCGGGGGGCGTCAGCCCCCTGATCTGACAAGCAGATCAGGGGGCTGACGCCCCCCGCTCGCCCGGCGGGTCACTTCCCTTCCTTCACCCGCTTCAGGTACTTCTTGTCCTCGGTCTGGACGACGATCATCTCCCCCTCGGCGATGAACGACGGGACCTGGACCACCAGCCCGGTCTCCAGGGTGGCGGCCTTGGTCTGGGCGGCGGCCGTCGCCCCCTTGATCCCCGGCTCCGTCTCGGTCACCTTCAGGGTCACCGTCTGCGGCAGCTCCATCGACAGCGCCTTGCCGTCGTAGAAGGTGATCTTGACCGGGTCGTTCTCCCGCAGGAACGGCATCATGTGCCCGACCATGTCGGCCCCGAGGGTGACCGGCTCGAACGTCTCCGCGTCCACGAACACGAAGTCGTCCCCGTCCTTGTACGAGTAGTTGTAGTCTTTGGTGTCGAGGTACACGACGTCCACCTTGTCGTCCGGGTGGACCCGCTCGTCGGTGATACTCCCGGTGGTCAGGTTCTTCAGCTTCAGGTACAGGATCGCCCGCCAGTTCCCGGGCGTGTTCAGGTCCCGGTCCAGGCAGTAGAACAGCGTCCCGCCCATGTTCAGGACCATGCCCCGCCGGATGTCGATCATCTTCGTGGACGCCACCGGAAGCCCTCCGCTGTCGGGCCGTGCGGCCCGGGTGAATGCCGACCAGAGTACCGGTCGTTTTACCACCCCGGGCGGGACGGGAGAAGAGCGGCCGCCCGGGGTTCACACCCCGGGCGATTTCCCGGTCGTCCCTTCGGGACTGCAAGTCTTCAGCCCCGAGGGGGCGGCGAGGGAATAGCCTGGGGTGTGAACCCCGGGCGGCCGGCCCCGACCTGTTCCGGTACAGTGTCACCCACGCCACCCCGCGAGGACCCCCGATGTCCGCCCGCCTCCTCCCCGCGCTGCTCGCCGCCGTGCTCGCCGTGCCGGCCGCCGCCGACGGCCCGAAGGACAACCTCCCGGACGACGTCCGCCCGGTCCCGCCGAAGGGGACCGAGCTGCCGGCCGACGTGAAGGCCGACCTCAAGAAGGGCCTCGCCGAACTCCAACAGGTCATCAAGGACGTCGGCACGCACGACCTCCTGCCGGACGTGCTCGTCTACGAGAAGGCGGTGCGGTGGGCGCTCGACCACGACGAGGTGTACGACGGCAAGGCGGGCAAGGACGGGAAGGGTCCGCCGCCGGGCGGCAACGTGAAGAAGGTGCTCGCCGCCGGGCTGGAGCGCGCGAAGCAACTCAAGGACGGCAAGACGCCGTGGGCGACGCAGACCGGCCCGGTCCTCCGCGGCTACCGGTCGAAGATCGACGGCAGCGTCCAGCCGTACTGGCTGGTGGTCCCGAAGGAGTACGACTTCGCGGCCAAGGCTCCGCACCGCCTCGACTTCTGGTGGCACGGCCGCGGGGAGACACTCTCCGAAGCGAACTTCATGGCCAACCCGGCGAACGCCGGCGGCATCATCCCGGCCCCGGGGGCGTTCGTCCTGCACCCCTACGGGCGGTACTGCAACGCGAACAAGTTCGCCGGCGAGACCGACACGTTCGAGTGCTTGGAGCATGCCAAGAAGCACTACCGGGTCGACGACTCGCGGCTGGTGGCCCGCGGGTTCAGCATGGGCGGGGCGGCGTGCTGGCAGTTCGCCACCCACTTCCCGGCGCTCTGGTGCGCCGCCGCCCCGGGGGCCGGGTTCGCCGAGACGCCGGAGTTCCTGAACGTGTTCCAGAACGAGAAGGTCGAGCCGACGTGGTACGAGAAGAAGTTGTGGCACCTGTACAACGCGACCGACTACGCGGAGAACCTGTTCAACCTGCCGACGGTCGCGTACAGCGGGGCGGACGACCGGCAGAAGCAGGCGGCCGACGTGATGGCCCGGGAGATGAAGAAGGTCGGGCTGGAGCTGGCCCACGTCATCGGCCCGAAGACCGGACACAGCTACGAGGCGAACGCGAAGGCCGAGGTGAACAAGCGGATCGACGCGATCGTCGAGAAGGGCCGCGACCCTTGGCCGAAGGAGTTCAAGTTCACCACGCACACGCTCCGGTACAACGCCGGGCCGGGGGTCACGGTCGACGGATTGGGGAAGCACTGGGAGCGCGCCCTGGTCGAGGGGACCCGGGACAAGGGGTGGGTGAAGGTGAAGACGGAGAACGTCGCCGCGCTGACGCTCCGCGCCCCCGGCCCGCTGGACGCGATCTCGCTGGACGTGGACGGGACGCCGCTCACCCTGCCGGCGTTCAAGAAGGACGGCGAGGTCTACTCGGTGTCGCTGCGGAAGGAGAAGGGGAAGTGGGTTCCGCTGCCTGCCGACGCCAAAGCGGACCCCGACACACCCGCCAAGGCCCCCGGCCTCCAGGGGCCGATCGACGACGCCTTCACGGACGCCTTCGTGAACGTCGCCCCGACCGGCAAGCCGATGAGCGCGAAGGTCGGCGAGTGGGTCGGGAAGGAGATGAAGCATGCCGCCGACCACTGGCGGAAGCAGTTCCGGGGCGACGCCCCGGCGAAGAAGGACACCGAGGTCACGGCCGACGACATCGCGACCCGCAACCTGGTCCTGTGGGGCGACCCGCAGAGCAACGCGGTCCTGGCGAAGATCGCCGACAAGCTGCCGGTGAAGTGGACCGACACGGGCGTGGTCGTGGGCGACAAGACCTACGACGCCACCACCCACGTCCCGGTGCTGGTCTACCCGAACCCGCTGAACCCGAAGCGGTACGTGGTGCTGAACAGCGGATTCACGTTCCGCGAGTACGACCAGCTGAACAACGCCCGGCAGGTGCCGAAGCTGCCGGACTACGCCGTCCTCGACGTCACCACCCCGCCGAACTCGCGGTATCCTGGGAAGGTCGTCCGGGCCGGGTTTTTCGGCGAGAAGTGGGAATTGCTACCCGACGACGGGAAGTGACCAGCCGAGCGGGGGGCGTGAGCCCCCTGTGTGTCGCGGCGTTCACAGGGGGCTCACGCCCCCCGCTCAGGTGAGAACCCATGTCCCGCTTCCTCCGCGTCGCGCTGTTCCTGGTCGCCGCCGCCGCGTCGGCGGCCGGGGTGTACTTCGCGTTCGAGTACTACCGCCCGAAGGCCGACCCGCCGCCCGCCGCCCCGTCCGGCCCCGCCCCGGTCGCCGCCAAGCCGCCAGCTAAGCTCGTCGTCCTCGTCGTGTTCGACCAGCTGCGCGGCGACTACCTCGCCAAGTGGGCCGGGCACTTCGGGCCGGACGGGTTCGAGCGGCTGAAGCGCGAGGGGGTGTGGTACGCCGACGCCCACGTCCCGTACGCCTGCACCTCGACCGGGCCGGGGCACGCCTCGCTCGCCACCGGCGCCCCGCCGTCGGCCCACGGGATCGTCGAGAACGAGTGGTGGGACCGGAGCCCGGGGGTGAAGGGCCGGGTCTACTGCTGCCAGCCGTCCCGCGAGTTCCCGCTCGTCCCGCCCCTGCAGGCCCCGCCCGTCCCGCCGAAGGACAAGGAGGTCGCGCCCGTGACCCGCGGGACGGAACTCGGGTTCAGCCCCGAACTGCTGCTTGCCGAGACCGTGGGCGACAGGCTGAAGGCCGCGACCGGCGGCAAGGGCCGGGTCGTCTCCCTCTCGCTCAAGGACCGCACCGCGGTGCTGATGGCCGGAAAGCGGCCGGACGCGGCGTACTGCTTCGACACCCGCGACGGGCTGTTCCACACCGGGGCGTACTACCGCGAGGCGCCGCACCCGTGGGCCGCCGAGTTCAACGCCGGCCGCCCCGCCGACCGGTGGTTCGAGCAGAAGTGGGAGCGCGCCCGCCCGGACCTCGACTACGCGGCGGTGACCGGGGTCGCGGACGGGGCGGCCGGCGAGGGGTACGGGCTGAACGACCAGGGCCGGCTGTTCCCGCACCCGTTCAGGGGCAAGCTCGCCGCCCCGGGCAAGGGGTACTTCGAGGCGGTCGAGTGCTCGCCGGCGGGGAACGAGTTGGTGCTGGAGTTGGCGAAGAAGGCGGTGGCCGCCGAGAAGCTCGGGCAGGGCGAGGCGGCCGACCTCCTGTGCCTCAGCTTCTCGTCGAACGACCTCGTCGGGCACCTGTACGGGCCGGACTCGTGGGAGGTGCTCGACATGACCCTCCGGTCCGACCGGCTCGTCGCCGACCTCCTCGCCTTCCTCGACGCGACGGTCGGGAAGGACCGGTACGCGGTGGTGCTGTCGGCCGACCACGGGGTGTGCCCGCTGCCGGAGCAGGAGCGGGTCGCCGGCGGCCGGCGGGTGCTGCTGACGGACAAGAAGAACGACGTGTTCGGCCCGCTCGCGGCGAAGCTGGACGACGCGTTCGGCCCGCACCCGGGCGGCCCGACCCGGTGGTTCGAGACGGCCGACGCGAAGGAGCAGGACCGGGTGTGGCCGTGGGTGTACCTGAACCACGCGGCGCTCGCCGCCCGCGGGCTGGCGCCGGAGGAGGTGGCGGCCGTGGCCCGCGACTTCCTCGCCGGCCGGGCGTACTTCGAGACGGCGCTCACCCGGAAGGAGGTCGAGTCCGGGGCGTTCCCGCCCGGGAGCGTCGGCGAGCGGGTGAAGCTGGCGTACTACGCGGACCGGTGCGGGGACGTGATCGCGGTGCCGAGGCCCGGGGTGCTGGTCACCCGGTTCGAGAACGGCACCACCCACGGCAGCCCGCACGCCTACGACACCCACGTCCCGGTGCTGGCGGCCGGCCCGAACATTCCGGCGCTCGGCCGGAGCGCGGACCGGGTGTCGTCGCTCGTCGTGGCCCCGATCCTGGCGAAGGCGCTCGGCATCGACCCGCCGGCTCAGGCCGCCGAGAAGGCGCCGTGGTAAGCAAGCAGTGGCCCGCTGATGACGCAGACTTCGGCGCAGATGAACTCAGATCAGAACAGGGTCTTCATCTGGTTTCAATCTGCGCCGAAGTCTGCGTCATCAGCGGGCCACTGCTTCCGCCACGTTCACGGCCCGTGCTCGTACAGCAGCTCGCACAGCTTCCCGAGCGCCTTCCCCTCGCGGCCGGTACCGACCCCGGCCGGCAGCGGGACGTTGTTCACGAACACCGCGAAGTACAGCCCGGTCCCGGCCTTCGTCGTCATCGTCCCGGCCAGCGCCTTGCTGGTGAGGATCGACCGGTCGTTCGCCGCGTCGTGCCACACCAGCGTCCCGGTCTTGGCGAACGCCTTCCCCTTCGCCGGGCTGTCGTCCGGCACCACCCCGGCGAGCGTCCCGTCCACCCCGAGCACCGGCAGCCCGGTCCGGTACGCCTCCCACTCCGGCCGCTTCGCCATCCCCTGCAGCAGCTGCACCGTCGCCCGCGCGGTGACGTGGTCCGCCCGGGTGCCGCCGGCCCCGCCGCCGAACGACACCTGGTTCACGTCCACCCCCAGCTCCTTCAGGATCTTCCGCTCCTCGCGCAGCCCCGCCTCGGCGGTCGTGTGCCCCTTCGCCGCCGCCACCAGGCACGGCAGCGTGCTCGCGTACAGGTTGTGACTCACCTTGAGCGTGACGGCGATCGCCTCCTTCAGCGGCGGGGAGGTGAACGCCGCGACCTTCGTCAGCTTGGCGTAGGCGTCCCGCGCCGGGAAGTCGAACCCGTTCGGCCGCAGGACCGGGGCGGTGACCGCCACCCCGGCCCGCCGCAGCGCCTCGACGAACAGCGTCCGGGCGACGACCGCCGGCTCGTCCACCGGGAAGATCCGGACCTGCGGCCGCCCGCCGGCCGGCACCCGCCCGCGGACGGTGAACTGGTTCACCCCGACCTGCCGCAGCTCCAGGCTGGCCGCCGACTTCGCCGGGCCGGTGGTGACGCTCGCGTCCATGTGGTACGCGGCCGACTCGGGGCGGGCGGTCACCTTCGCCGGGTCGCCGGCGCTCTCCCCCGGCTCGACGACGATGTCGACCACGTTGTCGTTGACGAGGATCGGGGAGACGGCGTCCGGCCCGCTGCCGCTGCCCCGGGTGCGGGCGAACAGCCGGTCGTCCACCAGCACCTCGCCGTCCACCCGGGTGACCCCGGCGGCCTTCACCTGCTTGGCCAGGTCGTTCAGGGCGGCGAGCGGGTCGGTGTCGGTCAGCTCGGCGTCGCCGGCCCCGCCGTTCGCGTACGTGTGGTCCTTGTCCTTGAAGACGGTTTTGCCGCCCTTCGCCCGCCCGCCGAACGTCAGGTCCCCGGCGGCGACCAGGATCAGGTCCCCGCGGAGGGTGCCGTCCGCGACCGGCCCGCGCTGGTACACCGCCGTCTCGACGGTCGAGTCCGGGCCGAGGGCGACCAGGGCGGCGGCGCACGAGAACAGCTTGGTGACCGACGCCGGGACGAGCAGCGCCTCCGGGTTCCGGGCGAACACCGTCTCGCCGGTCTTCGCGTCCACGACCAGGGCGCCCCAGGTGGCGTGCCGGTAGTCCGGGCCGTCCATGACCGCGTCGAGTTGCTTGGCGAGTTCCGGGTGCTTGGAGTCCGGCCGGGCGGCGGGGGCGGGCAGCGCGGCGAGGGCCGCGAGGACCGCGGCCGGGGTCAGGGGGAGCAGGCGGGGCACGGGTCGGCCTTTCGCTCGGGGTCGGGAGTCACCGGCAGAACACACATGGTAACCGGGGGTTGGCGGCGGGGGGAGGCCCCGCCGGCGCTTGACGCGGGGGCGGAAAACGCACAGAGTGGGTGTGCCGGCGGGAAACTCACCACCCCGCCGGCCGGCACCGGACCCGTTCGCCCGGAAGGGCCCCTCCCATGCCCCGCCCCCCGTCACCGCGCCGCGGGTTCACCCTGATCGAGCTGCTGGTGGTGATCGCGATCATCGCCGTCCTCGTCGGCCTGCTCCTCCCCGCCGTGCAGAAGGTCCGGGAGGCCGCCGCCCGGGCCAAGTGCGCCAACAACCTCAAGCAGCTCGCGCTCGCCTGCCACAACTTCCACGACGCCAACGCGAGGTTCCCGGCCGGGGTGAGCAACCTGCTGAACTCCCCGACCCGCAACCGGGGCGGGTGGCTGCAGGACCTGCTCGGGTACGTCGAGCAGTCGGCCCTCCAGCAGAACGCCGACACGTTCTACCGCACCGCCCCGCCGGTCAACCCGACGGTCGGGGCGTACTCGTACCAGATCCCCGGGGCGGACACCAAGCTGCCGACCCTGGTCTGCCCGTCCGACCCGGTGGACGCGGTGGCCACCGACCGCGGCAACCCGAACTTCGTCGGGCTCCGGGGGAACTACCTGCTGTCCGCCGGCAGCGGGCCGATCAGCACCACCCTGTGGGCCGGCGGGACGGACCTGAACGGGGTGTTCTTCGTCCAGTCCCAGGTGCGGCTGACGGACGTCACCGACGGCGCGTCGAACACGGCGCTCGCGGGCGAGTTCCGGCTGAACCCGCTCCCCGGCCCGCCGCTCGACTGGCGGGGGGCGTACTACCAGGCGATCGGCGGGAACACCCTGTTCACCACCCTGTACCGGCCGAACAGCACCAACCCGGACGACCAGATCTACTGCCGGAACACCGTGCAGGCCCCCTGCACCGGGGCCGGCCCGACGCTGAACACGGTCGCCCGCAGCTACCACACCGGGGTCGTCAACGTGGCCCTGGCGGACGGGTCCGTGCGGGCCGTCGCCGACGGGGTGAACGGGGCGGCCTGGAACGCCCTCGGGTCGCGCAACGGCGGCGAAGTGCCGGGCGACCTCTAACCGCGGGGGTCGCCGTGAACAGCGTGTTCTCCTGGCTGGTGGCGTCGCCCCTGCTGGTCGTCGGGTGCGGGCCGGCCGGCCCGCGGGCGTACCCGGTGTCGGGCACGGTCACGTTCGACGGCAAGCCGGTCGAGGCCGGGTTCATCCGGTTCGCCCCGGCCGGCGCCCCGGCCGAGGCGGAGGCGGCCCCGATCGCGGGCGGCAGGTACCGGCTGGACCTGCCGGCCGGCCCCCACCGGGTCGAGGTGAGCGCCGCCCGCACCCGCCCGGGCGGCCCCCGCGGGGCGATGGGCGAGCTGGTGCCGGAGGAGTACATCCCGGCCCGGTACAACCGGCAGACGGAGCTGACGGCCGAGGTCGTCCCGGCCGGGGACAACGTGTTCGACTTCGACCTGCGGCCGGCCCGGAAGTGAGCCGCCCGCCGCCCTTGACGCCCCGCGCCGCCCGAACTAGCGTGATGCGGGGTGTCCACGGACCGAGCCGCCCGGGCGATCGCCCCGGGCGTTTTTCGTGACCGCCACCCTTTTCCGGGACGGGACCGCAATGGCCGGGACGTGCGTGGTCGGGTTGCAGTGGGGCGACGAGGCCAAGGGGAAGATCGTCGACCTGCTCGGCGACGCCTTCGACCTCGTCGTCCGGTACAACGGCGGGGCGAACGCCGGGCACACCGTCGTCGCCGGGGGAAAGACGTTCAAGCTCTCCCTCCTGCCGACCGGCGTCATCCGCCCGAACGTCACCTCGGTCATCGGCAACGGCGTGGTCGTCTACCCGCCGCGGTTCGTCGAGGAGGTCGGCCAGCTCGCCAAGGCCGGGATCGACCTGTCGAAGGCGCTGGTGCTGAGCGACCACGCCCACGTCATCTTCCCGTACCACATGGAGGAGGAGCGGCTCGCCGAGAGTGGGACCGAGGGGAAGATCGGCACCACCGGCCGCGGCATCGGCCCGTGCTACCAGGACAAGGTCGGGCGGCGGTTCGGGGTGCGGGTCGGCGAGTTGCTCCGGCCGGACCACCTGCGGGAGCGGCTCGGCCAGATCGTCCCGTTCAAGAACCGGCTGATGGCGGCGTTCGCCAACGGCCACGCCCACGCCCTCAAGCCGCTCGACCCGTCCGCCGTCGCCGACGAGTACCTGGGGTACGCCGAGCAGTTGCGGCCCTACGTCGCCGACACGTCGCGGCTCCTGCAGGACGCGGTGAAGTCCGGGAAGCGGGTGCTGTTCGAGGCGGCCCAGGGGTCGCTGCTGGACGTGGACCACGGGACGTACCCGTACGTGACGAGTTCGAGCAGCCTGCCGTCCGGCATCTGGGGCGGGTCGGGGCTGCCGGCGAAGCACGTCACGCGGGTGATCGGGGTGGTGAAGGCGTACACGACCCGGGTCGGCCGCGGCCCGTTCCCGACCGAGCTGGACGACGGCCCGGACGGGATCGGCGAGCGGATCCGGCGGGTCGGGCGCGAGTACGGGACGGTGACCGGCCGGCCGCGGCGGTGCGGGTGGTTCGACGCGGTGGCGGTGCGGTACACGGCGGCACTGGCCGGGGCGGACGAGATCACGGTGATGCTGCTCGACGTGCTGAGCGGGCTGCCGGAGCTGAGGCTGTGCGTCGGGTACGACCTGGACGGCGACCGGCGGACGCACTTCCCGAGCGACGCCTACGAGCTGGAGCGGTGCCGGCCGGTGTACGAGACGCTGCCGGGCTGGGCGGAGGACATCACGGCGGCGCGGAAGCTGTCGGACCTGCCGGCGGCGGCCCGCCGGTACATCGACCGGGTGTCGGAGCTGGTCGGGCTGCCGGCGGCGGTGGTGTCCGTCGGCCCCGACCGCGAGCAGACCATCCGGGTGACGTGAGGCGAGAAAACGGAACGCGGATGACGCAGGATCAAGACACGCGGATCGGAGCGGATTGAACACAAGAGTTGATCCGTGTCATCCGCGGGGTTTCATCCCGCGTCATCCGCGTTCCGGTTGTGGTTTTCCCATGACCCCACCCGAAGCGCACGCCCGCTCCGTCGGCCTCGACCCGGCCAAGCTGCCGCGCCACGTCGCCGTCATCATGGACGGGAACGGCCGGTGGGCGCAGGCCCAGGGCAAGGAGCGCGTCGAGGGGCACGCCCGCGGGGCGAAGTCCGTCGACGAGGTGACCGAGGAGTGCTGCCGGCTCGGGATCGGCCAGCTCACCCTGTACTGCCTGTCGTCCGAGAACTGGAAGCGGCCGAAGCCCGAGATCGACTTCCTGATGGCCCTGCTCAAGCAGTACCTGCTCGCCGAGCGGGCGAAGATCCTGGCCCAGAACATCCGGTTCGTCGTCATCGGCCGCCGCGACGGGCTGCCGCCCGAGGTGCTCGCCGAGATCGAGGAGAACGAGCGGCTGACCCGCGGCAACACCGGGCTGACGCTCTGCCTCGCCATCAACTACGGCAGCCGGGCGGAGATCGTCGACGCCGTCCGGGCGATCGCCGAACAGGTGCGGCGCGGCACGCTCCACCCGGACCGGATCGACGAGGGGGTGATCGGCGACCACCTGTACACGGCCGGGATGCCGGACCCGGACCTGCTCGTCCGCACCGCCGGGGAGATGCGGGTGAGCAACTACCTGCTGTGGCAGATCTCGTACGCCGAGCTGTGGGTGACGCCGCGGTTCTGGCCGGAGTTCGGCCCGGCCCTCTTGCACGAGGCGCTGCGCGACTACGCCCGGCGGGAGCGGCGGTTCGGCGGCCTCGTCCCGGAGGTGCCGGATGACGGACGGGCCTGACCGATGATCCGCACCCGGCTCGCCGTCGGCGCCGCCCTCGCCCTCGCCGCCGCAGGCGTGCTGGTCGGGGACGACCACCTCGCTCCCCCCGGCCTCCCCTTCCCCTTCCTGTTCGCCGGCCTGATGCTGATGGGCGTCCTCGCCACCGGCGAGTTGGTCCGCCTCATCCCCGAACCCGCCCGCCCGTCCGGCCCGCTCGTCCTCGCCGGCGTCCTCCTGTGCCTCGCCGCGAACTGGTACCCGACGCTCCGGGCGGAGGCCGGGTTCGCCCGGGGGTCGGTGTGGGGGATGCTCGTCGCCCTGCTCTGCGGGGTGCTGGCGGCCGCGTTCGTCGTCGAGATCGCCCGGTACGACGGCGAGCCGGGGCGGGCGGTCCCGCGGGTCGCGGCGGCGGTGCTGGCCGTCGCCTACCTCGGCGTGCTGCCGGCGTTCTTCGCCCAGACCCGGTTCCTCCCGACCCCGCACGCCGCTCTGCTCCTTGCCCTGACCATCTTCGTCCCGAAGGGGAACGACATCGGCGCGTTCTTCGCCGGCACGTTCCTCGGCCGGCACCGGATGGCGCCGCTGCTCAGCCCGAAGAAGACGTGGGAAGGGTTCGCCGGCGGCATGGTGGGGGGGGCGGCGGTGGCGGTCGGGATCGACTTGGCGGCCGGGGTGTTCCCGGGTGGTATGATCGAGGCGGCCGGGTTCGGCCTGGCGATCGGGCTGGCCGGGGTGGTCGGCGACCTGGCCGAGTCGCTGGTCAAGCGGGACGGGCTGTCGAAGGACGCGTCCAAGCGCATCCCGGGGTTCGGCGGCCTGCTCGACGTCGTAGACTCGGTGCTGTTCGCCGCCCCGGTCGCGTACCTGTGGTTCGTGCTCACCCTCCGAGACCCCTCATGACCGACCCGACCGTGGTGACCCGGAACCTGACCCTCGACAGCCGGGACGAGGCGGTCATCCTGTTCGGCCCGCGGGACCAGTACCTGCGGGCGGTCCGGGACGCCCTCGGGGTGCGGGTGGTGGCCCGCGGCGACCTGCTCCAGATCGAGGGGCCGGCGGAGGCCGCCGGGCAGGCGGAGCGGGCGTTCGGGCAGCTCCGGCAGGTGCTGCGGAAGAACGGGAAGCTGACGGCCGAGGACGTGCGCGGGGTGGTGGAGGTGGTCCGCGGCGGGGCCGACCCGGGCCGGAACGTGACGCTGACCGACTCCGGCCGGGGGCTGCGGGCGCGGACCGACGGGCAGGGGCGGTACGTGCAGGCGCTGCGGTCGCACGACGTGGTGATCTGCGTCGGCCCGGCCGGGAGCGGGAAGACCTACCTGGCGGTGGGCTGGGCGGTCGGGCTGCTGAAGAGCGGGGCGGTGAAGAAGATCGTGCTGGTCCGCCCGGCGGTGGAGGCGGGGGAGCGGCTCGGGTACCTGCCGGGCGACCTGGTGGCGAAGATCAGCCCGTACCTCCGCCCGCTGTTCGACGCCCTGGCCGAGATCATGGACGCGGAGACGGTGAAGAAGTACATGGAGAACGACATCATCGAGATCCTCCCGCTGGCGTACATGCGGGGTAGGACCTTGAACCAGTCCGTCATCATCCTGGACGAGGGGCAGAACGCGACGGCGGCGCAGATGAAGATGTTCCTCACCCGGATGGGGCTGAACTCGAAGATCGTGGTGACCGGCGACACGACGCAGACCGACCTACCCAAGACCGTTCGGAGCGGGCTGGCCGACGCGCTGCAGCGGCTGAAGGACGTGGAGGGGCTGGCGATCGTCCACCTCGACCAGGCGGACATCGTCCGCAACCCGCTGGTGACGCGGATCGTCAAGGCGTACGAGGAGGACGCCCCGAAGGGGAAGCGGCCGGCGGGGTGACGTTCGCGAAGTGGGCCGCGTACACCCCCACGACGGCGCCGACGAACCCGCCGGCGACCACGTCCCCGACGAAGTGGTAGTTCATCCCGACCAGCCCGACCGCGACCGCCGCCGACCCGAGGACGCCCGCCCACCGCCACCGCGGGTATGCGATCCAGAGCACCGCCGCGGCGGCGACGGTCCGGGCCGTGTGGCCCGACGGGAAGCTGCCGTAGGCCGAGCCGCCGTGGAACGGGTGGAACCCGTACGCACCGTCCCGGATGTACGACGGGTTGTCGTCGACCCAGGTGTCGGGCCAGTACCGGCCGGCGAGGTACGACAGGCTCACCCGGAACTGGTCGGCCAGGACGACCGCCGCCCCGGCCGCGAACACCGCCCGCTCCCACCGCCGGAACGGCCCCCACGCCCGCCGCATCGCGAGCGCCGCCAGGGCCGCCGGCGCCCACGCCTGAACGACCGGCGGCGGGTACGTGAGCGGCTCCAGGTACGGGGCCGCGGCGGCGTTGTGGGCGTGGACGAAGGACGCGACTGGGCGGTCGACGAACCGGTAGCAGAGGAACACGAGGGCGGCGCACCCGGCCAGCGCCGCGGCGGTGGCCCGCAGGAGCGGGGCGAACTCGGGGTCGCGGGGCACGGCGGCTTCCCCTCTCCGGTGCGGAACGTCTTGTGGCACAGGTCTCCCGACCTGTGTCCCCGGCAGCACAGGTCGGGAGACCTGTGCCACAAGACCGAGGCCGGGGTCAGCGCGCCTCCTCCGCCAGGTACCGGGCGAAGGCCGGCAGGTCGGCGGCCAGGTCCCGGGCGACCGGCCGGCCGGCCAGCCGGTACCACCCGACGACCCGGGCCAACTGCCGGCCCATGCTCTCGGCGTAGAACGCCGCCCGGTCCCCGGCGGCCAGCTTCAGCGCCGCCCGGTACTCGGCCACCGCGTCGTCCCACAGCCCGCGCAGGGCGGACGCCTCCCCGCGGGCCGCCCGGTGCCACACCTCGTCGTCCGGCTGCCGCCGCCGCCACCGGTCCGCCCCGGCCAGCAGGTCGGCCGCCTGCCGGTCAGCCTCGGCCCGCAGCCGGGCCGCCTCCGCCCCCCGCCCGAGCTGGTGCGCCAGGGCGGCCCGGACGAACGCCAGGGTGGCCAGGTTGGTCCCCGGGAACGGGTCTCCGGCCAGCTCGAACGCCCGCCGGTACTTGTCGGCCGCGGTGGCGTACTCCCCGTCCGCCTCCTCCAGCGCCACCCGCCGGTCGGCCGGGACCGGCTCGGCCAGCCCGCGGGCCAGGTGGGCGTCCCCGGGGTCCTTGTGGCACCGCCCCCACAGGCACAGGGTGTCCTCGTCCAGGTGCCCGCCGAACCGGGCGTCCGCATCCGCCAGCAGGTCCAGCGCCGGCCCGCGCCGCCCCTGCTGGACCAGGTTGAACGCCCTCTCGAACCAGACGTGCAGGGCGGTCGGGTGCCGCTTGGCCAGGTCGTCCAACAGTCCCTCGGCCCGGGCGAGGTCGCCCTCCCCCGCCCGCCGGCTCAGCACCCGGGCCTCGGCCAGCGGCTCCCGGTACGACGGGTGCCCGGGCTCCCCCGGCTCCGCCGGCGGGGAGAGCTGGCGGCACTGGTCGGCCGCCACCCCGGCGGACACGAACGCGGCCGCCAGCTCGCGCCCCCCGTGCGCCTCGAACCGGGCGTTGTACAGCCCGTAGCACCCGAGCAGGAAGTAGTACTCCCGGAGCCACCCCCGGCCGGGGTGGTGCGGCCCCAGCACCTCGGCCGCGTGCCGGCGGACCGCCAGCACCAGGGCGGCCAGCCGGGCCGCCGGGGTCGCGTCACCCGGGCCGTCCGGCCACGGCCGCCGGCCGGCCGCGCACTCCCGGGTCCGGTCGGCCAGGTCGCGCTCGAACCCGATGGCGGCCGCCGCGAACGCCCGCACCCCGCCGCCCGGGAGCAGGTGCCGCAGCGCCCGCACCTTTAACTCCGTCTCCAGCTTGACGAAGTCCCACCCGACCAGGTTGTCCGCCCCCATCCCCTCGTAGTCGAACACCGCCGGGTGGTCGACCCGGTCCCGGTCGGCGTTCGCCCCGACCAGCACGTTCCGCCCGTGCAGGTCCCCGTGGGCCGGCCCGCGGACGACCGCCGGCACCACCCGGTCGGCCGGCCCCCCGCCGGCCGCCGCGTGGGCGACCTGCCGCTCGCCCAGATACCGGAAGTAGTCGACCGGGTCGATGAACCCGTCCGGGCGGACGGACGAGGCGGCCGTCGCCTGCATCCGGGTGTCGAGGGCGAGCCGGGAGTCGTCCCACCGGGCGAGGACGTCGGCCAGCGGGAGGCGGCGGTTGCCGTCCCGGCGGACCGGGTTGAGCAGGACCGCCGGCCCGGCCGGGGGCTCGGCCCGGGCCCGGTCGTACAGCACCCGCCGGAGCTGGCCGAGCAGGTGGTCGACGGCCCCGATTACCGACTCGACGGCCGGGGAGTCGAACCGGACGGCCCGGACGACGGCGTCCTCCAGCGACACCGCCTCGTCCCCGACGTGCTCGCGGGCGTCCTGGTAGACGAGGGCGGTGAGCCGGTCCGGGTGCGGGTGCGGGGTGAGGCCCATGAACACCAGGTTGGACGCCCCCGCCGACGGCCGGCACTCGTCCCAGGCGTCCCACTCGAGCCGCAGCCGGGGGTGCCCGGCGAGCTTGACGATGGACCCGCCGGCCCCGGCCGGGGTGCGGACGTCGACCGGCAGGATGAACTCGTCGGCCCGCCGGCGGAACCCGAGGTACAGGTCGAGGACGACGACGTGGGCGGCGGCCGGGAACGTGTCGGCGAGGCGGGCGGACAGCTCCCGCATCTTGGCGGCGACGGCCGGGGCGGCGCCGCCGAGTTCCCTCTGGAGCCGGGCCTCGGCCCGGCGGGTCCAGGCGACGTGCGGGGCGGCCGCGGGCGGGGTCATGGGCGGGTCCTCGGGGCGGGGTCGGACTCGCGGTCACGGGCCGAAGGAGCCGAGCCGCGGACGGGGCGTGCGGTCGCCCCTACCCGCCCCCCGCCCGGTGCAGCCGGTCGAGGGTGTCGGACGACGGAGCGTACGGGGCCGTCTCCGGCTCGCCGGTGTCGAGGTTCAGGTCTGCCAGGTCGGCGAACCCGCGCGCCTCGGCCGCGGCGAACCGGTCCGGGAACCCGTCGATCACCCGGATCACCTCGTCGACCAGGCGGTCGGCCGGGCGCGCCGGCCGGGCGAACGCCGCCGCCGGGGACCGCGGGACGGCCGCGGTCGCCACCCGGGCCGCGGCGAACAGCAGGTCCGTCGCCGCCCCGGCCGGCCCGCCCCGCCCGCCGGCGAACCGGCGGGCGACCGCCCGACCGTAGCCGAGCAGGACCGGGACCGCCCGGTCGGCCGCCCGCACCGACGCCGCCAGGGCGGACCGGGCCGGTCGGAAGCCGTAGGTCCGGGCGAACGCCTCCCCCAGCGGCCCGACGACCGGCCCGGCGGGCGGCCGGCCGGCCACCCGCCAGGTCGCGCCGAGCCGGGCGCCGACCACCGCGTCGAGCCCCTGCTCGACCCGGACGTGGGCGGCCGGGTCGTCGGCGAACGTCCGCGGCCCGGGCCGGCCGGTCAGCTCGCCGGCCGCCCGGTTGATGAGCGGGTGGATGAGCCCGTCGGCCAGCACGTGGGTGGCCCACCCGCGGGCGAACGCGGCCGCCACCGGCCCGCCGGCCGCCCGGACCAGGCACCGGGCCAGCCCGGCGGACCGGACGTAGTGGGCGAGGTCCGAGACGAACCGGTCCCCGCCGGGGAAGTAGCCCATGTCCGGGGCCACTGCCCCGGCGAGGAAGGCGGCCCGGGTCGCGGCCCCGGCCGGCCCCGGCCCGAGCACCCGGGCCGCGATCACGAGATGGACCCCGCAGCCCGGCATGTCGCCCCCGCCACCCGGCCGTCAACACGGACGTTATACTGACCTCAACCGGACCGCCAGCGGGTCGCCCATGGCCGCCATCTTCCTGTCGTACCGCCGGTCCGACACCGCCCCGTTCACCGGACGGGTGTACGACCGGCTCGCCGCCCGGTTCGGGCCGGACGAGGTGTTCAAGGACGCCGACTCGATCCCGAAGGGGGCCGACTTCCGGACCGTCCTCGCCCAGCGGCTCGGGCGGTGCCGGGTCGCCCTGGTCGTCATCGGCGGGGAGTGGGTGACCACGGCCGAGCCGGACGGCACCCGCCGGCTGGACAACCCGAACGACTTCGTCCGGATCGAGGTCGAGACGGTGCTGGGGCGGGGGATCGCGGTCATCCCGGTCCTGGTCGGGGTGCCCGAGCTGCCGCCCGAGGCGGACCTGCCCCGGACCCTCCGCCCGCTCCGCGCCCGCCAGTACAAGAAGTTTCAGCACGACGGCCGGTTCGACGCCGACCTGTCCGACCTGGTCCGCGACGTCGAGCGGGCGCTCGCCGGCACGGCGGAGGCCGCGCCCGAACCGCCCCCGCCGGCGGCCGGCCCGGCCGCCGCGCGGGACCGGGCGTGGCCGGAGATCGCCCGGCGGGTGTCCGACGGGGCCCGGCTGGTCGTCCTGACCGGCCCGGCCGGGGTCGGGAAGACGTTCACCGCCGCCGCCTTCGCCCGCTGGCACTCCCCCGCCGCCCCGGTCGTCCGGGTCGACGCCGGGCGGGAGTTCGACGAGCTGTCGCTGGTCGAGGCGGTCGGGGCGGCGTACCCGGACGAGCTGTACCGCGGCGCCGGCGACCAGCCCGGGCCGCTCGGGGCCCAGCGGCGGGCCGCGATCGACCTCCTCGTCCGGCACCGGGCGGTCGTCGTCCTCGACGGCGTCGGGGAGGCCGAGTACCCCCGCGACCCGGCCGCCGAGGTCGCCCTCGGCCGCCGGGTCGCCGCCGAGCTGACCGCCGCCGGGCTGCTCGTGGTGGTGACGGCCCGGGACGGGGCGGGCTGGGCCGACCACGGGCCGGTCGCCCTGCGCGGCCTCGCGGCCGACGGCGCCCGGGAGCTGGTCCGGCCGGCGGCCGAGGCCCGGCCGGCCGACTGGGAGGGGCTGATCCGACGCGGGAACCCGGGCGAGTTGCTGGCGGCCGCCGAGGGCCGGGCCGCGGCGGGGGACCGCCCGCGGGGCCGGCTCGGGCGGGCGGCCGGGCTGGCCCGGGACGCCCTCGCCGCCGTGATCGGGGACCCCATCCGCCCGCGGCCGGCGGAGCGGGGATCAGGGCCGGGGGCGCTGTTCCTGATCTGCGTCGGCCTGCTGCTCGTCGCCGCGGTGTCGTCGACCTGGGCGTACGAGTCCGGGAGCGCGCGGTGGGAGCGGATGTTCTACGGCCTGGCCCGGCAGCCGGCCGACGTCCCGCCGCTGGGGGCCGGGGGGGACAAGGTGCACCCCGGGCCGGGCGAGCTGGTCGAGCTGGCCCGGGCGTCGATCGTCATCTTCTTCTTCCTGCTGGTCGTCGTCGGCCGGTTCTTCGCCGCCGAGGTGGCGGCCCTGGTGCCGCGCGCCCCGTGGGCCCGGGCCGGCCCCCGGGCCCTCGGCCTGCGGTCCCTGTTCCGGATCGTGTTCGTCGCCCTCGCGGTCTGGCTCGGGGCGAACACCGTCGCCCACCACCGGGACATCGGCCCCCGGGTGCTGTGGATGTGCAACGGGAACCCGTTCCTCCAGCGGCACCTGGAGGCCGCCGACGCCCGGGCCGTCCGGGACCTCCAGGGCCGCCCGGCCGACGACCCGGACCGGATGAACGGGGAGCCGCCGGCCCCCGGGGCGGCCGGGTACGACGAGTACCGGCGGGAGTGCGTCGTCCCGTACTGGCGGTTCTTCCCGTACTCGATGGTGATGTTCGCCGTCGTCGGGCCGGTCGTGATCATCGTCTGCTTCTACGCCCTGTGCTCGTCCCTCTGGACCCACCTGATCGCGCAGCCCGGGCGGGTCGAGCGGGTCGACGACCGGGCCCCGGCCCGGGAGGTCGAGAACCGGTTCCGGTACTACCAGGGGACGTACGCCGGGGACGTGGACAAGTACCTGGTCATGCTGCTGATCCTGCTCGGGTGCTGGGCCTACCACCTGTGGCTGGACAGCCGGAACCTGATCGCCTCGGCCGCCGACACCACCACCCGGATGCTCTGGGTGGTGCTCGGCGGGTGGGCGGGCATGTCCGCGGCCCTCGTCCTGGCGTACCAGGTCCTCGTCCGGGAGGCCGGGCGGAAGCTCCCCGATGGGGACGCCCGGAGCGAGTTCGGGCGGCGGCACGGGGCCGTCCGGTTCTTCGCCCGGACCGTCGCCGGGTCCTCGTACGCCTGGCTCTGCCTGATCCCGCTCGCGGCGATCGGGGCGTACCAGGCCGTCGCGGCGGCCGGGCTGCTGCCGCGCTGACCCGCCGCCGGCCTCGGACCCCGGGCAGACTTCAGGTTGCTGGGGCGGGTCGTAGGTCGGGCTGTGCCCGACACCTTAGCGACGTCGGGCACAGCCCGACCTACGACCCGCGGGCGGCCTCACCGGACCCCCAGCCGCCGCTCGATCTGCTCCAGCGGCACCCCCTTCGTCTCCGGCACCATCGCCGCCACCCAGACCAGTTGCAGCACCATCATGAAGGCGAAGAACAGGAACACGTAGCCGGGGGCGAACGCCGTCACCGCCGCCGGGAAGAAGGTGGTCAGCAGGGCGGCGAACACCCAGTGGGTCGAGCTGCCGAGCGCCTGCCCGGTCGCCCGGTGCCGGGTCGGGAACACCTCCGCGATGAACACCCAGATCACCGCCCCCTGCCCGACCGCGTGGGCGGCGATGAACGCGAAGATGCAGTACGGCACGACCGCGTAGGTTTCGGTGAAGAACGCCCAGGCGCACACCCCGAGCGAGGCCACGTACCCGACCGACCCGGCGTACAGGAGCGTCCGCCGGCCGACCCGGTCGATCAGCCACAGCCCGACGAAGGTGAACACGAAGTTGGTCACCCCGATCCCGACCGACTGGAGCAGGGCCGCCTGCGCGCCCAGCCCGGTCAGCTCGAAGATCCGCGGGGCGAAGTACAGGACGGCGTTGATGCCGGAGAGCTGGTTGAAGAACGCGATCAGGAACGCGAGGAGGATCGGCGTCCGCAGCCGGCGGGTCCAGAATCCGCCCCCGCCCGCGGGCTCCGCCCGGGCAGACTCCCGGATCTCGTCCGCCAGCCGGTCGACCTCGGCGGGCGTCAGATCCGGGTTGAGCCGCCGGAGCACCCGAACCCCGTCCCCGGCCGCGTCGGCCGTCCGGGTCAGCAGCCAGCGGGGGCTCTCGGGCAGTCCGAGCGCCAGGGCGGTGTAGACGAGGGCCGGGACGGCGACGACGCCGAGCATCCACCGCCAGGCGTCCGGGCCGACGCCGGCGAGCAGCGCGTTCGACAGGTACGCGACCAGGATGCCGGACACGATGTTGAACTGGAACAGCCCGGTGAGCAGGCCGCGGCGCTTCGGCGGGGAGATCTCGGAGATGTACAGCGGGGCGGCGACGGTCGAGACGCCGATCCCCAACCCGCCGACGAACCGGGCCGCCATCAGCTGGTACACGTCGGCCGCCAGCCCGCACCACACGGCCGAGACGAAGTACAGCACGCCGACGCCGACGAGCGTCTTCCTCCGCCCGTACCGGTCGGTCGGCCACCCGCCGGCCAGCGCCCCGACCACCGTCCCCCACAGGGCGGACCCCATCGCCAATCCGTGCAGCGTGTCGCTCAGCCCCCAGAGCGACTGGATGGCCTTCTCCGCCCCGGAGATGACGACGGTGTCGAACCCGAACAGGAACCCGGCGAGGGCGGACGTGAGGGCCCAGAGGAACAGGCGGGGCGTCATGGACGTCCTCGGCGGCAGCCGGCCGACGGGCGGGTCGCCCGACTGCGGAGGTCGTGAGGTTGCCGAGCGGTGGGAAGGAAGAGTTGGGGATCTAGGATTCGAAGCTACCAAGCCGGGGGTGCGGCCGCGTTTCGCCCACACGGCGTTCGCGTCGCAACTCACTACCAGCAAAGCCAACTCGGCCTCCGCTGGGCTGCGGCGGCATTCTACCCACGCGGGTCTGGCGCGGCCAATCCTGCACCCATTTTGCACCCAGTCGCTTACCGGAGGACTGCGCTCGACACGGCCCGATGGCCGGCCGCGAGCACTCCAGCGTGAACCGGGCCGGATCCCGCCGGGCGTCCGCCTCGCTGAAGTACGGCGTCTCCCCCACGTCCCGCGCCAGGCACTTCAGGTCGCCCCGCCGGTTGACGGTGAACGCACCGGCCGGGTCGTGCCCGCGGCCCGTCTTGTGGAAGTCGACCGTCACGCTGTCCGCGAGTCGCAGCCCGTGGGTGTGCGCCCGGACCCGCTCCACCACCGGCAGCACCTGCGGGGCCAGGTCCCGCGGGTCGCGGGCGGTGTCGTACTCGGCCAGGAAGCACGGCGCCCGCCCGGCGGCGTCCACGTGCAACTGCGGGGCGGGGCGGCCGTGGCGAGTTGCCCGGTTGTCGATCACCCCTCACACCCCGGCCGCGTCGTCCGCGCCGAAGGCCGTCCGCGGTGCCGAACGTGGCGACCACGTAGGCGACCGCGTCGCCCCGAGGCATGGCAGGAGTGAGGGACCACGCGCGACCCACTACTTCTCTTTACCCACACGTACATCCAGCCTACCCTTCGTTCCTCAACCGGTGCTGTTTCCGGTAATCGCCCGGGCTCATCCCGAGTTCGCGGCGGAACACCTCATACAGGCGCTGGATGGTGCCGAAGCCGACGTCGCGGGCGATCAAGGTGAGCGGACGATCGCTCTGGGCCAACTCCCGCTTCGCCCGCTCGATGCGGACGCGGCGGATCTCGGTCGCGATCGGGCGCTGGATGGTCTTCTGAAAGTAGTTCTGCAGCGTCCGCGTTTCGACCTTCGCCGCAGCGGCGACGTCGTCCGGCCCGACGCCCCGGTGGCTGTTCGCCGCGATGTACGCCAGCGCCGCGGCCACCACGTCGTGATCGACGGCGAAGAAGTCGGTCGATTCGCGGACGACCAGCCCCTGCGGTGACAGCCGGATCGGGTCGGCCGGCGGCCCCTCGCCGCCCATCAGCCGGTCGAGCAATTCGGCGGCCGCGTACCCGATCCGGTCGTACCCGATCTCGACGCTGGTGAGCGAGGGGTGGGGGTGTTCGCAGAGCGTTTCTTCGTTCTTGCCGGCGACGATCGCCATGTCCTGGGGGACGCGCCAGCCCCGCCGGTGCGCCGCCTGCACGACCAGCCGACCGTACACCTCCTGGCCGACGTACACGCCGATCGGCGACTTCCACACCCTCATCACCCGGTCGATCAGTCGGACGGTGTTCTTCCAGTGCGCGAGGTCGCGGTAGGGGTTCTGGGAGACGTACGCGGACGCGCACCCGAAGCCGGCCTCGCGCACCACCCGGGTGAACTCCTCGACTTCCAAGTCGTTGTCCACGTTCTTGGGCGAGGTGAGGGTGGCGAACGTGCGGAACCCGCGGCTCAGTAGGTGTTCGGCCACCAACCGGCCGCTCTCGGTCGAGTCGGGGAACACCCCCGGCAGCAGGTGCCGGGCGGGCGAGCTGGGCCACACGTTCACCGCCGGCACCCCCAGCCGTGCGGCCCGCCGCGCGAGCGGGTGGTTCGCCCGCGCCACGATGCCGTCGTACCGGTTCGCGGCGGTCTGCTTCCGGCCGAGGGTGTGGTGAGCGAACTCGTCGAGGATCGACGTCCACCCGCGCTCCCCGGCGTACCGCTGGATCCCGGCAAAGATCTGCGAGTGCCGCTTGTACGGCCACTGCAGGTCCAGCATCAGCGCCACCCGGGGAGGCGTTTGGCTCATGAGTCGTTTTCCCGGATTCGTTACTTTTTTTCTTAGGAACGAGACCCGCGCGGGGCAAACTACAACTCAGCCCCGCGCGGCGGCGTGCAGCGGTTCGCAGGGACCGGTGTCGGGTCGGATCACCAGCGGCGGCGTCCGTAACGCTGTGGGGCGAGTCCCTCGGCGACCCGGGCCGACCAAGCCGTTCCTGGCGTGCGGCCGGACAACCCGGCGCTGGCCCGTAGACCTGATGACCGCCCCCGGTCTCCTCAAGGTCGAGGCGGAACGAGGCTGGGATTCCGGAAGGGAGGTGTATTGCTGGTGGCCCGGCGTCTTGGTCACGATCGATCACCCCTCATTCACGGGACGACCCGGACATGATTCGTATTGCACCGCTGATCACCTTGGGGGCCTTGGCTTCCCTCGTGGCGGGCTGCGAGACCCGGTACGCGACGGTGAGGGGCCGGGTGACCCTCGACGGCCGGCCGCTGAAGAGCGCACTGGTGGGGTTCTACCCGGAGACGGGCCGCGGCTCCCACGGCGAGACCGACGCCGAGGGGCGGTACGAGCTCATGTACACCAACAAGAAGGCCGGCGTCCCGCCGGGGAGTTGCGTCGTCCGCATTACCACCGCCGACGCGAACACCCCCGAGAAATTGCCGGCAAGATACCACGAGAAGTCCGAGTTGGCCGAGGATGTCAAGCCCGGGGACAACGTGTTCGACTTCGAGCTGAAGTCCAAGTGACCTCCGGGTCGGAACACCGCCCGGTTCGCGATCCGGAGTTTCTCTCCTCCCTGGCAGGTGCTCGTCATGTCGCGTCACCCGATTCGGAAGGCGTTCACGCTGATCGAGCTCTTGGTCGTGATCGCCATCATCGCCGTCCTCGTCGGCCTGCTGCTGCCCGCGGTGCAGAAGGTGCGGGCCGCCGCCGCCCGGGCCAGGTGCGCCAACAACCTGAAGCAGATCGGCCTGGCCCTGCACAGCCACCACGACACCCTCGGCCGGTTCCCCGTCGGGTTCGACAGCGACACCGGCTGGGGCTGGGGCACGTTCCTGCTGCCGTACGTGGAGCAGGACAACGTCCACTCCCAGCTGCGCGCGGCGGCGAACAACTTCACCGCGGTCATGGACCTCGCGAACCCCACGCTGGTCGGGCTCCTCAGGACCCGCCTCTCGGTCTACCGCTGTCCGGCCGACGAGATGCCCGACGCCAACGACCGGCGCGTGCCGAACGTGGTCAACACCACGACCGGGGCGTCGCTCGGCTCGGCCCAGATCGGCGCGTCCAACTACGTCGGGGCCGGCGGGGCGTACACCTTCAACGCCAACACGGACCCCGCCCAGTTCACCGGCGTGCTGATCCCCAACCTGACCCGCAAGATCGGCGACGTCACCGACGGCACGAGTAACACCCTCGCCGTCGGGGAGCGCGATTACCTCTACCACAACGCCGCGCTCTGGGCGGGCACCTCGAACAAGAGGCCCAACCGGTTCAACGGCCCGAACATGCACTTCAACCTGCAGGACGGCACCGGGGGCGGCATCAACGCGGTCACCGTCAACAACTTCGCCAGCTTGCACTCCGGCGGTGCCAACTTCGTCATGTGCGACGGCTCCGTCCGGTTCCTCCGCGAGAGCCTCAGCTCGGTCGGCACCACATCCACCCCGAACCCGGTCACCAACACGCTCGGGGCGCTCGGTGCCATCAACGACGGTCAAGTTCTCCCCGACAACTGATCCGGGAAGCCGCTCATCCGAGGTGCCACCATGACACGCTGCCCGATTCGTCCCGTCCTGCTCGGTGCCCTGTTCGTCGCGCCGCCCGCCCCCGCGGCCGACACGCCGGTGAAGGTGTTCGTCCTCGCCGGTCAGTCGAACATGGAGGGGCACGGGTTCGTCGCGGCCGACCCGAAGCGGAACGAGGGCAAGGGCAGCCTGGAGTACGTCGCCAAGCAGCCGGACACCGCCGCCAGGTTCAAGCACCTGCTGGGCAAGGACGGTAAGTGGGCGGTGCGCGACGACGTGTGGATCCACTACCTCGACCGCAAGGGGAAGCTGACCGCCGGGTTCGGGGTGAAGGACGACCGCATCGGCCCGGAACTCGGGTTCGGGTTCGTGATGGGCGACGCCTTCGAGGAACCGGTGCTGCTGGTGAAGCTGGCGTGGGGCGGGAAGAGCCTGGCCGTGGACTTCCGCCCGCCGAGTGCCGGCAAGGAGGTCGGCCCGTTCTACAAGGAGGTGATCGACCGCACGAAGGCGGTGCTGAAGGACCTGAAGACGGAGTTCCCCGAGCTCGGCGGCCGCGGCTGCGAGCTGGCCGGGTTCGGCTGGCACCAGGGGTGGAACGACCGCATCAACCAGGCGTTCGTGGACGAGTACGAGAAGAACATGGCTCACCTCATCCGCGACGTCCGCAAGGACCTCGGGGTGCCGAAGCTGCCGTTCGTCATCGCCGAGACGGGCATGACCGGCCCGGGAGAGAAGCACCCGCGGGCGCTCGCCCTGATGAAGGCCCAGGCGGCGGTGGCCGAACACGAGGAGTTCAAGGGCAGCGTGGCCTTCGTCAAGACCCAGAGCTTCTGGCGGGCGGAGGAGGTGTCGCCGACCAAGCAGGGCTACCACTGGAACTCCAACGCCGAGGCGTACTACCTGATCGGCGAGGCGATGGGTCACGCCATGACCAAGTTGTGCGGGAAGAAGCCCGCGGAGTGAGTGCGGGCGGCCGCTCGCGGCGGTTCGAACTGTTCGCGTCCCCGTCCCGTACACTCGAGGACAATCCCATGTTTCGGCCCGGCTCGAAGAAGTCCGGCTTCACGCTGATCGAGCTGCTGGTGGTGATCGCGATCATCGCCGTCCTGATCGGGCTCCTGCTCCCCGCCGTCCAGAAGGTGCGCGAGGCCGCCGCCCGGACGAAGTGCCAGAACAACCTCAAGCAACTGGCGCTGGCCTGCCACAACTACCACGACACGTACACGCGCCTGCCTCCCGGGGCGACCACCCTCGACGAGACGCCTCAAATCCCGAGGGCTACTCCATCGACAGTACCGGGTGATACAACCGACGGCCTCACCGCCGCGAATGCCCTCGTGTCGGGGGCGCCGTGGGCGGTCCGCGTCCTCCCGTACATCGAGCAGGAGGCGACGTACAACCAGTTCAACCAGAACGCGCCCTTCCAGACGTTCGGCAACCGCTACCCGGTCTCGGACCCGAACAGGAGTGCCGCCCTCCAGCGGAACGTCCGGTTCGAGTGCCCGTCCGACCCGAACTCGAACGCCTCGAACTACAACAGCAACTACTTCGGCGTCCAGGGCGGCTGCACCGTCCTCAACAACCAGTGGGATCTCAACCCCGAGGGCTGCGTGACGGGCGCCTCGTTCTTCGGCGGGCTTCTCAGCGTGAACGGTGCCCTGCCCGTCAACGGCCGCGTGCCCCTGGTGAACGTCACGGACGGGACGGCGAACACGATTATGATCGCCGAGACGAAGTACATGCAGATCAGGACGGACTCCCAACCGCAGTTCTGGTACTCCTGGGCGTCGGGGTTCAACATCGCCTGGGATAACGGCACTCCCGGCTCGGTGGACGGCAAGAAGTACCGATACAAGGTCAGCCTCGTGGCATTAGTCTACCAGCCGAACGTTCTCGTCTACGACGTGACCGCGGCCAACTCGAAGGCCGGCGGTGATTACATGAGCCGTTATTCCGGCAGCCGCCACTCGGGCGGCCTCAACGTCGCCTACTGCGACGGCTCGGTCCACTTCATCTCGGACTCGATCTCCGAGACCGTGTTCCAGTCCGCGGGGCGCATCGCCGACGGCGGGCCGGTGGGGGGGATCAACTAATGAGCCGATTCTTCCCACCCGCACTCGCGGTGGCGGTCGGGCTGGCCGCGGCGGCCGGCTGCGGCCGGAGCCAGGGCCAGCTCTCCGGGACGGTCACGTTCAAGGGCAAGCCCGTCGAGAGCGGCGAGATCCTCCTGACCCCGGACGATGGCCGGGGGAACCGCGGCCCCGGCGTCATGGCCGAGATCAAGGACGGGGCCTTCCGCACCCCGCCCCAGCGCGGGCACTGGGGCGGGGCGTACCTGGCGAGGGTCACGGGCTACCAGGGGAGGGAGGCGCTGTTCAGCAGCTACGAGATGAAGATCGACCTCCCCGAGGGTGACGCCACCTACGACTTCGCCGTGCCCGCCTCCGCCGCGAAGTAGGCGCCCGGTACATGAGAGGTAGCCGACCTCGGGCCGGTCGGCCCGCTGGTCGGACTGGGGCACAACCCCGTGCCGCTCAGGGGGCCAGTGGGGCGGGTCCGGGCTACCGCTCCCGACCCGAGCTTCACAACCTCGGGGTTTACAAACATGATTCGTGTCGCACCGCTGTTATCTCTCGGAATGTTGGCTACCCTCGCGGCGGGTTGCGGGACCGACTACTCGACGGTGAAGGGCCGGGTGACCCTCGACGGCCGGCCGCTGGGGGGCGCGATGGTGGGGTTCTACCCGGAGACGGGCCGCGGCTCCCACGGCGAGACCGACGCCGAGGGGCGCTACGAGCTCATGTACACCAACAAGAAGGCCGGCGTCCCGCCGGGGAGTTGCGTCGTCCGCATCACCGCCGCCGACGCGAACACCCCCGAGAAGTTGCCGGCGCGGTACCACGAGAAGTCCGGGCTGCCGAGGAGGTCAAGCCCGGGGACAGCGTGTTCGACTTCGAGCTGAAGTCCAAGTGACCTCCGGGTCGAAACACCGCCCGGTTCGCGACCCGAGGGTTCTCTCCCCCGACAGGTGCTCGTCATGTCACGCCACCCGATTCGGAAGGCGTTCACGCTGATCGAGTTGCTGGTGGTGATCGCGATCATCGCCGTCCTCACCGGCCTCCTCCTGCCGGCCGTCCAGAAGGTTCGCGCGGCCGCCGCCCGGATGAGGTGCGCCAACAACCTGAAGCAGATCGGCCTGGCCCTGCACAACCACCACGACACCAACAACGGCTTCCCCGTGGGATTCGACAGCGACACCGGCTGGGGCTGGGGCACTTACATCCTCCCGTATGTGGAGCAGAACAGCCTCCATTCCCAACTGGGTACGGCTTCGAACAATTTCAAAGGGCTGATAGACCTCACCAATGCCACAATCCTGGGGCTGATCCGGACGCCCCTCTCGGTTTACCGCTGCCCGTCCGACAACCCGCCCAACACCAACCCCAACCGCAGGCCGAACATGGTCTCCGCCACGGGCGCGGCGACCGGCACGGCTCAGGAGATCGGCTCGTCCCACTACGCCGGCGTCGGCGGGTCGGTCAACTTCAACGTCGCCGTGGACCCCGTCAACTTCAACGGGGTGCTCGTCCCCAACCTGTTCCGCAAGTTCGGCGAGACCACCGACGGCACGAGTAACACCCTCGCGGTCGGGAGCGCGAGTACGTGGTCTCGCACGACGGCGCGCTCTGGGCCGGCACCTCGAACGAGAGGCCGGGCAGGTTTAGCGGCCCGAACATGCACTTCAACCTGCAGGACGGCACCGGGGGCGGCATCAACGCCGCCGCCAACAACTTCGCCAGCAACCACCCCGGGGGTGCCAACTTCGCCATGTGCGACGGTTCCGTCCGGTTCCTCGACGAGAACCTCGGCTCGATCGCCGGCCAGCCCGTCCCGAATCCGACCACCAACACGTTGGGCGCGCTCGGCGCCATGAACGACGGTCAGGTCCTGCCGGGGAACTGGTAGGGGCACGGGCCGGCCGTCGTCACCGGATCGGGTTCGGCTCGCCGGCCCCGCGCAGTGGTGAATGATAACCCGAAAGTTGTCAGCAGGAGACAGCAATGCCGGCGATCCGCGTGCTCAAGCTCGCACCACTGTGGGTGGGGTTACTCATCGCGCCCCACCCCGCGTCCGGCGTCGCGGGGCCGCCGCGGGAAGACTCGCTCAGGCCGGACGACAAGCCCGGCGTCCCCGGCAAGCCCGTCAAGGTGTTCATCCTGATGGGGCAGTCCAACATGGTCGGCATGGGCGACATCGGGCCGGAGACGGTGAAGGGCACGCTCCTGCACCTGACCCGGGCGGACCAGAAGTACCCCTGGCTCGCGGCCGGCGACGCGTGGACCGAGCGGAAGGACGTGTACTACTACGACGCGCGGGTGAAGAGGGGCGCGCCGCTCGGCCCGACCGCCAACAACGGCAAATCGATCGGCCCGGAACTGGGGTTCGGGTACGTGATGGGCCACGCGCTCGACGAGCCGGTCCTGGTGCTGAAGTCGTGCATCGGCAACCGCAGCCTGGGGTGGGACCTGCTCCCGCCCGGCAGTAAGCCGTACACGTTCGAGGGCCGCACCTACGCCGGGTACAAGGACACGCCCGACTCGTGGGCGGAGGGGCAGCCGAAGAAGGAGGTCAACTGGTACGCCGGCAAGCAGTACGACGACGACATGGCCAACGCCAAGGCGGCGCTCCGGGACATCGCCAAGTGGTACCCCGGCTACAAGGACCAGGGGTACGAGATCGCCGGCTTCGTCTGGTGGCAGGGGCACAAGGACACCGGCAGCGCGGCCCACGCGAGCAAGTACGAGGAGAATCTGGTTCGACTGATCGAGAGCCTGCGGAAGGACTACGACGCACCGAAGGCCAAGTTCGCGCTGGCGACCATCGGGTTCGACGGGTGGAAACTGTCCGGCAACGGCAAGACGATCGCCGAAGCCCAACTCGCGGTCGGCGACGCGAAGAAGTACCCGAAGTTCGCGGGCGACGTGAGGGCGGTGGAGGCCCGCGACCTGTGGCGCGACGCCGCCGACTCGCCCAAGAACCAGGGCTACCACTACAACCGCAACGCCGAGACCTACCTCGAAGTCGGCCTCCGCCTCGGCCGGGCGATGGCGGAGATGCTGGAGAACAAGAAATGATGAAGGCGATGACGGCGACCGTCCTTCTGCTGCTCGGCCTGTGCCCGGCACTCCGCGCCGCACCGAAGCCCAACATCGTCTTCATCCTGGCCGACGACCTCGGGTACTCCGACCTCGGCTGCTACGGCGGCGAGATCGACACGCCGAACCTCGACGCCCTGGCGAAGAACGGGGTTCGCTTCACCCAGTGCTACAACGCGGCCCGCTGCTGGCCCTCGCGGGCGGCCCTGCTGAGCGGCTACTACCCGCAGCAGGTCCGCCGCGACAAGTTGCCCGGCGTGCCCGGCGGCGGGGTCCCGGGGGTGCGGCAACAATGGGCGCGGTTGTTGCCGGACTTCCTGAAGCCGGCCGGCTACCGCAGCTACCACAGCGGGAAGTGGCACGTCGACGGCAAGGTCCTCGCCGCCGGCTTCGACCGCTCGCTGAGCGTCAACAACCCGGGCAACATGTTCACCGCCCGGGGAAGCTCGCTCGACGACGTGCCCGTGAAGCCGCCCGCGGACGAGAAGGGTTACTACCTCACCACCGCGACGGCGGACCACGCGATCGGGTGCCTGACGGACCACGCGGCGAACCACGCGGGCGCACCGTTCTTCCAGTACATCGCCTTCCACGCCCCGCACTTCCCGCTGCACGCGCTGCCGGACGACATCGCGAAGTACCGGGACAAGTACCTCGACGGGTGGGACAAGCTGCGCCAGTCCCGGTTCGACCGCCAGAAGGGGTTAGGCGTCACGAACACCACCCTCTCGCCGCCCGAGCGAGACCTGGGCCCGCCCTACCGCCACCCGGACGCCCTCAAGAAGCTGGGCGCCGGAGAGGTGGACCGCCCGCTGCCGTGGGGAGAGCTGACCAAGGAGCAGTGCCGCTTCCAGGCCACGAAAATGGCGGTCCACGCCGCCATGGTGGACCGCATGGACCGCGAGATCGGCCGGGTGGTCGCGCAGCTCAAGACGATGGGCGCGTTCGACGACACCGTCATCCTGTTCGCCTCGGACAACGGCGCGAGCTCCGAGATCATGGTGCGCGACGGCGGGCACGACCCCGCCGCGGCGCCGGGCAGCGCGGCGTCGTACCTGTGCCTCGGGCCCGGGTTCGCCGGCGTCTGCAACACGCCCTTCCGGAGGCACAAGACGTGGGTCCACGAGGGCGGGATCAGCACGCCGCTCATCGCCCACTGGCCCGCCGGCATCGCCGCGAGGGGCGGGCTGCGCCGCACGCCCGCCCACTTCGTCGACTTCGTCCCCACGGTGCTCGACCTCCTCGGCGTCGAGAAGCCGAAGGAGTGGAGGGGCGAGCGGATCCCGCCGGCCCCCGGCAGGAGCCTCGTGCCGGCGCTGGGGAAGGACGTCACGATCCCCCGCGACTCCCTGTGGTGGCTGCACGACGACCACCGCGCGGTCCGGGTCGGGGACTGGAAGCTCGTCGCCGCCGCGGGGGACCCGTGGGAGCTGTACGACCTGAAGTCCGACCGCGCGGAGCAACACAACCTGGCCGCGAAAATGCCGGAGAGGGTCAAGGAGTTGAGCGGGGTCTGGCAGGGGCAGACGGACGCCTTCGTCGCGCTCGTCAAGGAACCGGTCACGAAGGGCAAGTAGTACCCGGCCCGTTCATGGGTCAACCCTGTCGGGTCGGCCGCGGCTCCCGTTCGGCGTCATCGCTCACCCCCCGGGCACCGGCATGCTCCGTTACGGCCTCCTGCTCGCGCTGGTGTCGGCGGCGGTCGGGTCGCCAGCCGCCCCGCTGCGCGCCGCCGAGCCGCCGAAGCCGAACGTCGTTTACATCCTGGCGGACGACCTCGGGTACGGCGACGTCGGCTGCTACAACCCCGCGTCCAAGATCCCCACGCCGAACATCGACCGGCTGGCGAAGGAGGGGGTGCGGTTCACGGACGCGCACTCGCCGTCCGCCGTGTGCACGCCGACCCGCTACGCCCTGCTGACCGGCCGGTACGCCTGGCGGACGCGGCTGCAGCGGAACGTGATCGGCCCGTTCTCGCCGCCGCTCGTCGCGGAGAAGCAGCTCACGGTTCCCGGGATGCTCCGCGAGCAAGGTTACGCGACCGCGTGTATCGGCAAGTGGCACCTCGGCTGGGGCTGGCCCCAGCCCGGCGACGACGGCAAGCGGGACTTCGCCAAGGTGATCCCCGGCGGGCCGACCGCGCGCGGGTTCGACCTCTACTTCGGGACCGACGTCCCGAACTACCCGCCCTACTGCTTCCTGGAGAACGACCGCACGGCCGGCGTCCCGTCGGAGGCCGCCCCGGTCGGGCGCGACGGGTTCAACATCGCCGGCCCGATGGTACCGGGCTGGAAGCTCGACGAGGTGCTGCCGGCCCTGGAGAGGCGTGCGGTCGAGTACATCGACACCGCCTCCCGGGGCAAGAAGCCGTTCTTCCTCTACCTGCCGCTGACGTCCCCCCACTACCCGATCGTGCCCGTGGCGGGGTTCAAGGGGAAGAGCAAGGCGGGCGGCTACGGCGACTTCGTGGCCCAGACCGATCACGTGGTGGGCCGGGTGCTCGACGCGCTGAACAAGGGCGGCGTCGCCGGGGACACGCTGGTGATCCTCACGAGCGACAACGGCCCGGAGGTGACCGGGGAGGTGAACCCCGGGGCGTACGACCGGTTGAAGGAGTTCGGGCACGCGAGCATGGGCGCCCTCCGGGGGGCGAAGCGGGACGCCTGGGAGGGCGGTCACCGGGTCCCGTTCATCGCCCGGTGGCCGGGGGCAATCCAGGCCGGTACGACCTGCGACGAGACCGTCTGCCACGTCGACCTCATGGCCACGCTGGCCGCCGTGTTGGGGGTCAAATTGCCGGCCGACGCCGGGGTGGACAGCGTCAACGTCCTGCCCGCGCTCCTCGGCGAGAAGCGCGAGGCCCCGCTGCGGGAGGCGACGGTGCATCACAGCGGACAGGGCAAGTTCGCCGTCCGCCGCGGCGACTGGGTGCTGATCTTCGCCCCCACCGGGGACGACAACGGCAAGCGGGGCGAACCGGCCTGGTTCCGGAAGGACCGCGGGTACGCAGCTCACTCCGAGGCCGGGGAACTGTTCGACCTCGCCACCGACCCGGCGCAGAAGAACAACCGGTACGCGGCCGAGGGCGCGAAGGTGAAGGAGCTGACGGCCCTGATGGAGCGCTACGTGACGGAGGGTCGGAGTACCCCGGGGCCGAAGCAGACCAACGACGTGGAAATCGTCTGGGACAGGCGGGGCAAGTGAGCGCCACACGGCGTCGCGGGAGTTGTGAACGATGCGCATCGCCAGGGTCTTCGCCCACCGCGTCGAGTTGCCGCTGCGCGAGGGCAGCTACACGTGGTCCGGCGGCAAGTCCGTCACGGTGTTCGACAGCACGGTCGTCGGCGTCGAAACGGACACGGGCCTCGTGGGCTACGGCGAGGTCTGTCCGCTGGGGCCGTTCTACCTGCCGGCCTACGCCGAGGGCGTCCGGGCGGGGCTGCGGGAACTCGCGCCACACTTGCTCGGGCACGATCCGCGGGAGCTGCTGAAGCTCAACCAGCGGATGGACGCCGCGCTCAAGGGCCACGCCTACGTCAAGAGCGGGATCGACGTCGCCTGCTGGGACATCCTCGGCAAGGCGACCGGGCTGCCCGTCTGCACGCTGCTGGGCGGCCGGTTCGGCGACTCGGTCCGGCTGTACCGCGCCATCTCGCAGGAGTCCCCCGACCGGATGGCGGCAAAAGTCGCCCAGTACCGCAGCGAGGGGTACACCCGGTTCCAACTGAAGGTGGGCGGCGACCCCGACGTGGACATCGAGCGCATCCGGCAGGTGCGGGCGATCCTCCAGCCGACCGACCGCCTCGTCGCCGACGCCAACACCGGCTGGACGCAGCACGAGGCGGTGCGCGTGGTCCGGGCCGTCCGCGACCTGGACGTGTACATCGAACAGCCGTGCCTGACGTACGAGGAGTGCCTCGCGGTCCGGCGGCGGTGCGACCACCCGTTCGTCCTGGACGAGAACGTCGACGGGATCGACGTCCTCCTGCGGGCGAAGGCGGACCTGGCGATGGACGTGGTCAACCTGAAGATCAGCAAGCTCGGCGGCCTGACTAAAACGAGGCAGGTTCGCGACCTGTGCGTCTCGACGGGGATCGCCATGACGCTCGAGGACAGTTGGGGCGGGGACGTCGCGACCGCGGCCATCGCCCACGTCGCGCACAGCACGCCGGAGGAGTTCCGGTTCACCAGCACCGACTTCAACAGCTACGTCACCGTGAGCACGGCCGACGGCGCCCCGCGGCGCGAGCACGGGTTCATGTCGGCCTCCGCCGAGCCGGGCCTGGGCGTCCGGCCGAAGCCGGACGTGCTCGGCCGCCGGGTCGTGGACGTGAGCCAATAACCGGCCGGGCCGTTTCCGGCCGTCGAACCTTGTCCGTCTGAAGGAACTCGTGATGCGCACCCGAACCGGTCGGTCGCCCTACGCCCTCGCGGCGCTCCTCCTCGCGTGCGGCACGGCCCGCGCCGACGACTCGCTCCTCACCGTCGGCCGCCTGTTCGGCGTCAAGGAGTTCGAAGCCGAGGCGCCGCCGGCGCTCCGCTGGAGCCGGCGGGCGCCGGCCTACTTCACCCTCGACAAGGCCGCGACGGGTGGCGGGCGCGAGCTGGTCCGCACCGACCCCGCGACTGGGAAGAAGGAGGTTGTCGTCCCCGCCGCGGCCCTCGTGCCCGGGGGCGCGAAGGAGCCGCTCAAGGTGGAGTCGTTCGAGTTCTCGGCGGACGAGTCGCGGGTGCTGATCTTCACGAACAGCCAGCGGGTCTGGCGGCGCAACACCCGCGGCGACTACTGGGTGCTCGACGTGGCGACGCGCGAACTCCGCAGGCTCGGCGGGGACGCGCCCGCGTCCTCGCTGATGTTCGCCAAGTTCGCGCCGGACGCCACCCTCGTGGCCTTCGTGCGCGAGAACAACCTGTACGTTCAAGACCTGAAAAGCCTCGCGGTCACGGCGCTGACCACGGACGGTTCGAAGACGCTCGTCAACGGAACGGGCGACTGGGTGAACGAGGAGGAACTGGACCTGCGCGACGGCTTCCGCTGGAGCCCCGACGGCCGCCACCTCCTCTTCTGGCAGTTCGACACGAGCGGCGTGTCGGAGTTCCACCTCGTCAACACCGTCGTTAGCAACTCCCCGTGGATCACCTCGTTCGCCTACCCGAAGGTGGGCGGGAAGAACTCGGCCACGCGGCTGGGCGTGGTCCCGGCCGGCGGCGGCAAGGTGCGGTGGCTCGACCTCCCGGGCGACCCGCGGGAGCACTACCTGCCCCACGCGGAGTGGACCCCCGACGGCTCGCAGGTCGTCGTGCAGCAGTTCAACCGGTTGCAGACGGAACTCCGCGTCTGGCGCGCCGACCCGACCACGGGCCGGGCGGCCGCGGTGTTCACCGAGACCGACCCCGCGTGGCTGGAGAACGAGAACCCGTTCCGGTGGCTGGACGGCGGCAAGAGCTTCCTCTGGCTCAGCGAGCGCTCGGGGTGGCGGCACGCCTACCGCGCCCGCCTCGACGGCTCGCCGCCGGAGCCGATCACGAAGGGCGAGTTCGACGTCATCGCCGTCGAGGCCGTGGACGGGGCGGGCGGGTGGCTCTACTACGCGGCCTCGCCGAAGAACGCCACCCAGCGGTACCTGTTTCGGGCCGCGCTCGACGGCGGCAAGACCGAGCAGCTCTCGCCCGCGCAACAGGCCGGCTGGCACACCTACGACTTCTCCCCCGACGCGCGGTGGGCGGTCCACACCTGGTCGACCTTCACGACGCCCCCGGTCGCGGAGCTGGTGCGGCCGGGCGACCACGCCGTCGTCCGCACGCTCACCGACAACGCGAAGCTGCGCGAGAAGCTGGCCGCCCTGAAGCGCCCGGAGATCGAGTTCCTCCGCGTCCCGCTCGGCACCGGCGTCACGCTGGACGGCTGGAGCATGAGGCCCGCGGGCGTGGCCCCCGCCGCCCGTCTGCCGCTGCTCATGTACGTGTACGGCGAGCCGCACGGCCAGACCGTGCGCGACGCCTGGCCCGGTGCCCGCGGGCTGTGGCACTGGATGCTCGCCCAGCAGGGCTTCGTCGTCGCCAGCGTGGACAACCGCGGCACGAACGTCCCCCGCGGCCGGGAGTGGCGGAAGTCGGTTCACCGCAAGATCGGCATGGTCGCCCCCACCGAGCAAGCGGCGGCGGTGCGCGAACTGCTGAAGCGGTGGCCGTTCGTCGACCCCGCGCGGGTCGGCTCGTGGGGGTGGAGCGGCGGCGGCAGCATGAGCCTGAACGCCGTCTTCCGGCACCCGGACCTGTACCGCGCCGCGATCGCCGTCGCCCCGGTCGCCGACCAGACGCTGTACGACACGATCTACCAGGAGCGGTACATGGGCCTGCCGGCGGATAACCCGGCCGGCTACCGCGACGGCTCGCCGATCACCCACGCCGGCAAGCTGCGGGGCAACCTGCTGCTCGTCCACGGCACCGGCGACGACAACTGCCACTACCAGGGCACCGAGCGGCTGGTGGAGGAGTTGATCGCCAAGGGGAAGAGGTTCGAAGTGCTGCCGTACCCGAACCGCACCCACGCCATCAAGGAAGGGCGGAACACCGACCAGCACCTGATGGCGGCGATGACGCGGTTCCTCCGCGACAACCTCCAGTCCCCGCACGCCCCGGCCCCCGACCCGGTGTACGAGACGCGGACCGTCCGCGGGTGGACGGTTCACGTCAACCGCGTGCTGCTCGCCGACGAGGTGCGTGCGACCGCGAAGGTGCTGGAGGCGCTCGACAAGCAGCTCGAAGACGTCACGAAGGTGGTGCCGAAGGAGGCCGTGGCAAAACTTCAAAAAGTGCCGCTGTACTTCAACCCCGAATACCCCGGCGTGCGGCCGACCGCCGAGTACCACCCCGGTGCCGACTGGCTACGGACGAACGGCCGGGACCCGGACATGGCGAAGGCGGTCGAGTTTACCAACGCCCGCACGTACGCCGCCGAGGTGAACCGGATGCCGTGGTTCGTGCTGCACGAACTGGCCCACGCCTACCACGACCGCGAGCTGCCGAAGGGGTTCGCCAACGCCGAGGTCGCCGCCGCCTTCGCCCGCGCGAAGGAGTCCGGCAAGTACGACAAGGTCGAGCGGCACTACGGCAACGGCCAGCCGAACGCGCTCGAAAAAGCCTACGCGATGACGACCGCGATGGAGTACTTCGCGGAGGCGACCGAGGCGTACTTCGGCCGGAACGACTTCTTCCCGTTCACCCGCGAGGAGCTGAAGAAGCACGACCCGGACGTGTTCGACCTGCTCGGCAAGCTCTGGCAGGTCCGGGAGGAGCCCGCCCCCCCGGCCGCCCCGCCGACGCTCTCCCAACAGCTCCTGAAGGAGTCGCCGGCCGAGTTGGCGAAGGCCGCCCGCGAGCGGGGCGACGCCGGCCGCGGGGCGGTGCTGTTCTTCCAGCCGTTCCTGACGTGCGCGAAGTGCCACGACGCCGAGGCCGGCACGCAGCTCGGGCCGGACCTCGCCCGGGCCGGCAAGGAGGCGACCGCCGAGCACCTCGTCGAGTCCGTCCTGTCGCCGTCGAAGGTCATCAAGAAGGGGTACGAGCCGCTCACGGTCACCACCGCCGACGCGCGGACCGTCACCGGCCTGCTCGCCGAGGAGAAGAACGGCACGCTCACCCTCGTCGACCCGACCAGCGGGAAGCGGACCCTCGTCCCGGCGGCGGACGTGGACCGGCGGACGGTCGGCAAGCAGTCGCTCATGCCCGACGGGCTGGCGAACCTGCTCTCGGACCGCCAGCAGTTCCTCGACCTGACGAAGTACCTCATCGAGGTCGCCGAGGGCGGGCCGGCGCGCGCCAAGGAGCTGCGGCCGGCGCAGGCCGTGTTCGCGCTGCCGGAGTACGAGAAGGACGTCGACCACGCCGGCCTGATCCGCGGGCTGGACGACAAGGCGCTCGCGCGCGGCGAGGCGATCTACGCGCGGGTGTGCGCGAACTGCCACGGCACGAAGGACCAGCCCGGGTCGCTGCCGACGTCGCCCAAGTTCGCCGCCCACGCGTTCAAGAACGGCAGCGACCCGTACAGCCTGTACCAGACTCTCACCCGCGGCTACAACCTGATGCCCCCGCAGACGTGGATGGTGCCGCGGCAGAAGTACGACGTGATCCACTACCTCCGCGAGACCTACCTGAAGCCGCACAACGCGACGCAGTACGCGGGGGCGGACGACGCCTACCTCGCCAAGTTGCCCGCCGGGAAGAAGGGCGAGTTCGGCCCGGCCCCGGCGAGCGTCGACCCGTGGATGGCGATGGACTACGGGCCGAGCCTGACGAACACCTACGAGGTGGGCGGGCCGGGGCCGAACATCGCGTACAAGGGGATCGCCGTGCGGCTGGACGCCGGCGCGGGCGGCGTGTCGCGCGGGAGGAGTTGGGCGGTGTTCGACCACGACACCCTGCGGACCGCCGCCGCGTGGACCGGCGGCGGGTTCATCGACTGGAAGGGCATCCACTTCAACGGCCAGCACCAGGTTCACCCGAAGTTGGTCGGCGATCGGCACGTCGAGAACCCGGTCGGGCCGGGCTGGGCCGACCCCGAGACCGGCAGCTTCAAAGACCCGCGCCCGCTCGGCCGCGACAACCGCCCCTACGGCCCGCTGCCGCGGGAGTGGGCGCAGTTCAAGGGCACCTACGCCTACGGCGACCAGACGGTCATCGCGTACACGGTCGGCGACGCGCCGGTCCTCGAGGCGGAAGGGGCCGAACACGACGCGGACGGGAAGCGGGCCGTCTTCGCCCGCACGCTAGAAGTGGGCAAGTCGTCCCGCGACCTGCTCGCCCGCATCGCCCCGGAGGGGGTCGCGGTGGCCGTCGTCGGTGACAACAAGGTGTCACTGGTCAGGCAGAACGGCTTCCACGTCATGAAGGTTCCGGCGGCCGCCACGCCCGCCCGTGTGAAAGTGCTGATGGCGAAGGGGCCCGCCGACCTCGCCGCGTTCGCCAAGGCCACCCCCGCCCCGCGGGCGCTCAAGCCGCTGACCGAGGGCGGGCCGAGGCGCTGGCCGGAGGTGCTGAAGACCGCCGCCGCACCCGGCAAGGACGACGGCCCGTTCGCGGTCGACACGTTCCAGCTTCCGGACCGCAACCCGTGGAACGCCCTGCTCCGACCGACCGGGTTCGACTTCCTGCCGGGCGGCGAGCGGATGGCCGTCTGCACCTGGGACGGCGACGTGTGGCTGGTCGGCGGGATCGGTAAGCCGGAAGCGGGGCTGGCGTGGCAGCGGGTCGCGTCCGGGCTGTTCCAGCCGCTCGGGCTGAAGGTCCGCGACGGGGCGGTCTTCGTTTGTTGCCGCGACCAGATCGTGAGGCTGCACGACCTGAACGGCGACGGCGAGACGGACTTCTACGAGTGTTTCAACAGCGACCACCAGGTGACGGAGCACTTCCACGAGTTCGCGATGGGCCTGCAGACCGACGCGGAGGGGAACTTCTACTACGCCAAGAGCGGCCGGCACGCGCTCCCGGCGCTGGTGCCGCACCACGGCACGCTGCTGAAGGTGAGCAGGGACGGGGGCGGGACGGAGGTCCTGGCCACCGGCTTCCGCGCGGCGAACGGCGTCTGCCTGAACCCGGACGGCACCTTCTTCGTGACCGACCAGGAAGGGTTCTGGACGCCGAAGAACCGCATCAACCTCGTCGAGCGGGGCGGGTTCTACGGCAACATGTGGGGCTACACCGACGTCACCGACGCGGCGGATTCCGCGATGAAGCAGCCGCTGTGCTGGGTCACCAACGCGTTCGACCGCTCGCCGGCGGAACTGATCTGGGTGCCGGCGAAGACGTGGGGGCCGCTCGCCGGGTCGCTGCTGAACACCTCCTACGGGACGGGCAAGATCTTCGTCGTGCCGCACGAGACGGTGAACGGCCAGGCGCAGGGCGGCCTGTGCGCCCTCCCGCTGCCCGCGTTCCCCACCGGCGTCATGCGGCCGCGGTTCCACCCGGCCGACGGGCACCTGTACGTGTGCGGCATGTACGCGTGGGCCGGCAGCCAGACGGCCCCCGGCGGGTTCTACCGCGTGCGGTACACCGGCAAGCCGGCCGACCTGCCCGTCGGACTCAAGGCCAAAGCCGGCCGCATCGAGCTGACGTTCACCGACCCGCTCGACCCGAGGGCGGTGGACGCGAAGGACTTCGACGTGAAGGTCTGGGGCCTGACGCGGAGCAAGAACTACGGCTCGAAGCACATCGACGAGAAACCGCTCTCGGTCGCGAAGGCGACCGTGGCGGAAGACGGCAAGACGGTGCGGTTGGAACTGCCCGACCTCGCCCCGACGCGGGGGATGGAGATCAAGTACCGTTCGAAGGGAGCCGACGGTCGCGCCGCCAGCGGCACCGTCCACAACACCATTCACGCCCTCGGGAAGTGACCGGCCGCCGGGTCCGGGCACGCTTTCCGCGGCACGCGGCCCGGAAGGCCTCGCGTTTGACCGCCCCTCCTTGCGGGTCGATCGAGGTGCCCGGCGTGCACCGATACCAACACGGTGCCGGGCGCCGCAGACGTGGCACCGAGGAGGAGTAATGCGCGAGGCCGCCTCACCCAGACGCCGCTGCGCCGGGCTCGTCTTCCCCCGGCCGAAGTGCCGAATGAGGATGCGGGGGTGCAGTGATTGATTCTGGCGGCCCGGGGTCGTCGAGGGTAATTTCGGGCCACCCCCGGGAGGACTCCGATGCCCCACCGCACGCTCCAGACCCATACGCCCCTGGAAGTCCTGGTCGTCGAGCAAGCCCTGCTCCTGGCCCGCCAGCTCCACAGGGTCGCTGATGACGCAGCCGACGGGCAGGTGCTGGCCGCCGTCGGGGCGGCCGCCGTACCCGCCGGCCGGGAGTTGACCCGCAGGGCCGTCGAGGCCGGTCTAGTGTCGGTTCGGCCGGGGTGTAGCGGGTTGGGGTTTGTGGCACGGGTCTCCGACCTGTGAGGGCTTCACAGGTCGGAGACCCGTGCCACAAGAGAAGACCGCTACGCCGCCACCGAACCGACACTAACTGAGCAACTACGCCACCATCCGGCTCCGGGACGCGGTCGCCCGGGTGCCGGGGGCGGGGGACGTGGTCGTGCTCGGCCAGCGGGACTACAGCATGCGGGTCTGGCTCGACCCGGACCGGCTGCAGTCGCGGAACCTGACGGTCAACGACGTGCTCCGGGTGCTGCGAGAGCAGAACGTGCAGGTGGCGGCCGGGCAGATCGGCCAGCAGCCGGTCCCGACCGGCCAGGACTTCCAGCCGACCCTGAGCACCCTCGGCCGGCTGGAGACGCCCGAGCAGTTCGGCGAGATCGTCCTCAAGACCGGGGCCGAGGGGGAGGTCACCTACCTGCGGGACGTCGCCCGGGTCGAGCTGGGGGCGCGGAACGAGGACACGGCCGGGCGGCGGGACGGCAAGCCGTCCCCGGCCCTGATCGTCTTCCTGCTCCCCGGGTCGAACGCCCTGGACACCGCCGACGGGGTGAAGGCCAAGCTGCGGGAGATGGAGGCCCGCTTCCCCAAGGGGCTGCGGTACGACATCAACTACGACACCACCCCCTTCGTCCGCGAACCCGTGGGCGAGGTATTCAACACCCTCCGCGACGCGATCATCCTCGTCGCCGTCGTCATCCTGCTGTTCCTGCAGGACTGGAAGGCGCTGCCCCTGCCGGTGATCGACGTGGAGGTGGCCCTGGTCGGTACCTTCGCGGTGATGGCCCTGATGGGGTTCACCCTGGACAACCTGACCCTGTTCGGGCTGGTGCTGGCGATCGGGATCGTGGTGGACGACTCCATCGTGGTGCTGGAGAACATCGAGCGCCACCTGGAGATGGGTCAGCCGGTCCGGGAGGCCACGGTCCAGGCCATGCAGGAGATCACCGGCCCGATCGTCGCGATCACCCTGGTACTCAGCTCGGTGCTCCTGCCCAGCGCCTTCCTGAGCGGGGTCACGGGACAGTTCTTCCGCCAGTTCGCGCTCGCTATCTCGGTGACGATGCTCACCTCGACGGTCAACGCCATGACCGTGACCCCGGCCCGCGGCGTGGATCTTCGCCCACCGCAAGACCGGCGGTCAGGGCGACCAGGGCAAGGCGGCGCTGCCGTGGTGGAGCTTCGCCCTGCTCGGCGGGCCGGCGACCGCGTGGCTCCTGGCGCCGATCCTGGGCACCCGGCTCGGCCTGCCCGCGGGCGGCGGGTCGGAGGCGTCGGCGGCCGGGGGCGGCCTGGCGGCCACCCTGCGAGCGTGGGGCATCTCCGTCGTCCTCTTCCTGCCCGGCGCGGCCGCCGGCGGGGCGGTCGGGTGGTTCGCCATTCGACCCGTGAACTGGGCTCTGGGGCGGGTCTTCCGGGGCTTCAACCGGCTCTTCGAGCGGGCGACGCGGGCCTACGGGACGGCCGTGGGCTGGTGCCTCCGGCTCGCCGTCCTCGTGCTCGTCGGATGCGCGGCCCTGGTCGGCCTGACGGGGCTCGGCCTGGCTCGCGCGCCCAGGGGGTTCGTCCCGGTCCAGGACAAGGGCTACCTGGTCGTGAACATCCAGTTGCCCGACGCCGCCTCGCTGGAGCGGACGGGCGAGGTGAGCGCGTCAGTTGGGAGGGTCGCGCCGGAGGCGCCCGGGGTCGCCCACACGTTCGCCGTCACCGGGACTCGGACGGGCTGCCGGAGGCGATGGCCCCGGGCGGCGAGCCGTTCGGTGAGAACCGCCTGATCGCCGCGTTTCGGGCCGCGTCGCGGGTGCCGCTGGCGGACGCCGTCCGCGGGGTGATCGGCGAGGTCGAGGGGTGGGCCGGGCCCGGCGGCCCGCAGGACGACGTGTCGGTCGTGACGCTCGAAGTCGAGTAAACTGAGGGCGAAGAGCGCCATGCCCACCCCAGGGACTGAAACCCCACAACCCAGACCTCGCCCTGCGCCCCGCTCCGGCGGCCGACCGGGTCGGGCCGCCGATGAATCGCTAGCACGAAATCCGCACGGAAAGGCGTGCACAGGGGTCAACACCGATCTCACGGACACGTCCCCGGGCGGCCAGCCCCTCCAGAAATCTCTTGAAAACGTGCATCCCATGCACGCCGTGACGGGCGGAAGGCGCTTCTGCGTCGGGAAGGGGGCGACCTCCTCCTCCCGCCCGCACCCCCCGGCCTGGCGTCCTCCGCCCCGAACACGCTCGCCACCGCCGCCCGGCGCTGGTCCGGGAACAGGTGGCGGTAGCGCTTCCGCATCTCCTCCGTCTGGTGCCCGAGCAGGTCGTCGATCACCCGCGGGTCGACCCCGGCTTTCGCCGTCAGTGAGGCGAATGAGTGGCGGAACACATGGAACCCGCGTAACACGCTCCACTTCCCCATCCGGACCGCCCGCCGGAACGCCTACGCGGCGGTCCCGGCCCGGACCGGCCTGCCGGGGCCCGCGGCGAACGAGTACACCCCGCCGGGGGTGACCGTCCTCGAAGTAGGCACGCATGACCCGCTCGAGGGCGGGCGCCATGTCCACCGTCCGGAAGGTGAGCCGGTCCTTGCTCCGCTTCTTCTCGCGGACGAGAACGGTCTTCGCCGCGAAGTCGAAGTCCTCCACCCGGGCCCGGAGGAGCTCGCTCCGCCGCGCCCCCGTGTAGGCGCAGGCCGCGAGGAACGGGTGCAGCCAGCAGGACGAGGAGGCGGTGCGGACGCGCTCCACCACCTCCGCCACCTGGGCGGCGTCCAGGAACGGGCCGTCCCACAGTTCCCGCGCCTCCTTCCCGGTGAGCCCCCCGGCCGACGACCGCCTGGACCTGGTCGTAGGTGCGGAACGGCGGCTTGTCGGCCGTCTTCGGGTAGGCGAGCCCGCGGGCCGGGCACGGCGTCGGCAGGTGCCCCTGGCGGTGGGCCCAGTTCCACACCGTCTGGAGGGTGACGAGCTCCTTGCGGACGGTGCGGGCGTTGATCGGCCGACCGCGATACGCCTCGCGGCCCCGCTTGTCGACGTACTCCTGGGGCGTGGCCGCGGTCGCCTGCGGGAGCGACAACTGGCCCCGAGCACCCGCCGGAGGTGGGCGAAGTGGATCCGCTCCACCTCCCGGGTGTTCGCCCCCTTGGCGCCCGCCGGGTGGGTGGGCGATCAGGTCCGCCAGGGTCCAGGCCCGGCGCGCCTCCGGCTTCTTCCCGAGCCTGGCGTCGGACAGCAGGAACAGCCCGAGGTCGGCCCCCTCCGGCAAGTCCACACGCCCGCGGGCGAGTAGCTTGAGCGTGTCCTCGAGCCGGGCGAGGGCGGCCACCTGGTGGTTCTTCCCGGCGTACCGGAACTTGATCCGGTGGCTGCTCCCGCGCTTCTCGAGCCAGGCCATGGCGACTCTCCGGTTACGCCGGAATTGTCGGCGGCGGGTCCAGCGACATGAGCCCAACGCGAGCCCCGTGCTGCACCCATTTTGCACCCAGCCCGGGGTGCGGCGCGAGGAGGTACTCCGGGGGCGGACCCCCGAAGTGCCCGACTGAGTAGCGGTTGCGGTGTTGGCTTGAGGCGGAGAAGGGAGTTGGGGATCTAGGATTCGAACCTAGACTAACTGAGTCAGAGTCAGTCGTGCTACCGTTACACCAATCCCCAGAGTGGCTCGGACGGAGCAATCATAACGCCGCCGGCGTGCGGCGACAAGCCGGGGTCCGCGCCGGGCCTGTACAATGGCCGGGCGTGTCCGAGAACGGGAGGGCGTGCCGTGGCCGGGTCGCAGTGGGTCGCCGACGCGACCGCCGAGAACTTCCAGCAGCGGGTGGTCGACGCCTCCCGCGACCGGCCGGTGGTGGTCGACTTCTGGGCCCCGTGGTGCGGGCCGTGCCGGGCCCTCGGGCCGCGGCTGGAGGCGGCCGCCGCCGAGCGGGCCGGCGGGTTCCAGTTGGTGAAAGTCAACACCGACGAGGAACCCGGCCTCGCGCAGGCGTTCGGGGTCGAGGGCATCCCGGCGGTGTTCGCCCTCCGCGACGGCAAGGTCGTCGACCAGTTCACCGGCGTCATCCCGGACGACCAACTGAAGGCGTTCCTCGACGGGTTGGCGCCGACCGAGGCCGAGGCGGCGGCCGCCGCGGCGCTCGAACTCGAAGGCCGCGACCCGCCGGCCGCCGTCGCCGCGTACCGGGCGATCCTCGCCGCCGACCCGACGTCCGCGGCCGCCCGCCTCGGCCTCGCCCGGCTGTTGCTCGCCGCCCCCGGGAACGAGTCCGAGGCGGCCGGGCTGCTCGCCGGGTCGGACTGGGGCGAGTCCGCCACCGAGGCGGGTCGGCTGAAGGCGGTGCTGGCGCTGCGCGAGGCCGCGCACGGCGACGCCGACCTGACCGCCGCCCGGGCGGCGGTCGCGGCGGACGGGGAGGACGCGCCGGCGCGCTACCGGCTGGGCGAGGTGCTCGCCGGGCGCGGCGAGTACGCGGCGGCGCTGGCCGAGTTGCTCGCCGCCGCCGAGGAGGACAAGGTTCTCGCCCGCGGCCCGGTCCGGGAGCTGATGCTCAAGGTGTTCGACGTGATCGGCCCCCGCAGCCCGGAGGCCGACGCCGCCCGCCAGAAGCTGCAGATGCTGCTGTACTGACCGGCGAGCCGGCGACGCCAGTCGCCGGGTGCGTGTTGACCCGGCGACTGGCGTCGCCGGCTCGCACGCCTCACTCCTTGCCCTTCGCCTTCGTTGCCGGCAGTTCCGGCTTGTTCTCCGTCGGCAGCCGCTTCGCCAGCTCCTTCTTCACGTCCGCGTACTTCGGGTCGGCCGCGAGGTTCGCCCACTCGTACGGGTCCGCCTCGTGGTCGTACAGCTCCTCCCCGCCGCCGGCGTACCGGATGTACCGCCACCTCTCCGTCCGCACCGCGTGGTTGTTCAGGTTGAACGTCGTCACCGCCGCGTGGTCCCACTTCGCCTTCGGGTCGGCCAACAGCGGCTTCAGGCTCGGGCCGGCGACGTGCTTCGGGACCGGGATGCCGCACAGCTCGCACAGCGTCGGGTAGAGGCTCATGAAGTCCACCGTCCGGTCGCACACCCCGGCGGCCTTTGTCACCCCTGGCACGACCCAGACGAGCGGCGCCCGGGTCGCCTCCTCCCACAGGGCGAACTTCCGCCAGTGCTCCTTCTCCCCGAGGTGCCACCCGTGGTCGCCCCACAGCACCACCACCGTGTTCGCCTTGTGGGCCGACTTGTCCAGGGCGTCGAGCAGCCGGCCGATCTCGGCGTCGGCGTAGGCGCACGCGGCCAGGTACGCCTGCACCGCCTCCTTCCACCGCCCGGACTTCACCATCGCCGCGTGGTCCCCGTCGGGCTTGGCCATCCGCACCCCGGCCGGCGGCAGGTCCTTCAGGTCGTCCTTGGTGGTCGGCGGGAGCTCGATCGTCTCCAGCGGGAACAGGTCGTAGTACTTCCGCGGCACGTCCCACGGCATGTGCGGCTTGTGCAGCCCGACCGCCAGGAAGAACGGCTTGTCGTGCTTCGCGGCGAGGTGCCTGATCCCGTAGTCGACGGTCTTGTGGTCGCTGAGGTCGGCGTCGTCGCAGGCGAGCGGCTTGAACCGGATCCCGCCGACCCCGTCGTCCTTCGCGGTCGGGTGCGGCTTCAGGTCCTTGTTGTCGCCCCGCTCGAAGTAGTCGTCCCACTCGCCCGGGCGGTGGGCGCTGGAGTGGTAGATCTTGCCGGCCCCGTATACGGCGTACCCGGCCTTCTTGAACTGGGTGGTGAGCGTCTGCTCGACCGGGATGACCGGCTTCCAGTCCTGGGAGTTGTCGTACACCCCGGTCTGGCCGGGCCGCAGCCCGGACATGAGCGCCGCCCGGGACGGGTTGCACAGCGGGGCGGCGCAGTACGCCCGGGTGAAGGTGACGCCGGCCTTGGCCAGCCGGTCGATGTTCGGGGTCTTCGCCTGCTTGTTCCGGCCGAGGTGGCCGACCCAGTGGTTCAGGTCGTCGGCGGCGACGAACAGGACGTTCGGCTTGTCGGCGGCGGCCGAGCGGGGGGCGTCAGCCCCCTGAGCGAGCAGGGCGACGGCGGCCGCGAGCCAGCGGGCGGGCATCGGGGGTCCTCCGGGAGGGGCACCCGACAGCATACGAACCGGTGGGGCAGGCATTCCTGCCTGCCTCTTCGCCGGGCAGGCATTCCTGCTTGCCCCACCGTCACTTCCCCTTCTTCGCCGCCGTCTTCTTCGCCCCCTTGGCGGCCGTCTTCCGCCCGGACCCGCCCGGCTGCTTCCCGCCGCCGTCCTGCTTGTTCACCGTCGCCCACGCCTTCGCGGCCGCCTCGTCCTGCGGCATCCCGCGCCCGACGTACCCCTCCTCGATGTGCTCGGCCTGGCGCTTCTGCTTGTCGGTGTACTTGCCCTTGTCGCCCTGCGGCATGACCGCCTCCCGTTCGAGGTCGGGGACGCCGGGCGCCCCCCCCCAACGGGGGTTGCAAACGGTGTTCCCGAGGCGCTTCCCGTCCGAGCCCGAGCGCGAGCGACGGGAGACGCTGACCCTCGCTCGCGCTCGGACGGTGGCTCAGTCCGCCGGAGCCGGCTCGCCGGCGGCCAGGCCGAGCCGGCGGGCGAAGTCCACCAGCACCCCGTTCGTCCACCCGAACCCCTCGATCAGCCCGTAGTACCCGCTCTCCGGCTTCGCCGCCGGCTCGGCCACGTTGTACTTCTCCAGCAGCGTCCCGCGGGCCGCGAAGTCGGCGGCGCAGGTCGCGCACCACCGCCGCCGCACCTCCTCCGCCTCCGCCCGGAACCCGTACCGGTCCAGCCCCCCGGCCGCCACCCACTGGAGCGGCGCCCACCCGTTCGGGTACGCCCACTGCCGGCCGGGGAAGGCGTCCAGGCTGGTCACCAGCCCGCCCGGCAGGAGGAACTTCGGCAGCCAGCGGGCGACGACCGCGTCCGCCTGCGGCTGCGTCGCCCACCCGGCCCAGAGCGGGAAGAACCCGGCCAGGGTCGGGCACGGGGACCGCTCCCCGTGCTTCCAGTCGTAGTCCAGGAAGAACTCCCGGTGCGGGTCCCAGAACAGCTCCCGCATGGCCGCCGCCCGCTCGTCCGACACCGCCTCCCAGTACCGGGCCCGGTCCGGGTCCCCGAGCCGGTCGAACGCCCACTCCAGGTCCAACTCGCGGGCGTACAGGATGCTGTTCAGGCAGACCGGGAGGAAGTCCAGCCACCGCCCGGCCTCGCTCCCGGGGCGGGCCCCGTCGCACCGGGTCGAGTGGTCCCACCCGCTCTCGCACGACGCCAGGAAGTGGCTGTAGTTGATGTCGTGGTACCGGGACAGCCCGCGGTACTTCAGCCGCTCGTGCGGGTGCTTCTCCCCGAGCCAGCAGGTCTCGTGCTCCCGCACCGCCGCCGCCGTCATCCGCCGCAGGAACTCCTCGGCGTCCGGGTCGTGCCGGCGGACCTTGGCGTAGTGGGCCAGCCGGAGCATGCGGGTGAAGAGCGGCGGCTGGCTGCGGGAGGTGAAGTAGTACCGGGTGCCGTTCGGGATGAACCCGAACCGGTCGATCAGGTACAGGCAGTTCTCGGCCGCGTCGGCGACCAGCCAGTCCCGGGCGGTGTCCCACACCCCCAGGGTCATGAAGTACGTGTCCCAGTAGTAGAACTCCTGGAACAGCGGGCGGGCGACGTCGACGCTCGGGACCAGGAACGGGCGGGGCAGCCCGATCAGGGTGCCGCGGTCCTCCGGCTGGTGGCGGATCAGCCGGTCCCAGAACCCGTCGGCGTACGCCAGGGCCGGGGCGAGCGCGATGTCGGCGAGGTCCGGGGCGCGGTCCGTCACGCGTGACTCCTGTCCCCCGGCCGGTGGTGCGGCCGGGCCCCGAGCACCACCGCCGCCTCGCCGGGGACCTGCCAGTTCTGGTCGGTGTCGAGCGGGGCGGTCCCGTGCCCGCCGTACCGCGGGTCCTCGCTCGACCACAGCGGGTGCCAGTGGGTGCCGGCCTCCGGCGGGGCCAGCAGCGGCTCCGGGGCCGGGTCCAGGTGCAGGTCCCGGCCCAGGTTCACCACCAGCAACCGGTCCTCCCCGTCCGGGACGAAGAACCGGAGCACGAACGCCGCCGGCCCGAGCACCGCCCCGTCCATCTTGGTCGTGCCCCCGTGGAACGCCGGGTCGCTCTTGCGCAGGGCGAGCAGGTCCTTGTGCAGGGCCACCCACTCCGGCCGGGACGAGCGCTCCGCCGGGTCCAACTTGCACCGCTCGAAGGTGTGCGGGTCGGCCGGGTCCGGGACCAGCCGCAGCCCCTCCGGCCCGGCCTGGCTGCGGAACCGCCGCATCGCCTCCCGCCGCCCCTGGAACACCATCGCCGACAGGTCCGGGTGGTGGTCGGCGAAGTACAGGAACGGGCGGGTGCTGGCGTACTCCTGCCCCTGGAACAGCATCGGCGTCGCCGGGATCAGCAGGACGTACGCGGTCGCCGCCCGGTACCGGGCCGGGCTGGTCATCTGGTGCACCCGCAGCCCGCGGCCGGAGTTGGCGATCTGGTCGTGGTTCTCGATGAACCCGACGAACCGGTGCGGGGCGATCCCGAACGCCGGCTTGCCCCGCCGCTTGTGGTGGAAGCTGTACGGCTGGCCCTGGTACAGGAACCCCCACTTGGCCGCGCTCACCCACTCCTGCGGGCTCCCCAGGTAGTCCCGGAAGTACCCCTCGTTCTTCCCGGTCAGGGCGACCCGGGTGGTGTGGTGCAGGTCGTCGTTCCACACCGCGTCCAGCCCGTACCCGCCCTTCTCCGGCGGCCGCACCAGGTTCGCGTCCTGCGGCTCGTTCTCGCCCATGACGAAGGTGTGCCGGCCCCCGCTCTTCTCGCGCACCTGCCGGCCGATCGCCGCCAGGATGTGGTCCTCCGAGTCGTCGAAGATCGCCTGGGTGGCGTCCAGCCGCAGCCCGTCGACGTGGTACTCGTCCACCCAGTACCCGGCGTTGGCGACGAAGAACTCGCGGACCGGGCCGGCGTCCGGGCCGTCGAAGTTGAACGGCTCCCCCCACTCGGTGGTGTGGACGGTGCTGAGGAACTGCGGGGCGAACTCCCGGATGTAGTTCCCGTCCGGGCCGAAGTGGTTGTACACCACGTCCAGGATGACCCCGAGCCCGAGGCCGTGGGCGGCGTCCACGAACCGGCGGAAGTCGTCCGGGCCGCCGTACAGCCGGGTCGGGGCGAACAGGCAGGTGCCGTCGTACCCCCACCCGAACGCCCCGGGGAAGTCGGCGACCGGCATCACCTCGACGGCGGTGATCCCGAGGTCGGCCAGTTCCGGGAGCCGGGCCGCGGCGGCCGCGAACGTCCCCTCCGGGGTGAACGTGCCGACGTGCAGCTCGTACAGCACCTGCCCGGTGTCCGGCACCCCGGGCCAGTCCCGGTCGGTCCAGGCGAACGCGCCCGGGTCCACGACCTCCGACGGGCCGTGCGGCCCGTCCGGCTGGAACCGGGACGCCGGGTCCGGGTAGACGCCGGGGCCGCCGTCCATCCGGAACCGGTACCGGGCGCCGGCGGCGACGCCGTCCGCGAGCCCGGAGAAGTACCCGCCGCCCTCGGGGGTGAGGTCCAGGACCGGGCCGCCCTCGACCAGCACCTCGACCCGGCTGCGGATCGGGGCCCACACCCGGAAGTGGGTGCCGCCGCGGGCCACCTCGGCCCCGACCGGGAGCCGCCGTTCAGTCTCGCGCAAAGACCTCCCCCTTTCGGGCGTCGGACACTTCGGTTCTCGTCCGGGGCTCGGCGAGCCGGCCCGACTCGACCGCCGCCTTGAGCGCCGCCAGCCGCTTGCGCGTGTCCCGGGCGAACACCCGGGCGAGCACCGGGGTGAGCAGCCAGGACAGCCACCGGGGGCGGGCGGTCAACCCGTACCGGAACCCGACCCGCGTGCGGCCGGGGGCGACCTCGGTGAACCGCCAGGAGCCGGCGAACGACCGGATCAGCCACGGCCCGCGGGTCATCCGGACGGCGGCGACCCGGGGCGGGGTGTAGGAGACGTACTCGGTCTCCATCCCCAGTCCGGAGTGGGCGACGCAGTACGCCCGCACCCCGACGGCCGGGGCGGCCGCCCCGCCGACCAGCTCGGCCGACCGGAGGAACGGGTCCCACTCCAGCCGGCGGCCGTAGTCCTGGGTCAGGGCGAACAGGTCCGCGGGCGAGGCGGACACCTCCACGGACTGCTCGAACGTCATGCCGCGCTCCCCTTCGACGTCCGCTCGGAACCCCGCGAGGCGGGCCGCCGGTTACCGCTCCAGCCACTTGGGGTCGTTCAAGTCGCGCTCGTAGTCCTGCTGACTGCCGAAGCCGAGCGCGGCGGTGCGCTCGAAGTACGGGCCGAGGTTGTCCCGCTCCTCGAAGGCGTCCACGCCCCATACGGCCTCGATCAGGAACGCCAGCCAGCAGTGCGGCGGGGGCCACCGGCGGAAGTACCCGACCTTTTGGTCCTCGGTGAACCCCTCACGCTCCCACCACGCCCACCACAGCAGCTTGTGCCCCTCCCCGCCCCCCATCCGCCAGCAGATGCTGTACGGGTGCTCGTCGTACACCGCCCACGGCGGTGGCACGGCCCCGTGCTCGGCCACCCAGGTGGCGATCTCGTGCGCCATGTACGAGTCCATAGGCCCACCCTACCACGGTTCCCGCACCAGCAGGGCGACCGGGAACACCCCCAGCGCCTCGGCCACCGCGACCGGCCCGGCCGCGGCCACCACCTCCCCGGTGAACACGTTCGCCCACCGCCCGCCGACGTACTCCTCGGGCAGCGACACCGCGGTGTCGCCCCACACCCGGCGGCCGAGCGGCAGGCGGTCGCCGTCCGGCACCAGCCCGGCCGGCAGCCGCGGCAGGACCACCAGCGCCGCGGCCCCGTCGTCACCCGTCCGGAGGAACGCGAACACGTGGCCCGCCTTCGCCCCGGCCGCCGACAGCGGGCCGTACCCGCCGGTGGCGAACAGGTCCGGGCGGTCCCGCCGGCACCGCAAGGCCCGGGCGGTGAGGAACGCCTTCGCCCGCGGGTCGTCCGGTCGGCGGGACAGCTCCAGGGCGAGCCGGCACAGGGCCCGCCCGCCGCGGGCGGCCCGGTCGTCCAGGTCGCGGAGCCACCCGGCCCGGGCCGCGTAGTCCACCGGCCGGCGGTTGTCCGGGTCGACCAGCGCCAGGTCCCACCCCTCCGTGCCCTGGTACGTGTCCGGGACGCCAGGGGCGGTGCACCGGAGCAACGTCTGGGCCAGCCCGTTCACCCGCCCGAAGAACGCCACCCGGTCGGCGAACTCCGCCAGGTCCGCCAGGAACTCGGCCGACGCCGCCGGGTCCAGGATCCGGTCCACGAACGCCGCCACCGCCGCCTCGTACTCCGCGTTCGGGCTGATCCAGCTCGTGTGGACCTTCGCCTCCGCCAGCGCCTTCCGCATGTACTGCTGGACGCGGGGGCGGAAGTCGCCGCCCGGGTCGCCGGGCCACGCCCCGACCAGCGTCTGGTACAGCAGGTACTCCTCGTTCGGGTCCGGGGCCACCACCCCGTCCTCGACCTCCACCTTACACGCCCGGTTCAGCTCCGCCCACCGCAGCACCCGGGCGGCCCACTCGGCCGGCAGCTCGGACAGCACGTTCAGCCGGGCCCGCACGTCCTCCCCGCGCTTGGTGTCGTGCGTCGAGAGCGGGGACAGCCCGCCGGGGGCCGCCGCCCGCTCGGCGAGGAACGCGTGCACCTTCTCCGGCGCCCACCCCCACCGGCCCGGCTCGCCGCCGACCTCGGTCAGCGACCCGAGCCGGTTGAACACGTAGAACGCGGTGTCCTCCACCCCCTTCGCGGTGACCGGGGCGGTCACCTGCTGGAACTTCCCGGCGAACCGCCGCTGCAGCTCTCGGTACTCGTCCGTCGCCGGCCCGCTCGGCGAGTCCTTCAGCAGCACCGTGTCGCGGACGAACTCGAACACCGCCCGGCCCAGGAGCGGGTTCCGTCGGTACGCCCACCGGGTCGCCTTCCCGACCGCCGCCTTGTCCGTGTCGTGCAGCCCGCCGTCCACGTACGACCGGTACACCGGGAAGCAGGCGACCACCTCGCGGAGCGCCTTGCGGATGCCGTTGAGGGTGAAGTCGCGGCTCCGCCGGTCGAGCCGGGCGATCCGGTCGAGCTGGTGGGCGAGGGCGTTCAGCTCGCTCGCCAGGGACCCCTGCGACACCTGCCGCTTCGACCGGTACACCACCTCCGGCCACGGGTCGTCCAGCCCGGTGAACCGCTGGTAGAAGGCGGTGACCGGCCCCTCTCCGGCCGGGTCCACGAACAGCCCGTTCGCGGCGTGGATGAACTCGTACCCGGTCGTCCCGTCGCACGCCCAGTCTGCCGGCAGCCGCTCCCCGTCCCCGAGGATCTTCTCGACCACGACGTACAGGGGCGCAACGTCCGTGGGCGAGGCACTCCTGCCTCGCATACCCGGGCGAGGCAGGAGTGCCTCGCCCACGGGGGGATTCGCCACCGCCCCCCGGTACTCCGCCTGCAGCCGCTCCAGATACCCCTTCGGGTCGAACAGCCCGTCCGGGTGGTCGATCCGCAGCCCGTCGACCAGCCCGGCGGCGGCCCACCGGAGCCAGGTCGCGTGGACCGCCCGGAACACGTCCTCCCGCTCGGTGCTCAGGGCGACCAATTCATTCACGTCGAAGAACCGGCGGTAGTTGATCTCGTCCGACGCCACCCGCCAGAAGCACGGGCGGTACGCCTGCGCCTCCAGCAACTCGTCCAGGGCGGCGAAGCTGGCCGGGTCGCCGGGGGTGCCGGCCAGCGCCGCGACCGCCGCCCCGACCGCCCCCGCCGCCTCCGGGTACCGCTCCGGCAGCTCGCCCAGCCGGCGGCGGATCGAGGCGCACTCGACCCGCCCCTCGGCGACGCGCCCCGGGTCGGCGTCGTCGCGCGGCGGGAGGTTGCGGACGGCGTGGAGGATGCTCAGCAGCTCGACCGCCGACGGGTGCTCCGCCCCGAGGTCGGCCCGCAGCCGGTCGGCCGCCGGGGCGAGGACCAGGCCGTACGTCCGCGGGTCGACCGGGAGCCGGCTGTCGTGGACGCGGACGTGGAACCCGCCGCCCTCGAACACCGGCACCAGCCCGCCGGACTCCAGGATCGCCCCGTACTGGTCGCCGAGCACCGGCAGCAGGAGCCGGCCGTGCATCTGCGGCCGCGGGGAGTCGGCCCAGGCGATGTCGAAGTACCCGGCGAACGGGGACGCCGGGCCGTGCTCCAGCACGTCCGCCCACCAGGCGTTCCCCGGGCCGACCGACATGTGGTTCGGGACGGCGTCGAGGAGCAGGCCCATGCCGCGGTCGCGGAGCGCGGCCGACAGGGCGGCCAGGTCGTCCTCGGTCCCGACCTCCGGGTTCAGGGCGGCGTGGTCGGTGACGTCGTACCCGTGGGTGCTGCCCGGCCGGGCGGTCAGGAGCGGGGAGGCGTACAGGTGGGTGGCGCCGAGGGCGTGCAGGTACGGGACGACGGCCAGGGCGTCGCGGAGGGTGAACCCGGCGTGGAACTGGACCCGGTACGTCGACCCGGGGACGCGGGCGGGAGGCTGCGCGGTCATGCCGGCCCCCTGGTCGCGTGGCACCGGCATTCCGGCCGGTGGTGGCGCACCGGCCGGAATGCCGGTGCCACGAAGAGCGCGGTCATGGCTGCTCCGTCGACAGGGGCCGCGGCCGGTCCCCGCCGGCGGCCTTCCGCATCGCCTCCGCCTGCAGCGGGGTCACGTCCGGCTCCCGCTCGACCCGCGGGCGGGTGCGGAACACCACCGCCGACCGGGCCGCCACCGGGCACCGGTGCCCGCCGTCGAACAGGTCCGGCCGGCGGCCCGGGTCGGCCGTGTCCAGCACCCGCTCCCACACCTGCCGGGGGTGCGCCCCGGGCAGGGTGAAGGCGGTCCCCTGCCCGCCGGCGTTCAGGGCCACGAACAGCGTGTCCCCGGCCACCGGCTCGCCCCGCTCGTCCGTGTCCGGGATCCGGTCCCCGGCCAGCCGCACCGCCACCGCCGTCGTCGGGGCCTCCCAGTCCTCGTCCGTCAGCTCCTTCCCGACCGGGGTGAACCACGCCACGTCGGCCGCCCCCTCCCCGCGGATCGGCCGGCCCTGGAAGAACGTCCGCCGCCGCAGCACCGGCTGCTCCCGCCACAGCCGGGTGAGGGCCTTCACGAAGTCGAGGAACGCGGTCCGCGGGCCGGACGCCTCCCAGTCGAGCCAGGTCAGGTCGTTATCCTGGCAGTAGCAGTTGTTGTTCCCGCCCTGGGTCTGTCCCAGCTCGTCCCCGGCCAGGAGCATCGGCACCCCCTGCGACAGGAACAGCGTCGCCAGCAGGTTCCGTCGCTGCCGCTCTCGCAGGGCGCTCACCTCGGGGTCGGCGGTCGGCCCCTCGTGCCCGCAGTTCCAGCTCCGGTTGTCGTTGTGCCCGTCGTTGTTGTCCTCCCCGTTCGCCTCGTTGTGCTTCTCGTTGTAGCTCACGAGGTCGGCCAGGGTGAACCCGTCGTGGCAGGTGACGAAGTTGACGCTGGCGTGCGGCCGGCGGCCGGACCGGTCGTACAGGTCGGGCGAGCCGCACAGCCGCTGGGCGAGCTTCTTCGCCGACACCTCGTTCCCGGCCCAGAAGTCCCGCAGGGTGTCCCGGTACTCCCCGTTCCACTCCGCCCACCCGTGCGGGAAGTTCCCGACCATGTACCCGCCCGGGCCGACGTCCCACGGCTCGGCGATCAGCTTCACCTTCGACAGCACCGGGTCCTGCTGCACGATCCGGAAGAACGCCCCGAGCACGTCGACGTCGATCGTCTCCCGGGCCAGCGCCGTCGCCAGGTCGAACCGGAACCCGTCCACGTGCATCTCGCACACCCAGTACCGGAGGCTGTCGGCGATCAGCCGGAGGACCGCCGGGTGGGCCATCCGGGGGGTGTTCCCGCACCCGGTGAAGTCCATGTAGTACCGCGGGTCGTCCGGGGACAGGAAGTAATAGTTGGCGTTGTCCAGCCCCTTGAACGACAGCGTCGGGCCGAGGTGGTTGCCCTCCGCGGTGTGGTTGTACACCACGTCCAGGATCACCTCGATCCCGGCCGCGTGCAGGGCCCGGACCATGCTCTTGAACTCCCACACCGCCCGGTCGGGGGTGGTGGCGAGCCGCGGATCCGGGGCGAAGAACCCGAGCGTGTTGTACCCCCAATAGTTGGTCAGCCCCTTCTCCCGGAGGTGCCGATCGTCCGGCCGGTAGTGGACCGGGAGCAACTCGACCGCGGTGACGTTCAGGGCCTTGAGGTGGCCGACCGCGGCCGCCGACCCGAGCCCGGCGTAGGTGCCGCGGAGCTTCTCCGGGACGCCCGGCAGCTTCCGGGTGAACCCCTTGACGTGCACCTCGTAGATCAGCGTCTCGTGCCACGGGTGGCCGGGGTGGCGGTCGTCCCCCCAGGTGAAGGCGGTGTCGACGACGGCCGCCAGCGGGGCGAACGGGGCGCTGTCCCGGGCGTCGAACGACAGGTCCGCGTCGGCGTGCCCGATCTCGTACCCGTGGAGGGCGTTGTCCCAGGTGACCCCGCGGCCGACGGCCTTGGCGTACGGGTCGAACAGCAGCTTGTGGGGGTTGAACCGGTGCCCGGCGGCCGGGTCGTACGGGCCGTGCGCGCGGTACCCGTAGAGCTGCCCGGGGAGCACGTCCGGGAGGTAGGCGTGGAACACCTGGTCGGTCCGCTCGGGCAGCTCGACCCGGGTGCCGGTGTGGTCGCCCGGGCCGCCGAACAGGCAGAGTTCGACCCGGGTGGCGTGCTCGCTGAAGACGGCGAAGTTGACGCCGGAGCCGTCCCAGGTGGCCCCGCGGGGGTACGGTCGCCCGGGCCAAACGCGCATAGACCCCTCCGGTTGACGGGTACTCCCGTCAGGAGAATGCGAATCCCGTACCGCCGCCGGCACCCGGCCGCGCGGGGCCGGGCAGCGGCCTGCCCCGCCGCGGGACCCGGAGGGGCGGATTGATCCGTTTCACCGGTCCGACCGGGCGTCCGGCACACGACGTGCATTCATCGCCGGGCATCCGGCAGGCGCCGGCCGACGACCGGCCGGCCACTCACACACTCACCGCCGGGGTGAGCCGGCCGCCCCCGCACGGAGACACACCATGGCCGATACCGCAATCGATTCCCGCGAGCCGCGCGACTTCGCCCCGGACCTGGTGGGGGTGAAGAGCCGGGTCGCCTGGTCCGCGATCCTGGCCGGGGCCGTGATCGGCCTGGCCACCCTGGTCGTCCTCAGCCTCCTGTTCGGCGCCATCGGGATCAGCCTGGCGGACGCCGGGGTGCGGGGCCGGGACGTCGGGGTGGGGGTGCTGATCGCCCTGTTCGCGTCCGTGATCGCGTCCATGTTCCTGGCCGGGTGGGTGGCGTCCCAGCTGACCGTCGGGGAGAACCGCCAGGAGGCGGCGCTGTACGGGCTGCTCACCTGGGCGACCGTCGCCGCCCTGTCGATGGCCCTGGTCGGGGCCGGGGTGCGGGCCGGGTACTTCGCCGTCGTCGGCGGCGGGCTGATGGCCCAGAACACCAACGTGTCCGCCGCCGACGCCGCCCGCCAGCTCGGGATGACTGAGCAGCAGGTGAACGAGGCCCGGGCCCGGCTCAACCTGCCGGCCCTCCGGGACGCGGCCAACGACCCGGCCAACCAGGAGGCGGTCTCGAACGCGGCCGTCTGGAGCTCCTGGACCGCCCTGGTGTCGCTCATGCTGTCGATGGGGGCGTGCGTCGGCGGGGCGGTGGCCGGCCGCGGGATGGCGTTCCGCCTGTTCCCGGTCGTCACCGGCCGGCGGGAGTCGGGCACACGGCTGATCGTCCCGACCGCCTGACCCCGGCGTGACGTTTGCAACCCCCGGGGCGGCGGTCCGCGGACCGCCGCCCGTCGCTTTTTCCGGAGCCCCCATGTCCGACTCGACCCGCTCCGTCTGGGAGAACGGCCACCCGGACCGGGGCGCCACCCCGCTGGCCCGCGACGCCGCCGCCGACGTGTGCGTGGTCGGCGGCGGGATCGCCGGGCTGACCGCCGCGTACCACCTGGCCGGGGCCGGCCGGTCGGTGGTCGTGCTCGACGCCAAGGGCGAGGTCGGGGCCGGGGAGACCCGGTCCACCACCGCCCACCTGGCGTGGGTGCTCGACGACCGGTTCTCCCGGGTGGCCTCGATCCGCGGGGACGACGTCGCCAGGGCCGCGGCCGAGAGCCACCGGGCGGCGGTGAACGAGGTCGGCGAGATCGCCCGCCGGGAGGGGATCGGCTGCGACTACGGACACCTCGACGGATACCTGTTCCCCGGGGCCGACGGGCCGTCCGCGGTCGAGAAGGAGTTGGAGGCCCTGAAGCGGCTCGACCTCCCGTTCGAGAAGGTCGACCGGCCGCCGGTCCCGGGGCTGGGCGGCCCGGCGATCCGGTTCCCCGGGCAGGGGCAGTTCCACCCGCTCAAGTACGTCGCCGGGCTGGCCGCCGCCGTCCGCCGGCGCGGGGCCACCATCCACACCCGGACCCTGGCCCAGAAGATCGAGGGCGGCGACCCCTGCACGGTGAAGACGGAGGCCGGGCCGGCGGTGACCGCGAAGGCGGTGGTGGTTGCCACCGGGTCGCCGTTCGACGCCGGGGTGACGCTCCACACGAAGCTGGCCGCGTACCAGACGTACGCGGTCGCGTTCGCGGTGCCGAAGGGGTCGGTGCCGCACGCCCTGTTCTGGGACATGGAGGACCCGTACCACTACGTCCGCACCGCCCCGGGGGAGGGGGAATCGGACTTCCTGATCGTCGGCGGGGAGGATCACAAGACCGGCCAGGCGGACGACCAGGCGGCCCGGTGGGACCGGCTCGACGCCTGGACCCGGAAGGCGTTCCCGGCCGCCCGGGCGGCGACCCACCGGTGGTCCGGGGAGGTGTTCGAGACGCCGGACGGGCTGGGGCTGATCGGGGCCGCCCCGTGGGGCAAGAACGTGTTCGTGGTCACCGGCGACTCCGGCATGGGGATGACGCACGGGACGCTCGGCGGGCGGCTGGTGGCGAACCTGGTCAAGGGCGAGGCGGACCCGCTGGCCGACGTGTACAGCCCGTCCCGGGTGATGCCGAAGGCCCTGCTCACGTTCCTCGGCGAGAACCTGAACCTGGCCGCCCAGTACACCGACTGGCTGCGCGGCGGGGACGTGTCGTCGGCCGACGACATCCCGCCGGGGCACGGGGCGGTGGTGCGGCGGGGGCTGTCGAAGGTGGCGGTGTACCGGCGGGACGACGGGACGGTGTGCGAGCGGTCGGCGACGTGCCCGCACCTGAAGGCGGTGGTGCGGTGGAACCCCGGGGAGAAGACGTGGGACTGCCCGGCCCACGGGTCCCGGTTCGGATGCGAGGGCGAGTTGGTCCACGGCCCGGCGGTGCAGGGGCTGGACCCGGCGGGGTGAGGCCGGTCCGCGGCACAACGGTTGCGAATGGGGTTGCGCCACTTCGCCCCCATCACGAATCGGAGGCCACCATGGCCAACACCCGGAAGACGGACGACCCGGACCGGAAGGACCCGGAGAAGACCGCCGACCTGCCGCCGTACGGCCCGCGCAACCCGGACCCGCTGACCGACGCCCCCGGGTCGCACCCGATCGAGACCGGGGTCGGGGCGGTGGTCGGCGGGGCGCTGAGCGGGCTGGCGGTCGGCACCCTGACGGCCGGTCCGCTCGGGGCGGTGGCCGGGGCGATCGCCGGCGGGGCGGTGGCCGGCGGGTACGCCGGCAAGGGGCTCGGGGAGCTGCTCGACCCGACGACCGAGGACAACTGGATCCGGGAGTACTTCGCCCGCCGCCGGACCGAGCCGGACTACGACGCCGCGACCGAGCCGGCCGCCACCGACGCCTACCGGTTCGGCTTGCGGGCCGAGAGCCGGTTCCACGGCCGGTCGTTCGCCGAGAGCGAGGCGGCGCTGCGGTCGGAGTGGGAGGCGCTGCACCCGAACCGGAGTTGGTCGGACGCCCGCCGCCCGGCCCAGGACGGGTTCGACCGGGCCCGCGAGATGCGCGGCGTCCCGGGCGGGCGGTGACCCGGGAACGGCGACTTCCCGAGCGGGGGGCGTGAGCCCCCTGTGTGTTTGCGACACACAGGGGGCTCACGCCCCCCGCTCAGCGGGTTCCGGTTGCCGCTTCTCGTCCCGGCAGGCGCACGCCGGGGCGGTCCGGACGCCCATCGTCAGGTTCTTCTGCAGCCGCACGTCCCGGTTCGGGAACACCCAACACTCCCCGGTCTCGTTCACGAAGCACACGTACAGCACGTAGTGCTCCTGGCTGTAGTCGATCACCAGGTGGGCGAACGCCGGCCCCTTCGGGGTGTCGAGCGGGATCGGCGGGTTCAGTTGCAGCATCATCGGGGGGTTCCGGTCCGGGAGATCCGCCGCAGCTCCGCCTCCGTCCACTCGTCGGCCGGGCGGGTGTCGGCCTTCAGCACCTTCCGCATCTGCCCGACCGCCGCGTCGGTGTCGGCCGCCGTGTTCGACGCCACCCCGTCCGGCGGGACGGCGAGCCGCAGGTCCCGCATGTACGCGTCGTTGGCGGTGAACAGGACGCAGATGTTGGCCGCGAACCCGCCGACGAGGACGGTGCGGGTGCCGAGGTAGCGGAGCAGGGTGTCGAGGGTGGTCGAGTAGAACGCCGAGTGCTTCGGCTTGAGCACGAAGTAGTCGTCCGGGTCGGGGCGGAGCCGCTCGGCCAGCGGCCGGCCCTTGCAGTCCGGCCGCAGGCAGCGGTCGACCACCGCCGACAGGTCCGACCGCCACCGCCCGAAGTTGTCGTTCGCGTACACGACCGGGACGCCGGCCGCCCGGCACCGGGCCTTGAGGGCGGCGAGCCGGTCGGCGGCCGGGACGGCCGCCCGGAGGAGGTCGTCGGCCTCCGGGAAGTCGAGCGGGTTGATCACGTCGACCAGCAGGAGGGCCGCCGCCGACTGGTCCGGGGCGGCCCCGTGCAGGTCCGGGTTCGGTTTGGCCATCGGGGTCCGGCGCCTCCGCCCGGACCCTTACGCATTCGGCGGGCCGCGGCCGCGCTTTCCCGACGGCAGGCGTCACTTCCCGCCCATCTTCTTGAGGATGTCCTTCATCGTGTCCGGGTCGAGCGGGGCCTGGATGGCCGGCTCCGGCTCCAGGTCCGGGACCGGGGCCCCGAAGTCCTTCGGCAGGTGCTGGAAGACGAGCGGCTGGCCGTCCTCCGGGTGCGGGCCGTTCCACACCTGCCCGGCCTGCTTGTAGTCCTCCGGGCTGAACTGGTACAGCTTCAGGTGGACGCCCTTCTCCTCGTGGGCCCGGGCCTCCGGGAACTTCTTGTTGCTGATGTCCGGGATCGGCAGCAGCTTGCCCACGTCCACGCCGGTCAGCTTCTCAAGGGCCTTGGCGTAGGCGACGATGTGCACCCCGCCGCGGACCAGCAGGTAACCGATCATCGCCCGGGCGGTGTTGTTCGAGGTGCTCTCGTACGCCCGCATCTTGTTCAGCCGGGCCCCGCACTCCAGGTTGAAGTTGAACAGCAGGTCCTGCTTCAGGTTCCCGGTGTTGTTAACGAACGTCCCGTTCCACGGGGCCCCCTGGGAGTCGACCGGCAGGGCGGTCATCCCGCCGGCGATCCAGTGGTACGAGTTCCGGGCGTCCTTGAGCGGGGCGAGCGGGGCCGGCACCGGGTCCGGCTCCTTCTTCGCGGCCCCGGTCAGGATCAGGTTGATGGTGTACGCCACCAGCTCGATGTGCCCGTACTCCTCGGCCGCGATGTTGGCGATCAGGTCGTAGAACGGGCGGAGCTGGTTCCGCCCCCGCATGTTGAACGACTGGAACGTGTAGTTCATCAGCGTCGACATCTCCCCGTACTTCCCGCCGAGCAGCTCCTGGACGGCCGCGGCGGCGTTCGCGTCCGGGTTGTTCGACTTCGGGAGGTCGATCAGCAGCCGGTCCATGCGCAGGATCATGGATGCCTCGTCGGGAGGTTGGGGAACGCGGCTGAGGGTGCAACGCGGGTGCCGGGGGCGGCACGTCGGTTGCGGTCCCGTCAGAAACTCACGGAGTCCCGACATGGCAAAGAACGACACGGCCGAGCGGTTCATGGCCGCCCTCCAGCAGGCCGAGAAGGGCCACGACCCGGGCCCCCTGGCCGAGATGTTCGCCGACGACGCCGAGCTGACCAACCTGGCCAGGCCGGAGCCGGCCCGCGGCCGGGACGGGGCGCGCGAGTTCTGGGCCGACTACCTGAAGGCGTTCGGCGAGATCCGGTCCGAGTTCGGGCTGGTGGTGGCCGACGGGCCGGCGGCGGTGATGGAGTGGACGTCCGAGGGGACGCTGCCGAACGGCAAGCCGATCACCTACCGCGGGGTGAGCGTGGTCGAGACGGCCGGCGGCAAGGTGGCCAAGTTCCGGACGTACTACGACACCGCCGCGTTCGTCACCCCGCAGCCGGTCGAGGCGGCCGGATGACGGCGGCCCTGCACACCCCGGACGGGCGGTACATCGTGGTCCGCGGGCGGCTGTGGCGGGCGGCGAACCCGCACCTGCCGGAGGCCGAGCGGGCGGCGCTGGTGAAGGCGCTGATGGCCGCCCGGTCGGACGTGGCCCGGGCGAACCGCACGAAGGATGCGAAGTTGTTGAAGGACGCCCGCCGGCGGGTGCAGGCGGCGAAGGTCGGGCTCGGCGAGCGCGGCCCGGTGTGGTGGGCCGACGGCGCCCCCGACTACAACCGCCGCCTCGCCAAGAACACCCCGTACGCGGGCTGGTACGCGGCGGCCGGCGAACCCGGAGCGTCAGCGACGGGGTGTCCCCCCCGCCCGGGGTGACGCCCACCCCGTCGCTGACGCTCCGGGTTCGCCCCGTTACGGCTTCGCCGGCGCCACCCGCCACACCCGGTCGGTCACGTCGTCGGTCACCAAGAGCGCCCCGTCCTTCGCCACCGCCACCCCGACCGGCCGGCCGTACACCTCGTCGTCGTCCTTGACGAACCCGGTGAGGAAGTCCTCGGCCGGGCCGGCCGGCTTCCCGTCCTTGAACGGCACGAACGCCACCCGGTAGCCGGCGAACTGCGACCGGTTCCACGACCCGCGCTGGCCGACGAACGCCCCGCCGCGGTACTTGTCCGGGAACGCCGCGCCGCGGTAGAAGGCCAGCCCGAGCGACGCGGTGTGCGACCCGAGGGCGAGGTCCGGGACGACCGCCTTCGCCACCAGGTCCGGCCGCTCCCCCTTCCGCCGCGGGTCCTCGTTCTTCCCGAAGTACGAGTACGGCCAGCCGTAGAACGCCCCGTCCTTGACCGACGTGACGTAGTCGGGGACGAGGTCGTCCCCGAGCTCGTCCCGCTCGTTCACCGCGGTCCACAGCGCCCCGGTCGCCGGCTCCCAGTCCATCCCGACCGGGTTCCGCAGGCCGGCCGCGAACACCCGCAGCCCGGTCCCGTCCGGGTTCACCTCCAGCACGTTCGCCCGCAGCGCCTCCTCCTTCATCCCGTTCTCGCCGACGTTGCTCGCCGACCCGACCGACACGTACAGCTTCGTCCCGTCCGTGTTCGCCACCACGTTCCGGGTCCAGTGGTTGTTGTACCCGCCGACCGGCAGGTGCAGCACCGGGGTGCCGGGGCCCTCCAGCTTGGTCTGCCCCGCCTTGTACGGGAACCGCACCACCGCGTCGGTGTTCGCCACGTAGAGGTAGTCGCCGACCAGGCACATCCCGAACGGCTGGTTCAGCCCCTCGGCGAACACGTGCCGGGCCTCGGGCTTGCCGTCCCCGTCCGCGTCGCGGAGCAGGGTGATCCGGTTCGCCGACGTCCCGGTCACCGTCTTCGACTGCTCCAGCCCCTTCTTCACCTCCGGCTTCGCGTCCTTCTTCGGCAGGGTGCGGGCCTCGGCGACGAGCACGTCCCCGTTCGGCAGGACGTACGGCCACCGCGGGCTGTCGAGCCCGTCGGCGTACGGGGTGACGGCGAACCCGGGCGGGGCGGTGGGGGCCTTCCCGGCCGGCCACCCGACCACCTTCGGGTGCTTGGTCACCGACGGGGTGTCGTTCGGCGGGGGGAGCTTCGGCGGGTCGGCCGTGGCGAGCAGGAGCAGGACCGGGACGGTCGGGAGCATGGCGCGATCCTCGGTTAAGGTCGCGCCGGGCGGTGCAACGGGTGTGCCGGTCAGTCCCCGGCGCAGGCGACGGACACCCGGAACTGGTACGGGGAGTCCGGCAGCCCGAGGACCAGGAGGTGGTCGCCGGGCGGGAGCTTGGCCGACTGGGTCCACGCCCGCCCGCCGATCGCCTTCCCGTCCACCACGCACCCGAGCCGGCTGCCCCGGTCCCGGACCACCAGCCCGCGGCGGGAGAGGTCCAGCTCGCAGTGGTTCCGGGACACGTCGAACGGCTCCTCGTCGAGCAGCCAGACGTCGTTCAGGTCCATCGCCCCGCGCTCCCGGGACTCGGCCGCCCGGCCGATCCGCAGCGGGAACCGGGTGACCTTCAGCCCCTCGTCCGGCAGGGTCTCGGCGGCGTCCGGGGTGAGCGGGTAGAGGACGACGGACAGCCCGGGCGGGGCCGGGGTGCCTTGCCCGTCGGGCGGCAGCTCGGCCGGGCCGCCCGGCTCGTCGGGGTCGGCGAACGGGAGCTCCGGGTCCTCGCCGGCGGCCCGGGCGGTGAGCGACCGGAGCCGCTCGAACAGCGACCGCAGGTAGCTCCGGCAGCGGGCCGGGTCGTCGGTCAGCAGTTGCTCGAACTCGTCCCGGGTGACCGGGCTGACCCGGACCGCGGTGGCCGCCCGGGCGGTCCCGCCGTGCCGCCGCTCCTGCACCAGGCTCATCTCCCCGAACACGTCCCCGGGGCCGTGCCGGGCGACCGGGTACCCGCCGTCGGCCGGGCCGTGGAACACGTCCACGTGCCCGTCGAGGAGCAGGAACGCCCGCTCGGCCGGGTCCCCGGGCTGGAAGAAGACGTGCCCGGCCGCGAACTCCTGCTCGGTCATCCCGCCCCCCGGTTACGAACCCCGCGCCCTCGCCCCCACGGGCGTCAGAGTACGAGGGACCGGCCGCCGCGGCGCCGGGCGGGACCGGGAACCCGCGTGCCGGCCGGCTCACGGCTTCACTTCCGCCGCCTTCCTCGCCGCCGCCTTCGCGGCGGTGACGTCCGGGGTGACGGCCAGCCCGAACACCCGGTCGCCCGGCTGACCGCCCCGGCGGAGCGCGAACCCGAACCGCTTCTTCTACCCCCCGACCGCGTGCTCCTCCGACAGGCAGTACACGAGGTGGACGCTGCCCGCGGCGAACAGCTCCGGGTCCAGCCGCGGGGCGGCGCCCGGGCCGGCCTTCGGGTCCAGGTACTCGGCCGCCTCCCCGGGCAGCAGCAGCAGCCACGCCTCGACCTTCTTCCCCGGCTTCCCCTTGACCGGGTCGGTCACCTCGTACACCACCCGCCTGGTGTCGATGCCGAGGAACCCGGGCAGGAACCCGTCCGTCAGGTCGGCCTCGACCACCTTCCCCTCGAACACCGCGTCCGCGTCCGCGAGCGCGGCTTTCAGCCGCTCGGCCGGCACCCGCGGCGGCTTCTCGTCGGCCGCGGCCGCCCCGCCCCGCGCGACCCCGGGGGGCCGGGCGACGGCCGGGAGCGAGTGTCGCACCGACCCCGAACCTCCGCCGGCGGCCGCCGGGCCGGCCCGCTCGTCCGCCCCGAACCCGCCCCAGTCGATGTTGGTCTCCCCGGTGTCAAGCACCCGCAGCACCCGCTTCTCGTCCGGGACGAACACCACCCCGGCCCACTTCGCCTTCCCGTCCCGCCAGACGACCAGCACCTCGCCGGGGGACGCCGCGAGCGGGGCCGGGCCCGGGTTGATCTCGGCCCGCGGCCCGAACACCGCCATCACCTCCGCCAGCGTCATCCCGCCCTTCACCCGATCCACGCCGGCCTTGGTCAGCGCGTTCCCCTTCCCCGCCGGCCCGGCGCCCGCCCCGGCCGACGCGCCCGCCAGCAACACCGACACGACGAACGAGAGCATCGGAAGACACCTCGGTAGGAACGGAACCGGCCCCGGCGGGCGCGACCCGCCGGGGCCGGGGACCCCGTCACGTCACTTCTGCGGCGGGGCGACCTCCCGGATCAGCGCCCCGCGGTCCTCGCTCAGCACCAGGATCGCGAACTTCTCCACCGCCTGCCGCTCCGGGGTGTTCACCGACACGTAGTCGAACCGCCCGCGGAGGTCCGTGTACCCGTCCTTGTGGAACTTCACGCTCCCGTCCGCCAGCTTCGCGTACACCTTCACGTACGCCTTCGGCACCGCCTTCCCGCCGGCCGTCTCCGTCACCCGCAGCTGCCCGTAGTTCTCGGACAGCCCGGCCGACATCGACGTCGCCAGGTGCGGCACCGCCTTCGTCTTCCCGCCGGCCGACACCTCGACCAGCACGTTCTTCCCCTCGAACTCGGCCGGCAGCGGGACCGTGTGCTTGGTCCGCCCGGCCGGCAGCCTCACCGTCTCCTTCTGGTTCGGCTTGATCGTCGCGAACTGCCCGCCCGCCTTCTGCACGAACGGGCTCGTGCTGAACAGCAGCTCGACGTCCATCAGGTAGTAGTTCACCCTGACCGCGTCGAGGTTCTGCCACGTCAGATTCACGCCCTGCCCGCTCACGGTGAACTCGAACCCCGGCTCGGTCGCGGCCAGCCCGCCCTGGGCCTGGTCCCGCTCGTCCTTGTCCACCACCTTCGGCCCCTTCCCCTCGATCTCGTCGACCTGGGCGACGACCGCGGCGAACGCGTTCCGCCACCGGTCGACCGGGTGGAACAGGTACTGCGTCGCGATCGCCCGGGCCTTCTTCGGCTCGTCCTTGAACAGCTCCAGGTACGCGGCGCAGTAGTCGTACTGCATCCGCGTCGCCACCTTCTCCGGGCTCACCCGGCCGAACGCGTCGAACGCCTCGTCGATCCGGTCCTGCAGGAGCAGGTAGTACACGGTGCCGAGCAGGGTCGTGTCGTCCAGGTCCTTCTGGTACGTCAGCGTCTTCAGGAACGCGTGGTACTGGTGCAGCACCGCCTCGTTCACGACCTGCCGGCGGCTGCCGAGGCTGTGCGCCCGGGCGTTCACCAGCGGCTTGTACTCCAGGTGCTCGTACTGGTGCCGGGCGACCGGGTCGACGGTCAGGAGCGGGCTGTCGATCGGCCCGCCGCACTGCGCGACCAGCGCGTCCGCGTGCTGGAGGAACTGCCGGCAGGCCGGCACGTCCGCGTGGAACACGCCGTAGCTCCAGATCGCGCTGTGGTACAGGCGGCGGTCGGCCAGGAGCCGGGTCGCGGCCTCGAAGAACCCCCGGTCCTTCATCCGGAACAGGATCTTGTCCAGGTTCAGCGCCCGGACGTTCTCCCGGTCCAGGAACGCCAGCACGTCCGCGTCCGTCCCGTGCTGCGACACGTGGTCCCACGACGTGGTGTCGAGCTTGGTCGGCCGGTCCACCACCTCGAACGCCGTCGCCGGGGCGGCGGCCGCGAACTGCTCGTTCTTCGCCACGTGGGCCGGAAAGTGCGGGAACGTCCCCGCCTTCGGGAAGTAGAAGGCGTAGTCGACCGTCTGGGTGTGGTACGGCTGCAGGTCCAGGGGCACGCTCCGGGTGAACTGGCCGTTCAGCACCGGGACCGCCCCGACCGGCAGCTGCAACAGGACGCTCAGCTTCTGCCGGGACGAGGTCGGGTTGGTGACCACCACCTGCGCCCCGTACACGGTGTGGACGACGTACTCGCCGGTCACGAACTTGTCGTGCCGCTCCCCGTTCTCCTCCCGGAACCGGTCCCCGTGCCGGTAGAAGTTCTCGCTCACCAGGATCGGCACCTGCCCGCCGGGGCCGGCCGCCGGCCGCACCTCCTCGTGGAACGCGATCAGGTGCCCGGCCGGGGTCAGGGTCATCCGCCCGCCGTCGAACGCCAACTCGTGCTTCCCGGCCTCGAACGGCAGGTCCAGGACTGCCAGGGCGAACATCATCTCGGTGAAGTTCCGGCTGGCGTCGGCCAGGTGCCGGGACAGGAACGGCCCCTTCCCGTCGTGCCGGGCGAAGTCGTGCCAGAACTCGGCCTCGGGGACGAGGGCCGCCACCTGCTGGGCGATGCGCAGCTTGTAGTAGTTGTTCTCCGCCCACTCCTGGGTCGGGTCGAGCTTGCGGAACAGCCGGCGGAGGTCGTTCCGCTTGTCCAGGTCGTCCGCGAAGAAGAACTCCTTGGCGTCGCCCTTGGATTCGTCCGCCGGGACCGCCCCGTCCGGGGAGTCCTTGGACTCGCCGCCCTTCGCCTTCCCGCCGCTGCGGCCGTCCCGGGCGTACCCGGCCTCCAGCCGAGGCATGCCGGGCGGCACCGGCCCGGCTGTCGGCACGGCCGCGGCGGGCTTCGGCTCCAGGCCGGCTCCGAGGCGAGCCTGCGGGTCGGCGGCCTCGGTCTCCCGCAGCGCGTGGAGCCTGTCGCTCGCCGCATCCTCCAGGCGCTTCCGCGCCTTCTGCTGCTCGCGACCGAGCGCGGCCGTCAGGCCGGCGTCCTCGTTCGAGAGGTCGCCGAGCAGGCCGACGTTGAAGTGGAACAGCTGCCGCTCGACGTTCGGCGGCTGGAGCCGGAGCAGGTCGCTCAGGTGCCGGGCGGTCTTCTCCCGCTCGCCGGGGACCGCCTTGCCCAGCAGCACCCGCTCGACCGTGTTCAGCCGGCCGTACTCCCACGGCTTGAGGAACCCGGACAGGTCGTGCCCGAGCAGGTAGTGGTCGAGGAACGTCTTGTCCTTCTTGTTCGCCAGGGACGGCTTCACAGCCTCGGCGAAGAACGCCGGGTCCTTCTTCGACAGGAAGTAGTTCAGCTCGTGGCAGGCGTGCTTCGAGTACAGCGCCCGCTTCTCCTCCGGCTTCAGCTTCGGCCAGGTGAGCACGAACCCGAACTCGGCCAGCGTCGGGTTCTTGGACAGGGTGGCGTAGTACCCGTACACCTTGGCCAGGCTGTCGTACGCCTGGAACCGGCTGCCCGCGACGTCGGCCAGGACGAACGGCTCCTTCGGGTTGACCACCGTCACCTGCTGCTGCTGGGTGAAGTGCCGGGCCGGGTCGAGGCCGAGCTTCAGCCGCAGGTCGGCGAACCCGGCCCGCACCTCCGGCAGGGCGGCCGAGCGGGACGTGGTGCCGAGCGGGTCCACCGCGACGACGTGCACCATCCCGTGCGGGCCGACGTCCTTCCGGGTCAGCTTGATCTTCCCGTCCTTGTCCGGGACGAGGTTGGCGGCGACGACGGCGGCGTCGGCCAGGAAGTCGAGGTTGGCGAAGTCCCCGCCGCCCGGGCTGCCGGACCACCCCGGCTGCCCGGCCCCCCCGCCGCCGCCCTCGCTCTTCAGCTCCTTCGACCGGGTCGCCCCGCCGCGGCCGGCGAAGACGTCCCCGTCCTTCGCCATCTGCTCGCCCGTCTCGGTCGTCCGGACGGCCCACGGGTTGAGCAGCAGGGCCGGCCGCTCCAGCATGTTCCCGGCGTACTTCTTCTGCCCCTTCCGGTCGAGCACGTACCGGTACTCGTCCCCGATGTTCCGGCCGGTCAGGTACACCGACTCGGCGTGCCCGGGGGCGACCCCGGTCAGCTCCGCGTCCCGCACCCGGCTCAGGTTCGCGAACGCGTCGAACGCCGGTTGGTAGCGGGTGGCGAAGACGTGGACCCGTGTGAACCGCGACACGTCCCGGAGCTGCACCGTGACCGAGTCGTTGTCGGCGGTCAACGACTCGACCGCGACCGGCTTCAGCCCGGCCATCTGCAGGTGGCGGGTGCTGCCGAGGACGTGCCCGGATTCCACCACCCCGCCGACGACCCGGACGCGGATCCGCTCCCCGGTCCGCTTCAGGTGGAGGTCGTAATCGCCCGGGGCCAGCCCGGCGATCTCGACCCGCCCGTCCTTCACCGCGAGGGCGTCGAACCGGTCCGCCCGGACGTCGCTGCCGCGGACCTCGAACAGGGCTAGCTCGTCCCGGCTCGCCGCCGGCGCGACGCCGACGTACGGCAGGGTGACCGGGTCGCCGGCCCGGGCGTGGACCACCTGCCGGTAGGTGTGGGCGTCGGTCGACAGCCGCCAGGTGTGGGCGGTCCCTTCCGGGCCGGTCGCGCTGACCGTGGCGATGTCGGGCAGTTGGCCGAGGTGGACCCGGCCGTCCGGCCCGGTCTTGAGGCTCGCGGTGATCGCCTGCTTGAAGTCGCGGTGCTTGATCGACAGGTGGATGGCCCGGTCCGGCTTCACCTCGCCGGTCCGGCCGAGCAGCTCGATCACGTACCCGTTGGCGAACCGGGCGAGGTGCAGGTCCTCGATCTTGTCCGTCCGCTCGACCTCGTTCAGGGCGAACGACTGGGCGGCCTGCAGGTCCACCGTCTTCCCGGTGCTGGCGTTCCTGACCCGGGCGGTGAGGACCACGGACAGGGCCTTGAGCCGGGCCGGTACGCGCACCTCGTGGACCGCCTCCCGGTCCTCGAACAGTTGGAACCCCGGCACCTCGGTCGAGGCCGGGACGTCCGAGTTATCCACCGACACGACCCGCAGCTTCACCTCCTCCAGCAGCTTCAGCGACACCGGGGCGTCGTTCAGGAACAGGCCGGCGCGGACGAGGACCGGGGCGACCCGCTGGGTCAGCAGGCTCTCCCGGTCGACGTGGATGCCGGCGGCCAGCCGGTACGTCTCCGCCTTGTGGTCGATGAAGTCCAGCGAGGCGAAGTCGCCGCGGCACAGGACGACCGGCCGGCGGCCCGGCTCGGCGGTGAACGGGACGGTGATCGCCCCGGTCTTGTCCGGGGCGTACTCCGCGTTCCCGAGCCACACCGTGGCGTCGTTGACCGGGCGGTTCAGCTCGTCCACGACGCGGACGGTTTGCCCGGCCGCCCCGGTGGTGACGAGCGGGCGGAGGCGGCCCTTCCGGACCAGCGCCCGGCTGCTCTTCCCGCCGCCGATGAAATCGATCACGTACACGCCGGGCTTGGCCAGCTCGCGGAACTCGAACCGGCGCGGGACGCGGCGGAACGGGGCGTCGTCGTACCGCACCCCGCGCTCGACGTTCGCCACCAGCCCGTCCAGGTTGACGTCGGTGTCGATCTCCCGCGGCCGGGCCTTGTACACCGTCCCGGTGTTCACCTCGAACACCTTCACCAAGAGGTTCGGGACGTTCTTCACGAACAGGTCGAGGGCGACCGGCTCGTCGGCCGCGTAGTCGGTCTTGTTGGTGAACGCGAAGTCGATGTCGATCCGGTCCTTCAGGGCGCGGAACTCCTCCGGGGAGAGCTTCGACGCCCACCCCTCCGGGTCGCCGCGGCCGAGCTCGATCTGCGTCTCGGCGAACAGCCGGGTGAGCCAGGTGTTGTCGACGTACGGCTCGAAGTCCTTGGTGGTCGCCCCGTCGGCGGCGAAGAACTCCTTCAGGTAGCTGCGGACCAGCTCCTGGTCCGCCCCGACCGTCGGGAGCAGGGTCTGGGAGGTGAAGTCGGCGCCCAGGTTGGCCGGCCACCGCTGGCACTCGACCCGCTCGCTCCACCGCGGGTTCATGTACGGCTGCTGCCGCGGGAGCTGGAGGTAGGCGAGGAACCGGGCGCGGTCGTACTTCCCCTCGGCCCGGTCGAGCGCGAGGCGGTGGAACAGGGCGTGGGCCTTGAGCGTGTTGTGGACCGGGTCGAGGCGGTCGGCGAACGCCTGGAGGCGGTCCAGGTAGGCGCGGGCGGCGGCCCGGTCCCGCTTGAAGTCGTCGTCCGCCCCGGGCTGGAGCTTGACGAGGTAGGCGATGACGAACGCGTTCGCGTTCAGGACGGCCGGCTTCAGCTTCGCCACCTCGTCGAGCTGGGCGAGGGTGAGTTGGCGGTGGATGCCGAGGTGCCCGAACTCGCCGGCGTCCTTGGCGTCCAGGTCGGCGACGACCATCTTGGCGAGGTCGGGGACGTCCGGGCGGGTGAGCCGCTGGAGGAGGTTGCGTCGCTTCTCCCACCCGAGGTCGTCCTTGGCGGCGAGCCCGTCGAGGGCGGAGTCCTCGAAGTTGTCGAGGTTGCCCCAGTGCCGGAGGGAGTGGGCCCGGAGGGTGTCGCGGGCGACCAGCTTCGGGTCGAGGGCGACCGGCAGGTCCGGGACCGCCCCGACCACCTCCTTCTGGTGGTTGAAGTGCAGGCCGAGGCGGTCGCGGAGGAACGCGAGCGTCTTGTCCGGGGCCTTGTCGTAGGTGAGCAGCGCGAGCCGGGTCTGGACTTCCGTCAGCCGGGCGGTCTGGCCGTGCCGGTGGTGCCACGGGCCGAACTGGGCCTCGGCCTTGTCGAACTGGGCGGTGTTCAGGTAGTGGAGGGCGTGGTAGTAGTAGTAGTCCTCGGTGCCCGGGATCAGCTGCTTCAGGGCGGCCGCCCGGTCCTTGGCCAGGGCGAAGTCCTCGACGTACCCGATGTCCCCGGCGCGGGAGTTCGGGGTGAGGACGAGCGCGGCGGCCAGTGCCGCCGGCACGGCCCCGGCCCACAGTGTCGCGACCCGGCGCATGCGAAGCCCTCGCGTGGAGAGGTGGGACGCCCCCGTTCCGACGGTGCAGCGTACCAGTAAGACGTCACGGACCGGTCACGAGTTTTGTCACAGGTCGGACCCCCCATGAACCCCACCCCCGCCCCGCCGGCCCCGCCCCGGGTCGCCGCGATCGACGCGTTCCGCGGCCTGGTCATGCTGCTGATGCTCGCCGAGGTGCTGGAGTTCGCCGCGGTGGTGCGGAACCTGGACCGGGCGGGCAAGCCGGTGGACGGGGTGTGGCGGGTCCTGGCCCACCACCAGACGCACGTCCCGTGGGTCGGGGCGTCGCTCCACGACCTGATCCAGCCGGGGTTCTCGTTCCTGGTCGGGGCGGCCCTGCCGTTCTCGCTCCTCGCCCGGTCGTCCGCCGGCCAGGGCTTCGGCCGGAGGTGCCTGCACGCCCTGTGGCGGTCGGCCGTCTTGGTGCTGCTCGGGGTGTTCCTGGCGTCCGCCGGCCCGGGCACGAGGCAGACGAACTGGGTGTTCACCAACACCCTGTCGCAGATCGGGCTGGGGTACTTCTTCCTGTTCCTGCTCGGGCACCTCCGGCCGCGGTGGCAGTGGGCGGCGCTGGCGGCGATCCTGGTCGGGTACTGGGCGGCGTTCGCCGTGTACCAGCCGGACGCGCACCTGACCCCGGCGGAGCGGGGGCTGAAGGCGGACTGGGCGCACGACGCCGAGGAGTTCGCCGGCCACTGGAACAAGAACACGAACGCCGGGATGGCGGCCGACCGGTGGTTCCTGAACCAGTTCCCGCGGGGCCGGGAGCTGGCGTACCACCCGGGGGGGTCCACCCTCCCGACGAGCCCCACCTGGTTCCTGAACGTGCTCCCGCGGGAGAAGCGGTACGCGTTCAGCTACGGCGGGTACGTCACCCTGAACTTCGTCCCGACCCTCGCCACGATGGTCCTCGGGCTGATCGCCGGCGGGTGGCTGCTCCGGGCCGGGCCGCCGGCCGGCAAGTTCGTGCTGCTGCTCGGGACCGGACTGGCGCTGGGGGCGGCCGGGCTCGTGCTGGGGGCGGCCGGGGTGTGCCCGGTCGTGAAGCGGATCTGGACCCCGACGTGGGTGCTGTACTCCGGCGGGTGGTGCTTCCTGTTCCTGGCCGGGTTCTACGCCCTGACGGACTGGGTCGGGTACGCCGGGTGGGCGTTCCCGCTGCGGGTGGTGGGGGCGAACTCGATCCTGGCGTACTGCCTGGACGGCCTGGCCCGGGACTTCCTCGTCCGGACGGTGCGGGTGCACGTCGGGCCGGACGCGCTCGGCTCGCTCGGCCCGGAGTACGAGCCGTTCCTGACCGGGGCCGGGGTGCTGGCGGTTTACTGGCTGATCTTGTTCTGGCTGTACCGCCGGCGAATCTTCCTCCGGGTGTGATCGCCCGAGCGGGGGGCGTCAGCCCCCTGTGTGCGGGTCACCACAGGGGGCTGACGCCCCCCGCTCGGATCGCTTCTCCAGGAGCCTCTCCCATGTCGCGCTGCCTCCTCTCCCTCGCCGCCGCGCTCGGGGCCGCCGGGCCGGCGGCCGCCGCCCCGAAGAACGTCGTTCTGCTCGTCGCCGACGACCTCGGGCTGCAGCTCGGGTGCTACGGCGACCCGGTGGCGAAGACGCCGAACCTCGACGCCCTGGCGAAGTCCGGCACCCGGTTCACCCACGCGTTCGCCTCGGTCGCGTCGTGCAGCGCCAGCCGCGGCACCATCCTGACCGGGCTGCCGACCCACGCCTGCGGGCAGTACGGGCACGCCCACGCCGAGCACAACTTCCACTCGTTCCGCACGGTCAAGGGGCTGCCCGCGCTGCTCGCCCCGGCCGGGTACCGGTCCGGCGTGGTCGCCAAGCTGCACGTCCAGCCGCGGGAGGTGTACCCGTTCGACGTGGAGGTGCAGGACAACGGCCGGGACCCGGTGCGGGTCGCCGCGGAGGTGAAGAAGTTCGTCGCCGACTCGGGCGACAAGCCGTTCTTCCTGCTGGTCGGGTTCACCGACCCGCACCGGGCGGCGAAAGGGTTCGCCAACGACGCGAAGTACCCACCCGAGGTGCCGGCGGTGACGTTCGACCCGAAGACGGTGCCGGTCCCGTACCACCTGCCGGACCAGCCCGAAGTGCGGGAGGAACTCGCCGAGTTCTACCAGAGCCTCGCCCGGCTGGACGACGGCGTCGGCCGGGTGCTGAAGGTGCTGGACGAGGCGAAGAAGGCCGACGACACGCTGGTGGTCTTCCTGAGCGACAACGGCATCCCGTTCCCGGGGGCGAAGACGACGCTGTACGACGCCGGCGTCCGCCTCCCACTGATCGTCCGCAAGCCGGGGCAGAAGGCGGGGGTGGTGTCGGCCGCGATGGCGAGCTGGACGGACGTGGTGCCGACGGTGCTGGACTGGTGCGGGGTGAAGCCGGAGGCGGTGGGGAAGGGGAAGAAGGCGGTGCCGCTGCCGGGCCGGTCGGTGCTGCCGGTGTTGGAGGCGGAGAAGGCGGACGGGTGGGACGTGGTGTACGGGTCGCACCAGTTCCACGAGGTGACGATGTACTACCCGATGCGGATGGTGCGGACGCGGGGGTACAAGTACGTCCTGAACCTGGCGCACCCGCTGGAGTTCCCGCACGCCTCGGACCTGTGGGGGTCGCCGACGTGGCAGGGCGTGCTGAAGCGCGGGGACAAGCTGATGGGGTCGCGCGAGGTGAAGGCGTACCTGCACCGGCCGAAGGAGGAGCTGTACGACCTGGCCGCCGACCCGAACGAGTTGAAGAACCTTGCCGGCGACCCGGCCCACGCGGAGGCGCTGGACGGGCTGCGGGCGAAGCTCGCGGCGTGGCGGGAGAGGACGAACGACCCGTGGCTGATCAAGGACAAGCACGAGTAGCCGCGGGTTGAGGTTGACCGGACCGCCGCCCGCTGGCATCCACCCGACCGTTCCTCGGTCGTAGCGCAGGGGGTGACGTGGGCCGGGTGACCGCCGTCGCCGTGGGCGCAGCGCTGGCGGTCGCCGGGTGCGTGTCCGTGCCCTTTCCGGCCCGCGTCGAGAACGCGGTCGTCTTCCAGCCGGTGCCCCACCCGGTCGGCATCTGGGTCCCGGACCCGGGCGTCGAGGACGTCTGGTTCGAGTCCGCCGACGGGACCCGGCTGCACGGGTGGTTCGCGGAGGCCGACCGGCCGCGGGCGGTCGTCCTGTTCGCCCACGGGAACGCCGGGAACGTGACGTTCAGCCGGGAGGCGGTCCGCCGGTTCCGCCGGCTCGACTGCTCCGTCCTGGCGCTCGACTACCGCGGGTACGGCCGCAGCGACGGCACCCCGACCGAGGCCGGGGTGCTGGCCGACGCCCGGGCCGCCCGCCGGTGGGTCGCCGCCCGCGCCGGGGTCGCCGAGGCCGACGTGGTTCTCGCGGGCCACTCGCTCGGCGGCGGGGTGGTGGTCGATCTGGCCGCCGCGGACGGGGCGCGCGGGCTGATCTTGGAGGGCACCTTCACGTCGCTGCCGGACGTGGCCCGGAGCTGGGTCCCGCTCCTCCCGTACCAGACGCTGATGCGGAACCGGCTGGACTCGGTCGCCAAGATCCCGGCCTACACCGGCCCGCTGCTCCAGGCGCACGGGGACGCCGACCGGGTCGTCCCGTTCGCCCTCGGCAGGAAGTTGTTCGCGGCGGCGAACGCGCCGAAGGAGTTCGTCCGCGTCCCCGGCGGCGGTCACAACGACCCGCCCCGGGCCGACTACCTGCTGGCCCTGGACCGGTTCATGGCCGCCCTCCCCCCGCCCGCCGGCCGGTAGCCCCCGCCGCTGGCACTTCCCCCGATCCTGTCCTACGGTTGTGGCAGAAACTGCGCCCCCCCGCCCGAACGCCCCGGGCGGCCGGGCGGCCGTCGCCCGCCCCCGCCGCCGGTGCCCCCCATGTCGGTCCCGATCTCGCCCGACGAATTCGTCCGGCTCGTCCGCAAGAGCGGGGTGGTGGACGAGGCCCGGCTGGCCGCCTACCTGCACCGTCGGGAGGCGGGCCGCGGGCTGCCGGCCGACGTCCGCGACCTGGCCGACGACCTGGTCCGGGACGGGGTGCTGACGAACTTCCAGGCCGAGCAGTTCCTGCTCGGGAAGTGGCGCGGGTTCACCGTCGGGAAGTACAAGCTGCTGGAGCGGGTCGGGGCCGGCGGGATGGGCCAGGTGTTCCTGTGCGAGCACCTGTTCATGCGGAAGCGGGTGGCGGTCAAGGTGCTCCCGCCGGCCAAGGCGGAGCAGCCGGCGGCGCTGGGCCGGTTCTACCGGGAGGCTCGGGCGGCCGGCACCCTCGACCACCCCAACGTGGTCCGCACCTACGACGTCGACCAGGACGGGAGCCTGCACTTCATCGTCATGGACTACGTCGACGGGGCGAGCCTGACGGAGGTGGTGCAGAAGGCCGGGCCGCTCCCGGTCGGGCGGGCGGTGAGTTACGCCCGGCAGGCGGCCCTGGCCCTCGACTACGCGTTCCGGAGCGGGATCGTCCACCGGGACGTGAAGCCCGGGAACATCCTGGTCGACCGCAGGGGGGTGGCCCGGGTGCTCGACCTCGGGCTGGCCCGGTTCGTCAACGACCACGCCGACAACCTGACGGTCAAGTACGACGACAAGGTCGTGCTCGGGACGGCCGACTACGTCGCCCCGGAGCAGGTGGCGGACAGCCACGCGGCGGACGCCCGGGCGGACGTGTACGCCCTCGGGGCGACCCTGTACTTCCTGCTCGCCGGGCGGCCGCCGTTCCCGACCGGGACGGTGTCGCAGAAGCTCCTGTGGCACCGGACGAAGGACCCGGCCCCGCTCCGGTCGCTCCGCCCGGACGTGCCGGACGGCCTGGCCGCGGTCGTCGCCCGGATGATGGCCAAGGACCCGAAGGCCCGGTTCCAGACCCACGCCCAGGTGGCCGCCGCCCTCGACCCGTTCCTGCCGGACGAGGTGCCGCCGCCGGGGCCGGACGAGATGCCGGAGCTGTGCCCGGCGGCCGCGGAGCTGGCCGAGGAGGTCGCGGCCGAGCCGGAGCCGGCCGCGGCCCCGGTCTCGTGGGCCGCCCCCGCGGCCGCCCGCAAGCCGGTCCGGGCCCGGCCGGTCCCGGCCCCGCCCGCGGACCCGTCGCCGCCGGCCCGCCCGCCGGTGTCGTGGGCGCTGGTCGTCGCCGTAACCGTCGCGGTGCTGGCCGTCGCCGCCCTGATCCTGACGAACATCTGAAGTAGCAGGCACACTCCGTGTGCCGCCCGCATGCCACGCGGGCGGCACACGGAGTGTGCCTGCTACCCCCATACCGTCACTTCACCCTCAGCGTACTCGGCAGGAGGCACGCCCCCTCTTTGCACGCCACCACCTTCACCCGCACCTCGACCTCCCCGTCCGCGGCGGCGAAGCTGCCGGTGATCGTCACCGCCCCCTCGTAGATCGCGTGCCGGTCCTTGCCGTCGCCCGTCTCCTTCCCCTTCGGGTACGCCACGGCCGACTTCACCTCCTTCCCGCCGACGAACACCGCCACCGCCGTCTCGGCGTCGGCCAGCGTCTCGTTCCCGGACGGGTTCGCGTACACGTGCCACCCCGGGGCCACGGTCAGCGTCAAGGCGAACGCCCGCCGCCCGTCCGCCGCCGGCTCCAGCTTCAGCGCCACGGTCACCACGTCGGCCGACGCCTTCGGGTTCTTCGGCGGGTCGACCTTGGCCGCCGGCGCCTCGGCCACGCCGCCGGCGGCGAGGATCTCGTCCAGGCACTGGGCCATCGTCGGGAGCGACATCGGGTTCGTCCGCAGCGTCAGGGCGAACCCCTTCACCGTCTTCTCGCACCGCTCGCGGTACGCCTTCTCGCCGGTCTTCGCCGCCAGTCTCAAGAGGTTCCGGGCGGTCTGCGAGTTTCCGGACGGCTGCACCCCGTCGTACCCGTCCTTCCCGCGGGCGAACAGCTTCTCCCCGTCGCTCGGAGTGTAAAACAGCCCGGCCCGGTCGCCGTCCCCGTGGAACTTGATTGAGGTGTCGGTGAGCTGTTTCGCGGCGTCGAGCCACTTCTTGTCGCCGGTCGCGTCGTGCAGGTTCAGGAGGCCGTGGGCCAGGTACGCGTAGTCGTCGAGGAACGCCGTCCCGCGGGCCTTCGCCCCCTCCCCCGGCACCGCCGCGTACAGCCGGAACAGCCGGCCGTCCTTGTCCCGCATCTTGGCCAGCACGAAGTCGGCGGCGGCGGCCGCGGCGGCGACCCACTCCTTGTTCCCGAACACCTGCCCGGCCCGGGCGTAACCGGCGGCCATCTGCCCGTTCCAGGCGGCGATCACCTTGGTGTCGAGGAACGGCTTCTCCCGCTTCGCCCGGGCGTCGAACAGTTTCTTCTTCAGCGGGTCGAGCTTCGCCAGCAATTCGGCGTCGGTGAGCTTGCGGTCCTTGGCGACCTCGGCGAGCGGCTTCGGCAGCCGGAGGATGTGGAACTTCTCCTCGAAGTTCGGGGCGTCCACCCCGTACACCGCGTTGAAGAACTCGGCGTCCGCCCCGAGCACCTTGGCGATCTCGTCCTTCGTCCAGACGTAGAACTCGCCTTCCTGGTGGTTCGTGTCGGCGTCGAGGGCGGAGTAGAACCCGCCGCCGGGGGCGGTCATCTCGCGCCTCACGAACTCCAGCGTCTCGGCCACCGTCCGCTTGTAAAGCGGGTCGGGGGTGGCGGCGAACGCGTCGGAGTACAGCTCGGCGAGCTGGGCGTTGTCGTACAGCATCTTCTCGAAGTGCGGGACGGTCCACGTCCGCTCGGTGCTGTACCGGTGGAACCCGCCGCCGAGGTGGTCGTAGATCCCGCCCTCGGCCATCTTCCGCAGCGTCAGGTGGACGGCCTTCGCCAGGTCCTCCCGGCCCTTCCGCTTCGACTGCGACAGGAGGAACTGCCAGACCGGCGGGCGGGGGAACTTGGTCCCCTGGAACTTCCGGGCGGCGCTGCCGGTCCCGCCGTGCTCCGGGTCGGTCTCGAACCCGTCGGCGGCCGCGTCCACGAGGGCGCGGTCGAGGGCGACGATGGCGATCAGCCGGGAGTTCCGGTCGAGGGCGTCGGCGGTCAGCCCGGCGATGTGGTCGGCCTGCTTCTCCAGCCCGGCCCGGTCCTTGGCGTCCAGCTCGACCACCCGGGCGACGATCGTCTTCATCCCCGGGATGGTGCCGTCCCCGACCTTCTTGTCCTCCGGCGGGAAGTACGTCCCGCCGAAGATCGGCTTGCCGTCCGGGGTGAGGAACATGGTGAGCGGCCACCCGCCCTGCTGCCCGGCCGCGCTCAGGGCGGTCATGTACACGTCGTCAATATCGGGCCGCTCTTCCCGGTCCACCTTGACGCAGACGAAGTGCTGGTTCAGGAGCTTGGCGACCTCGGGGTTCGCGAACGACTCCCGCTCCATGACGTGGCACCAGTGGCACGCCGAGTACCCGATCGACAGGAAGACGAGCTTGTTCTCCTTCTTCGCCTTGGCGAACGCGTCCGGCCCCCACGGGTACCAGTCGACCGGGTTGTGGGCGTGCTGCAGCAGGTACGGGCTGCTCTCCTTGGCGAGCCGGTTCGGCGGCCCCTTCGGGGCGGGCTTCTTCGGCTCGTCGGCCGGCGCCGGGGTGGCGGCGACCGCGGCCGTCAGCGCGAGAAGGGCGGCGGGGCGGAGGAGGAACATGGCGGGTCTCCGGGGGGCACGGGGAATGATATGCGTCGGCGCGGCGGGCGCGGGGGCGAGGTATAATCGCGCCACCGGCCGCCCTTCCCCGCGAGTCCCCGCCATGACCCGCCTCGCCGCACTCGCCCTCCTGCTCGCCGCCCAAACCGCCCCCGCCCAGGACGCGAAAGCCAAAGCGGCCGCCAACCTGAAGACGGCCGGCGTCGGGAAGGCGGCGGTGGTCGAGACCGACCACTTCGTCGTCGCCACGACGCTGCCGGGGGAGAAGGCGAAGGCGCTCGGGGAGGTGCTGGACAAGGTCGTCCCGGTGGCCCGCAAGGGGGCGCAGCTGGAGGCCAAAGAGCAGCCGTGGAAGGGGAAGCTGACCGTCTACTACCTGCCGGACGGCCCCGACTTCAAGGGGTTCGTCCGGGCGGTGCTGATGGACCAGCCGGCCGGGGCCCACTACGCCCTGCGGGCCGACGACCCGTTCGTGGTGGACCCGGCGGAGGTGCCGGCGAAGGCGACCGAGGCGGACCAGTTCGCGGCCGCGGCGGCGGTCGTGGCCGGCGGCGTGCTGCGGGGCAAGGCCGGCACCGCCGCGGTCCCCGACTGGCTGGCCGACGGGTTCGGCCGGGCGGCCGCGGCCCGGGCTGACGGGGTCATGTCGAAGCGGTACCTGGCGTACAAGGCGTCCGCCCGCGCCCTGGCACTCGGGCCGAAGGGCGCCGCCCCGCCGTCGGCCGCCGGGCTGTGGGCCGAGACCAAGCCGGCGAGCGCGGAACTGCTCGCCGCCAGCTTCGCCGACTACCTCGCGTTCGGCCCCGGGGCGGCGAACTTCCCGAAGCTGGTGTCCGCCTTCCGTCCGGACGAGAACGGCAACGTCGCCGGCGTCCCGCAGGCGCTCGAGGCGGCCGGGTGGAAGGACCTCGGGATGCTCGACGCGGCGTGGCGGAAGTGGGCGGCGACCGGGAAGTGAACCGGGTGGCGAGGTTGCGAGATGGTGGGGTGGTCTGTCTTCTCACCACCTCGCAACCTCACCACCCCGCCACCCGTCAGCAGAACCACTCTGGCGTCACCAGCCACTCGAGCACCCCGGTCCCGGGGCCGGGCTCGCCGGCGAACCGGACGCACGCGGCCGCCGCCTTCGCCAGCGCCACCGACCCCGGGGCGGCCCCGAGCAGCCACTCCAGGTACGCCCCCAGCTCCGGCATGTGCCCGACCGCCGCCACCGCCTTGTCGGCGTGCGACGGGAACCGCGGCCCGCCCGCCGGCACCCCGGCCAGGAACGCGGACAGCTTCGCCGGCTTCAGCCGGTCCGGGGCCAGCTCGTCGCACGTCACCGGCCGGGCCTCCGGGCTCCACGCGGCGAGCAACTCGGCCGCCGTCTGGTACGCCCGGACGAGCGGGCTGGTGGCGACCGCGTCGACCGCGACGCCCCGGCGGGCCAGCGCCGCCGCCAGCGCCCGGCAGTGGTCCCGCCCGCGGGCGGTCAGCGGCCGGTCGAAGTCGCTGGCCGCCCCGCCGCCCGACTCCTCCGCCTCGGCGTGCCGGATCAGGTAGAACAGCATCCCGGACTCCTGCTGCGCACCTCTCCCCCGTCCCGCACGCTACGGGCCGGGGGCGGCGGCGGCGACGGGAGAACCGGACCCGGCCCGCCCGCGCACAACCTTCACACGTCCGAACCCCGACTCCCCTTCCGGGGACCGGCCCGGACTCGTAAATTATACGGAGCGCCGAACCATCCCACGCCGAGCGGCCCAGAACCACTCCATGAAGCGGAACGACATCCGGAACGTCGCCGTCATCGCCCACGTCGACCACGGCAAGACCACCCTCGTCGACCAGATGCTCCGCCAGTCCGGGCTGTTCCGGTCGGAGGAGCTGGACAAGCTGGTCGGGGGCCAGCACGGCCTCATCATGGACTCGAACGACCAGGAGCGGGAGCGCGGCATCACCATCCTGGCGAAGAACTGCGGGATCCGGATCGGGGACGTGAAGGTCAACCTGATCGACACCCCTGGGCACGCCGACTTCGGCGGCGAGGTGGAGCGGATCCTCAAGATGGCCGACGGGGCGTTCGTCCTGGTGGACGCCGCCGAGGGGCCGCTCCCGCAGACCCGGTTCGTGCTCAAGAAGGCGCTGGCCGCCGGCCTGCGGCCGATCGTCGTGATCAACAAGATCGACCGCCCGGACGCCCGCGTCGGCGAGGTCCACGCGCTCATGCTCGACCTGTTCCTCGAGCTCGGGGCGGACGACGACACGGCCAACTTCCCGCTCATCTACGCCAGTGGCCGGGCCGGGGTGGCGACCACCGACCTGGCGGTCGAGGCGAAGGACCTCCGCCCGCTGTTCGACGCGATCCTGAACAACGTCCCCGCCCCGGACGTGAAGGAGGACGCCCCGCTCCAGATGCAGGTGATGGCCCTCCAGTACAGCGAGTTCGTCGGCAAGGTCGTCGTCGGCCGGGTGTTCGCCGGGAAGATCCGGAAGAACCAGCGGGTGAGCGTGGTCAAGCAGAAGGACGGGTCGGTGTTCGCCGACACCGTGGTCCAGGTGCTGGAGTTCGACCGGCTCGCCAAGCGGGAGGTCGAGGAGGTCCGGGCCGGGGACGTGTGCGCGGTCGTCGGGATCGACGACGCGGACATCGGGGACACCATCTGCGCGGCCGACGCCCCCCGGGCCCTGCCGCCGCTGACGATCGACGAGCCGACCCTGGACATGGTGTTCCGGGTGAACGACTCGCCGTTCGCCAGCAAGGAGGGGAAGCCGCTCACCAGCCGCGAGCTGCGGGACCGTCTGGAGAGGGAGCTGCAGCACAACGTCGCCCTGCGGGTCGCCCCGGGGGACCGGGAGAGCGAGTTCGTCGTCAGCGGCCGCGGGCTGCTCCACCTGGGGGTGCTGCTGGAGACGATGCGGCGGGAGGGGTCGGAGCTGGCCGTCGGCAAGCCGCGGGTGATTCTCAAGGAGGTCGGCGGGGCGAAGCACGAGCCGTTCGAGTACCTGGTGGTGGAGGTGCCGAACGACCACCAGAACGCGGTGATGCGGCTGGTGCTGGAGCGGCAGGGCGAGTTCCAGCGGATGGAGAGCCACCGCGGGACGACGCAGGTCGAGTTCCAGATCCCGGCCCGGTCGCTGATCGGGCTCCGGACGAAGCTGCTGACCGCGACCCAGGGCACCGCGATGATGCACCACAACTTCCTCGAGTACCGGCCACTGAAGAGCGCGCCGGCCGGGCGGGAGAACGGCGTGTACCTGTCGAAGAACACGGCGAAGGTGACCGCCTACTCGGTGGACGGCCTGGCGGGGGCGCTGTTCGTCGCCCCGGGCGAGGAGGTGTACGAGGGGCAGATCGTCGGCCAGCACGGCCGCGACAACGACCTGGTGGTGAACGTGACCGACCCGAAGCCGCTCACCAACATGCGGGCCTCGGGGAGCGACGCGAAGGCGGCGATCAAGCCGCCGACGCGGTTCTCGCTGGAGAACGCCCTGGAGTACATCGAGGACGACGAGTTGGTCGAGGTGACGCCGAAGTCGGTGCGGATGCGGAAGCTGTACCTGAAGGAGTCCGACCGGAAGAAGCTCGCCCGCCAGACGGTGTGAGTCCGCGGCGAGCGGGGGGCGTGAGCCCCCTGAAGCGGCACGGATCAGGGGGCTCACGCCCCCCGCTCGCCGTTGCCCCGTCACTTCACCCTGCGGTACAGCCGCCACCGGTCGCCGGGGGCGTCCCCGCCGGCGACCCGCTGCCACCCCGGGACGTCCCGGCCGGCGCGGAAGTCGCCGTCGGGGTCCAGCCCGGGGGCGGACAGGTTCAGCACCGCCCACTCGTCGAGCATCACGTGGTCGGCCCCGGCCCGGGCCAGCACCCCCGAGAACGACTCGCCGGCGGCCCGGTCCCGGATCAGGGTCGGGGTGTCGAGGCACTTCCCGCCCCCGGCTGCGACCAGCGGGTAGGCGTAGCCCACCACCGCCCACGGGGTCGTCACGACCACCGTGTTCCCCGGCCGGTTCACCTCCCCGCGGTGCGCCCATAGCCGGCGGACGGCGTCGGCGTGGGTCTGCGGCTCGGTCACCGACGCCCGGGCGTAGTACCGCGGGGCCGCGACCACCACCCCGACCATCAGCAGCGGCAGCGCGTACCGGACCCGCCCGAGGAGCCGCCACCGCGCCCCGGCCGCCGCCGCGGCGGCCCCGGTCAGGGCCATCAGCACCACCCCGAACGCGAGCAGGTAGCTCGGCCGCGGCCGCTGAGTGAGGATCACGAGCGGGACGACGGCGGCGACCGCGAACATCGCCGCCCACCCGACCGCCCGCCACGCCGGCGTCCGTTCGCCGCCCTCCCGCCGGGTCCGCAGGGCGCACCACGCCCCGACCGCCCAGAGCCCGAGCACCAGGGCCGATCCGGCCACCGCCCGCCGGCTCTCCAGCCGGGTCAGGACGCGGTGGTCGTAGTCCGGCGAGACCGACCCGGCGGCCCGGTTGAACAGGAGCAGTTGCAGCCCGTTCGGGGTGAGCGACAGGTTCCACCGGAAGTGCTCCCACACCGCCGCCGGGTTCGCCGCGACCATCTCCCGCAGGGACGGCTCGCGGCTCCCGAAGTGCTCCTGCATCAGCCCGTGGCACTCGACCCACGGGCTGAGCGTCCACTCCGGGTGCCGCTGCTGGTGCCCGAACGCGTACACCTGCGCCATGTTCAGCGTGTGCTTCGCCTTCAAGGCACCCTGCAACTCCGGGTACTTCAGGTACGACGCGGCGTAGGTCGCGTACACCACCGCCGCGGCCGCGGCCAGGGCGGTCGCGTACGCCGCCGCCGTCCGCCACCGGCCGGGGCCGTCCCCGCGCCCGGCCCGCCGCCACTCGTACCCGACCAGCACCAGCCCGAGCAGCCCGAACGCGACCGACAGTTCGTTCCGGACGAGCACCGCCGACGCCCCGAGCACGGCCAGCCCGGCCGCCCGCCGCCACGGCCCGGCCGCGGTCAGGAACAGGAGCCACGACACCAGCACCGGGACGACCGCGAACAGGTGCACCTCGTACAGGGTGTTGAACACGATCGGCAGGCACGCCCACCACGCCGCGCAGGCCCACGCCACCCCCGCCGGGAGGAGCTGGCGGAGCACGGCCAGCACCAGCAGGGCGGCGGCCACGACGATCACCAGCCGGTGCGCGAACGTGGCCCAGACCGGGTCCGGGTTGAGGAACAGGAACGACCCGTAGAACGCGGTGTACAGCGGGGACCAGGCGACGTGCACCTCCCCGCCGGCGTACCACCGGTACGCCTCCGCGAAGTACGACGTGGTGTCCCCGACCGTGACGTCGCGGAGGGTCCCCATCCCCCAGACGACCTTCAGTTGCAGCACCAGCAGCAGGGCGAACGCCACCGGCCGCGACTCGAACGCCGCCACCACCCGCCCCCAGGCGCCGGCCAGCGCGCGTCCGCCCGGGCGGGGGGGCGCGAGTTGGAGCCGCGGAGCCGTGTTCATCGGGCGTCCTCCTGAATGTGTCGGGAGGGTAGCAGGCGCACTCCGTGTGCCGTGGCGGACGGCACACGGAGTGCGCCTGCTACCTCACGCCGCCGGGCGGTAGACGCGCGGCTCGACCTCGGCCGCCGGCACCGCCCGCACCTTCGGCCGGCCGACCAGCACCGTCTGGTATCCGAGCAGCGACGGCATCAGCCACGTCAGCCCGGCCAGCACCCGGTTCGCCGCCACCATCAGCGGGTTCTTCGGGTCCAGCCCGAGCACCAGCTCCAGCGGCATCACCGTCTGCTTCTGCTCGACCACCTCGTACCCGCACTCCTCCAGCAGCCGGCGGGCGCTCTTGCGGGTGAAGAACCGCAGGTGGGTGCGGTCCAGGATGCCGCGCGGGGTGTACTCGAACCGCCCGAACAGCAGGGCCAGCCGGACGGTCACGTTCGCCACGTTCGGGACCGACACCGCCACCCGGCCGTGCGGCTTCAGGAGCGGCAGGCAGTCGCGGAGCATCTGCTCCGGCGCCCGCAGGTGCTCGAGCACGTCCTGCAGCATGATCAGGTCGAACTCGCGGCCGGCGAGCGCCCGCTTCGCCCCGGACAGGCCGCCGTCGAGGTCGGCCGGGACGTACCTCTCCATCGCGTCGGCCCGGGCGGCTTGCGGCAGGATGTCGATCCCGACCACCCGGTTGCCGGCCTCCGCCAGCCGGGCCGCGAAGTGCCCCTCCCCGCAGCCGACGTCCAGCACCTCCTGCCCCTGCCCGGCGAGCCGGCGGAACACGTCGTGGCTGGAGTACCGCGACTCCTTGAGCGGGTAGTGCGGGGCGAACTCGGCGTACTCCGGGGCGGTCTGCCGGCCGGCCAGCGTCCGCCGGTACCGGCGGACGGCGAGGTACACGTCCTTCGCGTACTTGAACCCGTTCACATAGCAGATCTCGCCGCCGTAATACGTCGGGATCGGGACCTCCTTGATCCGCATCCCCTGGTGGTGGAGCTTGATGATGATCTGGGTGTCGAAGTGGAAGTCCTGGGTCATCCGGGAGAAGTCGACCTTCCGCAGGGCGTGCAGGCTGTACGCCCGGTACCCGGAGTGGAACTCCTTCAGCGCCATCCCGAGGAAGTGGTTCGCGTACCGGGTCAGCACCTTGTTCCCGAGGTACTTGTACAGCGGCATCCCGCCCTTGAGCGGCCCGCCGTAGTCCGGCATCATCCGCGACCCGAACACCGCGTCCGCCTCCCCGGCGACGATCGGCCGGTACAGGTCGGCGAGCACCTCCGGGGCGTACTGCCCGTCCCCGTGCAGCATCACCACCACGTCGAACCCGCGGTCCGCGAAGTACCGATACCCGCGCATCTGGTTGCCGCCGTACCCGAGGTTCTTCTCGTTCCGCAGGACGGTCAGCTTGTCCATCCCGAACAGGGTCTTGAACCCGACGGCCAGCTCGAACGTCTCGTCCCGGCTGGCGTCGTCGAAGACGGCGACCTCCTCGATCTGGTCCCAGACCTCCTTGGGGATGCGCTTGAGGGTGGCGGACAGGGTGGTGACGGCGTTGTACGCGACGACCAGGATGCCGATCCGCTGCCCGCGGGCGCCGGCGTCGGCCGGGTGGCGGGCGGCCGCGGCCGTCGCCGGGCGGGCCGGCTTGCGGCGGCGCAGGGCGCGCCGGGCGGCGACCAGCAGGACGACGACCGCCGCCCCGGCCGCGTAGTAGACGCTCGGTTCCACACCTGCTCCCCCCCGCGCCGGCCGCACGGGCCCCCAGCCCGGCCGCACCGGCGCCGGCGAGTCCGATAGCAGACGTGGATGGGTGAGTCAAGAGGGAACAGCCCGGCCCGGTGGAGTCTCGTCCGCCGGGCCGGGCGAAGAATAGCAGGCACACGGAGTGTGCCTGCTACGTTCCGGTCAGAACCGGGCGCCGGCGACCCGCGCCCCGCGGGTGGTCGGGAGGGCGAGGAACGACGACACCATGCCGCCGGTCAGGCCGTCGAACGCCCGGACCTCGGTCGTCCGGCCGATCAGCGGGGCGGACTGGATCTCGTACCGGCCGTCCTGGTTGACGTCGGCGGTGCCGACGCTGACCCCGTTGGCGAAGCCCTGCTCGAAGGTGAGCTGGCTGAAGATCAGGGCGTTCCCGGCGGCCCCGCTGAACGCCTTGACGTGCCCGCCCGGGGCCCCGACCGCCCCGACGACGATGTCCGGGATGCCGTCCCCGTTCACGTCCCCGCCGGCCACGTTGACCGCCCCGCCGAACCCGGCGAAGGACTGGAACCCGCCGCCGTCCGCCACCCCGGCCGCGGTGAACGTGGCCACGAACCCGCCGGCCCCCGCGCCCCCGGCCGCGACCACGATGCTGTCGGTCCCGTCGTTGTTGGTGTCGACCGCCCCGACCGAGACCCCCCCGGCGTACCCCGGGTAGGCGAGGAAGCTGGCCAGCAGCTGGCCGGAGGAGGCCGGGTTCCCGCTGAACGCCTTGACGTGCCCGTTCGCGCCGTCCGCCCCGACGATCAGGTCGTGGAACCCGTCCCCGTTCACGTCCCCGCCGGCCACACTGATCGTCCCGCCGAACCCCTGGAACGCCAGGGTGCTGAGCAGCAGCCCCCCGGTCGCCCCGTCGAACACCTTGACCGCCCCGCCGGCGTTCTGGGCCCCGACCATGACGTCCGGGACCGAGTCCCGGTTGAAGTCCGCCGTCCCGACCGTGATCGCCCCGTTGTACCCGGCGAACGGGGTGATGGTCGGGAGCCGCTGGGCGTTGGTGAACGGGTTCATCACCATGACGGTGGCCTCGCCCCCGCCCCCGGGGCCGCCGTTGATCCCGACCGCCAGGGTGTTGTCCGGGACGGCGGCGATCCCCCGGACCCGGGTGTTCCCGTTCCCGACCAGCCCGACGAGCGAGGCCGCCCCGGTGGCCAGGTTGAGGTTGTAGAACCCGGTGTTCAGCCCCCCCCCGGGGGTGAAGTCGTAGGTGGCGAACGCCGGCCCGCCCCGGGCGGCCCCGTTCACCGCGATGTCGAACCCGACGAACTCGTTCGCGTCGAGCGGGGTGCCGAGCGACCCGACGGTGATGATCTGCCCGCCGTTCGGGCTCGGGCTCTGGTTCAGCCCGCCCTGGGTCACCAGGCTGGCGTTCGTCCGGTTGATCGCGTACAGCGTGGTCCCGGCCCCGCCGAGCAGCCCGTCGAAGTTCCGGTCGTACGCCGAGCTGTCGACCGACGTGGTGAGGGCCGGGTTCAGGTCGGTGTCCGGCGGGACGTCCGCCCGGGCCCCGTTGTTCGGGTTGAACCGCAGGTTCTCGTCCGCCCCGTTCACCACCCGGATCCGGTCCACCGTCGGGTTGAAGTCGAACCCGAAGTCGCCCCCGGGGGCGGCGGTGACGGTGACCGGGCCGCCGAGCCGGGTGGTCGCCCCGGTCAGCGGGTTGACGGTGATCACCTGGGCCTGGGTCCCGGACCCGAAGTTGTTCACCGCCAGCCCGAACAGCTGCCCGGTCCGCGGCCGGAAGTCGATCCCGACCACCCGCTCGGTGAAGTTCAGCCCCTGGATGTCGACCGTCCCGGTGACGTTGGTCGGGGACGCGCTGTCGAACCGGATGATCTGGTTGGCGTCGGTCAGCCCGTAGATGGTGGCCGCCGGGTTCCGCTCCTCGCACGACTCCACCCGCAGCCGCACCGCCCGCGACACCGCGGGCCGCTCCGCCTTCTGACCCGTCCCGGACCGGAGGAAGGAGAACATCAAGGCTCCCGTTCGTTGGATGCCGCCCGCGGCCCGGGTCGCTGCCGCGTCGTGGGCGGGGCAGCCGTGACCGGCCGGGGCGGAGAGGCGGACAGACGACAGCCCCCACGAGCCGGACGCCGGCCACGGCCGGGGTCCGCATCCCAGGACAGAAGTGACGGGTCCGAGTCTCGGCGGCGTCGCGCCCCGGGCGGGCCGAGAAGGGGGTCGGCCGCGTCCGGTTCCTGGGAGATCGATTATGACCGGGGGGTTTGGGCAGCGCAGGTGATTTTCCGACAGAACGGCCCGATAATTCCGACACCAGGTGTCGGATTACGCCGACCGGGTGAATTGTGAGGCCGGGGGGATGGGATTTCACCCCCCCGCTGGCTTCGCCCCGCTCCCGCCCTTGTCCGCCCGCACCTTCGGCTCGATCAACACCTTCAGCACCAGCGTCACCAGGGCCAGCAGCGTCAGTACCGATGCCAGGGCGAACGCCGCCGGGTTGTCCGACCCCTCCCACAGCTTCTGCACCCGCAAGGGCATCGTGTCCGTCTGCCCCTCGATCCGGCCGGACACCACGTACACCGCCCCGAACTCGCCCATCGCCCGGGCGTTGCACAGGATCACCCCGTACAGCAGCCCCCACTTGATGTTCGGCACCGTGACCTTCCAGAACAGTTGCCACCCGCTCGCCCCCAGGCTCCGCGCCGCCAGCTCCTCCTCCGGGCCGACCGCCTCCAGCACCGGGATCAGCTCCCGGGCGACGAACGGGAACGTCACGAACGCGGTCGCCAGGACCAGCGCCGGCGGGGCGAAGATCACCTGGTACCCGTGGTCCCGCAGCCACGCCCCGACCGCCGTCTGCCCGCCGAACAGGAGCACGAACAGCAGCCCGGCGACGACCGGCGAGACCGAGAACGGCAGGTCGATGAGCGTCACCAGCACCGCCCGCCCGGGGAACCGGAACCGGGCGATCGCCCACGCCGCCGCCACCCCGAACACCACGTTCAGGGCGACCGCCACCGGGGCCACCATCAGCGTCAGGAAGACCGCGTGCCGGGTGTCCGGGTCGGCGAACAGGTTGCGGACGTAAGCGCCGGGGCCGTTCGCCAGGGCCTGGGCGAACACGTTCGCCAGCGGGACCGCCACCAGTAGCCCGACGATGCCGAGCGTCAGCCCGACGAGCAGGTACCGGACGTACCACCGGTCGCGGCCGCGGCGGCGGTGGAGCGGGGTGGTCTCGGGTTCAGCCGCCATGCCGCCGGCTCCGCCACTCGAGGTAGTTGACCGCCGCCAGCATCACGAACGAGAACCCGAGCAGCACCGTCGCGATCGCCGCCGCCTCGGCGTAAGAGTATTCTTCCAGCCGGGCGAGCACGAGCATCGGGGCGACCTCCGTCTCGAAGATCTTGTTCGACGAGATGAACACCACCGACCCGTACTCGCCGAGGCCGCGGGCGAACGCCAGCGCGAACCCGGTCAGGGCCGGCGGGACGAGGGTCGGCAGGATCACCCGCCGGAAGCTCTGCCACCGCGACGCCCCGAGCACCGCCGCCGCCTCCTCCGCCTCCGCGTCGAGGTCGGCGAGCACCGGCTGCACCGTCCGGACGACGAACGGGAACCCGGTGAACACGAGGACCAGCACGATCCCGAGCCGGGAGTACGCGGCCTGGATCCCGAGCGGGTGGAGGAACTGCCCGAGCCACCCGTTCGGGACGTACAGGGCGGCGTACACCAGCCCGGCGACCGCCGTCGGCAGGGCGAGCGGCACGTCCACCAGGGCATCGACCAGCCGCTTCCCGGGAAACTCGTACCGGACGAGGGTCCAGGCGACGACCGTCCCGAGCACGACGTTGACGGCGGCGGCGACGAGCGAGGCGCCGAAGGTGAGGGCGTAGGCGGCGCGGGCGCGGGGGGTCCAGGCGGCGGCGAGGAACTCGTCCGGCCCGAGCGACGCGGCCTTCACCAGGCACGCGGCGAGCGGGATCAGGACGAGCAGGCTCAGGTACGCCACCGCGTACCCGAGGCCGAGCCCGAACCCCGGCAGCGCCCGCCGGCTCACCCCCGCCATCGGTCACCCCAAGAGAAAGCGGAACGCGGATGACGCAGGATCAAGGCACGCGGATCAACGCCGATGAAGACAGGATTGGGTTCTGATCCGCGTCCATCCGCGGGGTTTCATCCTGCGTCATCCGCGTTCCGCTTTCTCCGCTCGGCTCACCGCCCGGCCGCTTGGATCTGGTCGAACACCGCCCCCTCGGCGAAGAACGTCTTCTGCACGTCGTCCCACCGCCCCGACGGCACCAGCGTGGTCGCCCGCTCCAGCCGCAACTCCGGGAACGTGTCCCGGTGCCGGGCGAACACCGCCGGGTCCGTCGGCCGGTGGTAGTGCTTGGCGATCAACTCCTGCGCCTCCTCGGTGTACAGGAACCGGACGTAGGCGTCGGCGACCGCGGCGGTGTTCTTCCGGCGGACGTTCGCGTCGACCACGGCGACGTGCGGCTCGGCCAGCACGCTGACCGGCGGGTAGACGATCTCCAGCGCCCCGCCGGACTCCTTCACCTCCAGGTGCGCCTCGTTCTCCCACGTCAGGTGGACGTCCCCGATGCCCTTCTGGGCGAACGTCATGGTCGCCCCGCGGGCGGCGGCGTCGAGCACCGGCACCCGGCGGTACGCGGCCGTGACGAACGCGCGGGCCTCGGCCTCAGTCCCGCCGCGCCACACCACCGACCCCCACAGCGCCAGGAAGCTCCACTTCCCGTTGCCCGAGGTCTTCGGGCTTGGCGTCACCACCTCGACGTCCGGCCGGGCCAGGTCGGGCCAGTCGCGGACGGACTTTGGGTTCCCCTTCCGGACCACAAACACGATGGTCGAGGTGTACGGCAGTGACCGGTTCGGGTACCGGGTCTCCCAGTCGGCGTCGAGCAGCCCGGCCTTGCGGACGGCGTCGGTGTCCGTGAACAGGGCGAGGGTGACGACATCCGCCGGCAGCCCGTCGATGACCGCCCGGGCTTGGCTACCGGACCCGCCGTGCGACTGGCGGACGAACGGCCGGGTGCCGTGCTCCTTCTCGTAGCGGCCGGCGAACGCGGCGTTGACGTCGCGCCACAGCTCACGGGTCGGGTCGCAGGCGACGTTCAGCAACTGCTCGTTGCGAGCGAACCCGGCGAACGCCACCCACACCGCAGCGACCACCACGTACAACGCGGCGAGCCCGAGTAGCAATCGCCCCCGCATGTCAACTCCCAACCCGGTGACGCTCCACCATGTTCATCGGGTTAGTAACCTACACAATCCAAGGGTTCGCGTCAATCGACGGCGGCCCGTCGGCCGTCCCGCCCTTCCCGTTCACCGGCCGGTCCGTTCAATACCCCGCACTCATCCCACGGAGTTCCGGCCCATGCGCCTCGCCACCGTCCAGACCTCGCACGGCCCGCGGGCCGCCGCCGCCACGGCCGACGGGTATGTCGACCTGCACGCCACCGACCCCGGGCTGCCGGCCTCGGTCAAGCACCTGCTCGCCGCGGACCCGGCCGTCCGGAAGGCCGCGGCCGCGGCCGCCGCGTCCCCGGCGGCGGTCAAGTACGCCGCCGACGCGGTCAAGTTGCTGCCCCCGGTGCCCGATCCGGGGAAGATCCTGTGCATCGGCCTGAACTATCGCGACCACGCGATCGAGGGGGGGAAGGCGATCCCGGCCGAGCCGGTGCTGTTCGGCAAGTTCCCGAACACGCTGATCGGCCCCGGCGACCCGATCCGCCTCCCGAAGGTGTCCGAGAAGGTGGACTACGAGGCCGAACTCGTCGTCGTGATCGGGAAGCGGGGCAAGCACATCCCGAACGACCGGTCGGCGTTCGAATACGTCGGCGGGTACACCTGCGGGCACGACGTGAGCGCCCGGGACTGGCAGTTCCGCGGGGAAGAGAAGCAGTGGATGATCGGGAAGACGTTCGACACGTTCGCCCCGACCGGCCCGGTGGTGGTGACCGCCGACGAGATCCCCGACCCGCACAAGCTGCAGGTGCAACTGCGGCTGAACGGGGCGACGATGCAGAACTCGAACACGAAGGAGTTCATCTTCGGCGTCCCGCACCTCCTGTGGTTCCTGTCGCAGTGCATCACCCTGGAGCCGGGCGACCTGATCTTCACCGGCACCCCGCCGGGGGTCGGCATCGCCCGCAAGCCGCCGGTGCTGCTGAAGGCCGGGGACGTGGCCGAGGTCGAGATCGAGGGGATCGGGGTGCTGCGGAACCCGTGCGTGGCGGAAGGCTGACCGGGGCGAACCCGGAGCGTCAGCGACGGGGTGATTCGACACCCCGTCGCTGACGCTCCGGGTTCGCCCGGAAGCTCACTTCGTCAGGTCCTCGGCGTAGGTGCTCTCGTACTCGAACCGGGTGCCCTCGCCCTGGTGGTTCGGGAGGTCGGCCTTCGCCCGCAGCCGGGCGGCGTGGTACCGGCCGGCGGCCGGGTCGAAGAACACCTCGCCGGCCCACAGCATCGGCACCAGCGGCACCCGCTCGGCCAGCGCCTTCGGCGGGTCCTTCAGGGTCGTCTCGACGGTCGCGGCCAAGAGCCCGTCCTTCACCCCGGTCGCGGCGAACGCCTGCCGGAACTCGTAACTCTCGCCGGTCCCGAGCGGCGGGTCGAGCTTGAACGCGAAGGTGCGGTCCCACGCCTTCAGCGGGGTGGCCGTCGGCGACGCGTCCGGGAGCGTCATCCGGAACGGCGGCTCCGCCTGCAGCCGGGCCGCCGACCCCGCCTTCGCCTCCTTCACCTCGACGAGCCGGCCCTGCGGGTCCACCCGGACCGAGACCACCGGGACGTTCAGATACCCGGCCATTTCTTTCGCGTCCGCGGGGTCGGCGGAGTCGCGCACGACCGACGACCCGTCCGGCTTGCGGAACTCGTTCCGCATCGCCGTGATGGTCATCTCCAGGGTGCCGACGCCGGCCGCGTCCGCCGCCTTCACCGCCCACTTCTTCGTCAGCGTCAGGGTGGTGCGGGCCTCGGTCGTGACCGGCTTGCCGGTCTTCGCGTCGGGCAGCGTCTCGCGGACGGCGGTGTTCTGCACCACCTTGTAGGTGAGGGTGTCGTCGGCCTTCCACTTGAACCGGGGCGGGTCGGCGGCCGCGGCGTGGGTGGCCGGGGTGAGGGCGACGGCGAGGAGGGCGGGCCGGAGCATGACGGGCCTCCGCGGGTCGGGGACCGGCGCGGGATACCCAGGATGACGGGGCGGGGGAAGGCCAACCGTTTAGCCGCGACGCGGAGTCCTCGGAGCGGAGCGCGGGCGCGCCCTCCGCGCTCCGCTCCGAGGACTCCGCGTCGCGGCTAAACAGGGGCGCGGTACCGTCCGGCCACAACCCCGATCAGCACGACGACCCCGCACAGGCCGGGGACCCAATCCCCGAGGGCCGCGTACCACGACGGGCGGGTGTCGATCGGCACCGCCTCCGACACCACCCCCGTCGTCTTCTTCGGGACCGCCGCGAGCACCCGCCCGTTCGGGTCGACCACCCCGGACACCCCCATGTTCACCGCCCGGACCACGCTCCGCCGCGCCTCCACCGCCCGGAACCGGCAGATCGCCAGGTGCTGCTCGTGCTCCTCCGTCCCGTCGAACCACCCGTCGTTCGAGATGTTCACCAGGAAGTCCACCGGGTCGGCCCGGACGTACTCCCGGGCCAGCGACGGGTCCGAGTCCTCGTAGCAGATCAGGCAGCCGAACGTGAACGCCCGCCCGTTCGCCGCGACCGGGAACCGGGTCCACTGCCGGCCGGGGCGGCACGAGTAGTCGTGCTTGTACGGGGTGAACGTCGCCATGAACGGGAGCACGTTCCCGAGCGGCACGTACTCGCCGAACGGGACCAGGTGCATCTTGTCGTACCGGGCCACCTTCGCCCCGGCCGGGGTGACGAGCAGGGCCGAGTTGTACTTCCACGCCCGGCCGTCCTCCCACTCGACCGCGTTCAGCCCGAGCAGCACCGGGACGGCCGGCCGGAACCGGGGATCGGCGAACGCGGCGGCGCACTCCCGCGCCCGCCGGGCGAAGTCGGGCGGGGCGGCCTGCCCCGGGGCGACCTCTTCCCAGTCGTCCGGGAAGCACGTCTCCGGCCAGACCACCAGGTCGGGGCGGGGGTTCTCCCGGAGCGCCTGCCGGTACAGGTCCCGGTACGAGGTGACCAGCAGGTCGGTCTTCCGCATCTTCTCGCCCTGCGGCACGCTCCCCTGGATCGCCGCGACCAGCGGCCCCGCGGCGAACTCGGTCTGCCCGAGGCGGAAGTACCCGTAGGCCACGGTGCCGGCGACCAGCAGAGCGACGGCGGCCGCGGCCACCGGCGTCGGGCGGCCCGCCGGCACCGACCCGTCCCACCGCAGCCACCGCCGGACCGCCGCGGACCGCAGCAGCCGGTCGGCGAACAGGCCGTTCACCGCCGCCACGAGGAACGACACGGCGTACACCCCGCCGAGGTCCGCGACCTGGATGAGAGGGAGGTAGGCGTGCTGGGTGTACCCGAGGAAGTACCACCCGAACCCGATCATGTGCTGCAGGTCGAAGGCCCGGAGGAACGGGAACCCGGTCGGGAAGTGCATCCGGGCGTACTCGAGCGCGACCCACGCGGCCGGCACCGACAGGGCGAGCGGCAGCCCGGCCCGGTCGAGCCGGCGGACGAGGGCGAGGGCGAGCACCCACGTCACCGGCATGACGACGGTCAGCCCGAGCCACGACAGGTACATCATCGGGTGGGCGACCCGGACCCAGTTCGTCGCCAGGGCGAAGAACGCCACCCCGCCGAGGTACGCGGCCAGGTACCGCCGGCGGCGCGGCACCGGCGCCCGGACGAGCGACAGCCACGGGACGAGGGCGACGAACCCGAGGAACCCGAGGTCGAGCGGGAAGAACGCCGCCCACAGGAGCACCCCGGACAGCACGGCCGGCACGAACACGCGGGGCATCGGCAGTCCTTGCGGGGTCCGGGCGAACCCGGGGCGTGAGCGACGGGGTGACCCCCACCCCGTCGCTCACGCCCCGGGTTCGCCGCTCAAATCATTACCGCCGGCACCGGCGTGCCGGGGTCGAGGCGGCTCTCGCCCGGCGGCATGACGATCAGGGCGTCGGCGGGTTGCAGCCCGCGGAGGTCGGGGGCGCCGAGCCACGGCAGCGGCCGCACCGCCCAACCGACCGCGGCCGGCTCGAGCTTCGCCGGCCGGTACGTCGGGCGGTCGTTCACCTCCGCGACGCCCTCGGCCAGCGGGACCGAAACGGTCACCGGGCCGGGGTCGGCGTGGCCCGACAGCTTCCGGAGCGCCGGGCGGACGAACAGCTCGAAGCAGACGAACGCGCTGACCGGGTTGCCGGGCAGGCCGAACACGAGGGTGTCGCCCTTGGTGCCGAACAGCAGCGGCTTCCCCGGCTTCATCCGCACCTGCCGGACGTGGACCGCGACGCCGAGTTCCTCCAGCACCGCCGGCACGAGGTCGTACTTCCCGACCGACACCCCGCCGGCGACGACCACGACGTCACAGCGGTCGATCTCCTTGCGGAGGAGGTCGCGGAGGCCGTCGGCAGTGTCGGGACCGATGCCGCCCTCGCCGACGACGCCCCCGGCCCGAGTGACCTGGGCGGCCAGCATCGGCCCGTTCGAGTTGTAGATCTGGCCGGCGCCCCGCGGGTGGCCCGGCTCGACCAGCTCGTTCCCGGTCGGGAGGACGAACACCCGCGCAGCGGGATGCACTTCCGCCGCCGTCCGCCCGACGCCCGCCAGCACCCCGAGCGCCGCCGGGTTGATGGCCGTCCCCGCCGGCAGCACCACGTCGCCGGCCCGCGTCTCGGTCCCGCGGGCGAACACCCACTGCCCCGGCTTCACCTTGGGGTCGGTGATCCGGACGCGGTCCCCGTCGAGCGGGGCCGTGTCTTCCTGCATCACGACCGCGTCGGCCCCGTCCGGGATCGGGCCGCCGGTGAAGATGCGGGCAGCCTCGCCGGGGCCGACCGGCCGCGAAGGCACGGCGCCGGCCGCGATCTCGGCGACGACGCGGAGTTCGGCGCCCGAGGCGGCGCAGTCGGCGGCGCGGACGGCGTACCCGTCGCGGAGCGACTTGTCGAACGGCGGGGAGTCGGCGTCGGCCCGGACGTCACCGGCCAGGACGCCGCCCAGCACCCGGTTCGACAGCGCCACCTCGACCGGCGCCGACGGCCGGGCGCGGGACAGGACTTCGGCGAGGGCGTCCGCGACGTCGAGCATCCGCCGGCTCCCACGGGGCACGGGATTGTATACCGCCCCCGCGGGACCGATCCACCTCGACTCCGGCGCCACGACGGCCGCGGACGTGATCGCACTTCAGTCGGCGGTGACGAGCTTGAGGAGGGCGTCGGCGAACGCCTCGGCGTGGGCCGGGCCGGCGGCGGTCACCACCCGGCCGTCGACGTACAGCGGCTTGTCCGCCCAGGTCACCCCGGCGAACCCGACTCCCGGGAAGTTGTCGAGCAGGGCGTCGCACCGGGCCGCCGTCCGGCCCTTCAGCGCGCCGTGGGCGACCAGCACCCGCTGGCCGAGGCCGACCGCCCCGACCGGCTTCCCCGCCGCCCGCAGCTCCGCCAGCAGGTGCCGGGCCGGCGGGCCGTACCCCTTCAGCCCCGGGACGACGTACTCGTCCACCCGGTCCCCGCAGAACACGGCCGCGGAGAACCGCCCGGCGTCCGCGTCGGCCAGTCTCAGGTCCACCCGGACCGCCTTCGCCCCGTCGTCGTGCGGGGCCAGCAGGGCCGCCGACCCGCCCGCCCCGGACGCGGTCACCACCTTCACCCCGGCTTCTGCCGCCCGGTCCCGGACCGGGAAGTAGTCCGGCCCGGACAGCCCGTCGCTCGGGACGACGAGCAGCAGCGGGAGGACGTCCCGCGCCCGGGCCGCCGGGTCCGGCACGGGCTTCGGCTTCGCCGGGGGCGCCGGCTCCGGCTTCGCGGGCGGGGCCGGCACCGGTGCGGCGGCCGCGAGGGGCGGGTCGGCGGGGGCGGGGGCGGCCGGCTTCTTCCGCCCCCCGACGACCACCGCCGCGACCACGAGCACCACCGCCACCGCGGCCGCGGCCCACGCCCGCCCCCACCCCCGCCGGGTCCGCCACGCCCGGGCGACCTTCTTCCGCCGCGGGCGGGGCCGCGGGACCTCGGCCAGGGTCGGGCCGGTCGGCACCGTCCCGTCGGTGAGCCCGTCGGCGGCGCGGGTGCGGCCGGCCTTCGGGGCCGCCTCGACCACCAACTCGACGTCGCCCCGGCCGCCGTCCGGGTCCCCGGGCCGGAGGTACGGGGCGAGGGCGGCGGCCACCTCGGCGGCGCTGCCCGGGCGGGCGTCCGGGTCCTTGGCGAGCAGCCGCCGCGCCACCGCGGCCAGCCCCTCCGGCACGTCCGGGCGGGCCGCCCGGACCGCCGGCGGCGGCTCCTCGGTGTGGGCCAACAGCTTGTCGATCAGCGACTCGGCGGCGGCGAACGGGGCCTTCCCGGTGAGCAGGAAGTACAGGGTGCAGCCGAGGCTGTACAGGTCCGCCCGGTGGTCCACCGCGGTCGAGTTCCGGGCCTGCTCGGGGGACAGGTAGTCCGGGGTGCCCATCAGCAGGTTCGGGTTGGTGAGCGGGTCGGCGACCGGCTTGCCGGCCCCGAACGGCAGGCGCCCGGGCGGCCCAGCCCCGTCCGCTTCCACCCCTTCGCGCACGAACCGGGCCAGCCCGAAGTCCATCACCTTCAGGTGCCCCTTGCGGGTGACCATCAGGTTCTGCGGCTTGATGTCCCGGTGGACCATCCCGAGGGCGTGGGCGTGCCCCAGGCCGAGCGCCGCCTGCCGGGCCAGGGCGCAGGCGGCGGCCACCGGGAGCGGGCCGCGGCGGGCCACCAGCCGGTCCAGGCTCACCCCGTCCACGTACTCCATCACCAAGAAGTGCAGGCCCCCGGCCTCGTCCGCGTCGTGGGCGGTGACGATGTTCGGGTGGGCCAGCCGGGCGGCCGCCCGGACCTCCTTCCGGAACCGCTCGGCCGACCCGGCCTTGGCCGTCAGCTGCGGGGCCATCACCTTCAGGGCCACCACCCGCCCCATGATCCGGTGCTCGGCCTTGTACACCACCCCCATCCCGCCGACCCCGAGCTCGCCCAGCACCCTGTACCGTGGGTGGTCGGTCAGGGCCGGCGGGCCGGCCGGGTCCGGGTCGGCGCCCGGGGTGAGCGGCCCGGCCGGCGCCCCGCGGAGTAGCCGGCCGAGGGCGGCGCAGCATTCGGGGCACCCGCCCACGTGCCCGGCCACGCCGGCCCGATCGGGGGCCGGCAGGTCGCCCCGGGCGTAGGCGGCGAGGGTGTCTAACTTGGGGTGGGCGGCGACGGTCATCGGGGGGCGACTCCGGACGGGCGCAACGGGAACGCCCATCCGGAAAGAATGGCACGGGATCCGGCGGCCGGGCGGGGAAAATGGCCACGCCCCGGCGGTGACGGCACGGGCGAACCGTGAGGCGGGGCGGGAACGTGTCGGCCCCCGGCGCGAAGCCCGCCGCCGGGCGCGAGGAAAAGAACGACCGCGGGGCCTCCGCTCCGCAACCCCCCTCCTCCTCGACCTCCGCCCGGGCGCGCTTGCGGCACGCCGCGTGCCGCGGGTATAATTCCCGCGTCCCACCCGTGGAGGTGCCGTGCCCGACCGCCCCCGGCTGCTCCTGGTCGGCCCCCAACCCGGGCCGCTGAACGGCGCGCTGGCCGCGGCCGACGTCGAGCCGGTCCCCGCGGACCCGGCCGAGGTCGCCCGCCGGCTGCACGCCGGCGGCCTCGACGCGGTCGTCGCCGCCCCCGAGGTGATCGCCGGGCTGCTGGACCGGTTCGACGTGGACGAGGTGATTCTGCAGAACGTCGACACCGGGCTGGCCGCCCTCGACCCGGACGGGGTGGTGACCTGGGCGAACCCGGAGTTCCGCCGGTGCGCCGACGGCGACCCGGTCGGCCGGCCGTTCCTCGACGCCCTCGGCGGGGTGGTGGCGGCCGAGGCCGCCGACCCGCTCGCGTCGGCCCGGGCCGGGCACCCGGTGCTGGTCCGGCTCCGCGTCCCCGGCCGCCCGCACCACCCGTTCCTGGAGGCCGACATCCGCCCGGTCCGCGGCCCCGGCGGGGACGTGGCCCGGCTCGTCGCCCTGACCCGGAACGTCAGCCCGGAGGTGGTCCAGCAGCAGAAGCTGGACGCGCTGCACCAGGCCGGCCGGGAGCTCGCCGGGCTCGACCCGGAGCAGCTCGCGGAGATGAACCTCCCGTCCCGGGTCGAGCTGCTCAAGCTGAACCTCCGCCGGTACATCCACGACCTCCTCCGGTACGACACGATCGAGGTCCGGCTGCTCGACCGGAAGACCGGGGAGCTGCGGCCGCTGCTGGAGGACGGGATGCTGCCGGAGGCGGCCAGCCGGGCGCTGTACGCCCGCCCGGTCGGGAACGGGGTGACCGGGTACGTGGCGTTCACCGGGCGGAGCTACCTGTGCCCGGACACCCAGGCCGACCCGCACTACCTGGCCGGGGCGGCCGGGGCCCGCAGCTCGATGACCGTCCCGCTCACGTTCCACGACGAGGTGATCGGGACGCTGAACGTGGAGAGCCCGCGGGTGAACGGGTTCGGCCCGGACGACCTCCAGTTCACCGAGCTGTTCTCGAAGGAGGTGGCGGCCGCCCTGCACACCCTGGACCTCCTGAGCGCCCAGCAGGTGTGCACCGCGGCCCAGTCGATCGAGGCGGTGAACCGGGAGATCGCCCTGCCGCTGGACGAGGTGCTGGCCGGGGCGAGCGTGTTGGTCGGGAGGTTCGCCCGGACCGACCCGGAGGCGGCCGGGCGGCTGCGGCGGGTGCTGGACGCGGCCCGGCGGGCGAAGGAGAGCGTCGCCCGGGTCGGGCGGGAGCTGGCGGCCGCCGACGTGCTGGCCGCGACCGAGCGGCCGCTGCGGGGGAAGCGGGTGCTGGTGGTCGAGGCGGACGAGCGGCTGCGGCGGTCGGCCCACCAGCTGCTGACGCGCCTGGGGGCGACGGCCGAGACGGCCGCGACCGGGGCGGACGGGGTGGCGATGGCGGCCGACGCCGAGTACGACGCGATCCTGCAAGAGGTGAAGCCGACCGACCTGGGCGGGTACGACTGCTACCGGCAGTTGCGGGCGGCCCGGCCGCGGGCGGTGGTGGCGCTGACCACCGGGTACGGGTACGACGTGGCCCACTCGATCGTGAAGGCCCGGTCGGAGGGGATGCGGCACGTGCTGTTCAAGCCGTTCCGCCAGGACCAGGTGGTCCGGGCGGTGCTGGACGCCACGGAAGCCCCGCGGGGCGGGTGACGTCGCCGTCCGAGCCCGAGCGCCAGCGGGGGTACCACCTACAACCCTCGCTGGCGCTCGGGCTCGGACGGCGACGTCACCCGCCTCACTCCTTCTTGTCGTCCTTCTTTTCGCCCTTACCCCCGCCGCCCCCGCCCTTCCCGCCCGGGAACCCGCCGAACCCGCCGGGGCCGGCCTCCCGCATCTCCTTCAGCTGCTTCCGCTGCTCCTCGGTCAGGATCTTCGCGATCTTCTCGTCCACGTCCTTCTGGATCCCCTCCAGGTCCTTCTTCTGGGCGTCCGTGAGCTTCAGCACGTCCTGGAGGACCGCCGGCAGCACCTGGCCCGGCTGCGGCCGGGCGAACCCGCCCTTCCCGCCGAACCCGCCCTTCCCGAACTTGTCCTTCTCGTCCTTCCCACCCGGCGGCTGGGCGCCCGAGAACGACGACACGGCCAGCAGCCCGGCGAGGAACAGCACGGCGGCGGTCACGCGCATGGTCGGCACTCCGCGAAGGGGAAAGTCGGCCCTTCCAACCTACCGGACGCGGCCGCGGCGGGGGTGGCTCATCCCCCGAACTCTCACCCGGCCTTCACGGCGGCGGCCGGGTCGCGGCGGCCGCCGTAGCATACCCGGCATGGGTGACCTGCTGTTCGCCGGCCTATTCCTCGTCGCCTGGGTCGGACACGCCTGCGTCTGGGTCAGCGCCCTCAGCAACCTGTACGGCCGGCCGCTGCCGAAGCGGTTCCTCACCTCGTGGCGGCTCCTCACCGGCCTCGTCATCCTCGCCTTCCCGCTGGCCCTCCTCGCCCCGGACGCGCCGGCCGTCCGCGCCTACCTGTGGGCGTGCGCCGCGGTCGGGGGCGTCGCCTTCCCGATCGTCACGGTCGCCCGGTTGCTCCGCCCGGCGCCGCCGGCGGTCGTGTCCGAGTCGACCCGCACCCTCGACCTGTGGCCCGAGCTGGGGCGGAAGTTGATCGGCGACGGGCACTACGCGGCCGCCGGCCGGCTGCCGGGGAACGGGGCGTTCCGGGTCGACGTCACCGACCTGACGCTCGCCCCGCCGGGGCTGCCGCCCGGCTGGGACGGGCTGACCATGCTGGTGGTCAGCGACCTCCACTTCCACGGGTCGCCGGCCCGCCCGTTCTTCGACCGCGTGTTCGACGAACTCGCCGCCCTGCCGGAACCCGACCTCGTGTGCCTGGTCGGCGACTACGTCGACACCGACGCCCACCGGGCGTGGATCCGGCCGCTGCTCGGCCGGCTGACGGCGACCGGGGCGCGGCTGGCGATCCTCGGCAACCACGACAAGCGGCACGGCCCGGACGCGGTGCGGGCGGAGTTGGCGGCAGCGGGCTACGACGTGCTCGGCAACGGGTGGCGCGAGGTGACGGTGCGCGGCGAGACGGTGGTGGTCGTCGGGCACGAGGGGCCGTGGTTCCGACCGGCCCCGGACCTGTCGGCCACCCCGCCGGACCGGTTCCGGCTGTGCCTGAGCCACACCCCGGACAACTTCCACTGGGGCGTCGCGAACCGCGTCGGGCTGATGCTGTGCGGGCACGTCCACGGCGGGGCGATCCGGGTGCCGGGGGTCGGGTCGATCTTCGTCCCGAGCGTCCACGGCCGGCGGTTCGACCAGGGGGTGTTCGAGCGCGGCGGGACGGTGATGGTGGTCGGCCGGGGGCTGAGCGGGAAGGAGCCGATCCGGTTCGGGTGCAACCCGCAGGTGCTGCGGGTGACGTTGGTGCGGCGGCCAGGTGTCACATAGCCCCCGGCTTGCCGGGGGTGCCCGCCGGGATACACCACCCCGCGTGTCGGCGCGTGCGGGTCTAGCTCGTCGCTCTGCGACGGGGTGATGTTGCGTCACCCGAGAGCACGCCTCGCCACCCGGCGCGGGGACGGCTGTTCCAGCACCGCTGTCGAAGCCCTTTACCTAATTGGGGCAGCGGTCCGGCTCAACCCCGCGGATCGTGGTTTCGCTGCCCCAATTAGGTAAAGGGCTTCGGCGGTGCCGCGAGCCGTCCGCGCCCCAGGAGAAGTAGTAGACCGCCCACGCCGACACGAAACGCGAGCGGGCCGCGGGGTTCACCCCCGCGGCCCACTCCGTTGCTCACATCTCACAGTGACGGACTACCACGGGAACCGGCGGTTGTAGAACCCGTAGTTGTACCCGCCGAACGGGTTGTAGAACGGGTTCGGCTGGTAGAACCCGGTGCTGAACCGGTTGTAGCCGAACGGGCTGACCCCGTACGCCTGGCCGTACCGGTTGCCGAACACGTCGGCGTACTGCACCTGCCGCTGGACGGCGCCGGTGAACGGCGAGTACGAGCTGTTGAACTGCTGGATCGCGCCCGGGGTGACGAACGTCCCGCCGCTGTTGTAGGCGCCGCCGAAGGTGTTGTTGTACCCGTACACGAGCTGGGCGTCGGCGTTGCCCGCGGTCCCCAGCCCGACAACCACGGCGGCGACGGCCGCCACGACGAACTTCCTCATGGTTGCACCTCTTGTCTCGGCCCCGGTGTGATGTGCGGGGCGGTCTAACAGTGATACCCAGCGGCCGGGCCGGCCTTACATCAACCCACTACCGGCGGCGGCCGAACAGCCCGACCCGGGGGGTGTACCCCGGGGTGACCACGTTGACGTACCGCGGGCCGGACGGGCTCGGGGCGAGCGACCGGAACGGCGACACCCCGGCGGTCGGGTACGCCAGGTACTGCGACGGCACCCCGGAGTTGTAGAAGTTGTACATCCGGGCCGCCGGCGACCCGGCGGCGATCACCCCGCGGCCGCCGCCGGTGTAGACGAACCCCGTGGCGCCGAGCCCGCTCTCCGGGTAGACCACCTGGGCCCCGGCCTCGCCGGCGGACCCGAGGAGTACGGCGACGACGGCCGCCACGACAGACCTGTTCATCGACGCACCTCTGGTGTGGCCCCCGGCGGTCGCCGGGGCGGTCAGCGGCGGCGGAGCCCGCCGTTCAGGAAGCCGGTGTTGTAGCTGCCGCCGAAGCGGGTGGTGGGAACGGTGATGACGTTGAACCCGCTGCCCACGTAGCCCGGGGTGTAGTACCCGGCGTTGTACACGCCCGAGTACCCGGTGCCGAAGTTGTTGTAGCTGTACCCGGGGCTCAGGGTGTTGTACGCCAGCCCGCGGTTCGACAGCCCGATCCCGGAGGTGTACGAGTTGTACACCCCGGTGTTGTACGACGACGGGTAGGCGGAGTAACTGCTGTACAGCGGGGTGCTGTACAAGGGGGTGACCGGCGCCCCGCCGTAGATCACCCCGCGGTTGTTGAGGCCGCCGTAGTTGTTCCCGAGGTAGCTCGGGGTGGCGACGAAGCCGTTCGCCGGCACCACGCCCGGGACGCTGTACCCGCTCCCGTAGAACCCCGGGGCGGTGCCGTAGTACCCGCCCCCGCTGTAGATCACCTGCGCGCCGGCGGTGCCGGCGGTCGCGGCCACGACGGCCGCCGCGGCGATGGCCCTGATCGACATGGTGAGGTCTCCTGGTCGGTCATCCTCGCCCGCCGATCCGAAGGCGGGCCCTTCTAGGTATGACCATGCACGGGCTGTACCAATCGCGCCGGAAACCCGGTCACCCGGGGTTCGGGCCGAGGTGCGGGGCGACCGCCCGCAGGGCGGCCCGCATCCGGTCCCGCACGTCCGCCGGGAGTTGGTCCCGACCTGCCGGGTCGGCGAGGGCCGCACACGCGGCCTCAAGCAATTGTACGACCCCGTGCCAGACTGAGGGGATGGGGGACGGGAGATTGGAGACCGGGGGTGGGGCGGGAAGCCCGACCGAGTCCTCACCGGCCTCCGGCTTCTCGACGGGGGCCGTCACCCGCGGACCGCCGTCCGCCTCCGACACCAGCTCGCGCATGGTGTCGAGGAACCGGCCGGGGTTCACCGCCTCGAACGGGACCTCGTCCGCGTCGCCGGCGAACACCCCGTCGAACAGCCCCTGCTTGGCCGCCAGGGTGCGGAGCACTTTCTCCTCGATCGTGGACCGGGTGACCAGGTTCACCACCCGGACCGGGCGGGACTGGCCCATCCGGTGGACCCGGGCGATCCGCTGCTCCAGTACCGCCGGGTTCCACGGCAGCTCCAGGTTCACCACCGTGTCGGCGACCTGCAGGTTCAGCCCGGTCCCGCCGGCGTCGGTGCTCAGGAAGACGACGCAGGCGGGGTCCGTCTTGAACGCCTCCAGGGCGTCCTTTCGGGCCTGCCCGGACAGCCCGCCGTGCAGCACCGCGTACCCGACCCCGAGCCGGTCCAGCACCTTCGCCGCCTCGAACACCATCGTCTCCCACTGGGAGAAGACGACCAGCTTGTGCCCCGGCGAGCGGGGGGCGTGAGCCCCCTGATCCCCGCCGCCGTCAGGGGGCTCACGCCCCCCGCTCGCCGGCGACCCGTCGACCAACTCCGGCACCAGCTCGGCGAACTCGTCCAGCTTCGGCGAGACGCGGGTCTGGCGGTCATACAGGAACAGGCTGTCGCAGATCGTCCGCATGTTGACGACCGACGCCAGGATCCGCTTCCGGTCGAGGTCGGTCAGGTAGTTCTTCCCGAGCAGCCGGGCGAGCGCGACCCGCTGCTCCTCGTAGGGGCCGCGCTGCTCCGGGGCGAGCTCGACGTACACGGTGTTGTCGGTCCGCGGCGGCAGCTGCGGGAGCACCTCGGCCCGGGTGCGGCGGAGGAAGATCGGGGCGAGCGTGTCGCGGATCTTCTCCAGGTTCCGGTACCCCTTCAGGTTCCCGGCGTCGTCCAGCACCCGGTGGTCGTGGAGGAACTGGAAGACCGGCCCGAACCGCCGCTCGTCCACGAACTGGACGATGCTGTACAGCTCTTCCAGCTTGTTCTCCAGCGGGGTGCCGGTCAGCACGATGGCGTACCGGCTGCGGAGCTTCTTCACCTCCCGGGTCGTCTTCGCCTCCCAGTTCTTGATCCGCTGGGCCTCGTCCAGGATGACCACGTCCGGCTTCCAGGCGTTGACCGCCTCCCGGTCCCGGACCACCTGCTCGTAGTTCACCAGCCGGTAGAAGGTGGGGGCGGCGTACTGGTTCCGGCGGTCGTCCGGGCCGCCGTCGATCACCTGGACCGGGCGCCCCGTGAAGCGGCGGATCTCGCCCTCCCACTGGTACTTGACCGACGCCGGGGCGACGACCAGGGCCTTCTCGACCCCGCGCTCGCGGGCCAGCAGCTCGACCGCCGCGAGCGTCTGGACGGTCTTGCCCAGGCCCATGTCGTCGCCGAGGATGCTGCGGCCGCGGCAGGCGAGGAACAGGGCCCCGCGGGTCTGGTAGTCGTACAGCGGGACGGTGAGCAGGTTGAGGTCGAGGGTGCCGGCGTCGAGCCGGGCGAGCCACTCCTTCTCCCGGGCGAGCATGTCGGCCCGCTCGATCTCCCGGTCGGTGAAGTCGAGGGCGTCGGAGTGGAACGCGACCTCCTCCGGGACCGCCTCCACGTCGCGGATCAGGTCGCGGTACTTGCCGCGCCCGGACCACAGCCCCTTCTCGTCGAAGTACGTCTGGGCCAGCCGCGCGAGCTTGTCGGAGTGGCGGGCCGGGAGGTGGATTTCGAGCCGCAGCTGCTCGCCGTAGTTCAGGACGATCTCCGGCCGGGTGACGGCGGCCTTCTTCTTCTGGAGGTGGGCGGGGAGGTCGTCCTTGAGGTGGTCGAGGACGGCCTCGACGTGCTTGCAGGTGCCGAGGGTGTTGGCCTTGAAGTCCGGGCAGGTGCAGGCGTTGTCGCCGGTGTCGAACCCGCGGACGGTGACGGTGTACTGCCCGCCGGAGTCGGGGTTGGTGACCCGGTAGTCGGAGAAGACGCGGTTCTTGCCCAGGTTCTCGATGGCGAACCGGGCGGCCTTCGCCCGCTGGCGGCGGATGTCGATCTGTTCCTCGCGGAGCATCCTGCGGTCCCCGGGGTGCGCGGTCAGCACCCATGATACACCGCGGGTGGCGGAGCCGACGCTTCTGCGAAGCGTCGCTAACCGGGGCGCCACTCCGCGCGGTTAGCGACGCTTCGCAGAAGCGTCCGCCTACCTCACTCCTCCCCGTACGGGGTCACGAACGACCACGTCTGCGGCCGCAGCCCCTCCCGCCCGGGGTTCCCCTCGACGTACCGGGCCGCCCGCCCGACGTCCTCTGGCTGGAACAGGAATACCTTCCAGAAGTCCTGCGCCCAGACCGACGGGAGCCGCCCGGTCTCCGCCCGCCGGTCCGCGAACGGGTGCAACTCGGCGGCCAGCAGCCGGGCGGTCGCCGACTGCCGGAGCAGCCGCACCACCTGCTCGACGCGGTACCGGTGGCGGGCGATCACGAGGTGGGCGTGCTTCGGCATGATCGCGCAAGCGTGGACCGCGTACCCGGACTTCGCCACCTGCGCGCGGAACCCGTGCGCGACGGCCTGCGCCTGCCGGCCGTCGAACACCACCTCCGGGTACTTCATGGCGAGCTTCGCCGCGAGCCGCAGCCGACGGTCGTGCGACTTCCCCGCGACGGACCGGGCGTGGACCACGGTGGTCGCCTCCCCGAACACCCGGAGCGGCTCGTACCGGACGGTCTCCGAGCACGACCCGCGCGGATCGTTCGGCAGCCAGAACCCGTGGTTCGACAGGATGACGTGGTAGGCGACGACGCGGGCCACGCCGGGCACCTCGGCGGGGTGTGGATGGATGACCACCGTACCAGATCGAACGCGAGTCGCAAGCGCCGTCCGCGGGCCAGGTCCGTACCACACCGGTTAGCGACGCTTCGCAGAAGCGTCGCACCTACCGAGACCCGATATGCCGACCCGACTTCCCACTGCCCTCGCCCTGCTCGCCGTCGCCGCCCCCGCCCCGGCCGCCTCGATCGTCCTCGACGTGGACGCGTCCGAGGTCGCCCGCCGAGTGATCCACGTCCGCGAAACGGTCCCCGCCGCGCCCGGTCCGCTCGCCCTTCACTACCCCAAGTGGATCCCCGGTCGGCACCGCCCGGTCGGCCAGATCAGCAACGTCGCCGCGCTGAAAGTCGCGGCCGGCGGTAAAGACCTCGCCTGGCGGCGCGACGACGCCGACCCGTTCACGGTCCACGTCACTGTCCCGGACGGGGCGGCGGCCGTCGCGGTGAGCTTCGACCTGCTCCTCGCGGCAGGGAACGAGGGCGGGGCCGCGTTCATGACCGTCGCGTCGCCGAGGGTGCTCACCCTCAACTGGAACGACGTGCTCGTGTACCCGAAGGTGGCGAAGCCGCTGGAGTTGCCCGTCAAGCCGTCGGTGAAGCTGCCGGCCGGGTGGAAGTACGGCACCGCCCTGACGTGGGAGAAGTTCACCGGCGAGCTGCACTTCAAGGAGGTCCCGCTCGGCACGCTGATCGACTCGCCGCTGCTCGCCGGGGAGCACGTCCGCGAGGTGAAGATCGGCACGACCGACGAGCAGAAGGCCCGGCACCGGGTCGTCCTGGCGTGCGACAGCCCGGACGGGCTAGAGGTGCCGGCCGACACCCTCAAAGCGTGGGACCGGCTGCCCGGCGAGGCGGCGGCGGTGTTCGGCGCGGACCGCCCGTACGAGCACTACACGTTCCTCCTCGGGCTGAGCAACCACGTCCCGCGGGCCGGGATCGAGCACCACCAGTCGAGTGACAACCGGCTGTCCGAGCTGGCGCTGGTCAAGGCCCCCGAGCGGCGGGCGGCGGCCACGCTGTTCCCGCACGAGTTCGCCCACGCCTGGAACGGCAAGTTCCGCCGGCCGGCCGACATGATCGCCGCCGACTACCAGGTGCCGCAGCAGACGCGGCTGCTGTGGGTGTATGAGGGGCTGACGAACTACCTCGGCTGGCTGCTCGCCGCCCGGACCGGGCTGCTCACCCCGGACGAGGCCCGCGACTACCTGGCCATGACCGCGTCGCGGATGACCAACTCCCGCGGCCGGGCGTGGCGGCCGCTGGACGACACCGCGGCCGCGGCCAACGTCCTGTTCGACGCCCCGCGGTCGTGGGCGGCGGCCCGCCGGGCGGTGGACTTCTACGACGAGGGGACGCTGCTGTGGTTCGAGGCGGACGTGTTGATCCGCACCAAGACGAAGGGGGCGAAGTCGCTGGACGACTTCTGCCGGGCGTTCTTCGGCGGCGGGTCCGGCAAGCCGGAGGTGAAGGGGTACCAACTCGCCGACGTGGTCGCGGCGCTGGACGCGGTCGCGCCGCACGACTGGAAGGGGCACTTCGCCCGGCGGGTGGAGGCGGTCGCCGACGCCCCGCCGCTGGAGGGGATCACCGCGGCCGGGTGGAAGCTGGCGTTCGCCGAGAAGCCGTCGGACCTGTTCGCGGCGGCCGAGGGGCTGTCGAAGGGGGTGAACCTGCTCGACTCGGTCGGCCTGCTGCTCGGGGCCGAAGGGGCGGTGGCGGACGTGGTGCCCGGGACGCCGGCGGCGAAGGCCGGGCTGGCGCCCGGGATGAAGGTGCTGGCGGTGAACGGCCGGCGGTACACGGCGGACGGGCTGAAGGCGGCGGTGTCGGGGACGAAGGCCGGCGGGAAGCTGGAGCTGCTGGCCGAGAGCGGCGACTTCTTCAAGGCGCACGCGGTGGAGTACGCCGGCGGGGCGCGGTACCCGCGTCTGGAGTTGGCCGACGGCCAGGCGGACCTGCTCGCGGACATCGTGAAGGCGAGGGGGAAGTGAGCGGGTCAGGTCGCCGGCTCACGAGAGCAGGTTGTCGATCGCCGTGCGGACGAGCTTCAAGAAGGATCGCCCTGCGCGCGCCACCAACAGGTCCGACGGCGCGAACCGCCAGTCGAGCGGGAGATGCAGCCCCCCGGACGCATCTTCCCACGGGTACTCGCAGTTGTCCGGGCGGACGCCGCCGCGCTTGACCGCCGGGGCTAGGATTTCGATTTCCTGCGCGAGGTGTTTGGTGTGCTGGAGGGCGGACCTGGCCGCCCGACCGCCAAAGTTGATCGAGACCGCCGCTTGGCGGAGGATGCGGGGGAGGTTGGCGGCGACGTAGGCGTGGCTCGTCTGTAGCGCGGCCGGGTCGGTCCCTTCCCCGCACAGGTGCGCCTTCACCAGCTTCTCGCAGGCCATCTGCAGGAGTTGGAGTTTGTGGCACTCCCGAACCCCGTACTCGCCCCCAACCCGCTCCAGGGTCTGGAACAGGTCGAAGTCGGCGGCGGCCTGGCGGGCGTAGGCGAGAGACCACTGGGCTGGGGCCGCCATCAGAAGTCCTCGAGATCCTCCGCCGACGGCCGCGGCAACTCCTCGCCGATCGTCCAGCCCGCAGGCAGCTTCAGCTCCTCCGTCCTGATCTTCTCGAACTCGCCCGGCGTCACCTCGACGATGACCGACGGGTAGAAAATCCCGCTGGCCGGGGCGGGGCCGAAGTGAAGGGGCATGACCCCGGACGGCGGGGTGGCGGTGTTCACTTCCAGCAGCTTGATCGGCTCCGTCTTGCCGCCCTCTGCGTCCGCCGGCCCGGTCAGGCGGAAGATGTTGGTCAGCCCGGCCTCGGTCTGGAAGTGCTTCGCCGCCAACTTCCTGGCCGCCTCGTCCCTCGTCGACATTGCGTTCCTCCCGTACCGCCGCCGTGCCGAACCTCGGCAACCGTAACGACAGGTTACACTCGGAAAGAGCCTCGATCAACCGGTCGCGGTCGGCCCCGCTCCCGCAACGGGGCCGCGGTCGAGCGTCCGAACGGCCGCCCTATGTGGCGGCCGGCTCGACTTACTTCTTCCCCAACTCCTTCACCCGGATGTTGCGGTACCGGACGAACTGCTTCGTCCAGTCCCCGCCGCCGTGCACCTGCAGCGCGATCCCGCCCTTGTCGTCCAGCCGCTTCTCCGTGTCCTGGTACTCCATGAACTTCACCCCCTTGATCCACGTCGTGATCTTCGGCGGGTTCCCCTCGATCCGCGCCCGCAGCTCGTTCCACTCCCCCGGCTTCCAGAACGCCTTCCAGTCCTCCGGCTTCACCGGGCACGGGATGCCCGTCGCCCCCTTCCGGGTCACGTCCGTCGTGATCTCCGTCACGTCCTTCCCGAAGTCGAAGTTCCGGACGTGCGGCTTCCCCCCCATCCCCTCCCCGTACACCCCCATCAGGTTCCCGCCCTTGTGGTAGTCGATCATCGCCTGGTAGCACTTCCCCTCCGGCGTGCTCCGCAGGAACAGCCCGCTGTCCGGGCCGTCGTCGTTGTTCATCTCCAGCGCCACCTCGAAGTCCCCGTACTGCTTCTCGGTGATCACCAGCCCGCCGTTCCCCGGCACGTCCTGCGTCCCGACGACCGCCCCGTCCTTCACCTCCCACCTCCCCCCGCTCTTGTTCCCGCTCGTCTTGCTGTGCCCGGACTTCGCCGACACGGTCCACCCGGACAGGTCCTTGCCGTTGAAGATCGGGACGAACCCGGTCTCGTCGAACTTCTCCGGCTTCGGCGGCTCGGCCCCGGCCGGCAGGGCGAGGCCGACGGCGAGGGCGAACAGTGCGGGTCGCATGGCAGGCTCCGGGTGGGGGCGACGGCCGACAGTATCGGCCGCCGGGCGGGGCTTGTCCAGCGGCCGGCCGGCGGCGACAATCGACGTACCCCTCCCGGAGGCACACCCGTGACCCGCCGCCTCTCCGCCGCCCTCCTGCTGTCCGCCCTCGCCCCGCTCGCCGCCCAGGACAAGAAGGACAAGGACGACGGGAAGCCGACGAAGGAGGAGCAGGCGGTCATCGACCTGACGAACGCCGAGCGGAAGAAGGCCGACCTGCCGCCGCTCGCCCCCGCCCCGAAGCTGACCGCCGCCGCCCGCGGCCACGCCGCGAACATGGCCAAGCAGGACAAGCTGGAGCACACCCTGGACGACAAGACGTTCGCCGACCGGGCGAAGGCCGCCGGGTACGAGTACCGGGCGCTGGGGGAGAACATCGCGTGGGGCGCGCCGGCCCCGGCGAAGGCGGTCGCGGGGTGGATGGACTCGAAGCCGCACAAGGAGAACATCCTGAAGGCGGAGTTCACCGAGATCGGGGTGGGGGTGGCGAAGAACGCGAAGGGGCAGCGGTACTGGGTGCAGGTGTTCGGCAAGCCGGCCGGCAAGTGACAGCCACAACGGTTAGCGACGCATCGGAGATGCGTCTCCGCGGAGGTTCGCATGGGCAAGGTGATCGTCGTGACCGGGGCGACGCGGGGGCTGGGCCGGGCGCTCGCGTCGGCGCTCGCCACCGCCGGGCACACCGTCGCCGGGTGCGGCCGGAGCCACGGGCACGTCGCCGAGTTGCGGTCGGCGTTCCCCGGGCCGCACCGGTTCGCGGCGGTGGACGTGGCCGACCCGGCGGCCGTCAACGCCTGGGCGGCGGAGGTGCTGGCGGAGGTCGGCCCGCCGGACCTGCTGGTGAACAACGCCGCCCTGATGAACACCCCGGCCCCGCTCTGGCAGGTCGACCCGGTCGAGTTCGGCGCCATGACCGACGTGAACGTGAAGGGCGTGTTCCACGTGATCCGGGCGTTCGTCCCGGCGATGGTGGCGCGCGGCAGTGGCGTGGTCGTCAACCTGTCGAGCGGGTGGGGCCGGAGCACCGCCCCGGAGGTCGCCCCGTACTGCGCCACGAAGTACGCGGTCGAGGGGCTGACGCTGGCGCTCGCCCAGGAGCTGCCGCGCGGGATGGCGGCCGTCCCGCTCAACCCCGGGGTGATCGACACCGACATGCTCCGCCAGGCGTGGGCCGGCGGCGCGAGCCGGTACCCGAAGGCGGACGAGTGGGCGAAGCGCGCCGCCCCGTTCCTGCTCGGCCTCGGGGCGAAGGACAACGGCCGGTCGCTGACGGTGAGCTGACCGGAGGCATGACGTGGCTGAACTTGAGAAGCGCCTTCTCTCGGCGTGCGGGAGATACGCGGTGAACATCGACCGTCGGCTGGGCGGCGGGTTCCAGTTGGATGTCTTTCGGTGGACGGAAGAATGGGTTCCCGGCTTCGGCAAAGTCGGTGAGTTCTGGGAGCTCGCGTCCCGAACAGTAACCGTCACCGATACGCTCGAACGGGCTGAAGCGTTAGCCGAAGAAAAGTTCCACCTCTTCGGGGCGACCGTACGCCGCCTCGCAGACGAGTAACAGCCTCCACCGCCCAACGGAACAGCCCTCATGCCGCCCCCGAAGAAGGTCGCCGCGGTCGTCACCGAGTACCGGCGGCACTCGCACGCCGACGTCATCCTCCGCAACCTCCTCGACGGCTACCCGGACGGCACCAAGCCCGACCTGGAACTCGTGTCGCTCGTCACCGACCAGGTCCCGAAGAACGACATGAGCCGCGACCTGGCGAAGGCGCACGGGTTCAAGCTCTGCGACACGGTCGCCGACGCCCTCACCCTCGGCGGCAAGGCGCTCGCCGTGGACGGGGTGCTGTCGATCGGCGAGCACGGCACCTACCCGGACAACGAGAAGGGCCAGAAGCTGTACCCGCGGCGGCGGTTCTTCGAGGGTATTGCCGCCGTCTTCGAGAAGACCGGCAAGGCGGTGCCGGTGTTCAACGACAAGCACCTCGCGGCGACGTGGGACGACGCGAAGTGGATGTACGACCGGGCCCGGAAGCTGATGGTGCCGTTCCTCGCCGGGTCGTCGCTCCCGGTCACGTGGCGGAAGCCGGACCTCGTCCTGCCGAAAGGGTGCGAGCTGCTCGGGGCGGTGCAGGTCGGGTACGGGCCGTTCGAGGGGTACGGGTTCCACGCCCTCGAAGCCCTGCAGTGCATGGTCGAGCGGCGGGCCGGCGGCGAGACCGGGGTGAAGGCCGTGACCTGCCACACCGGGAAGGCGATGTGGGACGCCGTCGACGCCCACCCGTTGGCCGGCCCGCTGCTCGCCGCCGCGGTGAAGTTCGTCCCGGCCCACGCCAAGGGCGACATGCGGGAGGTCACGGCGAAGGCGCGGGACGCCGGCGTGTTCGACGTCGAGTACCGCGACGGGTTCCGGGCGCTCGTGGTGATGCCGAACGGGTGGATCCACGAGGGCGACGGCGGCGGGTTCGTCTTCGCCGGCCAGCGCAAGGGCGTGGAGCAGCCGGACGCCTGCCACTTCTACCTCCAGCAGCCCGACCCGTTCGCCCACTTCGCCGAGCTGACCAAGGCGATCGAGTCGCTCGTCCGCACCGGGCACGCCCCGTACCCGGTCGAGCGGACGCTGCTGACCACCGGCGTGCTCGACGCGGTGATGACGAGCCGGCACGAGAAGGGGAAGCGGGTCGAGACGCCGCACCTCGCGATCGAGTACAAGCCGACCGAGTGGGGGCCGGCGAAGGGCGACATCCCGAGACCGAAGAAGAAGTGACGGAGGAACCCGTGCCCCGGACCCGGCGCGACGACCCCGACGAGGACGAGGACGACTGGGACGGGGACGAGTACGACCCGGACGACCCGGAGACGTACCCGCAGGGGCTGTACGACGACGACGGCCCGCCGACGGTCCCGTGCCCGCACTGCCGGGCGGACGTGTTCGAGGACTCGGAGCGGTGCCCGCGGTGCGGGACGTACCTGTCGGCCGAGGACCGGCCGGCGGGGGCGAAGTCCGGGGCGTGGGTGGTGGTGATGGTGCTGGCGCTGCTCGCGGCCGCGATGTGGGCGGCCGGGCGGTGAGGGTTCACCCGTTCCGGATGAACCCGTGGCGGATCAGGGCGAGGACCAGCTTCCGCGTCGTGTCCTCCCACCGGAACCGGGCCGCCCGTACCGCGGCCGCCGCCCCGAGCCGCCGCGCCTCCGCCCCGTCCCGCGCCACCTCGCGCATCCGGGCCACGATCCCGGCGGCGTCCGGCTCCGACCACCCCCCGCGGTACACCGCGTTCACCGCCCCGCACGGCCGGTACCCGACCTCGTACCCGACCCGGCCGTCGAAGAACGCCCCGGCCCCGCCGAACGTGGACGAGACCAGCGGCACCCCGCAGGCCATCGCCTCCAGCAGGTGCAGCCCGAACCCCTCCCCCGCCGACCCGTTCACGAACGCGTCCAGCGACCGGTACCAGTCCGCCAGCCCGGCCGGTGACAGCGGGGTGTCAGTGACCTCGATGCGGGCGTCCCCGCGGGTGTCGACGCGCGGCGAGCTCGGGGTGACCTTCACCCGCAGCCGCACCCCGGGGTCGGACGGGAACGCCTGGCGGAACAGGTCGATCACGAGCTGCACGTTCTTCCGCAGCCCGCCCTCGTCGAGCGCCCCCGCGGTTCCGAACACGCGCACGACCCGGGGGGCGGCGTCCGGGTCGGGGCGGAACGTGTCCGGGTCGTGCCCGAGCGGGACCACCTCGATCGGCGCCGTCACCCCGTTCGCCCGGAAGCACCGCTCGCCCCACCGGCTCGGGACGACCACCGCCCCGCACCGGTTCAGCTCCCGCACCGCCCCGGGCGGCAGCGTGTCCGTCTCCCACATGGTGAACGCGGCCGACCGGGCGTCCGGGCGGTACCGGCGCAGCGCGTACGGCGGGGCGACGATGAGCCGGGGGTGGCGGCGGCGGCGCAGCTCCGCCGGGCGGAGCTCGGGCGGGACGTGCTGCCGGCGGAAGCACCCGCGGCGGTCCCGGCAGACGTTCACCCCCGCCTCCGTCAGCCCCTTCAGGACGTTCAGGACGAGGTGGTCGTACCCGCCGAGGCCGAGCACGCACCCGGCGAGCACGAGCGGCGGGCCGGGCCGCTCTGCGGCGCGCGGGGCCGGGTCCCGGGCGTCGGCGGTTTCGTTGAGAAGCTTGCGGGCGAAGGTGCCGACCCGGCCGCTCAGCAAGAGCCGACCGCCGCGCCGGGCCGCCGGCCAGAACGTGTCGTACGCGGTCAGCAGCCGGAGCTTGAGCCGGACCGCCCGGAGCGCGAGCCCGAGGTTCGGGGCCAGTGCCAACGAAGAACCCTCCGCGTGGGGACGCGGAGGGTCGGGGAAATCGCGGCGGGTGTCAAGCCGGACCGGTCAGGCGACCGCCACCGCCGGGGCCGGCCCGGTCTTCCGGCCGAGCCGGAACATCCGCGGCGGGTACATGATCAGCCCCTGCAGCACGAGCACCATCACCGCCACGTACCCGGTGTCGAGCACCAACTGTGGGACGTTTTGGACGAACAGGATGTCGTGCAGGAGCTTGCCCATGAACGACTCGCTCCCGTCGAACGCCTGCCCGGCGAGCGCCCGGAGGTCCGCCTCCCAGACCGTCAGCGGGCACGGCCACCCCTGGATCGCCTCCACCGCGACGACCGCGATCGCCAGCAGGTGGGTGAGCCGGAACCACGGGTTCCGCGCCCACTGCCACTTCATCGGGGCGGCGACGATGATCAGCAGTTGGCCGACGACGACGTAGGCGACGTACGCGAGGTGAATGCCGACCAGCAGGTCGGCGGCGAAGCCGTACCACCACATGGGGCACCTTCTTCGTGGGGCTTACTGTGCTCTTCGCAGACGTGTGCTGCGGACATTAGATGGGAGCCGCGGCGGAAGGATTTATTCCCCACGAGCGTTTAGCCGCGACGCGGAGTCCTCGGAGCGGAGCGCGGGCCATGCACCCGCGCTCCGCTCCGAGGACTCCGCGTCGCGGCTAAACGGGGGTGGTCGGTTTACTTCACCACGTACCCGAACCGCTCCGCGAACTGCGCCGGGGTGAGCTTCACCACCGCGGCCAGCTTCTCCAGCCGGGCCGGGTCGTCGAAGTCCCCCTTCTCCAGCCGGATCATGTACCGCCGGGCCACCTCGTACGTCTCCCCGTTCACGTCCACCAGCCGCGGCCGCATCTTCTTCGTCGCCGGGTCGATCATCTCCTGGAACGGCCGCGGCACCATGCTCCCGCCGACGAACGTGATCACCACCCCGTTCTGGTCCGCCTCCGGGGAGAGCAGGAACTTCACCGCCCCGTACCCCAAGTTCCGGGTGTACTCGGCGTCGAACGGGATCGGGTCGGCGCACCGCAGCTCGTACCCGAGGTCCTTGTCCACCATGTCGAACTTCAGCCCGAGCTCGGCGAGCCGCCCGACCAGCGTCGTCCGCACCATCCGCCCGAACTCGATCTCCCCGAGCCGGAGGTGGCCGAACGCGTCCAGCTCGATGTTCCCGAACTTCCCCGGGTGCTCGGTCATCACCCGCTTCAGCCGCTCCTCCCCGATCTCCTCCAGCAGCCCCTCGGCCAGCACCGCCACCCCGTACCCCTTGCCCTGCGCCGCCTTCCGCTTGACCATCGACCCGATGATGATGTCGCAGATCAGCTCCAGCGACACCTCCTTCCCGGCGAACTCCTCGGCGATGATGGTGACGGTCGCGGCCGACGCCTTGCCGATGCCGAGGGCGAGGTGCCCGGCGGCCCGGCCCATGCTGACGATCAGGTACCAGCGGGTGGTGGTCTTGGCGTCCTCGTGCAGGTTCCGGGACACCTGCACCCCGTAGTGCCGGGCGGTCTCGAACCCGAACGTCGGGATCCCGGGCGGGAGCGGCAGGTCGTTGTCGATCGTCTTCGGGACGTGGGCCACCTTGATCGCCCCGCCGGCGGTCGCGTACACCCGGCTGCCGCTGAACGCGGTGTCGTCCCCGCCGATCGTCACCAGGTACTTGACCCCGAGCTTGTGGAGCGAGTCGATCACGTTCGCCATGTGCTTCGGGTCCTTGGCCGGGTTGGTCCGGCTGGTGCCGAGCAGGCTGCCGCCCTTCTGGTAGAACGGGGCGACGTCCGGGATGGTGAGCGGGCGGACGTGGGAGGTGTCGGCGCCGACCAGGTACTTGAACCCGTCCCGGACGCCGAGGACCTCGAGCCCCTGGTTGACGGCCTCGATGGTGACCGAGCTGATGACCCCGTTGATGCCCGGGGCCGGGCCGCCGCCGACGACGATGCCGAGCTTGCCGCGGGTGGACTCCGCCATGGGGGACTGCCCCTCCGGTGTGACGACGGGCGCCCGGGGGCGGTGACGCCGAGAGGCCGGGCGGACACGGTCAGGATCGGGAAGCGGGAGGGGTTTTCAAGCCCTGGCGCGCCGCCGCCCCGGCGGGCCGGGGCGCAACGCCGCCCGGGCGTGTAACCCCTCGGAGTTACACGCCCGGGCGGCCGCCCGGCACTCGGTTGAGGTTCAGGTCACGGGAAGGACAACGTCCAGTTGGTGTCGATGAACCCGAACACCGTGTCCTGGTTGAACCGGCTGAGGGCCGGGGAGGACGGGGGCACTTCGTCGTACAAGTAGACGGCGTTGTTGTCCGGGCTCGCACCGGTGAAGATAAAGGCGTCGACGTTCACGCCGTAGAGGCTGAACAAGTACAACTCGGACGCGAACTCGCCGGTCGCCCCCGGCAGGGTCCCGTCGGTGTTGAACGCGAACGAGCCGCCGATGGCTTCGAAGAAGCCCCCCACCTGATAGACCGCCCCGCCTCGCAGCCCGGCCACGTTGCCGGTGAAGAAGAAGTCGGTGAGGTTGAGCGTGCCGACCGACGCCTGGTAGTAGATTGCCCCACCTGAACCCTCGAGGGAGTCGTTCATCACGAACTCCACATCCGCAGCCGTGAGCCCGGCTGCGCCGCCGTTCGGCATCGAGTAGATGGCCCCGCCGCTACCCGTGGCAGTGTTGTCGACGAACGCACACGACGTGAGGGTCAGGCCGGAGGTGGTGTAGATGGCTCCGCCGCTACCTTGGGCGACGCCGTCGTTGAACACACACCCGTTCAGAGTGAGATTGCCGACGGTCCGGATGATCCCGCCGTCACCGGTGTCCGACAGGCCGGCGAAGGCCCCGAAGGAGGTTGCCGGGACGTCAGCCTCGCCGAACGTGAGGTTCGAGAAGGTGAACGAGATGCCGTTGTTCCCGCCGTGGTCCATGAACCTGAACCCGCCGGTGCCGGTGATCAGCACCTGTACGCCCCCCTCCGTCACGATCTCCAGCGAGGTCAGGTTGACCGCGCCGGTGATAACCGGCCCGCTGGTCAGTTCGATCCCCCCTACCCCGGCCACCGCGTCGTCGATGATGATCCGGGCCTGGTTCCCCCCGCCGGGCGTGGGTCCGAACCCGATCGCGTCCAGGTACGCCTGGCGGAGGGACCCGGCCCCGGAGTCATTACCGTTCGTCACGAAGTAGTCCATGACCGTCGGCACGATGCGGCTCTCGAACTCGGTCACCGACGGACGGAAGCAGAGCCTCTGCTGCATCCTCCGTCTAAACCTGGTGAACAGCCCCAACATGAGCATCCCCCCGATTTGAGAGAGTAGGGGCCAGCCATCGGGATCTACTAGCTGGCCGATCATTATGTACTTAGGTTCGACTCCAGCGACCACCCTTTTCCACGGCTTGTTACAAATGAAATAAACTATTAATTATTATATTGACTGTCGTTATTTATTTTGGGGGCAAGCGATCTGAACCGGGGGCGAGGTTGGCAATGTCCAAGATGAGCCGACAGACGTGTGAGGCGCTGCCGGGCGGGATGCGATCCCGCCCGGCGGGCCAGTAATGCACCTGCAATCCGGGTTACTTGCCCTTCAACTCGAACGGGAACACGTTCTCTTTGTCGCCGACCTCGGCCGCGAGGTCGGAGTTGCGGTTATACCGATCGGGGATCTTCCGCACCTGCCACTCCTTCGGCACCGGCGGCGGCCCGACGTGGCCCTCCGGGACCGGGATCGGGTCGGTCCTACCTGTGGCGATGATCCGCACCCGGTATCGCCCGTCCGCCAGTCCGTCCCGCGCGCCGAGCCGGTACGCCCCGTCGGCGATGCCGGCCGAGGCCCGGGTCGGTTGGCCGTCGAGTGGGTCGAACTCGATCTGCCCCTTGGGGAGCGGGTCCCCATCGACCCGGACGGTGCCGGACACCTCGCGCCGGACTACCCCGTCACCGCAGCCGGCGGCGGCCCCGGCCCATAAGGCCGCCGCCACCGGCCACACCACGCGGCGTCGCACTCGCCACCTCCGGCCGTTAGTAGTTGGTGTTGATCTCGCCGCCGGCGGCGCTGCCGATGGCGCGCCAGGTCGGCAGGTCGATCGTGTTCGGGACGAGCCGAACGCTTCCGTCGGCCATCACCACGTTCACCCCGCCGAGGTGCCGGCTCCGGGCGGCCAGCCGGGTCGGCTCGCTCGACGACACGCAGTCCGGCATCCCGGGGAGCGGGGCCACACACTGCCCGTCGCCCGTCTTGATCACGTCCGGCTGGGGGTCGTTGGGCCGGAACCACGTCCCGACTCCGCTTGACCATCCCCAGAGCACCGCCCCCCGCAGGTCCTGGTCGCTCGGGGCCTTGACCAACTCGGACGCCAGCAGGGTGTTGCTCGACCCGTCGGTGACGGCGGGGAGTTTCAGAGACGGGACCATCCCGGCCGCGTTGAACGGGAACTTGACCCGCATCGGCGGCGTCAGGAACTGCACCCCGCCGTAGTCCCCGGACCCGGTCCCGAAGATGTCCTGGGTGTTGACCGTGTTCCCGATGTTGGCCGCGTAATTCCCCTTGTTCCCGGACCAGTGGACCTGCTGGGCGACCGGGTCGCTCGGACACTGGTAGACGGTGATCGGAGCCCGGATCGCGCTGGCCGGCTGATTAAAAATCGTCGGGTTGGACGGGAACACGTTCAGGGCCGGCATTGCCTGGTCCCCGATGCCCGCCGGGTCGTACTGCCGTAGCACGTTTTCCTGCTCGATGTACGGCAGCACCTCCACCGCCCACGTCCCCCAGGCGTACCAGTACGAGGCGTGGGGGAACTTGTTCCGGACGTCGTGGTAGTTGTGGAGCCCGAGACCGATCTGCTTCAGGTTGTTCTGGCACTTGGCCCGGGCGGCCGCCTCCCGGACCTTCTGCACGGCGGGCAGCAGGAGCCCGACCAGGACCGCGATGATGGCGATGACGACGAGCAGCTCGATCAGCGTGAACCCGGAATGCCTGCGACGGAACATGGAGAGAGCCTCCGACGGGGAGAGGAACGAATCACGGACGGACGCCGCCCGGTCACACGCGAGCCGATGACGCCTCACTCGGGGAACGGGGCCGGCTCCGCCCCGCGGGACACCCAGAACCGGTCGACCGCCACCCCGACGTCCCGGTCGGAGCTGACGACCACCAGGAACCCGACCAGCGGCCGGGGCACGTCCGGGTCGTTGATCTTGCGGCAGTCTGCGAGCCGGGCGTGGGCGGTGTGCCACTCGCCCGCCGGCTTCCCGTGCCAGAACTGGGCCTCGTACACCACCCCCGGCTTGTGCCGCGGGTCGTGGCTGCGGGCGACCGCCAGCAGGTGGAAGAACCGCGGCCGGTCGGCCCGGAACCGGACGCTCACCCACGTGTCCGGGTGGACCGCGAACATCCCGTCGGTCCACCGGTTGACGAACCGGATCTCGTGCAAGAACCGGCCGTCCGGCCGCGGGACCGGGACCATCCGGACGGCCCCGGGGGAGCCGACCGGCAGGCCGTCATCGGCCGGCTGCCCGACCTCCCACTCGCGCGGCCGGGCCGGGTCGAAGACGACCGCGCAGGCGTCGGGGACGGCCGGGCGGGGGAGCATCCGGACCTGCCCGTCGCACGCCTCGGCGTGGTCCCCGGCCCCCATCTCGACGACCTGCTCGCCCGGGTCGGCCAGGGTCGCCTGCCCCTCGACCACTCCCACCCGGGTCCGCCCCTCGGCCGTGGTCAGGAGCACCTGGGCGCCGGCCGCCCGCACCTCCCCTTGCGGGGTGGCGATCCGGACCGGGTCCCCGGCCGGCCGGTCCGGCACCTCGGCCGCGATGTCGCCCCGGGCCACCTCGACCCGCGGGCGGGCCGCCGGGTCCAGGGCGACGGTCGTGTTCCCCCCTAGGGACACCCGGGTGCCGTCCGGGAACCGGAGGGTGACGCTGCTCTCCAGCCCGACGGTGCTGACCGACTCCCCGGGGGCGACCCGGGACCCGGCCGCCGCCCCGCCCGCCCCGACCCGCACCTCCCCGGCCGCCGCCTCGACCTCGGCGACGAACGGGGCCGGGCGCACGGACAGCGCCCACCCGGCCGCCACCAGGACGGCGGCCGCCAGCCCGGCCACCCAGGTCGCCCACGACCGGCGGCGGGCCGGGCCGGGCGCCGGGGCGACCTGGAACTGGTTCGCCAATCCGACCACCAGGACCGACAACTCGGCGAACACCTGCCGGGCGCGGGCCGAGTCGCGCAGGGCCGCGGACAGCTCGGCCGCCTCCGCGGCGGTCAGGTCGCCGTGGTAGTACCGGGTGGCCAGGTCGTTGAGGCGGTCGTCGGTCACGAGGCGGCTTCCTCCGGGCGGGTCGCGGGACGGTTCAACTGCTCCTCGACGCACTCCCGGAGCCGGCGGTGGAGCCGGGACAGGGTCTGGTACACGGCGTCGACCGACCGGCGGAGCCGGCCGGCCACCTCCCCGCACGACAGCCCGCCCTCGTACCGCAGCCGGAGCACCTCCCGGCCGGCCGCCGGCAGCCGCCCGAGGCAGTGCTGGAGGGCCTCGACCCGGGCCGGCGGGTCGGCCGCCGGGGTGTCGGCCCAGTGCGCCTCCAGCGCGTCCAGGACGTCGGCGTCGAGCACCTGCACCCGCCGGCGGCGGGCGGCGTCCACCGCCCGGTGGCGGGCGGCGCGGAGGGACCATGCGAGGAGGTGGTCGGGGTCCCGGAAGTGGTCCGGGTGCCCGAGGGCGGCCAGGACGATCTGCTGGAACACGTCGTCGGCGGTGTGGACGTCGCGCAGCACCGCGACGGCCGCGGCGGTCAGCCGGACCCGCTCCCGGAGGAGGAGTTGCACGACGGCGTTCGCGTCCAAGCCCATGCGTGCCTCGCACCGGGTACACGCACGGGCCGGACCGATCCTGACACGTTCTTCACGGAATCTTCAATGCGGAATGTGTTGGGGCGTGCGGCGGCGTTTCTCCCCGCCGTCACCGCGTCTTCTTCTTGCTCTCGACCTCGAAGTAGTGACCGACGTTCGCCAGCAGCAGCGCGATCAGGTCGCCCTCGGTCGCCACCTCCCCGCCGAGCCAGATCCCGCCCATCTCGTCGGTGCTGTTCTCCCCGTTCAGCACCCGCTTCGGCGGGGCGTTCGGGTTCCGCGGGTTGGCGGCCGTGTTGTCGAACCGCCACTCCGCCCGCAGCACCGTCCCGCGAGGCAACACGACGGGCTCCTTGTACAGGTACGTGTCCTGCCAGTTGAAGTCCCAGTCGCCGATCTTCAGCAGCTTGGCCGTCTTCCCGCCGGGCAGCTCGGCCCACACCCGCACCTCCTTGCCGATCAGGTGCATGTGGGCCCACACGCTCCCGAGCTTCAGGTCGACCGGCAAGACGAACTTGTCCCCGCGGACGTAGTCCGCGTCCCCGGGCGGGATGTCGATGTCGGCCGTCCCCATCAGCACCCCGAGCATGTGCTTCGTCGGCTTCTGCTTCGTCAGGTACAGCCCGACCTCGGTCTGGTCGGCCTCCGGCTTCCCGGCCGGGTGGTAGTGCATCTGGAGGACGAGGTCGGTCCCCTTCTTGATGGTGATGGCGCACCCGTCCCCGAACGGGCGGGGGGTCTGGCCGGGGACGAACCCGGGGGTGAACCCGACCGGGGTAAACCCCGGGCCGCCGAAGCTGACGTACCCGCCGGTCTTCGGGTCGACCTTCTTCCGGGCCGCCCCGCTCCCGTCGAGCAGCCCGACGGCGTGGTGCGCCACCTTCAGGTTCCCCGGCCGCACCTCGACCGCCTTGACGTAGATCTCGGTCTTGACGTCGAGCGGGAAGACGAAGTGCATGTACACGTCCCGGCCCTCGGCCGGCACGGTGAACGGCTTCGGCATCTTCAGCACGATGTCCGGCTTGCCGAGCTGCCAGCCGGTCTTGAACGCCGGGAGCTTCGGGGCGTCCTTCGGGTCGCCCTCGGGGGCGCCGGCGTCGGCCCACGCCTTGAGGGTGGCGACCTGGGCGGCGGTGAGGGTGCGGGCGTCGAGGAACTCGCCGTGCCCGGCCTCCGGCTTCCACGGCGGCATCGTCTTGTCGGCGGTCACCGCGGCGATCAGCTTGGCGCGCTTCTTCGCCTCGGCGTAGGTGGTGAGCGGGAACGGGCCGATCGCCCCGGGGCGGTGGCAGGTCGCGCAGTTGGCGAACAGGATCGGGGCGACGTCCTTCGAGAACGTCGGCGGGGCCGGGGCGGCGAGCACGACGGCGAGCGCGGGGAGCATGGGCACCTCGGGGGATAAAAACGGAACGCGGATGACGCCGGATCAGGGCACGCGGATGAACGCCGGATCAGAACCTAAGAGTTGTTCCGATCCGCGTCATCCGCGGGGTTTCATCCCGCGTCACCCGCGTTCCGATTTCGGACGATTTCACTTCCCGAACCAGATGTCGCAGCCGACCGCGGGCGGCCACGGGGCCACGACCGGCTTGCCGGCGAGGACGGCGTCGAGGGCGTCGCGGAGGTCGCGCGTGGTCGGGTTCTCCCGCCGCTTCCCGCCCGCCTTCGGGTACCGGTCGTCGATCCGCCCGCGGTACACCACCTCGCCGGCCGCCGACATCACCACCACCTCCGGGGTCACCGTCGCCCCGAGCCGGCGGGCGAGCGCGAGGTCGCGGTCGAGCGCGGCGGGGCAGCCGAAGGCATAGTCCTTCGCGTGCTTGGCGGCGTCGGCGGCGGACAGGTCGGTGACCGGGTAGGCGACGAGGAACGAGACGCCGCGCTTGCCGTACTCGGCGGCGATGCGGGCGACCTCCGGGGCGGACGCGTTCGCGATCGGGCAGTCGGCGGCGACGAACACCACGCACGCCGCCCTCCCCGGCGCGTCCCCCGGCCAGACGAACCGGCCGCCGCCGAGGGTGGCGGCGCGGGCCGGGGCCGGCCGCGGGGCCGGGGCGGGCTCGGCCGCCGCGGCCGGGGCGCAACAGACGAGCGCGACCAGGGCCGTCCGCATCCGCGACCTCCGGGGTGTGCGGGTGATACCCGGATGCCGGGGGGCGGGTTTCGCGGTTGCCCTTCCCCCGGCCCCGCCCGGGCGGTATTCCCCCACCCCCACCTCTCCGGGAAGGAGCCGTCACGGATGCCCCTGCGCCCGACCCTTGCCGTGTTCGGGATCGCCGCCCTCGGCCTCGGGTTCGCCCTCGTCCCGGCCCGGGCCGAGCAGGTCCACCGGCACGGGTTCGGCGGGCGGGCGACGGCCCTGGTCCGCGGGGACGCCAACGTCCGGGCGGACGAGAACGAGCACGAAGTCTCCAAGCTGCACTTCCACAGCCAGCCGTCGAGCGAGCACCTGAAGCTCACCCTGGAGGCCGCCACCGGGGACGCCGCGTTCGTCCACTACCACTACGACACCCCGCCCGCCCCGGTCACCGAGCTGCTCACCGCCGGGGTGTATGTCAAGGCCACCAAGCCCGGGGTCCAGCTCCGCGCCCGGGTCGTCTTCCCGAAGGAGCCGGACCCGGCCAACCCGCAGTCCGCGCTCACCATGCTGGTCGTCGGCAAGACCTACGAGAAGTCGCAACAGTGGCAGAAGCTCACCCTGGAGGACGTGCCGGAACTCGTCAACAAGCACCTGCCGGTGCTGCGGGCGAAGACCGGGCGGGCGGTGAACACCGCCGGCGCCTACGTCGACCGGCTGGTGCTGAACGTGTACACCGGGCCGGGGGCGGTCGAGGTGTGGGTGGACGACCTGGACATCGGCCCGGTCGCCCCCCCGCCGGCCCGCCAGGACCCGCCCGGCGCCCCCGGGGTGCCGGCCAAGCGGACCCGCCCGGACGACGGGCAGGCCCGCGGCCGGGAGGTCGAGCAGCGCGGCGGGCAACTGTTCGTCGAGGGGAAGCCGTTCCTGTTCCGGGCCGTCCGCCACACCGGCACCCCGCTTCACGTCCTCCGCCAAGCCGGGTTCAACACCCTGTTCTTTCCCCCAGACGCCGCCGCCGGCCTGCTCGACGACGCCGACCGGGACGGGTGGTTCGTCGTCCCGACCGTCCCGCTCGCCGCCGCCCGCGCCCGGGCCGACGACGACACCCGCGTCAGCGCCGACCGGTCCGGGGACGACCTGGCCCGCGTCCTGCGGCTGTTCGGCCGGGCCGACGTGCTGTTCTACGACCTCGGCGGGGGGCGGACGGCGGAGGACGCCGATGCCGTGGCCCGGACGGCCGAGGCGGTCCGGCAGGAGGACCCGCGGCGGCCGCGCGGGGCGGACGTGTGGGACGGGTTCGGGACGTACGGGAACTACCTGGACGTGGTCGGGGCGCACCGGTGGCCGCTGTTCACCGGGCTGGACATGACCCGGTACCGGGACTGGCTGGCCCAGCGGAAGGCGCTGACCGCCCGCCGGGCGACGTTCTGGACGTGGGTGCAAAACCACCTCCCGGACTGGTACGTCACGGCCGTCCTCGGGAGGGACCCGGGCGGGCCGTTCCCGGACCCGGTCGGGCCGCACCCGGAGCAGGTGCGGGTGATGGCCCACCTGGCCCTGGCGTGCGGGGCCCGCGGGGTCGGGCTGTGGTCCGACCGGTTCCTGGCCGACAGCACCCACGGCCGGGACCGGCTCCAGGGGGCGGCCCTGCTGAACGCCGAGATCGACATGCTCGCCCCGGTCCTGCTCGACGCCACCGAGCCGACCCAGTGGCTCGACACCAGCCACCCGCACGTGAAGGCGGCGCTGCTGCGCGGGCAGCGGGGGGCGGTGCTCTTGCCGGTCTGGGTCGGGCCCGGAACCCAGTTCGTCCCGGAGCAGGCGGCCCTCCCGGTGCTCACCGTCCGGGTCCCGCTGATCCCGGACGGGGCCGTCCCGTGGCGCGTCTGCCCGGCCGGGGTGGAGTGCCTGTCCCACGACACCCAGAAGGTGCCCGGGGCGACCGAGCTGACCATCCGGGAGTTCGACACCGCCTGCCCGGTGGTGTTCACCGCCGACCGCCCGGGGCTGGTGGCGTGGTGGCAGGAGTACGCCCGGCACTACGGCCGGCTCGCCGCCCTGTGGGCCCTCGACCTGGCGGCGGTGCAGTACGGGAAGACGGCGGCGGTCCACGCCGAGCTGGTGAAGCAGGGGGCGGACGTGCGGAGCGCGCAGACGTTCTTCGACGAGGCGGTCAAGTACCACGAGCAGGCCCGGAAGGACTTCTCCCAGAGCCTGTACGACAAGGCCCACGCGAACGCCACCCGGGCGCTGCGGCCGCTCCGGTTCCTGATGCGGGAGCACTGGCAGCAGGCGGTCGCCACCCTCGACACCCCGACCGCCAGCCCGCACGCGGTCAGCTTCTACAGCCTGCCGAAGCACTACGAGCTGGTCCGGGAGATGAAGCGGTCGCCACGAGTCGGGGAGAACGCCCTGGCGGGCGGCGGGTTCGAGCCGGGCGGGGCGGTGCCGGCCGGCGGGGTGCGGGTGGACGCGGTCCCGGGGTGGTCGGCCCGGTTCGGGACGCTCGACAAGGTGCAGGTGGCGGCCGGGATCGTGCCGTCGGAGAAGCTGGCCGAGAAGCCGGAGCCGCGGAAGGCCCCGGAGCCGGTGAAGGGGCCGTTCGCCCCGATCCGCCCGATCCCCAGCCCGGACGAGGGGTACGTGCCGCCGCAGCCGGAGCTGGGGGAGGGGGTGCTGAAGCTGGAGGTGCGGCGGGAGGTGGTGGTGGACAAGAACGGGAAGAGGCGGGACGCGTCGTCGGCCCCGCTGGAGCGGACGTTCCTGGCGGTGGACGGGCCGGCGGTGACGTTGCCGCCCGGGGCGCTGGTGCGGGTGAGCGGGTGGGTGAAGGTGCCGGAGCCGGTGACCGGGTCGGCGGACGGGGTGCTGTTCTACGACGACGTGGGCGGGGAGCCGCTGGGGGTGCGGGTGTGGCACCAGCCGACGTGGAAGCGGTTCAGCCTGTACCGGCGGGTGCCGGCGGGCGGGAAGGTCGGGGTGACGGTGGCCCTGACCGGGGTGGGGGTGGCGTACTTCGACGACCTGCGGGTGGAGCCGCTGCTCCCGGGCGACGGGCCGGCGGACGCGGCCCGGCGGCCGGCCGGCAAGGTGGTCCCGGCCGCCTACCCGCCGCGGCGGTGACGGCCCGACCCGGCCGCATCAGCCGGTGGTCAGCAGTTGCCTCGGCATCACGTCGTAGTACGCCTTGACCCGACTGACCACCTCCGCCACGGCCGCGTCGTTCAACTCGTGGAACCCCGGGGCCTCGTGGAAGTGGAGCGTGGCCCCGCCGGGCTCGGCCACCGGCTCTGCGACCCAGGCGTACCGCGCCGCGTTGTCGCGGACGTTGACGACGAAGACGCACGTCGGCAGGTAGATCGGGGAGCCTTTGGCCGGGAACAACTGCTTGACGTTCTGCATCCAGTCGGCTGGGTCCGCCGAAACCGTGCCCTTCACCTGCACGACGAACAGCCGCGTCGGGGTGGACGTCCGGCCGCCGAGCCCGACGCCGAGATCGACCCCGTCGGCCTTCCGCCGCCGGAACACGACCTCGACGTCCTCCTGGTTGGTGAGCAGGAGGTCGGCCAGGGCCTCGCTGCGCTCGAGGACGAACCACGGGTCTTTCTCCGCCGCCATGACCGCCCCCCTACTCCCGGAACCGAGAACCCTTGAGGACCATGTCCCGGCCCTTCCAGTACCCGATCACCTCGTCCCGCAGGCCGGCCAGTACCGACCCGTCGATCCGGAACTTCGTCGTCAGGCTGGCGACGTGGGCGCGGGGCTCGTTGACGGACAGGAGGTACCCCACCCCGATCGCCGTCGCGTCGATCCCGACCAGGTAGGTGGGGGCCGGGCACCCGACCATCTTGTCCACGTCCGCCTGACCCAACTGCACCAGGAGCCGGTGTTCCTCCTTGGTGTACCCCTGCGTCGTGGCCTTCACCTGGGCGAAGAAGAAGTAGGCCGGGTCGTCAACCACCTCCACGATGAAGTCGAAGGTGGGGTACTTGTCGCCGAGGTACCGGGGCCGGAAGAACGGCACGTCCCGCCCGCACAGGTCGGTCAAGAGCAGGACCAACAGGTTCTGCCCGCGGTCCCCGATGTCGTCCTGGGTCACGACGTTGCCCACCGACCGCCACGGGCCAACCCCCCGCCACGGTAGCCCGGCCGCCCGCCCCCGTCAACCGGCGGGGCGGGTGCGGGTGTGGCACCAGCCGACGTGGAAGCGGTTCAGCCTGTACCGGCGGGTGCCGGCGGGCGGGAAGGTCGGGGTGACGGTGGCCCTGACCGGGGTGGGGGTGGCGTACTTCGACGACCTGCGGGTGGAGCCGCTGCTCCCGGGCGACGGGCCGGCGGACGCGGCCCGGCGGCCGGCCGGCAAGGTGGTGCCGGCCGCCTACCCGCCGCGGCGGTGAGCGGTCAGGGCTTGGTGAGGTCCCAGACGAGGACGGTGGTGTCCGCCCCGCCGGACGCGACCGTCTTCCCGTCCGCCGACACGGCCAGGCTGTGGACCGGCCCCTGGTGCCCGACGAAACTCTTCACGACCGCCCGCTTCTCGACGTCGACCACCCGCACCACCCCGACCCCGTCGCCGACGTAGACGAGCTTCCCGTCCGCGGAGAACGCCATCGCCGACAACTTGCCGCCCGTCTTCAAGTCGATCCGGGCGAGCAGCTTTCCCGATCCCGAGTCCCAGACGCCGAGGGACTTGCCGCCGATCTCGGGGAGGAGTTCGTGCCCGGTCGGGGAGGCCACCCGCTGGCCGTCCGGCGATGCGGCCAGCCCGGACAGTTGGAAGTCGCCGCCGGACGCCCGGAACGCCCGCGCCTCCTCCTTCTTGTCCAGGTCCCACACGTGCAGGAGGTGGTCGCTGTCGCGGGTGGCGAGCACCTTGCCGCCGAGGAACGCGACGGCCACGGTCCAGCCGCCGGCCTCCCCGCCGAGGACGGCCGACGGCTTCAGGGTGTCGGCGTCCAGCAGCCGGACCGCCCCCCGGCCCACCCCCAGGGCCAGCGTCTTCCCGTCCGGGGACAGGGCCAGGGCCTGGACGGACCGGTCGGCGAACAGGGCGTCCTGGTCGGGCACGTACTTCCGCAGCTCGGCCCCCTTCCCGACGTCCCACGCCCGCACGGTGCAGTCCAGGCAGGCCGAGTACAGCACCTTCCCGTCCCGGGAGAGGGCGAGGGAGGTGACCGGGGCCGCGTGCCCCGCGAACTTCCGCACCTCCTTGCCGTCGGCCCCCCACTGCCGGACGGTCCGGTCCTCCCCGGCGGTGAACCACCCGCCGCCGGGGGCCGGGACGACGGCCCGCACGCCGCCGGTGTGGCCGACCGGCTGGGGGCCGACCGGCTCACCCGTCCGGGCGTCCCACTGCCGGACCACGCCCAGCATCCCGACGGCGAAGACCCGGGAGCCGTCCGGGAGGAACTCCAACGCCTTGCCCTGGTCGCCCGCTTCCCGCAGGGTGTGCAGCAGCTTCCCGGACTTGGCCTCGTACACCTCTACCTTGGCCTGAACTATGCACCCACATGCCAAGGCTGAGCCGTCCGGGGAGAGCGCGAACCGTGACGCGTCTTGGGGAGCCTTCCACGCGCCCACTTCTTCTAGCTTGGGCAGGCCCCAGACCCGAACCGACCGGTCGGCGTCGGTTAACCGGCCGCCGAGAGCGGCGAGCACTTTCCCGTCGGCGGACGCCGCCAGGGCGAAGGTGTCGGGGAAGTCGACCGACCCGAGATCCTTCCCGTTGGTCGCGTCCCACACCCGCACCTTGCCGTCCTGGCCGGCGATGGCCACTACACCGCCCCCGGCCGCAAAGACCTGGTGCGGCCGCTTCACCGGGGGGAGACCGGTATCCAACCACCCGGGGAATCGGTTGAGCGCGCGGTACTCCACAAGGCGGCCCGCGGTCGTTAGGGCGAAGAGGCGGCCGGGGGCGGGGAAGCCCGCCGTGACGACCCCCTCGCGCGGCCCGGGGTCGGGCAGGGTGGTGGGCTTCCCGTCCGGGGGGAGCGCGTACCGGAACGCCCGGGGACCCTGCATCACCACGATCTCCGTCCCGTCAGTGGCGAGGCGGGTGTTCGTGCTCATGAACGCGGTGGTGGGGATTGTCAGGTCCACCGTCTTGCCGGCCGCTGGGAGGGGCGCGGCGGCGACCCTCCGCCCGGTGGCCAGGTCCCACAGAATGACTTCCGTCTGGTCGGCCGTGACCAGTTGCTTGCCGCCAGGCACAACCACCAGCCCCCGCCCGCCCCCGGATCCCTGAAAGGCGGTCGCCCCGAGCCGGCGGACCGCGCCGTCCGGGAGCGGGGCGTCGGCCGCCGCGACGGCGGCGGGCACCAGGGCGAACACGGTCGCGACCCGGAGAACCGTCATGACTCCCTCCGCGTAGGTTATCGACCGGGTCAGTCCCGCTGGAGCTTCAGCAGGGCGGCCGCGTCCCAGACCGTCACCGTCCCGTTCGACCCGCCCGCCGCCAGCCGGTCGCCGGCCGCGTCGAACGCGACGACCGCGACCCCGTGCGGGTCGGCGGCCAGTTTCGCCACCACCTCGCCGGACGCCGCGTCGACCAGGAACAGGTTCGGCAGCCCCTTCCCGTCGCACGTCCCGCACGCCAGGTACTTCCCGCCGGGGTGGAAGGCCAGGGACGCCACGCTGAACTGGCCCAGCCGGGAGCCGTGCCGGACCGGCTTCCCGGTCCCCGCCTCGTACCACCCCAGCGACGCGTCCGCGAACGCGGCGACCAGCACCTTCCCGTTCGGCGAGTGGGCCAGGGCGTGCGCCCGCAGCTTCGTCTTCACCGACACCTTCGCCGCCTTCTCGCCGAGGGTCCAGTTGTCGATCTGCCGGTCCCCGTCGGGCGAGGAGAACGCGACCGCGAACTGCCGGGTCCGCGGGTCCAGGTGGAACGCCCCGGCGAACTCGTAGTCCGCGGCGACGCGGAGCGCCTGCCGGCCGGACCGCTTCGCGAAGTCCCACTCCCGCACCTCCGGCCCGAGCTCGCCGGGGGCGTGCAGGAACGCGACCCCGCCCGCGGGGTCCAGCCACACCCCGGCGTCGGCGCGGGCGCCCGCGACCTTGACCGCCGCGCCGCCGGGCGGCACCGGCTTCCCGGGCAGCGGCAGGTACTTCAGATGGCCGTCCTCGGCGTAGGCCACCCACGCCCCTCCCGGGTCGACTGCGAACGCGGCCTGCCGGACCAGGCCGCCCCCGTCCTTGATCCGGGCCGACGCGACCGCCTTCCCCGTGGCCGGGTCGTACACCCCGAGGGTCGCGGGCCACGAGACGGTCCACGGGTCGAACGGGCGCGGGACGTCGGCGGAGCGCACGGCCAGCAGCCCGCCGGGGGTGAACGCGACCCCGTGGACGTCCGCCCGCGGCGCGCCCGCCGCCTTGACCGAGAACGACGCCAGCGGCTTCGGCCCGGCGCCCGGGGCCGCCTGGCTCGCCACCCACAGGCACAGCGCGACGACGGGCATGGTTCCTCCCGGCTGTCGGGGCCAGTCACTTCACCCCGGCTTTTTCCGCCGCGTCCGGGTCGATCGCCTTCAGCGCCGCGGCGGCGGTCGCCGCGAGCTGGGCGTCCGGGTGGGCGAGCAGCTTCGCCAGCTCCGGCGCCGCCGGCTTCCCCGCCGGCCCGACCCGCCCGAGCGCCCGGGCCGCCATGTACCGCTCGTTCTCGCCCCAGGTCCCGTCGAGGTTCGCCTCCTCCAGCGCCCGCACCAGCAGCGGCACCGCCCGCTCGTCCTTCCCCGCCCGCCACAGCGCCTCGGCGGCGGTGATCCGGACCCGGTAGTCGCGGTGCTCCAGCCGGTCCGCGAGCCGGTCCTTGTTCGGCAGCACCCCGGCCGCCAGCAGGGCCAGCTCGGCGTGGGTCCGGACCAGCGGGTCCGGGTGGGCGAGCCGCCGCTCCAGCACCGGGGCCGCGACCGCCCGGTCCGGGCCGATCAGCCCGACCGCCTCGCACGCGGCCGACACCACGAACCCGGGCTCGTCGCCGTCGAGCAGGGTGAGCAGCGGGCCGACCGCGTCCGCCGCCCCGGGGCCGACCCGCCCCAGCGCCTCCGCCGCCGCCGACCGCACCTCCGCGAACGGGTCGTACAGGCACCGCACCAGGTCCGGCACGGCCGCCTTCGCGTCCGGGCCGAACTCGGCCCCGAGGTCCATCGCCGCGAGCTTCCGGACCGCCGGGTCCGGGTCCTTCAGCAGCCCCGCGGCGGCCGGCAGGGCGGGCGCGGCCGCCCCCACCTTCCACGCGGCGACGGCGGCCGCGAGCCGGGCCCGCGGGTCCGGGTCGGCCAGGAGCGGGGCGAGCTTCCCGGCGGCCGGCTTCGCGGCGGCCCCGAGTGGCCCCAGGGCGGCCGCGGCGTCGAGGCGGCGGACCGGGTCGCGGTCGGCGAGGTGGGCGGCGACGGCGGCCACCGCGTCCGGGGTCGGGTCGAGCCGGCACACGGCGACCGCCGCCCAGAACGCGGTCAGGGGCTCGTCGTCTTTCGTTGCCGCCCTCAAGGCGTCGGCGGCGCCGGCGGCGGCCGGGCCGAGTTCCGCCAGGGCGACGACCGCGACCGCCCGCACCCGGGCGTCCTTGTGGGCGAGGAGCCCGGCCAGCCGCGGGACCGCGTCCTTGGACCGCGGCCCGAGCAGCCGGGCGGCCTCGGCGGCCACCTCCGGGTCTTCGGACTTCAGCCCGTGTTCGAGCGCCGCGACCGTGTCCGGGCCGGGGTCGATCCGCACCAGGACGCCCCCGACCGACCGCCACGCCCCGGGCGTCGCGTCCTTCCCGGCGAGCAGCCCGCGCAGGACCCGGGCCGCCTCCGGGTCGCGGGCGACCCGCCACAGGGCGACCGCCGCCTCGGCCCGGAGGGCGGCCCCGGCCTTCCCGTCGGCGGCCCGCCTCTTCAGCGCCGGGGCGGCGGCCGCCGCCGGCGGCCCGACCCGCCCGAGGACCGCGGCCAGCCGGACCGCCTCCTCGTCGCCGGCGTCCGACAGGAGGGCGGCGAGGTCCGGGACCGCCGGGGCCGCCTCCGGGCCGAGCCGGGCCAGGACCCCGGCCGCCTCCTTCCGGTCGTCCGCCCCGCCCTTCTTCAGTGCCGCCGTCAGCGCGGGGAGCACGTCGTTCGCCCACGCCCCCAGGTGGACGAGCGCGCCGGCCGCCGCCAGCCGGACCCCGGCCGAGTCGTCGGACAGGGCCTTCGTCAGGGCCGGGACCGCCGCGTGTCCCCCGACGTCCCCCAGCGCGATCGCCGCCCACGCCCGGGTCGGGACGACCGGGTGGGTGAGGAGCTGGGCCAGCGTCGGCGCCGCCGCCCGGGCGTCCGCCCCGATCCGGGAGACGGCGAGGAGGCGGAGCCGCCGGGCCCGCTCGTCCCCCGTCCACAGCCCCGCCGTCAGGGCCGGGACCGCCCGCGGGCCGAGGTCGACGAGCGCCTGCAGGTGACTGCCCCGCACCGCGTCCGCGTCGGCCGTGGCCGCGACCAGCGCCCCGACCACCTCGTCCGACCGGCCGGCGAGGGCGCGGACCGCGCCCGCGGCCTTGCGGCGGGCGTCCGCGTCGTCCGCCCCGAGCTGCCTCACCCACTCCGAGACCGTCTTCCCGTCGTGGGCCGGCTCCTTCGGCGGGTCGGCGGCCGCCCCGACGGCGAGGGCGAGCGGCGCGAGGGCGGCGAGCGCGAGTCGGGGCACGGGTGGTCCTCCTTCGGGTGTCAGGCTCACTTCGCGACGGTCCCGTCCGGCTGCAGCGCGAGCAGGTACTTGTGCCACGCCGCCTCGAACTCCGCCAACTCCTGCCCGACCAGCTTCGCGAACGCCGCCCGCGGGTCGCCCCCGCCGTTCACCGCCACCAGGTACTCCCGGAACCCCTTCGTCCCCACCGCCCGCCGCTCGAACGTCAGGTAGTACGCCAGGGCCCAGCTCGACAGGTACGCCCGGTCGGCCGCCGCCTTCTGGTCCGCGTGGGCCGCCAGGAACGCGTCCTTCCCGGTCACCAAGAGGTCGGCCAGCGGCACCACCCGGGCCGCCCCCGCCTTCCCCCGCAGCCAGTCCTTCGCCCGGGCCAGCCGCTCCTTATCGGGGGCGTCGGCCCGCAGCTCCCCGGCCTCCACCACCGCCGTCTCGAACACCTGCGCCAGCCCCTCGTTCAGCCACCGCGGCAGCTCCCCGGTCCCCTTCCCGGCCCGCACCTCGTCGGGCTTGAGCGGGGGGTACGCGAACGCCCCGGCGTAGGCGTGGAACGCCTCGTGGTACAGGACCGCGAACACCCGGGCGGTGGCCGCGTCGAACTTCGCCCCGTTCTTCTGGTCCGCCCCCCACACCCGCTTCCGCTCCGCCTTGGCCGCGTCCAGGTGGCGGCCGAGTTCCGAGTCCTTGTACAGCTTCCGCACCGCCTCCTCGTACTTGTCCAGGGCGGCGAGCTGCTGCGAGTGGTGGATGCGGGCGGTCTGCAGCTCGGCCCCGAGCCGCCGCAGGTCGCTCCCGCACAGCACCCGGTTGCCCTTCGGATCGAACACCGCCGGGTGGAGGAACCCGGCCCCGCCGAGCGGGCCGAGCAGGGCCTGGTACTCGTCCCGGTCGGTGGCCAGCAGCACCTTGGTCGGGCGGGCGTCGGGGGCGGTCGGCGGGAGGAACCGGGCGAACGCCGCGTACACCTGCTCGAGCCGGACGGCCGACCGCCGGGTCAGCTCCTCCGACCCGGGGGAGACGAGGGTGAAGTAGTCCGACGTGTACTCCCGCCCGCCCCCGGGTTTGCCCGGCCAGTCGGTGGCGACGAGTTCCAGCGCCTCCACCCGCGCCCGCTCCCCGGCCCCGTCCCGGTCGAGGTCGGCGAGGTGCTTCGCCAGCGCCGCCCGGTCCGCCTCCGTCAGCTTCCGGTACGCCGCCACGTCGGCCTTCGGGAAGAAGCTGGTGAAGGTCACGGTCGGGCGGCCGGGGGGGCGGGAGACCGACCGGAACCGGACCCCGTCCGGGGCCTCGTACAGGATCAGCCCCTGGACCGTGTTCCCGTTGGCCAGGACCAGCTCGTCGAGCGGCAGCTTCGCCGCCGGCGCCGGCTGGGCGGGGGCCGCGGCCGGGGCGAGGGCGAGCAGCGCGGCCGACACGAAGCGGCTCATCGTCGGGTCCCTGCGGGCCGGGTGACTATCAATCCCATTGTGGACCGCGGTCCGGCCCGGGGGAAGTGTACGATGCCGTCCGATCTGGTGGTGGCGGTGACCGGGGCGAGCGGGTCGCCGTACGGGGTGCGGCTGGTCGAGGTGCTGCTCCGCGCCGGGCGGACCGTCCACCTGACCGTCAGCCCGGCGGCGGTCGAGGTGTTCGACCGGGAGGTCGGGCGGGCGCTGAAGCTGCCGGAGGCGGAGTTCGACCCGGCGGCGTTCCTCGGCCCGGCGGCGGACGGGCTGGACGTGTCGCGGCTGCGGTACCACCACTTCCGGAACTTCGGGGCGGGGATCGCGAGCGGGTCGTTCCCGACGGCCGGGATGGCGGTCTGCCCGTGCAGCATGGGGACGCTGGCGGCGGTCGCCCACGGGGCGTCGGAGAACCTGATCCACCGGGCGGCGGACGTTCACCTGAAGGAGCGGCGGAAGCTGGTGCTGGTGCCGCGGGAGACGCCGCTCGGGCTGATCCAGCTGCGGAACATGGCGGCGGTCGCGGAGGCCGGGGCGGTGGTGCTGCCGGCGATGCCGGGATTCTACACCCGCCCGCGGACGGTCGCCGACCTGGTCGACTTCGTGGTGGCGAGGGTGTGCGACCAGCTCGGGGTGGAGCACCGGCTGGTGGAGCGGTGGGGCGACGTCGACCGCGGTTGAGCGGCTGGCGCGGGGCGGGTATGGTGCCGGGTAAGGAGGGCGAACAGATGGCGCCGGCCGCGTTCCTCGTCCGGGTGCCGTCCGGCCCGCCGCGGCCGCTGCGGTGGACGGTCGAGCAGTTCCACGCGCTCGGGGACCTCGGGTGCTTCGAGGGCCGGCGGGTGTGGCTCAACGACGGGGTGATCGTCGAGGAAGGGCCGATGAACCCGCCGCACCGGATCGCCCTGGAGTTGACCGACGGGGTGCTGCGGGCGGTGTTCGGGGCCGGCTGGCGGGTGTGCGTCCAGATGCCGCTGGTGGTCGGCCCGGGGACCGACCCGGAGCCGGACATCGCCGTCGTCGCTGGAAGCGTCCGCGGCACCACCGGCCACCCGACGACGGCGGCCCTGGTGGTCGAGGTGGCGGACTCGTCGCTGAACGACGACGTCACGGTGAAGGCGGAGAAGTACGCGACGGCAGGGATCCTCGACTACTGGGTCGTGGACGTGGACGGGCGGCGGCTGCTGGTGTTTCGGGACCCGGCCCCGATCCCGGACGGCGGGGCGGCATACCGGACCAAGCTCACCTTTGCTCCGCCGGGCGCGGTCGCCCCGCTCGCCGCCCCGACTTCCCCGGTCGCCGTCGCCGACCTCCTCCCGTGAACCCGCCCCCGGGCGGCCGCGTACCGGCCGGTATGCGGATCTCGTTCGACCTCGACGACACCCTGATCTGCTACCAGCCCGGCGCCCGCCACGAGCCGGGCCGGCCGCCGTGGTGGCTCCGCCCGTGGGCCCGCGAGCCGCTCCGCCTCGGGGCCGCCGCCCTGCTCCGCGGCCTCGCCGCCGCCGGCCACGACCTGTGGGTCTACACCACCTCGTACCGCGGCCCGTTCGCCGTCCGGTGGTGGCTGCGGAGCCACGGGGTGCGGCTCGGCGGGGTGGTCAACCAGGACGCCCACGACCGCCGCGTCGGCCGCCGCGGGCCGAGCAAGGTCCCCGCCCGGTTCGGCATCGACCTGCACGTCGACGACAGTTGGGGGGTGTGGGTGGAGAACGGCGGGGCCGGGGTGTGCGTCGTCCGGCCGGACGACCCGGACTGGGCCGACCGGGTGCGGGACGCGGTCGCCCGGGTCGGGCGGGGTCAGCGCCCCGCCGCCCCGCCGGACCTGCCCGCCGCGTACCGCCACCTGGCCGGGTAACGGCTTCAACAATTCCGGCGGTTTCCTCTGGCACGCCGCCGGGCCGGCGGGTATGCGGCCGGCACCCACGGACCACCCGTCCCGCCACGCACGGAGGCGCCATGCCCCGGAAGTTCGCGCTCGGCCTCGGCCTCGCCGGGGCCCTGGCCGGCCCGGCCCACGCCCAGTTCGCCGCCGACCGGCCCCCGGCCCCGCCGACCGCCCCGGTCTCCCCGTCCGCCCCGCCCGCGCTGCCGCCGGGCATGCGGCCGGCCGGCGCCCCGCCCGCCGGGCCGGCGTACGTCGCCCCGGTCGGCGGCCTCGCCCCGGCCGCCCCCACCGGGTTCAACGCCATCGCCCCGGCCGACGGCCCCCGGGCCGCGCCCCCGCCGGCCGACCTGGAGATCCGGTCGGCCCTCGGCCCGGACCACGCGTGGGCGGTCAAGCCGGAGCACGGGGCGTACTTCATCTGCGTCAAGAGTTACTCCCGCCCGAGCCGCCCGACCCCGGAGGACAACGGCCCGTCCGCCCGCGCCCTGGCCGAGGAGCTGGCCGGGGAGATCCGCGACAAGTTCCGGGTGCAGGCGTTCCTGTACGAGCACGTGTCGGAGGAGCGGAAGGCGGAGGTCGCGAACATCGTCGCCGCCCGGGAGCGGGCCCGGGTGTTCGCCGGGCAGATGGAGGCGCACAGGCAGCAGGTCCGCCTGAAGGGGGGCGACTTCCTGGAGCCGGACAACCGGGTGCGGTTCAAGACCGTCCACTACCGGGACCAGATCGCGGTCCTGGTCGGCGGGTTCGAGTCGGACAAGGCGGCCCGCGAGGCGCTGAACAAGGTCCGCACCTGGCCGGCCCCGACCAACCTGAACCTGATGGACGGGGCGGTGGTGGTCAAGCCCGGGCGGGACGGGAAGCCGGAGCACGTGACCAGCCACCTGAACCCGTACCTGACCGCCCAGGTCGTCCCGAACCCGACCGTCGCCCGCCCGGCGGAGGCGGCCAAGGGCGACCCGTTCCTGCACACCCTGAACGACGGCCGGCCGTACAACCTGCTGAAAGCGACGAAGGGGTGGACGCTGGCGGTCAAGTCGTTCACCTCCCCGGTCCAGATCGTGAACCGGGACGCGGACGGGACCGGCGGGGGGCTGCTCCGGACCCTCGGGCTGGACAAGGAGAAGGACGTGCTGAAGGCCGGGGCCGAGCAGGCCGAGAAGCTGGCCGAGGCGCTGCGGGGGATGACCGGCCCGGAGGGCAAACCGCTGAACCTGGAGGCGTTCGTCCTCCACACCCGGACCGCCAGCGTGGTCACCGTCGGCCAGTTCGACGGGCCGGACGACCCGGCCCTGGTGAGCACCCGGAAGCTGCTGTCCTCCATCACCGCCCGGTTGAGCGAGGATAAGCTCGGGCAACGGCCGGTCACGAACGCCCCCGCGGTGTTCGGGAACATCACCCCGATCCCGATCCCGCGGGCGGGGCCGTGACGGCGAGACTTCGTTGTCTGTAGCCGGGGTCGCAGACCCCGGCTACAGACGACCAGGATCACTTCGTCAGCCGGCGGAGCACCACGACCGCGGCGGCCGCCACCGCGGCCGCGCCGGCGAGGAGCAGCGCCCCGAGCCACCACGGGGTGTCGGTGACGACCCGGGTGACCGGCGGGCGGGCCACCGGGGACGGGTCGGCCGACGGCCCGAAGTACACCTCGTCGGTGCCCGGCCGCGGGGCCGAGGCGTCCTCGAACTCGGTCAGCCACCGCTCCCCGGCCGGGGCCGCCCCGGCCGGCAACTCCCCGGACCGGGCCAGGGCGTCCCGGTCCCGGTCGGGCACCGGGCCGGCCCACACCGTCTTCCCCGGCCACGCCGCCGACCCGTCCCCCAGCGTCCCGGCCACCCGCCGGCCCGACACCACGTACACCCGGAGCAGCCGGGGGACGCCCCTCGCCCGCTCGTCCCGCTGGTCGGCCGGCTCCCGGTACGGGAAGAACGGGCGGCCGTCCTCCACCTTGAACGACATCCGCACCGCCGCCTCCGCCTTCGGCCCGGCGGCCGCGGCCGCCCCGGCGTCCCGCCCGGTCGCCCCCTGCGCCGCCCCCGGCCCGGCGGCCGGCGGCGGGCCGGCGAGCTTGAACGCGGTCACCACCCAGCCGTTCGCCGCGTACGGCCGGACCCACTCGACCAGCTCGGGCCGGGCCGTGTACCTGTTCCGGTTCAGCCACGCCACCAGGTCGGCGGCCGCGTCGTCCGGGTTCTGCCCCTTGCCGAACCCGAGCACCGCCGCGTCCAGGTCCCCGACCCGCTTCTGCTCCAGTACCTCCACCCCGCCCGCGGCCCGGGGGGGTTCCGACCCGGCCCGGCCCCTCGGCCTCGCGCCCCCGCCGAACCCGCACCCGAGGTTCAGCCCGGTCTCGTACCGGGTCACCACCTTCGGGGCGGTCAGGTCCCGCAGGTTGTCGAACAGCACCGGGTCGGCCGGCTCGAGCTGCGGCCTGGCCGGGGTCGGGACCAGGAACCCGAAGTCGTAGGCGCCGCCGACGAACGTGGCCCGGCGGACGAAGTGCTCGGTCTTGGTCGCCTCGTCCCAGACGATCAGGGCCGCCTCGTCGGCCACGTCCACCCGCTCGCCGGGGCGGAACGCCGCCCCGCACCCGCGGACGTCGGCCGGGGGGGCGGCGACGGCCGCCGCGAGCAGGGCGGCGAGCGGCGGGGCGGCGCGGGTCATCGTGTGGCCTCCGGTTCGGGGACGTCGGCCGCCCGGGGCGGGGCGACCGCCGGCTCGTCGTCGTGGTCCCCGGTGTGGCACCCGTGGGCGAACAGCGCGAGGGCGAGGAGGACCGGGAACAACAGCCGGCCGGGGAGCCGGGTCGGCCCGGTCCGACTGACCACGGACCACTGACCACGGACCACTACTTCTTCCCCTTCAAGTGGGCGTCGAGGAACTGGAATACGGCGGCGGTCGCCTTGGCCATGTCCTTCTCGCCCCACCCGCCGTGCCCGGCGAACGGGACCGTCACCAGCTCGGCCGTCGCCCCGGCGTCGGTCAGCGCCTTGTGCAGCACCTCCGAGTGCTTGACCGGGACGATCAAGTCGAAGGTGCCGTGGAGCAACAGGACCGGCGGGGCGGCCTTCGACACGTACGTCAGCGGCGACGCCTTCTTATACACCTTTGGGTCGGTCTTCACCCCCTTCCCGAACACCGGGACGATGTACCCGTCCTCGATCCCCGGGGTGGCGGCGTACAGGGCCAGGTCGGTCGGGCCGAAGAAGTCGACCACCGCCTGCACCCGCCCGCTCTCCTTCAGGTGGTCGCCGACGTCGAACCCGGCGTCCTTGTCGGCCAGCCCGAGTAGGAGCGCCAGGTGCCCGCCGGCGGAGAACCCGGCGGCGGCGAACCGGTCCGGGTCGATCTTGTACGCCTTGGCGTGGGCCCGGAGGAACCGGACCGCGGCCCGGGCGTCCTCGACCATCGCCGGGAACTTGTGCTTCGGGGCGAGGCGGTAGCTGACCGCGGCCGCGACGTACCCCTTCTGGGCGGCCAGCTCGACCCAGCTCGGAGTCGGCTTGCCGTCCTTCCCGCGTCCCTCGGCGGTGAACTCCCGCCGGCTGCCGCCCATCCACGCCCCGCCGTGGAGCATGACGACGCACGGGAACGGGCCGTCCCCGGCCGGGACCGCGACGTCGAGCTGGAGCTTCTCGCCGTTGACGGTGGCATACGTGACGTCCCGCACGACCGCGACCGCCGGGGCCGGGTCGGCGGCCGGGAGGACGGCCGGTGCGAGGCAGAGGGCGAGCACGCCGGTGACGCGAACGGACCGAGGCATCGGGGGACTCCGGGTCAAGCGCTACTGCCCTTTCCGAACACGTAGCCCATCGCCAGCGTGATCAGCGGGAGGATCAGCTTCCACCGTTCGAGCCACTGGCCCGGGTAGGCGATGCTGAGGCCGAGCCCGGTAAGGAAGGCGAGGGCGATGACGAGGAACGCGAGGTTGTTCGGGGCGTTCTTGGCCGAGCCGATGACGCGGCCGATCCAGCCGGCTTCGAGCTCCATCTTCCGAGACTGGAGGATGAGTTTCGGATCGGGACCGGGGCGGATGTCCGCCTTCTCATCCGGCACGGGCGACCTCCTCCGGGAATAGCCCGAGCGCGCCCAGCGCGTGCTGGGTGAGGAACCCGCAGTTCGAACACGCGACGATGACCGCCGGAACAGAAGACAGGTCGCCGGTCCCGACCGCGTCGGGGTCACTCTGGATCGGGATCAGGGTCTCGGCGACGACGCTGAAGTGCAAGTGCCCGCACCGCGGGCACCCCCGATCCACGCCCTTACCCTTCAGCGCGTCGATGATGAGTTGACGGCGGTCTTGTGCCACGGCTTCTGCCCTCCGGTTGGGCCCATTCTATGCGAGCGCCGCCTCCACCACCCGGCCGCCGACGTCGGTCAGCCGCTCGTCCCGCCCGGAGTGCCGGAACGTCAGCTTCTCGTGGTCCAGCCCCAGCAGGTGCAGGACGGTGGCGTGGAAGTCGTTCACCCCCACGTGGTCCTCGGTCGCGTTCAGCCCCCACTCGTCTGTTGCGCCGACCACCGTCCCGCCCTTCGCCCCGCCCCCGGCCAGCCACATCGTGTACCCCAGCGGGTTGTGGTCCCGCCCCTTCCCGCCCTGGCTGTTCGGCGTCCGCCCGAACTCGCTGCACCACACCACCAGCGTGTCCGCCAGCATCCCCCGCCGCTTCAGGTCCTGAAGCAGTGCCGCCACGGGCTTGTCGACGTGCCCGCACATCTTCTCGTGGTTCGCGTTCACGTCGTCGTGGGCGTCCCACTGCGTCACCAGCGGCCCGCCCCCGCTGTACACCGTCACGAACCGCACCCCGCGCTCCAAGAGCCGCCGGGTCAGCAGCAGTCGGGTGCCGAAGTCCGCCGTCCGCGGGTCGTCGAGCCCGTAGGCGGCCTTCGTCGCCGCCGTCTCCTTCGCCAGGTCGACCGCCTCCGGGGCGTGCCGCTGCATCCGGAACGCCAGCTCGTAGCTGGCGGCACGGGCGTCGAGGTCCGCGTCCCCCGCCGGCGTGTTCAGGGCGTTCAGCTTGCCGACCAGGTCGAACGACCGGCGGTTCTCCTCGCCGGTGACGTCGGCCGGCGGGCGGAGGTTCTGGATCGGGCTCGGGCCGGGGCGGAACCGCGTCCCCTGGTACACCGGCGGGAGGAACCCGGCCGACCAGCACGGGGCGCCGCCCTCCGGCACCCCCTCCGGCTGGGTCATCACGCAGTACGCCGGCAGGTCGTCGCTGACGCTCCCGAGGCCGTAGGTGACCCAACTGCCGAGGCTCGGGTGCCCCATCAGGGTGCGGCCGCTGTGCAGCTCGTACATCGCCGGGGCGTGGACCGTCGAGGCGCACCAGCACGACCGCAGGAAGCAGATGTCGTCCGCGCACCCCGCCAGGTGCGGCAGGAGGTCCGAGACCTCGACCCCACTTTGGCCGTGCTTCGCGAACTTCCGGATACTCGGGAGGATGACCTCGTCGCCCTTGGTGAACTGGCTCTTCGGCCGGCCGGTGCTCTCGGGAAGCGGCTTGCCGGCCCACTTGGCCAGGGCCGGCTTCGGGTCGAACAGGTCCATCTGGCTCGGCCCGCCGACCATGAACAGGAACACCACCCGCTTCGCCTTCGCCGCGAAGTGCGGCGGCTTCGCCGCGAGCGGGTTCCTGGCACCCGAGCGGGGGGCGTCAGCCCCCTGTGCGTCGCGCTGAACCAGCCAGTTCAGGGCGACGCCGCCGAGGCCGCCGCCGGCCCGGAGCAGGAAGTCGCGGCGGGACCGGGCGCCTGGGGTGTGGGTGCTCATGCCCCCGAGGTTACCGCCCGCCCCCCGACGGTGCAAGGACGCACGGCCCGTACAGTATCCCCGGCCTACACGCCGCCCCCGCTTCGGAGTCCGCCATGTTCTGGGCAGTCCTGATGGCCCGCGTCCTGCTCGGCGGGATGTTCCTGCTGGCCGGGGTGAACGCCCTCGTGCCGACCCCGTTCATCGACATCCCGCCGCCCCCGACCGACGCCGCCAAGGCGCACCTGAAGCTACTCGCCGTCGACTCGCACTACCTCAAGGCGGTGAAGGTGCTGGAGGTGACCGGCGGGCTGCTGGTGCTGTCCGGCCGGCTCGTCCCGCTCGGGCTGGTGATCCTGACCCCCATCGCGGTGAACATCCTGTTCCACGAGATCTTCCTCGTCGGCCAGGCCGGCCCTGGGTTGGCCCTGACGGTCCTGTGCGCCGCCCTGATCTGGGCGTACCGGTCGCACTTCGCCGGGCTGTTCGCCTTCAAGCCGAGGATCGGGTAACCTGGACGGCATGGCCGTCGTCCTGCTCCTCGCGGTCGCCACCGCCCCGGACCCGCTCGCGTCGTGCGCCTGGGTGCGGGCCGAGGGCGACACGGCCGGGGCCGGGTTCGTGGTGGACGTCGGCCGGCGGCACCTCGTCACCTGCCGGCACCTCGTCGCCGACCGGAAGGCGGTGGACGTGATCTTCCCGTGGATCCGCGACGGCGAACTGGTCACCGACCGGGCGACGTACCTGCGGAACCGCCCTCGCCTCCGCGAACTCGGGCTGCTCGTCACCGGCACGGTGCGGAAGACCTCGGACGACCTCGACCTCGCCCTGCTCGAACTCGACGCGCTCCCGCCCGGCACGCGGGCGGTGACGTTCGCCCCCCCGCCCGCCGCCGGCGACCCGCTCCGCCTCATCGGCAACCGCCTCGACCTCGACACCGTGTTCAACCTCACGGCCGGCCCGACGCGGGCGTCGGGGCGGCTCGCCGACGGGTACTTCTGGCGCGGGAAGAAGCTGGCCGCGAACGCGGACGTTCTCGTCGGTCAACTGCCGACCGAGGAGGGCGACAGCGGCGGCCCGGTACTGAACCGCCGGGGCGAACTCGTTGGGGTGGCGACCGCGCTGCGGCGGCAGTGCCCCCTCGCGGCGGTGTGCGTGTCGGCGGCCGCGGTCCGGGCGTTCGCCGGGCTGCCCGACGCGCCCCAGGAGAAGCCTTCGGCTTCCCCGGTCGCCGACGCGCTGACCCGGGCGACGGTGTGGGTCCGCCCGACGGCGACCGACGTGCACCTCGCCGGGGTACTCGTCGCCCCGGACCTGGTGGTGACGTGCGGGAAGGGGCTGGTGCCCGGCGACCGGGTCGGGGTGGCGTTCCCGGTGCCGGCCGGGGACCGGTGGGTCGCGGAGCGGGCGCCGTACCGCGACCCGGTCGGGCTACACCTCCGCGGGTGCTGGCGCGGGGCGCGGGTGCTCGCCGCCGACCGCGGCCTCGCCCTCCTCCGGCTCGACGCGCCGGTCGAGCACATGCGGCCGCTGCCGCTCGCCGCACGGCCGCCGGCGGTCGGGGACGCGGTCCACGCGATGAGCCACCCGGGCGGGCTGGAGTTCGCGTGGGTGTACGCCAACGGCGCGGTCCGGCAGCGCGGCCGGGGGGTGCTCGTCTGCCAACTGCCGGCGCAGGGCGGTTCGCCGGGCGGGCCGGTGGTGAACGACCGCGGGGAACTCGTCGGCGTGTTGTCGGAGAAGGAGTCCGCCCAGATGGTCGGGTACGCGGTGGCGGCGGACGAGGTCGCCGCGCTCCTCGACGCCGCCCGCCCGGACCGCCCGGCCCGCACCCTGCCCGGTCTCCTTGCCCGGCTGAAAGCCCTGCCCGGCGCGTTCGCCGCGGCCGTCGCGCGGGTCCGGCTGACGACGCTCCGCGCGGACGCCACACTCGCGGACCTCGACGCGGCCGTCGAGAACGGGCCGTTCGAGCGCCGGGTACTGCTCCTCCGGTCGGAACGGGCGTCGGCGGCGAGGGATTGGCGGAAGGCCCGCGGCGACCTGGAGCGCGTCCTCGGGGTCGACCCGGCCGACGCCGACACCCGCCGGCGGTTGGTGCCGGTGCTGTTGGAACTCGGCGAGGACGCGAAGGCCGCGGCCGCCGTCGCCGACGTGCTGCGCGCCGACCCGAAGCAACTCCCGGCCGTCGCCGCCGACCTGCTCACCCAGGCGGACGGGCTGGCGAGGAAGTTCCCGGACGCCCCGTCGGTCCCGGCCGGGTGGCTGGTGCGGGCGACGACCGCGGCGAGGCGGGACGAGTTCGCCGCCGCGCTGAAGTGGGCCGCGGCGACGAAGGACGACGCCGAGCGGTTAGCGGTGCTGCGGGCCGGGTTGAGCGCGGCGGCGGGGAAGGCGCCGTGAGCCGCACCTACGACGCGATCGTCCTCGGGGTCGGCGGGATGGGGTCCGCCGCGTGCCTGGAGCTGGCCCGCCGCGGGTGCCGCGTGCTCGGGCTGGAGCAGTTCCCGCTCGCCCACGCCCGCGGCAGCTCGCACGGCCACACCCGGATCATCCGCACCGCGTACTACGAACACCCGTCGTACGTCCCCCTGCTCCGGGCCGCGTTCGCGAAGTGGCACGAGCTGGAGCAACTCACCGGCCGGCACCTCCTCACCGAGTGCCCGTGCCTGAACGTCGGGATGCCGGGCAGCGAACTCGTCGAGGGGGTGCGGGCGTCGGTGCGCGAGCACGGCCTCGCGGCCGAGGAGCTGACCGACGTCTCCCGCCGCTACCCGCCGTTCGCGTTCCCCGCGGACCACGCCGGCGTCCTGGAGCACGCCGCCGGGTTCCTGTACGTCGAGGACTGCGTCCGGGCGCAGCTTGACGCCGCGGTGTCACTCGGGGCCGAGGTCCGTGCCGAGGAGCCGGCGCGCGAGTGGAAGGTGGTCGGCGACGGGGTGGAGGTGACGACTGACCGCGGCACCTACCACGCGGCGAAGCTGGTCGTGACGGCCGGGGCGTGGGCCACCCGGCTGCTCGCCGACCTCGGCGTCCCGCTCGCGGTGATGCGGCAGACGCTGCTGTGGTTCGACGCCGGCGGCCGCGCCGCGGACTTCCGCCGCGACCGGTTCCCGATCTTCATCGCCGACGTGCCGGGCGGCCCGTTCTACGGGCTGCCGGCGGTCGACCGGTTCGGGGTGAAGGTCGCCCGCCACTACGGCGCCCCGGAGCTGCCCGACCCCGACGGGGTGAGTTGGGAGGTGACCGACGCCGACGTGGCCGCCGTCCGCCCGCTCCTCGACCGCTACCTGCCGGGACTCGGCCCGCTGACGAAGGGGCAGGTGTGCATGTACACGGTCACCCCGGACCGGCACTTCGTCACCGACGTCCACCCGCGGCACCCGCAGGTGGCGGTGGCGTGCGGGTTCTCCGGGCACGGGTTCAAGTTCGCCCCGGTGGTCGGCGAGGTGCTCGCCGACCTCGCCCTGGCCGGCACCACCCCGCACGGGGTCGGACTGTTCTCGGCAACCCGCTTCGTTTAGCCGCGACGCGGAGTCCTCGGAGCGGAGCGCGAGTAGCAGCCCGCGCTCCGCTCCGAGGACTCCGCGTCGCGGCTAAACTTCCCACGGTCAGATCGCGTGCTTCTTGAGCAGCGCCTCGAACTCCGGGCACGTCTTCTTCGCCGACTTCTTCAGGTCGATCAGGAACGCCTTCTCCATCTCGTCCACCTTCCCGTCCGCCAGGATGAACTTCTGCAGCCAGTTCGTCTCCGGGACGCTGATGTCCCCGTCCGCCAGGATCGCCTTCTTCACCACCTCGAACACGAACTGGTGGAACTTCGCCACCGCCCGCGGGGCGCTGTTCCGCAGGTCCACCAGGAACTCCGCCTCGCTCTTGTTGATCACCCCGTCCGCCAGCATCTCCTTCTTGACGATCTCCGTCTCCTTCTCCTCGATGTACCCGTCGGCCAGGATCAGGGCCTTGGCCATCCGCTTCCAGTCCGCCATGGCGCGCTCCCCTCGGGTGGTCGGTCCCCGGTCACTCTACCACCGCCGCCGGCCGATTCCACCCGCCGCGCGAACCCGCCGCCGGCACCCGCCGTCCTGTCCGGCACGAGGAGGCGGACATGGCCCGCGACGTGTTCTACCGGCAGTGCCGGCTGGTGAAGCGGACCGAGACGGGCGAACTCGTCCAGGTGTCGTGGCTGCCGGAGCCGTACGCCACCGAGGGGCGGGTGGTGAAGCTGCGCGGCGGGGACGGGGGGTGGGACGACGGGTGGGTCGTCCGCGGGGCCGGGTGGCGGCGGCTGCCGGCCGACCAGGTCCCGGACCCCCACGAGCTGCGGAAGGCCCACCGGCGGGCGACCGGCGACGCCGAGCCCGCGCCGAAGGGTTGAGGACGTGAAGAAGACGCCGGCCGACGGGTCGGGCGGCCGCCTGCAAAGCGGCCGGGGCGGGTTCGACTCCCGACGGCGTCTCTGCGTGTTACGGCGGGCGGGGGGCGTGAGCCCCCTGATCCGACACACGGATCAGGGGGCTCACGCCCCCCGCCCGCCACGTCACTTCTTCTCGCCCGCCGGGCGGGCCTTCTTGTCGTGCGCCTCCGCCTCGGACAGGCTGACCAGGCCGTCCCCGTCGGCGTCGATCGCGTCGAACTCGGCCTTGGTGCCCAGGAACTCGGACCGGGACACGTCCCCGTCCGCGTTCCGGTCCATCCGCCGGAACCACACCGGCCCCTGCTGCGGGACCGCCACCTGGTTCGGGTTCTGGCCGCGGGCGATCACCTGCACCTGCTCGGCGGCGTACGCCCGCTCCAGCGGCCGGGTCAGCCGGAGGGACACGCTCGGCAGGATCGCCGCCCGGGTCACCACCTCCCCGCCGCCCGGCTCCAGCGCGATCAGGCGGTCCCACGCCGTCCGCAGCTCCCGCACCCCCAGCTTCCCGTCCCGGTTCTCGTCCAGCAGCTGGAACAGGGTCGGGGTCTGGACCGCCGGGGTGACCGCCAGGGTGACGTTCCGGAACGAGTCCTGGAGGTCGAAGTAGGCGTCGAACTCGGCCCGGGTCAGCTTCCCGTCCGCGTCCGCGTCCATCGGCTCGAACAGCGTCCGGAGGAACTGGAACTGGACCGCGTTCGGCCCGGTCAGGTCCTTCTCCACCACGTGCCCCTTCCCCCCGGCGGCCTGGGTGAACAGCGACTGGTACTGGGTCTTCAGCGGCGGCTGCTGGTACCCCGGGACCGACCCGGCGGCCCAGAACTCGATCGGCTGCCGCCCGGTCCGGACGACCGCCCGCCCCGGCTCGACCTGCCGGAGGTTGAACCCGCGGGCGGCCACCTCCTCCCGGTCGGTGGTGACCCGGGCCGCGCAGTCGGCCGCCCGCGGGGCGAGCGACAGCGACACCTCCAGGTCGGCCGGGCCGGTCCGCCAGGCGTCCAGCTCCTCCCCGTCCAGCTTGCCGTTCCCGTCCCGGTCGAGCCGGGCGAACGTCCCGCCGTCGAACCCGACCTCGGCCGGGGTCAGGTCGAAGTCCCCGTCCGCGTCGTACTTCTTGATCACCTGCTGGGTCAGGGTGCCGGGGATCCGGCCGGGCTCGTAGGCGAAGACCGTCCGGGCGGCGACCCCGCGGGCCTGCCCGGCCGCGGCCCCCTGGGCCCGCGCGAGCTGGACCTCGACCGCCCCGCGCCGCGAGTCGAACTGGCTCGGGAGGAGTTCGTTCAGGCTCAGGCACTCGTCCTCGTCGGCGTCCCGGGAGGCGAGCAGCCCCTCGACCGCCCTCACCTCGGCCCGGGTCAGCTTCCCGTCCCCGTCCGCGTCCATCAGCTTGAACAGGGCCTCGGTCGCGGCGGCCCCGGCCGGGTTCTCGTCCTGGGCCGGGAACGTGCGGAACAGGGAGGCGGCGGACCCGCGGTAGTACGCGACGAACTCCGCGAAGTCGACCCGCCCGTCCTTGTCCGCGTCCACCCGGTCGAGGCCGGGGCGGTCCCCCGGGGTCGGCTGGTAGAACCCGTTCTGGAGCATCTGCCGCAGCCCGAGGTCGGAGAACACGTGCCCCAGCTCCTTCGGGCCGAGGGCCCCGTCCCGGTCTCGGTCGAAGTAGTCGAACGCGGCCCGGAGCTTGTCCCGGAACGCCTCGGCCAGCGGCTTCCCCTCGGCCCGCACCGTCAGCCGGACGCGGACCGGGCGGCCCGGGGCGAGGACCACGACTTCTTGAACGTCGGGGACGGTGACGACCGCGGCGGCCCGCGGGGCGGGGGCGGCGGCCGGGGCCACCGGCCGCGGGGCCGGCGCGGTGTCCGGGGCGGCGGCGACCGCGCCGGCGAGCCCGGCCAGCGTCAGGGTTGCGAGTGCGCGGTTCACGCCACCACCTCCGTCACCGGGTCGCACGGCTTGTCCACGATCCGGATCGGCCGGCCGACGTTCGACGGGTTCGTCTTCTCGAAGTCGATCCCCAGCGCCAGGCACAGGCTCGCCAGCATGTCCCGGGTGGCGGTCGGCCGCTCCTCGACCGTCGTCCCGTCCTTGCTCGTCTTCCCGACCGCCTGCCCGCCCTTGATCCCGCCGCCGGCGAGGACCGTGCTCCAGGCGTTCGGGAAGTGGTCCCGGCCGCGGCCCTGGTTGATCTTCGGGGTGCGGCCGAACTCCCCCATCCAGACGATCGTGGTGGAGTCGAGCAGCCCGCGGTCCTTCAGGTCGTCCATCAGGGCGGCCCAGGCGGCGTCCAGGGTGCCGCACAGGTTCTTCACCTGCTCGAAGTTGTTCCCGTGGGTGTCCCAGTTGCCGAGGGTGACCTCGACGAACGGCACCCCCTTCTCGACCAGCCGGCGGGCCAGCAGGCACCCCTGGCCGAACAGGTTCCGGCCGTACCGGTCGCGGACCTCGGCCTTCTCGGTGGTCAGGTCGAACACCTTCCCGCCCTCGGACTTCATCAGCCGGACGGCCCGGTCGTAGGCGGCGGCGTGGCTCTTGGCGACGGTGCCCGGGCGGCCGGCGGCGAAGTCCTCCTGCATCCCGCGGAGCAGGTCGAGGCGGGCGGCGGCGGCCGCCTCGTCCACCTCCCTCGGGCGGTCCAGGTCGGCCACCTTCAGGACGGCGTCGACCCCGTCCCCGGCGGGGTTGCCGAAGTTCTGGTTGTCGCCGACGACGAGCGGGGCGTGGGCCGGGCCGAGGAACCCGGGGCCGAACGCCTCCTGGGAGAAGAACCGCTGCGGGGCGACGCTGATGAAGTTCGGCAACTCGGCCAGCGGGTCGCCCAGCTCCTTCGATACCAGCGCCCCGACGCTCGGGTACTGGATGCCGGCCGCCCCGGGGAGCTGGCCGGTCCGCATCAGGTAGGTGCCGCGGGCGTGGTCCCCCTCCTTGGTGGACATCCCGCGGAGGACCGCCAGCCGGCTCCCGTGCTTCGCCACCTTCGGCAGGTGCTCGCCGATCATCAGGCCGGGGGCGGCCTCGATCTCCTTGTACGGCCCGCCGTTCTCGTGCCCGACCTTCAGGTCCCACAGGTCGATGGTGCTCGGCCCGCCGTTCATCCACAGCAGGATGCAGGACCGCTTCGGCTTCGCCTTCGCGTCCTCGGCGGCCCGGGCGAGCCGGCCCATCCACCCGGACATCGAGACGGCCGTGCTCACGGCCCCGACGCGGAGCAGTTGCCGGCGCGACAGCAGCGAATCGAGCGAAGGCATGAGGGGACTCCGTGGGGTGGAAGGTCCCCGTTTAGCCGCGACGCGGAGTCTTCGGAGCGGAGCGCGGGCGCGCACCTCGCGCTCCGCTCCGAAGACTCCGCGTCGCGGCTAAACGGTCGGCGTACCGGTCAGTGGTTGAACAGGAACTCGGGGCTGTTGAGCAGCACCCAGAACACGTCGGCGAGGGCCCGCTTCTTGTCCCCGGTCGACCCGCCGCGGTCGACGTAGCTGGCGAACCGCTCCAGCTCCTCCGGGTCCGGCAGGCGGGCGAAGGCGGTCAGGAACAGGGCGGAGACCCGCCGGTTCGTGTCCCACCCGGGGACGTCGGCGATCGCCCCGAGCACCTCGCCCTTCTCCAGGCTGGTCACGTCGGTGACGAACCGCCCGTTCATCAGCATCAGGGCCTGGAGGATGGTGGTGGTCGCCTCGGTCGCCCGCTCGTTCGACGCGAACCGGTTCAGGAACTGGCTCCGCGGGTTGTTCGGCTGGGCGTTGAAGTTGAACTGGTTCTGCCGCATGAAACCCGGCTCCCGGTGCCCGGTGGCGGCGACCAGGGAGTCGAACAGCTGGGCCGGGGTCAGCCCCTTCAGGCTCATCCGGGCGAACCGCCGCGGGTCCGCCTGGGACGGGTGGGTCAGCTTGCTCGACAGCTGGTACGCCTTCGACCGGGTAATCCCGCGGATCAGGGCCCGGTTGTCGAACCCGGCGGCGGCGAACGCCCGCCCGAGGTCTTCCAGGAGTTGCGGGTGGCTCGGCGGGTTGTCCGCCCCCGGCTCGTCCACCGGGTCCTGGATGCCGAACCCGAAGAAGTGCGCCCACATCCGGTTCGCCATGTTCTTGGCGAAGTACGGGTTGTCCGGGCGGGTCAGCCAGTCGGCCAGCTCCTGCCGCGGGAGCCGGTCGGCGGACCACTCCGGGCTCGACCCGTCGAAGAACCGGGCGACGATCGTCTTCTCGGTGTTCGGGATGCCGATCCGGTTCTTGTCCGCCTGCGGGGCGGCCGGGCCGGCCGCCCCGGGCCGGGCCGCCGGGGTCGGGTTCAGCTCGGCGAAGAACGCGGCGAACTCCCAGAACTGCTCCCGGGTGTACGGGGCGAACGGGTGGTCGTGGCACTGGGCGCACTCCAGCTTCACCCCGACGAACAGCCGGCTGGCCGCGCTCCCGACGTTCTCCGCCTTCGCCTCGTTCGCCTGGTAGAACCCGACCAGGGTGCTCGCCTCCGGGTCGGCCGGGTCGGCCGGCTGGACGAACCGGGCCCGCGGGTTGCGGGCGTTGGTCGCGAACTTGATGGTGAGCACCCGGCGGACCACCTCGTCGGCCGGGGTGTTGTCCCGGAACCGAGTCCGGAGCCAGTTCTCGAACTGGACCCCGGCGTTGGCGAACTGGACGTTCGACACCGTCTGCGGGAGCCACGCCGCCCGGGTAACGGCGGCCAGGTGGTTGGCGTACCCCGGCAGGGTCATCAGCCGCTCGACCAGCGCGGCCCGCTTGCCCGGGGACGGGTCCTCGATGAACGCCCGGGTTTCGGCGACCTTGGGGGCCCGGCCGATCAGGTCGAGGTACGCCCGGCGGGCGAACTCGCCGTCGTCGGTCGGGGCCGCCGGCCGGACCCCGCGGGCGGCCCAGTCGGCGGCCAGGTGGCGGTCGATCAGGGCGGCGATCGCGTCGGCCGGGTCGACCTTCGGCTTCGGGGCCGGGGCCGGCTCGGCGGCGGAAGCGGCGGCCGGGGCGGCGAGGGCCAGGACGGCTACGACCCGCAGGCGGACGGACATGGTGCTCCCTCGCTTCCGTCGGAGTCGGTCTGGCGATCTGGAGAGGAAGACGGGCCTCTCGCCCGATCCTAACGCGCCGGCTGTGTAACGTGGCACAGGTCTCCCGACCTGTGTGCCGGCACACAGGTCGGGAGACCTGTGCCACAAAGACCCGTCAGTCCTTCATCCGCTTCAGGGTGACGACCACCACCCCGGAGTCCTTCGGGGACTCGAACTTGTCCGGCCGCTTGGCCCCGCCGCCGACGTGGACGGCGATCGTCAGCTCGTCCCCGTCGAACTTGTAGATGGCCTCGTACACGGTGTCCTTGGCGACCGGGGCCTGGTCGGCCAAAGCCTTCATGTCGAGGCACTTCGGGTCGGTGCCCGGGTCCAGGGCCGGGATGTGGAACAGCTCCTTGTCGCCCAGCAAGATCTTCCGGCCCTTGAACTCCAGGACCGTGTCCGCCCCGTCCGGGGCCGCCTCTTCCGCCTCGTTGGCGACGAACTTGACCGCCTTCCACTTCCCCTCGAACTTGGTCAACTCTTTCTTCGCCGCCTCCGGCAGTTCCTTTTCCTTGTCCTCGGCAGGGGCGGCCGGCACGGCCAGGGTGACGGCGATGAGCGCGGCGAACATGGGTCCTCCTCCCGGGCGGTTGTCCCATCCTGACGCCGGCCGCTTGCGGGCGTTTCACCGGCCCGGTACGGTGAACCCGACGCCCGCGAGGTGCCGCTATGCTATTGCCCGTTCTCGCCGCCGCGCTCGCCGCCCCGCCGACGACCGACTACCCGGCCCTGCGGCAGCGGCTCCTCCGCGGGAACACCGCCGAGGCCCGGACCGGGTACGCGGCGCTCCTGAAGGACCCGAAGCCGGCGGCCGCCGCGTTCGCCGGGATGGCGGCCGTCCACCGGGCGGAGGGCGAGTACCCGGAAGCGTTGGACGCGCTCGCCGCCGGCCTCAAGGTTCACGCCGCTCACCCAACCCTGCTCGCCTGCCGGGCCGACCTCCACTTCTTCCTCGGCCGGTGGGACGACGCCGTCGCCGACGCGGACGCCGCGGTCAAGGCGCGGGACGGGAACGCCCTCGCCCGGTGGGTGCGGGCGCGGGTCCTGCGCGACCGCGGCGACCTCCCGGCGGCCGACAAGGAGGTACGGTGGCTGGTCAAGGCGTACACCGACGCGAGCAACGCCGACAAGGACGTCACCGACCCGGACGCGCTGCTCGTGTTCGCCCAGGCCGGGGCCGAGAACGCCCGGTGGAACAACAAGCCGCAGCAGTTCAAGTTCATCCTCGACGAGGTGCTGGGCGACGCGGTCAAGCACGACCCGGACTTCTGGCCGGCGGAGGCGCTCGCCGGCCGGCTGCTGGCCGAGAAGCACAACCGGGCGGACGCGGCCGACGCGTTCGACAAGGCCCTCAAGATCAACCCCAAGGCGGTCGAGGCGTTGGTCGGGAAGGGGCTGCTCGCGCTCGCCGACCTCGACGCGGTCGCCGCCGGCCGGCTCGCCGACCAGGCGCTGAAGGCGAACCCGCGGCACCCCGAGGCGCTGCGGCTGAAGGCCGACGCCCGGCTCGCCGAGGGCGACCTCGCGGGGGCCGAGCGGCACCTGCTCGCGGCGAAGCTCGTCAACCCGCGCGAGGAGCCGACCCTCGCCCGGCTCGCGGCGCTGCGGCACCTCGCCCGCAAGCCGGTCGCCGACGCCGAGAAGGAGGTGGCGGCGTTCTGCGCGAAGCCCGGGGTGTTCTACGCCGAACTCGCCGAGGTGCTCGCCGCCCGGAAGCAGTACGACGCCGCCGAGGCGTACTTCCGCAAGGCGACCGAACTCCGCCCGGACCTGTCCGCCCCGCGGGCCGGGCTGGGCCTCTTGTTCATGCAACTCGGCCGGGAGGCGGAGGCGAAGGTGCAGCTCGACGCGGCGCTGAAGGCCGACCCGTTCCACGTCCGGGTGTCGAACGCCCTGAAGGTGCTCAAGCACCTCGACGGGTACGCCACCGCCGAGACAGCCCACTTCGTCATCAAGTACGACGCCAAGGCCGACGCCGCGTTCGCCGCGTGGCTGGCGGACTATCTGGAGGAGTGGCACGCCGAGTTCGCGAAGCTGTACGGGGTGGCGCCGCCAGGAAAGTTGTTGGTAGAGGTGTTCGCCACCCGCGAGATGTTCAGCGGCCGGGTGCTGTCGCTGCCGGGGCTGCCGGGGGCGGCCCAGGGGGCGAGCACCGGTCCGCTGATCGCCATCCCGTCGCCGAAGGTAGACGGCGGCCACCGCCCGTACAACTGGGCCGTCGTCGCCCGGCACGAGCTGACCCACGCGTTCAACCTGACCCAGACCGGGTTCCTCGTGCCGATCTGGCTGACGGAAGGGCTGGCGGTCCGGGCCGAGCGCTCGCGGCGGTTCGACGCCACCCTGCCGCTGCTCCGCGACCGGCTCGCCGACGGCACCGCGTTCGACCTCGACACCATCGGCCGCGGGTACCACAACTTCGGCAGCCCGGGGGACGTGATGCTCGCGTACCACCAGGGGTGGCTGTACGTCGAGTACATCCTGAAGGAGCACGGCGAGGAGGCGGTCGGGAAGCTGCTGGAGGCGTTCAAACTCGGGCTGGACGTCGGGGACGCGCTCCGCCGGGCGTGCGGGGTCGAGAAGGCGGCGTTCGAGGCGAAGTACCGGGAGTTCGTCCGCGACCGGGTGAAGGGCCTGCCGCGGGCCGAGAAGGCGGTCCCGTTCGCGGAGCTGGAGGCGGCCCACAAGAAGGACCCGGACGACCCGGCCGTGGCGGCGAAGCTGGCGGCCGAGCTGGCGCGGCGCGGGAAGCCGGCGGAGGCGCGCAAGCTGGCGGACGCGGCCCTGGCGAAGGAACCGGGGCACCCGGCCGCGGCGCTCGTGAAGGCCCGGCTGCTGCAGCGGGAGAAGGACCCGGCCGGGGCGCGGGCGGTGCTGGAGGAGTCGGCGAAGGCGAACCCCGAGGACGTGCGGGTGTGGGCGGCGCTGGGCCGGCTGAACCTCGACGCGAACGAGCCGGACAGGGCGGCGGAGGCGTTCGAGGCGGCGCGGAAGCTGGCCCCGGCGGACGCCGACGTGCTGGACGCGCTGGCGAAGATCTACGCGGCGAAGAAGGCGCCGGAGAAGCTGGCGCCGGTGCTGGCCGAGGTCGCGGCCCGGTCGCCGGACAACCCCGCGGTGCGGCTCCAGTTGGCGAGGCTGCACCGGGAGGCCGGCGCGCACCCGCAGGTGGAGCACTGGGCGCGGGAGGCGCTGTTCGTGGACGTGGGCAGCGCCGAGGCCCGCGAGCTGCTGGTCGCCGCGCTGAAGGCGCAGGGGAAGGGCGCCGAGGCGGGGCGGGTGGAGAAGCGGTACCGGTGACAGCCCCGGCGCGGTTCGTGTACCATACCCGGAGAGACCCGGGGGACCCGACGATGACGCTCGACCTGCCCGGCCGCGGAGCGGCGACCTACGACGACGTGGGAACCGGACTTCCCGTGGTGCTGCTCCACGGGTTCCCGTTCGACCGCGCGATGTGGGGGCCGCAGCTCGGCCCGCTGTCGGCCGCCGGGTTCCGCGTCCTCGCCCCGGACTTCCCGGGGTTCGGCGGGTCGGCCGCCGGCCCCGAGCCGTTCTCGATCGACAGGGCGGCCGACTTTGTCGCCGCGTTCCTCGACGGGCTGAGGCTCGACCGGGCGGTGGTCGGCGGGCTGTCGATGGGCGGGTACGTGGCGCTGGCGGTGGCCCGCCGGCACCCCGGCCGGGTCTCCGCCCTGATCCTCGCCGACACCCGGGCGGCCCCGGACGACGAGGCCGGCCGGGCGGGCCGGGATGAGGCGATCGCGGCGGTCGAGAAGGACGGGCCGGCGAAGCTCGGGGAGTCGATGCTGCCGAAGATGGTGAGCGACCACACCCGGGCGACCAACCCGGCCGCGGTGGACCTCGCCCGGACCCTCATCACCCGGCAGACGGCGGCCGCCGCGGTCGCCGGCCTCCGCGCCCTCCGGGACCGCCCGGACGCGGCCCCGGGGCTGGAGGCGGTGGCGGTCCCGACCCTGGTGCTGGTCGGGGAGCACGACGCGATCACCCCGCCGCTGAACGCGGCCCGGCTGTCCGGGTCGATCCGGGGGGCGGAGTTGCTCCACATCCCCGGGGCCGGGCACCTGAGCAACCTGGAGAACCCGGACGAGTTCAACCGGGCGGTGGTCGCGTTCCTGCGCAACGTGAAGTAAATCGGGCCTTGCACCCGACGGGTTAGCGACGCTTCGCAGAAGCGTCCGCGACCCCACCGCGGACGCTTCTGCGAAGCGTCGCTAACCTCGTCCGATCCGTCACCGCCGCGCCAGGAACAGCGTCGTCAGGAACGTCAGCTCGGCGTCCGGGCGGCGGAACACCCCGTCCGGGGCGGCCGGGTCGGCGTACCGGTCGAACGCGGCCAGGTGCTCGGGGAGCAGGTGCGGGGCGACGAAGTCCCGCGTCTCCCGGAGGTGGCGGGTGAGGAACTCGACCACCGCCGGCGGGAACGGGGCCGCCCGGTCGGCCGCGACGGTCCGCTTGCCGCGCGGGGTCAGCCCGGCGGAGCGGAACAGCTTCAGCATCCGCCGCCCCGGGGCCAGCTTCACGGCCGACCCGTACTTCGCCCGCGCCGCCGCCGCCGTCGCCCGCTGCACCGCCAGCTCCAGGTCCACCGGCCAGTTCATCAGCACCCGGTGGTACTCGTCGTCCTCCAGCACCCCGACCACCCCGCCCGGCTTGGCCACCCGCCGCATCTCGGCCAGGGCCGCCGCCGGGTCGTCCAGGCTGATCAGGCTGCGGGCGCACCACACCGCGTCGAACGCCGCCGGGTCGAACGGCATCTTGTACACGTCGGCCTTCACGAACTCGGCCGGGGCGGCCCGGCCGAGGCGGGCGAACCGGTCCCGGGCGCGGGCCAGGAAGGCGTCCGACAGGTCGGCGGCGACCACCTTCCCCTGCGGGAACAGCCGGCGGGCCAGCTTGGCGGAGTAGAACCCGTCCCCGCACGGGACGTCCAGCACCGTGTCCCGCGGCCCGAGCGGGAGGGCGCGGACCGCCCGGCGGAGTTCCCGCCCGAACGCCCGGTGGGTGGCCCGGAGGGTGGCGGCGTACCCCGGCAGGCGGGAGCCGTCCTTCGCGTCGTCCGGGGTGGCGTCGGTCGGTTCGGTCGGCGTCGCGCGCATGGTTTCCGGTCGGTCGGGGAGGGGTCGCGGGTGGTGGGAGCACCCGGCGTGCCGGTTTGGCACCCGGTGTGCAACGCATCAGCCGACGCGGGGCGACCGCTCCCGCACCCTCACCGGAGTGCGACCATGCCCATCCTGACGAAGCCGGCGTTCGGCCCGCAGACGGCCATCACCTACATCACGATCGGCGCCCTGGCGCTCGGGTGGACCCTCGTCTGGTACTTCACCCTCGCCCCGGACCCGCTTCCCCCGGTCACCCGGTTCCTGCTCATCGGGCTGCTCGTGACCGGGGTCATCTTCGTCGCCATCGGGGCCTTGCTCGGGCCGATCGGGCGGGCCGCCCGCCAGGCCGAGCTGCCCCCGGCCGAGGCGGTCCGGATCGAGACCGACATCCAGAAGGCGGCCGCCGTCGCCGCCGCCCAAGCGGCCCCGGCCCCGCCAGCTCCGAACCCGGCCGTCCCGACCACGCCCCCCGCCCCGCCCGGGTCGGTCCTGGCCCAGCCGAACGCCCGCTGAAGCATTGCCGCCCCTCTCCGCGGCGCGGACCGCCCCCGGACCTCCGGGGGTGGTTTCGTTTCCGCCCCGCCCCGGGTACAATCGCCGGTGCCGTCCCGTCACCGCCCCGGAGTACCCGACCGATGCCGTCGCTCTCCCGCCGCGAGTTCCTCGCCTGCTCCGCCGCCGCCGGAGTCGCCGCGTCCGGGGGCTTACACCCCCGGCTCACCGCCGCCGACCCGAAGGAGCCGTTCCAGATCTCGCTCGCTCAGTGGTCGCACAACAAGGCGTTCTTCGGCCGGGCCGGGGCCGAGAAGAAGGACCCGCTGAAGTTCGCCGAGATCGCCAAGAAGGACTACGGCGTCGCGGCCGTCGAGTACGTCAACCAGTTTTACAAGGACAAGAAGAAGGACGACGCCTACCTGAAGGACCTGAAGAAGGTGGCGGACGACAACGCCGTGGTGAGCGTGCTCATCATGTGCGACGGCGAGGGCAACCTCGGGGACCCGGACGATAAGAAGCGGGCGGCGGCGGTGGACAACCACAAGCGGTGGGCGGAGTGGGCGAAGTTCCTCGGCTGCCACTCGATCCGGGTGAACGCCGCGAGCGACTGGGCGAAGGGATTCGAGGAGACGCAGAAACTGGCCGCCGACGGGCTGCGCAAGCTGGGCGAGTTCACCGACACGCTCGGGCTGAACACGATCGTCGAGAACCACGGCGGGCTGTCGAGCCACGGCGGGTGGCTGGCCGGGGTGATGAAGCTGGCCGACCACAAGCGGGTCGGCACCCTGCCGGACTTCGGCAACTTCCGGATCGGCAAGGTGGCGGCGGTGAGGGAGGAGGCGTACGACCGGTACAAGGGGGTGGACGAGCTGATGCCGTTCGCCAAGGGGGTGTCGGCGAAGTCGCACGACTTCAACGAGAAGGGCGAGGAGACCCAGACCGACTACCGGAAGATGCTCGACATCGTCTGCCGGAAGCACAAGTACAGCGGGTTCGTCGGGATCGAGTACGAGGGGAGCAAGCTCCCCGAGGCAGACGGGATCAAAGCGACGAAGAAGCTGCTGGAGGCCGTCCGGGCGGAACTGGCGAAGGGGTGAGGTAGAAGTGCGAAAACGGAACGCGGATGACGCAGGATCAAGGCACGCGGATCAACGCGGGATAAAATCTCAGAGACGGATTGATCCGCGTTCATCCGCGGGGTTTCATCCCGCGTCATCCGCGTTCCGCTTTCTCGCGGGGTGATCCGATGCCGCTGTACGTTTACGAAGTCGTTCTGCCCGACGGGACCGGCGGGGAGCGGTTCGAGCGGTTCCAGAAGATGGCCGACGCCCCGCTGACGGTACACCCCGAGACCGGCGAGCCGGTCCGTCGGGTCATCTCCGAGCCGAACGCCCCCCGCGCCTGGACCGACGCCCAAGGCAAGGCCGCCACGTCGGACGCCAACCTCGCCGCCAAGGGGTTCACGAAGTACGTCAAGACCGGCGACGGGAGTTACGAGAAGACCGCCGGGACCGGTCCGAAGAAGATCCGCCGGAAGTAGCCCGAATCCGCCCCCACCCTCTCGCCCTCCAACGATGGCATGCGATCCGCATTGCGAAGCGTGTTGCCGGTGCTGGCGGCGGTGGCCGTCCTCGGGGTGCTGTTCGCCCCGTGGCTCGGCGGGCCGCCGGCGGTGCCAGAGCGGGAGGGGGTACCTGTGGGCGGGCAGAAGGTCGTGAGGACGGACGCCGAGTGGCGGGCGCAGCTGACCCCGGAGCAGTACCGGGTGACCCGCTGCGCCGGGACCGAGTGCGCGTTCCGGAACCCGTACGCGGACGAGAAGGGCGACGGGGTGTACCACTGCGTGTGCTGCGGCCAGCCGCTGTTCGACTCGGCCGCCAAGTACGACTCCGGGACCGGGTGGCCGAGCTTTTGGGAGCCGGTCGCGGCGGACAACGTCTCGACGAGGACGGACCGCGGGTGGATGGGGGTGCGGACCGAGGTGCTGTGCAGCCGGTGCGACGCCCACCTCGGGCACGTGTTCCCCGACGGCCCGCGACCGACCGGGCTGCGGTACTGCATGAACTCCGCGGCGCTGAGGCTGGAGCCGCGCGGCGACAAGTAGTTCCTCCGAGCGGGGGGCGTGAGCCCCCTGAGTTGGGGTGCGCTCAGGGGGCTCACGCCCCCCGCTCGGACGGTTTCACGTCACACCACCTCCCACGGCTCGCGCTTCCGCCGGGACGCGCGGGCGGCTCGCGCCGACTCGGTCAGGTACTGCCGCACGGCGTACCCGACGAACGCGACCCCGCCGGCCGCCACCACCCACTTCAACTGCTCGTCCCGAGCCTTCCGGGCGGCGACCGCCGCCGGGTCTTCCGTGATGCTGCACCGCCCCGTCCGTCACCCGGCCTTCGCGTCGGCGGCCGACCACGTGGCGGCGGCGAGGAGGGCGAGGGCGAACGGTTTCATGGGGCGGCTCCGCGGCGGTCGGAAGGCACACCAGAGTGTACGTCGGGCCGCGGCCGGGATTGCGGGAAACCGCCGCGGCGCGCCGTAGCATACCTTTCGTCCCGCACCACGAGGTCCTGCCATGTCCGCCGCCTCCCCGCCGGTCCAGAACCGCCAACTGTACATCGATGGCCGGTGGTGCGACTCCGCGTCCGGCAAGCGGCTCGCGGTCGAGAACCCGGCGACCGAGGAGACGGTCGCCGAGGTCAGCTCCGGCGGCCGCGAGGACTGCCGCCGGGCCGTCGCCGCCGCGAGCGAGGCGATGAAGTCGTGGATGAGGCTCACCCCGTACGACCGGGCGAAGGTGCTGAAGAAGACCGGCGACCTGATGCGCGACCGGGCTGACGCCCTGGCGAAGACGATGACGATGGAGCAGGGCAAGCCGGTCCCCGAGGCGAAGGCCGAGATCCTCCACTCGGCCGACACGTTCGAGTGGTTCGCCGAGGAGGGGAAGCGGGCCTACGGCCAGGTCATCCCGCCGGCGAACCCGGCGAAGCGGCACCTGACCATCAAGCACCCGGTCGGGGTCGTCGGGGCGATCGGGCCGTGGAACTTCCCGGTCACGCTGCAGGCCCGCAAGATCGCCCCGGCACTGGCCGCCGGCTGCACGATCGTGTGCAAGCCCGCCAGCCAGACGCCCCTTTCCTTGATCGGCGTGTTCGAGTGCCTGATCGACGCCGGGCTGCCGAAGGGCGTCGCGAACCTGGTCATCGGGTCGGCGTCCGAGGTCTCCGACGAGTTCATGACCAACCCGGCGGTCCGGAAGATCAGCTTCACCGGGTCGACCGCGGTCGGCAAGCAGCTGATGAAGCAGGCGGCCGACCAGGTGAAGCGGCTCTCCCTCGAACTCGGCGGCCACGCCCCGTTCATCGTCTTCCCCGACGCCGACCCGGAGGTGGTGGCGAAGGCGGCGGTGCTCGGCAAGTTCCGGAACAACGGGCAGGTGTGCATCAGCCCGAGCCGGTTCTTCGTCCACGCCGACGTCCGGAAGCGGTTCACCGAGGTGGCGGTCGAGGAGGCGAAGAAGCTGAAGATGGGCAACGGCCTGGACGAGGGCGTGGTGGTCGGGCCGATGTTCGAGCGGAAGGCGATGGACAACACCGCCGCCCTGATCGAGGACGCCCGGGGGAAGGGGGCGAAGGTGCTGACCGGCGGCGGCCGGTCGAAGACGTTCGACAAGGGGTACTTCTTCGAGCCGACGGTGCTCAGCGGGCTGACCCCGGACGCGAAGATCCTGACCGAGGAGCCGTTCGCCCCGGTCATGCCGGTGCTCGACTTCTCCAAGATCGACGACGTGATCGCGGCGGCGAACAACACGGTGTACGGGCTGGCCGCCTACGTGTTCACCAACGACCTGAGCGTGGCCTGGCGGATGGCGGAGGGGGTCGAGGCGGGGATCATCGGGGTGAACGACCCGGTGCCCGCGACCCCGCAGTGCCCGTTCGGCGGGATGAAGGAGTCGGGGCTGGGCCGGGAACTCGCCCACGAGGGGCTGGAGGCGTACCTGGAGACGAAGTACGTGTCGCTGATGCTGCGGTGACGGCGCCGCCCGGCGAGCGGGGGGCGTCAGCCCCCTGATGGCCGCCCGGCGCGAACGGCGCTCGGTGCCCATCAGGGGGCTGACGCCCCCCGCTCGCCATACAATACCTCATCATCCACCCGGCCATCCCGTGGGTCCACCCATGCCCGAGAGCCTCAACAGTTTCGGCAGCCTCGCGTCCCTGACCGTCGGCGGGAAGCCGTACACGATCCACCGCCTCGCGGCCGTCGAGGCGGTCCACCCGCAGGCCAAGAAGCTGCCGTACTCGCTGAAGATCCTGCTCGAGAACCTGCTCCGGAACGAGAACAACCTGTCGGTCCGGAAGGCCGACATCGACGCCCTGGCCCTGTGGTCGGCGAAGGCCGAGCCGGCGACCGAGATCGCGTACACCCCGGCCCGGGTCCTGATGCAGGACTTCACCGGGGTGCCGTGCGTCGTCGACCTGGCCGCGATGCGGGACGCGATGAAGGCCCTCGGCGGCGACCCAGCCCGGATCAACCCGCTCGTCCCGGTCGAGCTGGTCATCGACCACTCGGTCCAGGTGGACGAGTACGGCACCGCCCGGGCGTTCGCCGACAACGTCCGCCTCGACTACGAGCGGAACCAGGAGCGGTACGCGTTCCTCCGGTGGGGCCAGAAGGCGTTCCGGAACTTCGAGGTCGTCCCGCCCGGGACCGGCATCTGCCACCAGGTGAACCTCGAGTTCCTGGCCCGCAGCGTGTTCGTCGACCCGCAGGGCCGGGCCTACCCGGACACCCTCGTCGGGACCGACAGCCACACCACCATGATCAACGGCCTCGGCGTCCTCGGGTGGGGCGTCGGCGGGATCGAGGCCGAGGCCGCGATGCTCGGCCAACCCGTCTCCATGCTCATCCCGCAGGTGGTCGGGTTCAAGCTGTCCGGCAAGCTGAAGGAGGGGGCGACCGCGACCGACCTCGTCCTCACCGTCACCCAGATGCTGCGGAAGAAGGGGGTGGTCGGGAAGTTCGTCGAGTTCTACGGCCCGGGGCTGGCCCAGCTCCCGCTCGCCGACCGGGCGACGATCGCGAACATGGCCCCCGAGTACGGGGCGACGTGCGGCATCTTCCCGGTGGACGCCGAGACGCTGCGGTTCCTCACCCTGACCGGCCGGCCGGCGGAGCTGGTGGCGCTGGCCGAGGCGTACTACCGGGAGCAGGGGATGCTCCACGACGCGAACACCCCCGACGCGGTGTACTCCGACACCCTGGAACTCGACCTCGCCACGGTCGAGCCGAGCCTGGCCGGGCCGGCCCGGCCGCAGGACCGGGTCGCCCTGCGGGACATGAAGGCGGCGTTCGCCGACGCCCTGCCGAAGCTGAAGACGGCGGCCAAGGGGCGGCCGGCGGCCGGGCTCCCGCTCCCGGTGGTGGCGGCCGGCCCGACCCCCGCGGCGGCCGCGTTCGGCGGCGGCCCGGTCGGGGCGTTCGGGGCGAAGCCGGCCCTCCCGTCCCCCGAGGTGGACCCGGACGCGGCCGGCCAGCTCACCCACGGGTCGGTGGTGATCGCCGCCATCACCAGCTGCACCAACACCTCGAACCCGTCGGTCATGCTGGCGGCCGGGGTGCTGGCGAAGAAGGCGGCGGCGAAGGGGCTGATGACGAAGCCGTGGGTGAAGACCAGCCTCGCCCCCGGGTCCCAGGTGGTCACCGCCTACCTGGAGGACGCCGGCGTCCTGCCGGACCTGGACAAGCTCCGGTTCAACGTCGTCGGGTACGGCTGCACGACGTGCATCGGGAACAGCGGGCCGCTGCCGGCGGCGGTGTCGAAGGAGATCCACGACGAGAGCCTGGTGGTGTCGGCGGTGCTCTCGGGGAACCGGAACTTCGAGGGCCGGGTGCACCCGGAGGTGCGGGCGAACTACCTCGCCAGCCCGCCGCTGGTCGTCGCCTACGCCCTCGCCGGGCGGGTGGACATCGACTGGGACGCGGAGCCGATCGGGGACGGGGCGGACGGCCAGCCGGTGTACCTGCGGGACATCTGGCCGACGCACGAGGAGGTGACGGAGGCGATCGAGAAGTCGGTCCGGCGGGAGTCGTTCGAGCGGATCTACCGGTCGGTGTACGAGGGGAGCGCGGAGTGGAAGGGGCTGCGGGTGCCGACCGGCGACCTGTACGCCTGGGACGCCTCCTCGACGTACATCGCCAACCCGCCGTACTTCCGCGGGATGGGGATCGACCCGCCGCAGGTGTCCGAGGTCGCCGGGGCGCGGGTGCTGGCGGTGCTCGGGGACAGCATCACCACCGACCACATCTCCCCGGCCGGGAACATCAAGAAGGACTCCCCGGCCGGGAAGTTCCTGATGGCCCACGGGGTTGAGCCGAAGGACTTCAACCAGTACGGGGCGCGGCGCGGGCACCACGAGGTGATGGTGCGGGGGACGTTCGCGAACGTCCGGCTGAAGAACCAGTTGGTGCCCGGGGTGGAGGGCGGGTTCACCCGGCACCTGCCGGACGGCCCGCAGACGAGCATCTACGAGGCGTCGACGGCGTACCAGAAGGACGGGGTGCCGCTGGTCGTGCTGGCCGGGAAGGAGTACGGGTCGGGGTCGAGCCGGGACTGGGCGGCGAAGGGGACGAACCTGCTCGGGGTGCGGGCGGTGGTGGCCGAGAGCTACGAGCGGATCCACCGCAGCAACCTGGTCGGGATGGGGGTGCTGCCGCTGCAGTTCCGGACCGGGGAGGGCGTCGGGTCGCTGGGGCTGACCGGGGAGGAGGTGTACGACATCGCCGGGCTGGTGGACGGGCTGAAGACGAACTTCGCCGGGGCGGCGAAGGAGCTGACGGTGACCGCCACCCGGGCCGACGGGACGACGGTGGCGTTCAAGGCGGTGTGCCGAATCGACACCCCGCAGGAGGTGTTGTACTATCTGAACGGCGGCATCCTGCCGTACGTCCTGCGGCAGCTGCTGGCCGCGAAGTGATCGGGTCCGCTCCGTCGAGGTTCAATCGCCCCATGTCCTACGCGCTCAAGGCGGTGTCCGCCGGCTTCCGGCTGGTGTACATCGGGCTGACTCTTGTCGTCCTGGCGCACTTCACCTACGTCGTGGCGAACCAGGCCGGGGTCGCCGGCCGGGAGCTGGCGCTGTGGCTGAACGGGCTGAGCATGGTCGGGGTGGTGGTCGGGTTGGCCGGCCGGTATCGGTGCCTGGCGGTGCCGGCCGAGGCCGGGTCGGCCCGGCCGCTGCTGACCGTCTCGCTCGCCCTGTCGGTGATCGGCCTGGCGTCCACGCTGGTGCTCCTGGCCAACCTCGTCCACCTGTTCCTTTCGCCGGAAATGCTCCTGGCCGTGGCGGCGTCGGGTCCGGTGTCATCCATCGCCGCCAGCGTCCTGTTCCTGCTGTTCACCAAGGAGACTGCCCGGTACGTCCGGCGGCCGGGCCTGGCGGCTCGGTCCATGTCGGTCCTGTGGATGTGGATGCTGACCCTGGTCCTACTCGTCGCCGGGTTCGCGTTCTTGCTCGGGGCGCCGTCCGGCGCGCGGCCGGGCTCCCCGCCCGCGGCGCGGGCGGGGGACGGCCTTGCCGGCGCGGCCGCCGCCGCGAGCGCCCTGATGATCCTGGGCGGGGTCGCCGGGCAGATCACCCTGATCCGGTGCGTCATCCTGTTGGTCGCGATGAGCCGCGCGACGCTGGCGTTCGCCCAGGGGAGGACGTCCGACGGCGGGTTCGTTGACGAGGACGACCGGCCGCTCCGCCGGCGGGACGCCGACGACTACGACCCGGACCGGCCGCGGCGCCGGCGGCGCCGCCGCGGGGACGAGGACGACCCGCCGCCGCGCCGCCGGGGCGCGGACGACGGGCACGACCGGCCGCGCCGCCGGGACGCGGACGACTACCCCCCGTGGATGCAGTGACCCGTCGCCCTACACGGCCCCCGGCGCCACCCGTCCGCCCTCGACCCGCAACACGAGTTCGCCCAACTCCTCCGCCTCGGCGCGGCCGTGGGTGACGTGCAACACCGTCGTCTCCCGCGTGTCCCGCACCCGCCGTAGCACCTCGACCAGCCGCGCCCGGGTGTCCTCGTCCACGGCGTTCAGCGGCTCGTCGAGCAGCAACACCGCCGGGCGGGCGGCGAGCGCCCGGCCGAGCGCCACCCGCTGCGCCTCCCCGCCGCTCAGCCCGACCGCCCGCCGCGGGAGCAGGGCTGTCACCCCGAGCGCGTCGGCCAAATCCGCCACCCGCCTCTCGACCTCCGCCCGTCCCGCCTTCCGCACCAGCAGCGCGAAGGCGATGTTCTCCCACACCGTCATCGTCGGGAACAGCACCGCGTCCTGCGGGATGTACCCGACGCCCCGGGCCGCCGGCGGCAGCGCGGACACGTCCCGGCCGGCGAGGACGACCCGGCCGGCGCGCGGCCGGCGGAGGCCGGCGAGGGTTTCGAGGAGCGTCGTCTTCCCGCACCCGGTCGGCCCCGTCAGCACGGCGTACGCGCCGGCCGGGACGGCGAACGCGATGTCGTTCAGGGCGAACGCGCCCTGCCGCACCGTCAGCCCCTCGACCGCGATCACGGTCACCTCCGCGCGACCCGCCGGCGGCGGGTTTGGTCTTCACCTCTCCCCGCTGGGGAGAGGTCGCCGCGCGAGCGGCGGGTGAGGGGCGACCACCCATCGAGGTGGCCGGGGGCGTCACCGAGCGGTCGAGCACACCGGTCGTCTCGGCAGGTGGCTTCCCCTCACCCGGCGGCTGCGCCGCCGACCTCTCCCCAGCGGGGAGAGGTGAAGACCATGACCCGCCGCGTTCACGCCTTTACCCCGCCCCCCGCAGCCCCGCCGCCCGGGCGGCGGCCAGCCCGGCCACCGCCACCCCGATCATCAGGAACGATACCGCCACCGCCGCCCCCAGGTCGCCGGTCGAGAGCTCCAGGAACACGCTGGTCGACAGCACCTCGGTCCGCATCCGGGTCGCCCCGCAGAACACCAGGATCGGCCCGAACTCCCCGACCGCCCGCGCCCACGCCACGGTGAACGCGGCCAGCACCCCGCGCCGCGCCGCCGGCAGCGTCACCAGCCAGAACGCCCTCCCGCGCGAGCACCCGAGCGTCCGGGCCACGTCCTCGGCCCGCGGGTCGAGGGCGTCGAACGCCACCCGCATGGTCCGCACCGCGAACGCCGCCGACGCCGCGAACTGTGCCAGCACCACCCCGGCGACCGCGTAGGTGACCGGGAACGCGGCCCGCTCGAACCACGCCCCGGGCGCGGTCTGGAACAGGACGAGCAGGCTCAACCCGATCACGAGCGGCGGCAGCACGATCGGCACGTCGACGATCAATTCCACCACCGGCCGGCCGGGGAACCGGGTCCGCGACAGCAGGTACCCGAGCGGCACCGCCACCCACACCGACAGGATGGCGGCCGCCGACGAACTCAGCAGGCTGAGCCAGACGGCAGACCGGATCTGCGGGGAGGCGAGCGCCCGCCCGAGGTCGCCGGCCGAGGTGTACGCGGCGTCGGCGATCAAAAGGGCGGCGATCAGCCCGACGTACAGCCCTCCGAGCAGCCCGAGGGCGAGGAGGAACGGGGCGTCGGAGGTCGGGCGGGTCACGGGCGGTCCCCGACGCGGAACCCGCCGTCGCGGAACCGGGCGAGGCCGGGGCCGGCCGTCGCGTACCGGGCGAACCGGGCGGCGGCGTCCGGGTCGCGGGACTGCGCCAGCACGGCCACCTCGATCCGCCCCTCGACGCCGGCCAACTCCGGGACGCTCAGCACCGCCTGCCCGCGGTACGCCGGGGCGGCCGCGACCGCGTCCCACACCACCGCCGCGTCCGCGGCCCCGGCCTTCGCCGCGTTCGCCGCCTCGGTCACCGTCCCGACGTCGACCACCCGCGGGCGGAGCGCCGACCAGTTCCCGGTCGCGGCGAGGTGGTCGCGGGCCAGCTTCCCGACCGCCGCCGCCGGGTTCGGCACCGCCACCCGCACCCCCGGCCGGAGCAGGTCCGGCCACCTGTTCACGCCGGCCGGGTTCCCCGGGGCGAGCAGCAGCACCGCCCGCACCCGGGCGACCGGGAACGACTCCCCGACCAGCCCGAGGTCGCGGGCCTGCCGGACGTAGCTGTCGTCGGCCGGGGCGAACAGGTCGGCCGGCTCGACCGGGCTGGGGAACCGCACCTTGGTGAGCAGGTCCTCGGACGCCCCGTACCGCAGCTCGACCCGCACCCCGGTGTCGCGCTCGTAGTCCGCGGCGACCGCTTCGAGCGGGAGCCGGACGGTCGGGGCGGCGTACACGACGAGCGGGCGGTCACGGGCCTCGCGCCACCACAGGGCGAGGACGAGTCCGGCGAGAACGGCCAGGGAGCCGACGGCGAGCGGGGTCGGTGAGGCGGTCCGGAACACGCCGCCTCCGGGTGCGGGTCGGGGGCGAGGCCATGTTACCGGGTCCCGCGCCGCGGGGGTAGCGGCGCGGCCGGCGCGTGAGGCGCCTCTCATCGTCCCGGCCGGCCCCGCGGGAAGGTTTCACGACCGGCTCACCGCCCGCTCAGGCCGGCCGGGTTACTGTTGGCGTCTGCCGTCGCCCGGGACCGGACCGCAGGGAGCGACCATGCCGACGCCGCCGCACGTTGCCGACTTCTTCCCGGCCGTCCTGGCCGGGTTCGGGCTGTTCCTGGCCGGCGCGGCCGGCCTGCTGCTCCACCGCCGGGGGCCGGCGGCGTGCGGGGCCGGGGTACTCGCCGGGGCGGGGGTGGCGGTCGCGGCCGCGACGGCCCTGGGCCAACCCGGGCTGCCGGCCGCGACCGCCCGGTTGATCGCCGCCGGCCTCGTCCCGTGCCTGCTGCTCGGGAGCCGGCGGGTGACCGCCGCGGCGCGGTGCCCGGCCGTCCGGTTCGGGCTGCTGGCGGCCGCCGGGGTGGCCACCGCCGTCGCCGCGGTGGCGGCGTTCGAGCGGGAGGACGAGCGGGCCCTGGACGCCGGGATCGCCGAGGTGGAGGGGATGCACCCCCCCGAGCCGGCGGCCCCGGCCGGCCGTCTGTGGGCGGCCACCGACCGCGGCACCCCGGTCGCCCTCCGGGAGCGGGGCGGGGCCGACCCGTCGGTCGCGGCGGAAGCCCGGGCGGTCGGCGGCCTCGCCGACCAGGTGATCCGCCGCGGGCCGGCGGGCGGCCGGGCGAACTGCCACGGGTGGGTGTTCGCCGCCGGCCGGTTCGCCGTCCCCGCGGACGCGGTCGAACTGGTCCTGTCGGAGAACGGGTACGAGGAGGTCGGCGACCCGCGGCCCGGGGACCTGGTGGTGTACCGGGCCGGGGGGCGGGTGGCGCACACCGCCGTGGTGCGGTACGTGACCGACGGCCAGCCGACGCTGGTCGAGGGGAAGTGGGGCACCGCCGGGGTGTTCCTGCACCCGGTCGACCGGTCGGTGTATGGGGCCGACTACGCCTTCCTCCGCAGCCCCCGGGACGGCCACCACCTCGCCGGCCTCGACGGCCCGCCCGAGGCGGTCACGGAGTGAGCGGGTGTCGTGGAACCGGAAGGTCTGGGTCTTCACCTCCCCCCCGGCGGGGGAGGTCGCCGCGCGAGCGGCGGGTGGGGGGGGTGAGCCACACGGCAGTTCTCGGTAGCCGTCCGCGCCGTCAGCCGCCCCCCCACCCGGCGGCGAGGCGCCGCCGACCTCCCCCACCAGGGGAGGTGAAGAGAAAGGCTAGCCGTCACGCCGGGACGGCGACGGCGTCGGCGGCCGGGGCCGGCAGCGGCACCTCCCGGGCGAGGTCGGAGAGCGCCGCGAGCAGCCCGTCGATCGCCGCCGGCGGGTGGTTCGCGTTCACCTGCGCCCGCAGCACCCCGGCCCCGTGCGGGACCGCCGGGAACACCACCGACTGGACGTAGTACCCGGCGTCGAACAGGAACCGCCCGGCCCGCAGGGTGGCGTCCTCCCCGCCGACCAGCACCGACACGATCGGCACCCGCCCGCCGAGGACGGTCAGCCCGAGCGCCTCGGCCCCGGCGACGAGCCGGCGGACGTTCGCGTCCAGGGCGGCCCGCAGCCGCGGGTACTCCGGCGACTCGATCACGTCCAGGGCGGCGCACACCGCCACCAGGTACGGCGGCGGTACCGGGCCGCCGAACAGGAGCGGGTTCGACCGCAGCTTCAGCACGTCCACCGCCGCCCTCGACCCGGCGACGAACCCGCCGAGGCACGACACCGCCTTCGACAACGACCCGACGACGAGGGTGTTGTCGTACCCGCCGAGGGCGTCGCGGACGGTGCCCCGGCCGCGGGTGCCGAGCACCCCGGTGCCGTGGGCGTCGTCCACGTACAGGAACCCGTCGTGCGAGCGAGCCACCGCCTGCAGCGCGGCCAGCGGCGGCAGCGCCCCGCTCATGCTGTACACGCCGTCCACGGCGACGACGGCGTGGCGGAACGGGCGGAGGGTGCGCAGGACGCGGTCGAGGTCGGCCGGGTCGTTGTGGGCGAACTTGGCGGTCCGCGCCCCGCGGGCCTTCGCCAGCCGGGCGCCCTCCTCGATCGAGTTGTGGGCGTGCTGGTCGGACGCGATCACGTCGTGCCGGGTGGCGAGGGCCGGCAGCGCCCCGGCGTTCGCCAGCGTCACCGACGGGTAGATGACGGCGTCCTCGGTCCCGAGCCAGGCGGCGACCCGGGCCTCCGCCTCCCGCTGCGGGGCGACGCTGGAGAACGCCCGGCTGGTGCCGTTGTGGGTGCCCCAGTCGCGCACCCCGCGGGCCACCGCCTCGACCACCGCCGGGTGCTGGTCGAGGCCGAGGAAGCTGTCCGACCCGAAGTTCCGCACCCACCGCCCGCCGACCCGGATCGTCCGGTCCGGGCCGACCGCCTCGACCGTCAGGTCCTTGAGGAACAGGTCCGGGGCGTCGTCGAGCATCCGCCGGAAGAACCGGGTGAGGCCGGTCCGGGCGAGGGAGCCGACCAGGCGGTCGAGCGGGTCGGACATGGGGTACCCTGTGCGCGGGACGGGTCGTCCCGGGTGGTTATCGGCCGGGCGGGCGGGGAGGTTGCACCGGATACGCGGAAGGCGCGGCCTGTCGTAGGAACCGGTCCCGGGGTCGGGGTTGCGCCGCCAACTTGGGTAAAGTGTGCCGCCTATTCCGCGGGCGCATGCCCTGGTGTCCGGTTTCGCGGCGGGCGGCGGTTAGCAGCGGTTCCGGTCCGGACGATTTTCCCGGTCGTCCCGACCACACGTGGTTCCGTTGTCCTCCCCGACGGAGCGAACAGGGTAACCCCGATGTCCGCACCGGCTCGCCTGGCAACCTCCGTCGTTCTGCTCGCGTCGCTGTCCGCCGCGGCGGCCGCCCAGGATCCGCCCCCGCGACCGCCGGTGGTGGTCGAGTGCCGCGGCGAGGACCCTCCGCCCGCGCCCCCCGCCCCGCCGGAGCCGAAGGCGGCCGACCCGAAGACCGCGGCGGACCAGCCGAAGGAGCCGCCCAAGCCGCCGCCGACGTGGCACGGGCACAAGGTCCCGGTCCAGCCGTTCGTCCCGCCCGGGGCGGCCCCAATCCCGCCGACCGGGCCGGGGTTCTATACCCTGCTGTCGCACCTCCGCGGCGAGCCGTCCGAGAAGCCGCCGCGGTGGCCGTACCAGCGGAACGGGCTGATCTTCCTGCCGTTCTACGAGTACGACTTCTCGTACCTCGACCCGGTCCCGTTCGACAAGCGGGACTGGGCCGAGAAGCTCAAGCGCATCCCGGTCCACGACCACTTCCTGTTCAGCCTCGGGGGCGAGGTTCGGTACCGGTACAACGACGAGACGAACAGCCAACTGACCGACCGGGACACCGACTACGGGCTGTTCCGCACCCGCCTGTACGGCGACCTGTGGTACGAGGACCGGGCCCGGGTGTACGCCGAGTTCCTGTACGGGGACATCTTCAACAACGAGCTGCCGCCGCTGGCCCGCGACGTGAACCGCGGTGACATCCAGAACCTGTTCGCCGACGTCAAGGCGGGGGCGCCCGGCGGCAACCCGGTGTACGTCCGGGTCGGGCGGCAGGAGATCCTGTACGGGTCGCAGCGGCTGATCTCGACCAACGACTGGGGGAACAACCGCACCCGGTTCGACATGGCGAAGGCGTTCTACCGGTCGGAGAAGTGGGACTTCGACGTGTTCACCGGCCGGCCGGTGCAGGCGCGGTTCAACGACGGGGACCCGGGGGACAAGGACGTCCTGTTCACCGGGGCGTGGCTGACGCACAAGCCGAAGAAGGGGACGTTCCTGGACGCGTACTACCTGAACCTGGACAACCAGACGAACGCGTTCCGCGGGCAGTTCCGGTCCGGGCGGCAGAACGTGAGCACGGTCGGCGGGCGGTTCGTGGGGCGGGGCGAGAACGGGTTCCTGTGGGACGTGGAGGGGATGTTCCAGTTCGGGAGCCGGGCGGACCAGAGCATCTTCGCCCAGGCGGCCAGCGCGTACGTCGGGTGGAACTTCAAGGACTGCCCGATGAACCCGACGGTGTGGGTCGGGCACGACTACGCGAGCGGGGACCCGGACCCGGGGAACACCGGCACGTTCCGCACCTTCAACCAGCTGTTCCAGTTCGGGCACTACTACTTCGGGTTCCTGGACTACGTCGGGCGGCAGAACATCCACGACTTCACGGTGCAGGCGTACGCGTACCCGGCGAAGTGGCTGACGACCGGGCTGCAGTACCACGTGTTCCGGTTGGACAGCCCGAAGGACGCGCTTTACAACGCGTTCGGCCGGCCGGTGCGGCGGGACCCGACGGGGCGGGCGGGGAACGACGTGGGTCAGGAAATCGACTTCGTGCTGAACGCCCACCTGACGGACCGGCAGGACGTGTTCCTGAGCTACTCGCGGTTCTTCGCCGGCCCGTTCGTGCGGCGGACCGGGTCGGGCACGGACGGGGACGCGTTCTACGTCCAGTACAGTTGGCGGTGGTGAGGGGGTGCGGGCCGGACCCGGTCGCCCGCCCGGGGTTCACACCCCAGGCTATTGGCCGGCCGCCCCGTCGGGGCTGGGGCTCGGTTCTGAACCCCGAAGGGGGTGGGGAGGGAATAGCCCGGGGTGTGAACCCCGGGCGACCCAGGTCGGGCGTCACTTCTTCGCCGCCTCCATCTCCTTGAGCAACTCGTCGACGGCGTTGTCCAGGTCCTTGCGGACGACGTGCTTGAACCGGATCACGCCTTTCGCGTCGAGGACGTACACGGTCGGCCAGGCGTACACGTTCCACGCCTTGCTGATCGGCCCGTCCGGTCCCAGGTCTCCGTCCCAGAACGACGGCCAGGTCATTTTTCGCTTTGCCATCACCTCCCCGGCTTCTTGGCGCGTCATGTCCGCGTTCATCCCGACCAGGGCGAACGGCTTGTCCTTGAGCCGGGCGACCAGCTCGCGCTCGTGCGGCACCTCCTGCATACACGGCCCGCACCAGGACGCCCAGAACACCAGCACCGTCACCTTGCCGCGGAAGTCGGACAGCTTGAGTTTCGCCCCATCCACGCCTTCACCCTGGATGTCCGGGGCGACCTTCCCGACGCGCAGGTGCCGTAGCTCGTGCAGTTGGCTGGCGGCGAGCGTGCCGACACTGCTGGCGTCCGGGTGGTGCAGCCGGCGGCAGTCGCCGTAGTCCCTGGCCAACGTCTCGTACGCCGCCTCGGCCTCTGCCGCCAGCTTCTCCGTGTCCGGGGCCCGCTTGTACTGGGCGGCGTAGAACGTGACGATCTTCTGCCACGCCAGCCCGACGTGGGCCTGGGCGCGGGCGGTCCGGTCCGGGTTCTTCTCCGCGACCGCGGCGATCAGCTTCTGCGCGACGGCATGGGCCTCCTCGGCGTCCCGTTTGGAGGGGCCGTGAGCAGACCCGAGCCAGGCAACGATCTTCCCGACCTTCGGGTTCGCGGCGTGGTGCGCGGCGACCAGTTCGAGGGCCGGTAGGCCGGCCGGCAGGTAGTACGACCGGGGTTCGCTGAGCACGAACTCCAGGGCCGACAGGGCGAGGTCGGACTTCGGGTCCGCCTTGGCGAGCTCGACGGCCGCGGCGAACCGGGCGGCCTGCCCGGCGTCGAACGGCTCCCACAGCTCGTCGTACTTCCGGGCGCCTGGGGTACCGGACATGGCCTCCAGCACCCGGAAGTACGCCCTCTCGGCGACCGCCTGCTCGTTCTGCAGGGCGGCAAGCTTTTCCGCCGGGGTCGGAGGCCTGTCGTCCGCGGTGACGGTCGCGGCGGCCAGGAACAGCACGGCGGGGATGAGTCGCGTCACGGGCGGCTCCGGGGTTCGGCGGGGCGACGCGAGAGAAACGCCGCTCAGTGACTCCCGTTCCGCCGGCCGCGGACGCTGTGCGGGAACAGCTTCTCCTGGGCCAGGTTCCCGGCCGCGTCGAACGGCAGCGGCTGCGGGCCGCCGACCAGCTCCAGGTGCGGGTTCGCCCGCGCCTCCGCCGCCAGCGGCCCCGACACCCACAGCTCCGCCACCTCCAAGGTGTTCGGCACGACGCAGAACTTCAGCTTCTCACCCTCCGGCTGCCAGCACGTCTCGACGCAGTTCGCGATCACCTCCCGGTCGGTGTCGAACCCGAGCGGCAGCTTCGACCGCCACAGGAACCGCGCCGTCAGGTTGTTCATCCGGAACGGCCCCGGGTCGATCGCCGACAGCGCCCGGTTCGTCGTCAGGTCGGCGATGCCGATCCCGGTCGCGTTCCCGTGGCTCTCCGGGGACACGTCCAGCACCCCCATCCGCGTCACCCGCGGCTCGTTCGTCTCCGCCTCCGGGCTCGCCTCGATCAGCATCCGCCCGACCACGTTCGGGTCCATCCCCGCCCCGCTGTAGTTCTTCCCGCACTCCCCGACGATCAGCACGTCGAGCGCCGGGAACGGAATCCGGCCCATCAGCCGGCGGGCCTCCTCCAACAGCGGCGGCTCGCGGTCGTACAGGTCGTCGCGGTCCACCACCTCGACCTTCGCCGTCTCTTCGTTCGCGTTCTCCAGGATCGCCAGCCCGCCGAGGAACGGCGTCTTCTCCAGGATCACCTTGCCGGACTCCGGCAGCATGTCCCGCAGCCCGCGGGTGCCGAAGCTGTGGACCTGGTCAGCCCCGTGCCGCTTCCCGAGCCCGATCACCAGCATCTTCAGGATGCCGCTCTCGAACCGCCCGCGGAAGTCGGTGTGCGGCTTCACCCGCGACACCGTCACCACCCCGTCCGCGGCGAGGGCGTTCCGGTCCCACCATACCGGCTGGCCCCACGAGTTCGTCCCGATGGAGACGGCGTCCATGTCGGTGACGACGCGGACGCCGAGGTGCGCCTCGTCGATGTCGTAGCTGGCGAGCAACTCGCGCTGCCCCGCCGACGTCGCCCCGCCGTGCGACCCCATCGCGGCGACGACGAACGGGTCCGCCCCCAGTTCCTTCAGCGCGTCGACGGTGGCCTTGGCGATGGCGAGGTAGTTCTTGATACCGCGGCTCCCACACCCGACCGCGACCCGCATCCCAGGCGTGATGCGCTTGGCGGTTTTGGACGTGAGCCACTGGCGGCGGACCTCGCCGGCGACGTCGGCGACGGTCGGCTGCGGGGCGGTCTGGCGGACGAGCTGGACGTGCGGGATGTCCACGGGAGCCTCGCGGTATGGATCGGCGAACCCGGAGCGTCAGCGACGGGGTGGCGTCCCGCCACGGGGTGTTGCCCCATCGGGGGTAGCACCACCCCGTTGCTGACGCTCCGGGTTCGCCCGGATGTCGCCCGGGTGTCACTCGGGGATCAGCTTCAGCGTCACCTTCTGGCCCTTGCGGAGGACCACCACCTCGACCGCGGTGCCGGCCTTCTGCCCGCCCATCGCGGTCATGTACCCGCCGATGTTCTTCACCGGCTTCCCGCCGATCTCCACGATCACGTCGCCGTCCTTTACCCCGCCTTTCTCAGCCGCCCCGCCCGGCGACACCCCCTCCACCAGCACCCCGCCGTCCGCGTCCTCGTAGTTCCCCGGCCGGATCCCGAGCCGCGGGCCGGCCGGCCGGCCGGCCGACGCCCGCGGGTCCGTCGGGTCGCTCCACGGGTCTTTCGTCGCCTGGTACTTCGGCTTGTCCCGCCCCGCCAGGTCGTCGATCAGCACCTGCACGAAGTCCGTCACCTTCTTCATCCCCGGGACGTTGATCTTCTCCGGCACGTCCGTCGGCCGGTGGTACTCGCCGTGCGTCCCGGTGTACAGGAACAGCACCGGCACCTTCTTCCGGTAGAACGAGTCGTGGTCGCTCGGGCCGGTCCCGGCGGCCAGCTTGTTCACCTTGAAGTCGGCGGCCTTGGCGGCCCGGTCCACCAGCGCGTCGAACCCGGGGGCGGTGCCGGTCCCGTACACCACCAGCCGGTCCTTCTTGCCCCAGATCCCGAGCCAGTCGGCCGGGACCGCCGACACCCGCCCGATCATGTCCATGTTCACCATCGCGGCGGTCGTGTCGAGCGGGAACAGCGGCTCCTTGCAGTAGTGCAGCGACCCGTACAGCCCGCGCTCCTCGCCGGAGAACGCGACGAACACCAGCCGGCGGCCCTGCCGGTCTTTCACCGCCCCGTACCGGCGGGCCAGTTCCATCAGCCCGGCGGTGCCGCTCGCGTTGTCGTCCGCCCCGTAGTGGACCTTCCCCTTGGCCGACGCCCCGCCGAGGCTGCCGAAGGTGCCGTACCCGATGTGGTCGTAGTGCGCCCCGATCACCACCGTCTCGCCCGCCAGCGGGCCGTTCCCCTCCAGCACCCCGACCACGTTCTTGCACTGGTACTCCGTCTTCTCGGTCGTCACCCGGGCGTCGGCCCGCACCCCGGTCAGCTCGAACGACCGCGGCTTCAGGTCGCCGTCGATCGCCGCCTCCAGTTCCTTCAGCGACTTCCACGGCCCGGCGGCGAGCAGGCCGTCGACCACCTCGCGCTTGGCGAACAGCACCGGGATCGGGGCCGGTGTGGTGCCGACCGCGTGGTTGGCGAACTGCGGGATCGGGTCCCGGGTGCCGGCCGACTCGGAGTCGTTGACGATCACGAGCGCCGCCGCCTTGTGCGCGACCGCGTTGTCGATCTTCGCCTGGAACGGGGCGAACGCGCTCTCGTCCGGGGACGGGGCGGTGGTGTCGAACCGCTTCTCGCCCTTGACCCCCGCCCGCGGCGTCTTCCGCAGGATCACCACCACCTTTCCTGAGACGTCGAGCCCGTCGTAGTCGTCGTACTTGAGGGCCGGGGCGGTGATCCCGTACCCGGCGAACACCACCCCGCCGGCCGCCTTCGCGGTCGGGCTGAACCCCATCGGGTTGTAGTCGGTGCCGAGCTTCAGTTCCTTCGGGGCGCCGGGGCCGGTGAGGGCGAACGAGGTCGGCTGGCCGAGCTTCGCCGACGCGGTGACCGTGAACGGCTGGAAGTACGACCCGTCCTTGGCCGCCGGCTTCAGCCCGGCCTGCTTGAACGCCGCCGCGACGTAGTCGGCCGCCTTCTCGATCCCCTTGGTGTCGATCCCGCGGCCCTCGCACTCCGGCCCGGCGAGGAAGAACACGTCCTTCCGCATCCGCTCCAGCACCGGGTCGTCGAGCGGCATCTGAGCGGGGGCCGGGGCCGCGAGGGCGAGGAGGAGGCCGGCCGGGACGAGACGCGGGAGCATGCGCGAACCTTGTGAAAGGTGCGGAAGGGGGCACGGAAGAGTTATTATGCCGCGCCGGCGCAACCCGGGACAAGGGTCGGCGTCTTCGTCTTGTGGCACAGGTCTCCGACCTGTGACCCCCACAGGTCGGAGACCTGTGCCACAAACCCAGCCGGAAAACTTCCGGAAGAAATTCCCGAACCGCGCGAACCTGGGTGTAGAGGGCGCCGTCTGAGAGGTGACACCGGCGGGGGGTTCGGTCCCCCTATTGGTGTCCAACCGGAACAGACGGCGGGTCGGTTGCGGTCCGGGCCGGACGGTGATAGAATCACCGATCCGCGACCGGAATGAACCGCCCGGGTCGCCGTCCTTCTGGTGTAACCCGTTTCACCCCTAACCGTTCGAGATGACCTCCTAACTTCATCCTCGGGCGAGACTCTCCTGCGAGAGCAACCGCCCTCACCGTCCGTCGGAGGTGCTGCGATGGCCACGACCCTGAAGACCCTGGTGCGGAAGACCGTGACGGTGACCAGCGCGAAGCTGGCCACCCCGGCCGATCGCATCGGTCTGGGGCTCGTCGCGTTCGACGCCTATCCGGCGGACACCCTGTCCCCCAATCCGGCGCCACTCCAGGCCCGGGTTCGGCGGGGGTTGTCCGCGGCGCAGCTGCGAGAGCAGATGCGGGCGGGCGAACCCGACGGGCCCCCGGCCGGTACGGCCGCCGGACGTCCCAGTGCCCCTGGTCTCACGGCTGGCCGGTCGGCCGCGTGCCGCATCCCGTTTACGGGGTGGCGGACACGGCCGACGGACCGGACCGACGACTCCCGCGACACCCGCCACCACGACCGCCTCGGCCGCGACTGCCAATCGCCCGACCGGTCCGGTGGCAAATGGGTCGCGACCCGGGTCGTCCGTCCGGAAACGGTAGCCGGGAAGTGAGGTGAACCCTGGCTTAACGAACCCCTGATCGCGCGGATCGTCAGCAGGCGCCCGGCACCCCCGGGCGCGGAGCAACAACCCGTGTCAGCGTTTCGTTAGGCGAAGGTTCACGACCAGGAATCAGACCACCCACGCTGGTCCCAGACCGCCGCCGGTCGGCGTCGCCGGGTAACACGGTGCGCCGGTGCCCACGGGCAGACGAAGCTCCTCTCGGCTTCAGTCGCCCCGGGATCACCGCCGTCGCATGTGCCGCCGGGCGCCACACCGCCGCCGCGTCTGGACACGCCGCACGGCTCGCGCCACGAGCCGCCCCGATGCCCGTCTCTTCAGGGACGGGCGGTTGAGGGGCGGTGGCGCTGAGCCGCCGGCCCGGGAGACGCCGGCCCCCCTCCACTGATCCGGGGCGGGCCGCCTCCCGGCCGGGCGCGCCGACCAGCCAGCCGCACACGGGATCGGGACAGGAACCCAACCATGAGCTGGAGCGAGATCACCGTTCTGGTCGAGAAGGCGAAGACCGGCGACCGGGCCGCGTACGGGGAGCTGGTCGTCCGGTTCCAGAGCAGCGTCTACGCGATGGCGCTGGGCCGGGTCCGGGACCCGCTGGAGGCGCAGGAGCTGGCGCAGGACGTGTTCGTCCACGCGATGCGGAAGCTGCCGCAGCTGCGGGACCCGCGGTGCTTCGCCGGGTGGCTGCGGCGGATCACCGCCCGGATGGCGATCAACCGGCTGACCCGGCGGGGCCCGCTGTTCGGGGCCGACCCGGAGCTGCTGGACGCGGTCGCCGCCCACGGGCGGAGCCCGGACGCGGCGCTAGAGGTGGGCGAGGCGGTCGGGCAGCTGAAGGAGGGGCTGGCCCTGCTGAAGCCGCTGGACCGGGCGACCCTGGAGGCGTTCTACATCCGGGGCCGGAGCCTGAAGCAGATCGCCCGGGAGTTCGAGGTCCCGACCGGCACCGTGAAGCGGCGGCTGCACGTCGCCCGGCAGCGGCTGCGGGAGGTGCTGGAGGGGATCGACCCGGAGCTGGCGGAGCGGTTCGCCGGGCTGTCGGGCGAGCTGGCCGCGGTGTGACAACCCCCGAGCCCCGGGCGGACCGGGGCTTGTGACCGACGACCGATTCCGTGACGCGAACGCCGGCGGGGCGACCCGCCGGCGTTCCGCTTTTCCCGGTTCCCGCTGGCGTCGGCGGCCGGGTTGCGGTACTTGTCGGGTGGTACCTTCTCGTCCCGTCATCGGCCCCCCGACCTCGCTCCCCGAGGTGTCTCATGCACGCCCGTCCCGCCGCGCCCCGTCACCGTGCCTTCACGCTCATCGAGTTGTTGGTGGTCATCGCCATCGTCGCCGTCCTCATCGGGCTGCTCCTGCCCGCGGTCCAGAAGGTGCGGGAGAGCGCCGCCCGGGCCAAGTGCCTGAACAACCTGAAGCAGGTCGGGATCGCGCTGCACGCCTGCCACGACGCCACCGGGCGGTTCCCGCCGGGCGGGGGGAACGACACCCCGCCGTTCGGCACCCGGGCGACCGCCCCCGCCCAGTACGAGTACGGCAGCTCCTGGCTGGTGTACCTGTGGCCGTACGTCGAGCAGTCCGGGCAGGCGGACCGGTGGCGGACGACCGGGTCGTCGTCCGGGGAGACCGGGCCGAACACCGCGGTCACCGCCGGCCCGTTCGCCGTCTACACCTGCCCGTCGTCCCCGCTCCCGAAGCTGGCCAGCTACCAGCCGAACAACAACGGGTCGGCGAGCTACCCCCAGACCGGGGCGGTCCGGTACGCCACCGACTACGTCGGCATCTCGGGGTCGGCCCGGGACTTCGCCGGGCACGTCGAAGCCCGCCGGCAGGGGCCGCTCGGGGCCGGGTGCTGCGACGCCGGGTGGTCGACCGCCGGCGGGGTGCTGTTCCCGCTCAGCCGGGTCCGGGTGACGGACGTGACCGACGGGACGTCGAACGTGATGGTGGTGAGCGAGATCGCCGACTTCTACACGACCAGCGACGGGGTGAAGCGGAACTGGCGGCCGAGCCAGGCCGGGCTGACGATGGCCAACGGCGGGGCGACGGCCCCGGGGACGCCCGGGTTCCGCGGGCGGACGTTCAACCTGGCCGGGGTCCTGTACGGGGTGAACCGGAAGACCGGGTGGTTCGCCGACGCGAGCGCCGGGAACGGGGACTGCACGACCGGGGTGTGCGGGTGGCCGGGGAGCGCGAACCCGCTGGTCTCCGCCCACCCGGGCGGGGTGGTCGCCCTGTTCGCGGACGGCAGCGTCCGGTTCCTCACCGACGCCACCCCGCTCGACGTCCTCAGCGCGGTCGCCACCCGCGACGACGGGCAGGCCGTCGCGCTGCCGTGACCCACCCCTGCCCGGAGGCCGTGTGGTGTTGTGGCGCAGGTCTCCCGACCCGTGCGCCGGCCCCACGGGTCGGGAGACCTGCGCCGCAAGTCACCGCGGAGACCCCATGCGCCCCGCCGTGTTCCTGACCGCCCTCGCGGCCGCCGGGTGCGGGGCCGCGTCCCCATCCCCGCCGCCCCCGGTCGCGGTCGCCGGGACCGTGACCCTCGACGGCCGGCCGCTGGCCGCCGCCGACATCGACTTCAACCCGGACGACGGGGACCCGCCGCAGCGGGCGAAGGTCCGGGACGGGCGGATCGAGGGGGAGGTCCGGCCGGGCCGGTACAAGGTGCTGATCAAGGCGTTCCGCCCGCGGGTCCCGCCGCCGGAGCCCCCGCCGGGCGGGGGGCCGGTGGACCCGAACGAGCAGTACCTGCCGGCCCGGTACAACTGGCGGACGGAGCTGACCGCCCGGGTCGAGGCCGGCGGGGAGAACCAGTTCCGGTTCGCGCTGACGTCGGCCCCGTGACGCGAGCGCCGGCGCCCCGCTTTCCCCGACTCCGGTCGCCGGTTTCTCACTGGCGTCGGCGGCCGGCCCCGGGCTATACAAAGGGTTGACATCTTCCCCGCCCGCCCCGCGCGTCTCGCCGCCCGGGGTCCGGGCCGGCCTCACTCCCCGAGGTGAACCGGTGAACCTTCATCCCGCAGTCGGCCGCCCCCGCGCCTTCACGCTGATCGAACTCCTCGTGGTGATCGCGATCATCGCGGTCCTCGTCGGGCTGCTCCTCCCGGCGGTGCAGAAGGTCCGGGAGAGCGCCGCCCGGACCAAGTGCCAGAACAACCTGAAGCAGCTCGCCCTCGCCTGCCACAACTTCCACGACACGTACAACCGGCTGCCGACCAACGGCAACGCCTCCGCCGGGTACGGCCGGCCGGACGTCCCGGGGTCCGGGAGCTGGGGGTACCAGGTGATGCCGTTCGCGGAACTGGGGAACGTGTACCAGTCGACCCAGGGGTTCGCCGCGTACGACGACGCCTCGGCGGCCCGGGTCCACGACCGCACGCTGCCGGTGTTCCTGTGCGCGACCCGTGCCCGGAAGGGGTTCAAGACGGACAACGCGACCGGGTTCGCCGGGAGCGTGACCGACTACGTCATCAACCCGCGGATCAACGCCCCGAACAGCCCGCCGGCGAACCTGAACGAGAACGACCAGCCGGACGCCCGGCGGAAGCTGACCGACATCCTCGACGGGACCACGAACACGTTCCTGCTGGGGGAGAAGGCGCTGCAGACCGGGCAGTACCAGGACGAGCTGGTGAACAGCTTCGACGAGAGCATCTTCCGGGGCGGGCGGGGCGGGACGGCCCGGGGGCGGAACACGGTGACGTTCAACACCGGCCAGCCGGCCCCGGCGATCGTCCAGGACTCGCCGACCGTGACCCACGGGAACCGGTGGGGGGCGGCGCACACCGGCGGGTGCCAGTTCGCCCTGGCCGACGCGAGCGTCCGGTCGGTCCGGTTCGGGCTGGACCCGCTCCCCGGGATGCTCCCGGGCGACGGCAGCGTGAACCCGATCCCGGACTGACCCCGAACCCGGTACCGACCCATGACTCGATCCCCGTCCCGGCGGCCCGCGTGGGCCGCCGCGGCCGTGCTGCTCGCCGCCGGGTGCGCCGGCGACACCGTCCCGGTCACCGGCCGGCTGGTGAAGGACGGCCAGCCGTACGTGGCGAGGCTCGGCGGCCCGGAGCCGGAGACGTTCGCGGTCGACTTCGTCGGGGAGGTGGGCGGGGCGCGGATGGTGTTCGCGGCGGCGGTGAATCCGGACGGGACGTTCTCGGTTGGGGGCTCGCACGGCCGCGGGGTGCCGCGGGGGCGGTACCGGATCACGGTCCTGCACTCGGGGTTCCTGGGGGCCGGCGGGGACCGGCTGAAGGCGCGGTTCTCCGGCGACGCGACCCCGCTGGCCGTGGACGTCACCGACGCGACGGCGCTGACGATCGACGTCGGGACCGGGGCGGTCACGAAGGAGTGACACCCGGCCGGCGTTCCGCCCGGCCCTGCCGCCGGGTAGGATGGCGGCAAAGGGGACCCGCCGATGCCGCTCCGCGACCACTTCCACAAGCCCGTGGCCGACGACACCCCGTGGTCCGTGTTCCACAGCAACTGGGCGACCAAGATGGTCGACCGGCTGAACGGCGAGCGGCTGTCCGAGAGGTTCAAGGCGCAGGCCGGCCGGCACTTCGGGGCGCAGGTCGAGGCCGACGTGGCGGCGCTCGAGCGGGCCGAGCGCGGGTCGCTGTTCGCCGGGCTGAACGGCGACGGCGGGGTGGCCACGGCGACCGGCGTCTACTCGCCGCCGGCGGCGGAGCTCTCGACGACCGTCGGGTTCGAGCACCCCGACCTGTTCGAGGTGAAGGTGTACCGCGGGTCCGGCGGGTGGGAGTTGGTCGCCGCGGTCGAGCTGGTGAGCGAGGCGAACAAGGACCGGGAGGAGCACCGCCGGGCCTTCGCCGTGAAGTGCGGCAGCTACCTCCAGAAGGGCGTCTCGGTCGTCGTGGTCGATACCGTGACGACGTACTCGGCAGACCTGCACGGCGAGTTGTGCGACCTGATCGACGCGGCCGACCCGCTCCGCTGGCCGTCCCCGACCGGCCTGTCCGTCGTCGTGTACCGGGCGACCCGGCTCGCGGACGACGGGGGGACGAAGCTGGACGTGTGGCCGTACCCGCTCGCCCTCCGCTCGCCGCTGCCGACCGTGCCGCTGTGGCTGACCTACGACCTCGCGGTCCCGCTGGAGTTGGAGTCGACGTACGAGGCCGCGTGCCGGTCACTCCGGGTCGACTGACGCCAGCCGGATCGCGTCCGCCGGGCACACCAACTCGCACGCCGCGCACGACACGCAGTCCAGCGGTCGCGGCAGCCACGGCACCCGACCCGCCATCTCCAGGCAGCGCGTCGGGCACACGGCGACGCAGTCCCCGCAGCCCGTACACCGGGCCGCGTCCAGCACCGGAAGGTCGAGCGCCCCGGTCATCCGTCCCCGTCCTCGTCGGCCAGGTCGATCACCCCGCCGGGTGGGACCGCTGCCTCGCCGCCGGTCGCCCGCCGCACCGCCGCCGCCATCAGCCCGCTCACCACGTCCTCCAGCACCGGCCGGGTCAGCGGCGGGAACAGCACGCACCGCGCCCCGAGGTCCAGCACCGCCGCCGTCCACGCCGCCCGCTCCGCGTCCGGCAGCTTCGCGTCCGCCACCGCCACCGCCGGCACGTCCGGGGCGAGCCGGCGGGCGTCGGCGATCAGCCCGAGCGGGCCGGCCGCGTCGCCGCCCGGGTCGAATTGCACCAGCAGCACCGCCGGCCCGCCCGCCCGCACCAGTGACAACACACTGTCAGCGGTCCGCGGCGCCCGGACGAGCCACCGGCTCTCGGCGGCCAGGTCGCGCAGCTGCTTCGCGACCCACCCGTCCCCCTCCAGCACGACCACCCGCGGGTGCTTCACGAGCCGTCCCCCGGCTTCCCGATCCCCAGCGCCTCCAGCCGCCGGCCGAGCCGCGCCCGGAACACCCCGAGCAGCTCCGCCGCCTTCGTCTGGTTGTCGCCCGCCCGCCGCAGCGCCAGCGCGATCAGCCGCCGCTCCACCGCCTCCAGGATCGGGTCGAGGGTGATCGCCCGCGGGCCGACCGCCGGCGGGACGATCCCGGCCCGCACCCGGAACTCCCGCGGCAGGTGCTCGGCCTTCACCGGCCCGCCGCCCGCGGACGCTGCCGCACCGCGCAGCACGTCGGCGAGTTCGCGCAGGTTCCCGGGCCACGGCTGGGCCGCGAGCAGGTCGAGCGCCGCCGGGTCGAGCGGCACCCCGGCCGCGAGCCGCGGCAGGTCGGCGAGGCGGTCGCGCAGCGGCGGCACCGGCAGTTCCAGCACGGACAGCGCCGTGTGGAAGACCGGCACCAACCTCCCGGCAGCGACCTCCGCGGCGGCCGTGTTCGCCGAGCCACAGACCAGCCGCGGACCGCCCTCGGTGACGAGATCGGCGAGCCGCAGTTGCAGGTCGCGCGGCAGGGCCGCCGGGTCCTTCAGGTAGACCGTCCCGACGTGCCCGGTGTCAGCGACCCCGCCGTGCCCGAACAGCAGGCTCTCGACCAGGTACGGCTGGAGCCCGGCGCAGTCGATCGCGGCGAACGCCCGGTCGCGGGTCGCCCCGGCGTGGTGGATCACCCGGGCCGCGGTCTCCTTCCCGGACCCGGGTTCGCCGACGAGCCACACCGGAACGCCGGGCGACGACGCCGCGTGCCGGAGCAGCCCGACGAACCGCCGCGTCGCGGGGGCCGGGCCGGCGAACAGGTCGGGGGTATAGTGGGCGGCGTGCTTGGCCCGCAGCGCGGCGACGGCCGGGGGGACGGCGCGGGCCGCGGCCGGGGCCGGCCCGCCGACGACCGCGATGAAGCCGACCAGGGCGTCGGTGCCGGCGAGGGGGACGAAGGTGACGTCCCACCACGGCGGGCCGGCGCGGGCGGACGGCGGGGCGCGGCGGGCGGTGTCGGACCGGCCGGCGCGGGCCTCGGGGGTCGGGGCGAGGGCGGCCGCGAGCGGGGCGGCGTGCCGGCGGTCGGAGCAGACCAGCCCGGCGGCGTCGGCCAGCGCCACCCCGGTCAACCCCTCCCACGCGGCGTTCGCGAACCGGAGCCGGCGGCCCTTCCCGAGCACGAACACCGGGGTCGTCGAGTGCTGGAAGAACGCCCGCCAGGCGAACGCGTCGGACCCGGGCGGGCGGCCCGGGCGGTTCGGCGGGGTGTCGGGCATCGGCGGCCCCTCCGTCTTGTGGCACAGGTCTCCGACCTGTGACCGCAACACAGGTCGGAGACCCGTGCCACGTCCCCTGCCCGGTCCATCGTAACCGAAGTTGACCTTTTTTTCCCCGCCCGGGCGGTCTTATAGTCACCCCGCGGCGCACGCCGTCGCCCCAGCAGGATGCCGGCCGCGGAAGGATGCGCATGGCGACCGCCCCGAGCCCGAACGACCTGACCCGGCAGCAGCTCGACGAGCTCGACGCGCTGCTCCAGCGGATGCTGTCGGTCCCGGCCGCCCCGCCCGGCGGGTTCCCCGCGCCCAACCCGGCCCCGGTCGTGCTCCCGCCGGTCCCAGTCGCCCGGTCGGCCTACGTCCCGCCGCCCGCCGCCCCGGCCCCGGCCTTCGTGCCGCCGGTGCTCGCCCCGGCCCGCCGCCCGGACCCGCCCGCCCCGCGGCTGCTCCCCGTTCCCGAGCCGGAGCCCGAGCCGGCCCCCATCCGCGAGCCGGAGCCGCCCGCCTCCTGGTACGAGCCGCCCACGGCGGACGAGCCCGAACCGGAAGCCGAGCCGATCCCCGAGGCGGAGCCGGAGCCCGAACCGCTCGCCGAGGCGCTCCCCGACCCGGAACCGGAGCCGGCCCCCCCTCCCGCGCCCCGCCCGCTGCCGCAGCCGGTTCCCGCGCCGGCCGCCGCCACCCCACCGCCCCACCACCCCACCACCCCGGCACCCACCGCCAACCCGCTGGTGCTGTTCGACCGCGGGCTGGACGCGGCGCTCGGGGCGCTCGGGCTGCCGGGGCGGATCGCCCGGTCCGTGTTCGTCAAGAACCTGTTCGGCGTCGCCGGGCTGGGGCTGCTCGTGTACACCGGGGCGAAGGTGGCCGAGGCCAACGGGTGGGTGTCGCTGCCGGTCCCCCTCCCTTGGCCCCGCTGAGCGGCCGCCCGTATAATCCCCGGGTCGTGAAATCCCGGGCGGCGGTCGGCGAAGTACCCGACGTGCCGGCCCGCCGTACCCCGGGTGGACCCCCCGCCGATGGCATCCCCGAAGCCGGGCAGTCCGCCCGAGCCCCCGCCGGTCAAGCTCGACTTCCTCGCCGCCCTCCTCTCCTACCTGATCCCCGGCCTCGGGCAGGTTTACCAGGGGCGGGTCGGGAAGGGGCTTCTGTTCTTCGCCGGGCTGTACCTCCTGTTCTTCTACGGCATGGCGATGGGGCAGTGGCGGAACGTCTGGCTGCCGGACCCGGCCGAGCTGCCGGAGATGGAGGTCCGCAGCGTCCGCCTCGGCGGGTGGGTGAAGGCGGTCTGGTCCCGGCCGCAGTTCGCCGGCCAGTTCTGGATCGGGGCGGCGGCGTGGCCGGCGGTGTACCAGTACGCCGCGTACGACCGGGGTAAGGAGGAGGGGCCGGTGTTCGGGACGTTCCAGCGGGCCCCGACCGAGGCGGAGCTGAACGACGTCCAGCGGCGGTCGTCGAAGCGGTGGGACCTCGGGTGGGTGTACACCGTGATCGCCGGGGTGCTGAACCTGCTCGTGATTTACGACGCGCTGGCCGGGCCGATGTTCCGCGACCCGCCGAAGGACGCCGCGGACGACAGCCCGGCCCCCGCCGCGGAGCCGTCGGCCGACCCCCCGCCGCCCGTCACCCCGCCGGCCCCGCCCGCGAGCCCGGAAGGGGTGACGCCGTGACCGCCGCCCTCCTGGCCGTCAGCATCTACTGGGACCTGCCGGTGCTGCTGGTGGTCGTCAGCCTGGTGTACGCCGCCACCCGCCACGACCGGTGGGACAAGATCCTGTCCGAGGCGTTCGGGTGGGGCCTGCGGATCACCGTCTTCCTGTCCGCCATCGGGCTAACCCTGTACGTCCTGTCGACGTACCTGTAACCGCCGGTCCGAGCCGGAGCGCCAGCGACGGGTGAAGGTTACCCGTCGCTGGCGCTCCGGCTCGGACCGGCCGCCTTCAGCCCCGCTTCCGCTCGACGTACTTCTTCGGCTCCGGCTCGGCCACGATCCGCAGCAGCTCGGCGACGATGTCGTCGCTGTTCTTCCCCTCGGCTTGCGCCTGGAAGTTCGCGCTCACCCGGTGCCGCAGCACCGGCACCGCCGCCTTCTTCACGTCGTCGACCGCCACGCTCGGCCGGCCGTCCATCGCGGCGAACGCCTGCCCCGCCTGGGCCAGGAAGATCCCGGCCCGCGGCCCGGCGCCCCAGTCCACCAGCCGGCGGATCATGTCCGGGGCGGTTGGGTCCTTCGGCCGGGTCGCCCGGACCAGCTTGACGATGAAGTCGGTCACGAACCCCGGCACCTCGATCTTCTTCACCAGCTTCTGCCACGCGACGATCCGCTCCCCGCTCAGCACCCGGGACAGTTCCGGCTTGTCGCCCTTGGTGGACATCGACACGATCAGCTTCTCGTCGTCCGGCTGCGGGTAGTCGACCTTGACGTTGAACATGAACCGGTCGAGCTGGGCCTCGGGGAGCGGGTACGTGCCCTCCTGCTCGATCGGGTTCTGGGTGGCGATGACGAAGAACGGCTCGGGCAGCTTCATCGTCTCCTGCCCGGCCGTCACCTGCCGCTCCTGCATCGCCTCCAGCAGCGCGGCCTGGGTCTTCGGGGGGGTGCGGTTGATCTCGTCGGCCAGCACCACGTTCGCGAAGATCGGGCCGCGGACGAACCGGAACTCGCGCCGGCCCTCGGCCGTCTCGTCGAGGATGGTGGTGCCGGTGATGTCGGACGGCATCAGGTCGGGGGTGAACTGGACCCGCTTGAAGGTGACGTTCAGGATCTGGGCGACGGAGCTGACCATGAGGGTCTTGGCCAGCCCGGGGACGCCGACCAGCAGGCAGTGGCCGCGGGTGAACACGGCGGCCAGCACCTGCTCGATCACCTCGGCCTGGCCGACGACGACGCGGCGGAGCTGGTCGAGCATGGCCGCCCGGTCGGCGGCGAACTGGTTCAGGTACTCGGTGAACTTGTCGGTGGCGGACACCGGCGGCCCTCGGGTGCGGGAAGCGGTACGCCCATTTTACCGACCGCCCCGCCTGGCGTAGCGTAACGCCGCCCCTACGGAGCCCACCCATGCGCGTGACCTGCCCGGCCTGCCGCGCCCCGTACTTCGTCCCGTGCGAGCCGCCGACGGCCCCGCGGTGCCCAAACTGTGAGGCCGCGTACGACCCCGCCACCGCACTCGATGCGCCCCCGCCTCCCCCGCCGGAGCCCGCCGGGCGCGGCGTCACACTGACGGTGGTCGGGGCGCTCCACTTCCTGCCCGGGGCCGCCGGCCTGTATGTGGCCGTCGCGCCCACCGAGCTTGCCTGGAAGGTCGCGGTCGAGCCCTGGTTCGGGTTCGGCTACGTGCCGGTGTTCGGGCTCGGGCGCGTGGTGGTCGGGTTGATGCTCGCGGCCGCCTGGTTCGTGTCGGGGGTAGGTGTCCTGGCACGGGCCCGGTTCGCCCGGTACACCGCCATCGCCCTGTCAGCCATGTGGGCGTTCGGGGCGGTACGCTCAGGGGGCGGGGTCGCGGCCACAGTCGTGCTGCTCACCATCGGGTACATCTGGGCGGCGGTGATCGCCTGCTGGAACGAGTTCCGGTAGCCGAAGCGGGCCGCCACGGAGGGCGGCCCCTACCAGTTCCGACCGGTAGGGGCCGCCCTCCGTGGCGGCCCGGCCCACTTACCCCACCGCGACCGGGAACGGCAGCGGCTTGCCCTCCAACCCCGCGAGCAGGTTCTCGACCGACACCTCGGCCATCCGCCGCCGCGTCTCCACCGACGCGCTGCCGAGGTGCGGGGTGATGATGACGTTGTCCAGCCTCAAGAGCGGGTGGTCGCGCGGCAGCGGCTCCGGGTCGGTCACGTCCAGGGCGGCGGCGTGCAGCCGGCCGGCGGCCAGCGCCTCGCAGAGGGCGTCCGCGTCGACCACCGCCCCGCGGGCCACGTTCACCAGCACCGCCGTCGGCTTCATCTGCGCCAGCTCCGCCCGCCCGATCAGCCCCCGCGTCTCGGCCGTCAGCGGGACCGTCAGCACCACGTAGTCCGACGTGCCCAGCAGCACGTCCCGGGCGGCGTACCGCGCCCCGAGCGCGACCTCGGCCTCGTCGCTCCGGGTCCGGTTGTGGTACAGCACCGTCATCCCGAACCCGCGCGCTCGCATCGCCACCTGCCGGCCGATCCGGCCCATGCCGAGGATCCCGAGCGTCGCCCCGTGGACCTCCCGGCCGAGCATGAACGACGGGTCGAAGCGGGTGAAGTCCGGGCCGCGGGCGTACCGGTCGCCCTCGACGACGCGCCGGCCGGCGGCCAGCAGCAGCGCGAACGCCAGGTCGGCGGTCGCCCCGTCGAGGATGCCGGGGGTGTTCCCGACCGGGATGCCGCGTGCCGTGGCCGCCCGCACGTCGATGTGGTCCACCCCGACGCCGAAGTTGCTGACGACCCGCACGCCCGGGTGGCGGTCGAACGTCGCGGCGTCCACCGCCGGGTGGCCGTAGGTGTAGACCGCGTCGACGGGGCCGGGGTCGTCCCACGGGACGAGGTCGGCCCGGCCGGCGAGGGCGTCGAGGACGGCGTCGGACACGGGGAGGTCGGCGAGGACGCGCGGGCGGCCGGCGGGGGCGGAAGACATGGCGGGTGACCGGGATGAGGAATCTGCGGAAAGTGCGGTTGACAGCCCGCCGCGTCCCGACCAGTATATGGCTTAAGTTCTGCCTCTTCTCTGTTCCGGCCCCACCGTTCGGAGGCGCAAGCCGAAGGACGGTGGGGTTTTTTCGTGACCGCTCCTCCAACCGTAAGGCGAACCCGGAGCGTCAGCGACGGGGTGTAAGCCTACCCCGTCGCTGACGCTCCGGGTTCGCCCGGCACGACTCGACCTTGTGCCGCCCGCCCGGATCGCCGATAACCCGGCGTCGTTCCGCCGCGCCCCGTGGTGAAGGACCGCCATGCGCTCGGAGAGCCGACCCGACATCCTCGCCCGGGCGGTGGCCGGGGCCGTCGCGGCCGTCGCCCGGCACCCCCGGGCCGTCCTCGCGGCCGCCCTCGCCCTCACGGTCGCGTCGGTCGCCGTCGCATGCCTCCGGCTCGGGTACCACACCCAGCGGAACGACCTGCTCAGCGCCGGCAAGCCGTGCCAGCAGCGGTGGCAGAAGTACCTCGACGCGTTCGGGAACGACGACGACCTGGTGGTCGTCGCGGAAGGCACCGACCCCGACCGGATGAAGGCCGCCCTCGACGCCGTCGCGGAGGGGTTGAAGCGTCGCCCGGACCTGTTCGACCGCGTCTTCCACACGGTCGATCTGACCCCGCTCCGCGACCGGGCGATCTTGCACCTCCCCGCCGACGAACTCGACGCGGTCGCGGCCCGGGTCGGGCGGATGGAGCCGCTCCTCGGCCCGCTCGGGCCGGTCGCGTGGCGGATGCTGTCGGTCCAGTCGCTGCTCGGGGGCGCGGCCGCCGACCCGGACCTGCTGGCGCAGCTGCCGGCGGTCCTCGCGTCGGCCGCCGCGGCCGTCCGCGACTCGGCGGCGTACCGCAACCCGTGGGTCGTGTCCGCCGGCGGCCGGGACGCGCTGTCCGCCCCGCGGTACCTCTTCACCCCGGACGGGTCGCTCGCCCTGCTGACGTGCCGGCCGCGGACGACGGCGTCGTTCACCCCGGCGCGGGAGGCGAACGCGGCGGCGCGGGCGGTGCTGGCGGACGTCGGCCCGCGGTTCCCCGGCGTCTCCCTCGGGCTGACCGGGCTGCCGGTCCTCGAAACCGACGAGATGGAGTTGTCGGAGGCGGACTCGGCCCGGGCGTCATGGCTCGCCCTGCTCGGGGTCGCCGCCCTGTATGCGGTCGTCTACCGCGGCCGGCGGTACCCGCTCCTCACCGTCGGCACGCTGGTCATCGGGACGCTGTGGGCGCTCGGGTGGGCGACGGTCACGGTCGGGCACTTGAACATCCTGTCGGCGGCGTTCGCGGTGATGCTGATCGGGCTCGGCGACTACGGGGTGCTGTGGGTCGCCCGGTACGACGACGCCCGCGGCCGGGGGCTGCCGGTCGCGGGCGCGCTGCGGGAGACGGCGCTGCACGCCGGGCCGAGCATCCTGACCGCCGCCGCGACGACCGGGTTGGCGTTCTTCGCGGTGATGCTCGCCGACTTCAAGGCGGTCGCCGAACTCGGGTGGATCGCCGGGAGCGGGGTGCTGCTGTGCGCCGCGAGTTGCGTGCTGCTGATGCCGGCGCTGCTCGTGCTGACCGATCGCCGGGTCACCGTCGCGGCGCCGGCCGCCCTGCCCTTCCCGTCGGCGTTCCTCCCCGGGTTGTCGCGCCGGCCGCGGGCGGTGCTGGCGGTCGGCGCGGTCGTGGTCGTGGTCGGGGCGGTGTTCGCCGGCGGGCTGCGGTACGACCACAACCTGCTCAACCTCCAGCCGCGCGGCCTTGACTCGGTCCTGTGGGAGCACAAGTTGATCGACCGGGCGGCCGGGGCGACGTGGGACGCCCTGAGCGTCGCCCGGACTCGGGAGGAAGCCCTCGCCCTGAAGCGGCGGTACGAGGCGCTGCCGGAGGTCGGGCGGGTGGTCGAGGTGGCGTCGCTGGTGCCGGCCGATCAGGATCGGAAGCTGGCCGCGGTTCGCGCGATCCACGACCGCCTCGCCAGGCTCCCGCCGGCGGACGAGCTGCCCGCCCCGGTCGGCTCCGACCCCGCGACGGTGCGCGACCTGGCGGCGAAGGCGTCGGCGCTTCCCCCGCTCGCCGCATCGGCCGACGCCCTCCGCGCGGCGATCGACGACACCCCGGACGCGGCCGACCGGCTCCGCCACTTCGACCGACGGCTCGCCGCCGACCTCGCCGCCGAGTTGCACCACCTGCGGTCGGTGTCGCACCCGATCCCGATCATCGAGGCCGATGTGCCGGCGGGGCTGCGTGAGCGCTACCGCGGGGCGAACGGCGAGTACCTGGTGCGGGCGTTCGCCCGGGACAGCCTGTGGGACTACGCCGCCCTGGAGCGGTTCACGGCCGCGGCCGCCGGCGTCGATCCGGAGGCGACCGGGAAGTCGTTCCGGACGCTGGAGGGGTTGCGGCAGATGAAGGCCGGGTTCGAGCGGGCGGCGGGGTATGCCCTGCTCGCGATCGTGGCGGTGCTCTTGCTCGACCTGCGGCGGCTCGGCGACCTCGCGCTGGCGCTCCTGCCGCTGGCGGCCGGGGTGGTGCTGACGCTCGGGGCGATGGGGCTATGCGGGGTGCCGCTGAACCCGGCGAACATGATCGCGCTGCCGCTGGTCGTCGGCGTCGGGGTGGACAACGGCGTACACGTGCTGCACGACTACCGCGGGCGGGACCGGCGGCGGGCGTACCGGCTCGGGTCGGCGACCGGCCGCGGGGTGCTGGTGGCGGCGCTGACGACGGTGCTCGGGTTCGGGACGCTGACGACCGCCCGTCACCAGGGGATGGCGAGCCTCGGGCTGGCGCTGACGCTCGGGGTGACGTTCTGCATGCTCGCGGCGCTGGTGCTGTTGCCGGCGGTGCTGCACCTGCTCGACCGCCGCCGGCTCTGCCGCGCGGCGGCCAGCCCGGTTCCCGCGGCCCGCGCGTTGGCGGCCGCGGCGTGAGCCTTCGCGGCGGGGCGTGGTACAATGAGACGCTGCACCTGCTTCCGCAGCGGGAGGGATCATGCCTGACGTACAACCTCGGGTCGCCCGCGCCCGACAGTTCGTCACTGAGTACGCCGAGGCGTGGCAGCGCGAGCACGTCGAGGCGATGGAGTGCGCGGAGTTCGAAGCCGACCTCGCCGAAGGGGTGGCGGTGTTCCGACTGCTCGAGTCCGTTCACGCCAACGCTTGCCGCCTCGTCTTTGACGGCGCGGAGCAGGAGTTGCTGGCGACGTCCAAGGAGCTTTACGCCAAGTGGGCCGCCGCTGCCGGCGCGCGGCTTAACGACATCGGGGAGTTCGAGCGTCGGTTCGGCAGCGTGGTGAACGGGCCGGAGCTCCGGGAGTGCGTCCGGAAGGCGCGTGCCGCCCTCACGGCGTGGCCGGTCGTGCCCTCCCCGAGGGCCGTCGGCTCGCGACCGATCCCGCTGTCCGAGGAAGAGGCGGCCGAGTTGCACGCCCTGCGGGACGCGCCGCCCGATGTGGCCGGCAAGCGGCGGACCACGCCGCAACCCGTGCCGCCCGTGGACGGTTCGATCCTCGGGTAGGGGCGGCGCGAGATGAGCGACCCGCTCGGCAAAGTCGAGTTCACCGAGGCCCACCTCGCGCTGCCGAAGGTGCAGGCGTTCGACTGCGGCGACGAGGAGTGGGAGCGTGAGGTCGCGAACTGGCTCAAGGCCCCGAAGGGGCAGAACGGCGCGGTCGACGATCTCGCCCGCGGGACGAAGGTCTGGCTGTACGTCACCGCGGCGGGCGAACTGGTCGGCGTCGGCTCGCTCGGGATGGCCCGGCTGCGGTGGCCGAAGGGGAAGTCCGACCCGATCCCGGCGAGTGTAATCCCCAACCTCGGGATCGATCGCGCCCACCGCGGCCGCGGCTATGGCGGGACAATCCTCTCTGACCTCCTCGCCGCCGCGCTGGCGGTCGCGTCCGAACGGCGGTTACTGGTCCTCTACGTCCACGAGCAGAACCCCGCCCTCACCTTCTACCTGAAGTACAACTTCGCCGAGTACGGTAAACCGTATCTCAACCCGGACAACAACCGGCATTACAAGCGGCTGGTGCTCGACCTGGCGCCGACCCCGCTTGGTTGAGGTTACCCGTACCGCAGGGCGTCGATCGGGTGGATGCGGGCCGCCCGCCGGGCCGGGTAGAGCGCGGCCGCGGTCGTCACCAGGACCGCGAACCCGACCGCCCCGAGCCCCAGCCACCACGGGAACGCGAACACCGTCGGGGTGGTCAGCGCCTCCCCCATCTGCTGCTGCATGAACCCCCGCACCCAGGTGTCGGCCGGCTCCGCCAGCCCCCGGGCCAGCCCGAACCCGACCGCCCCGCCGACCAGCCCGACGAACGCCCCCTCGGCCAGGAACATCCCGAGCACCTGCCCCCGCGTCGCCCCGACCGCCCGCAGCACCCCGACCTCCCCCGTCCGCTCCACCACCGTCGTCACCAGCGTGTTCGTGATCCCCACCCCGGCCACGAACAGGGCGATCAGGGCGAACAGGTTCAGCCCCGCCGCGATCAGCGTCACCTCCCGCTTCGCCCCGGCGAACCACTTCGCCGCCGAGAACGTCCGGAACCCCATCGCCTCGACCGCCGCGGCCGCCCCGGGCAGGTCCCCGCCGGGTCGGACCCGCACGTCGGCGCCGTACACCGCCCCGTCCCGCGCCCACGGCAGCCGCGAGAACAGCTCCGCCCCGGCCGGCGGGAGGAACACGTCGGCCCGGGTCAACTCCCACGCCGCCAGCGGGCCGGCCGCCTTCCGGTCCGCCCGGGAGAGCACCCGCACCACCCCGCACACCCGGTACTCCCCGGCCGCCGTCGCCCCCGACTCGAACGGCCGGTCGTCGGTCGGGTCTGGCTTGGTCGCCAGCAGCCGCTCCAGCTCGGCCCGCTCGGCGGCGGACAGGTCGAAGGCGGCGAGCTTGCCGGGGAGCGCGGCCGCGACCTTCTCCAGCGCGGCGGCCTGGGCGGCGGTCAACTCGTCCCCCGGGAGCCGGCCGGTGAGCGCCCGGGCCAGGGCCAGCGGCGGGGCGTGCTTCACCCCGCCGACTTCCACCCGCACGCCCATCCCGAGCGACCGCTCCAGGTCCGCGTCGTCCCCGCGGCCGAGGTCGTACAGGGCGAGTTCGGACAGCACCACCTCGTCCGCGGCCTCGGGCAGCCGGCCGGCGAGCAGCCGCGGGCGGAGGTCGGCGAGCGGGCCGCTGACGGCCGTCACCAGGTTCGGCTTCCCGGCCCCGCCGGCGGTGACCCGGGCGTCGGCGGTGCGGAACGTCCGCACCTCGGCCACGTCCGGCAGGGCGGCGATGGCGGCGAGCCGGTCCGGGGTGAGCGGGACCGGCGGCCGCCGCCGGCGGTTCGCGACGTACCGGTCGACGAGGGCTTCGCTGAGCCGAGCGCGGCGTTCGGCCGACACCTCCCCGCGGACGGCGATCTTCTCGGGCGGGACGTCGGCCGGGTCGGCCGGCGGCTCGTCGACGTGGACGTTGACCCGCCAGAACTCCGGCCGGCTCTGGAACTCGTGGTCGACGAACGCCCGCAGCCCGAGGCCGAGGGCGACGCTGAACGCCAGGGCGCAGGTGCCGACCGTCACCCCGACCAGGGTGAGGGCGGTCCGCACCTTCTGCCGCCACAGCCCGCCGAGGGCGAACCGGGTCAACTCCCGCGCCGTCATGCCGTGCCCCCCGTGCCTGCTGAACAGATACGGACGGCGGCCGGGTCCGACCGTTCCGCGCCGCGCGGGGACGTGCGCGGCCTCCGGTTGTACGAGCCGCGGCCGCGGACGATAATCCAGAAAAGGCACGAGCACGCCGCGGAGTCCGCCATGCCGCTGACCGTCGAGTTGCCGGACGACGTGGCCGCCGCCCTGGCCGCCGAGGCGGCGGAGTCCGGGGTGTCGCCGTCCGACTACCTCGTCCGCCTGCTCGCGGCCCGCCGCGTCGCCCCGGCCGGAACGCCGCCGCCATTCGACCGGGGACAGGCGGAGCGGTTCATGCGGCTGGCGATCGAGCTGGCCCGGCGCGGGGTGGAGGCGGGCGACGGCGGGCCGTTCGGGGCGGTGGTCGTGCGGGACGGGACGGTGGTCGGGGAGGGCTGGAACCGGGTGGTCGGCGGGAACGACCCGACCGCCCACGGGGAGGTGGTGGCGATCCGCGACGCCTGCGCCCGGGCGGGCGACTTCAGCCTCGCGGGGTGCGAGTTGTACACCACCGGGGAGCCGTGCCCGATGTGCCTCGGGGCGATCCACTGGGCGCGGCTCGATCGGGTGTTCTACGGGTTCAGCTGCGAGGACGCGGCGGCCGCCGGGTTCGACGACCGGTTCATCTACGACGAGTTCGCCGAGCCGCCGGACCGGCGGAAGATCCCGGAGGCGCAGGTGCTGGGTGCGGAGGCGCGGGAGCTGTTGGGGCGGTTCGCCGCCGACCCGAAGCGGGTGAGGTATTGAGGGGCGGGCTTATCCCGGTCGCGGTGTTCCTCGGGTCCGAGTGCCGGGCCATCCCTGACACCCCTGCCGGCCGGCTCCGGTGTTCCGCGCGGTCGCTAATTCTTCTCCTCCTCGGCGGCGCGGGCCTCGGCTATCTGAATTGAGAACTGGAAGTGACCCTTCAACGGCTCGGTACTGGTCCGCTCCAGCTCGCGGAGCGCCGGCAGCCCGTACTTGCCGAGCCGGATGAGCTTCCCGGACGCAGGGACGTGCTTGTTGAAGTCCGGATTCTTCGCGTCGGCGATCAACGGCTGGAGAACTTTCGTGTCCGCCAGGCCGCCCGGCTTCGGCGGCATCCGGTAGTAGACCTTCGCCTTGAAGTCGTGAGGCACGTTCGGCGTCACGTCGATCAGCACCAGTTCCTCCTGGGACACGAAGAAGTCGTGCAGAGACACATCATCACGGCCGTAGAACCGGTGCGTGATCTCGATCTGGTTGTCGTTGACGAACCGGTACACCGGCAGCCGGTTCGGGTCCTTGGGCTGCGGGACGTCGTCGCGGGTCCGCATCTTGCCAGCCGCCTCGATGAGCATCCCCTTGCAATCCGCGTCGCGCCAGTCGCCCAGAACCAGGGCTTGCCCCTTCGCGCCGCGGACCCATTTCGCATCCTTACGGATGTCGGTGGACTGCATGCGGGTCGAGTACGCGTCTTCGAGCAGCTGGTCCAGTCCCTCGGTCCGGTGCGTAAACGTGCGTCCGTTGTACTCTTTGCCGCTCGAATCGGAGCACACGCCGAAGGCCGCGAGCGGCCCGTGTCGCGTATTCCGGAACGCAATCCAGATGCGGACGCCCCTCCCGTCCCACCGTCGCCACTCCATCGGGCAGTCGGGCGGTATCGGATCTTGCCCCGCGATGAGTTTGCCCTTGTGCGGGCCGTCTTTTCGCACCCACACCGCCAGAAAGTCTTGAAGTGACGACGTGCCCCCCTTGCCGAGGATCTTCTCGACCTCCCCGGTGGTCATTGCCGGGTGCACCTGCTTGAACTTTTCGGAGGACACGTCCGCGGTAGCCGTCTCGCCGCCCCCACCGCCACCGCCGTCTTTGCCCTTGTCCCGAACCAGCAACACCACGACCAGCGCACACAACGCAATCCCCACCAAGCCACCCACGACGGCGAACACCACTTTGTTCAACGATTTCTTCGCGGTCTTCTTCTTCCTCCGCGGCCGGTCTTCTTCCCCGCCACCATCGGGCACGCGGAATTTCTCGCCGCACTCGGGGCAGCGTAGCTTCACGTCGTCCGCGCGGTACTTGACACGCTCACCGCACTCGGGGCATTTCACGCCGGGCATGGCATATCCCTCCCGCACTCGGGAATGAACATTGTCCCCCGGGCGACGCCCCCTGACAACCACAAGGTAGTTCGGAAAACGATGCGGCTCAGCCCCGGTCGGTCGAGGTCCGCCGGCCCCACCACTCGGTCACCCGGCGGACGGTCACGAAGAACACCGGCGTCAGGAAGATGCCGAACAGCGTCACCCCGAGCATCCCGGCGAACACCGCCGTCCCCAGCGCCCGCCGCATCTCCGCCCCCGCACCCTCCGCCAGCACCAGCGGCACCACCCCGATCACGAACGCCAGGCTCGTCATCACGATCGGCCGCAGCCGCAAGCGGCTCGCCTCCAGGGCCGCCGCCCGCCGGTCCGCACCCGCGTCCGCCCGCTGCTTCGCGAACTCGACGATCAGGATGGCGTTCTTGCACGCCAGCCCGACCAGCACCACGAACCCCACCTGCGTGAACACGTTCACGTCCAGCCCCGCCCACCGCACCCCCGCCGCCGCCGACAGCAGGCACATCGGCACCACCAGGATCACCGCCAGCGGCAGGCCCCAGCTCTCGTACTGCGCCGCCAGCACCAGGAACACCAGCACCACGCTCAACACGAACGCCCGCACCGCCGTGTCCCCAGTCTGCAGCTGCAACAGCGCCAGCTCCGTCCACTCCGCCTTCATCGTCGGCGGGAGGCCGGCGGCCGCCCGCTCCACCGCCCCGATCGCCTCCCCCGAGCTCACCCCCGGGGCCGGCGTCGCGTTCACCGCCAGCGCCGGGTACAGGTTGTACCGCTGCACCATCACCGGCCCGGTCGTGTCCCGCACCGACAGGAACCCGGCCACCGGCACCATCACCTCCCGCGGCACCGGCGCCGGCAGCCCGGCCGCCCGCGCCCGCTCCGCCGCCAGGCGGTTCTGCTCCTCTACCCGGGCGCTCCGCACCCGCAGCCGCTTCAGGTCCGCCGCCCGCCGGCGGAACGGCTCGTCCGCCTGCACGTTCACCTGCCACGTCCGCCCGAACAGGTTGAAGTCGTTCACGTACAGCGACCCGAAGTACACCTGCAGCGCGGTCACCACGTCCGACACCTCAACCCCCATCGTCCGGGCCGCGTCCCGGTCGATGTTCAGGTACAGCCACGGGGCGTCCGCCCGGAACCCGGTGAACACGTCCCGCAGCTGCGCCTCCTCCGCGGCCGCCGCCACCAGCCCGCGGCCCGCCTCCTCCAGCGCCGCCGCCCCGGTCGCGTTCGGGTCCTCCACCATCAGCTTGAACCCGCCGGCCGTCCCGAGCCCGTCCACCGGCGGGGCCCCGAGCACCGTCACCGCCGCCCCCGGCACCTCCGCCGTCAGGTCCTCCCGCAGCCGGGCCGCGATCGCGTCCGCCGACAGCTCCGGGGCGTGCCGGTCCGGGAAGTCCGCGAGCATCACGTACAGGGTGCCGAAGTTCGCCGCGTTCACCCCGAGCAGCACCGACTGCCCGGACACGCTCAGCGTGTGCTTCACCCCCGGCACCCGCCGGGCCGCCGCCTCCAGCCGCCGCATCTGGCCCTCCGTCCGGACCAGCGACGCCGCGTCCGGCAGGGTCACGTTCACCAGCAAGTAGCCCTTGTCCTGCGGCGGGATGAACCCGGCCGGCGTCGTCGTTACGACGTGGTACGTCAGGTACAGGAGCCCGCCGTACCCGACGAGCACCAGCAACCCGACCCGCAAGGCCCCGGCGACGGCGACCAGGTAGCCCTTCGTGACCGTCTCGAACGCGGCGTTGAACCCGGCGAACAGCAGCCCGAGCGAGCGGTTCAGCACGACCCGGACCGTCCAGCCCGCGGCCGCCCCGGCGAACGCGGCCAGCGCCGGGAACGCCCACGGCGGCAGGCCGGCGAGCTGCGGGACGGCGTGTAGGTGCGGCGTCAGGTAGAGGTAGGCGAGGGCCGCCCCGGCGAGCGGGAACGCGACCCGCGGCAGCGGCTCCCGCTCCTCGCCCGCCCCCTTCGGCTTCAGGAGCAGTGCGCACAGCGCCGGGCTGAGCGTCAGCGAGTTGAACGCCGAGATCAGGGTGCTGACCGCGATCGTCACCGCGAACTGGCGGTAGAACTCGCCGACGATGCCGGAGATGAACACGCACGGGACGAACACCGCGGTGAGCACCAGCCCGACCGCGACCACCGGCCCGGCGACCGCGTCCATCGCCTTGGCCGTCGCCTCCCGCGGCTCGAACCCTTCCTCGATGTAGTGCTGCACCGCCTCGACCACGACGATCGCGTCGTCCACCACGATCCCGACCGCCAGCACCAGCCCGAACAGCGTCAGGTTGTTCACCGAGTACCCGAGCACCGCCATCGCGGCGAACGTGCCGACGATCGCCACCGGCACCGCCGCCAGCGGGATCACCGCCGCCCGCCAGCTCCGCAGGAACACCAGCATCACCGCCGCGACCAGGATGACCGCGTCCCGCAGGGTGACGAACACCTCGGACACCGACTCGCGGATGAACGGGGTGGTGTCGTACGCGATGGCATAGTCGATGTCCTCGGGGAACCGCCCCTTCAGCTCCTCCATCTTCGCCCGCACCCGGTCGGCGGTGTCGATCGCGTTCGTCCCGGGCAGCTGGTACACCGCCAGGGCGACCGACGGCTTCCCGTCCAGGGTGCAGCTCTGGTCGTAGCTCAGCGCCCCGCGCTCCACCCGGGCCACGTCCCGCAGCCGGACGACCGCCTCGCCCTCCTCGTCCGACTTCAGGATGATCCCCTCGAACTGCTCATCGGTGGTGAGCCGGCCGAGGGTGTTGATCGGGTACTGGAACGCCTGCCCGGCCGGGGCCGGCGGCTGCCCGACCTGCCCGGCCGCGACCTGGGCGTTCTGCCGCTCGATCGCCTGCGTCACGTCGGCCGCGGCGAGCCCGCGGCCGGCCATCTTCTCCGGGTCGAGCCACACCCGCATCGAGTAGTCGCGCTGCCCGAGGTAGGTGATGTCCCCGACCCCGCCGAGCCGGGCCAGCTCGTCCCGCAGCTGGATCGTCGCGTAGTTGCTCAGCTCGAGCAGGGCCTTCGACTGCCGGGCCGGGTCGTCGGCCGCCGGGCCGGTGGCGTACAGGTTGATGATCATGAGCTGGCTGGGCGACTTCTTCTTCACCGTCACCCCGCGCCGCTTGACCAGGTCCGGCAGGACCGGCTCGGCCAGGTTCACCCGGTTCTGCACCAGCACCTGCGCGATGTTCAGGTCCACCCCCGGCTTGAACGTGACCGTGAGCGTGTAGGTGCCGTCGTTCGAGCACGTCGAGGACATGTACATCATGTCCTCCACCCCGTTCACCTGCTGCTCGACCGGGGCGGCGACGGTGTCGGCGACGGTCTTCGCGTTCGCCCCCGGGTACACCGCCGACACCTCGACCGTCGGCGGGGTGATGTCCGGGTACTGGGCGACCGGCAGAGCCTCCAGCGCGACGCCCCCGGCGAGCGTCACCATGACGCTCAGCACCGTGGCGAAGATCGGCCGGCCGATGAAGAAGCGGGTGAACATGGGGAAAGTGGTCAGTGGTCAGTGGTCAGTGGTCAGCCAATCCCGAACCCCGTCGCTCACGCTCCGGGTTCGCCCGGGCAAGTCACCTCGGCGCCGGCGGGCGGAGTCGCTTCACCAGCGCCCCGCCGGCGTCCCGGGCGGCCAGTGCCAGCGGCCGGAGGAACCGCAGCCGCAGGACGTACATCGTGCCGTTGTGCGCCGCCGCCACCCACGGGTGGGACGCCACCCGCCCGCGGGTCAGCCGGTCCACGACGGCGAAGAACACCGGGGTGAGCACCACCCCGAACACCGTCACGCCGAGCATCCCGCCGAGCACCGCCACCCCGATCGCCTGCCGCATCTCGGACCCGGCCCCCCGGGCCACCGCCAAGGGCAGCACCCCGAGCATGAACGCCACCGACGTCATCATGATCGGCCGGTACCGCAGCCGGCAGGCGTCGAGCACCGCGGTGCGGAGGTCGGCCCCCTTGTCCCGGGCGACTTTCGCGAACTCGACGATCAGGATGGCGTTCTTGCACGCCAGCCCGACCAGCACCACGAACCCCACCTGCGTGAACACGTTCACGTCCTGCTTCCCGACGCCCATCGCCCCCATCCACCCGCTCGCCGCGGTGATCGGCCCGGCGTCGACCCGGTCCGCCTGCCGGCCCCACCAGTCGCCGAGGTGCAGCCACCCCGGCCCGACGAGCGCGTTCCACTCCCGCACGGTCGCGGCCGCCGACCCCGGGTCGGTCAGCCACACCGCCCCGAGCGAGCAGGCCACGCACACCGGCACCACCAGGATGACCGCGAGCGGGAACGCCCAGCTCTCGTACAGGGCGGCGAGCACCAGGAACACGAACACCACCGACAGCCCGAACACCTTGAACCCGGTGTCCCGGGACTGCTTCTCCAGGAACGTCAGCTCGGTCCACTCGTACGACATCCGGGCCGGCAGCTCCCGCTCGGCCAGCTTCTCCAGCACCGCGATCCCGTCCCCGGTGCTCGTCCCCGGGGCGACGTTCCCGTTCACCGCCGCCGCCGGGTACATGTTGTACCGGGTGATGACCAGCGGGGCGGCCGCCCGCGCCGGGTCCCGGCTGACCGCCAGCACCGCCCCGAGCGGGACCATCTCCCCCGACCGGTTCCGCACGTACAGCCGCCGCACGTCCTCGACCGCGTTCCGGTGCGGGTGGTCCGACTGGACGTTCACCTGCCACGTCCGGCCGAACCGGTTGAAGTCGTTCGCGTACCGGCTGCCCATCGTCGCCTGCAGGGTGGCGTACACGTCCGCCAGGTCCAGCCCGCGGGCGACGCACGCCTCCCGGTCCACGTCCAGGTACACCTGCGGGGAGTTCGTCTTGAACACGGTGAACAGGCCGACCAGCTGCGGCTGCCGGTTCGCCAGCTCGATCAGCTTCTGGGTCTGCTCCTGGAGGACGTTCGGGCCGACGTCCCCGCGGTCCTCGACCATGATCCGGAACCCGCCGGCCCGCCCGAGCCGCGGCACCGCCGGCGCCCCGAACACGTTGATCTGCGCCTCCGGGCACCCGGCCTCGAACGCCGCCCGCAGCTTCGCCGACACCGCGTCCGCCGACAGCCGCGGCGACCGCCGGTTCTCGAACCCGTCCAGGATCACGAACATCGACCCGAAGTTCGACCCGTACGCGCTGAGCACGAACGAGTTCCCGGCGATCGCGTTCACGTGCTTCACCGGCCGGTGCTTGTTCCCGTCGTCGTCCGCCACCTCCAGGTCCAGGGCGATCCGGCTGATCTTCGAGATCACCTCCCGGGTCCGCTCCGCGGCGGCCGCGTCCGGGAGCTGGATGCTGCACACCAGGTACCCCTTGTCCTGCTGCGGGATGAACCCGGTCGGCATCGTCCGGAACCCGAGCACCCCCGCCCCGACGATCGCCGCGTACCCGGCCAGCACCACGAGCGGCACCCGCAGCCCGAGGCTCACCACCTTCACGTACGCCCGCCCGCTCAGGTTGAACACCCGGTCGAACGCCCGGCCGACGAGCGTCAGCGGCAATAGCGGGAGGGCGAGGACGCGGCCCAGGCGGGTCGGCGGCGCGGCCCGCCTCGGCTTCAGCAGCAGGGCGCACAGGGCGGGGCTGAGGGTGAGCGAGTTGAACGTCGAGATCAGGGTGCTGGCCGCGATGGTCAGGGCGAACTGGCGGAAGAACGACCCGACCACCCCGGAGATGAACAGGCACGGGAGGAACACGCACGCCAGCACCACCCCGACGGCGACGATCGGGCCGGTCACCTCGTCCATCGCCCGGGCGGTCGCCTCCCGCGGTGCGAACCCCTTGTCCATCTGGTGCTGGACCGCCTCGACCACCACGATCGCGTCGTCCACCACGATCCCGACCGCCAGCACCAGCCCGAACAGGGTCAGCAGGTTCACACTGAACCCGACCGCGGCCATCGCGGCGAACGTGCCGACGATCGCCACCGGCACCGCCGCCAGCGGGATCAGCGCCGCCCGCCACGACTGGAGGAACAGCAGCACGACGGCCGACACGAGGATGATGGCGTCCCGGAGCGAGTAGAACACCTCGGCGATCGACTCGCGGATGAACGGGGTGGTGTCGTACCCGACCTCGTGCATCATCCCGGGCGGGAAGTCCTTGCTCAGCCGGTCGACGGCGGCGACCACCGCGTCCCGCGTCTCCAGGGCGTTCGCGTCCGGCAGGACGAAGATCGCCAGCCCGACGGTGCTCTTGTCGTCGAACCGGTTGGCCACGTCCTGCACACGCGCCCCGAGCTCCACCCGGGCCACATCACGCACCCGGACGAGCTGCCCGTCCGGCCCGGTCTTCAGCACGATCCGCCCGAACTCCTCCGGCTCGACCAGCCGGCCGACCCCGGTCAGGACGAACTGGTGCGGCAGCCCCGACCCCGACGGCGGCTGCCCGACCTGCCCGGCGGCGAGCGGCAGGTTCTGCTGCCGGACCGCGGCCACCACGTCCGCGGCGGTCAGCCCGAGGGCGGCGAGCTTGTCCGGGTCGACCCACACCCGGAGGGCGTAGTCCCGCTGCCCGAAGATGGTCACGTCGCTGATCCCGGGGAGCCGCTGCAGCTCCTCGCGGAGCTTCAGCACCGCGTAGTTGCTCAGGTACAGCTGGTCGTACCGGCCGTTCGGAAAGCCGTCTTCCGGCGGGGAGGTGAGGCCGACGGTCAGCAGCAGCTCCGGGGACCGCTTGCGGGTGGTGACGCCGGTCGCCCGGACCACCTCGGGGAGTTGCGGCATGGCCAGGTTGACGCGGTTCTGCGTCCGCACCTGGGCCATGTTCAGGTCGGTGCCGGGCTTGAACGTGACGGTGCAGGTGTAGCTCCCGTCGCTGGTGGACTGGGAGGTCATGTACAGCATGTCCTCGACGCCGTTCACCTGCTGCTCGATCGGGGCGGCGACGGACTGGGACACGACCGAGGCGCTGGCCCCGGGGTAGTTGCAGTCGATCTGGATGGTCGGCGGGGCGACGTCCGGGTACGGGGCGACGGACAGGGAGGTGAGCGACACCGCCCCGGCCAGGGTGACGAGCACCGACAGGACGGCGGCGAAGATCGGGCGGCCGATGAAGAACCGGGGGATCATGCGGCAGGGGTGGACCGTGGAAAGTGGACAGACAAAGCCCGACCCGATCTTCTTCAACTGTCCACTGCCTACTGCCCACTGCCCACTGCCCTCGGCGCCGGGGCGGTCTCGGGCCGCAGGGTCAGGGCGGCGTCGGCCGGCAGGCGCGTCGGGCCGGCCGGCTTCACCACCACGTCCGCCCCGGGCCGGACCCGCAACAGGCCGTCCACCACGACGCGGTCGGTCGGGGCGACCCGGTTCTCCGGCCGGACCTTGGCGTTCTCCACCACCCGGTACTCGCCGTACTGCGGGCCGACCTCCACGTCCCGCCGCTCCACCTTGTTCTGGGCGTTCACCACGAACACGTACCGCCGGCCCTGGTCGGTCCCGAGCGCCCGCTCGGGGACGAGCGTCGCCTCCCGCGGGTTGCCGATCGGCAGCCGGACGCGGACGAACTGGCCGGGCGACAGCAGGTACTTCGGCTCGCGGCCGAGCCACGGGTTGTGGAGCAGGGCGCGGAGGCGGAGGGTGCCGGTCCCGGGCGCGATCTGGTTGTCCCGGAACACGATCTGGCCGGAGAGCGGGAACTCGTCCTCGGCGTCCCCGGCCAGCCCGACTTGGACGTACCGGGCGGTCTCCCGGGACGACATGAGCTCGCCCTTGCGGATCAGCTCCCGGAGGCGGAGGACGGTCCGCTCGTCGATGTCGAACGCGGCGTAGATCGGGTCCAGGGTGACGACGGTGGTGAGCAGCGTCTCGTCCGCCTTGACCAGGTTCCCGGGGTCCACCATCCGCCGGCTGACCCGGCCGTCGAACGGGGCGGCGACCCGGGTGAACTCGAGGTTGGTGGCCGCGATCTGCTGGGCCGCGACCGCCGCCCCGACGTCCGCCCGGGCCTCGTTCAGCTCCCCGGCGGCGATGTCCAGCGCCTCCCGCCCGGTCACCCCCTTGCCGTAGCTCACCAGCGCCCGGTCGTGGTTCAGCCGGGCCGTCTCGACGTGGGCCCGGGCCTTCTCCACGGAGGCGGCCGCCTTGTCGTACTCGGCCGCGTACGGCCGGCGGTCGACCTCGAACAGCGGCTCCCCCTTGACCACGTCCTCCCCGTCCTTGAAGTGGACGGCGGTCAGGTGCCCGGTCACCCGGGACCGCAGCTCGACCAGCCGGTACGGCTCGGTCCGGCCCATGAAGTCCTCGTAGTCGAGGACCGGGCGGACGACCGGGGCGGCGACGGTGACGGTCTGGGCCTTCGGCGGGACCGGGTCCGGGGTCTTCCGGGCGCACCCGGCGAGGGCCGCGGCGGCGAGGAGGAGCGCGGCGGCGGCGGCCGGGCGGGGAGTGGTCATGGGGTCGGTCGCGGCAGGAGACGGGCGCGGCGGTGAGGATACCGCCCGCGGCCGGGGTGCTTACAGCCCCGAGCCGGCATGCCCATCATAACCCGGCGCGCCGCCGCGTCCACCCGCCGCGCCCTCCGCGGGCCGAGTGGCGGCGCGGGTTACCAACTGGAGCGGAGGGTGAGCCGGGTCGCCGCCGGGTCGATCACCGTGCCGAGTTCGTAGACGTTCCTGTACCCGTGGCGGTACAGGACGGTGAGGGCCAGGATGTTCGGCGACGCGCCCGGGTCGGGCGGGGCGGAGAAGTTGTCGTAGCCGTAGATCAGGATGCGGGTGTCCTTGTCCGGGATCAACGCCTCCAACCGCCCCGCGTCGGCGTGCGCGGCGGCCAGGTTCTCCGCACCGTGGACGTGGCAAGAGTGGTGCGTCGGGAACTCGCGGACGTCGAGGACGATAGTCTCTTTCTCCCGGCTCATCCTGATGAACTCCTCCTCTGTCAGCAACCGAGACGCCTGGTGGAGGGCGGCCGCCCGCGAGCCTTCGAGGTAGCCGTTCAGATCGACGGCCCGGCCCGCGACCGTGGCGGCCGCGGGCCGGGCCAGAGTCGCGGTTAGCCACCCGAGGCCAAGGACGAGGGGTAGGACGAGATACTTCATCGCGCTTCTCCCGCTCGGGGGCGCCAGCGGCCGACGGGTCCGGCCGCACCGCCACCCCGCACGATACCGCCGGGAGCGCAACAGCGGGGTAACGGCGCGGGGGCCGGCGGGGGTTCACCCCGCACGGGTCAGGCGAGGATGTCCTTGACGACGTGGCCGTGGACGTCGGTCAGCCGGTAGTCCCGGCCCTGGAACTTGACCGTCAGCCGGTGGTGGTCGACGCCGAGCAGGTGCAGCATCGTCGCGTGCAGGTCGTGGACCGGGCACACCTTCTCCGCCGCGTGGTACCCGAACTCGTCGGTCGCCCCGTGCGTCACCCCGCCCTTCACCCCGCCGCCGGCGAGCACCGCCGAGAACCCCTTCATGTGGTGGTCCCGGCCGCTCCCACCCTGCGACATCGGCGTCCGCCCGAACTCCCCGGTCATCACCACCAGGGTGTCGTCCAGCATGCCGAGCCGCTTCAGGTCCTTGACCAGTGCGGCGACCGGGCGGTCGATCTCTTCGATCTTCCCCTTGATCCCGTCCTTCACCCCGCCGTGGTGGTCCCAGTCGCGGTTGTAGAGTTGGATGAACCGCACCCCCTTCTGGGCCAGCCGGCGGGCGAGCAGGCAGTTCGCCGCGAACGACCCGTCCGCCCCGGCGGTGCCGTAGTCGTCGAGCACCTTCTTCGGCTCCCCCGCCAGGTCCATCAGGGCCGGGACGCTCGCCTGCATCTTGAACGCCAGCTCGTACTGGGCGACCCGGGTGGCGACCTCCGGGTCGTCGATCGCCGTGTTGTGCAGGCCGTTCAGCCGCGCGACGGCGTCGATCACGTCCTTCTGCTGGCCGGCGTCGACGCCCGGCGGGTTGGTCAGGTACAGGACCGGGTCGCCCTTGCCGCGGAGGTGGACGCCCTGGAACTTACCGGGCAGGAACCCGGCCGACCACTGGCGGGCGGCGATCGGCTGCATCTGCCCGCCCTTGCTCGACGTCAGCACCACGAACCCCGGCAGGTCGTCCGCCTCGCTGCCGAGGCCGTAGGTCACCCAACTCCCCATGCTCGGCCGGCCGCTGACGGTCGAGCCGGTGTTCATGAACGTGTGGGCGGGGTCGTGGTTGATCGCCTCGGTGTGCAGCGACCGGACGACGCACAGGTCGTCGGCGACCGCCGGCAGGTGGGTGAACAGCTCGTTCATCTCGATGCCGGCCTGGCCGTGCTTCTTGAACCCCCACTGCGGGCCGAAGCATGTCAGCCCCTTCGCCCCCTGGAGCTGGGCGATCGGCTGGCCCTTGGTGACGCTCTCCGGCATCGGCTGGCCGTGCCGCTTGGCGAGTTCGGGCTTGTGGTCGAACATCTCCAGGTGGCTCGCCCCGCCGGCGAGGACGATGAAGATGACCCGCTTCGCCTTCGGCGGGACGTGCGGCTTCGTGACGACGCCGCGGACCGGCTCCCCGGCCCGGGCGGCGGGCGCGAGGAGCGACGTCAGGGCGACGCCCCCGACCCCGCGGCAGGCGTGGCTGAGGAACGTGCGGCGCTGGTGGAGGCGGATCGCGTCGGGGGTCATGGCGGGACCGCGTGGGTGGTGCCTGGTTTGTGGCACAGGTCTCCAGACCTGTGTGTGGCGGCACAGGTCTGGAGACCTGTGCCACAAGAGCCGCCGCGTCACTGCCGCGTAATGGTTTCGTGCAGATTCACGATGACGCGGCAGACGTTCGTCCACGCCGCGAGTTCCTCGGGCTTCACGCCCTGAGGCGCCGGGGCGTCGCCGACCGCGAGCAGCTTCTTCGCCTCGTCGGGCGCCTTGGCGAAGTCGGCCCGGTGCTTCGCGAGCACGCCGAGCAGGACCTTCGCCTCGGCGGCCGTTGGCAGCCGCCCCGTCGCCTGCTCGAACGCCCACCCGGCGCGGGCCTCGTCGGTCGCGCCGCCGTTGCTCAGGGTGCGGGCGGCGAACGACCGGGCGGCCTCGACGAACTCCGGGTCGTTCAAGAGCACCAGCGCCTGCTGCGGGATGTTCGACCGCGGCCGGTCGCAGGTGCACTCCTCCCGGCTCGGGGCGTCGAACGCGACCATCGCCGGGTGCGGGAACGACCGCTGCCAGTGGGTGTACATGCCGCGCCGGTAGACTTTCGCCCCGGTGTCTTTCTGCCACTCCCGCGGCGGGAAGTTCAGCGCCGCCCAGTACCCGGCCGGCTGGTACGGCTTCACGCTCGCCCCGCCGACCTCCGGGTTCAGCAGCCCGCCGAGTGACAGCGCGGTGTCGCGGATGAACTCGGCGTCGAGCCGGGCCCGGCCCTGGCGGGCGAGCAGCCGGTTCGCCGGGTCCCGCTCCCGCACCGCCGGCGTCTCCGCCGACGACTGCCGGTACGTGTCCGAGGTGACCATCAGCCGGACCAGCGCCTTCACGTCCCACTTCGCCGCGAACTCGGCCGCCAGCCAGTCGAGCAACTCGGCGTGCGTCGGCAGGTCGCCCTGCGACCCGGACTCCTCCAGCGACCGGGCGATCCCGGCCCCGTGGAAGACCCGCCACAGCCGGTTCACCGCCACCCGGGCGGTCAGCGGGTTGTCCGGCGAGACGGTCCAGTTGGCGAGGTCGAGGCGGGTCGGCCGGATCGCCGGGTCGGCGGCCTTCGGCAGCGGCGGGAGGAACCCGGGGGCGTTCGGGGTGACGACCGGGCCGGTGGTGTCGAGCCAGTTCCCGCGGGCCAGGACGCGGACCGTCCGCGGCGGGCCGCTCTTGGTCATCAGCACCCGCGGCATCGAGTTCTCGAAGTCGGTCTTGGCCTTGGTCGCGGCGGCGAGGGCGTCGCGCTCGGCCTTCAGGGCCGGGGCGTTGTCGGCGGCGAACGCGGCGAGCCGGTCGCGGTCGGCGGGGGTGCGGTCGGCCGGCTTCTTGGCGATGACCGCCTTCAGGTCGGCCGGCACGGGCACGGTCGCCGGCGCCTTCTTCGCGGTGGACGGGTTCGGCCACTTCTCGGCGCCGTCGAAGGCGTCGGCCTTCTCGGCGTAGGTCTTCGCGGCGGCGTCGAGCTTCGCCTTGGCGGCGGCCTCGGCCTGCTCCCCGGCCTTCAGCCCGGCGACGTGGGCGGGGGTGGACGGGATCGGCGTCCCCGGCTCGCGGCGGCCGATCGCCGCCTCCTGCACGTCGGCGAAGAACGCGGCGACGGCGTAGAAGTCCTTCTGGGTGTACGGGTCGAACTTGTGGTCGTGGCACTCGGCGCACATCAGCGTCCCGCCGAGCCACACCTGGCCGTAGTTCCGCACCCGGTCGGCCGAGTTCTTCGCCTCGTACTCCTTCGGCTGCGCCCCGCCTTCCTCGGTCGTCTGGAGGAGGCGGTTGTAGGCGGTCGCGACCCGCTGCTCCATCGTCGGGTTCGGCAGGAGGTCGCCGGCCAGTTGCTCGACCGTGAACCGGTCGAACGGCTTGTTGACGTTGAACGAGTTGATGACGTAGTCGCGGAACGGGGAGACGTTCATCGGGTTGTCGCTGTGGTACCCGATGGTGTCGGCGTACCGGACGAGGTCGAGCCACCAGACCGCCATCCGCTCGCCGTAGTGCGGCGACGCGAGCAGCTTCTCAACCAACTTCTCGTAAGCGTCGGGCGCCTTGTCCGCGACGAACGCCCGGACGTCCTCGGCGGACGGCGGCAGGCCGGTGAGGTCGAAGGACAGGCGGCGGATCAGGGTGACGCGGTCGGCCTCCGCGGCCGGCTTCACGCCCTCTTGTTTGAGCCGATGGCGGACGAAGGCGTCGATTGGGTTCTTCGCCCCGGGCACGTCGGGCACCGCCGGCCGGGTGAGCTTGGTGAACGACCAGTGGTCCGAATACTTCGCGCCCTCGGCGACCCACCGCTTCAGGAGGGCGATCTGGTCGGGGGTGATGGCCGGCTTCTTGGCGGCCGCCGGGGGCATCTTCGAGTCGGCGTCGTCGGTGCAGATGCGCGTGAGGGCTTCGCTCTCGTCCGGCTTCCCGGGGACGATCGCCCCGGCGGCCACCGCCTCGTCGCGGACGTCGAGCCGGAGCTTCGCCTTGCGGGACTTTTCGTCCGGCCCGTGGCACTGGTAGCACTGGACCGACAGGATCGGGCGGACGTCGCGGTTGAAGTCGACCGGCGGGGCGGCCGCCGCCCGGCCGGCGACGAGGGTGGCGCACGCGGCGGCGAGGAGGGTTCGCATGGCGGGGTCGTGCGGGTGGCGGGGCGGAAGGCGGTGAGGAAGAGATTATACCAGCCCGCCGCGGGGTCGGAGGAACAATCCGGCGAACCCGGAGCGTGAGCGACGGGGTGGCGCCACCCCACCCGTGAGCGCGACGAGGCGGGAGACGCACCCCGTCGCTCACGCTCCAGGTTCGCCCGGACCCGGGTACCCGATGCCCCGCAACAACCCCGCCGTCAGCACGAACGGCCGCGGCGGGATCGCGTCGAGGCGGAACGCCGGCAGCAACCCCCGCGCGGACACCGGCTCCGGCGCCGGCCGCCACCCGCACGACCAGGCCAGCAGCCCGACCAGCGCCTCCGGCCGCACCCCCGCGTCCCGCAGGGCCGACAGCCGGGTGTCGCCGTGCCGCTTGGCCAGCCGCCGGCCGTCCTCGCCGACCACCAGCGGGACGTGGGCGAACGCCGGCGCCGTCAGCCCGAGCGCCCGGTACAGGAGCAGTTGCCGCGGCGTCGACGGGATCAGGTCGTCGCCGCGGACCACCTCCGTCACGCCCGTCGCCGCGTCGTCCACCACCACCGCGAGTTGGTACGCCGGCGTCCCGGCGCTCTTCCACATGACGAAGTCGCCGCCGACTTCCCGCAGGTCGATCCGCTGTTCGCCGGCGAACCGGTCGGTGAACGGCGGCGAGTGGGTGACGCGGAACCGCCACGCGAACGGCCGGCCCTCCGCGGCCAGTCGGTCGGCGTCGCCGGCCGTGCGGCCGGCGCAGGTGCCGGGGTAGGTCGGGCCCTCGTGGTCGGCGTGCGGGGCGCTGGCGGCGGCCGCCACGTCGGCCCGGGTGCAGGTGCACGGGTAGACGAACTCGCGCCGCTTCAGCTCGCCCAGCGCGGCAGTGTACAGCGGCAGCCGCTCCGTCTGAACCACCGGGTCGCCGTCCCAGTCGAGCCCGAGCCAGCGGAGGTCGGCGGCGGCCTGCTCGGCGGCCCCGGCCTTCACCCGCGGCGAGTCGATGTCCTCGATCCGCAGCCGGACCGCCCCGCCCCGCGAGCGGGCGGACAGCCAGGCGACGAGGTAGGTCCGAGCGTTCCCGACGTGCTGCGCCCCGGTCGGGGACGGGGCCAGGCGGCCGGTGGTGTGCATCCCGGCAGTGTAGCCCGGCGACCCGGTTTCTGGTTCAATGTCGGCATGCACCCCCTCCCGCACCTGCTCGCCGAACTCGTCCGCCGGCCGTCCGTCAACCCGATGGGCCGGACCGACCTACCGGCCGACATCCTGTACGAGCACCGCGTCACCGACTTCCTCGAAGAACAGCTGCGCGGCCTCGGGTGCGACGTCCGCCGCCGGCCGGTCGCCGCGGGCCGCGACAACCTCGTCGCCACCTACACCCCACCCGGCCCGGCGCCGTTCACGGTGATGTTCGAGTGCCACCAGGACACCGTGCCGGTGGACGCGATGGTGGTCGAGCCGTTCGGGGCGAAGGTCGAGGGCGGGCGGCTGTACGGCCGGGGGGCGTGCGACGTGAAGGCCGGCGCCGCGGCTATGCTGACCGCGTTCGCCCGACTCGTCCGCGAGCAGCCGCCCGGGGCCGCGGCCGTCACCCTGGCGTTCACCGTGGACGAGGAGCACTCGTTCCTCGGGGTGCAGGAGCTGATGCGGTCCGGGGTGCGGGCGGACTACGCGATCGTCGCCGAGCCGACCCTGCTGAACATCGTGAACGCCCACAAGGGCGTCGTCCGGTGGGTGCTGGAGACGCCCGGCCGGGCGTGCCACAGCTCGCGCCCCGAGGACGGGGTGAACGCGATCTACCGCATGGCCCGGGTGATCGCCGAACTCGAAGTCTACGCCGACCGGCTGCGGGGCCTGCCGCCGGACCCGGTCCTCGGCCCGCGGACGCTGTCGGTCGGCCGGGTCACCGGCGGGGTGTCGCCGAACACCGTCCCGGACGTCTGCCGGATCGACATCGACCGCCGCCTGCTGCCAGGCGAGACGGCGGACGCGGCGCTGGACGACCTGAAGGCGTTCCTCGAACGGTCCTCCGCGGTCGCGTTCCCGTTCACCCTGACCCAGGCCCACCCGGCGTGCCCCCCGCTGCCGTCGGACCGGTCCGGGGAACTCGTCGCCCGGCTCGGGGCGGCCATCGACTCCGTCGTCGGCAAGCACACGATCCACCCGGTGCCGTTCGGGACGGACGCCTCGACGGTCGCGGAGGTGGGGGTGCCGGCGGTGGTGTTCGGGCCGGGAGACATCGCCCAGGCGCACACCAAGGACGAGTGGGTCGACCTGTCGCAGCTGGAGCCGGCGGCCGAGATCCTGTTCCGTTTCGCGGCCGGGAAGTGACAACCGCCGGGCGGCGGGTTACAGTACCGGTGGGCCCACATTCACACACCGCGCGGAGACCGTCGTGAGCATCGTTCGGGTCGGCATGTCCGAGGACGACAAGTTCGGGAAGGGTTACGACGCGATCTTCGGCAAGAAGCCGGCGAAGGGCGAGGCGGCGGCCAAGAAGCCGGCGGAGGCCAAGCCGGCCGCGGCGAAGAAGAAGCCGGCCGCGAAGAAGAAGTGACGCGGGGCGGTGCCCGGCGGGGGCGTGCGTAAAATGCCCCCGATGGACGACCCGACCCCCGCCGCGATCCGCACCACCGACCTGTCCCGCACCTACGCCAAGCCGCGCCGCCGGCGGTGGCTGCGGCGGAAGCCGGCCGGCGACGAGCCGGCCGCGTTCGTCGCCCTCGACAGCGTCTCGCTCGAGGTCCGCCCGGGCGAGCTGTTCGGGCTGCTCGGCCCGAACGGGGCCGGCAAGACCACCCTCATCAAGATCCTCACCACGCTCCTCGCCCCGTCGTCCGGGTCGGCGCTCGTGGACGGCCTCGACGTCGTCACCGAGGCGGACGCGATCCGCCCGCGGATCAACATGGTGAGCGGCGGGGAGTCGTCCGGGTACGGGATCCTGAACGTCCGTGAGAACCTGTGGCTGTTCGCCCGCATCTACGGGGTGCCGACGGCGGTCGCCCACGAGCGGATCGACAAGATGCTGGAGGTGGTCGGGCTGACCGACAAGGCGAAGAGCCGGGTGACGCACCTGTCGACCGGGCAGCGGCAGAAGATGAACTTCTGCCGGGGGTTCATCACCGACCCGAAGATCCTGTTCCTCGACGAGCCGACGCTCGGGCTGGACGTGACCAGCGCCCGGGCGATCCGGGCGTTCGTCCGGCAGTGGATGAAGGAGCGGCCGGACCGGACGCTGCTCCTGACGACGCACTACATGACGGAGGCGGACGAGCTGTGCGATAGGGTGGCAGTGATCGACAAGGGGAAGGTGTTGGCGTGCGACACGCCGGCGAACCTGAAGCGGCGGGTGCAGCAGTACCCGCTGTACGAGCTGACGCTCGCCCCCGGCGCGAACGGGTGGGCGGACCTGGAGCGGCTGCCGGGCGTGCACCAGGCGACGGCCACCACGACGCCGACGACGGTGGAGCTGAAGGTGTCGCTGTCGGAGGAGCCGGCGATCGGGGCGGTGGTGCAGGCGCTGGTGGGCGGCGGGGGCCGGATCCTGAGCCTGAAGAAGTCCGAGCCGACGCTGGAGGACGTGTTCATCGAGCTGGTCGGCCACGGGCTGGGCGACGGCGAGGCGGGTCCGCCGTCGTAAGGTCGGGTCCGCGAGGCCCGACGCCCGCGGAGGAGCGCGTCATGAGCCACCCGCCGGACGAACGCGCCGGCTGCCCGACCTGCCGGGCCACCCCGGCGACACAGGCCGACCTCCGCCTGGAGTGGGTCCGCAACCTGTGCGAAGAGCCGCACGAGGGGTACTCACTGTTCCGGTGCCCGGCGTGCGGGCAGCCGTTCCTCGAGCAGTTCCAGGAGATCACCTGGCTTCCGGGCGGCGAGGATGACATCTGGCTGCGCTGGGTGCCACTGACGCCCGACGAGCGGGCCGAGGTCGAACGGCTGTTCCCCGAGCCGGCCGGGGGCGCCGCGAACGCCGTACGGCTCGTCGAACTGGCACGCCGACGGAGGCTCGTGCGCGACCCGCTCGGCCGGTTCGCCTGGTCCGACTACCCGGACGCCGGCAACCTCTTCCCGCCCGGGTGACCGCATGCCCTCCTCGTTCCGCCTGTTCGCCGACGCCGCCCTGGCCCGCACCTACCCGCGGGTGGCGTGGCTGTTCCGCAGCCGCACCTGGATGATCCAGGAGACCATCCTCCCGGTCCTGGCGGTGTCGGCGTTCGCCTACGCCTACCGGGCGATGGGCGCCCCGCACGAGTACACTGGGTTCGTCGTCCTCGGGGCGGCGATGACCACCTTCTGGATGAACGTCCTGTGGGGCCTCGGGGCCCAGCTCTACTGGGAGCGCGACTCCGGCAACCTCGAGCTCTACGTGATGTCGCCGGCCCCGATGATGGGCGTCCTCACCGGCATGGCCCTCGGCGGGATGACCACCACCCTCGTCCGGGCCGCCGCCATCACCGTCTCCGGCGTCCTCCTGTTCGACGTGCCGATCGACCCGACTAGTTGGGGCCTGCTCGCGCTCGTGTTCGGGCTCACCCTGGCCGCCCTGTACGGACTGGGGATGATGTTCGCGTCCCTGTTCCTCCAGTGGGGCCGCGAGGCGTGGCACGTCGTGAACCTGCTGCAGGAGCCGGTCTACCTGCTGAGCGGGACGAACTTCCCGGTCTCGATCCTGCCGCGGGCGGTGGCGGTGGTCGCGAGCGCCGTCCCGCTGACCCTCGGGATGGACGGGATGCGGCAGGTGCTGTTCCGCGCCCCCGGGCTGTTCGACGTGTGGGCCGAGGTGGGGGTGCTGGCCGGGCTGGCCGTCGTGTTCCTGTTCGCCGCGCAGCGCTCCCTGCGGTACCTGGAGCGGCGGGCGAAGCGGGAGGGGAAGCTGACGGTGCGGTGGCAGTAAGCGAACGACCCGGACCCCGAACCCGGGCCACCGGCCTGGGTTCTTCGGGTCACTCCCGCCCCAGCACCCGCAGGATGCGGGCGACGAGCTGGTCCGGCGTGAACGGCTTCGGGAGGAACTCGACCACCTCCCCCGGGTCGCCGCCGCGGAGCACCTCCTCGGCCGGGTGCCCGGACGCGAACACCACCCGCACCCCGGGGTGGGCCGCCCGCACCCGGGCGGCCAGCTCCCGCCCGCCCATCCCCGGCAGGACGACGTCGGCCACCATCACGTCCGGCCCGGGCGGGCCGGCGGACAGCAGCCCGAGGGCGTCGGCCGGGGTCGGGGCGGCCAGCACCACCGCCCCGGCCCCGGCCAGCGACCCGGCCAGCAGCTCCCGGACCCCGTCGTCGTCCTCGACCGCCAGCACCGCCACCCCGGCCAGCCGCGGCGCGGCGGCCAGCCGGGCCGCCGGCGGCGGGGTCGGGACGGACGGGCCGACCCCCGAGTCGGTGACCGGCTCGCCGTCCGGCCGCAGGTCGATCTCGAACGTCGTCCCCCGCCCGACCGCCGACTCCACCCGGATCCGCCCGCGCAGCGCCCGCACCGCCCCGTGGACGGTCGCCAGCCCCAGCCCGGTCCCCTTCCCGGCCTCCTTGGTGGTGAAGAACGGCTCGAACGCCCGGGCCCGCACCGCCTCCGGCATCCCCTCCCCGGTGTCCGACACGGTCAGCCGGACGTACCGCCCGGGCGACCCCTCCGGCCCCCCGACCAGCGCGGTCGTGACCGTCAGGGTGCCGCCGCCCGGCATCGCGTCCCGGGCGTTCACCGCCAGGTTCATCAGGGCCTGGTGCAACAGCCCCGGCTCGCCCCGCACCGGCGGCAGCCCCGGGGCCAGGACCGCCTCGATCCGGATGTGCTCCCCGAGCACCCGGTCCAGCAGCCGGACCGTGTCGGCGACGACCCCGTTCAGGTCCACCGCCGACGCCGCCACCTCCCGCCGGCGGCTCAGGGTGAGGAGGCGGGCGGTCAGGTCGGCCGCCCGGTCCGCCGCCCGGCGGATGTTGTCCACCAGCTCGGCCACCCGCCCGCCGCGGCCCGCCGGCGCGGCCGCGGCCGCCAGGTCGGCGCACCCGATGATGACGGTGAGCTGGTTGTTGAAGTCGTGGGCCACCCCCGCGGCCAACTGGCCGACCGCCTCCAGCTTCTGGGACCGGCGGAGCTGCTCCTCCAGCCCGGCCTTCTCCTCGTCCCGCCGGCGGCCCTCCCGCTCGGCCCTCCGGACCCGGCCCCGCAGCACCCACACCCACCCCGCGGCGGCCAGGGCCAGCGCCCCGCCGGCCGCGGCCGCCGCCCGCCCGGCCGTCCACCGCCCCGGGTCGGCCGGGCGGGCCGTCACCACGACCGCGCCCGGGTTCGGGAGGTAGAACCCGTCGAAGTTCGCCCCCGGGCCGCCCGGCCCCACCGGCACCCCGACCACCTCGACCCGGGTCCCCGGCTCGAGACCGGCGAGGGCATTCTCCCCCGGCCTACCCGGGGCGTACACCTCGAACCGGGTCGGCCCGTCGGTCAGGGACACGGCCGACCACCCGTCCTCCTCACGCACCCCCTCCACCGTCCCCGCCGTCCGGACCACCACCCCCGCCCGGGCCGCCAGGCCGGCCGCCGGGGCAGCGACCGGGTCGGGGTACGCGGCCGGGCCGAGCGGGGTGACGGTCGCCCCGACCAGACTGGGCCGGCCGTCGTCGGCCCGGAGCAGCCCGTCCGCCTCCACCCGCGTCCCGACCGGGACGTCGGCCCCGGGGGAGCGCACCCGGACGGTCACCCCGCCGGTCCCGTCCTGGACGACGAGGAACCCCGGGAGGGCGGCGGTCACCACCCCGGCGACCCGCGCCCGGAGCCCGCTGACCGGGTCCGGGTCGTGCCGCAGCAGCCGGTCGGCCAGGGCGGCGACCGTCTCCAACCCGACGGGGGGCGCCGGCGGGGGCGGGTCGGGCAGGCGGGCGAGGTAGACCCGCGGCCGGCCGGCCAGCTTCCCGCCCCGGGCGTCCGGCTCGCACACCCCGCGGACCTCCAAGACGGCCCCGCGCAGCCGCCCGGCCCGGGCCGCGTGCTCCTCCCCGGGGATCAGCAGCGTCCCGGCCCCGTGGGCCGAGTCCACCTCCACCCGGGTGAACCCGCCCCCGGTGGACGCCCCGCGGACCAGCACCGCCGCCCGCACCCACCGCCCGTCCAGCGCCCGGGCCGCGGCCGGGGACAGGTCGAACGGGACCGGTTCCGGCAGCGCTCCCCTTCCGGGGAGCGCCGTGACCGTCGCCTTCCGCACGTCCGGGGAGAACGCCGCGGGGCCGGAGGTCCCGTCGACCTCGACCCGGTCGCCCGGCCGAAGCCCGCCCGTCGGGGTCTGGCGGACCGCCACCCCGCCGGTCTCGTCCTGGACCCAGAACTCGTCGCGGTGGGCGTTGACGTGGGTTACCACCCCGGCGAGCTTGACCGGGCGCGGGGTGCGGTCGGCGGCCAGTTCCCGGACGGAACGGGCCGGCGGGGCCTGACTCCCGGCGGCGGCCGGGGCGGCGAGGGCGAGGGTGGCGAGCACGGACGCGAGGCGGGCGGACACGGGAGTCCCGGGGTGGCGGCCGCACGCGTCCTACGGTGCGGCGGCCGGGCCGGGCGGGCTTGCGTCCGTACGCCGCCGGGTCGGGATGATGGCGACAATGGTACCTGGGAACGGCGCCGGCGAAAGACCCGACCGGGCCGAAATATGAAAATCCCGGCCCGGCCGGTCCGCAAAGGTAGCAGGCACACTCCGTGTGCCGTCGCTCGCCGCCGGCACACGGAGTGTGCCTGCTACCGTGTCGTCACGGGGCCAGGGCCGCCCGCTTCCACGCCGCCTCCAGCGCGGCCGCGCCGTCCAGCTCGTACTGCCGCTTCAGGGCCGCGGCCGTCCCGTACCGGTGGCAGTCGCGGAGGAACCCGGTGAACTTCCGGCCCCCGCCGGCCCGCACGAGGTGGTCCGTCAGCGACACGCTCTGGCAGTAGAACCCGGTGATCTTCTCCGCCGGGAAGTCCTTCAGCTCCAGCAGCTGTGCGACGGCGAACCAGTCCCCGTCCCGGGCGCACCGCGGCAGGGTACGGGCGAACCGGGCGACCTCGTCCGGCGACCCGGCGAGGACCGCCATGCCCTCCTCCGCCCACTTCGGCGGCGGCCGGTCCGGGAACAGGTCGGCCAGCACGACGTGGGTCAGCTCCCGCGGCAGGGCGTTGGCCACCAGCCCCTTGTCCTCGGCGTGCAGGTCGACCCGCCGCTCGGTCGCCCGCCCGCCGGTCAGCCGGACCGTCGCCGCCCCGGTCGATTCCGCCGGCCGCCCGGTCGCCTTGGCGTAGGCGGCCGCGGTCGGGTGGATCACGACCTCGCACTTCGGCACCCACGCCCCGGCCGGCGGCCCGCTCCACCGGTCGAAGATCTCCGTCCGGGCCGCCTCCGCCGCCTTCCCGACCGCCTCCGCCAGCCCCCGGTCGCCGGAGTGCCGGACCCGGAAGCTGGCCGTCTCGACGACGGAGTCCCCGGACTCGCGGCCGGGGCCCGCCGGGGCGGCGGTCGCCTTCCCCTTCCGCCCGGCCGCGGCGATCACGTCGTCCCCGAACGTCCGCAGCCCGGCGTTGTCCGGGGCGAGCGCGAGGGCGGCGGAGACGTCCCGGGCGGCGGCCGCGGCGGCGGCCGGGTCGCACCCCGGGGCGTTGACCGCGTCGGCCGCGACCCACACCCGGGCGTACGCCCAGGCCCTCTTCTGGTTGGCGGTCAGCTCCCCGGCGGCGGCGAACAGCCGGGCGGCGGCCGCGTAGTCCCCGGCGTTGAACGCGGCGGCGGCGTCCGCGGCGGGGTTCGTCGGCGGGGCGGCGGCCGGCGGCGCCTTCTGGACCGGGGCGGCCCCGCCGAGCAGGGCGAGCTTGCGCCGCAGCGCCGCGGCCCGGGCGTCGTCCGGCCCGAGCCGGGAGAGCTCGGACAGGTACGCCTCGCGGAGCATCCCGAGGAACGCCTTGTTCCCGTCGGCCGCCGACAGCGCGGCCTCCAGCGCCTCGCCCGCCTCGGCCGGCATCTGGTTGTCGAGGTACTGGCGGGCGGTGGCCATCGCCTTCTGGAGGGCGAGCTGGTTCTCGACCGGGGTCGGGTCGGCGGCGGGCAGGGGGCGGGCGAGCGCAACGAGCAGCAGAACCGCGAGCGGTCGGGACATGGGGTCGGCGTCCTTGCCGGGGTGCGGTCCGGGGGGCCGCGGACCGCGGGGTCGGCAGGGTATACGCCGGTGCGGGAACCCGGACAAGGCGAACCGGGCGGGCGAGCGGTCGGGCGGGGGGTCGGCATTCGATGCTGCTCTTCTCTTCACCTCCCCCCTGGTGGGGGAGGTCGCCGGCGCCTCGCCGGCGGGTGGGGGGGCGACGTCAACGGTCGCCCGTGTCGCTCAATCGAGCGTGTTGCTCTCCCCCCCGCCCGCCGCTCGCGCGGCGACCTCCCCCACCAGGGGGGAGGTGAAGAGAAGAGCCGGTCCGGCGAGGGTGAACGCCCCGAACCGGCGGCCGTAAAACGATCCCGCACAGACTCACCAACAGGGACCGCCATGCCGCGCGTGCTGATCGCCGACAAGCTCGAGGCCGCCGGGGTCGAACTCCTCAAGGCCGCCGGCCTCGACGTCGAGACCCGCCTCGGCCTCAAGGGGGCCGACCTCGCCGCCGCCCTCCGCGGGTTCGACGCCTGCATCGTCCGGTCCCAGCCGAAGGTCACCGCCGAGTGCCTCGACGACCCGGGCAAGCTCCGGGCCATCGCCCGCGCCGGCGTCGGGGTGGACAACATCGACGTCCCGGCCGCCACCCGCAAGGGCGTCGTGGTGATGAACACCCCGAGCGGGAACTCCGTCTCGGCCGCCGAGCACACCGTCGCCCTGATGCTCGCGCTGGCCCGCCGCGTCCCGGCCGCCGACGCCACCATGAAGGCCGGCGGGTGGGACCGGAACAAGTACGTCGGGGTGCAACTCGCCGGCAAGACGCTCGGGGTCGTCGGCCTCGGGCGGATCGGCCGGGAGGTCGCCCGCCGGGCCCGCGGCATGGACATGCGGGTGGTCGCCCTCGACCAGTTCGTCACCCCGGCGAAGATGGCCGAACTCGGGTGCGAGCCGGCCGCTTCCCTCGACGACCTGCTCCCGAAGGTCGACTTCCTCACCCTCCACGTCCCGGCGACCGCCGAGACCGCCGGGCTGGTCGGGGCCCGTGAGCTCGGGCTGATGCGGAAGTCGGCCTACGTGCTGAACGTCGCCCGCGGCGGGATCGTGGACGAGAAGGCGCTGGCCGACGCGCTCGCCGCCGGCACCATCGCCGGGGCCGGGGTGGACGTGTTCACGGTCGAGCCGGCCGCCGCGGACAACCCGCTCCTGAAGGCCCCGAACGTCGTGCTGACGCCGCACCTCGGGGCGAGCACGGTCGAGGCGCAGGAGAACGTCGCGGTCGAGGCGGCGCAGCTGATCGCCGACTTCCTGCTGAAGGGGCAGGTGGCGAACGCGGTGAACATGGCGTCGGTCGACCCGAAGGAGCTGGCCGAGGTCCGGCCGTTCGTCGACCTCGCCCGCCGGCTCGGGCTGCTCCACGCCCAGCTCGCGCACGGCCCGGTCCGGAAGGCGACCCTCACCTACCGCGGCGACCTCGCGGCCAAGAAGACGCGGCTCCTGACCGCCGCGTTCACCGCCGGGCTGCTGGAGTCGCGGCTGAGCGAGGGGGTGAACCTGGTGAACGCCGAGGTGCTGGCCCGCGAGCGCGGGATCGAGATCGCCGAGTCGTCGAACCCGAAGCGCGGCGACTTCGCGTCGCTGATGCACGCCGAGGTGGAGACGGAGACGGAAACGACGGTCGCGGCCGGGACGCTGTTCGGGGACCAGTACGTCCGGCTGGTGCAGCTCGGGCCGTACCGGATGGAGGGGTACCTGGACGGCACGCTGATGGTGTTCACCCACCGGGACGCCCCGGGGCTGATCGGGTTCGTCGGGACGCTGTTCGGGGACCACGCGGTGAACATCGCCCAGATGACGGTCGGGCGGCAGGCCCCGGGCGGGGAGGCGATCGGCATCCTGAACTTGGACAGCCCGCCGCCGGAGGTGGCGCTGGCGGCGGTCAAGGGGCACCCGCACATCCGCAGCGTGACGGTGGTGAAGCTGCCGCCGGCCGGCGAGTTGCCGGCGTGGCTGGGGTAGGCCGGGGGTTTCCTGAGCGGGGGGCGTCAGCCCCCTGTGCGCCCGGAGCGCACAGGGGGCTGACGCCCCCCGCTCAGAACAAAGACACTACTTCCCCGCCCCGACGGGTTTCACCTCCTCGCCGCTCGTCAGGCTGAAGTAGAACCCGTGCGGGTTGCTCCCGTTCGCCACCTTCAGCAGCACGGCGTTCTTCCCCTTCGCCAGCCGCACCTTGACCGCGTCCTGGGCCGGCGCCGCGGCGCGGGTCTGCTCCGCCTTGAACACCTCCTTGCCGTTCACCCACAGCCGCGCCCCGTCGTCGGTGCCGAGCAGGACCTCGGCGTCCTGGTCCGCCGGCGACTCCACCTCCGCGGCCAGGTACGACGCCGAGTTCACCGCCGCGTTCCCGTGCAGCCCCGCGAGGTCGAAGTACCCCTTCCCGTCCGGGCGGACCGACTTCCACGCCACCTCCGCCCCGCCCTTCTCCGGCGCGAAGGGCGTCTTCAGCGCCTCCGCCATGTCCTTCGCCGGGAACGGCCCGGCGACCCGGAACGCGTCCGGGGTGTACGCCGCCGTCTTCAGCGTCTCCAGGTACGCCGCCAAGTCGACCAACTCGTCCTCGGTCAGCGCGGCGACGATGTCCTCCGGCATGATCGACACCTTCAGCTTCCGCACCTCACCCGCCACCTCCTTGCGGGGGACGGTCGTGTCCTTGCCGTTCGCGTCGCGGAGGGTGATCGCGTCCGCCGTCTCGCCCACCAGCAGCCCGCTGATCGTCACCTCGGACGTGGTCGTCACCGCGTGCTGGACGTACTGGTCGGCGATCGCCTTCGACGGCTGCAGGATCGACTCCAGGATGTTCTCCCGGCCGCCCTTCTTGCCGATCATCGACAGGTCCGGGCCGACCTGCCCGCCGACCCCGCGGACCATGTGGCACTTGGCGCACTGGGCCTGCCCGGCGAGGCTCGCGTCCCACACCGCCTTGCCGCGGGCCGCGTCCCCGGCCCGCCTCGCGATCTCGGCGACCGGCGGCAGCGCCTTCGGGTTCAGCTTGCCGGCGGCCGGGAACGCGACCAGCGCCTCGTTCCGCAGCCCCTGGAACGGCGAGTTCCGCAGCAGCCGGCCGGCCTCCGGGACGAGGTCCTTCGGCAGCTCGCCTTTCTTGTGGGCGTCGAGCAGCCACCGCGTCCCGGCCTGGTTCCCGGCCAGCGCCGACAGGCACGCCGACTTCAGGTCCTTGCTCCCGCGGTCGCCGGCGGTCACCCCGCGGACCAGGGCGTCGAGCGCCTGGGCGGTGTACGCCGGCGGCTTCTGGCCCTTCGGCAGCAGCTCGCCGAGCGCCATGATGCAGGTGACGGAAAGTGGGTTCTCCGGGCTGCCGGCCTTGACCAGCGCCGCGACCGCCTTCTCGCCCGACAGCTTCCCGAGCGTGCGGACCGCCTCCTTGCGGAGGTCGAGCGGCAGCTTCTCGTCGGCCGCCACCTTCGCCACGTCGTCGACCCGGTTCACCGCCCCGACGGCGGCGACCAGTTGCAGCCCGGTCGCGGCCGACTTCGCGTCGGCGAGGAGGGCGTCGGTCGCGGCGGCGAGTTCCTTACCGCCCTTCAGCCCGGTCCACTTGGTCGGCAGGAACAGCCTGAGGTTGTCGATCGCCCGGGCCTTCACCTCCGGGGCGGCGTCGGACTTGACCACGTCGAGCATCGTCCGCCCGGCGGCCGGGTCGTCGTTCACCGCGAGGATGTCGACGACCCGGGCCTTCTGGGCGGCGGTCAGCTTGGGGTCGGCGAGGAGCTTGCCGAGCCGCGGCAGGACGGACTTCGGCCGCAGCTCCCAGACGAGGTCGGCGGTCGTGTCGTTCCACTCGGGGAAGTGCTTGTCGAAGTCGGCGAGGATGGCGTCGCGGCGGGCCGGGTCGGGGCCGCACGCGATGTTCAGGGCGGCCCGGTAGAAGATGTCCTGCCCGTCGTAGAGCTTGGCGAGGGCGTAGAACCGCTTCGCCACCGACTCGGGCGGCCCCTCACGGAGGTACAGGAGCAGCTCGCGCGCGGCCGGGGTGAGGTCGCCACGTCGCTTCTCGATCTGACCGACGAACCAATCGCCCCGGGGCACGGCGAGGCGACGCTGGGCCAAGATGCGGAGCCCGACGGCCGGGAGGTCGCCCTTCGCCTCGATCAACGACTCGGTCAGTTCCCGGAGAGTTTCGTCGTCCGGCTGCCGCGCGAACTGCCAGGCGGCACGCGGGCGCAGCAACGCATCGGACGTGTCCAAGGCCGCCCGGTTCAACTGCTTCATGTCTTCCAGCGGCCGCGCCGCGAACTGCTGCATCCCGATGTACCGCATCGCCAGGCACGGCGAGGCCAGCGCCGCCAGCACGCCCTCCTTCGTGTCCAGCTTCACCTCCGGCACCGCGTACCCCTTGTGCCCCTTCGGGGTGATGCGGTAGATGCGGCCGTCCGTCGGGTCGCCCATCCCGTGCCCGCCGACCCCGCGGTCGTACCAGTCGGCGACGAAGATGCTGCCGTCCGGGGCGACGCACACGTCGCTGACGCGGTGCCAGTTGTCGGTGCTCGTCAAGAGCACCTCCTTCTCCAGTTCGTACCCCGCCCCCTTCGGCTTGAGGTGGAACCACCGCACCTCGCGCGGGCCGGCGTCGCAGTGCAGCAGCGACCCGCGGTACTTCTCGGGGAACAGCGTCCCCTCGTAGAAGGTGATCCCGGTGGGGCTGCCGAAACCTGTGCGCAGCGTCTTGTGCACGATGCCGGGCTGCTCCTCGTGCCAGTGCGTCTGGCCGGCCCCGCGCGGCCCGTACCCGTAGTTCCCGCCCGGCATCACGAAGCAGATCCGCGTCTGCTGGTTCCCGTCGTCGTCGTTGTCCGAAAGCCACACCTCGCCGAAGCTGTTGACGCAGCACTCGTAGTTGTTGCGGAAGTTGTGGGCGATCAGTTCCAGGTTCGTGCCGTCGGAATCACAGCGCCACACCGTCCCTTTCTGGCAGTCGGTGTCGTTCGACTTCCACTTCCGGCCCTTCCCGTCGCTCGACTGCAGGCCGGTCACGCCCGAGTCGCCGATGGTGAAGTACAGCTTCCCGTCCGGGCCGATGTTCAGCCCGTGGACGCCGTGGTCGTGGTCGAACCCGCCGATCCCGGTGAGGAACTTCTTCGGCGGGCCGTCGGCCTTCAGGTCGCCGTCCTTGTCCTCGAACACGAGGATGTCCGGCGACTGGCAGACGAACACCCGCTGGCCCTTGCCGTCGGCGTACGGGGCGACGCACACCCCGAGCGGGCCGTAGATCTCCGGGGCCTGGTAGAAGACCTTGCTCTCGTCCGCCTTCCCGTCGCCGTTCGTGTCCACGAGCACGACGATCCGGTCGCCGGCTTCGCGGATGATCGGCCGGCCGAAGTTCTTCCGCCGGTAGTTGACCGCCTCGGCGACCCAGACGCGGCCCTTGTGGTCGACGTCGATGGAGGTCGGGTTGATGAGCATCGGCTCGGCGGCGAACAGCTCGACCTGGAAGCCGTCGGCGACCTTGAGGCTGGCGAGGGCCTGGTCGGGCGGGAGCGGCCCCTTCTGGGCGGCGGCGACGGCGGCGGACGCGAGGACGACGGCGAGGGGCACGAGCCCCCGGACAAGGGACCGCATCGGCGGCTCCGGATGGGTGGGAGGGTGGGCCGGTGCGGACCAGTTTACCGCAGGGCGGAGGCGGCGGGTAGCGGGCGGGTCCGGGCGAACCCGGAGCGTCAGCGACGGGGTGCGCCACCCCTCGGCGGAACGACACCCCGGTAGGGGGTCACCACCCCGTCGCTGACGCTCCGGGTTCGCCCGGCGGCGTCGGCGTCGTAGGATAGACCGCCTTCACCCCGAATCGGAGGAAGACATGGGTATCCAGCACGCCCCGAAGAGCCAGCGGAACGCGTCGAAGAAGCGGCGGAAGGCCCGGAAGCACAAGCTCCGGAGCACCAAGAAGTACAAGACGTGAGGTCAGTCCGCCTCGCCGACCCGGGCGTCGGCGAGCGCGAACAGGTACGTCTCCGGGTCGGTCCGGTTCAGCACCAGCGTGCCGGTCACCTTCACCAGGCTCTTCCGGAACTCGGCCGTCTTACCCGCCTTCAGTTCGACGCTCACCAGCCCGGTCGCGTCCGGCGTCTCGCAGAACCAGCACCCGACCGGGTACTCCAGCAGCAGGAACCCGGTCACCGCCAACTCGTCCCGGACCGGCTGCATGAACCCGGTCAGCGTCACCGTCTTGCCGTCGAGCTTGTCGAGGTACTTGAGGAACGCCGGGCGGCCCTTCGCGTCGGTCGTGGTGGCCGACAGCACCGGCCACGGTAGCGGGTTGGCGGCGTCGGCCCGGACCGCCGGCAAGGCCGCCTCGTCGAACGCCTTCACCAGCGGCCGGGCCGACTTCGCCTTCAACGTCGTCTTGTGCCGCTCGTGGTCCGGCTTCGCCGCGTCGGCGTCGGCCTCCGCCCGGTACAGGACGCGGCGCTTCCGGAGGTCGGCGGCCCCGAGCGCGAACTCGGTCACGCACCCGTCGAGGATGGCGGCGGCGGTGCGGACGTCGCCGTGGGCCCGGGCCAGCTCGCCGAGCTGCCACAGCAGCCGGCCGTCGGCGGGCAGCCACAGCGCGAGCTGCTGCACCACCGCGACCGCGTCCGCCGGCGGCGGCGCCCCGAACAGGGCGTCGGGTGCGACCGGGGCGTTCGCCGCGCGACCCTCCTTGAGCCGCAGGCGGACGAGCTTCAGGTGCCAGCGCTCGGCGTCGCGGAGCTTCTCCGGGGCGAGCCGGACGGCCTCTTCGAGGTGGTCGGCGGCGCGGCCGAGGTCGCCGGAGAGCTGGAACGCGGTGCCGAGGTTGGCGGCGAGGCGGAAGTGGTCGGGGTGCTTGCGGGCGGCGGGGGCGAGCACCGCGACGGCCTTGTCCGGCGTGCCGAGGCGGACGAGCAGCGCCCCGAGGTCAGCGGCCTCGTCGGCGGTGAGCGGGCGGGTCTTGGCGAGCTTGTCGAGGCGGTCGGCGGCGGTCCGGTAGTCGTCGCGGAGCGGGGACGGGAGGTCGGCGGGCCGCTCGACGCCGGCCGCCCGCAGCGACCGGTGGTCGACCAGGAACCCGGGCATCCGGCTCGGCAGTTCGGCGAACTGCTCGCCGGAGTAGTGCAGCCCGGCATGGGCCGGGGCTGGAGAGAGCAGCGCGGCGGCGAGGGCAACGGCAACCCTCGTGGGCGAGGCACTCCTGTTTCGCCGCGGATGAAGCGAGGCAGGAGTGCCTCGCCCACGAGACCCGGTCGTCACGGCGTCTCCCCCTCGGTGACCGGCTCCAGCACCACCAGCCGGCCGGGGCTGTCGAGGTACCACTCGTCGTCCGCCGACGCCCGGGTGCGGAAGTACATCCCGTCGCCGACGGCCAGGGTGTCGCCCGGGTCGAGCCGCCGGCCGGACTCCCGCAGGTCGCCGAGCAGCCCGCGGAACAGCCCGAACACCGCCCCGGTCTGCGCGTGCCCGGCGGCCCGGATCGCCAGGTCCGGCAGCCCGAACGCCTCGCACCCGCGGGTCCGCATCCACACCCCCGGTTCGCCCTCGACCGTCATCTGCACAAACCCGGCATACAGGTACGGGAGCGGGAACCTCCGCAGCGCCCCCATCGTGTCGCCGGCGTCCTCCTCGTGCGGGAACAGGTCGGTCGCCGGGACCGAGGTGTGGGCCGACTCGTTCAGCACCGCCACCGCCCCGACCTTCGCCAGCGCCGCCGCGGCCGCCGCCAGCGCGACGTGCTGCTCCAACACGTCGGCGTCGTACCCGGCGTAGAAGAGCGAGGCGTGCGCCCCGTGCCGGTACGCCGCCTCCTTCTCCTCGGGGTCGGAGAACAGGGCCGGCAGGACGCACTTCTCGACGCCGGCGGGCGGCATCGGGTAGGCGTATCCGGCGAGCTTCACCACGTGTCGGCCCCAGGCGATCAGCCCGAGCGCCGACGGCCCGCCGGGGGACGCCGGCGGCAGAGCGTGCACCTCGGCCATCGCGTCGACCAGCTCCGCCGCGTACCCGCGGAGGGCGGCCGTCAGGGCGTCGGCGTCGAGGTCCGGCGGCGCCGGGAACAGGACCCGGAACGCCGGCGGGTGCGGCAGCCGCGGGTTCGCCACCGGCGGCCCGCCCGGCTGCCGACCGACCCGCCCGAAGTACCGGTCCGTGAACTCCATCCCCGCTCCCGATCAAGTCTTCGCCGGCACCCGCCGACCCCTTCGGATCAACCGCAGCCCGGCCCAGACGACCAACCCGGCCACCCCGACGCCCGCCGCCCACCAGGCGTACCCCGCCAGCCGGTCGGTCTTGCTCAGCCCGAGCCAGACCAACTCGACCCGCTCGCCCGGGACGAACTCCAGCCGGTAGTGGTCGGTCACCCGCCGCCGGGGGTCGAGGACCGGGACCGAGGCGTAGAAGTCGATCGGGCCGGACCGCTGCACGTCCGCCGGCAACTTCCCGGCCAGGAGCGCGTCCCACAACCCCTCCGGCCGATCCCACGCGGCCGACCCAACGGGGGCGGCGACGACGTAGGCGAGGCGGTGGCTCCCGTCGCGCCCGTACCCGTCCACCCGGCACGGGAGCCCCGACCCGAGGTCCAGCGGCTCGGCGCCCCGCGGCGAGACGAGCCAGAACCGGTACCCGGGGTGGGCCTCGGCGACCTCGATCACCTTATCGTTGGCGACGCGGGCGAGGCCCGGGAACCCGACATCCGCCCGGGCCGCCGCCGGGACGAGCAAGAGTCCGGCGATCACCGCCCCGGTTCGCAGTCGCATGGGAAGTGCCCGCGGCCGGCGCCGCCGTTTTCTGTTTCCCCGCCCTCCGCCCCCGCCGTTATGATACACCCCGCCCCCTCCTATTCCCCGCACGCCGATCCGCGAAAGGGTTCCGTCCATGCTCGACCGTGGCAACCTCTCCCGCCGGGGGTTCATGACCCGGTCCGTCGCCGCCCTGACGGCCGCCGGCCTCCCCGCCTGGTACGCCGAAGAGATGTTCGGCTCCGCCGCCCGCGCCGCCCAGGACAACAAGACGGCCGACGCGAACGGCAAGCTGAACGTCGGCGTCATCGGGGTCGGCCCGAACCCGCGGCGGTCGAACGCCCTGTACGGGGCCGCCAAGAAGTTCAAGCACGTCAACTTCACCCACGTCTGCGACGTCGACGGCCGGCACGTCGAGCACGCGGTCAAGCAGTACAAGGGCGACGGGTACGACGTGAAGGGGTGCAAGGACTTCCGCGAGCTGGTCACGGCCAAGGACGTGGACGCGGTCATCGTCGCCACCCCCGACCACTGGCACGCGATCATGGCGATCGCCGCCCTGAAGGCCGGCAAGGACGTGTACTGCGAGAAGCCGCTGACGCTGACCGTCGAGGAGGCGCTGGCCCTGAAGAAGGCCGTCGCCGACACCAAGAAGGTGCTCCAGACCGGGAGCCAGCAGCGGACCGAGATGGGCGCCAAGTTCCGGCTGGCGACCGAACTGGTCCGGGCCGGCCGGGTCGGGAAGGTGAAGACGATCGAGTGCCGGGTCGGCGGCAACCCGACCAGTGGGCCGATCAAGGAGATGGACCCGCCGAAGGAGCTCGACTGGGACATGTGGCTCGGGCCGACCGCGAAGGTCCCCTACCGGTTCGAGAACGACCAGAAGACGAACTGCCACTACCAGTTCCGGTGGTTCTACGAGTACAGCGGCGGGAAGATGACCGACTGGGGCGCCCACCACATCGACATCGCCCAGTGGATGCTCGGGGCCGACGGGAGCGGGCCGGTCGCGGTCGAGCACGTCGAGTCTGCCAAGCCGCACCAGGGGGTCGACGGTTTCAACTGCCACCCGACGTTCAAGATCCTGATGACCTACGGGGGCGGGGAAAAGGTCGAGGTCAGCCACGGGGCCGGGAGCACCGTCAAGGGGCTGGTGGACGCCAAGGGCGAGCCGCGGACCGACCCCAAGTCGAAGAAGACCTACGACGGGATCGACGGGAGCGAGAACGGGGTGCTCGTGGTCGGCGACAAGGGGACGCTGTTCGTCAGCCGCGGGCTGCTGCTGGCGTCGGACAAGGCGGTCTTCGAGCCGCTGAAGGACGACCCGAAGTTGTACCCGACGCGGCCGGCCGGGCTCCCGGGGACCGGGGACACCGCCCACATGGGGAACTTCCTCGACTGCGTGAAGTCGCGGGAGACGCCGATCTGCGGGGTGGAGGTCGGGGCCGGGTCGGTGATCGTCTGCCACGTCGGGACGATCGCCCTGAGGACCGGGAAGAAGCTGAAGTGGGACCCGAAGGGGTACCAGTTCGACGACGCCGAGGCGAACAAGATGCTGTCCCGCCCACGGCGCGGCGACTGGAAGCTGGCGTGACCCGACCGCCGTCGGCGGGCCGAGGTGTTCAAGCACCTCGGCCCGCCGACGTCACGGCTGGGGGGTCATCGGTGGGGCGTCCGCCAGCCCGGCGGCGACCTCGGCCGCCTCCCCCGGCGGGGGCGGGACGAACGCCCGCACCACCGCCCGGTTCCGGCCGGCCTTCTTCGCCTCCCGCAGGGCGTCCTCGGCCGACCGCAGCAGCAGCCGGAAGGCGACCGGCCCCGGCCCGTCCACGACCGCCAGCCCCAGGCTGATCGTCACCTTGATCGGCCGGCCGTCGTAGCAGGTCGGCTCGGCCTCGACCGCCGCCCGGAGCCGCTCGGCCAGGACCGCCGCCCCGGCCGCGTCCGTCCCCGGGGCGACCACCAGGAACTCCTCCCCGCCCCACCGCCCGACCGCGTCGACCGACGCCCGGACCGAGTGCTGGAGGACGCCGGCCAGCCACCGGAGGACGTGGTCCCCGCCGGACCACCCGTGGTCGGTGTTCGTTTGCTTGAAGTGGTCGGCGTCGACCAGGGCCAGGGCGAGCGGGGCCAGGAACCGGCCGCGGCGGGCCAGCTCGGAGTACGCCGCCTGCTTCACCGCCCGGCGGTTCGGCAGCCCGGTCAGGTCGTCGGTCAGGGCCTGGGACCGGACCGTCTCCAGGGCCGCCTCCAGCTCCCGGGTCCGCTCCGCCACCCGCCGCTCCAGCTCGTCGTTCACCTTCCGCAGGTCGTCGTTGGCCCGGCGGAAGTCCTCCAAGAGCTGCTCGTGGCTCCGCTCCATGAACAGGGCGCTGGCGGCCGACCGGAGGGTCTGGAGCAGGTCCTCGGCCCGCCACGGCTTGAGCACCAGCCGGTGCACCTGGGTGCGGTTGATGGCCGCGGCCGCGTCCTCCAGCCGGGCGGTCCCGGTGATCAGGACGCGGGAGGTCCGCGGGGACGCCCGGCGCACCCAGTCGAGCAGGGCCAGCCCGGACTCGTCGGGGAGCCGGAGGTCGGACAGGATCATGTCCACCGTCCGCCGGGCCAGCACCCCGCGGGCCTGCTCCCCGGTGCAGGCCGTCACCACCTCGAAGTCGGCCCCGAGCTGGGCGACCAGCACCGACAGCACCCCGGGGTCGTCGTCGACGACCAGGACGGAGCACTTGTAGCGGGTGACGTTCATGTCGGCGCGTGCGCCCCGGTACCCCGTCCGACCGGGTGGGACGGTCTAGTTTACACCGCCCCGCCCGGTACGGCTAAAATCGTGCGACCACACGAGGCGTTCGGCCCCGGCCGCACGACCGAACGGGCTGGTTAACCCGTCACACGCTGTCGGAGGTCCGGTCGGTGTCCGGAAACCTGCCGGATTTACCGGTCTTATCGCTTGAACCCCGGTTCCGGACCGCGTAGAATCGGGCTGCTACGGGGGAACAACCCCGGGTTCACAGAGCGAACCGAGCCGCCGCCGGCTCGACCGAGTCCGCCTCGCTGACTCGACGGATGACGGACCGCCCGAACGTCCCCGGCCACCCTCCGGACTCCGCCCCGACCCGTCGGGGTGTCCGAGTATCCGACACCGGCCGGTGCCCGACGTTCCGGCGCCCTCTCCGTCTCGGGTCACGGTAGTGATGGCCGACCCCGGTTGAGTCGGGGCTTTTTTTCCCGCCGTACCCTGAACCTGGGTCGCGGGATGCCCGGCACAGGAGCGCCGCCCCGGCCGGCTTCCGGTACCCTCTGTCTCGCACACCCGCGGGCCGGCGCCGGCCGAACCGGCCGGCGTCCCGCGGCGTAAGAACCCGCGGCCGGACCGGTATCCCCCCACCACCCTCCGCTGCGACCTCCGAGAAAGGCCGCCATGAAGACCGCCAGGCGTAAGCGCTCCGGACAGTCGGCCCAGGTGGCCGAGTCCTCGCTGACGACCTTCTCGTCCGACCTTCTGACCCCGGAGGAGGAGAGGGAACTCCTCACCAGCTTCTGGGACTGCAAGAGCGAACTCGTCCGGGTCCTGGTTCGCACGTTCCACCGCGAGCTGCAGGCGAGCCGCCCGCCGCTGGAGCCGTGGCCGATGGCCCAGTTCATCCGGGACCAGTGCACCGAGGAGCGGTGCGAGGCGATGGCGGTCCGCCGGCTCCGCGACCGGTACGTCCACTACAAGCACCGGCTGGCCAGCGCCAACATCCGGCTCGCCGCCCACGTCGCCAAGCGGTTCCGCCACCACAGCCTCGCCTACTCGGACCTGCTCCAGGAGGCGGTCTGCGGGCTGATGCAGGCGATCGACCGGTTCGACGTGTCCCACGGCACCCGCCTCGCGACCTACGCCACCTGGTGGATCCGGCAGACGCTCCAGATCGCCGTCGCCCGCCAGTCGCACCTCGTCAGCCTGTCCCCGCACCACCTGCAGGAACTGGGCCTGCTGCAGCAGGAGTCCGAGGCCCTGGCCCACGGCGGCAAGCACCTCCCCAGCCCGCAGGAACTGGCCAGCCGGACCGGCAGCTCCCTCGAACACCTCACGCACCTCCAGACCGCCACCCGCACCCCGGTCAGCCTGAACGCCGTCCTCGACGACGACAGCGACTTCAAGCTGACCGAGGCGATGCCGGACACCGGCACCCTGGTGATGCAGGAGAACAACGAGCGGCAGGAGGCGCTGAGCTTCCTCATGGAGAACCTGCGGCCGCGGGAGCGGAAGGTGCTCGACCTGCGGTTCGGGCTGACCGGGCACGGGACGCACAGCCTGCGGCAGATCGGGCACCTGCTGCGGATCTCGAAGGAGCGCGTCCGGCAGATCCAGAACCGGGCGCTGGAGAAGCTGAAGGCGAACGCCGAGCGCGTCGGCTGGGAGCCGACCCTGCTGCTGGAGTGACCGGCACAGCGCACTGATCCGCCGAGGCCCACGGGACCGCGCGTCCCGTGGGCCTCGGCCGTTTGCGCCGGCGGTGGCGCGTGTCTTCATCACTTCTTCTTTTGACCACCTCTTGCCGACCCCTACCATGCCAAGAGTGTTCAGGCCGCACGACGCGCCCACCCGTGGTCCGCAATGAGCGACGCGCAACCGCCCGCCCCGCCGGCCCCCGCCACCCCGCCCGCCCGACGCGGCGTCTCGGCCTTCACCCTCGGTCTGATCGCCCTCCTGCTGGCCGCCGCCGGGGCCTTCTACGCGTACACGGTCTACTCCCAGCCCGACCCCACCCCGCCGGACGAACTGACCGCTCTCAAGTCGTACCTCGCTCACCTGGGCCGGACGCAGAAACTGAAGGACGGGTACGCCGACGCGAACGGCGACCTCGTCGCCGACCCCCCGACGGACAAGGAGAAGTTCCTGACGGTGGGCGAGATCGGGTTCACCGCCGTCGCCACCGACGACCCGGACGACCTGGCCCGGACGCAGGAGCGGTGGAAGGGGTTGATGGCGGCCCTGGAGCAGGCGACCGGGAAGAAGGTCAAGTACCTGGCCGAGGTGGCGTCGCCCGAGGAGCAGGCGCGGGCGGTGGCCGAGGGCCGGCTGCACGTCACCGCGTTCAACACCGGGCAGGTGGCAACGGCGGTGAACACGGCCGGGTTCGTCCCCTTGTACTGCCCGGCCGACAAGGACGGGAAGTACGCCTACGACATGGTGATGCTGGTCCGGGCGGACAGCCCGGTGCAGAAGCCGGAGGACCTGAAGGGGCGGACGGTCGGGCTGGTGTCGCTGTCGTCGAACTCGGGCGGGCGGGCCCCGCTGGTGCTCTTGAAGGACAAGTTCGGGCTGCTCCCCGGCCGGGACTACAAGTACGCGATCACCGGCGGCCACGGCCGGTCGCTCAAGGACCTGGCCGGCGGGCGGCACGACGCGGTGTGCGTGGCGAGCGACCTGCTGGCCGCGGAGGTGAAGGCCGGAACCGTCCGGGAGGACCAGTTGCGCCGGGTCGCGACGGAGGGGCCGTTCCCGCCGCTGTGCTTCGGGGTGCCACACAACCTGCCGCCGGACCTGCGGAAGCAGGTGGAGGGGGTGTTCGAGGGGTTCCGGGTCGGCGAGCCGGGCGGGGGCGAGGGGAAGTTCGCCCGGGTGGACTACGCCCTGAACTGGAAGACGGTCCGGGACGTCGACGCCTCCCTGTCCCGGATGCTCGACGCCAAGTGAGTGAGTCGGCCGCGTGATGTGCCGCCGGCGGTGCAAGTCCCGCCGGCCCCCGACGGGGAAACGTTCGTGCCCGCGGCGCCCGCCGCGGGCCTTCATCCTGAGGGGTCCGTCATGCACCGTTCGTCCCGTCCGTGCCCGAGTCGGCGTGCGTTCACGCTGATCGAGTTGCTCGTCGTGATTGCCATCATCGCGGTCCTGGTCGGGTTGCTGCTGCCGGCCGTCCAGAAGGTCCGGGAGGCCGCCGCCCGGACGAAGTGCTCGAACAACCTTCGCCAGATCGGGATCGCCCTGCACAACTACGAGGGCGTCCGCGGGGCCCTGCCACCGTCGAGCGTCCAGCTGGCGGGCAACGGCGACTTCTCGAACTTCGCCGGGCCGCTCCGGGAGTTCATCAAGGCCGGCGCGACCGGGGCGGGGTCCGGCGACTACGCCAAGCACAGCTTCCTGTCCATCATCCTGCCGTACATCGAGCAGGGGAACGTGCTCCAGCAGAACGGGACGGCGTACGACTTCCGGCAGGACTGGTTCGCCCCGACGAACCGCCCGGCCTCCGGCACCCGCATCCCGACGTTCGAGTGCCCGTCCGTCCCGTACACCCACCTGATCGATCCGATCCTGGAGCCGGGCACGTACGGGACCGGGTGGGTGCCGGCCTCCACCGATTACATGGCGGTGAACCGGGCGAACAACCGGTCCGCCGTCTGGAACGCCATCCCCGGGCTGAACCCTTACCCCGGGGACGAGAACACCCGGGCCGTCCTCGGCAGCAACACCCTCACCCCGCTGCTCCGGGTGTCGTCGCTCGACGGGCTGAGCAACACCATCATGCTGGCCGAGGCCGGGGCCCGTCCGCAGCGCTGGCAGTTCGGGGTCCGGCAGGCCGACCCGACGTTCATGAACGGGGCGTGGGCCCACTCCGGGAACGACATCGCGGTGGACGGGTCGAACTCCTCCGGGAGCACCCTGGGTGCAGCGGCCGACGTCCCGACCGCGTGCCGGGTCAACTGCTCGAACCAGGGTGAGATCTACGCCTTCCACACCGGCGGGGCGAACATCGTGCTCGGGGACGCGTCCGTCCGATTCCTGCGGGACGGCATCACGCTGGCCACCCTCCAGAAGCTGTGCGCGCGCGGCGACGGGCTGCCGGTCGAGCTCGACTGATCGTGACCGTCCACCGGGGGTCGTGAGCCATGACCGCGGTCCGCGCCGTTCCCGCCCTGCTCCTCGCCGCGTCAGCAGGGTGCGGGTCGTCGAGTTCCCGACCCCCCGTCTACCCGGTGACCGGGACCGTGCTGGTCGCCGGCCAGCCGGCCCCGAACGTCCGGGTCTCGTTCGTGGCCCAGAACCCCACGGAAGGGGTGCCGTCGGAATTCGAGGTGATCACCGGCGAGGGCGGGAAGTTCGAGGCGAGCACGTACCGAACTGGCGACGGGCTCCCACCCGGGCGGTACGCGGTGACCTTGGTCTGGCCCCAGTTCATGACCGACGACCCGGTCGCCGGCGGCGACCGCCTGCGGTGGCGGTACGCCAACCGTCAGAAGCCGTTCCAAGTCGTCGACGTGAAAGCCGAGTCGAATCAACTCCCGCCGTTCGACGTCAAGTAGTACCTGCACGGTCACCCCGCGGCCCCCGCCTTCCGGCGCGGGCCGCTCCCGTTTCGGGTACAATCTCCGCCGGCGGCGGGCGAATCACCGTCTATCCACGTCCCGCTCCCGGAGGGCGCCGTGCTCGTACTCATGCGGTGCGTCGCCGAGGCGGTGATGCACAAGGGCGCCCGCGGGCTCACCGACCTCGTCCCGGGGGCGACCTACCTGTACGAGGTGGCGAGCGACGCCGTCAAGCGGATGCGCGACCGGAAGCGGGCCGCCGACCTCCGCAAGGACGTCGAGGACGCGGCCGCCGCCACCCTCGACGACGTCCGGAAGGCGGCCGCCGAGGTCGCCCGGGAGGTCGCCGGGGCCGGCCCGGTCGAGGACCGGATCGCCCTGGAGATGTACCTGACGCAGCTGCCCGGGGCGATCCGCCAGTCGCTCCGCCGCCCCGACGACCCGTCCGGGAAGACCGTCCCGCCGGACCTCGCCCTCGACGACGCGGCCGACCTCGCCCGCCGGCTGCCGGCTCGGGTCGCCCGGTTCCGGCCGGGCGACGAGTTGCCCGGCCGGTCCGGGTGGCGGCTGGCGGAGTTCCTGGGGTCGGGCGGGTTCGGCGAGGTGTGGCTCGCCCACAACCCGGCCCTGTCGGCACTGCGCGGGGCGGTGAAGTTCGGCCTCGACCCGGCCGCCCGGGAGCGGTTGTTGCGGCACGAGGGCAACCTGGTGAACCGGGTGATGGCCCACGGCCGGCACCCGAACGTGGTTCACCTGCTCGACGCGCATCTCGATGGCGACGCCCCGTGGCTGATGTACGAGTACGTCCCCGGCGGCGACCTCGGCGGCCTGATCCTCGCCTGGCAGCAACTCCCGGCGCCCGAGCGGGTGGACCGGGCGGTCGGGGCGCTGCGGGTGCTGGCGTCCGCCGTCGCCACCTTCCACCGGCTGTCGCCGCCGATCGTCCACCGGGACCTGAAGCCGGCGAACGTGCTGGCGGCGGACGGGGTGCTGAAGGTCGCCGACTTCGGGATCGGCGGGGTGGGGGCGGCCGCGGCGCTGGCCCGGGAGGCGACGCGGCGCGGCTCGACCGGGCTGCTGGTGTCGCAGCTGCAGGGGTCGTTCACCCCGCTGTACGCCGGGCCGCAGCAGCAGCGGGGCGAGCCGCCGGACCCGCGGGACGACGTCCACGCCTTGGGGGTGATCGGGTTCCAGATGCTGACCGGCCGGCTCGACGCCGCCCCCGGGGCCGACTACGCCAAGACGCTCCGCCGGCTCGGGGTGCCGAGCGACCTGGTCGAACTGGTCGGGGACTGCGCGTCCTCCGACGCCGACAACCGCCCGCGGGACGCGGCCGAGTTGGACGAGCGGCTCGGGGAGCTGATCTGGGTCGATGAGGCGGCACCCCCGGGCGCGAGACGGCGGGCCGCCCCCGGGGCCGCGCCCCGCCCTGCCCCACCGCCCCGGCCCGCCCCGCCGCCGGTGTGGGACGAGATCGTCGGGTCCGCCCCCGAGCCCGTCCGGCCGGACCCGCACGGCCGCCGCAGCCGCCGGTGGGTGCTGGTCGCCTGTGCGGCTTCGCTCGCCGCCGTCGCGGGGGCGTACGTGTTCCTGCTGCGCTCCGTCACACGCCCGCCGGCCGGGGCGAGCGGGAAGGACCCGCCGCCGGCCGAACGGTACGGGCCGGCCCTGCGGGCGAGGATCGCGTCCCCGGGCGACCCGTTCGCCCACGCCGCGGTGTCGCCGGACGGGAAGCGGATCGCCGGACTCGTCCCCGGGACCAAGGACGGGCAGGAGCGGGTGATCGTGTGGGACCTGGCCGACGGCCGGCGGGCGGGGTCGGTCGAGGGCCGGCCGGGCGAACTCCGCGGCCTCGCGTGGGCCCCGGACAGCAACCGACTGGCCGTCGCCGAGCCGGGGCGGGTCCGGGTGTGCCCGGCCGGCGGCGGGACCGACCTGTACTCCGTCGCCGCCCCCGGGGCCGAGCTGTCGGACGTCTGGTACTCGGCCGACGGCCACACCCTGCTCGCCCGGGCGACGACCCGGAGCAAGGCGGACCCGGCCGCCCCGAGCACCATCCGCATCCTCACCTGGGACGTCCGCACTCCGGCGGCCGCCCCGGGAGTCGTGAGTTGGCTCGACGGGAAGCCGCTGGTCCTGGGCCCGGAGGGCCGGTTCGGCCTGTCCCCCGCCGGCGGCCACTTCGCCGCCACCTCCGGGAGCACCCCGGTCCTGCTCGGGGAGACTGACGGGTGGAAGGTGAGCCGGGAGCGCGGCCTCCCGGGCCGGCCGGCGTTCGCCTTCTCGGGCGACGGCCGGCGGCTGGTGACGTTCGACGGGCGGACGGCGACCGTGTGGGATGTGGACTCCGGGGACCGCCTCGCGCTGCGGGCGGTCCCCGGGGTGTCGGGCCCGGTGGCCGTCTCGCACGACGGGGGGCGGGCCCTGCTCCCCGGCTGGGGGTTGTGGGAGTGGAAGCCGGGCGAGGCGGTCGACCGGCCGGGCGCGGCCGCCAGCCCCGCGTTCACGTGGACGGCCCGGGCGGCGTTCCAACCGGGAGGCACAGCCCTCGCGACCGTGTCGAAAGAGGGGCAAGCCGACCTTCACGACCTCCGCTACCCGCTCGACGGGTACCGCCAGGTGAGCATGTTGACTAGCCGCGGCAACCCCGTCCGGGACGTGGCCTTCACCGCGGACGGGGGGACGTTGGTCGGCCTCGGCGAGGCGGAGATCTTCGTCTGGTCGCTCCCGAACCCGAAGCGGGTGAGGTGAACCGGCCGGTCAGTCCGCCGGCGGGTCGCCGTCGGCCGGCTTGCGGAGGCCCTTCGCCCGGTTGTCCAGCTTCTGCTGGCGGTAGACCGCCAGGTCACGCTGCAGCTTCGCGTCGTGGTCCGCCTTGATCTCCCGGTACAGGGCCATCCCGTACACGCGGGTCGCCCAGAAGTCGAGGATCGCGACCAGCAGCACCAGCCCGATCAGCAGCACCACCGCGATCACGTACACCCCGACCCGGCGGGCGAACTCCTTGTCCTCGTCCGTCACGTTCTCCCGCCCCTTCGCCCCGATCTCGTCCATCCGGGCGTCCGTCCCGGACAGGTAGTAGTACCCGATCATGACCCCGATCGTCACCAGCAGCCCGGCCGCCAGCAGCCGCCGCCGGGCCTGCCCGCGGAAGTACCGCCGGTCCACGTCCGGGACGTGCGGCTCCGCCCGGAGCCGCCGCCCGGCGCGCACCTGCCGCGCCCCGGCCCACCCGCCGAGCACCACCAGGAGCACCGCGAACGTCAGCCCGACGGCCACCGGGTTCCTCCCGCGCGCCGCCGGTTAGCGACGCGTCGAAGACGCGTCTTCGACGCGTCGCTAACCGGGGGGTCACTTCAGCGGGACGCAGACCAGTTCCTTGTTGTCGCGCAGGTACACGTGCCCGTCGGCGACCGCCGGGTGCGCCCACGTCTCCCCGCACACCTTCGCCCGGGCCAGCTCCGCGTACTTCTCCGGGTTCGGCTCGAACAGCGTCAGCGCCCCGGCGTCGTCGAGCATCAAGAGCGCCTCCTTCCCGGCCGGCCCGCACCGGACGATCGCCGCGTGGTACTTGCCGACGTTCTTCTTCTCCCACGCCACCTTCCCGGTCTTCAGCCCGACGCACCGGAGGGTGATCGTCGGGTTCTTCAGTGACACCGTGCCGTTGATCATGTACAGGTGCTCGCCGACCACCACCGGGGTCGAGAAGTAGCACGTCAGCGCCTTCTCGAACCACTCCTGCTTCGCCTCGTACTTCCCGCCCGACTCGGCCACCCGCAGGCCGACCGCCCCGCCGGTCACGGTGCTCCCGACCACCAGGTCGCCGACCACCAGCGGGGTCGCCGACGACTCGATCAGCTTCCCGACGTTCCCCTCGAACGGGTGCGACCACAGCTTCTCGCCCGTCAGGCTCAGCCCGAGCAGGTTCTTCCCGGTCAGCGCCACGACCTGCTTGCCGATCACCACCGGGGAGGAGTAGCTGGCCGGGTCGTCGGTAGCCTTCCACGCCGTCTTGCCGGTCTTCGCGTCGACCGCCACCAGCCCGGCCCCCTTCCCCCCGACCATCACCACCACCTTGTCGCCGCCGAGCATCGCCGGCGAGGTGGAGACGCCGAAGAACAGGTTCGGGGCGCCGTACTCCTTCAGCGTGTCCACCTGCCAGTCGATGCCTCCAGCCTTCGCGTCCCAGCACGTCAGGATGCCGGTCCCGCCGAGGGTGTACACCGAGTCGCCGCCGACCAGCGGGGTCGAGCGCGGGCCGTGCCCGAACGGCGGCTTGAACTCCGCCCGGTCGTAGCTCTTTTCCCACTTCTTCTCGCCCGTCTTGGCGTCGAACGCGGCCAGGGCGTCGGCGTTCTTCCCGGCCGGGGCGTAGAACGCGTACACCACCCCGCCGGCGACGACCGGCGAGCTGTGCGCCTCCCCGACCGGCTGCCGCCACTTCGCCTTCAGCTCCCCCTGCCACGGGGCGACCGCTTCTGATGAGGCGCCGTCGCGCGTCGGCCCGAGGAACTGCGGCCAGTCGCCGGCTTGCAGTGTGAGTGCGAGTGTGAGTGTGAGGAAAGACCCCAGCAGGAAGCGGGACATGCGGACCTCCGGTCACACCACGGGCAGCGGATGCCGGGTCATGCTATCCGCCGGCGGACCGGCCGGCCGCGCGGCGTTCAGGAAGTGGTGGAGCGGGGCGTAGTGCCACCCGGCGCCGTGGGCGTCGGCGACCGCCTTCAACTTTGCGATGGCGTCCTCGGTGATCTCGACCATCCGCGGCTCGTACGCCGGGTCGCAGAAGTAGACGCGGCAGCCGAGCGGGCGCTGCTCGCGGGCGGTGCAGAGCCGTTCGACCTGGAACGGGCAGCCGTCGCGGGACGCCGGACGGGCGAACGGCTGGGCGGCTTCGAGCAGCAGTTCCGCCTCGAACTGCGAGATGAACAGGGTGTGGCCGTACTCGGTGAACCGGCAGCAGCGGCCGCTCGCGTCGCAGCGCGGGCCGGCGGCCGCGACCGCCGCGTCGGCGGCCGCGTAGACCGCCAGCACCTTCGAGCGCACCTCGGGGGTCATGTCTGATCCTGGAGCGCGGCCGTCCCGGCCGCTGCCTGGCGAAGAGCGGCCGGGACGGCCGCGCTCCAGGATAACAGATCACACCTTCTTGTAGGGGGTGGTCAGCTCGAAGGTGCCGTCCGGGAGCGGGACGCGGGTGTAGTCGCCGAAGAGGTTGGCGGCGTCCTTTTGGAGGACGTCGAGGAGCTTGCCGGCGAGCTTGCGGATCTCCGGCTCGGCGTGCCGGCTGCCGCGCTGCTCCAGGAAGTGCCGCAGGGCGCGGGCGTTGGCGGTGACGAAGATCTTCGTCTCGGTGGCGTTCGGCAGCACGCTCCGGGCGGCCTGCCGGGCGGCCTTCCGGCGGGCGGTGCGGTCGGACCCGTCGGCGAGCATCGCGGCGGCCGCCTGCTGCGGGTCGGCGAGCTTGGCGTTGAGCATCGCGGCGAGGCGGACGTAGGCGGCGTGGGCGTGCTGGACGGCGTCGAGCCAGACGGCGTGCAGCTCCGGGTCGGCGGCGATCACGTCCGGCTCGACGTACTCCGCCACCGACTCGTCGACGTACCGCTGGGAAAGCTGGCTGAACCCGAAGCCGGCCCGGTGCCGGACGAGTTCGTGGGTGAGGCTCCGCGACACGCCGGTGACGACGAAGTTCCAGACGGCGTGCTCCAGCACCGACCCGTGCCCGACCTCCTTGATGTGGTCCAAGTAGACCGCGTTCCCGCCCGGCCGCGGCTTCGCGAACGACATGTAGCAGGTCCGGCCGGCCGTCTCGGTCAGCACCTCGGCGGCGACCTCGCTGTCGCTCTGCCAGCTCACCCCGTGGTCGGCCAGGAAGCGGTCGAGCTCGGCGCCGTTGGTCGTCTGCCGGCCGACGAGATAAACCGCCGGCTCGGTGAGGACGCGGACGTCGGTGCCGGGTTCGGTGTCGGTCATGGGTTCGCCCCAACACGGGTAGCTGCGGAAAGTGGGCGAGCCATACCGGCCGGGCGGGGCGGACGCTACCCCAAGTCGGGCCGCACCAGCTTCTCGGGCCGGCCGGCCCGGGCGAGGACCGCCTCGGCCGCCAGGTACCCGCTGCGGACCGCCCCCTCCATCGTCGCCGGCCACCCGGTCGCGGTCCAGTCGCCGGCGAGCACGAGGTTCGGCACCGGCGACGCCTGCGCCGGCCGCCACCGGTCCACCCCCGGCACCGCGCTGAACGTCGCGGCGTGCTCGGTCACCACCTTCGACCGCAGCACCGCCGCCCGCCCCGCCGCCGGGAACACCCGCCCGAGTTCGGCCGCGACCCGCCGGCGGATCTCGTCGCGCCCGAGTTCGCGCAGGTCCCGCGACGCGGACACCACCACCTGCACATAGTGTTCCCCCGGCGCGACCTCGCCGCGGCCGAACACCCACTGCCCGACGCAGTCCACGAGCACCGCGTGCGGCACCGACAGCACCGGCCGGTCGTACCACAGGTGGACGCTGGTGATCGGCGACGGGGCAAGGTTGGCGACCTTGGCGAAGTACGGCTCCCGGGCGAGTTCGTCCGGCAGCAGGTCGGCGACGCGGTCGAACGGCACCGCCAGGACGTACCAATCCGCCTCGATCGTGGAACCGTCGCGGAGGCGGAGGTGGGAGACGGGTGGCGAACCCGGAGCGTCAGCGACGGGGTGCGCTGGGGGACACCCCGTCGCTGACGCTCCGGGTTCGCCCGACACCAACCCCCGTACCCCCGCGTTCTCACGCAGTTCGACCCCGTGCCGGGCCAGCCACCCGCGCAGCTCGTCGCCGTACAGCCGGCCGAGCGGGACCGACGGGACGTGGACGACGAACCCGTCCCGGTGGCGGAGGAAGCCGTCGACGAACACCTTCCGGGCGTACCTCAGACCGAGCCGGTCGACCGTCTCGTTCAGAGCGCTGACCAGCACCACGCCCCAGAACCGGGCGACCGTCCGCGGGGTCTGGCGGTGGGCGAGCAGCCACGGCAAGAGCGGCGGGTCGGCGTCCGCCGGCTCGCGCAGCAGGGCGAGCATCCCCCAGGCGACCCGCAGCTTCTCGGCGGGCGTGAGGTAGTGCGCCCCGAGGAGCGCCCGGCCGAGGTGGAACGGGGCCGGCCACGGGTCGGCCTTGAATACGCTCCGCCGGCGGTCGGGGGTGACAAAATTGAGCCGCGGCTGCGGGGTCAGAAGGTGCCCGACGCCGACGGTGCGGAAGAAGTGGGCGAGGTTGGTGCAGCAGCCCATGCTGGCGTGCTGGCAGGCGTCGACGAGCTGGCCGGTCTCGGGGTCGGTGAACGACCCGGCCCGCCCGCCGAGGCGCTGCCGGGATTCGAGGACCGTCACCCGGAACCCGCGCGGGGCCAGCGCCGCGGCACACGCCAGCCCGGCCAGCCCGCCCCCGACCACCGCCACCCGGTTCACGCCCGCCTCCTCGCCAGCCGGTGGGGCAGGCATTCCTGCCTGCCGTGACGTTGGCAGGCAGGAATGCCTGCCCCACCGGCCTTCACTCGACGTCCCTCGGCCGGCCGGGGAGCGGGTACTCCTCCATCAGGACGTGCCCGGTCTCGGCCATCCCGAGCGCCCGGTACGTGGCCTGCGCCCGGGCGTTGTCCCGCTCGACGTACAGCCGGACGCCGATCACGGCCGGGTCGGCGGCGGCCTGCCGGGCGACCTCCCGGTACAGCGCCCGGAACACACCCCCCCGCCGGGCGTCGGCCCGGACGTACACGCTCTGCACCCACCAGAACCAGCCGTTCCGCCAGTCGCTCCACTCGAACGTCACCATCACCTGCCCGACCACCTCGCCGCCGGCCTCGGCGACGGTGTAGAACCCGCGGGCCGGGTCGGCGAACACCCCGCGCACCCCGGCCGCGAGCACGTCCGGGCGGAGCCGCTTGTGCTCCGTCTCCCACGCCAGGGCGGCGTTGAACGCGACCAGCACGTCGGCGTCGGCCGGGGTCGCCCGGCGGATCGTCAGGCCCATCCGTCACCCCACCTTGCGGAACGTGGCGGTCGGGGCGACGTACCCGGCGGACACGTCCGGCGTCCCCTTCCCTTCCAGCAGCCGGTACTCGACCGCCGCGGTCCCGCGGACGGCGGCCACCTTGAGTATTCCGGACGGGTGGAGGTGGACCGTCACCCTGGTGTCCACCCCGTTCACCTCGCCCTTGAGGTCCACCAGCCGGGCGGTGATGGTGACCTGCGCCCCGCCGTCGATCCGCGACCCGGGCTTGGCCTCGGTAGTGACGTAGTGGGTCTTCACCTCCCCGTTCGGGGCGTGGAGGTCGAGCATTGCCTTCTCGCCGACCGAGGCGTGGACGGTGATCGTGCCGGCCGGGGCGTTCGCCTTGAGCACCGCCCCGCCGGCGACCCGCCCGCTGACCGAGACGGTGGCGGCCTGGAGGCCGGACGCGTCGACCACGTCCCCGGCGTCCATCCCGTAGACCTCGAGCTTCCGGACCCGCCCCTTGATGACGTACTTCACCCCCACCTTCGTCCCGGTCGGGACCTTGTAGTCCTGCTCGGGGTCGTCCAGGATGACGGTGACCAGGCCGGGGGTGTGGGCGACCTGGACGGCCCGCGGCTCGGGGGCGGCGGCCGGCCCCGGCTCGCGCGGCGGCGGGGCCACCTCGACCGGCGCCGGGCGGGGCGGCGGGTCCGGCACGACCCGCGGGGCGGGCGGGTCCGGGCGGGCGACCTCCGGGGTGGGCCGGGACCCGGCCTGCCAGGCGAGGACCGCCCCGACCCCGGCGGCCGTACCGACGAGGAACACAGCCGCCCACCGGGCCCAGCGCGGGAAGCCGGACGGGGACTGGTGGCGGTGTAGCTCGCTGGCGTCGGCCGGCAGCCCGGCGGTCGGGTCGGGCGGGGGTGGGGTGGCCAGCCGCGGGACGGTCGGGACCGTGGCGAGGCCGCCGGAGGCGCACACCGGGCACGGGGCGGTGCCGACCAGTTCTTCCTCCCGGGGCAGCCCGCACCCGGGGCACGGGGTCATCGACATCGGGCGGGTCTCGTGGGGACGGCGGCCGCTGTTACGGCGCGTTCCGGTTCACCGCGGGTTCTGGTCGCCATCGTCATGCCCGTCGGCGAGTCGGGCGAAAAACTCGGCGAGCGTGGGTTCATGGCGGGGTACCGGCCGGTCGTCCAAGTTCCCGACTTCGACAAGTGCCCACCCGCTAGCACAGGCGAACCCGAACATCACGCCGCCCCAGTCGGAGCCCCAGAAGACGACGCCTGCCAAACCCGCAGCTCTGACAGGATCGAAGACGTCTTCCGGGGTGACGAGGCCGCTGAAGACGGTGAGGCACCCATCTCCGATGTCGCCCCATCCCAAGAACCGGAGGCTGTCGACATAGTGCTGCGGAGCGGCGGGGTACTCATCGCAGATCCGGGCCAGTTCGGCGTCGCTCAGCGGTGTAAGGTCGGTCTCCGGGAACACCCGCCGGAGTCTCCGACCGAGGTCGGCCCACGCCTCCGCAGTCAACGCTACCTCCGTTTCTGCCGCCTTCGCTGCCTTCAACATACCCGGGGTCCGACCTGGGATGAACCCCCCGTTCGCCGGCACCCCCACCCCCGGTCACGCCCCGGCGACCACCGGCAGCACGTACGGCCCCTTCGGGATGACCGCCACCGTCGCCCCGGGGCCGTACCCCGCCAGCGCCTCCGCCACCGCCGCCTCCACCGTGTCCGCCGGCTCCACCCGGCACCGCCGCAGCACCTCCGCCGGCAGCCCCCCGGACACCACCCGCACCCGGCAGTGCGCCAGCACCTTGTTCAGCATCACCAGCTGCCACTCGTCCATCTCGCACGTGTCGCCCGTCGCCGGCCTCGCGTACCGCCCGCCCTCCTCGTACTCCCGAAGCCGCGCCTGGAACTCCGGGCTCCCCAGCCCCTCCGTCAGGCTCGCCGCCAGCACGATCGTCCCGCCCTTCTTCACCACCGGCATCGCCCCGGTCAGCCCCTTCACCGCCTGGTACCAGGTCGTGTCCAAGGGGTACCCGGCGCAGCTCGTCACCACCACGTCGGCCGGGGCCGGCACCCCCGCCTTCACCACCTCCCGGCAGAACCGCACGCCCTCCTCCCACGCCCTCACCATGTCCCCCGCCCCGAGCCACGTCACCCGCCGCTTCCCGTCGATGCATACGTTCACGATGAAGTCGCACCCGGCCATCTTCGCGATCCGCGTGTTCTCCTCGTGCACCGGGTTCCCGTCGACACTCCCGCAGTCCGCCTTCGGGTGCTGGAGGAACCGCGGGCCGTGCCACACCTTGACCGTCTCCAGCGCCGCGATCCCGGGGCAGATCAGCTTCCGCCCCCCGCTGTACCCGGCCATCAGGTGCGGCTCGATCAGCCCGGTCGTGATCTTCAGCTCCGCCCGGGTGTACCGGTTGTCGATCCACGCCGGCACCCCGTTCGGCGTCGTCCCGAGGTACTCGTGCTCGTCGAGTTCCTTCCCGTGGTGGTTCTCGCACCGGTAGTTCGCGGCCACCTCCGGGCCGACCAACTCGACCAACTCGTCCCCCTCGTTCGGGCGGTGCAGCCCGGTGGCGACGAGGATGGTGATGCCGGCGCGCGGGACGCCGGCGGCCTCGATCGTGCGGAGGATCGGCGGCAGGAGGAAGGCGTTCGGGACCGGGCGGGTGATGTCGCAGACGACGACGCATGCGGTCTTCTTCCCGCGGGCCAGGTCCGCCAGCGGCGGGGTGCCGGTCGGGTGGGCGAGGGCGTCGTCGAGGGCGGCGGCCGGGTTCGGGAGCGGGTCGGCCGGGCGGATGGCCAGCGGCGGGGCGATCAGCCGGTCGTCGGGCAGGGTGACGTCGAGGCCGGTCTTGCCGTAGTCGAGGGTGACGCGCATGGCGGGGCCGGGGTCCGTGGGAAGGCGGGTCGGTGTGGACCCATCTTACCACCGGCCCCGGCCCGGCGGTCACTTCAGGTCGATCTCCAGCGGCTCGCCCGGGCGGACCTCGGCGGTCAGCCCGGAGGTGTTGAAGTCGGCGTACTTCTCCGGGATCGGGAACCACGCCCCGGGCGGGAGCTTCGGCGGCGGCGGGCCGCGCCGCCCGCTGTCCTCCCCGCCCCGCCCCGGCCGGACCTCCGGGTTCCCGCTCAGCACCCCGACCCGGACCGGGCCGGGGCGGACGTCGGGGATCGAGAACCCCCCGTCCGGGTTGATCAGCCCCTGGCGGACCGTCCCGTCCTGGGACGCGAGGGTGACCGTCCCCCACGCCAGGGCCTTCCCCCGGAGGGTCACCTTCCCGTCCGCCGTGGTCGTCCCCGGCCCGCACCCGCCGGCCGCCAGCAGGGCGGCGGCCAGCCCGAGCGCGGCGGCCCGGCGGTCACAGCCCGGACGCATCGAACACCTCCCCGCCGTCCCGGCTGGCCATCCGGACCAGGGTCGGGTTGGCCGCCGTGTACGACAGGAACCGGACCGACCCGTCGGCCAGGAGCCAGTTCCCGCCGCCGGTGTGGGTGCTCCAGAAGTGGGTGAAGGAGCACGGGGACCCGAGCGTGTCCGGGGCGAAGAACGCCGGCCGCGGGCACGCCGCCCCGTAGTCGTCGTCGTTGCTCGGGTGGGCCAGCAGGACGTCGAAGTCGGTCGCGTACCACCACCCCCACTCCTGCTCCAGGTGGACCGGCCGCTCCCCGACCGCCACCGTGTTGCTCGCCCCGTCGGTGATCGACCCGAACCGGACCGGCCGCTTGCCCACCGTCTGCTTGAAGCTGTTGACCGCGAACACCCCGTTCCGGGCGTTGCTCCCGACCCCCGTCCCGCTCCCGGACGACAGCGGCTCGTTCCACTCGTCGTTCCCGGTCACCCCGATGTAGTTCGAGGTGAAGGTGGTGTTCGGCAGGTTCACCGGGGTGTTGTTCCGCGGGTCGGACGGGCACTGGAGGAGCCGCACCGGCTGGGACCGCAGCTGCCCGACCGCGGTCGCCAGGTCGCCGGCCGTCGTCTTCCCCTTGATCAGGTCCTGCCGGTTCTGCTCCTCCAGGAACGGCAGGAGCCGGACCGCCCACCCGCCGACGCTCGCCTCGGTCGACGGGTACGAAGACGGGGTCGTCGAGAACCAGTACGTGTTGGTCGCCGACCGGACGGCGTTGTCCGACTGGCTCCGGACCGGGCGGGCGGCCGGGAACTCGTTGTACGTGTCGTGGTGGTTGCTCAGGGCGATCCCGAGCTGCTTCAGGTTGTTCTGGCACTTGGCCCGGGCCGCGGCTTCGCGGACCTTCTGAACCGCCGGCAGCAGCAGGCCCACGAGGACGGCGATGATGGCGATGACGACGAGCAGCTCGATCAGCGTGAACCCCCGGCGGGGCCGGGTCGTCGGACGGGCGGGCATGAGGGCCTCGGATGAGTGTGGCCGCCGACGGCGGGCCGCACGACGCGGCGGGCCGTGGCGCCGAACCGGGCGCCGGGGCGAGAGAGGGAAAACCCCGGAGAGTGATTGAACCGTCACAATAGCGAACCGCGTGCCGGCGGCCACCCGCCCCGGGGCCGGCGGGGTTGTCGGCCGCCGGCGGCCGCACTACAGTTACCGTTCCGGCCGGGCCGTCCCCGGCCCCCGGACACCGAACCCACGACACCCCATGTCCATCGACAAGAGCCTGAAGCGCAAGGGCGGGATGACCAAGACCCGGTGCGTCCTCACCCGGGCCGAGCGGATCGCCAAGATGATGGAGAACGGCCAGTGGGGCGACGGCAAGAGCCCGTACGGGCTGCCGAAGACCCGGGTCCAGAAGATCGTGCTCAAGAAGAAGGCGAAGAAGGAGGCCGGCGAGGGCGACGCGGCCGCCCCGGCCGGCGGGGCCGCGGCCGCCGCCAAGCCGGCCGGCGGCGGGGCGAAGAAGTAGCCCGCGGCGCCGACCGGCCGTCGGCCGGGCGAAGAAGTAGCCCGCGGCGCCGACCGGCCGTCGGCCGGTCGGCACTTCGTCAGTCCGGCGGCAGAGAGCTGACGCCCGATGACTCTCGCCTACGTCGCGCTCGGGTCGAACCTCGGCGACCGGTGGGGCACCCTGTCGGCCGCCGTCCGCCGGCTGCGGGCCGAGCCGGGCCTGCGGGTCGTCGCCGCGTCCGAGTTCTACGAGACCGCCCCGCTGAACTGCCCGCCCGGGTCCGGGGCGTTCCTCAACGCGGTCGTCGCCGTCGAGACCGACCGCACCCCCGAAGACCTCCTGCACCTCCTCCTGAGGGTCGAGCGCGAGTTCGGCCGGGTCCGCACCGAGCCGAACGCCCCCCGCACCCTCGACCTCGACCTCGTCCTGTACGGCGACGCGGTCGTCGACACCCCCGACCTCGTCGTCCCCCACCCGCGGATGCACGAGCGGGACTTCGTCCTCGCCCCGCTCGCCGAGGTCGCCCCGACCGCCGTCCACCCGGTGCTCGGGAGGACGGTGCGCGAACTCGCAGACGCGCTCCCGCCGGGTGACGTCCGGCCGGCGCCGCGCCCCCGCGGCGGCCCCGACCGGTCCCTGTCCGGCCTCCGCGCCCTCGTCACCGGCTCGACCAGCGGGATCGGGGCGGCGGTCGCCAATGAGTTCCAGTGGCACGGGGCGGAGGTGGTGCGGCACGGCCGGCGGGCGAAGCTCGACCCGGGCGAGCGGTTCGTGTCGGCCGACCTCCGCGACCCGGCGGCGGTCGACCGCCTCGCGGCCGAGGCGTGGGACCTGCTCGGCGGGCTGGACGTGCTCGTCCTCAACGCCGGGGCCGACACCCTCACCGGCGAGGCGGCCCGGTGGTCGTTCGACGAGAGGCTCGACGCCCTCCTCGCCGTCGACCTGAAGTCCACGGTGCGGCTGTCGCGGGCCGTCGGGGCGCGGATGAAGGCGCGGGGCCGTGGGGTGATCCTGACGGTCGGATGGGACCAGGCGGAGACCGGGATGGAGGGGGACAGCGGGCAGTTGTTCGCGGCGGTCAAGGGGGCGGTGACGTGCTTCACCCGCAGCCTGGCGGTGAGCCTGGCCCCGGAGGTGCGGGTGAACTGCCTGGCCCCGGGATGGGTGCGGACGGCGTGGGGCGAGACGGCAAGCGCCGCGTGGCAGGAGCGGGTACGCGCCGAGACGCCGCTCGGGGTGTGGGGGCTGCCCGAGGACGTGGCGGCGGCGGCGGTGTGGCTGGCCGGCCCGGCCGCCCGGTTCGTCACCGGGCAGACGGTCCGGGTGAACGGCGGGGCGGTCCGGGCCTGACCCGCCCGCCGGTCACGGGTCCAACCCCTTGACCGTGATCGTCTTCGAGGGGTCGAACTTGGCCCCCCCCTTCTCCACCAACTGTTTGCCGTCCCTCCCCGGGCCGCCGCCGAACCCCTTGGGCATCCCCAGCGGCTGGTCGTTCGGGGTCTGGATCGGCGTGTTGTCGGACTTGTCCTTGCCGCACCCGGCCGCCCCGAATCCGACGGCGGCCGCGACGACCAGTCTGGTCAGCGTCCTCATCCCCCGTCCCTCCGTGCGGGCCGCGGCCCGGGCGTCAGTTGCCGATCTCGGACAGGTTCAGGACCTCGCCCCGCCGGTACGTGCTGGCCCCGATGAAGGTGGTGAGCGCCGTCCCGGTCGTCGGCGCCCGGACGGCCCGGACCGACCCGTCGCAGAACGCGAAGTTGACCACCCCGGTGTGGGTGCTGGAGAACGAACCGAACAGCCGGGTGTTCGGGTCCTGCAGCCCGTCGAACGTCGGCCGGGCCCCGGCCGTGGCCCACGCCCAGGCCACCTTGAGCAGGTCCGGGCTGCTGCTCTGGACCCCGGACCCGGCGGTCTCGCCGAACATCAGGGTGTTGCTCGTCCCGTCCGCGCCGGTGACCAGGGCGTTGGTGACCTTGCCGGTCTTCTGGACTGCGGCCAGGGCCGGCGGGGCCCCGAACGGCAGGACCATGGACGGCACGAACACCCCGCGCCACTCGTCCAGCGGGGTGCCGCCGGTGGTGATGTTCGACCCCATCATGGAGGTCCGGCCGGCGACCCCGATGTAGTTGGTGATCCCCAGGTTGGCGCTGGCCGCGTACCCGGTCACGTCGAACGACGGGGAGGTCCCGTTCAGCGTCATCCGGTGGAACGCGATGTACCCGTCCGTCGCGTCGTTCACCGTCGACGGGCACAGGAACGTCTTGACCCGGGTCCGGGCCGGGGGGACGTTGGCGGCGGTGTTCACCCAGATGCTGTCGGTGGTGGTGGTGTACGGGTTCGGGTCCAGGGCGAACTGGTTGTACAGGTTTTCCTGCTCGATGTACGGGAGCAGGTTGACGAGGCAGCCGACGCCGGAGTTCTGGGTCACGGGGAAGTTGATCGCGGGGTCGGTGATGTTGATGATCGACGACCCGAACGGGAACGACCCCTGGGCGGACTCGCACGCCTGGGCGGCGAGGGCGAGCTGCTTCAGGTTGTTGGTGCAGGTGGTCTTGGCGGCGCTCTCCCGGACCTTCTGGACGGCGGGGAGCAGCAGCCCGATCAGGACGGCGATGATGGCGATCACGACCAGCAGCTCGATCAGCGTGAACGCGGCCCGCGGCCGCACGGACGGGGGGCGGGACATGGGACGACCTCGGGCCGGTGGGCCGCACGGCGGGTTCACCCGCCGCGCCGGCCCGCCGTGAATGGAAGTGATGGGCGAGGTCCGGCTCAGCCGTCCAGGCTACCGAGTTCGCTACGGTAAGTCAATCGTCAGCGGGCTCAGAAGTGGTACGACGAGGCCGGCGCCTTCCGCAACCGGCGCACCGGGGTCGTCCGACCGTGGTCGAGTACCGAGTCGAACGAGTTGGCCCGAGGCACGGAACCGGTCGGCGGCGACAACTTCGGGGCACCCGGAGGGAGCCGTTCGTGCTCCTCGCTCCGGGTGCTTGCCGGTTTCGAAAACTGACTGAGGTTCTGACGCCGGGTGACGGCGGCCGGGTGTCCCGCTAATCGATGGCCCCGGCGCGCCCCTTGGACGGGGCGGCGTTGCGACCCTGAACTTTCTGACCGTCCTTCACGCCCCCGCCGGGCTTCTCCCGGACGATCGGGGCCCCTTCCGGGGACTGGATCGCGGCGTTGTTGGCCGGGGGGGAAGCCCCGCACCCGGTCAGGGCGGCCAACCCGACGGCGGCCACGAGCGAACCGATTCGAGATGCCATGCGGACCTCCGGTGTGTCGGCCGGCTCCCGGGCCGGCGGGCGAGGGGGCGTCAGTTCCCGAACTGCGCCGGGTCGAACGTCTCCCCCCGGCGGGCCGTGCTCGCGGCCCGGAACGCGGCGTGGGGCGCGGACGCGGTCGAGCCGGTCCCGAACTCGTTCGGGGTGCGGACCGCCCGGACCGACCCGTCGCCGTAGGCGAAGTGGTTCACCCCGGTGTGCTCGCTGGCGAAGTCCACCGGCCACCGGTCCTCCAGGGCCGGGACCCCGTACAGGGTGGCCAGGCTGCCGGCCGTGATCCACGCCCAAGAGGACTGCCGGTTCTGGGTGGTGTTCGTCGAGCCCGCGAACCCGCGGCCGGTCACCTCGCCGAACATCAGGGTGTTGCTCGCCCCGTCGGCGATCGAGATGATGGTCACCGGTGCCACCTTGGTCACGACCCCGGCTGCGTCCTGCACCCGGGTGGGGAGGAACACCCCCTTGCTCGTCTCGGCGATCGGGCCGAAGGTCCCGGCCACCCCGATGTAGTTCGTGATGCCGAGGTTGTTCGAGGCCCCGTACACGAGCCAGTTGTTGACATACGACGTCCCCGCCGCGTTCGTGCCGTGGAACTGCTCCCCGATGTACCCGGTCGGGGCGTTGGGCGGGGCCGACGGGCAGAGGAACGTTTTGATCACCGCCCGCGCCGGGGTGATGATGCCCGGTGCGCTGGTCCAGTCGGGGCCGGTCCCGTACGGGCTCCAGTCGATCTGCATCTGGTTGTACACGTTGCCCTGCTCGATGTACGGCAGCAGGTACGACAGGCACCCGACCAGCGACCCGCTCGTGGTGTAGTCCGGCTGAGTCCCGTTGGTGGGGTTGACCCCCGCGACGCCGGGCGGGAAGGCGCCCGCCGTCCCCTCGTAGTTGTGCGCCGCGGTGACGAGTTGCTTCAGGTTGTTCTGGCACTGGGTGCGGGCGGCGGCCGCCCGGACCTTCTGGACGGCCGGCAGGAGCAGGCCGACCAGGACGGCGATGATCGCGATCACCACCAACAGCTCGATCAGCGTGAACGCGGGGCGGTTCCCCGTGCGGGGCGGGCGGCTCATGATACGTCCTCGGTCGTGGGGGCGGATGCGCCGGGGAAAGACCCGCGGCAACGTCCCAGTGGTATGGAAGCTGCCGGCAACGGCCGGCTAACGAATCCGAGCCCGCACCCACCCGCTTGGTAGGTCGGGCTCCGTCGGCGGAAATGCGGCTAGGTTGAGTACGAACAACCGAGAGAAGCGCCACACTCCCACTTCAGCTTAGTCGATAGTGTACGGAGGGTGTCAACGATTTTTAAGAATTATTCCCCGATCAACCGCCCGCCGACCGGGCGTCAGCCGTCGGCCGACACCGCGGTCAGGTGCCGCAGCACGTCCCGCACCGACACCACCCCGACCGGCCGGCCCCCCGACACCACCGGCAGGTGGCGGTAGCCCCCCGCGTCCATCTTCCCCAGCGCGGTCGCGAGCTTGTCGCCCGGCCCGACCGTCTCCGGGGCGGGGGTCATGAAGTCCGCGACCGGCAGCCGGTCGTACCCCGGCACCCCGGCCACCCGGGTCAGGAAGTCGCGCTCGGTCAGGATGCCGACCAACTCCCCGCCCGGCCCGGTCACCAGCACCGCCCCGACCCGCCGCCCGATCATCTCCCGGACCGCGTCCCCCAGGCTCGCCCCGGCCGGCACGGTGACCGGCGGCCGCGGGTCGAGCGCCGCCACCGGCTCGCTCAACAGGCTCGCCTCGACCGGCCCGGCCGGGGCCGGGGCGTCCAGCCCGGTGAGCGGGGTGCGGCAGTTCCCGCATTCGTCCGCCCCCGGCGGGTTCTCGGCCTCGCAGGCGGGACAGCGCATAGTTCGGAGTGGACGGTGGTCAGTGGGCAGTCAAGACCCGGGACAGGTCGCCTCCGCAGGACCCAGGTCTTTGTATGCACTGCCCACTGCCCACTACCCCACCGTCCACACGTCCTCGGCGTGGAACAGGTCCTCGACCTTGCCCGGCCCCCTCTTCCCGACCGCCGCCCCGATCCGGGCGTCGAGCAACTCCTCGTAGGTCGGCTTCCGGACCGCCCGGTACACCCCGACCGGCTCCGGGTACGGGTCCACCGCGTCCTTCGCGGTGTCGTGGGCGAACCGGCTCAGCAGGTACGCCAGGGTCGGCTCCTCGGCCGCCTCGTCGTGGGTCAGCAGGTCGTCCACCTGGCAGTCCCGGCCGACCGTCACCACCTCCGGCTTCAGGCCGTTCAGCCGGATGCCCTTCGACCGGTCCTTGCCGAACACCATCGGCTTGCCGTGCTCCAGGTACAGGACGTTGTCCGCCTTCACGCTCTTGTCGGTCGCGTACTCGAACACCCCATCGTTGAAGATCTTGCAGTTCTGGTAGATCTCGACGAACGCCGACCCCTTGTGGGCCGCCGCCCGCTGCAGGATGCCGACCATGTGCTGGACGTCGAGGTCGATGGTCCGGGCGACGAACGTAGCCTCGGCGGCCAGCGCGACGGACAGCGGCCGGACCGGGGTCTCGAACGACCCGCCGGGGCTGGTCTTGCTCGGGGTGCCGGGCCGGCTCGCCGGCGAGTACTGCCCCTTCGTCAGCCCGTAGATCTCGTTGTTGAAGAGCAGCACCTTGATGTCGATGTTGCGGCGGAGGGCGTGGATCAGGTGGTTCCCGCCGATCGACAGCCCGTCCCCGTCGCCGGTGACGACCCAGACCTGGAGGTCCGGGTTGGCGAGCCGCAGGCCGGTGGCGAAGGTGGGGGCCCGGCCGTGGATGGTGTGGAACCCGTAGGTGTTCATGTAGTACGGGAACCGGCTGGAGCAGCCGATGCCGGACACGAAGGCGATCTTCTCGCGCGGGGTGCCGAGGGCGGCGAGGGCCTTCTTCATCTGGGCGAGGATGGAGTAGTCCCCGCACCCGGGGCACCACCGGACCTCCTGGTCGGTCTTGAAGTCGTCCGGCTTGAGGGTCGGCAGGGCGGTCGTGGCGGCCATCGGAGAGACCTCGGGTATGTCGGGGGTCGGGGGTGTCGGATCGGTGCTCGGTTTACGATCGCGAGTGTCCGGAGGTTTTCAGCCCGAAGGGCTGGGACAACGTAGCCCGGGGCACCGCCCCGGGTCCGGGGTGGCAGAGGGCCTTGGCAGCCTGTAGGGCTGCGACACGCCGTCCCAGCCCTACAGGCTGGGGGCGGTTGGCGCCGCCGACCCGGGGCGTTGCCCCGGGCTACGTTGTCCCAGCCCTTCGGGCTGAAGAACCGGGCGGCCGCCGCGCCGATGTCCACCCGTGGGGCGGGCGTCGACGGGGGCCGGTCCGCTCCCCCCCGGGCGCCTCGGGCCATCACCCCTTGCGGGCGGCGGTGTCCTCGAACTCGACCAGCATCTGCATGCTCTCGGCGACGGTGCTCCCGCCGCCGGCCAGCGCCTTCTCGACCGCCGCCTCGATCTCGGACACCAGGAACGGCTTCCCCTGCACCTTGCACAGCCCCTCGGCCGGGGCCAGGTACTTCGCCCGCAGCAGCCACGTCAGCTGCCCGGTGTTCAGCTCCGGCACCAGGATCTTCTTGAACCGCTTCAGCACCGCCGCGGTGTTCTTCGGCATCGGGTTCAGGTACCGGAAGTGCGCCTGGGCCACCTTCAGCCCCTTCCGCTGCGCCCGCTCGACCGCCGTCGTGATGCTGCCGTAGGTCCCGCCCCACCCGACCACCAGCAGCTCGGCGTCGGCCGGCCCGGTGACCGCCAGGTCCGGGATCGTCCCGGCGATGTTCTCGACCTTCCGCGCCCGGGTGTCGGTCATGTGCTGGTGGTTCGCCGGCTCGTAGTTGATGTTCCCGGTCACGTCCTGCTTCTCGATCCCGCCGATCCGGTGCTCCAGCCCCGGCGTCCCGGGCACCGCCCACGGCCGGGACAGCACGTCGTCCCGCCGGTACGGGAGGAACTTGCCGCCGGAGGGAGCCGGCTCGCCCTTCGCCGTCTCCCCGCCCTCGTGCCCGGCCCCGGTCCACCCGGCGTCGTTCGGCCCGGTCGGGTGGTCGATCTGGATCCGCGGCAGTTGGTCCACCTTCGGCAGCTTCCACGGCTCCGACCCGTTCGCGATGTACCCGTCCGACAGGTAGAACACCGGGCACATGAACCGGGTGGCGATCCGGACCGCCTCGAACGCCATGTCGAAGCAGTCCACCGGGGACTGCGGGGCGACGATCGCCACCGGGCTGTCGCCGTTCCGCCCGAACATCGCCTGCAACAGGTCGGACTGCTCGGTCTTGGTCGGCAGCCCGGTGCTCGGCCCGCCGCGCTGCACGTCCACGATCACGACCGGCAGCTCGGTCATCACCGCCAGGTTGATCGCCTCACTCTTCAAACACACCCCCGGGCCGCTCGTCCCGGTGATCCCGATCGCCCCGCCGTAGCTCGCCCCGAGGGCGACCCCGATGGCCGCGATCTCGTCCTCCGCCTGGAACGTCTTCACCCCGTGCCGCCGCATCTCGGCCAGCCCCTCGAGGATCGGGCTGGCCGGGGTGATCGGGTAGCTGCCGTACACGAGCGTCTTGTTCGCGAGCTGGGCGGCGGCGACGAACCCGAGGACCGCGGCCTCGTTCCCGGTGATCTTCCGGTACGTCCCGGGGCTGATCTGGGCCTTCGCCACCTGGTACTGGACCGGCAGCAGCTCGACCGTCTCGCCGTAGTTGTACCCGGCCTTCAGGGCGGCGGTGTTCGCGCTCACGTACTGCGGGTTCTTCGCGAACTTGTCCCGGATGTACTTCAGGGTGACGTCGAGCGGCCGCTCGTACAGCCAGTACACCAGCCCCAGCGCGAAGAAGTTCTTGCAGCGGTCGGCCTCCTTCGGGCTGAGCTTGAACTCGGCCACCGACTCGCGGGTGAGCTTGGCGACCGGGGTGCGGACGACCCGGTACCCGGCCAGGCTGCCGTCCTCCAGCGGGTTCACCTTGTACCGGGCCTTGTCCAGGTCCGAGACGCCGAAGTTGTCCGTGTTGACGATCAGGATGCCGCCCGGGCGGAGGTCCTTGAGGTTGGTCTTCAGGGCGGCCGGGTTCATCACCACCAGGGCGTCGAGGGCGTCGCCGGGGGTGTGAATATCCGACGCGCTGAAGTGGACCTGGAACCCGGACACGCCGGCGAGCGTCCCGGCGGGGGCGCGGATTTCTGCGGGGAAGTCGGGGAAGGTGGCGATGTCGTTGCCGGCGAGGGCGGACGTGTTGGTGAACTGGGTGCCGGCCAGCTGCATCCCGTCGCCGGAGTCGCCGGCGAACCGGATGGTGACCGCGTCCACGGTCTCCCGCTGGCGGGCCGGCTTGCCGTTGGAAGTACCGTTCAGGCCGGCGGCCGGGGCGGCCACGGCGGGAGAGCCGTTCTCGGAACTCATGAGGCCGATCCTCGATGAACGTGCCCGGCGGCCGGGGAGGGGTCGGGCGGTCGGGGGGTTGGCGGTCCCTTGGGGTTAGAGTCCATCTTACACCGCGGGGCGGCGGCGGAAACCGAATCCGGCCAGCGACCCGCTACACTTTCCCCATCCCCCACCCCGGAGGCCGCGATGCCCTCCCCGCGCCTGTGGCTCGTCCCCGTCCTGGCCCTCGCCGTCTGTGCCGCCCCGGGATGCAAGGGGAAGAAGCCCGACCCGACCGACCCGGGCGGCTCCGGCCCGCCCCGGAAGGCCGACCCGCCGGTCGGGTGGTCGCACCAGGAGGTGGACCTGGGCCGCCGGGGCGTCGTCCGGTCCGGCCCGAACGACCCGCCGGCCCGGATGTACGTCGGCGGGAAGCCGACGTACCTGGAGCACGGGACGAGCGGGGAGGAGTACCGGCGGCTCGCCGACCGGGTGCGGCGGAAGGGGAACACGGTGGTGAACTTCTGGGCGTGGGAGGACGGTGGGCGGGTGTACTCGGCCCACCGCGACACGGCCCTGTCCTCGGTGCCCCGGACGCCGGGCGAGTTGGCCAAGTCCCACTTCGACATGTTCGTGGCGAGCGCGGAGGGGGCCGGCTTCACGGTGGTGTCGCGGAAGGAGGTGACGCACCGGGGTTGGCCCGGGACGGAGGTGGTGCTGGACGGCCAGGGGCTGCGGGTGGCCGCCCGGGTGGTGGTGATCCCGGAGGCGGAGCGGCTGTACATCTTCCAGGTGGCGGCGGTGAAGCAGACCGACCCGCTGGACGCGGACGACCCGAAGGTGCGGGCGTTCCTCGACAGCTCCGAGCCGGTCGCCGGGAAGGAGAAGAAGTGACGGCGGGGCGCCCCGGCGCCCCGTATGCTCACTTGGGCAGGGGGAAGTAGACCGCCAGGTCGAGGGTGTCGGCCCCGCGGGCGACGGTCAACAGGCAGTCGCCCTGCCGCACCATCGCCCGCCGGACCTGCCGGCGGAACTCGGCCGAGGACCCCGCCCGGACGTCGTCGATGGCCAGGACGACGTCGCCCGTCTTGAGGCCGCAGGTGCCGAACGGGGTGCCCGGCTTGACGGCCGCGACGACCAGCCCCTCCTCGTCGTCGGCCGCCGACAGCCCCACGTCGGGCAGGTCGAAGAACGTGTACGGGGCGGTGGCGTTCTTGGCGTGCGGCTGGATCGTGCTGTTCACGACCTTGGCGGTCTTCGGTAGGCGGATCTCGCCGGTCGCCCGGATCAGGCTGTCCCGGACCTCGCACCCCGCGTCATCGAACAACTCGACGTCGCCGTCCACAAGGATCACCGAGGACCCGATACTTCCCCCGCGGAAGTCACCGCGACACGCAACGAACGATCTGCCGGCATTACTCCAGCGTTGATCACCCGACTCGTAACTTTGACCGTTGTAAAACTCGCCGTCGCAGATGACAAAGGCAATTGTCTGTAGCGAACTTGCATGAACTGATCCGAGCACGAAAAACCGCCCCCCGCCCCCGCGGTCGAGCCAAGCGGATTCGGCGACGGAGGCAAACGCGAGGTCATCAAACAGGCGACCCTTCCACCACCGGTCGGTACGAATGCTCCAGGTTTTATTGGCGGTCGATTCCTTCGGCATCTGCGCCAGTGGGCCGTCGTGGGAGCGGGGTTTGAATCGGGCGACTCGGGCCGGCTCACGCTCCCAGATTTTCGCCACCTCCGGTGAACACCGCTTGAGGAACTCGTCATGCCCGGCCTGAGCCATCCGGGGGCCGACCGGCCAGAGGTCATCCTTCGCCTCCGGCTGCCAGTAATGGTGCCACTCCATGAACAGGTCAGCTTGGCCGTCGCGGATGCAGGTATCGATCGCCTGGGCCACCACCTTCTGTCGTTTTGACTCCTGCGGGGCCAAGAGAGCGGCGGCCCGACGGGCGGTGTCGGCGCCCGTGGAGCGGGCGGCCCGGCGCAGCCACGGGAGCGCGTCTACTCGACCCTTCAGAGCCTCGGCGACTTCGCCCCTCACCTTCGCCGATGGGTCACTCAGCCCGGCGACCAGCATGGCAGGCGGTTGCGGCACTGGGGCGGCGAAAAGTCCGCCGCCCACGGCCAAGGCGAAGAAGACGAACCGCGACATGGTTGCCCTCCCTGTGTCGTGAACCGGCGACCCTCACGCCCCCTCCGCCCGGTCCGGGAACTGCTCCCCGGGCGGCGGCTGGTTGTACACCAGCGCCGGGAAGTGCTCCACGATATACCGCACCACCCGCCGGGCCGACAGGATGCCGACCGGCCGCCCGGCCTCGTCCACCACCGGCAGGTGCCGGTACCCGCCCTTCTGCATCCGCCGGACCGCCGCCCGGACCGAGTCGCCCGGGCCGACCGTCACCGGGTCGGGGGTCATGACCGCCCGCACCCGCAGGTCGAGCGGCCGGCCGGGGGCCAGCACCCGGGTGAGCAGGTCGCGCTCGGTGAACACCCCGACCAGCCGGCCGCGGGCGGTCACCAGCAGGCACCCGGTGCCGTGCCGCCGCATCGCCCCGACCGCGTCGGCGACCGGGTCGTCGGCGTCGATCCCGCGCGGCGGGTCCGGCCCCAGCCGGGACACGGTGTCCGCCCTCAGGTTGCGTGACAACTCCATCCGGGGCATTGTCCGAACCGGGCCGGACGGCGGACACCGGGGCCGGGTCGGGTATGCTGTCCTGGGAGCGCGGCCGTCCCGGCCGCTCTTCCGGCAGCGGCCGGGACGGCCGCGCTCCAGGAGGCCCCGCGGTGCCCGCCCCGGACCGGATGCTGACCCACCTCCGCCAGGCCGTCGCCCTGGTCCGGGCGACCCCGGGGCGGCGCGGCCACACCCTGGAGCTGCGGGACTGCGCCGAGGTGCTGGTGGCCGGCGACCTGCACGGCCACGTCCCGCACTTCCAGGCGGTGCTGAAGGCCGCCGACCTCGCCAGCCACCCGGCCCGGCACCTCGTGCTGCAGGAGCTGATCCACGGCAAGTTCCGGCACCCGAAAGGCGGGGACAAGTCTCACCAACTGGTGGACCTGTTCGCGGCGCTGAAGGGCCAATTCCCGAAGCAGGTGCACTACATCCCGGGGAACCACGAGCTGGCCCAGTGGACCGGTCGGCCGGTGCTGAAGGCGGACGAGAACCTGAACGACCTGTTCGAGCGGGGCGTGGCGGAAGCCTACGGGGCGGAGTTCGGGCCGAAGGTGTACGCCGCGTACCTGGAGCTGTTCCAGGCGCTGCCGGTGGCGGTCCGGGCGCCGAACCGGGTGTTGGTGTGCCACACCCTGCCGAACGCCCGCGCCCTGCCGACGTTCGACCCGTCCCGGCTGGAGGCCGACGCCTACGACCCGGCCGACCTGCAGCCCGGGGGGTCGGTGCACGCGGTCCTGTGGGGCCGCGACACGACCCGCGAGACGGCGGCGGCGTTCCTGGAGCGGATGGGCGCCGACCTGCTGGTGAGCGGGCACGTGGCGTCCGACGACGGGTACGCGGTGCCGAACGACCGGCAGGTGATCGTGGACTGCGCCGAGCACCCGGCCGGGTTCGTGCTGTTCCCGGCCGACCGCCCGATCGCGCACGCCGACCTCGTCGGCTGCGTCCGGATCATTTAACCGATGCCCCCTCGCTTCCACGCCACCCCTCCCGAAGCCGTCGGCGAGACGGTTCGGGAGGCGGTGTACATCGACGCCCACACGTTCCGGATCGAGCGGCCGGCCGACCCGGACCGGCTGTTCGACCACCCGTGGGTGCGGTCGGCCTACGCGGCCGACGGGTACACCCCGTACTGGACGACGCTCTGGCCGAGCGCCCGGATGCTGGCGAAGGCGGTGGTGCGGGAGCCGTGGGAGGCGTACCCCCGGCCGGTGCGGGTGCTGGAGGTCGGGTGCGGGCTGGGGCTGGCGGGGGCGGCGTGCCTAGCCCGCGGGCTGGACGTGACGTTCACCGACGTGGACGAGACGGCGCTGGGGTTCGCGGCGGCGAACGCCCGGCTGAACGGCTTCACCGCCGGGTTCCGGACGGTCCCGCTCGACATCCGCTGCCCGCCAGACGGCGAGCAGTACCCGGTGGTGATCGGGTCGGACCTGATGTACGAGGAGCGGATGGTGGGCCCGCTGGTGGGGCTGCTGGCGGCGGTGCTGGCGCCGGGCGGGGTGTGCCTGGTCGCCGACCCGGACCGGCCGGCGGCGCGGGTGTTCCGGTGGAAGCTGGAGGAGGCGGGGTACGCGGTGAGTCCGGAGTTCGCCCGGGCGGGAGAGCCGGGCGGGGAGCGGACGAAGGGGACGCTCTACCGGATCCGGCGGGCCGGCGGGTGAAACGCACCCCCCCGCCGAGACGTGGTACACTCGACGCCCCGCGTCACGCCGAGGTGCCGCCCGTGCTCTACATTTCCCTGGCCCTGTCTGGCGCCCTGCTCCTAGCCGCGGTCCTCGCCGCCCGGTACGCGAAACAGCCCGTCGGCACGACGATCGGGTGGGCCGCGGCGGTCGCCCTCCTCCCCTCGTGCCTCACGGTCGGCCTGCCGGCGGTGTGGTACCAGGCCGCGGTCCTCGTCGCCGGGCTGGGCGTCGCGGCCGCCCTCGGGTACTCCCGCCGGGCGGTCCCGCCGGTCGCGGTCGGCTCGTTCCTCGTCGCCTACGCGGCCCTCGGCGCCTCGATCGTCGGCCGGCAGCGGGAGTACGCCCGGCTGCGGGCCGCGTACCCGTTCGAGTCGATGGAGGCCCGGCTGCCGCGGCCGGTCCCGCCGTCGACCCCGGGCGACTGGGGTCGGCTCGAGCGCTGGGAGCGTGAAATCGAGGACAACGCCTCGGGCCGCCACCGGTACCTCGCCGCCCTGCACGCCAACGCCACCCGCCGGTTCGTGGACAGCGCCGGCTTCGGGGTCGGCCGGATGGTTCGGATCGAGCCGACCGAGAAGACCCTGGACCCCGGCCCCCGGCCGGACGTGCCGCAGGAGTCGGACTACTTCAACCCGGGGTTCGCCGGCAGGCCGGAAGACGTCGCCGGCCGGCCCGCGCTGTCGGCGGCCGGGAAGCTGCACGACGCCGGGTTCCTCGACTTCGTCAACCCGCGCGGGTTCGGGTACGTCAAGGACCGCCGGCGGGTGGCCGGGTTCCAGCCGCACGGGTTCACCAAGATGCCCGGGCCGGCCGGGGCGTGGGAGGTCGCCCGGCTGGAACTGGTCGGCCTCCTCATGCACGACACCCCGGTTGTGTACGTGTCGGCGAAGCTGCCGCGGATGGACGACCTGAAGGGCGCCCCGACCCGGCCGCTCGACCGGTTCGAGGCGGCCGCCCTGGCGGCCCTCCGCGGCGGCGCGGACCTGCACCTCGGGGACGGGCCGGACGCCGGCCGGTTCGTCGGCGCGGTCCGGAGCACGAGCCAGTGCGCCGAGTGCCACGAGGCGGACCGTGGGGCGTTACTCGGGGCGTTCGCCTACCGCCTCCGGCCCGCCCGCTGAGGGCCGGTCAGTAGGAGTACATCACGTCCCCGTCCGCCGCGCTGAAGTCCTTCGGGGCGTCGCGGTTGCCGAAAAGCGGCCCGATGCTCACCGTCTCGCGGACGAACGTGTCCGCCCCGCCGAGGCCCCACAGGACGTCGGCCTCCCCGTCGTCCCCTTCCAGCCCGCCGTCGAGCCAGTCCGCCCCCGACCCGCCGATCAGGGTGTCGGTCCCGTCCCCGCCGTCCAGGTAGTTCGACCCGCCCTGCCGGTACCCGAGGTCCCCGACCGAAATCCGGTCCGACAGGTAGTCGTCCCCGGCCTGGCCGTACAGGTAGTCGTCCCCCTCCCCCCCGTACAACTGGTCGTTCCCAATCCCCCCGACGAGCACGTCCGTCGAGCCCCCTCCCCGGAGGAAGTCGTTCCCCGGCCCGCCTTCCGCGGTCGACTTCTTGTTCGTCTCGTTCACGAACCGGTCGTTCCCGCCCAGCCCGTAGAACTGGACGATCCCCACCGCCGACCAGTCGAACCAGTGGTACGCCGTAGTGCCGTCCGCGTGGTGGACGTTCACCCGGACGTGGGTGGGCGGGGCGCTCGGCTCCCACGACGACCCGACGGCCTGGACCGAGACGTTGTCCGCCACCCCGGTCCCGGTGACCCGCAGGTCCCCGCCCCAGATCACGGCCGTGACGGCCGGGGTGTCGCGGGCTTCCAGGGGCTCGAGGCCGAGGCGGGTCGTGCGGGCCATGGTCGGGTCCTCCGGGGAGGTGAGGTCGTGTCCGCCGCCACCGTCCCCAACGGCCGGTCCCCGCCGCGGAGGACACTCGGCCGCGGCGGCGAAGAAGTGGCCGCGGTGGTCACCGTCCCCAACGGCCGGTCCCCGCCGCGGAGGACACCGCATCGATAGATGGCCCCTGCCGCCGGGCGGGCTTGCCGCCGGCCGGCCCCGGTCGGTACAATGCCCGTCTTCGGCATGCACCTTGCGTGGCCGGCTCTCGCGCGCTCTGCCGACGCGCGGCAAGGCCCGGCCGGGATTACGGGACCCGCCCCGCCGCCGCCCGCCGTCGCGGGCCCGGCCCGGCGCCGGCCCGCGGAGAACGACCCGTGACCGAACCACCGATCGACCTCCGGGCCCTCCTCGTCGAGCGCGAGGACTTCGAGGGCGGGATGGTGTCCAAGCTCCGGGAGGGGCTGGCCCAGGGCGGCAACCAGGTCCGGGCCCTGAAGGAGATCACCGAGACGCTCACCAAGCGGCTCGCCGTCGCCGCCGGACCGCAGCAGAAGAAGATCCACCTCAAGCTCGGGGTCGCGTACTACTACCTCGGGCACGTCCGGACCGCCGCCGAGCACCTGGCCAAGGCCGACGGCCCGCTCGCCGCGTTCGTCCTCGGCCAGGCCCACAAGGACCTCGGCCAGGCCCGGGCCTACGCCGACCCGGACGGCGACACCACCGACCACCTGGCCGAGGCCGCCAAGGCGTTCGACAAGGCCGAGAAGTCCGGGTACGCCGCCCAATTGACGCAGCTCCAGCGGGCCGGCGTGCTCCGCCTCCAGGGCCACCTCGGGGACGCCAAGGCGATTCTCGCCAAGCTCAAGGACGCGGCCGCCCACAACGCCGAGTACTACTTCCAGGAGGGCGGCGTCGCCGAGGCCGAGGGCGACGTGCCCCGGGCCGCCAAGATGTACTCCCGGGCGGTCGAGCTGGACCCGCGGCACGCCGGGGCCCTGTTCCGGCTCGGGTTCCTGAACGACCAGCAGGGGAACGACCAGGAGGCGATCGGGTTCTACGAGCGGTGCCTGAAGTACCCGCCGGTCGGCAAGGGGGTGCTGTACAACCTCGGCGTCCTGTACGAAGACAACGACCAGTACGACAAGGCGACCGACTGCTTCCGCCGGCTGAACCGGGCCGACCCGCGGGACGAGCGGGCGAAGCTGTTCGTCAAGGACGCCGAGGCGTCCCTGTCCATGTACTACAGCCCCGAGGACGAACAGGTCAGCCTCCAGTTCCGGCAGGTGATGGAGGTCCCGATCACCGACTTCGAGCTGTCGGTCCGGAGCCGGAACTGCCTGAAGCGGATGAACATCCGGACGCTGGGCGACCTGACCCGGGTGACCGAGTCGCAGCTGCTGGCGAGCAAGAACTTCGGCGAGACGTCGCTGGACGAGATCAAGGTCATCATGGTCGCCAAGGGGCTGCGGATCGGGCAGTCGCTGGACCAGGGCCAGCAGTACGAGTTCCGGTACCGGCCGCAGCAGAACCTGAGCCCCGAGGAGCAGGCGACGCTGAACAAGCCGGTGAGCGACCTGAACCTGTCGGTCCGGGCCCGGAAGTGCATGAACCGGCTGCAGATCACCACCCTCGGCGAGCTGGTGCAGCGGACCGCGGACGAGCTCCTGGAGGCGAAGAACTTCGGCATGACCTCGCTGACCGAGGTGCGGGAGCGGCTCGGGCATCACAACCTGAAGCTGCGCGGGGACTGAACACGGCGGCCCACCGTTTAGCCGCGACGCGGAGTCCTCGGAGCGGAGCGCGGGCGCCTGCCCCGCGCTCCGCTCCGAGGACTCCGCGTCGCGGCTAAACTCGTTCCGGGTGACCGCGATGGCTGTGACCTTCACCCTTCAAGCCGCCGACGGGGCCGCCCGTGCCGGGCTGATGACCAGCCCGCACGGGCCGGTCGAGACCCCCACCTTCATGCCGGTCGGCACCCAGGCCGCCGTCAAGGGGCTCACCCCCGAGATGGTCCGCGGGGTCGGCGCCCAGGTCATCCTCGGGAACACCTACCACCTCGCGCTGCGGCCCGGCGACGAACTCGTCCGCGACCTCGGCGGGCTCCACCGGTTCATGAACTGGGACGGCCCGATCCTCACCGACTCCGGCGGGTTCCAGGTGTTCAGCCTCGCCGCCCAGGTCAAGATCACCGACGGCGGAGCCACGTTCCGCAGCCACATCGACGGCACCCCGCTCGAGCTCACCCCGGAGCGGGCGGTCGAGATCCAACAGAACCTCGGGTCCGACATCGCGATGGTGCTCGACGAGTGCCCGTCCCTGGCCGATGCCACTCCGGCGACGGTACGGGCCGCCGTCGAGCGGACGGTGCGGTGGGCGGAGCGGTGCAAGCGGCACCACACCCGCGCCGACCAGGCCCAGTTCGCCATCGTCCAGGGCGGGCTCGACCTCGGGTTGCGGGCGGACTGCGCCCGCGAACTGGTCGCGATGGACTTCCCCGGGTACGCCCTCGGCGGGTTCAGCGTCGGGGAGGCGCCGGAGGCGATGCACGCCGCCCTGCCCGCCTGCGCCGCCCTGCTCCCGGAGCACAAGCCGCGGTACCTGATGGGCGTCGGCCGGCCCGAAGACCTGCTCGCCGGGGTCGCCGCCGGGATCGACCTGTTCGACTGCGTGATGCCGACCCGGAACGGCCGCAACGCCCTGGCGTTCACCGCCGACGGCCCGGTCCGGCTGCGGAACGCCCGGCACCGGCGAGACCCGGCCCCGGTCGAGTCCGGTTGCCCGTGCCCGTGCTGCGCGAACTACTCCCGGGCGTACCTGCACCACCTGTTCGCGGCCGACGAGATGCTCGGGCCGACGCTGCTGAGCCTGCACAACCTGGCGTTCTACCTGCGGCTCATGCGGGACGCGCGGGCGGCGGTGCTGGGCGGCACCTTCGGGGCGTTCCGGGCGGCCCGGCTTGCCCGGTACGGGGGCGCCGAATAGAGTGGTTGTTCCGATTCTGCCTCCCCCCGGCGCACCGATGACGTACACCCTGTTCGCCGAAGACCCGCCGGCCCAGCCGCAGCAGCAGGCCCCGCCGCAGGGCAGCTTGCTCCTGCCGTTCATCGCGGCGATGGTCTTGCTGTTCTGGGTGGTGGTAGTGCTGCCGGCGAGCCGCCGGGGGAAGCGGGAGCAGGAGGCGGCGCTGGCCGCCCTGAAGCGGGGGGCGAAGGTGCTGACCTCCGGCGGGATCGTGGGCACGGTCGTGTCGGCGAAGGACGGGGAGGACGAGATCGTGATCCGGTCCGAGGACACCCGGCTGCGGATCAAGCGGAGCGTGGTCGTCCAGGTGCTCGGGTCGGACGAGGCGGAGGCGGCGAAGGCGTAACACCGGGTACCCGGTACCGAGTGACACCGGGCGCCCCGCGTCGCGGCGGGGCGCGTCCCGGACAGGACACGGAACACCATGCAACGGAACTTCGTCCGCGGGCTGCTGATCTGCCTGATCCCGTGCCTGGTCGCCGCCCTGTTCGCGGCCCGGCTCGACAGGTACAAGCTCGGGATCGACCTCGCCGGCGGGACCATCCTCGTCTACGAGGTGAACCTGGAGCGGACCAAGCAGCGGGCCGAGGCCCTGGGCCGGGACGCGGTCGACACGGCCCAGGGGTTGGGCGGGGACAAGATGGCCAAGCTGGCCGCCGAGATCAAGCGGCGGATCGACCCGACCGACATCCTGAACATCACCGTCCGCCCGCTCGGCGGGAGCCGGCTGGAGGTCATCCTCCCGATCGGGACCGACGTGGAGGAGTCGAAGCGGCGGATCTCCCAGATGGGGGTGCTCGAGTTCCGCATCCTGGCCAACGGGCCGGACGACTTCGCCGGGATCGAGGCCGCCCGCGCCGCCCTCGACTCCAAGTCCCCGGAGGAGGTCCGCGAGCAGGGGAACAAGGGGCTGGCCCCCGAGAGCCCGGTCGGCGACTTCGTCGTCAACATCAACGACACCGCCGAGAAGGTGCGGTACGTCTGGTCCGAGCTCGGGCCGGAGGAGCGGGACGCCCTCGGGCTGACGAACGCGGACGAGAAGCCGTCCGAGGACCGGCTGCGGGAGCTGGCCAAGGCCGGGACGGTCGGGAACTGGGCGTACGCCGCCGCCCGCCGCGGGAAGACGTTCACCACGCGGGGGAACGTCGCCTCCGACGACAACGCCACCGCCACCCGGGTGCTGTTCAGCCGGGAGGTGACCAGCCACGACCAGCTCGCCAAGGAGGAGGCCGAGCGTCAGCGGCTGCTCCGGGAGGGCAAGTCGCCGGCCGAGGCCGAGGCCCTGGTCGCCCCGAAGAAGGTCGAGTACTTCGTCCTCACCCGGGTGTCCCCGCTCGACTCGCTCCGGGTCGAGGGCGACGTCACCCTGACCGCGAACGTCGGGTCCAAGGGCGGGGACCCGGCGGTCGACTTCTCGTTCAACTCGGCCGGGGCGCAGCTGTTCGGCAAGATGACCCGCCGGAACAAGCCGTCCAAGGACCACACCCGGCTGCTCGCCGTCCTCTTGGACGACAAGGTCCAGTCGGCCGCCACCATCCAGTCCGAGATCACCACCCAGGGGCAGATCACCGGCCGGTTCGACCGGAAGACGGTCGAGCGGCAGGTGTACATCCTCCGCAGCGGGGCGCTGTCGGCGGAGCTGCGGGACCGGGCGGTGAGCGAGAACACGATCGGCCCGACCCTCGGGCAGGACACGATCCGCAAGGGGACGCTGGCGGTCGGGCTGGCGTTCGTCGCCATCCTGGCGTTCATGGTCTTCTACTACCGGTTTGCAGGTCTCGTGGCCTGCGTCGCCCTGTTCGCCAACCTGCTCCTGACGGTCGGGTTCATGGTCGCGGTGAACGCCGCCTTCACCCTCCCGGGGCTGGCCGGGCTGGTGCTGACGCTGGGCATGGCGGTGGACGCGAACGTGCTCATCTACGAGCGGCTGCGGGAGGAGCGGAACAAGGGGGCGAACATCGCCACCGCCATCCGCAACGGGTACGACCGGGCGTTCCTGACGATCATCGACACCCACCTGACCAGCATCTTCACCGCCGTCGTCCTGTACACGCTCGGGAACGACCAGCTGAAGGGGTTCGCCATCACCCTGACGGTCGGGCTGGTGATCAGCCTGTTCACCTCCCTGTACATGACCCGGCTGATCTTCGACTACTGGCAGCACCGGCGGTGGCTGACCGACCTGCGGATGATGCGGCTGTTCAGCCGCCCGAACCTGAAGCCGATGAAGTACCGGTTCGTGTTCCTGCCGGTCACCGCGGCCCTGACGGTCGCCGGGCTGGCCCTGTTCCTGTACCGCGGCGAGGAGGGGCTGAACGTCGACTTCCGCGGCGGGACGGTGTTCGCCGGGAAGCTGAAGGAGGACGAGGCCCGGGCGCTGACGAAGACGTCGGACGGGAAGCTCGGGTTCCGGGAGTTGCTGAGCGAGCCGCGGCAGGCGGAGCGGCTGAACGCCACCTCGGCCCAGTGGGAGAACGCCCCGACCGCCCGGGCGGAGGACGGGAAGCGGACGGCCGACGAGATCCTGGCGGCCGGGTCGTACGTGTACACGATCCGGTACGCCGACGGCGGGGCCGCGACCGTGACCCTGACGGCGGCCCCGGCCGGGGCGGCGGCCGGGGACGAGGCGGCGATGGCGGCGGACGTGGTCGAGCGGGCCCGGCACCTGCCGGACGTGTCGGTCGAGCAGATGTTCCTGTCCGGCGAGTCCCGGCCGCCGGAGGGGAAGAGCCGGCTGTTCACCATCCGGACGACGGAGAAGCAGCCGGACCTGGTGCGGGTGGCCCTGGACCGGCTGCTGCAGGAGGACGGGAAGCCGCTGATGGCCGGGGCGACGGTCGGGGTGGAGGTGGCCGGGCCGAAGGCCACCCTGACGTTCTCCCAGCCGACCTCCCTGGCGTTCGTCCGGGACCTGCTGGACCGGGAGTTCAAGAAGGCGGTGGCCGGGGTCGGGGGCCAACTGTTCGTGCTGTCCCCGGTCGGCGACCCGGTGGACGGGCGGTACGCCAAGATGGCGGTGGACGTCGGCCAGAACCCGGCGCTGGCGGGCCTGGGCGGGGCGGCCCCGGACGCGAAGGAGGCGGAGACGTTCCGCGGCGTCCTGGACGCGGTGAAGCGCGGGTTCGAGAGCGCCCCGGAGCCGCTGCGGCTGGAGGTGTTCGACAGCACCCTGGCGGCGGAGACGCGGGACAACGCGTTCCGCGCGATCCTGATGAGCTGGGTGGTGATCCTCCTGTACCTGTGGTTCCGGTTCCACAACTGGACGTTCGGGCTGGCGGCGGTGCTGTGCCTGGTCCACGACCTGTGCTTCACCCTCGGGGCGATCGCCGTCTGCCACTACCTGCACCTGCTGCCCGGGGCGTCGGTCCTGGGGCTGGAGGACTTCAAGATCGACCTGGCGGCGGTGGCGGCGCTCCTGACCCTGGTCGGGTACTCGGTGAACGAGATCATCGTGAACTTCGCCCGCATCCGGGAGGTGCGGGGGAAGGACCCGCGGCTCACCCCGCAGATGATCGACGACAGCGTGAACCAGACGCTGAGCCGGACGATTCTGACGTCGATGACGGTGCTGCTGGTGTCGCTGGTGCTGTACATCTTCGGCGGCGAGGGGGTGCACCTGTTCGCCTTCGTGATGGTGGTCGGGGTACTGATCTCGACGTACAGCTCGATCTTCGTGGCGTCTCCGCTCTTGCTGTTCCTGGGCGAGGGCCGGGACGCGGCGGGCGCGGCCGACGAGCCGGCGGCGAAGGAGGAGGGCGCCGAGGAAGAGGTGGTCGAGGGCTGACCGGACAGTCCGGCGGCGGCTCGCGGCGGGGGGCTTCGGCCCCCCGCCTTCGTTTTTGCCGGCCCCGCCGCGCGCGGCATGGTACATTAGCCACCTGCGACTTTCCGAGGCGTTGGAGAACTGGGTGCCTTGGTCTTCACCTCTCCCCGCTGGGGAGAGGTCGCCGGCGCAGCCGGCGGGTGAGGGGCCC